>Ga0102590_1000284_pt1 | contig 127506 bp, 107 predicted proteins | sample AraplaMF_Col_mMF_FD_76859 | JGI IMG/M metagenome (GOLD analysis project Ga0102590, IMG submission 76859) | Arabidopsis root microbial communities from the University of North Carolina, USA - plate scrape MF_Col_mMF | ecosystem: Host-associated > Plants > Roots > Endosphere | place: USA... | reverse complement strand
CGACCAGCGCCCCTAGAATTAGGAGCGGCTGCCGTCCGCTGGTCTTGTTGAAATCGCCGGCATTGCCGTCAAAGCTGCCACGGATGCCTTCCGGCATGTGCAGTTCCTCGACCGCGCGCTGGATGTTCGAGGTCGCGACCTCCAGCGGCACATCGGGCAGGAGGTTGAACGAGACTGTCGTCGAGGGGAAGGATTGCGAGTGATAGACCGCCAGCGGCGACAGCCCGCGCTGGTAGCGCACCACGGCCGATAGCGGGATCTGCGCGTCGTTGGCGCCAGCCACGTAGATGCGCTCGAGATTGGACGGGTCGCTCTGGAACTTCGGATCGATCTCCAAGACGATCATGTACTGGTTGCGCTGGGTATAGATGATCGAGATCTGCCGCTGCGCGAAGGCGTTGTTGAGGGCGTTGTCGATATCCTGGACGCGCACGCCAAGGCTTGAGGCGGTCTTGCGGTCGATGACCAGCGATAATTGCAGCCCGCCGGGATCGCGGTCGCTGGAGATGTCGGTAATGCCCTCCACTGTCTCCATGCGCTTGGCGACCAGCGGCGCCCATTTCTGCAGCAGATCGAGGTTGGTGCTGGACAGCGTGTACTGGTAGTCGGAATCGCTCTGCCGGCCGCCGGTTCGGATATCCTGTGCGGCGAACATGAACAGGCGGATGCCGGCCACCCGGTAGAGGTTGCGCCGCAGCCGGTCGATCACCTGCGCGGTCGACATCCCGCCCCGCTCCTCCGGCGGCTTCAGGCTGATGAACATGGTGCCGCGGTTGGAACCGCCGCCGCCCGGCCCGGCGGTGCCGCCGAGCGAGGAGCCGACGCCGGCGACCGCCGGATCGGCCATGACGATATCGGCCAATTGCTGCTGCAGCCCGAGCATGGCCTGGAACGAAGTGTCGGCCGAAGCGCGCGTCGCACCGATCACGAAGCCAGAGTCGTCGGTCGGGAAATAGCCCTTCGGCGTCTTGACGTAGAGCACCACGGTCAGCGCGATGGTGGCAAAGAACACGATCAGGGTCAGGAACGGAAAGCCCAGCACCGCGCGCAGCGTCCAGGTGTAGAACGCGACGATACGCGACAGCGTGCCCTCGACCAGCCGGTCGAACCAGGTCGCGCGGTCCGACGTCGCCTCCTTGATGTAGTGCGCGCAGATCATCGGGGTGATCGTCAGCGACACCACGGTCGAGACCACGATGGCAAAGGTCAGCGTCAGCGAGAATTCGCGGAGCAGTCTCCCGACAATGCCATCCATGAAGATCAGCGGCGTGAAGGCCGCGATCAGCGACAGGCTGATCGAGAGCACGGTGAAGCCGATCTGTTTCGCGCCCTCCAGCGCCGCCGGATAGGGCGCCATGCCGTGCTCGAGATTGCGGTACATGTTCTCGATCATGACGATGGCGTCGTCGACCACGAAGCCGACCGAGATCGCCAGCGCCATCAGCGACAGATTGTCGATCGAGAAGCCGGCGAGCCACATGCCGGCGCAGGTCCCGGCCAGCGCCAGCGGCACCGAAACGCCGGCCGCAATCGTCGGCGTCACCCGCCGCAGGAAGGCGAAGACCACCACCATCACCAGGAAAGCCGTCGCCAGCAGCGTGTACTGCATGTCAAGCACGCTGGCGCGGATGGTGCCGGTGCGGTCGACCAGGGTTGAAATCTCCACCCCGCCGGGCAGCCATTGTTTCAACTCGGGAATCAGTGCCCTCACCCGGTCGACGGTATCGATCACGTTGGCGTCGCCCTGCTTGGTGATCTGGATCAGCACCGCCGGCTGCTTGTTGAACCAGGCGATCGAGCGGCTGTTGCGGACGGAATCCTCGATGTCGGCGACGTCGGCGAGACGAACGAAATTGCCGGATGAGCTCTTGACGATGATGTCGCGGAATTCGGCCGCGGTCCGCATCTGCTTGTTGGTCGAGATCGTCTCGCTCTGGCGGCCGCCATTGAAGATGCCGACCGGCCCCAGCGGATTGGCATTGATGATCGCAAGCCGTACGTCGTCGGTCGCGATCCCCGCGTTCGACAGCGCCACCGGATTGAGCGCGATCCGCACCGCGGGCTGGTCGGCGCCGGTGACGTTGACCTCGCCGACCCCGGGCACCTGTGAGATGCGTTGCGCGATCACGGTGTCGGCGACGTCATACATCGCGCTCGTCGTCAGCGTCTTCGACGTCAGCGCCAGCACGAAGACCGGCGCGGCGGCCGGATTGGCCTTGCGGAAGCGCGGCAGCGACGGCAGGTCGCTCGGCAGGTCGGCCAGCGACGCATTGATCGCCGCCTGCACGTCGCGCGCGGCGCGGTCGATGTCGCGGCCGATCGAGAATTGCAACTGGATGCTGGTGGTACCGAGCGAGCTGGTCGAGGTGATCTGGTCGAGCCCCGCGATCTGGCCGAGCCGCCGCTCCAAGGGCGCCGCGACGGTCGACGCCATCACCGAAGGGTCCGCGCCCGGCCGCGTCGCCGATACCCGGATCATCGGGAAATCGACGTTGGGCACCGAGGAAACCGGCAGAAAGACATAGGCAACGATGCCGACCAGGAAGAGCCCGATCGCCAGCAGCGTTGTGCCAACCGGCCTGCGAATGAAGGGCTCCGAGATCGATGCCATCTATTGCATCCCCTCGGTGGCCCCGGCGACGGTCGGCCCGGGAGGTCCCGGATCCGGCACGGACTTCTCGATCTTGCGATTGATCCGGTCGAGCGCCAGGTAGATCACCGGCGTCGTGTAGAGCGTCAACAACTGGCTCAGCAGCAGGCCGCCAATGATGGAAATGCCGAGCGGGAAGCGCAGTTCGGCGCCGGTGCCGCTCTCGACCGCCAGCGGCAGCGCGCCGAACAGCGCGGCCAGCGTCGTCATCATGATGGGGCGGAAGCGCAGCAGGCAGGCCTGCACGATCGCTTCATTGGGCGACATGCCCTGATGCCGCTCCGCCTCCAGCGCGAAGTCGATCATCATGATCGCGTTCTTCTTGACGATACCCATCAGGAGAATGATGCCGATCAGGCCGATCACTGACAGGTCCTGCCCGAACAGCATCAGTGCCAGGATGGCGCCGACGCCCGCGGACGGCAGCGTCGAGAGGATCGTGATCGGATGGATGTAGCTCTCATAGAGCACGCCCAGCACGATATAGATCGTGACGATCGCCGCCAGGATCAGCCAGGGCTGGCCGGCCAGCGATTTGGCGAACTCGGCCGCGTCGCCCGCATAGACGCCGACGATGCTGCCGGGCATCCCGATCTGCGTCTCGATCTTCTTGACCGCCTCGACGGCATCGCCGAGCGCCTCTCCGGGCGCGAGGTTGAAGCTGAGCGAGACCGCGGGGAACTGCGCCAGATGCGAGATCGCCAGCGGCGCGGTGGTCCGCGTCAGCGTCGCCACCGCCGACAGCGGCACCTGCGCGTTCGGCGCGCCGGCGGTGGCGCTCGCGGCGCCCGGCAGATAGAGCTTTGACAGGATCGACGGATCGCGCTGGTACATCGGCATCGCCTCCAGCACCACGCGGTACTGGTTGGCCTGGCCGTAGATGGTCGAAATCTGCCGCTGCGCGAAGGCGTCGTTGAGGGTGTCGTTGACCGCCTGCAGGCTGACGCCGAGCTGGCCGGCGCGCTGGCGATCGATGTTGAGCGCGGCGCGCAGTCCGCCTTCCTGTGCCTCCGAGGAGACGTCGCGGAACAGGGGATCCCGGCGCATTTCGGCAACCAGCTTCTGCGCCCACAGCGAGACCTGCGCCGCATCGGTGCCGGTCAGCGTGTACTGGTATTGCGAGCGGCTCGACTGGGTCGAGATCTGCACGTCCTGCACCGGCTGGAAATAGATGGTCATGCCGGGAATCTTCGCCGTGCGCTGCTTCAGCCGGTCGACGACGACGGAAATATCGTCATGCCGCTCGCCACGCGGCCGCAGCGTCATGACGAGGCGCCCGACATTGGTGGTCGGATTGACCGAGCCGGCGCCGATCACGGAGACCACGCCGACCACGTCAGGATCGGCCTGGATCGCCGCCGCCGCCGTCGCCTGTCGGCTCTGCATCTCGGCAAAGGAAACATCGGGACCGGCCTCGGTCACCGCCGTGATCGAGGCGGTGTCCTGCAACGGCAGGAAGCCCTTCGGCGCGATGACGTACATAACAAGCGTCGCGGCGAGGGTCGCGAACGTCACCGCCAGCGTCGCGCGCTGGCGCTGCAGCACCCAGAGCAGCGTGCGATGGTAGAGGGCGACCATGCGGTCGATGAAGCGGCTGACGGCGGCAAGCCCCGGAACCCTCATCTCCTCGCCGACATGCTTCAATAGCCGCGAGCACATCATCGGCGTCAGCGTCAGCGACACGATCGCCGAGGTCACGACCGCGATCGTCAGCGTCAGCGCGAATTCGCGGAACATGCGTCCGACGAGGCCCGACATGAACAGAAGCGGGATGAAGACCGCGATCAGCGATACCGTCAGCGAGATCACGGTGAAGCCGATTTCGCTGGCGCCCTTCAGCGACGCCTCCATCACGGACTCGCCGTTCTCCATGTGGCGGACGATGTTCTCGATCATCACGATGGCGTCGTCGACCACGAAGCCGGTGCCGATCGTCAGCGCCATCAGCGACAGATTGTCGAGGCTGAAGCCGCAAAAATACATGATGCCGAAGCTCGTGATCAGCGACAGCGGCAGCGCCACGCCGGCGATCAGGGTGGCGCGCAGCGAGCGCAGGAACAGCAGCACCACCAGCGTCACCAGCACCACCGAAAGGATCAGCGTGAACTGCACGTCGCGCACCGAGGCGCGGATGGTCACGGTGCGGTCGGAGACCACGGTCAGGTTGACACCGGCCGGGATCGTGCGCTGCACCTTGGGGATTTCCGCGCGGATCTGCCGGACGACCTCGATGACGTTGGCGCCGGGCTGGCGCTGGATGTCGATGATCACGGCCGGCGTGCCCTGGTACCAGCCGCCGGTCCGGTCGTTCTCCAGCCCGTCGACGATGATCGCGACGTCGCCGATGGTGACGGGCGAGCCGTTGCGGTAGGCGATGATGATCGGCTTGTAGGCCTCAGCCGCCGCGATCTGGTCGTTGGCGGCGATGGTATAGGCCTGCTGCGCGCCGTCGAGCGATCCCTTCGGCCCCGACACGTTGGCGCCCGCGATGGCGTTGCGCAGGTCCTCCATCGAAATGCCGTAGGCCGCGAGCCGCGCCAGATCGGCCTGCACCCGCACCGCGGGCTTGAGCCCGCCGAGGATGGCCACGCGGCCGACGCCGGAAATCTGGCTGAGCCGCTGGCCCAGGATGGTGTCGGCGATGTCGCTCATCGCACGCAGCGAAATCGTGTCCGACGTCAGCGCCAGCGTCAGGACCGGCGCGTCGGCCGGGTTCACCTTGGCGTAGGTCGGCGGGTACGGCAGGTTTTTCGGCAAAATGCCGGCGGCGGCGTTGATTGCGGCCTGCACGTCCTGGGTGGCGCCGTCGATGTCGCGGTTGAGGTCGAACTGCAGCGATATCTGGCTGACGCCGAACGAAGAGGTCGACTGCATCGACGACAGCGACGGAATCTGCCCGAGCTGGCGCTCCAGCGGCGCCGTGATCAGGGAGGCGATCACGTCGGGGCTGGCGCCCGGCAATTGCGTCGTCACCTGCACGGTCGGGAAATCGACCTGCGGCAGCGCCGAGACCGGCAGCGCCCAATAGCCGAGCGCGCCGCCGATCATCAGCGCGATCCCGAGCAGCGAGGTCGCGATCGGCCGGCGGATGAAGGGTTCGGAGACGCTCATGGTTGCGTGCTCACTTGCGAATTCATTTTCAGCCGTACGGCGCTTCGATCATGGCTGCGACTTCGCAGCGCCGCCCGACGGCTCGGCCGGTGCCGGGCCGGTTTGTCCCTTCTGGTCGCCCTCGCCGCGCTCGCGCCTGCCGCGGGGTTCGCCGCCCTGCCCATCCTTAGCCTGACCGTCCTTACCCTGCTGGGCCTGGCCGTCCTTGCCTTGACCGCCTTTCGCATCCGGTGAACGGCTGCGCTTGCGCGGCGCGAGGTCGGCGGTCGGCGCGCGGTCGTCGGTGCCGATCAAGACCTTGGCGCCGTCGGACAGATTGGCGAAGCCCGTGGTCACGACGCGGTCGGAGACCGTAAGCCCGCTGGCGATCACGGCGTCGTTCTCATTCTGCTGCGTCACCGCGACCGGCTTTGCGGTCGCGACGTTGTCGGGACCGATCACATAGCTGAACGTGCCGACGGGACCGCGTTGCACGGCGGAGGCCGGCACGACAATGGCCTTCTCCAGCGTTTCGACCTTCAGCCGCACATTGACGAACTGTCCCGGCCAGAGCTGGAACTTGGCATTAGGAAATTCGGCCTTCAGCTTCAGCGTGCCGGTGGTCGGATCGACCTGGTTGTCGATGCCCTTGAGCATGCCGGTGTCGACCACCGTCACGCCGTCATTGCCGAACACGTCGACCGACAGCGATCCCTTGCCGGCGGCGGCGTTGACCCGCACGATCTGCTGCTGCGGCAGGCTGAACTGCACCGCGATCGGCTGCAACTGCGTCAGGATGACGAGGCCGGTCGCATCCGCCGCGCGGATGATGTTGCCCTGGTCGACCTGGCGCAGGCCGGCGCGTCCCGTCAGCGGCGCGATGATCTTGGTATAGCCGAGCATCGCCTTGGCATTGTCGATCGCGGCCTGGTCGGCCTGGATCAGCGCTTCCTGCTGGGCAACCACCGCGCGCTGCGTATCGGCCTGCTGCTTGGAGCCGGCGTTCGACGTGGCAAGCTGCTGATAGCGCGCCAGGTCGAGCTTCTGGTTGGCGAGCAGCGCCTCATCCTGCGCCTTCTTGGCCACGGCCTGATCGTACTGCGCCTGGTAGATCACGGGGTCGATCTCGGCCAGCACGTCGCCCTGCTTGACGTCCTGGCCCTCGACGAAATTCACCTTGATCAGCTTGCCGTCGACCTGCGAGCGCACCGTCACTGTGTTGAGCGCGCGGACCGAACCTACCGCGTCGAGATAGACCGGAACGTCCTGGACGCGCGGCGTGGCTGCCAATACCGGCACCGGCAGATCAGGACGCGCGCCGGGGCCGCCGCGGCCGGTCTGCTTCTGCTGGAACGCGTTCCAGCCGAGATAGCCAAGCCCGCCAAGGATCACCAGCAAGACCGTCAGCGACACCATCCGCCGGCCGATGCCGCGCGCGACGCGCTTGCCCGCCGTCTTCGCATCGTCCTTTGCTTCCGGCTTAAAGAGCATCGACTGGCCTTTCCATCCTGGGCTCCCAGCCGCCCCCCAGCGCCTGATAGAGGCTGACGATCGCCAAGAGCCGGGCCAGTTGGGCCTGCGACAGCGCATCCTCAGCCTGGAACAATGTCAGCTGCGTATTTAGCACAGTTACGATGTCGGCGGTTCCCGCCCGTAGCTGCTGTTCGGACAATTCGAAGGCCCGCCGCGACGCCGCCACCACCTCGCGCTGCAACCGCAGCTTCTCGGTGGTCTGGCGGATCGAGTACAGGGCGTTATCGACATCGGCAAAGGCCTGCACCACCGTCTTGCGGTAGGTCTGCAGCAGCTCATCCTGCCGGGCCTTGGTCAGCTCGAAATTGCCGAGGATCCTGCCGCCGTCGAAGATCGGCTGGGTCAGGCTGCCGACCATGCTGAAGAAGGCGGCGTGCGGCTGGAACAGCGAGGTCAGCGCCGAGCTCTGGTAGCCGCCCTGCCCGGTCAGCTGAATGCTCGGAAAGAACTGCGCGCGGGCATTGCCGACATTGGCGGTCGCGGAGGCGAGCTGGGCTTCCTGGCGGCGAATGTCGGGGCGCTGGGTCAGCAGTTCCGACGGCAGGCCGGGCGTCACGCGCGGCGCGGCGATCTGGTTGAGCGAGCCGCCGGCGACGCGCACGGATTCCGGCGGCCGCGACACCAGCGTCGCCAGCGCGTTGATATTCTGGTCGAGCGTCTGCCGCAGCGGCGGCACCAGCGCGCGCTGGTTGGCGAGCACGCTTTCCTGCTGGGCGACGTCGAGATCGTTGCCGGTGCCGGCCTGCAGCCGCTGCTTGATGGCATTGAGGATGCGCTCGGCGCTGGCAATGTTTCGCTGCGCGGTGCGAATCCGGTCCTGCGCGGCCAGCACCTGGAAATAGGCGTTGGCGACCGTCGTCAGCGTGGTCAGCGCCACGACGTCGCGATCGAAGCGGTTGGCGGTCGCGGTCTCTTCGGCCGCCTGTGCGGCGTCGCGGTTCTTGCCCCAGAAATCCAGCTCGTAGCTGGCGCTCAGCGACGCCGAATAGTTGACCACCTCGCGGCCGCCATTGGTCAGGCCGCTCGCGCTGGAGCCCGACGTGCGGGAATAGGCCTCCTGGCCGGCGCCGCTCAGCGTCGGCAACAGCGCCGCGCCGGTGATCCGCGCCTGTGCATCGGCCTGCTTGAAGCGCGCGGTGGCTGCCGCGATGTCCAGATTGACGGTCTGCGCCTCCTCCATCAGCACGGTCAGTTCGCGGGAGCGGAAACCGCGCCACCAGTCGAGCGTCGGCGGCGCGTCTGCGGCCTTCGACGGCCTGGCAGCCGACTTGTAGCCCTCTGGAATGTCGAGCGCGGGATCGGGAAGGTCCTTGGTCAGGATGCAGCCCGTCGAGCTGGCGACGCAGCCAAACACCGCGAGGAAGCGCGCCAGCCGCCTGCCGGCCGTCATCAGCGCAGGCCAGATTGCGATCGCAGCAGTTGCAAGGGATTGGGTCACACCCGTTCTCCACCGGGCAAATCCCGGCCCGGCGCATAACGAGCGCGTCTCCTGTTGGCCTGCACTACGATCACGGGGTGATGCTTCCGTTGAAACCGAGCAGATATTAGCCTTGCGAATAGGGCGCGGACAGCCCTGCGCGGGCCCTCGCCAACCACTCCCCGTACCTGCAAAACGGCCGGCAAAAGCGCTCGCTCCCCTTGTTTTATAGGGTTGGAGTGATGTCTGGCCACCGCAGAGCGAGCGGAATCTTACGAAGATTTCATGGGTTTTCCTGGAGTTTTTCCCCGGTTCTGACGTCCCGTCTCCGCCTCCCGCGCAAGCCGTAGCGGCACCTGTGGCCAATTTGAAACTCCGGGAACAGCCCCCCGTATCTTGCCCCGTGCAATGGAGGGCCAAAAATGCGGGTCGCGGTGGTCGGGACGGGAATCAGCGGCAATGCCGCCGCCTGGACCTTGTCGAATCATTATCCGGTCACCGTCTACGACCGCGAGCTCAGGCCAGGTGGCCACAGCCATACCGTCAGCATCGACTATGACGGCGCCAGGCTTGCGGTCGATATCGGCTTCATCGTCTACAACGAGCTGAACTATCCCGACCTGACCGCGCTGTTCGCCCATCTCGGCGTCGAGACCCTCGAAAGCTGCATGAGTTTTGCGGTAACGGCCGACACCGGCGGCTTCGAATGGAAGGGCGGCGGCAGCAACTGGTTCGAGACCGCGTGCGGCCTGTTCGCGCAGCCGAGCAATCTGTTGTCGCCCTCCTATCTCTGGATGCTGCGCGACATCCTCACCTTCAACCAGCAGAGCGTCGAGGATTATGCCGCGGGCAGGCTGGCGGGGCTTTCGCTCGGCGAATATTTCCGCACGCGTCACTTCGCGCCGCGGTTGCTCACCGACTATCTGGCGCCGATGGGCGCTGCGATCTGGTCGGCGCCGTCGAGCGAGATGCTGGACTTTCCGGCGGAAAACTTCGTCGCCTTCTTCGCCAATCATCGCCTGCTGCAATATGATCGCCCGGCCTGGCGCACCGTGAAGGGCGGCAGCCAGCGCTACGTCGAAAAGCTCACGGCATCCTTCCGCGACCGTATCAAGCTCGGCTGCGCCGTCACCGCCATCGAGCGCACGTCGCATGGCGTCGTCGTGCATGACAGCCACGGCAAGACCGATACGTTCGATCACGTCGTGATCGCCTCGCACAGCGACCAGGCGCTGGCCATGCTGTCGGATGCCGATGAGCAGGAGCGCGCGATTCTCGGCGCGATCGGCTATTCCCCCAACACGATCTATCTGCACCGCGACACCAGCCTGATGCCGAAGCGCCGGCGCGCCTGGGCATCGTGGAATTTCCTGCGCTGGCCGCGCCAGCGAAGCATCGATCATGCCGCCAGTAACGACGTCTCGGTGACCTACTGGATGAACGAGTTGCAGGGCATCGATCCCGACAAGCCGCTGTTCGTCAGCCTCAACCCGCCGGTGGCGCCCGATCCCGCGCTGACCTTCGGCAAATATCTCTGCGAGCATCCGCAATACAATGCCGCCGCCTTCGCTGCGCAGAAACGCCTGCCTGAAATTCAGGGCCGGCGGCATACCTGGTTCTGCGGCGCGTGGACCGGCTACGGATTCCATGAGGACGGATTGCGATCCGGCCTTGCGGTCGCCGAAGCGCTCGGCGCGGTGGCGCCGTGGCGTGAAATGCCGCCCGAACTGGCGGAGGCCGCGGAGTAATCATGCGCATGCCGCACCTGCCATCAGGGCCAACCGAAGCGCCACCGGAGGCCGCCGCGTCGCTCTACATCGGCGATGTCATGCATGCGCGGCTGAAGCCGGTCGGCCATCGCTTCAGCTATCGCGTGATGAGCCTCTTGATCGATCTCGACCGGCTCGCGGAAGCGGACCGGCAATCGCCGCTGTTCGGCATCAATCGCGCCGCGCTCTACTGCTTTCACGAGGCGGACCATGGCAAGCGCGACGGATCGTCCTTGCGCGGCTACGTGCAGCGCTGCGCCGCCGAGCGCGGCATCGACCTCACCGGCGGGCGGGTGCTGCTGCTCTGCTATCCCCGCCTGCTCGGCTACGTCTTCAATCCGCTCTCGGTCTATTTCTGCTATCGCGCCGGCGGTGAACTGGCGCTGCTGATTTATGAAGTCCGTAACACGTTTGGCGAAATCCATTCCTATGTGTTGCCGCTAACGCCAGGCGAGATCAGCGCCGCCGGCGTGCGGCAACAGCAGGACAAGCTGTTCTATGTCTCGCCCTTCGTCGAGATGGCGATGCGGTACCATTTCCGGATATTGCCGCCGGGCAAACGTGTGCAACTGCGAATTCTGGAAACCGACCGCAGCGGCCCCCTGCTCGCCGCAACCTTCAATGGCAGCCGCCGCGCGCTCAGCACCAAGGAGTTGTCGCGCGCGTTTTGTGCGCTGCCGCTGGTCACGATCAAGATCATGGCCGCGATCCACTGGGAGGCGCTGCGGCTGTGGCTCAAGGGCGTCCGGCTGGTGCCGCGTCAGCGCGCCGCGCTCGATACCACCTTGAGGACCGCGACCGGCAACGATTATACTTCGCCGGCGTTGTCTGCCCATGCCAAAGACTGAGCGGAGCCGATCGGCTGTGCGAGGTCCGGGTAAACCGACGTTCGATGGATCGCACATGTCCGAGTTGATTTCGGTCACATCGGAAACCGTACACGCGACGTTTCCGGAATTGCCCCGCCTGGTCCGGCTGGCGCTGGGCTTCGGTTCAAAGCTGCAACATGGCACGCTCGACGTGACGCTGGCCGACGGCCGCACCGTCCGGCTCGGCGGCCATGGGCCGGGCCCCGCGGCGGCGATGAACATCTACGATTACAGCTTTGCCTCGCGCCTCTTGCGCGGCGGCGACATCGGCATTGCCGAAGCCTATCTGCGCGGCGAATGGGACACGCCTGACCTGACGCAATTCCTCTATCTGTTCTGCGTCAATCAGGACTGGATGCAGAAGATGCTGATCGGCACACCGCTGACGCGGACGCTGCAGATCGTCAGGCACTGGCTCAACCGCAACACACGGCGGCAGGCGCGGCGCAACATCTATGCACATTACGACATCGGCAACGCGTTCTATTCGGCGTGGCTCGATCCCAGCATGACCTATTCGTCGGCCTTGTTCGAGGACGGCACGGCGGATCTAACCGCCGCCCAGCACAACAAATACCGGCGCCTCGCCGAAGCCATCGATCTGCGGCCGGGTCAAAAACTCCTCGAAATCGGCTGCGGCTGGGGCGGCTTTGCCGAATACGCCGCCAGGACGTTTGGCGCCGAGGTCGTCGGGCTCACCATCAGCAAGGAGCAGCGCGACTTCGCGCAGGCGCGCATCTTCAACGCCGGGCTCAGCGACAAGGTCGAGATCAAGCTCAGGGATTATCGCGACGAGCGCGACCGCTATGACCGGATCGTGTCGATCGAGATGATCGAAGCGGTCGGCGAGCAGTTCTGGCCGAAATATTTTTCACAGTTGCGCGACCGCCTGCTGCCCGGAGGCCTCGCCGGCATCCAGGCCATCACCATCCAGGACAGCCTGTTCCAGACCTATCGCCGCGAGGTCGATTTCATCCAGCGCTATGTGTTTCCCGGCGGCATGCTGCCCTCGCCCGAGATCCTGAAAGCACTTGGCGAGCGCTTCGGCGTTCCCGTCATCCGCGAACGCATCTTTGGGCAAGATTATGCCAAGACGCTTGCGATCTGGCGAAGCAATTTCCGCGCGGCCTGGCCCAACCTGATCCCGTCGGGTTTCGACGACCGCTTCCGGCGGCTGTGGGAATACTATCTGGCCTATTGCGAGGCCGGATTCCTGTCGGGAAATATCGACGTCCGCCAGGTGGTGTTTGCAAAGCCGGCCTGACCGCCCTGCCCGAACGCTTACTTGTGCGGCTAGCCCCGGTCCTTTAGGGTTCGCCTAGGGAATAGGCAAAACAAACCGGCAATTTCAAAGACATGGCCTTCAACAAAGACGTCATCGAAGCGATCGGCAACACGCCCCTCATCAAGCTCAAGCGCGCATCCGAGCTGACGGGTTGCACCATTCTGGGCAAGGCCGAGTTCATGAATCCCGGCCAGTCGGTCAAGGACCGCGCCGGCAAATGGATGATCCTCGAGGCCGAGAAGCGCGGCGATCTCAAGCCCGGCGGACTGGTGGTGGAATCGACCGCAGGGAACACCGGCATCGGGCTCGCCGTCGTCGCCAGCGCACGCGGCTATCGGACCTTGATCCTGATTCCGGAAACGCAGAGCAAGGAAAAGAAGGACATGCTGCGGCTGTGCGGCGCCGAACTCGTCGAGGTGCCTCAGCTGCCCTATTCCAATCCGAACAACTATCAGCATGTCGGACGGCGGCTGGCCGCCCAGCTTCGCAAGACCGAGCCGAATGGCGTCTTGTTCGCCGACCAGTGGAACAACCTCGACAACGCGAAGGCGCATTACGAGTCCACCGGGCCTGAGATCTGGGAGCAGACCGGCGGCAAGATCGACGGTTTTATTTGCTCGGTCGGCACCGGTGGCACGCTCGCCGGCACGAGCCGCTATCTGAAGGAAAAGCACCCGGGCATCGTCAATGCCTGCGCCGATCCGCACGGTTTTGCGATGTACGAATTGTTCAAGCACGGCAAGGCCAAGTCGACGCCGGGCGACTCGATCACCGAGGGGATCGGGCTCGGCCGCGTCACGCCCGTCGTCGAGACCGCAAAGGTCGACGACGCTTTCCTGATCTCGGACGAGGAAGCCGTCACCGTGATCTACGAACTGCTGGAACACGAGGGCCTGTGCCTCGGCGGCTCGACCGGCGTCAACGTCGCAGGCGCGATCCGGCTCGCGAAGCAGCTCGGGCCCGGCAAAACCATCGTCACCATCCTCGCGGACTCCGGCAATCGCTATCAGTCAAAGCTGTTCAATCCGGAGTTCATGCGCTCCAAGAACCTGCCGGTGCCGACATGGCTGGAGAAGCGCACCCAGATCGACGTGCCGTTCGAGAAGGTGTGAGCAAGAAAATTGTAGGGTGGGCAAAGGCGCTCCTGTGCCATGCCCACCATCTGTCGAGCCGCGACACTGTTGGTGGTAAACGCAACGAGATTGCGCTATGGCCATTGAGATCCGCCAGATCCGAATGGATGATACGGAAGGTTTTCGTGCTGCCGTCGACGTCGTTGCTCGAGAACACAGGTACCTTGCCCTCTTGGAGGCGCCCCCGCTCGAACAAGTGCGCGCTTTCGTTAAGCGCAATGTCGAGCATGGCTATCCGCAGATCGTTGCCCTGATAGGCGACCTGGTTATTGGATGGTGCAATGTGCCGCCCGCCAGTCGAGCGGTTTCCGCTCACGTCGGCGATCTCTTCATGGGCCTTCTGCCGGAATACAGAGGCAAGGGGTTTGGCGAAGGGTTGCTGCGACACGCAATTCTTGCGGCAGACGCGTTCGGGTTTCAGCGAGTCGAGTTGGGAGTATTTGCAACAAACACGACGGCGATTACCCTTTACCGGAAGAGTGGATTTGTAGAAGAGGGTATCAAGCGAAGATCGATTCTTCTGGATGGTACCCATCACGATGAAATCATCATGGCACGGTTCAAACCGTAACTTGTTGCAGTCGTAGGGTGGGCAAAGGCGCTCTTGCGCTGTGCCCACCATCTATCTGACCGCAACACTGCTGGTGGGCACGCTGGGCTTTGCCCACCCTACGCGGCCGGATCAATGCCGCAAGATCTGGCTCAGGAACAACTTCGTCCGCGCGTGCTGCGGGTTGGCGAAGAATTCCTGCGGCGTGTTGGACTCGATCACCTGGCCGGCATCCATGAACACGACGCGGTTGGCTACCTCGCGGGCAAATCCCATTTCGTGGGTGACGACCAGCATGGTCATGCCTTCCCTGGCGAGATCGACCATGGTGTCGAGCACCTCCTTGACCATTTCCGGATCGAGCGCCGAGGTCGGCTCGTCGAACAGCATCACCTTCGGGTTCATGGTCAGCGCGCGGGCAATCGCGACGCGCTGCTGCTGACCGCCTGACATCTGGCCCGGATATTTGTTGGCCTGATGCGGGATCTTGACCCGCTCCAAAAATTTCATCGCGGCCGCCTCGGCGTCCTTTTTCGGGATGTTGCGTACCCAGATCGGCGCCAGCGTGCAGTTCTCCAGCACGGTCAGGTGCGGGAACAGGTTGAAGCTCTGGAACACCATGCCGACCTCGCGGCGGACTTCGTCGATCCGCTTCAGGTTCGGCCCGAGCTCGATGCCGTCGACGATGATGTTGCCTTCCTGGAATTCCTCCAGCGCGTTGATGCAGCGGATCAGCGTCGACTTGCCCGAGCCCGAGGGGCCGCAGATCACGATGCGCTCGCCCTTGCCGACGTCCAGGTTGATGTCGCGCAGCACGTGAAAGTCGCCGTACCACTTGTTGAGCGCGTTGATGCCGACGATCGAATTTGCGGTCATGGAAATATACTCAGTTGCGACGATGGGCGTTCAGCCGGTTCTCGACGAACAGGGAATAGCGCGACATGCCAAAGCAGAACACGAAGTAGATGATCCCGGTAAAGGCAAAGCCGGTGAACAGCGTCGTCGGCGTCGACCAGACCGGATCGCTGAAGGAAGCACGAAGCTGTCCAAGCAGATCGAATAGCGCAACGATCGAGACCAGCGAGGTATCCTTGAACAGCGCGATGAAGCTGTTGACGAGGCCTGGAATGACCATGCGGAGCGCCTGCGGCATCACGATCAGCGCCGTCGTCTTGCTCCAGGACAGGCCGAGCGCGCTCGCCGCCTCGCCCTGCCCGCGCGGGATCGCCGCCAGGCCGCCGCGGATCACCTCGGCCTGATAGGCGCCGGCGAACAGCGCGATACCGATCAAGGCGCGCATCAGCCCGTCGATGGTGAAGCCGGCCGGCACGAACAGCGGCAGCATATAGGTTGCGAAGAACAGCACGGTAATCAGCGGAACGCCGCGCCAGAACTCGATGAAGGCGATCGAGAAAATCCGGATCAGCGGAATCGTCGAGCGCCGCCCGAGCGCCAGTGCGATGCCGACCGGCATCGAGGCGACGATGCCGACGACCGACACCACCAGCGTCACCAGCAGGCCGCCCCACAGCCGCGTATCGACCTCCGGGAGCCCGCCGCGATCGAGCCCCATGATCGCGATGACGGCGGCGATGCCGACAAATATCGCAAGGGCAGTGGCGGCGGCGCGTACGCCACCGGTCAGCCAAAACAGCAGCGCCGACACGATCACGGCGGTCGCAGCAAGGTCCGCCCAGACCGGCCGGCCGAAGGACTGGACATAGTCGCGCAGCCAGGTCAGCGGCCAAAGTATCCAGCTCACCAGCGTACTCAACAGCACCAGCAGCTTGCCGATCACCCACAGCAGCGGACCAATCACGGCCGTCGTCTCGCCGGAGGCGACCAGCTTCCTGCCGCCCTCGCCGATGCTGTCGTTGAAGCCCGAGAGCAGCCCGGCCGTCCAGCTTACGCCGAAGCCGCCGAGCCCGCCGCCGCGCAGCAGGAAGAAGGCGACGACAGGCAATGCCACGAAGAACAGGAGGGCGTTCGGGCCCTTGCCCGGCAGACGCGGAATCAGGAGCGGAAGCAAGAGGATCGCGGCAAGAGCGAACGTCAGGTTGACGCGCCAGCGCTCCGGTTCCGGATAGAAGCCGTAGATGAACTGGGAGAACTTGGCCTGAATGAACGGCCAGCAGGCGCCGACCACGTCTCCAGGGTTTTTCGGCAGGCATGCGGTGCGGTCCTTGCCGATCCAGACCGCGTCGATAAACGCGAATTTCAGGGCCGGAACGACGATCACCCACAGCAGCAACAGGCTGACGATCGTGATCAGGATGTTGGTCGGCGAATTGAACAGGCGCGTGCGCAGAAAACCGATGAACCCCGTGGTCTTCACCGGCGCCGGCCGCTCCGGCACCAACTCCTGGCGGACAAAATTGGATGCGGTCGTATCGCTCATCCGCCCATGCTCCGGCTGATACGCCATCCATAGAAACTCATGATCGCGCTGGTGATCAGCGAGATCAGGAGATAGACGCCCATGGTGATGCCGATGATTTCAATGGCCTGCCCGGTCTGGCTCAGCGTGGTTCCCGCAAACACCGACACCAGGTCGGGATAGCCGATCGCGACCGCCAGCGAGGAGTTCTTGGTCAGGTTGAGATACTGGTTGGTCAGCGGCGGCAGGATCACGCGCATCGCCTGCGGGATCACGATCAGCCGCAGCACCGAGCCGCGCTGCAGGCCGAGCGAGGAGCCGGCTTCCATCTGGCCTTTGTGCACGGAAAGAATGCCGGCGCGCACGATCTCGGCGATGAAGGCCGCCGTGTAGGTCGACAGCGCCAGCGTCAGGGCAACGAATTCCGGAATGAGGCGCGAGCCGCCGGCGAAGTTGAAGCCCCTGAGCACCGGCACCTCGAATGTGACCGGCTTGCCGAAGATCAGCACGCTGAGCAGCGGCAGGCCGATCAGCATGCCGAGCGCGTAGGGCCAGACCTTGATGACGGTGCCGCTTTGGAAGAGTTGACGGCGCGCATATCGCCACAGTGCGATCGTAGCGACGATCGCCACCAGCAGGGCGACGACGAACGGCTCGAATCCGGCCTCGCCGACCGGCCTCGGGACGATTAAACCGCGATTATTGAGAAAGATGCTGTCGAAGATCGAAACGCTCTGCCGCGGGTTGGGCAGCGCGGCGAGCACGGCGAGGTACCAGAACAGGATCTGGAACAGCACCGGCAGGTTGCGGATCAATTCGACATAGCCGCCGGAGATCCGCGACAATAGCCAGTTCGGCGACAGCCGGCCGAGCGCGACGAGAAACCCGATGATGGTGGCGAAGAAGATGCCGATCACCGAGACCAGCAGCGTGTTGAGCAGGCCGACCACAAAGACGCGCGTGTAGGGGTCGGAGCCCGAATACGAGATCAGGCTCTGGCTGACGTCAAAGCCCGCATTGTTGGCAAGGAAGCCAAAACCCGCGGTGATCCGCTGCGCCTGCAGATTGGCGCGGGCATTGGCGACGATCTCATACGAGATCCAGGCGAGCGCGCCGACGAACAGCAGCTGGAGCACAAAGCCGCTCCAGCCCGCCCGCCCGCCGAGGGCCTTCTGCAGCCTCGGAAGCAGCTGCGACGGTGGTTTTCGGGGTTCGATGGCCATCGCCGCAGCCCCTCTCTGCTGCGCTTAGCGGATCGGCGGGGCGTACTGGATGCCGCCCTTGCTCCATAGGTTGTTGAGGCCGCGGGCGATGCCGAGCTTGGAACCGGAACCGACGTTGCGCTCGAACGACTCGCCGTAATTGCCGGTGGCCTTCACGATCCGCACCATCCAGTCCTTGGTCAGGCCGAGCTGTTCGCCCAGATTGCCGTCCGTGCCCACGGCGCGCTTGACCTCGGGCTTGTCGGACTTGACCATCTCGTCGGCGTTCTTCTGGGTCATGCCCAGTTCCTCGGCGCCGACCATCGCGTAGAGCGTCCACTTGACGATGTCGAACCACTGGTCGTCGCCGTGGCGGACCATCGGTCCGAGCGGCTCCTTCGAAATCACTTCGGGCAGCACGACATGATCGGCGGGATTGGCGAGCTTCAGCCGCTCGGCATAGAGCTGGGAGACGTCCGACGTGAAGACGTCGCAGCGGCCGGATTCGTAGGCCTTGACGGTCTCATCGGCGGTCGCGAACGCGATCACCTCGTACTTCATGTTGTTGCCCTTGAAGTAGTCGGCGAGGTTCTGCTCGGTCGTGGTGCCGGTCTGCACGCAGACCGACGCGCTGTTCAGTTCCAGCGCCGAATTCACCTTCAGCGATTTCTTCACCAGGAAGCCCTGGCCGTCATAATAGGTGACGCCGGTGAAGTTGGCGCCGAGCGAGGTATCGCGCGACAGCGTCCAGGTGGTGTTGCGGGACAGCACGTCGATTTCACCGGACTGCAGCGCGGTGAAGCGGTCCTTGGCCGACAGCGGCACGAACTTGATCTTGCTCGCGTCGTTGAAGATGGCCGCGGCAATCGCCCGGCAGATGTCAACGTCGAGCCCGGTCCAGTTACCCTTGTCGTCCGGGGTCGAGAATCCCGGCAGGCCCTGGCTGACGCCGCAGGAGAGCTGGCCGCGGTCCTTGACCGTCTTGAGGGTTTGCGCCGAGGCGGCCTGGGCCGAGAGAGCGGCGGCAGCGGCAAGGGTAACAACCAGAGATACGCGTTTCATGGGCAAGGCCTTTCAAGGGGTCGGGTCGTCCGAAGATCGTTTCTTAGGCAACGCTTGACGTTGCTGGGCCAACCCGCTGATCCCTCGCCTGAAAAGCGTCATCCTGACCGTGCATTTTACGTGCCATTACGGTCAGGTGCTGGATCGGATATCGCGGCAGGCCCCTCAACTTGCAGCGATTGTTTAGTTGGCGCGCATCTCAGAACGACTAGCGTGCCGGGTCAAGGGGTTGACTGCCGACTTCTGTGTCTTGTTATTAACTCATCGGCCCCGATCCGCCGCCTGACCGCGTTTTCGCCATCAAGTTGCGGGCTGCGGCATAACGTCTTGGACAATGCAAACGCATGAGCTTTTCGAACGACGGCACGTCGAACCCGCAAAAACCCGAAACCAGGCTGGTCACCGCCGGCCGCGACACCAAGGGCCAGAGGGGCTTTGTAAACCCTGCCGTGTACCACGGTTCGACCGTCCTCTATCCGACGGCCGGGGACCTGCACGCCCACCGCGCTGAATTCACCTACGGGCGCCACGGCTCGCCGACCACGCGGGCGCTGCAGGACGTCCTGATGTCGCTGGAGGGCCCGCAATGTGCCGGCGTCGGCCTCGTGCCGTCGGGCCTTGCCGCCATCAGCACCACCCTGCTCTCGGTACTGAAGGCCGGCGATCACCTGCTGGTGACCGACAACGTCTACCGGCCCTCGCGCAATTTCTGCAACGGCATGCTGGCGCGTTACGGCGTCGAGGTGACTTATTTCGATCCGCTGATCGGCGCCGGAATTGAAAAGCTGTTCAAGCCCAACACCAGGGCGGTGCTGGTCGAGGCGCCCGGTTCGCAGTCGTTCGAGATGACCGACATCCCCGCCATCGCCGAGGTCGCGCATGCAAGGGACGCGCTCGTCATCGACGACAACACCTGGGCGACCCCGCTGTTTCACCGCTCGCTCGACCAGGGCGTCGACATCAGCATGCAGGCGGCCACCAAGTATATCGGCGGCCATTCCGACATCATGTTCGGGACGATTTCGGCGAACGCAAAAGCCTGGCCGCTGATTGCCGAGGGCATCCGCCTGCTCGGGGTGTGCGCCGGTCCCGACGACGTCTTCCTGGCGCTGCGCGGCACCCGCACGCTGTCGGTGCGGCTGGCGCAGCATCACCGCTCGGGCCTCGAAATGGCGCACTGGCTCGCCGGCCGCCCGGAGGTCCTGACGGTGTTGCATCCCGGGCTGGAGAGCCATCCGGGCCATGCGATCTGGAAGCGCGACTTCACCGGCGCCTCCGGCCTGTTCAGCATCGTGCTGAAGCCGGCGCCGCAGCAGGCGGTCGACGCCCTGCTCGACACGGTCAAGCTGTTCGGCATGGGTTTTTCGTGGGGCGGCTTCGAAAGCCTGGTCGTCCCGTTCGACTGCAACGAATACCGGACCGCGACCAAATGGTCGCCGGGCGGGCCGACGCTGCGGCTCCACATCGGCCTGGAAAATGTCGAGGACCTCAAGGCCGACCTGGAGCGCGGGTTTGCCGCGCTGAAGGCCGCTATCTAACGCATGATGAGATGAGATCAGGTCCGGCGTGATGCTTTTTTGACCACCCGAACAAAATATCGAAAACAACCCCATGCAAAGTAGCCGGCAACGGCCGGCGCAGCGGGCGGTCGACTGAATCTGATCTTATCCTACCCCAGGCGGCGACCTCACGCCGCCCGGGTGCCCAGTCTCGCGGCATCAGCCATCTCGGCCGCCAGCAGCACGGCCGCGCGGCTGGCGCCGACCGAGGCGACGCCCTGGCCGGCGATGTCATAGGCCGTGCCATGGGCCGGCGTGCAGATCGGAAACGGGAAGCCGCCCAACATCGTCACGCCGCGATCAAACCCCATCAGCTTCATCGCGATCTGGCCCTGGTCGTGATACATCGTCAGCACGGCATCAAAGGCGCCGTTCCTGGCGCGCAGGAACACCGTGTCGGCCGGAAACGGCCCCTCCGCCGCTATTCCCTCGGCCCGGCCGGCCATGACGGCGGGTTCGATCACATCGATTTCCTCGCGGCCAAAATTGCCGCCGTCGCCGGCATGCGGGTTGAGCCCCGCGACCGCGATCCGCGGCTCGGCAAAGCCGGCCCGCCGCATGCAGGCATCGGTCAGTTTCAGCGCGCGATGGATACGTTCCACGGTCAGCCGTGAGGCTACGTCCTTGAGCGGAATGTGCGAGGTGACGCGGGCGTTCCAGAGCCCCTCAAGCACGTTGAATTCGCTGGCCGGCGTTTTCAGGCCGGCGATCTCGGCGGAGAACGCAATCTCGTCGTCATACTCGGCGCGTGCGAGCCGCATCGCCTTCTTGTTGAACGGCGTGAAGCAGACGGCATCGACCTGCCCGTCACGCGCCAGCGTCAGCGCGCGTCGGTAGTTCTCCAGCGCGAACGCGCCGCCGGCCTGACTGGCGACGCCGCGTTCGACGCTCGCGGGATCGAGATGTCCGAGATCCATGAAGGCGGCGTCACTGCCGATTGTTCTGGGGTCCGTCGACGGCGTTACATCTGGCAGATCCGTCGTGACGCCGGCCACGCGCGTGCCTTCGTCGAACACGCGGCGGTCGCCGATCACGAGCAGGCGCGCGCGGGAGCGGATCTCCTTCGAACAGGCGAGCTTGGCCGTCAGCTCCGGGCTGATGCCGGCGGGATCACCCATCGCCAGTGCGATCACAGGCTTGCCGGTTCTATGCAGGTTCATATGATCCTCACCTTTTCATGAGCGGCTTCGTCCGGCTTTCGCGCCAGGCGCACGATCTGCAGGACGAGCGGAAGCAACAGCAGCGCCATCCCGGCCAGCACGAGGGTCGTCACCAGGCTGTTCGCAAAGAAGATGCCGAGCGATCCCTTGGACATCAGCATGGCCTGCCGGAACGCGTCCTCGGCCTTGTCGCCGATCACGATCGCCAGCACCAACGGCGCCAGCGGATAGTGCAGCTTCTTGAAGACATAGCCGACGAGGCCGAAGCCGAGCATCAGGACGACGTCGAGATAGGAGTTCGAGACCGAATAGGCGCCGACGACGCAGATGATGACGATGAGCGGTGCGATGACCGCGAACGGAATGCGCATCAGGGCGGCGAACACGGGAACGGTGAGCAGCACGAGCACGACCGCGACGATGTTGCCGACATACATCGAGGCGATCAGTCCCCAGACGAAATCCTTCTGGTCGACGAACAGCATCGGCCCGGGATTCAATCCCCAGATCATCAGCCCGCCCATCATGACGGCGGCCGTGGCCGAGCCGGGAATGCCGAGCGAGAGCATCGGCAGCAGCGCGCTGGTGCCGGCGGCATGGTCCGCGGTCTCCGGCGCGACGATGCCCTCGGCCTCGCCGGTGCCGAACCGCGCGCCATTGCGCGAAAAGCGTTTTGCGATGCCGTAGCTCATGAACGAAGCCGCGGTCGGGCCGCCCGGCGTAATGCCCATCCAGCAGCCGATGGCGGCGCTGCGCAACAGCGCAATGCCATGGCTCGGCAGCCGGCCGAGCGCCCGGAACACTTCCTTCCAATCCACCCGCGACGAGACCGCGCGGGCGGAAAACTCCTCCTCGACCGCGATCAGCAGTTCGCCGATGCCGAACAGCCCCATCACGGCAACGACGAAGCTGACCCCCTTGACCAGCTCATCGATCCCCATGGTGAGCCGCACGCTGCCGGACACCGTATCGATGCCGATGGCCGCGATCGCAAATCCGATCGCGAGCGCTACCACCGTCTTGATCGGCGCCGCCCCGCCCATGCCGACGAAACTGGCGAAGGCGAGGAAATAGACCGCAAAGTATTCCGGCGGTCCGAAGGCGAGCGCGACCTGCGCGACCCAGGAGGCCAGGAACGTAATCAGGATCACGCCGACCAGCGCGCCGAACGCCGCCGAGCCGAAGGCGGTGGCGAGCGCCGTCGTCGGCCGGCCGTCGCGCGCCATCGGATAGCCGTCGAACGTGGTGGCGACCGAGGAAGGTTCACCCGGAATGTTGAACAGGATCGACGTCACCGAGCCGCCGAACAGCGCGCCCCAATACATGCTCGAGAGCAGGATGATGGCTGAGACCGGCTGCATGCCGAAGGTCAGCGGCAGCAGCAGCGACACCCCGTTGGGCGCCCCGAGGCCCGGCAGAACGCCGACGAGGATGCCGAGCAGGACGCCGACCACCATCAGCGTCAGATGCGGGACCGTGACCGCGATGGTGAAGCCGTGCAGCAGCGATTGAAGGTTTTCCATCGCCTGCCCCTTCAGAAACCAAATGCCGCGCCGAGCGCGCCGTGCGGCAGCGACACCTGGAACATGCGCTCGAACACGACGTAGAGCGCGAGCGGGGTCGCCGCAGCGATGACGAGCGCGCGCAACACCGTCTGCCGCCGCGGCAACGCCAGGACCGCGAACACGTAACCGGCAGAGGCGACATACATCCCAAGCAAGGGAATGACGCCGACGAAAATCGCGGCCGGCACGAACAACCCGGCGAGGCGGCGCAATTCGGACGGCGTGACGGCTGTCCTGACGATGGCGAGCGTGCCGCGTCCGAGCGCGCCCTGGGTGGCATTGTAGAGGCTGCCGAGCACGATGATGACACCGGTCAGGAACGGAAAGGTGCCGGCATCGACACCGGCGCTCGACCAGCCGATGCCGTTGTCGATGCTGGATATGACGACCACGATGCCGAAGATGCCAGTCAGCGCCGCGGCGGCGATCTCGAGCGCGCGTCGGGATATCATCGCTTGCCGCCCTACTTCACCAGCCAGCCCTGTTCGCCCGCAACCTGCTTGATGTGTTCGAGGTCCTGCTTGATGAAATCGGCGAACGCCGCGCCGGTCAGGAAGGTGTCAACCTGCGAGGTCTTCTCGATGTATTCCTTCCATTCCGGCGTCGCCTGTACCTTCTTCATGAGATCGACGTAGAAGGCCGCCTGCTCCGGGCTGACCTTGCCGGGTAGCCACACCGTGCGCGGCTGCTCGTATTGCGAGATCGCGAGCCCCTGCTCGACGCAGGTCGGCACGTCGCTCCAGCCCTCGGACGCCGTGACCTTCGGTCCCTGCGGCAGCCGCTTCGGGCTGAAGGCGCAGAGCGGGCGCTGGGTGCTGCCGCGCCACTGCCCGAGGCTTTCGGAGGGGTTGTTGACGTGGGCATCGATATGCCCGCCGGCCAGTTGCACGGCGGCCTCGGCGCCGCTCTTGAAGGGAATGTAGGTGAATTTGACGCGCCCGGCCTTCTCGATCATCCGCGTCAGCACCTCGTCGGTGTCCTTGGACTGCGCGCCGCCCATTTTGAACTCGGTCGCAGCCGCCGCCTTGAGGAAGTCGCCGGCGGTCTTGTAGGGCGCGTCCTGTTTCACCCACAGCAGGAACTCGTCCTGCGCCATCGCCGCGATCGGGGTGAGATCGGTGTAGTTGAAGGCGACCTTGGAGACGAGCGGCTGCTGCCAGGCATTCGAGGTGCCAAAGATAACCTTATACGGATCGCCGGCGGAGGCCTTGCCGTAGACATAGCCTTCCGCCCCGCTGCCGCCGCCCTTGTTGACGACAACCACCGGCTGGTCGGTCAGCTTGTACTTGGTGATGATGCCCTGGACGGCGCGCGCGAGATTGTCGGTGCCGCCGCCCGGCCCGGCGGTGGCGACGAACTCGATCGGCTTCTGCGGCTGCCAGGCCGCATGGACCGGAATCGTGCCCGCGAGCATGAAAGCTGCCGCGGACAGCAGAAATTTCGACGTGATCCTCATGGCTTCCTCCGGGTGTCATTATTGATTGTTGTCGTTATCGTTGTCGTTCGTAGTGTTATTTTCTCGTCAGGCGACCTGCTCCTTGCGGCTGGTCGCGGCGGCTACGATCGCGCCCTCACGCTCGAACGCCTCGATCTGCGCATGGTCAAAACCGTACTCGCGCAGCACCTCGCGCGTGTGCTCGCCATAGATGGGCGCCCCCGAACGCACCTTGCCGGGGGTCGCCGAGAATTTGACCGGCAGCCCGATCGTCTTGACCGGTCCGAGCGTCGAATGTTCGACCTCAACCACCATGTCGCGCGCCAGCGTCTGCGGATCGTTCAGCGCTTCCAGCATGTCGTGCACGGGGCCGCAGGGCACGCCCTTCTCGTCCAGCGCCACCAGCCAATGCGCCCGCGTCTGCTTGCGGAAGCGCGCGCTCAACTCGGCTTCGAGCTCCTTCAGGTTCGCCATGCGGTCGGACCCGTTGACGAAGCGCGGGTCGGACGCCAGTTCCAGCGCGCCAAGCGCCTCGAGCATCAGCAGCCAATGCTTCTTGTTGGCGCCGCCGACCACGAGCCAGCCGTCGGACGCCTCGAACGCCTGATACGGCGCGTTGAGCGGATGGGCCGAACCCATGGCGCGCGGTGCCACGTTGCTGGCGAGTGCAATCGTCGACTGCCAGTAGGTCTGAACCAGCGCCGCCTCGTAGAGCGAGGTCTCCACCCATTGCCCCTCCCCGGTCTTGAGCCGGTGCGAGTAGGCGGCAAGGATGCCCATGCTGGCGAGCAAGCCAGCCGTGATATCGGACAGCGGTGGCCCGCATTTGACCGGCGGGCCGTCCGGCCGCTCGCCGGTAAAACTCATGATGCCGCTCATGGCCTGCGCGACCAGGTCGAAGCCGCGGCGATGCTTGTACGGGCCGGTGCGGCCGAAACCGGACAGCGAGCAATAGATCAGCGCCGGAAAATCCCGGTGCAGCTCCTGATAGCCGAAGCCAAGCCGCTCCATCGCGCCCGGCGCGAAATTCTCGACCAGCACGTCGGCACTCGCGATCAGCCGCCGCAGCACCTCCTTGCCCCCGGCGGTCTTGAGGTCGAGCACGATGCCGCGCTTGTTGCGGTTCATCATCAGGAAGGAGGCCGCCTCGTCGCCGATCTTCGGCGGCACCGAGTGCCGCGTGTCGTCGCCGTTCGGCCATTTCTCGATCTTGATGACGTCAGCGCCCATGTCGGCGAGCATCAACGTGCAGGTCGGCCCCGCCATCACATGGGTGAGATCGATGACCTTGAGGCCGGCGAGCGGCCCTGAACGCGGCGGTGTGTCGTCTTGAACGGACATGCAGGCTCCTATTGGCCGCGCCATTGCGGCGCGCGCTTGGTGAGAAACGCGTCGAGCCCTTCACGGAAATCCTGGCTGGTGTAGCACATCAGGATCAGGTCCTCGCCCTCGTCGCGCGTCAGCCGTTTCTGTAAGCGCGCGACCGCCTGCTTGGTCGCACTCAGCGTCAGCGGCGCGTGGCCGGCAACGAGCCTGGCGAGTTCGTCGGCGCGCTTGTCGAGCGCGGCGAGGTCATCGACGATTTCGTTGAGCAGCCCGACCGAAGCGGCCTCGCCGGCGTCGATCAGCCGTGCCGTGAAGATCAGGTCCTTGACCCGCGCCGGGCCGACCAGCGCGGTGATGCGGCTGATATTCGACATCGACAGGCAATTGCCGAGGGTGCGCGCGATCGGAAACCCTATCCGCGTGCTCTTCGTGCCGATGCGCAGATCGCAACAGGCCGCGACGCCCGCGCCGCCGCCGGTGCAGGCGCCGTTGATCGCGGCGATGGTCGGCACCCGGCAGGTTTCGAGAATGCCGAGCACGCGGTCGATCCGGTTCTCGTAGTCGAGCCCGTCCTGTGGCGTCTTGAAGGCCCGGAACTGGTTGATGTCGGTGCCCGCGGCAAATGCCTTGTCGCCGGCCCCGCGCAGCAGCAGCACCTTGATCGCATGGTCGCGGTTGGCGCGCTCGCAGATCTCGGCCAGCCGCTCGTACATCTCGAAGGTGAAGGCGTTGCGCGCCTGCGGCCGGTTGAAGGTGATGCGGCCGATGCCGTCATCAAGGGCAAACAGGAGGTCATCCTCCCGTACCGCGATCTCCTGGTTCATCCCGACAGCCCTTTCTTAATTGTTCTTAACCAATTCTGAATGCAAAAATTGGGTTTATCAAGCTGGAACTGACATAAATCCGGTGGTATAGCCATTTTTGCATTCAAATTGGATTTTCCGGCCATGCTGCATGAGGAAGTCGTAGGCCGCCTCCGCGCCATGCTGCTTGACGGCGAGATTCCGCCGGGCGCGCGGATCCCCGAGCGCGACCTCTGTGAAAAGCTGCAGATCTCCCGCACCCCGCTGCGGGAGGCGCTCAAGGTGCTTGCGGCCGAAGGCCTGGTCCAGTTGCTGCCGAACCGCGGCTCGCGCGCAGCAAGGTTGACCGACAAGGACATGCGCGACCTGTTCGAGGTGTGCCAGGGACTGGAAGCGCTGGCCGGCGAGCTCGCCTGCGAGCGCATCACGGATGCCGAAATCGCGGAGGTTGCCGCCGCTCATGCCGCGATGGTGCGGCATTACGGCGACCGCGACCTCCTGCAGTACTACCGCTGCAACCGCACCATCCACGAGGCGATCATCGCCGCCGCCGGCAACCCGGTGCTGTCGGGCCTGTATGAGTCCGTCACCGCCCGCATTCGCCGCGCGCGCTACGTCACGCCGATGACGCCGCGGCGCTGGGCGCTCGCGGTGCAGGAGCACGAAGCGATCCTCAATGCGTTGCAACGCCGTGACGGCGTTGGGTTGTCGCACATCCTTCGCGCGCATCTGCGCCACAAGCGCGACGAGGTCCTGCAGGCCGGCTTCGCCGAGACCGAGCCGCAAGAGCAGGCGCGCGCGTCCTGACAGCGTCCGGTCTGACGCCCTGGTTGGCGCCGCAGCCGCGCTTCCAACTCTATTGACGGCTTCGGCCGGCGACGCCCGCCCCGGGCGGCTTCCGGTGTTTTGCGGAGAGGCTTCTTCCGACCGCTAACCACCCGTTCACCATGACGGTGAATCCCGCGGTCCGATCAACCAAAAATTTCACGCCTCAAGTTCCCTTATACCTTTGATGCCTAGTCATTCCTGTCGGGGGTGGCTGTGTTCGGTTGGGCCCCTGCGTAAGCGTAAGAGTAGATCGTAAGCGTATGAACATCGCACGTATCGTCGTTCTGACCATTGCATTGGGTGCGGGCGGCGTCGCCGCCTATCTCGCCCGCGGCACGGAAGAAAAAACCAAGCCGGCGGTCGAACCGGTCGCACAATTGCCGACGGTCGAAATTCTGGTCGCGAAGTCCGACATCGGGCTCGGCCAACTGCTTAAACCCGACGACCTGCAATGGCAGGCCTGGCCAGCCTCGGCTGCCGGCAGCAATCTGATCAACCGCGCCGGCAGGGCTGACGGCATCAAGGAAACTGCAGGCTCGATCGCGCGCGCGCCCTTCTTCGCGGGTGAACCGATCCGCGAGCAGAAGCTGGTCAAGGCCACCGGCTCCGGCTTCATGGCCGCCATCCTGCCGACCGGTTCGCGGGCGCTCTCGACCGAGATATCGCCTGAAAGCGGCGCCGGCGGCTTCATCCTGCCCAACGACCGCGTCGATGTCATTCTCTCCAAGCGCGAGAAGAATCCGGACAGCAAAGGGCCGGACGTCGTCCAGTCCGAAATCATCCTCTCCAATATCCGCGTGCTCGCGATCGATCAGGCGCCGAAGGAAAAAGAGGGCAGCAACTCCCTCGTCGGCCGCACCGCGACGCTCGAATTGAAGCCCGAGCAGGCCGAGACGCTGGCGCGCGCCCGCCAGAGCGGCACGCTGTCGCTCGCGCTACGCAGCATCACCGATGCCAACGCACCCGAAGGGCGCCCAGAGGAGCAATCTCAACGACGAAGCGAGAGCGTCAACGTGGTTCGCTACGGGGTCGCCAATCCAACGACGGCACAGAAGTGACCGAAAGGACGACTGAAATGAAGTTTGGGGAAAATACGTCGGCGACGCGGAGCGCGGTGGGGCGCACCCTGTTGTTGTCGGCCGTTGCCGCGCTGACGCTCGGCCCGTTGCTGCCCGTCATGGCAGCCGAGTCCGAGAAGGATCCGGTGACGACCTCCGCCCTCGGCTCGGTGAAGATGCGATTCCTGTCGCTCGGCATCGGCAAGTCGATGGTGGTCGACCTGCCGCGCGACGTGAAGGATGTGCTGGTCGCCGATCCGAAGATTGCCAATGCCGTCATTCGCTCGCCGCAGCGCGCCTATATCATCGGCGGCGCCGTCGGCCAGACCAACGTGGTGTTTTTCGACGGCGATGGCCAGCAGATCGCTTCCTACGACATCGCAGTCAAACGCGATCTCAACGGCGTGCGGACCGCGCTGCGGCAGTCGCTGCCGGGAATTCAGATCGAGGGCGTCGGCGACAGCGTGCTGCTGACCGGCTCGGTATCGAGCCCGGTCGAAGCCCAGCAGGCCGGCGAGATCGCCGCGCGGCTGGTCGGCGGCTCCGATAAGGTCGTCAACTCGATCGTCGTTCGCGGCCGCGACCAGGTGATGTTGAAGGTCACCGTCGCGGAAGTCCGGCGGGATGTCATCAAACAGATGGGCATCGATCTGAGCGCCAGCATGAACGTTGGCAACACCTCGGTGCTGTTCAACAACAACAATCCCTTCACGGCAAACAGCGGACCGCTCGTGCCCGGCAACAGCCTTATCGGGCAGTTCGGCTCGGCGCCGTCGGTCAGGGCGACGCTTCGCGCGATGGAAAACGCCGGCGTCGTGAAGACGCTCGCCGAACCCAATCTCACCGCGATATCGGGCGAATCCGCCACCTTCATCTCCGGCGGCGAATTTCCCATTCCGACCGGCGTGACGTGCCAAACACCGACGCCTGGCACGATCGCACAATGTATCCAGACCGTCGCCTTCAAGAAGTTCGGCATCTCGCTCAACTTTACGCCGGTGGTCCTGTCCGAGGGACGGATCAGCCTGCGGGTGATGACGGAAGTTTCCGAGGTCTCGACCGAGAACTCCCTGACGGGCGGCCAGGGCGGAACGACCATTCCCTCGATCAAGACCCGCCGCGCCGAGACGACGCTGGAAATACCCTCCGGCGGCTCGATGGCCATGGCCGGCCTGATCCAGGAGCAGACCAAGCAGGCCATCAATGGCCTGCCCGGCCTCGATCAGGTGCCGATTTTCGGCGCGCTGTTCCGCAGCCAGGACTTCGTCAACAACCAGACCGAACTGATGGTTCTGGTGACGCCCTATGTCGTCCGCGCGGTCGCGCAGAAGGAATTGTCGCGGCCCGATGACGGCTTCGCGCCGGCCTCCGATTCCCAGTCCGCGCTGCTCGGGCGGATCAACCGCATCTACGGCGTCGCCGCGCGAGTCGATCCCGTCGCGGGCGTCCAGGGCAATTTTGGCTTCATCATTGACTGAAACGCAGCACTGTTCACCGCGTGGGGACGAGGACAGAACGATGACATCAAGAACACCGCTCCACCACTTCAAGGCCGCAGGGGTGCTTGGCGCCCTGCTCGGCCTTTCGGCGGCACTCGGCGCCTGCACATGGCAGTCCACGGAAGTCGTGACCACCGCGAGCGTACCTATCGATTACCGGCACCGCCATCCGATTGCGGTAACCGAATCCGATCAGTCGATCGTCGTGTTCGTCGGCCGTGGCCGCGGCGGCCTCTCCGGGCCGCAGCGCACCGACGTCGCGGGCCTGGCGCACAACTGGATGCGCGAAGGCACCGGCGCCATCGTTGCCGAGGTTCCGATCGAAACGGCGAACGCACGCGCGGCCGCGGCGTCCTATCAGGAAATCCGGTCGGTGCTGATGGCGGGCGGCGTTCCCTCGCGCGCCATCATCCTGCGTCACTACCACCCCGACGACGGCAGGACCCTGCCGACGATCCGCGTGAGCTATCCCAAGATCTCGGCCGTTGCCGGCCCGTGCGGGCTGTGGCCGCAGGATCTCGGCCCGAACATCGACAACGTCGCCTACAATGAAAACCGCCCCTACCACAATTTCGGCTGCGCCACCCAGCGCAACCTCGCGGCGATGATCGACAATCCGGCCGATCTCGAGCAGCCGCGTCCGGAGACACCGGCCTATACGCCGCGCCGCAGTACCGCCTTTGAGAAATACCGCAAGGGCACTTCGACCGCGACCACCTACCCCGAAGCCGACAAGGCCAAACTCAGCGATACAGGCAAATGATCAGCCGCGTTTTTCAGAACTCCGACGATCAACTGGATGATACGGCGGTGCAGCCCGAGGAATACATCTCGCCGGCGCCGCGTGTATCCGTACAGGCGTTTTGCGCCAGCGTCGCGGTCGCAGCCGCGGTGCGCGCGGCGAGCGAAGACCGCCGCCTGGGCAAGGCCCACCTCACCGCTCACATGGGCGGCATTACCGCCGCCATCGAGGCCTATCACAAGGCCCCGACGCCCAACGTCATCCTGATCGAGAGCGACCCGGGCAAAGATATCCTCGAAGGGCTCGATGACCTCGCGACCGTGTGCGACGCCGGCACCCGCGTCGTGGTGATCGGCAACGCCAACGACGTCGCGCCCTATCGCGAGCTGGTGCGGCGCGGCGTCAGCGACTACATCACCGCACCGGTCCAGCCGATCGACGTCGTGCGCGCGATCTGCGGGCTGTACGCGGCCTCGGAAGCGGTCGCCGTCGGCCGCATCGTCGCCGTCGTCGGCGCCAAGGGCGGCGTCGGCGCATCGACCGTCGCGCACAACGTGGCCTGGGCGATCGCGCGCGATCTGGCGCTCGATTCCGTCGTGATCGATCTCGACCTCGCCTTCGGCACCGCCAGCCTCGACTACAACCAGGACCCGGTTCAGGGCATCGCCAATGCCGTGTTCCAGCAGGAACGGCCCGACTCGGCCTTCATGGAGCGCCTGCTGGCGAAATGCTCCGACCGCCTCAATCTGCTGGCGGCCCCGGCGACGCTGGATCAGGTCTACGATTTCGGCGCCGATGCGTTCGATGCGATCTTCGATACGATGCGGATGACGACCCCGTGCATCGTGCTCGACGTTCCCCACCAATGGTCGGCATGGACCAAGCGCACGCTGGTCGGCGCGGACGACATTCTGATCGTCGCCGAGCCCGATCTCGCCAACATGCGCAACGCCAAGAACATGCTGAATGTGCTGAAGGCGGCGCGGCCCAACGATCGTCCGCCGCTCTACTGCCTCAACCAGGTCGGCATGCACAAGCGTCCGGAAATCTCGGTGCGCGAATTTGCCAAGGCGATCGAGAGCCAGCCCATCGCGGCGATCCCGTTCGATTCGAAGATGTTCGGTACCGCCGCCAATAACGGCCAGATGATCGCCCAGATCTCGGCCCGGCATCGCACCACCCAGATGTTCCTGCAGATCGCGCAGCGGATGACGGGACACGCGGTGACCAAGCGGTCGCGGACCTCGTTCCTGGCGCCGATCATCAAGAAGCTGCAGGGCGCCACGGCACGCCGGGCGTAAGCAAAGAAGACACGCCGGGCGTGAGCAAGGCCGTCAGCTCGCCGCCCGGCCGCTGATGCCCTGACTATTCGGAGCGACCCGCCCCGGCGATCGGCATCTTGCCGGCTTCGGCGCGGGCGCTTTCCTTGTCCTTGCGCGACAGCATCCGCTTCAATTGCGCGACATTGGCCGCGGCCTCGGCCGGCGGCAGGTCGGCCTTCGCGATCTTCTCCGCCTCGGCAAAGTTGCCCTGCAGGCCAACCACCAGCGCCAGGTTGGCGCGCACGCGCGGATCGCTGCCCGCAAGGCTATGGGCGCGGCGCAGCGTCTCTTCCGCCCTGGCGAGCTCCTTCGACAGCGCGTAGGACAGTCCGAGGTTGGACAGCACCAGGGGCTGGTCGGGCGCGATCTTGAGCGCGCTCGCATAATATTGCCGCGCCTCCTCGTACCGGCCGAGCTGGTCCAGCGTTGCGCCCTGCGCCGAGAGCAGCCGCCAATCGGGATCGTCGGGGCTGTGGGCGCGGCCGAGCACGTCGAAGGCCTGCTGGAAATTGCCGTTGTCGGCCAGCGCGCGGCCATAGGCGGCGAGCAGGAGCCGGTTGCTTGGATGGGCGATGGTCGCCTGTTCGAGCACCGCGACCGCCTGCGACCGCTGTCCGGTCGCGCGCAGCGCCTTGCCGTACCTCAGCGCCGCGTCGGCATCCTTCGGATTGGCGCGATACTGCTCCTGATAGGTTTCGATATCGCGGCGCGGATCGCCGGTGCGGCTGACCTCGGCCTTGTCGTCGATCGAACCGGTGATGTCGGATAGTCCCGGGCTCGTGCAGCTGCCGAGCCCCGCTGCCAGCATCAGGACAGACGTGCACACAAGAAGCCGCGCGGTGCGGGACGGACGGGACAACTTCTGAAACATGTAGCTGGACTCACGGCGGCAACTGTCCAGCAGTGTTCTCAGCTTAACCCTAAATTCAGGTTAAGTTTGTTCCCTATTGCGGTAATGGATGACCTTCGCCGGCGGTTGCCGCGGGCCCGGGCACGTTTCGCCGGGACCGAGGCCGCCGGCGCCGCCTTGCGACGCACGCTAATCGAGGAATTGCGCGCCAAGCTCGCAGCCGATTCGCCATGCCAACCGGCACTGGCGCGGCCTTCCCTCCGAGAAGATCACGGTGAATTCGGACGGGATTTCCGGATATTCGGCGATGATCTTCACGCCGCCGTCCGACATGTCCGTGATCATGCAGTCGCGCGGCAATCCGCCGGTCGCGAACTGTATTTTCGCAAAGTTTCTGCACGCACGTCGTACGCTTGCGCGGCGATTGGCTGCCAACATGTCCGCCCCTGACCCTGCTCGATGTGATTCACTCGAAGGTGGATCAGCTTTACCGAAGAAACGTTGGAATTGGCCTAGCGTGACGGCTCGCAATGTAACTGATGCATTCGAATTCCGTTTACCGAATCCGGAGCGCCGAGGGCCCCGAACGGGCTGATCGCGCCGCCATCCTGCAATTTTTCGGCAAATTAAAGGGTTGATCCCCTCTCGTTAGGCGATAGCCTGACCCCTCGACTCGATTTGGCGGAAACTTATTCGTATGGGAAGTCTGGTTCTTCTCGATCTGATGGGCGGCGTCGCGCTGCTGTTGTGGGGCCTGCACATGGTCCACAGCGGGATCCTGCGCGCGTTCGGGTCGAACCTGCGCCTGTTGCTGGCGGAGGCCCTGAGCAACCGCTTCACCGCCTTTGCCGCCGGCCTTGGCCTGACCGCGCTGCTCCAGAGCAGCACCGCCACCGCGCTGATCACGAGTTCGTTCACCTCGGAAGGGATCGTCAGCCTCGTCCCGGCGCTTGCCATCATGCTCGGCGCCAATGTCGGCACCACGCTGATCGTGCAGATCCTGTCGTTCAACATCGCCGCCGTCGCGCCGGTGCTGTTCATCATCGGCCTCGTCGCCTTCCGCCTGGGCGCCCGCTCGCGCGTCAAGGATATCGGCCGCGTCTTCATCGGGCTCGGCCTGATGCTGCTGGCGCTGCATATCCTGCTCAACACGCTGGCGCCGGCGGAGAACGCGCCGGGCGTGCGCGTGTTCATGAACGCCATCACCGGCGATCCCGTGCTCTGCATCCTGTTCGCCGCGATCGTGACCTGGCTGGTGCATTCCAGCGTCGCCAGCGTGCTGCTGGTGATGTCGCTGGCCTATGCGCATTTCGTCACGCCCTACGCAGCACTGGCGCTGGTGCTCGGCGCCAATCTCGGCAGCGCCATCAATCCGCTGGTCGAGGGGGCGCGCCGCGACAATCCGGCGAGCTACCGCCTGCCGCTCGGCAACCTCGTCAACCGGCTGGCCGGCATCCTGGTGGTGGCGCCGTTCCTGCAGCCGATCGCGGATTTACTCACCGCCTGGCAGCCGGACGCCGCCAAGGCGACCGCCCTGTTCCACATCGCCTTCAACGTCGTGACGGCACTGGTCTTCATCGGCCTGCTCGACGGCATGGCGCGGCTGCTCCAGAAGCTGCTGCCCGAACGCGTCAAGGAGGCCGACGCGCACGGGCCGCGCTATCTCGACGAGAGCGCGCTGGAGACGCCCTCGCTCGCTCTGGCGGACGCCGCCCGCGAAACGCTGCATATGGGCGATCACGTCGAAATCATGCTGCGCAAGGTGATGGCGGCGATGATGACCAATGACCGCGCGCTGGTCGACCAGGTCTCGGCAATGGACAACCGCGTCGACAGCCTCGACGAGGCGATCAAGCTCTATGTCACCAAACTCACCCGCGGCAGCCTCGACGAGCGCGAGGGACAGCGGGCGATGGAGATCGTCTCCTTCGCCATCAACCTCGAGCATATCGGCGACATCATCGACAAGAATCTGAGCGAGCTCGCCACCAAGAAGATCAAGCGCCGCTTCCAGTTCTCGGCCGAAGGCGCCGAGGAACTCTCCGCCTTCCACAAGCGCACGATGGATTCGCTGCGGATCGCGTTCGGCGTCTTCATGTCCGGCGACGTCAACGAGGCGCGCAAGCTTTTGGCCGAAAAGACCGCGCTGCGCAGCGCGGAGATCGCCGCCACCGAGCGGCACCTCGACCGCCTGCGCGAGGGCCGGCCCGAAACCATCGAGACCACCTCGCTGCACCTCGACGTGCTGCGCGACCTCCGCCGCATTCACTCGCACATCTGCTCGGTGGCCTATCCCGTGCTGGACGCGGCAGGCGAACTGGCCGCCTACCGCCGGACCGAAACCGAACTGTCGGGCTTGCCTGCGCCGGTGCCCGGCCGCTCCTGATCAATTATCCAGCGTCTTCGAGCCGCTGCCGCGGTTCTTCACGATCAGCATGATGTTTCTGATGTAGATGATGGTGGCGAGCGACTGGCCGAGGATGATCACCGGTTCGCGCTTGGCGACGCCGTAGATCAGCGTCATCACCCCGCCGCCCATCGAGAAGAACCAGAACGCCATCGGCACGACGCTCTGTCCGACCCGTTCGCTGGTGATCCACTGCACCAGGAAGCGCGCGGTGAAGAACAGCTGCGCGATCAGCCCGAAGGCCAGCCAGAAATCGAACTTGGCGACGAAGACGTCGTAGAGATAGTCGCCGAGCGCCTGCCCGTATTGAATCAGCATCAGGAAACCTCGGTCGCAACGGGGGTCGGTCTCTTGCGGCGGATCAACCACCACACGCCGGCGAGATCCATGATCCCGATCCAGAGCCGGTCGAAGAAGCCGTAATTGGACACGCCGGAATGGCGGGGACGGTCGATCACGTCGACATAGGCGATCTCGAAACCTTCGCGGCGCACCAGCGCCGGCAGGAAGCGGTGCAGCCCGTCGAAATAGGGCATCGACAGGAACACATCGCGCGGGAACGCCTTCAGGCCGCAGCCGGTGTCGCGGGTGCCGTCTTTCAGGATCGCCTTGCGCACGCCATTGGCGATCTTCGACTGCAGCTTCTTGAAGCCGGTATCCTTGCGCCCGACCCGCTGGCCCGCCGCGAGGCCAATACGGCCGGCGCCCTTTTCGACCGCCGCGATCAGGTCCGGCAGGAATATCGGGTTGTTCTGGCCGTCGCCGTCCAGCGTCGCGACGATGGCGCCGCGCGCCGCCCGCACGCCGCTGCGCACCGCCGCCGATTGCCCCGATGAAGCGGCGTGTTTGAGCTGCCGGAGCTGGCGGTGCTGCTTCATCAGACCGGCGAGCCGGTCGGCCGTCGCATCCGTCGAGCCGTCATTGACGTAGATGATCTCATAGTTCCAGCGGCCGTCGAGCGCACTGACGATTTCCGCAATCAGCGGGGCGACGTTTTCCGCCTCGTTGCGCACCGGCACAACGATGGAAACGGCGACCGCATCTCTGTCGGCAGGAGTCAAATCGGCACTCGTCTGGTTGGTTTGAAGGGCTCGGAACCGGGCCTATCGGGCGGTCTGGCGGCGTCCGCTTTTATGGGGCGAAAGCGCCGCGGGCAACCCTTTTGAGGCGTCCCGAGGAGGGCCCGACCAGGGGCACGATGCTGCCGTCAAGCTGGATCGCAAACCCCAGCCGGCGGGCGGCAAACCAGTAGCGCACGAACATCGCCCCGATGATGCCGATCAGCGCGCCGGCGACGACGTCGCTCGGATGATGCGCCAGCAGCACCAGCCGGGTCGCCACGATGATTACGGCATAGAGCGCCATCGCGAACCGGCTCGCCGGCCAGACGGAAGACACCGCGAAGGCGAGCGCAAAGGCGGTCGTGGCATGCCCGGAGGGGAAACTGTAATAGGCGGGGTTTCCGGCAAAATGCGAGAAGTGGAAGGGGTTGGCCTCGCCGCTGACAAAGGGCCGGCCACGACCGACGCAGTATTTCAGCACCTCGGTCACCAGATTGGAAAAAGCGACCGCAAGGAAAAGGAATTGCAGGCGCGTGCCGAGGCCGAGCAACAGCGACCGCTGGATGCCGCGAAAGGCCGGCGCGGCGAGCGCGACCGCAATCAGCAGCACGCCGAGCGCCGCCAGCACATATTCGTCCTTGCCGAAGTCGGTGAGGATGCGAACCCACCACAGCGAGGGCGTACCGCGCTTCGGCATCTGGCTGATTTCCCAGGCATCGATCGCAACCATCAGCACGATGATCGCAGCGGAGAGCCCGGCCGTGAGCCACAACACCTGCCGCGCGGCGCGGCGCGCAGCCTCGGCCCGCCGCGAATGCGACGGCGAGCGCACCAGCTGCGCCAGCGACAGCCAGCTCAGCGTCGCAAAGCGCGCGACATAGTTCCGGGAGTCGATGACAGCGGGCGTGCCAGCCATCTTATTCCGTTCCTTCCGAGCGGAAGATGGCGATCGAGATCGCCTTGCCCTGCGAGATGTTATAGCCCTCGATCCGCTTCGCCACATTGTAGCGCAGCCCGATCGCCTCGGCGCGCTGCACGAAGGCGCGTTCGGTCCGCGACTCGATCAGCGCGAAGCGGCAACTGCCCTGCCCCAGGAAATCGGCCGCACCCGATCCGTCGGTCAGCAGCGTGCCGGTGCCGGCCATGAAGACGAGGCTCGGCTCATGGAAGCCGGCCGCCGCGGCCTTCGGCCCAACGCAGACGACGTTGCGAAGCGCGCGCGCGATCTCGGCGCTTGGAAACATCGTGGTCAGCGACGGCATCACGATGCCGTAGATGCCAACAGCCAGAAACATCGCCGCGACCACCGCATTGAGCAGCGAGCGCTCGGCGCGGCTGTCCTCGAACATCCACCAGGCGATCAGGCCGAAGATCATGGACGCCGCCAGGAAGGGCCAGGCTGGAAACGCCAGGTAGTGCATCAGCTTGATCGCGCCGGCGACCGCCAGCACCGCCGCGCCCGCGGGTATCACGAACCACCATGCCGCGCCGCGCATCAGCCAGGACCGCGACAGCACGCGGCGTTCGAGCGCGCCGGCGGTGAGGATCGCAATCGCCGGATAGAGCGGCAGCACGTAATGCGGCAGCTTGGTCAACACAGCCTCGAACACGATCCAGGACGGGACCAGCCAGGCCAGAAGATATTGCGCGCCCGGCTCGCGCCGCGCGCGCCAGACCGCCGGCGCCGCCATGCCGGCCAGCGCCGCGCCCGGCCAGAAAGTGACCCAGAACAGCAGGAGATAAAGGCCGGGCGGCGCGCCGTGGGATTCCTGCGCGCCGATCTTGCTCAGCATGTCGCCGCCGAGCGAATTGGAGAAGAACGCCTCGCCCGCGCGCCAGAAGATCGCGACGAACCACGGCAGCACCAGCACCAGCGTCCACATCAGGCCCCATAGCGGGCGCAGCCGCCACAGCCATGCCGCCGAGCGGTCGAGGATCGCCAGCGCCACGATGGTCAGCCCGACGAACATCAGGATCAGCGGCCCCTTGAGCAGGATGCCGCCGGCCAGCGCGGTCCAGAAGATCGCCGGCGCCGTCCATGGCGGACGCGCCGGATCCTCGCCGCGCTGCCAGGACAGATAGACGCGCGCCATCGCCCCCATCGCCGCGACGACCGTCAGCAGCAGCATCGCGTCGGTCTTGGCGAGCCGCGCTTCGACGCCGAGCAGGACGGAGGCGCACATCATCAGCGCCGCCAGCGCGGCCCCGCGCCGCGTGACGAAGGCGAGCGCCGCCCAATAGGTCAGGAGCACCGCGCCGATGGCGCCGATCAAAGAGGGAATCCGGTAGAGCCAGATGCGGAGCTGCGCCCGCGGCAGGCCGAGCGACGAGGCCGTTTCAACGACAGCCGCCTGCAGCCAATAGATGCCGACCGGCTTCTTGTAGCGGACGTCGTCCTGGAAGCGGATGTCGACGAAATCTCCGCTTTCGACCATCTGCTTGGTCGCCTGCGCGAACCGCGCCTCGTCGCGGTCGATCGCCGGAATGTTGAAGAAGCCGGGCAGGAAAAGCACGATCCCGCAGAGCACCAGGAACACGACGGCGCGAAAATGGTTCGCGGTCGCAAAGTCGAACACAGCGGCGACCCTGCGGCCGGAATGCGCAGGTTTTACAGGCTGTTGGCCCGCTCCGAAGCGTGGCTGGTGCAAGGTTTCGACCATGCTGTTCGCATACGATGAAACCGCACTGCAAACAACTCCGCAAAACCCCTAAGTCGTGGTCAACAGAGCGTTTTTCCTCACTGTACCCGGATCACCACGGTATCGGCCGCCCCCGTCGCGTCGATCACCGTCAGGCGCGCGAAGCCCGGTCCGGGCGGATCGACCAGGCGCTGGCGGCGGCTGTCGATCTCGCCGACCGAGGTCCCGTTCACCATGATGGTCAGCGGCAGCACGCCGCCGGCAACCTTGACCGGCATCGGCGCGCCCTGCCCGCCCGCTGAACGATCGACATCGATCCGCGAGCCGTTGAGGGGAAACTGGATGCGCGGCATCTGATCGCTGCCGGTGCGGATCAATTCGCCGACCGGCCGGAATCGTCTGAGCGGCAGCGGCAGCTTGGCATTGCTGGCCATCAGCACACCCTTCGGCGCCTTGGGCAGCGCCGCCGGGATTTTTCCGGTCCGTGCGAACGCGTCGAACAGGATCGGCGCGGCGGCGATGCGGCCGACGAGGCCCGGCACCGGCGCGCCGTCCGGACGCCCGACCCACACCCCGATGGTGATGCGGCCGTCGAAGCCGACCGACCATGCGTCGCGGTAGCCGTAGCTGGTGCCGGTCTTGAACGCGATTCTGTTGTGCACGCCGTTCTCGGGCGGCGGCGTGCCGAGCAGCACGTTGCCGACCTGCCAGGCCGCGGCCTGGTCCATCAGCCGCAGCGGCTCGCGATCGTCGTTGGCGAGCATGATCTCGCGCAGCGGCTTCGCCGCGCCCAGCCGCGCCAGCCCGGCATAGAGCTGCGCCAGGTCCTGCAAGGTGACGCCGACGCCGCCGAGGCCCATTGCGAGGCCCGGCGCCTCATCCTTCGGCAGCACAAGATTGCCGCCGGCCTGCTTCAGCCGCGAAGACAGCCGGCTCGAGCCGACGCGGTCGAGCAGCGCGATCGCCGGTACATTTAGCGACAGTTGGAGCGCCTTGCGCACCGGCACCGTGCCCTGGAACGTCATGTCGAAATTTTCCGGCGCGTAGGAGCCGAAACGAATGGGCCGGTCGTCGATCAGGCTTTCCGGATGCACAAAGCCGTCCTCGAAAGCGAGGCCATAGATGAACGGCTTCAGCGTCGATCCCGGCGAGCGCACCGCGCGCGTCATGTCGACCTGCCCGGCGCGGCGTTCGTCGAAATAGTCCGCCGAGCCGACGCGGGCCAACACGTCGCCGCTCTCATTGTCGACCGCGATGATCGCAACCGAAATATCCGGGCCCTGTGCCAGCGCGCGGTCGCGTGCCAGCCCTTCCAGCGTCTTCTGCAGGCTCGAATCCAGCGTGAGCTTGACGAGCGGCGTATCCTTCACCGTCGCCATCGCGGCGTCGGAGGAATGCGGCGCCAGGATCGGCATCGGCTTGCGCAGCCGCGGCACCGCGACCGCCTTGGCCTGCGCGGCATCTTCTTTCGACACCACGCCATCCTCGACCATGCGCGCCAGCACGCGGTCGCGCGCGGCATGCGCCGCTTCCGGATAGCGGTCGAGCCGGCGCCGTTCCGGGGATTGCGGCAGCGCGACCAGCAGCGCCGCCTCGCCAAGCGACAGCCGCTTCGGCTCCTTGCCGAAATAGGCGATCGAGGCGGCGCGGATGCCTTCGAGATTGCCGCCGAACGGCGCCAGCGCCAGATAGAGATCGAGGATTTCGTCCTTGCTGAGCTGCTGTTCGAGCTGAACCGCGCGGACCATCTGGCGGAGTTTGGCGTAGAAAGAGCGCTCGCGACGCGGCTCCATCAGCCGCGCCAGTTGCATCGTGATGGTCGAGCCGCCGGAAACGATGTGACCGCTCGTGGTGAACTGCAGCGCCGCGCGCCCGAGCGCCAGCGGATCGACACCGCCATGCGACCAGAAGCGGCGGTCCTCATAGGCCAGCAGCAGCTTGAGATAGGTAGGATCGACCGCGGTCTTCGCGTCGACCGGCAGCCGCCAGCGTCCGTCAGCCATCGCATAGGCGCGCAGCAGCTTGCCATTGCGATCGACGATCGTTGTCGAGACTTTGCGCGCCTGCTCCAGCGGCAACGGGCCGAGTGAGAAGACCCAGGCCGAGAACGCGGTGGTGACGACGATGAGGACGAAGGCGAGAGACACCGCGATGCGGAAAAAGCGATGGCGCCCAATACCGCCGTCATGCCCGGGCTTGGCCCGGGCAACGTCTTCCTGTAGTTGGCGCAGCTCTTCGCTCATTTCGCTGGACGGACCTCAACCGAGCCGGTGCCGGTGCGGCCGTAGCGCGAGGGGTTGTACATGTCCTCGACATAGGCCTGCGGCAGCACATATTTGCCGGGCGAGACCGCGCGCACGATATAGGCGACCGTGAACACCGACTGGTCGTCGCTGGCGCGATCGATCGCCGCCGTGAAGCGGTCGTCGCGGAACTCGGTATGCTCGGGCTCCTCGCCGTCCTCGATCCAGTCAAGCGTGCCTGTGTCCCCCGACGACACTAGCCGCGGATTGTCGATCTCGAGGCCGGCCGGCAGATAATCGGCCACCATGATGTGTCCGTATTCCGGCTTGGCCTCGGTGATCTTCAGCACCACCGCGAAGCGATCGTTCTGCTTGGCCTTGCTGACATCGGCCGGCTTGCCGTCGAGCGTGAAGTAGCTGCGCTCGATCTTGAAGCCGTTGGAGGCGGCAGGCTCCGGGGTGACCGGCGAACCCGAGACCGAGACCACCGCCTGCACCGGCGCATCGCCGGTGTTGGTGATCTTGACCGGCTTGCCGGCCACCGCCTCGGCCTTGTAGCTGCGATAGACCGCGGCTTTCACCGGCGATCCGTCGATATCGAGCGTCAGCGTCTCCTTCGACAGCGCCCGCGCCGCCAGCACCATCCACGCATTCTCCTGTGTCGAGGTGTAGGGCGAAAGCCCGCGCGCCGCTTCGACCCGTGCGACGGCCTGTGTCAGCGTCGCGCGCGGTGCGTTGCCCTCGCTGGCGAGCGAGACCAGCGCCGCCGCATCGCGCAGCTGCGAGCCGTAATCGACACGACCGAACTCGAACACGGGTTTTGGCGCCAGCGCTTCCACCGCCGCCGTATAGACCCGCTCCGCCCGCGTTTTGTCGCCGACCAGGGCCAAAGCCGCCGCAAGTTGCGACTTCGCGATCGGCGTCGCGAGATTGCTCAGCTTGGTGTCGGCGAGATAGCGGAGGTCGCCGATCGGCGCCGCGCCGTTGCGGGCGAGCACGTAGAGGCCGTAGGCCAGATCACGGCCGCCGTCCTTTTCCGGCTCGTTGGCGTTGACGACCGAGTTCCTGATGCGGTCGAGCGCGTTCTTGAACAGCACGTCCGGCACCGCAAAGCCCTTTTCGCGGGCCCGGGTCAGGAAGTCGGTCACGTAGGCGTCGAGCCAGGCGTCGTCGCCGCCGGCCGACCACAGGCCGAACGAGCCGTTCGAGCCCTGCCGCGCCAACAGACGCTCGATCGCGTCCTTGATGCGCTGGTCGACGGCGGTGTCCATCGCCAGATGCGCGCCGGCCGCGAGGTCATTGACATAGAGCAGCGGCATCGCGCGGCTCGTGATCTGCTCGGAGCAGCCATGCGGATAGCGATCCAGCGCCTTCAGGATGGTTGCCGCATCGAGCGCGGTGGAGAGGCTGACCGAGAGCGACACGCTGCCGGTGCCCGAGACGAGGTCGGAGAACATGTCCGGGCTCAGCGTCAGGCTCTCGCCCTTGGCCAGCGTCCGGATCGAGCGCCGCGCCAGCACCTGCGTCGCCGCCTTGACGTCGAGCGCATAATGCCGCGCCAAGGTCAGCCCGTTCGGGCCCTTGATGTCGACGTCGAGATTGGCGGTGCCGGCGCCGCCGGCATCCAGCGCCAGCGACATGGAGGTCCGCTGCTTGGCGGCGAGCTTCATAGTCGTGGTCGGATTGCCCGTCACCTTCACCGGACCCGAGGTCTTCACACTGATGCTGTAGTCGCCAGGCGCGCCCTCGACATTGTCGAGGTCAAAGCTCATCGTGCCCTTGTCGCCGTTGAGCAGGAAACGCGGTAGCGTCGCCGTCAGCACCACGGGATCGCGCACGGTGACGTCGATGGTGGCGCGACCGAGCTTGGTCGCCGTCCACGCCACCGCCATGACGCGCGCGGAGCCGGCGAACTCCGGAATGTCAAAACTCACATCCGCGGTGCCGTCGGCGCCGACCGTGACGATGCCGGAATAGAGCGCGAGCGGCTTTTGCGTGGGCGGCGAGCCCTGCAGCTCGGCGCCGGCGCCATCGCCGCCGGTGCGGATCTGGCCGCGGGTGCCCTGCATGCCGTCGATCAACTGGCCGTAGAGGTCGCGGACCTCTGCCGTCAGGCGGCGCTGGCCGAGATAGTAATCATCCGGCGCCGGCGGCTTGTAATTGGTCAAATTGAGAATGCCGACGTCGACCGCGGCGACGACGATCTTGGCGTCCTCGCCGGGATTGAGCCCGCCGAGCTTGACCGGGATCTTCAGGCTGGTGCCGGGCCGCACCAGCGGCGGCGGCGACAGCGCGACCTGCAGCGTGCGGGTCTTCTTGTCGATGCCGAACCACTTCAAGCCGATTGCGCGGCCGGGCATGCGGAGCGCCGCCGCATCGAGCGGACGGCGCAGCGTCGCCAGCACATAGGCGCCGGTGCCCCAGTCCTTGCCGACGGTCAGCTTGACCTGCTGGGTGCCTTCCTTGACGTCGACGGTCTGTGTCGTCAGCAGGCGGTCGCCGAGCACGTTGACGGTCAGCTTGCCGGCGGTGCGGGCATTGACCGAGACCACCATGGTGTCGCCCGAAGCATATTCGGGCTTGTCGACCGAAGTCTCCAGCAGGTCCGGCGTGTCGGCGCTGCCGTCGGAATACCAGCCGACGTCGAACTGCACCGAGGTGACCGGGCCGTCCGCTTCCGCCGACTTGACGTCGAGGCGATAGCGGCCGGGCTCCGGCGCGACCGTCACCCGGGCCGCCTTGTCCGATGTCAGTGTCAGGTCGCCATCGGCGACGCGTTTGGTCGATTTGACCGGCTCATATTCCCAGGACGAGTTCTGGCGATACCACTGGTAGCGCGACTCCATCTTCAGGAGCTCGTAGCGCAGACCATCGCGCGACAACTGCTTGCCTTCGGGGCTGACGAACACGACGTCGAACTCGGCCTTGTCGCCCTCGGCAACGCTCTTGTCGCCGAACAGCGGCTTGATGCCGATCAGCGCCGCCGTCGGCACGACCGGCAGCACCAGCTTGCGCTCGACCGCGCGGCCGCCGGTCTCCACCATGCGGATGAAGATCTGGGCCTCCTGCGGACGGGTCGAGGTCGGCGCCTTGGCCAGTGAGACCGGGAAGGTGGCGACGCCATTGGCGTCGGCCTCGGGCAGGTTCTCGATCGGCGTGCGCTCGTTCGAGGCGGTCTCCTCGTCGGCGACGCCGAACTGGTAACCGGGATAGCCGGGCCGGCCGGAGGCCGCAGGGGCAACCAGCATGTCGCCTTCGAGCTGCAGGCCCGAGGCCGGCGCGCCATAGAGGAACTTGCCGGCGACCTTCAGCTCGACCGGCCCCTCGGCCTTGATCATCTTCTCCTTGGCCGAGATGTCGAACTCGATCCGTTCAGGGATGTAGTCCTCGACCATGAAGGTGGTTTCGCCGACCGACGAGCCCTTGGGGTCGGTGAAGGCGCGCACCCGCCAGGTCCCGGTCGGGACCGCCGAATTGAGCGCCAAGGCCATGGAGCGGCCGCCGGCTCCCTGGTCAGGCAGCACGGCGCGGCGGAACTCGACGCCGTCCGGCCGCTCGATCACCAGTGTCAGCGGCCCACCGGCCATGGCGTTGCCCTGCCCGTCGCGCAGCAGCGCGGTCAGATAGACGGTCTCGTTCGAGCGGTAGACGCCGCGCTCGGCATAGACGAAGGCGTCGGCGCCCGGAGGCACTACCCGCCCGGAGACACCGCGGTCGGTAAGGTCAAAAGCGTTGGTCTTCAGGCTGAGGAAGGCGTAGTCGGCCTTGTCGCTCATGACGGTCAGAAGCGCCGGCGACAGGCCGCCCTCGCCGCGCGCCAGCCCCGCCTCGAACAGCACGTGGCCGGCATCGTCGGTCTTGCGGGTCGCCAGAATCTCGTTGTTGCGCGCGACCAGCCGCACCTCGGCTTTCGCCACGGCTTCGGTCGAGGCCAGCGAATTGACGAACACATGGATGCCGTCATTGCCGGAGAACGCCGTCAGCCCCATGTCGGAGACGATGAACCACTGCGTCGCCAGCGTACCGTCGTCGTCGCCGCTGCCGGGGCCCTTGGCCGACGCCGTCATCACATAGACGCCCGGCTGCAGATCGCCGAGCGCCTGGTCCACCGGGAACGCCGTCACGACGTCCTGGTTCAGCGTCGAGGCGGTCGCGAGCTCGCCTGACCACACCTTTACGCCGCGCTCGTTGCCCAGATCCGAGAGCTGGTAGCTGGAAAGCGTCTTCTGGAAGTCGCTGTCGACCACCGTGTTGATCAAATTGCGGTCGCCGATCCGGAACACGTTGACGTTCACCGCCGGCGTATTGACGCTGACCAGCGGAATGCCGCGCTGGCCGGTGCGCGGCAGCACATAGGCGCGGCCGGTGAAGCGCACGAATGGCTTGCGGTCGCGGACATAGATGTTGAATTCGGCCGATTTCGGCAGCGTCTCCTTCACCGTGGACGGCAGGCCGGCGCGCAAATTGATGTTGTAGCGCTCGCCATGCTTGAGCCCGTCGACGCAGAGCTGCTTGCCCTCGCTGGTCAGCGCCGGCTTGTCGGTGCCGGCCTGCGCCACGAAGGGGGCGAAATCGACACGCTTGGCGAGCTCTTCGGAGAACTGGAAACAGGCGCGCGGCGAGGCGCCGTCGGAATCGACGGTATAATCGAGCAGCCGGAAGCCGTGCTGGTCGCGCATCTTCTCATACTGGCCACGGACCTCGGCGACCTCGCGCATGTCGAGCGACAGCCGCAGGCTATCCAGCGCCGGCCGCCACAGCTTGCGCTCGGACATCGCCCGGCCCAGCACCGCCAGGGCATCGGCCTCCTCGGCCTGGTTGCCGGCGCGCTGATAGGCGATGTAGGCGGCGGTGGCGGCGCGCTCATACAGGAAGGTCTGCTCGCTGGAGCTGGCGGCGCGGATCTGGAAGATGGTCTTGGCGAGTTTTAGCCAATTTGCGCTGTCTTCCGGCGTGGTGGCGGCGATCTGGCCGAGGATCTGCAGGCCGACGCGGAAGTCGAAGCGCTTGAACGCGGCGTCGGCGTCGCTGCGCAGCGTCGCGGAGGATTTCGCCACCGGCCCCGCCTCGCTCTTGATCTGGGCCTCGAGCTTGACGGCCGAATCGGCCAGCTCGTCGCGCTTGAACGCCTTGTCCGCGGCCCCTGCCGCCGTCAGGCCGAGCGCCAGCGTGGCGCAAATCACTGTGGCGCGAACCAAACCGATCATGATGGGCTCCTTGCCGCGGACATCAGCCGCGTAACAATCAAAAAAGGCGCGAAAAGGTGACGGACTGATGGCGGGGATTCTGGCTTGCGAAAGGTCGCATGCATGAGTCTGGCAGTCCAACGGTCCCAGCCGCCCCGGCGGCGGACGGCCGGGCAGGCATCTGTGTCAGGGGCGGACTATGCGAGATAGCCCACCGTCTGCCTTAGTCGCGAATTTGAAGAAATCGGTTCGACCATCTTGGCGGGGAGCCGGATTTTTCATATTGGCAGTGTTAGATAAGGAAGGCCTATACAAGGCGGATACGCAGGGCGGTACCGCCCAGACGGTCCCATAGCTCAACTGGATAGAGTAACGGATTTCTACTCCGTGGGTTGCAGGTTCGAATCCTGCTGGGATCGCCACCAATAGTGCCGGGGCGGACGCTTCGATACTACTTTCTTCCGCCGGATGCTCGATCGCAATGCGGAAGCGCCCCGCGCGGATGATGGCCGCGCTCCGAAACGAAAGTTCTCCCCTCGCCAAAATACCGACGCGTCAATCCGTTCCGTAGCCCTGACTATCCAGCCAATTCTGCGTCTGCTCAACGGTCCAGCCGGGAACAGCGATACCCTTGGGGACGGCAACAGGTTGGGCCGTGCGCACATGGCTCAAATGGCCAGCGTGCGGTCTGGCGTGATGCACCTTTGCGGCGTCGGCAGAAGTGCAGAGGGCAAGCAAAACGCCCAAGGCCAAAATAGAACGCATCGTACCGCTCCGCTGCTAAGCTCACGCGCCATATGTGGACGCAGGTGGGCTCCGACCCAAGCAGCAGCAGGTTCACGGTCGATCAAATTGACGGGATGATGGGCATGCAAACTCAAGTCAAAAGCGGCCTATCGATCGATCCCCTGCCCTGACATATGCAGCCACTTGTTCGCCAACGCGGAGGCCGATCAAGAGGCGGCCATCGAATTCTCGCTCTGCGGCGCCACAGCCGTAAGTCTTTGAAGTTGTTCACGGCCGAAAAGCTTTCTACTCTGCGGGTTGCCGGCTCGAATCCTGCCGCGATCGCGACCGCCGCTCCACCTCTCTCCGCAATTTCGACTTCATTCTCGTCTCGGTTGGGATTCTGGGCCTATGATGCCGGCCGGGAATTGCTTCCGTTGCCCTGACAAAGGATGCGGTCGTCATGCCAAAAAAGGGAATCACCGGCCACGACGAATGGGTCGTCACGGAAGCGCTGGCGACCGCGCTCGTCGCGCTCGAGGCGCTCGAACCGACCCAGCAATCGCGCCAGCAGATGGACGACATCAGGAAGCTGCTGGCGGCCAATTGTCAGCCCGGCACCATCAACCTACATCTCGCCCAGGCCAAATGCCGGCTGAACCCCCATGCCGACCGCGCCGTAATCTATCGGGAGTATGGCTTTGAGGACTGGGAAGTCTGAAGGGCGGAGACCAAACGGCACCTGCTGGAACAAGCTGCTAAAACCGCTGTTCTCGCCCGGAAACGAAAAGCGGAAAAGATCGGAGATCTCAGGATGAAGCTGCCCCATGCCGTTGCCACGGCGATCGCCTTGACGGCTGCCACGATCACCCTTGCGGCACCGGCCCGGGCCCAGACCTACGATCCGGCCTATCCGGTCTGCCTGCAGATCTACCAGGGCGGCATCGCGGACTATTATTTCGAGTGCGCCTACCGGACGATGGCGCAATGCCAGATGTCGGCATCGGGACGCGCGGCGCAGTGCGTGGTCAATCCCTATTACGGCGGGCCGAAGTCCAAGCGCCAACGTCAACGCTCGTACGAGCGGTATTGAAAGCGATCCGGCGAATGGGCCGACGGCACGCGCGAAGGCGTTGTCCGCTGCCGGCCTCTTTGGCTTTCGAGGCTTGAACTCCCCTCGCCGCGCGACAGGCCAAGCCGGCGTCGGCCGCTCACCAGCCGTAGGTGCCGAGGGCCAGCGGACGCTGCGGCGCCTTCGCGGTTCGTGTCCCGTCCGATGCCAGGCAGCGCCGGGCCGCCTCGATCTCGGCATCGCTCGCGCCCTTGGATCGGGCCCACTGCTCGGCGGCGGGCGCGCTGTATTTCGCCACGTAGTAGCGCACGACAGGGCATGAGATCCGACGCAAGACGCCCGACGGCTCGCCCGCAAATGCGGCGCCCGGTGTCCCCACACACAGCGCCAGCACACACACCCAACGTAAATTCATCCGATTCCCCTCTATGTCATCAAGAGGTCACTGCTTCGCGCGACGCATCAAGCCCGATGTTGGGTTCCGCAGGCGAAACCTGAGAAGCTGTGGTTAAGCCGCAACTGCCGATCTTGGTGACGGTCAGGTTCCCGGAATGTGCAGCTTTCCGAGATCGTTAAAATTGTTTGTTTACGACGAAGCCCGAACTTCGTTGCCGTGGGCGGGCAATTCGATAGCCTGTCTTTGCCCAGGCAGGCCTGAACGTTGGTATCGGAATGGAATTCGACCGCCGATCTGTCACGAGGACGACGATTTCGAAAGACGCGCTGCTGTTCTTTGATGCACAGCGCGGCGTCTTCACCTGCCATGTTCAGGACATCACGAATTCAGGGGCCGGGATCGAGCTCCAGAGCCTCAACCTGCTGCCGCTGAATTTCGAACTGACCTTCGACAAATTTCATACCGTGCGCGCGTGCCGCGTGATCTGGCGGCAAGGCGATTTCGTCGGCGTGGCATTTCAGAACTGATCGCTCGGCGGTCAACCACACGCTCCCGGGAACTTCGAGAGGCAGCCGGCCAGCGCGCTGCGGCATGCGAAACAGCCTCGACAGGATGGAACTAACGGCAGAGTTCCGCGTCGAATCTCCGTCCGGTTCCGCGAAACGCTACCCGACGCAGGGCGCGAAATCGGTGACGGGAGTTCGACCATGTCCTGGGATCGTCCGTTCGCTCAGCCTGTCCCGCTTCCGAAGGGACCGCCGGCGCGAACCCTGCGCCACGCCGCCGACTACATCAGGACCCTTCCCCCGCCGGAACGCGAGCGGCAGGAATGGCGGCTTGCCATTCAGATGCTGATCGATGCCGCCGAAGATCGTGGGCCCATGCTGTTCGCGCGCATGGGCATCGTCAGAGCGCTCGAGACAGATATCGAATGAACGCCCGATGCGGAACGCCCACCTTCGCGCCGCGGCAAGCCAACGAAAAACAAGCTCAAGGGAAACGAAGCCGAAGAGAGAGCGTGTCGCCGGCATCCGAACAGATCGGCGTCACGAAGAACGTTGGAGGCCTACGCAACTTCCCTGATTCGGAAGTCATCGATCCGCTTGCCGGACTTCAACTTCGCAGCGAGCCAGCGCGGCGTCTTGCCTCGACCTGCCCAGGTTTCCGACGGCCGATCGGGATTGCGGAATTTCGGAACGACCGTTGGATATGGGCGCCGGCCGCTCGACGATTTCGTGCGCTCGGCTTCGATGCCGCCCTTGAGCTGCTTCAGGCGATCTTCGAGCAGGCGCTTCTCTGCGAGCAGGCTGGTTGCAAGCCTCGCGGCTACTTCTTCGTGGAGCGTCCACAACTCATCAGTGGACATTGATTTGAAGTCATTACGGTTCACGACCGTCCCCAATCATGATTCGACAGTGATCATCGTTGGCACCAAACATGAGCAGAATAAGGCCGATTCAGAACCTCTTTCAGGCCGAAAAGTTCCAACCGATTGGCACTCGTCCAGCAACGCAACCATAATGGAATCGACTTGAGGGTGCACCAAATTTCCTTCTTCGCTCACACAACTTTTGATTGATCGATGCGTGAAGCCAACGACAGGCGCGGAGACTAATCGCCTCTTCGTTGACGGTTCCCTAATCGCAGTTGCAACAGTCGACTTTTACCGCGCGTGCTCAGACAGAATCGTTGCCTGGACTCCAGCTTGACGCAATGCTGCCGCAACGCCGTCACGCGAGCACCAAGGTTCGGCGCAGGTCGCCGAAGCATTCAGTACCGTCTCCGTCGCGACTCAATTTCGAGAACGGCGACGCACCGGGCATGAGCCACAGGGATCAACCTTTGATTGCCGTTGAAACCGCCCCGCTGTTTCCGGCGGGTGACATGGCAGCGTGGGAATCCGGTAGACGGCAACTGGACCGCCAGGCTCGAATACCTCTATGTCGACCTGAGCGACGTCTCGGGCGCCTTCGTCGCCGGTCACGGTTGCAGCGGCGGCCTGCTCACCAGCCATCACAGCGCGTCGGACTGAACCACCGCCGGGCAGCCCGATAGCTCGAACAACCGGGCGAGGTTCCGGCCGCGCCGGATCGGGTCGGGCCATCGGCCCTGCGCATCGGTGACGATGTGTTTGGCTATTCGGGCGCGGCGGACGGAGGCGATCCGCGACGGCTGGTTCCAGCCTTGGTTGCCCATAATAGCCGAGCGCTCATCTCCCCTTGGGGTAGGTGAAGGGGCGGCGCCCGGCTATTCGGGCCGCGCGGCGGTGCGGCTTTAACAGGAACTCATTTATGACTTAATGAGGTTTTAAAAAGCCGTTGAATCATAACGATTTTAGGCACGATTCCAATTTTCGAAGGCTGCTTTGAGAGCTGCAAGGAACCGAAACGGTACCCAGGCAACCCAAATTCTCGGAGAAGTAGAAAATAGAGCCGTAAGCACGCTCTCCTTGTCTCACAAATCGAGGCCTGGAGCGTAAGGATCCGGTTGCGCCTGCCACCTGAATTCGGTCGCGACGAGGCGCTGGCCTGCATGGCCTTGGCCGGGCCCCGGCGCGCCGACCAGCATCGTTTACCGCCTGCGGGGCTAAAGGAAGTCCGAACGGCGGTTGCTGGACGGTCAGTCCTCGGAAGACGCGAAGAAGGGCAAATCCACGTCCAGGACGACGCCCAGGAACACGGCAACGCCGCCGACGACCGCCATCAGCTCAAGCAGGATGAAGGCGAACAGCGCGCTCAATCCGATTGCTGCTTTTTTCCGACCGTTCCACATGGAAAACCCCTTAGCACCGAAATCCGGCCGAGGGAGCAAAAGGCGCACTTAAGGTGAATTTGGGCCCCAAGATCAACCGCCGGTTATATGGCGCTACCGGTGGTAGCATTGAGCCCCGGCAAATGCCGGCATCGTGTTCCGCCGTACGGGGTCAACGGGAACAAGACAGCAAGCGGATCGGCAGCAAGGTCATCTATGTGACGCTGGTGATCGCGGTGCTGCTGATCATCTGGCGATTTCTCGGCTCGCTGTGATCGACGGCCGCGCAATCCATGCGCTTGCCGACGTTGCTGTTCCGATGCGATGTGCCGATGAAGCGGAGTTTGCCCGCTGCGTTGGAGAGTAGACGAGGCCCGGAGTGCCTAGGAGTCCGGGCCTCGTGGCCTCCAGTGGTAGCGCCCGTTGTGATGAACGAACGCCCTGCCCCCCGCTGCAAGCGCCGCTGTTATAGATGCGAGTTGTCCGCGCAGCCAATCCGTACGAGTACGGTAAGACGACGCACGCGCGTCCTGTGTGACAAATTGATCTGCATCGAAAGGCTAAATGCCTCGACAACGCGATGCCCGGCCTGCACTCGTCGCCGCGCCATCGCGAGCGCCGATCGTTATGCGCTATCGCTTATCGAACGGAATATACTGATGATACTCTTTCGGCACCGAGTTCCGGTAGCGAGCAGGCACTGTTCCGCGATCGATCGAACGCTCGATCTCCTGTTGCCGGGTCATCCTGGCCGGCTTCTTTTTCTTCGGCGCCGCCTTCTCCTTCTCAGGGGCTGGCGCTTCCGGCGCGGCGGTCGGTGACGTTGCCGCTGTGGCGGGCTCGCCGCCCGGCGCGGCCTGCGCCAACGCGACACCTGCCGGCAGGAACACGAGTGCCGCTGCCGCCACAGCCATCATGACACAGGACAGTCCTCGCATCGGAAACTCCAATTTTTGCCGGCTCCGTTTTCCGAATCCGATCCTATTACGTCCGCAGGCGTCCGCACACCGGGATCTTGGCAAGGCGGACGGCGGTGGACTGGCTGTGCTTGATCCGGCTGCAGCTCGTGAAGACGAATATCAGCCGGCTGCACTGCCAATGCGGACCGAGCGCCGCACTTGCGGCAGGCTCCGGCGTGAACACACCGAGTGCAGCAAGACCGAAAGCGCAGGCCAGCACGATCGCCACGGCGGCGAGAACGAGGCTCTTGAGGGTCCACCAATTGCGGGACATGGCGGTCGTTCCTGTTTCGACTGCCAGGAAGATAGGAGCCGCCCCTCGCGCTTCCTGTGAACGGCTTCACACTACACGGGCTTGTGCGCGAGGCCTGATGAGTGCGGAAATTTGTATAACTCGCGTAAATCCGTTGCGCGCATGCAACCCTTGATCGAGATTGCCGAATCGAGGCGAGCGCGTGTGCGGGGCGTGCGATGGATAAGCAAGAAACAAGCAACCAACAAACAGAAGCGATCTACGACTATCGGCGCTACAAGCAATTGCTGGCCGAAGCGGTCGACGAGGCCAAACGGCTCGAACTGATCGAGATCATCATCAAGGAAAAGGCCCGCGAGAGGCTGGAAGCGCAGCGGATGGCGGACCGGGTCGCGATGACGGTGATGACAGTGGCGCGCGTTCTCGGCCCCGGCGGGCGTCGCGAAAGCTTCTAGAACATTCTCAAGCGAAGCCGGAGCCTGTTTCGATTCCCACCGAAACCGCGGTCTGGGAGGGTGCGCTTATCTTTCCGAGGCCCCCATCACCAGTGAGCCGGCCAGACCGGACCGACCGCGCAGGCCAGGTTGCGCGAACGCCAATTCCGGCCCCCGGGGACCGGGTCGCCATCGCCATTTGGTAGAGAAGCCAGCCTGACATATCGCACCGATCGGGATCAGTTTGGACCATTTGCTTTTCATGCAAGCCTCCCCTGCTCTGCCAGCCCTCTTTCGACGCTGGCATTTTGGCCCGGCTTCACTTACCAAGGCGGCATTCCGCGCCGGTGGCGCGCCCAACCCCAAGAGTGAAAGCGACAAGGCCTCTCCGATATGAGTGGATTCAAGGAACCCGGCTTCACAGACCGTCAGAAGGCTGCGATGCAGGCGCGGCAGGATATTCTGAACAAGTTTCGCGCCCAGCCGGGACCTGACGATCCCGAGGTGAAGCGCCGCCAGGCCGAGCGCGAGGCGGTCGCGGCCGCGCGCGCCAAGGCGAGAGAGGCAAAGGAAGCCGAAAAGGCCGAGCAAAAGCGCCGCGAGGCCGAGGCCGCAGCAGCCGAAGCCGTCAGGATCGCGCGCGAGAAGGAAGAAGAGGCCGCCCGGCTGGCCGCGCTGGAAGCCGAGCAGAAGGCCAAGCGCGACGCGCGCTATGCCGCGCGCAAGAGCAAGGGCAAGAAGAAGTAGGCACGAACGGCAGCGGCGGTCCCCTGCCGCGGAGGCAAGCGAGCTGGCCCGTCATTCCGGGGCGATGCAGGGCATCGCATCCCGGAGACGCCGAGGGCCGGGCCGCATTGCGGGCCGGACGCAGGCAGACGGCTTCAGTTCTTCTTCATGCCGTCTTTCATCATGCCGTCATGCTTCATGCCATCCTTTTTCATGCCATCCTTCATGCCGTCGTCCTTCTTCATCGCGTCCTTGGACATCGCGTCCTTGGACATGGTCTCTTTCTTCATGCCGTCCTCCTTGCCCATCTTGTCCTGAGCGAAGGCGGCTGGCGCCAGCGCAAGGCCGATCGAAACGAGTGCGGCAGACAGGCCGAGGCTGATACGGGTCGTGATGGTCATGGGTGGTCGTCCTTTGGGTTGGTTTCTTGAAGATGCGACACCTGCCGCTTTCCCAACGACGATGCTGCGAGGGGGTTTGTTACCGCCCGCACCGCAAACTTCTTCCCTGGTCACGGTTAGTTGAAGCGGGCAAATTCATGGCCCATTGCTCCGCGAGCGCCCGAGGTTGGACGCATTATTGACGGAGTCTCCTGCGAACGGCTGTTCCGGGGCGTATGCCGCGGCCGTCAGGCTTTGGTCTGAGGCTCGGATCAGGGCTTGCCGTCGCGTGCCGCCTCGACCTATCACATCGCCTGGAACTATCAGACTAGAGCTACTTCGGTTGAAGACCGGCCAACATGGGCTCGCACCGGTCACGATCGTCGACCCAAGAACCAATTTGCAGGGGAAAAACCATGCTCACACGCCGCCATCTCATCGCATCCGCAGTTGCCGCGCCAGCCATCCTTCGTTTCGGCACCGGCACCGCCCATGCCGCCACCACGCTGAAGATCTCGCACCAGTTCCCGGGCGGCACGATCGATAAAGGCGATTTCCGCGACCGGCTCTGCCGCATGTTTGCCGCCGAAGTCGCCAAGCGCTCGGGCGGCGAGATCGCAGCCGAAATCTATCCGAACTCCTCGCTGATCAAGACCAACGCGCAATTCTCGGCGATGCGTAAGGGCGCGCTCGATATCAGCCTCTATCCGATGCCCTATGCCGGCGGCGAACTGCCGGAGACCAATATCGGCCTGATGCCGGGTCTGGTGGCAACTTACGACCAGGGCATGCGCTGGAAGAAGGAGCCGGTAGGCAAGGCGCTGACCGATTTCCTCGCCGACAAGGGCATCATCCTTCTGACCTGGGTCTGGCAGGCCGGCGGCGTCGCCAGCCGCTCCAAGCCGATCGTCGCTCCCGAAGACGCCAAGGGACTGAAGGTCCGCGGCGGCTCGAAGGAAATGGACATGGTGCTGCAAACCGCCGGCGCCGCCGTGCTGTCGGTGCCGTCGAACGAAATCTACGCCGCGATGCAGACCGGCGCCTGTGACGCCGGCATCACCTCCTCCACCAGCCTGATCTCGTTCCGCCTCGAAGAGGTCGCCAAGTGCCTGACCTCGGGCGCCGGCGCTTCCTACTGGTTCATGCTCGAGCCCCTGATGATGTCGAAGGCGATCTTCGACAAGCTGCCGAAGAACCAGCAGGACATCATCCTTTCGGTCGGCAGCGAACTGGAAGCGTTCGGCCGCAAGGGCGCGCAGGACGACGATATCGAGGTGGCCAAGGTCTATGAGAAGGCCGGCGCCAAGGTCAGCACGCTCGACGTGGCGACCGTCGGCAAGTGGCGCGACATCGCGCGCGATACCGCTTGGAAGGACTACAGCGCCAAGACGGCGACGTCCGCCAACCTGCTCAAGCTTGCCAGCGACGTTGCCGCATGATGCATGGTCCGCTCCCGGATCAGCAAGACCATTCCGAAGTCGCCGCGGGCAATCCGCTCGTGGCGGCGCTCGGCCGGGCGCTGAAGCTATGCAACAGCGTCATCGTGATCTTTGCCGCGCTCGCGCTGATCGCGGCCTGCGTGATCCTCAGTTACAGCGTGCTCGGGCGCGCGCTCTTCCACAGCGCCAATTACTGGCAGGACGAGGCGGCGGTGTTTCTGCTCGTCGGCGCCACCTTCATGACCGCGGCCTATGTGCAGGGCGAGCGTGGCCATATCGGCATCGAGGCCTTTGTCGGGCTGATGTCGCCGCTCGCCAACCGCATCCGGCTGTGGCTGGTCGATATCGCCAGCCTGTCGTTCTGCGCCTTCTTCGCCTGGAAATCCTGGACGCTGGCGCATGAGGCCTGGGTCGACGGCCAGGTGTCTAACTCGATGTGGTCGCCGCCGCTTGCGATCCCCTACGTCTTGATGGCCGCGGGCATGACGCTGCTCTGCGTGCAGATCCTTTTGCAGATCATTATTCCCTTTGCTGGTGCTTCACGTCGATGAGCGTTCTTGGAATTGGTATCAGTTACGGCCTGGCGACCCTGTTTGCGATGTTTTCCGGAATGCCGATTGCCTTTGCGCTCGGCGCCGTCGCCGTCGTCTTCATGGCAATCTTCATGCCGGCGGCTTCCCTCGATACCGTGACGCAGAACGTCTACGAGGAAATGGCCTCGATCACGCTGCTCTCGATCCCGCTGTTCATCCTCAAGGGCGCGGCGATCGGCAAATCCCGCGCCGGCCAGGATCTCTATTCGGCGCTGCATGCCTGGCTGCACCGCGTGCCCGGCGGCCTCGGCGTCGCCAACGTGTTTGCCTGCGCTCTGTTTGCCGCGATGGCGGGCTCCTCGCCCGCGACCTGCTCGGCGATCGGTTCGGCCGGCATCCCCGAAATGCGCAAGCGCGGCTATTCCGGCGGCTTTGCCGCCGGCATCATTGCCGCCGGCGGCACGCTCGGGATTCTGCTGCCGCCCTCGATCACCATGATCCTGTTCGCGGTCGCCGCGGAGAAATCGCTGGGCCGGCTGTTCCTCGCCGGCATCGGGCCGGGCCTGTTGCTGGTGACCTTGTTCGGCGTCTACGCGGTGTTCCGCTTCCGCAAGGAATATGCGGCGGCGAAGGTGCTCTACGACAAGACCGGAACGGAATCCGCGATCCTGCAGCGCGACGAGTTCACGATGGCCGAGCGCTTCACCATGCTGCCGCGGGTGCTTCCGTTCGTGCTGCTGCTCACCGGCGTGATGATTGCGCTGTATGGCGGCTACGCGACGCCGTCGGAAACCGCCGGTCTCGGCGGCCTGCTCGCGCTGGTGCTGATCGCGCTGATCTACAGCGTGTGGCGGCCGGGCGATCTGTCGCCGATCCTGAAGTCCACCATCCGCGAATCCACCATGCTGATGATGATCATCGGCATGTCGCTGCTCTATTCCTATGTGATGAGCTATCTGCACATCTCGCAATCGGCGGCCGAAGCCATCGTCGCCATGCATCTGCCGCGCTGGGAACTGCTGGCCGCGATCCTTTTGATGGTGGTGGTGCTCGGCTTCTTCCTGCCGCCGGTGTCGATCATCCTGATGACCGCGCCGATTATCCTGCCGCCGCTGCGCGCCGCCAATTTCGATATCATCTGGTTCGGCGTCGTCATGACCATCGTGATGGAGATGGGGCTGATCCACCCGCCGGTCGGACTGAACATCTTCGTCATCCGCAACGTCGCGCCCGATATTCCCCTGAGCGAGGTAATCTGGGGCACGCTGCCCTTCGTGCTGCTGATGATGCTGGCGGTGCTGCTGCTGTGCTTCTTCCCGGGGATTTCCACCGGGCTGCCGGATCTGGTGATGGGCCCGGACGGGGGACGGTGAGGTAGCGAATGGTGAGTAGCGAATGGCGAATGGAAGGGTCTATTCGCTACTCGCCATTCGCTATTCGCCAGCCAGCCCGACGCGAAGCTCAATCGAGCCGCCACTGACAACCCGCAACAAGTCCGTGCGCACAGCCTCGATATGCTGCTCCAGAAACCGGCAGGCCTCGTCGATCTCTTTCGCCCGGCAGAGCGCGATCAGATGAGCGTGCTCCTGTTCGGCCGTTCCCATCGCCTTGGTGTTGGAAAGCTGCAGACGCGTGTAGCGGTCGCTGGTCTGCAATAGCGCCACTACGATCGCCTTGGTGCGCGGCCGCCGCGCGTGGACATACAGCGCCATGTGGAATTCGGCATTGAGCTGCCCCCACTCAGAGACGTTGCGCGCCTTGATCGCCTTCTCGAAGCGCGTCTGGATGCCGTCAAGCCCGGCGAAGTCTTTCTCTGCAAAATGCGGCGCCGATTGCGCCAGAAGCCGCGGCTCCATGATCCGGCGGAGATCGAACACGTCGTTGATTTCGTCCAGCGACAGTTCGGAGACGATCGCGCCCTTTTGCGGGACGATGCGCACCAGCCCTTCGGCCTCGAGCTGAAACAGCGCCTCGCGCACCGGGATGCGGCTGACGCCGTAGATGTCGCCGAGCGCATCCTGCCGAAGCTGGGAGCCGGCCGGATGCGTGCCGTCGAGGATGGCCTGCCGGAGTTGGTCGACGATCGCAGCCGATAGTGTCCGGTGCTTCAGAGGGCCCTTCATTTGATCTTCCATCGTCATCGCCGGCCTTTCCAGATCGAGGCGGCACCAATTTCGCATGCTGATGTGGCCTCGACCCAGCAAAAGCTGTCCGCGCCCCACAATCTCCATTTGACAAGATTGTATAAATTATACATTTTTCAATAGCACGTTGAATTTCAAGGGGTAGCGGGGCTCTTCATGATCGAGCAGACCATGGCGGACGTGTCGGCGCTGAGCGCCCGGCGGATGGTTGTCAGGGCTTCCAGCCTCCTGCTCGCCTTCGAGCGTATCGCCTTGATGGGGCTGATGTATCTGCTGACGGGCCTGATCCTGGTGAATGTCGTCACCCGCTACTCGCACTTTCCGATCTACTGGATCGATGAATCGGCCGTCTATTGCGTGGTCTGGCTGACCTTCATCGGCGCTTCCGCCATGACAAGGCTACGGCTCGATTTTGCCGTCACGATGATGACGGAGCGTCTTTCGGCACGGAATCAGAAGATCGCGAAGGTCGCCGCGACCGGCATGGTGGTGGTGTTCGGCGCGGCGCTGATCGTCACCTGCTTCCTCTGGATGGACCCGATCGGGCTCGCCCGCGCCGGCTTCGACGCGCGCAAGCTCGCCGCCGAGACCTTCAACTTTCTCTATACCGAGCGCACCCAGACGCTGAACTGGCCGACCTGGGTGCTGTACCTGACGCTGCCGATCTTCGCGGTGTCGATGACCATCCATGGCCTCGCGAACCTGCTGGAGGATCTCGAACTGGTGCCGCGGATACCGCCGAAGGGCTTTCAGCTCTCCGAGCTCGACGGGGTCAACTAGTGATCACGTCCGCCGCCTTCATCGCGATCATGCTGGTCGGCGTGCCGATCGGCCTGTGCCTCTGCCTCGCCGGCTTCGTCTACATCATCGCATCGGGAAATCCGGTGCTGTTCCAGTCCTACCCGCTGCAGCTGTTCGGCGGCGTCGACAGCTATGGCCTGATCGCCATCCCGCTGTTCATCCTGATCGGTGAGATCATGAATGGCGGCGGCATCACGCGGCGCATCGTCGACATGGCGATGGCGTTCGTCGGCTCGCTGAAGGGCGGCCTCGCCTACGTCAACATCCTCGCCAACATGTTCATCTCCTCCATCCTGGGATCTGCGACCGCGCAGGTCGCGATCATGGCGCAGATCATGGTGCCGGAGATGGAGAAGAAGGGCTACGACAAGACCTTTGCCGCGGGCCTGACCGCCTATGGCGGCATGCTCGGGCCGATCATTCCGCCCTCGGTGATGTTCGTGGTCTACAGCGTGCTGGCGCAGGTGTCGGTCAGCGACATGCTGATCGCCGGCATCGTGCCCGGCGTGATCCTGACCGCGATGTTCTGCATCGTCATCGCGCTGATGGGATACGTCTACAACTATCCCAAGGCCGACTATCAGACCCCGCGCCAACGGCTGGCAACGATCCTGCGGACGTCTCCGACCCTGCTGATCCCGATCGTGATCGTCGGCAGCATTCTGGGCGGGCTCGCCAACGCGACGGAGTCCGCCGCCGTCGGTGCGGTCGCGGCGGCGCTGGTCGGAAAATACTGGACGAAAGAGTTCGAGTTTTCGCAATTGCCGCAGATGATGCTGCGCGCAGGCATCTACTCGGCCATCGTGCTGTTCCTGGTCGCGGCGGCGGCGGTGTTCTCCTGGGTCTTGATCTTCGGCAAGGTGCCGCAGGAGACGGCGAGCTGGATCCAGTCAGTCGCCAAGGATCCCATCAGCTTCATGCTCCTGTGCAATGTGATCCTCCTGGTGATCGGCACGGTCATCGACGGCATTCCCGGCCTGATCATGACGGTGCCGATCCTGCTGCCGATCGCGACCGACATCTATCACATCGATCCGCGCCAGTTCGGCGTCGTCGTGGTGATCAATCTGGTGCTCGGACTGCTGTCGCCTCCCGTCGGCCTTTGCTTCTTCGTCGCCGCCGCCGTTACCGGCGCCAAGCCCGGCAAGATGTTCATGGTGACGCTGCCGCTGTTCGGCATCTCCTGCATCCTTCTGGTGCTGCTCTCGCTCTTTCCATCCCTGTCCCTCGTCCTCATCAAGTAGGTCCAACCCCTCAAGGAGCCCAGTCATGCCGCTTTCCCGTCGCCGCTTCCTTGCCGCCAGCGCGGCCGTGCCGCTGTTCGCGCCATCGCTCGCGCTGGCGCAGGCCAAGGAGTTCCGGCTCGGCCTGATCACACCCAATGGCCATTCCTGGAACAAGGCGGCGCTGAAGCTCGGCGACGATCTGAAGGCCGCGACCAACGGCCGCCTGACCATGACGGTGTTTCACTCCGGCCAGCTCGGCAACGAGCCGGCGATGATGCAGCAATTGCAGTCCGGCGCGCTCGACATGGGCTTCATCCAGGCCGCCGAGCTCGGCTCGCGCGTGCCGCATATCGCGGCGATCAACGCGCCGTACATCGTGCGCTCGACGCCCTCGGTCGCAAAATTCGTCCGCCATCCCGCGGCGATCAAGCTGTTCGAGGTGCTGCCGCAGGAGACCGGAACGATCGGCCTCGGCTGGGGCATCACCGGCATGCGCGCCGTCTTCTCGGCAAAGGACTTGAACAGTCTCGCCGATATCAAGGGCATGAAGCTGCGCATCAACCCGACGCCGGTCTATCGCGATTTCTATTCCTCGCTCGGCGCCGCGCCGACACCGATCCCGACGCCGCAGGTGTTCGACGCGATGGCGAACGGCCAGGTCGACGGGCTGGAGGCGGATCTGGAGTTTTCCTGGAACCAGCGCTTCGACAAGGTGTCAAAAGTCATCCTGCAGATGAACGCCGTCTTCATGCCGATGGCCGCGGTGGTATCGGGCCGGGTCTGGCAAACGTTGCCGGCGGCCGACCGCGAGCTCATCACCAAGACCGTCAAGGCGGTGCTCGATGCGCAGATCGACGAGCTGGCCGGCAACGAGCCCAAGCTGATCGAGAACTTCAAGAACGCGCCGATCCCGATCCGTCAGGTCGACGCCAAGGATACCGAGGCCGTCATTGCCGAGTTCGACAAGGTCTGGCTGCCCAAGGCGCCCGTCCTCGCCGAGCTGCGCAAGGTCGGCGCGACGCTCTGACCCCCACCCATCGTTTCCAAACCAGCGCCCGGCGGATGAGGCATCCGCCGGCAAATTCCAATTGGAGCCAATAATGAGCCCACGCATTTCCTGGGAAGGCGTCTTCCCGGCCGTTACCACCCAGTTCAACGACGATTTGTCGCTCAACATCGATGCGACCGCCAAGGTCATGGATGGCCTGATCCGCGACGGCGTGTCCGGACTGATCGTCTGCGGGTCCGTCGGCGAGAACACCTCGCTGGAGCGCAAGGAAAAGATAGCGATCATGGAAACGGCGAAATCCGTCGCTGCCGGCCGCGTGCCCGTGCTGTGCGGCATCGCCGAGTTCACCACCGCGTTTGCGGTCGAGACCGCCAGGGAAGCCGCGCGGGTCGGCATCGACGGCGTGATGGTGATGCCCGCGCTGGTCTACTCCTCCAAGCCGCACGAGACCGCTGCGCATTTCCGCTCAGTCGCGAGCGCGACCGACCTGCCGGTCATGCTCTACAACAACCCGCCGATCTACAAGAACGACGTCACGCCGGACATTCTGGCCTCGCTCGCCGATGTCGAAACCGTCGTCTGCTTCAAGGATTCGTCCGGCGACACCCGGCGCTTCATCGACACCCGCAACATGGTCGGCGACCGTTTTGTTCTTTTCGCCGGCCTCGACGACGTCATCGTCGAGAGCGTCGCGATGGGCGCCGTCGGCTGGGTCTCCGGCATGTCGAACGCCTTCCCGCGCGAGGGCGAGACGCTGTTCCGCCTCGCCAGGGCGGGGCGCTATGCCGAGGCGATGCCGCTCTACGAATGGTTCATGCCGCTGCTGCACCTCGACGCCCGCCCCGATCTCGTCCAGTGCATCAAGCTGTGCGAGCACATCATGGGCCGCGGCACCGCCCTCACCCGCCCGCCGCGCCTCGCGCTGCTGCCGCGGGAGAAGGCGGAGGTCGAAGCCATGATGGCGAAGGCGCTGAAAAACCGGCCGATGCTGCCAAATGTCGGGCTGAAGGCCGCGTAAGCGGCCTTACTTCGCCGCCCGCGCCTTCGCATTCAACGCCGCGGCGACGCGGCTGACCGGTGGACGGCCGATCAGCCCGCTCACGACATTGGTGGCGGCGACCAGCTTTGCCATGTCGACGCCGGTCGCAATGCCCATGCCTTCGAGCATGTAGACGACATCCTCCGTCGCGACGTTGCCGGTCGCGCCGGGAGCATAGGGGCAGCCGCCGAGGCCGCCGGCCGCGGAATCGATCACGCGGCAGCCTTCCTCCATCCCCGCATAGAGATTGGCGAGCGCCTGGCCATAGGTGTCGTGGAAGTGCATCGCGAGATTGGCCATCGGCACGTGGCCGGCGACGGCGCGGAGTAGCTGCCGCGCCTTCAACGGCGTGCCGACGCCGATGGTATCGCCGAGCGAGATTTCGTAGCAGCCGAGATCCGACAACACCTTTGCGACATCGACCACCGCCTGCGGCTTGATCTCGCCCTCATAGGGGCAGCCGAGCACGGTCGAGATATAGCCGCGCACCCTGACGCCATCGGCCCTGGCGCGCGCCAGCACCGGCTTGAAGCGCTCGATGGATTCCGCAATCGAGCAGTTGATATTGGCGCGCGAAAAACTCTCGGAAGCCGCCGCGAACACCGCGATCAGTTTGGCGCCGGCGGCCTGCGACGCCTCATACCCCTTCTCGTTCGGCACCAGCACCGGCAGTTCGCAGTCGCGGTGGTGGCTGACGCCTTGCAGGACCTCGGCCGAGCCGACCATTTGCGGGATCGCCTTGGGCGAGACGAAGGCGCCGACCTCGACCGCCCTCAGTCCAGCACCGATCAGCGCCTCAACGAAGCTGATCCGATCAGTGACGCTGATCGGCGTCTTTTCGTTCTGCAGCCCGTCGCGCGGGCCGACCTCGACGATGTGAACGGTATCGCTCATGATGCAGCCGCCGGTTCGACTTCGGCGAGCTCGACGCCTTCGCCGACGATATCGCCGACCTTGCACTTGATCTTCTTCAGCGTGCCAGCAAACGGCGCGCGCAATGTCTGCTCCATCTTCATGACTTCCAGCGTCAGGATCGCCGCGCCCTTCTCCAATTTGGCGCCCTCCTCGGCCAGCAGCGCCACCACCGTTCCCGGCAGGGGAGCCACGATCTTGTCCTCGCCGACCTGCTCCTCGGTCTCGCCGCCGAACGGATCGACCCAGTGCAGGTCAAAGCGGCCGTTCCGGGTGCGCAGATAAAGCTCATGGCCCTCGACCACGGCGGTGACGCGCGTCTTCACGCCGTCGAGCGTGAGGTCGAAACTGCCGCCATCCGCGGGCGAGACGGCGAAACCGAACTGGTGCTTGCCGATCGATATCGTCGACGGCCCATGGCCATATCGCAGCGTCACCTTGTGCTCAGGCCCCTGCCCCTGGCGGAACGAGAACACCCGTTGCCGCTGCCCGACCGGCATCCAGCCAAAGGTCTGCCACGGCGATGGCGCTTCCTTGCGTGCGGCCTTCCGTTCGCCGTTGACGATCGCAGCGACCGCGGCGCAAAGCTCGAGATTATCGGCCGCGGGAGAGGTTTCCGTCAGCTTCTTCAGTTCGCGCTCGATGAAGCCGGTGTCGATGGTATTGGCGCGCACGTTCGGGTGCGTGATGAGCGCCGACAGGAATGGAATGTTGGTGACGATGCCGCGGACGTCGGTTTCTTCCAGCCCGCGGTTGAGCCGCTCAATGGCGGCCTGGCGGGTGGGCGCCCAGGCAATCACCTTGGCCAGCATGGCGTCATAGTAGGGCGACACCGCATCGCCGGCCCGATAGCCGGCGTCGATCCGCAAGCCATCGACCGCGTCGGGCGCGTTCCACGTCCTGATCCGGCCGACCGAGGGCATGAAGTTCTTCTGCGGATTTTCCGCATAGACCCGCGCCTCGATGGCGTGGCCATTGAGCTTGATCTCATCCTGAGCCAGCGGCAGCTTTTCGCCGAACGCCACCCGCAACTGCCATTCCACGAGATCGACCCCGGTGATCAGTTCGGTGACGGGATGCTCGACCTGCAGGCGGGTGTTCATCTCGATGAAGAACACTTCCTTGCCGTCGGAGACGAACTCGATGGTGCCGGCGCCGACATAGTTCACGGCAGCCGCTGCCTTGCGCGCGGCTTCGCAGACCTCCTCGCGCTTGGTGGCATCGAGCGTCGGCGACGGCGCCTCCTCGATCACCTTCTGGTGCCTCCGCTGCAGCGTGCACTCGCGCTCCCACAGCGAGAGCAGATTGCCATGGCTGTCGCCAATGATCTGCACCTCGATGTGCCGGGGATTTTGCACGAATTTCTCGATCAGCATGCGGTCGTCGCCGAATGCCGCCTTGGCCTCGCGCTTGGCGCTGACGATCGCCGCCGCAAGCTCGCCGGCCGAATTCACCACGCGCATGCCGCGCCCGCCGCCGCCGGCGGACGCCTTTACCAGCACCGGGAAGCCGATCTTGTCGGCGGCGCCAGCGAGCGTCGCCTCGTCCTGCGCCTCGCCGTGATAGCCGGGCACCAAGGGCACCCCGGCCTTTTCCATCAGCGCTTTCGAGCCGGATTTAGAGCCCATCGCCGTCATCATCTCGGCGGTCGGCCCGACGAACACCAACCCGGCCTTCAGGCACGCCTCGGCGAATTCGGCATTTTCGGACAGGAAGCCGTAGCCGGGATGGATCGCCTCGGCGCCGGTCTTTTGCGCGGCTTCGATCACGCGCTCGATGTTGAGATAGCTGTCGCGAGCCCGCGCCGGCCCGAGCAACACGGCGTCGTCCGCCATCGCGACATGCATGGCGTCGCGATCGGCCTCCGAATAGACGGCAACCGTCCGCAGCCCCATGGCGCGCGCGGAGCGAATGACGCGGCAGGCGATCTCGCCGCGGTTGGCGATCAGGAGCGTGCGAAAACGCCGGTAAAGCTTTGCGCGGTCCATCGTCACATCCTGAACAGGCCGAATTTCGTGGATTCGATCGGCGCATTGGCCGCGGCGGATAGCCCGAGGCCGAGCACCAGCCGCGTGTCGGCGGGGTCGATGACGCCGTCGTCCCATAGCCGCGCGGTGGCGTAATAGGGATTGCCCTGGCTTTCATACTGCGCGCGGATCGGGCTGCGGAATTTCTCTTCCTCTTCCGCCGACCAGGTCTCGCCCTTGGCCTCGATATTGTCGCGGCGGACCTGGCTCAGCACCATCGAGGCCTGTTCGCCGCCCATCACGGAGATGCGGGCATTCGGCCACAGCCAGAGGAAGCGCGGACTGTAGGATCGACCGCACATGCCGTAATTGCCGGCGCCGTAGGAGCCGCCGATCACGACGGTGAATTTCGGCACGCCCGCGGTCGCCACCGCCGTCACCAGCTTGGCGCCGTCGCGCGCGATGCCGCCGGCCTCGTATTTCTTGCCGACCATGAAGCCGGTGATGTTCTGCAAAAACACCAGCGGGATATTGCGCTGGCAGCACAGTTCGATGAAGTGCGCGCCCTTCAGCGAACTCTCGCTGAACAGGATACCGTTGTTGGCGATGATGCCGACCGGATAGCCCCAGATATGCGCGAAGCCGCAGATCAGCGTCGTGCCGTAGAGTTTTTTGAATTCGTCGAACTCCGAGCCGTCGACGATCCGTGCGATGACATCGTGGACGTCGAACGGTTTTCTGCCGTCGGCGGAGACCACGCCATAGATTTCCTCGGCCGGGAACAGCGGCTCACGGGGCTCGCGCATGTTGAGCGCGGCTTTAGTGGGTTGCTTCAGCGTGGCGACGATGCGCCGGGCGATCCCGATCGCATGCGCATCGTTCTGCGCGTAATGATCGGTGACGCCGGATTGCCGAGAATGCACGTCGGCGCCGCCGAGCTCTTCAGCGGAAACCACCTCGCCGGTCGCCGCCTTCACCAGCGGCGGGCCGCCCAGGAAGATGGTGCCCTGGTTGCGCACGATGATGCTCTCGTCCGACATCGCCGGCACATAGGCGCCGCCGGCGGTGCAGGAGCCCATCACGATGGCGATCTGCGGAATGCCCTGCGAAGACATCTGCGCCTGGTTATAGAAGATGCGGCCGAAATGCCGTTCGTCCGGGAAGATTTCGTCCTGCATCGGCAGGAAGGCGCCGCCGGAATCGACCATGTAGACGCAAGGAAGATTGTTCTGCCGCGCGATGTCCTGCGCGCGCAAATGCTTCTTCACCGTCATCGGGTAATAGGTGCCGCCCTTGATGGTGGCGTCATTGGCGACAATGATGCATTCGCGGCCCGAAATGCGCCCCACCCCCGTAATCACGCTCGCCGAATGGACGTCACCGCCATAGAGCCCGTTGGCGGCCAGCGGCGACAGTTCGAGGAAGGCGGTGCCGGGATCGACCAGCAGATCGACACGCTCGCGCGCCAGCATCTTGCCGCGCGAGGTATGCCGCTTGCGCGACGCCTCACCGCCGCCGCCGGAGACGATCCTGAGCTTCTCGCGCAACTCGGCCACGAGACCGCGCATCACGTCGGCGTTGCGGGCAAACTCAGGGGATGTGGGATCGATGGTGGAATGAAGCAGCATGGCTGGCGTTTCTTTGGATGCTAGGTGCCCCGGGACGGCTTCTGGAAGGAGCGGAACCGCACCTTCGAAGGCGATGCGATAGCCTGTACCATCCCGGGCCGGATGTGAAGTTCAAGCGGTCTTCTCGAACAGCTCCCGCCCGATCAGCATGCGGCGGATTTCGGATGTGCCGGCGCCGATCTCGTAGAGTTTTGCGTCGCGCAGCAGCCGCCCGGTCGGATAGTCGTTGATGTAGCCGTTGCCCCCTAAGAGCTGGATGGCATCGAGCGCGCATTGCGTCGCCTTCTCCGCGGCGTAGAGAATGGCGCCGGCGGCATCCTCGCGCGTGGTCTCGCCGCGGTCGCAGGCTTTTGCAACGGCGTACACATAAGCGCGCGAGGCGTTCATGGTGGTGTACATGTCGGCGATCTTGCCCTGCACCAATTGAAAGGTGCCGATCGGCTCGCCGAACTGCTTGCGCTCGTGGACGTAAGGCAGCACCACGTCCATGCAGGCCTGCATGATGCCGATCGGGCCTGCCGCCAGCACCGCGCGCTCATAGTCGAGGCCACTCATCAACACGTTGACGCCGCGGCCGACCTCGCCGAGCACGTTCTCCTCCGGCACCTCGCAATCCTCGAACAAGAGCTCGCAGGTGTCGGAGCCGCGCATGCCGAGCTTGTCGAGCTTCTGCGCGGTGGAAAATCCCTTCATGCCCTTTTCGATGATGAAGGCGGTCATGCCGCGCGGGCCGGCCTCGGGGTTGGTCTTGGCGTAGACCACCAGCGTATCGGCCACCGGGCCGTTGGTGATCCACATCTTGTTGCCGTTGAGCACAAAGCGGTCGCCCTTCTTCTCGGCGCGGGTCTTCATCGACACCACATCCGAGCCGGCGCCAGGCTCCGACATCGCCAGCGAGCCGACATGCTCGCCGGAAATCAGTTTTGGCAGGTATTTGCGCTTCTGCGCCTCCTTGCCGTTGCGGCGGATCTGGTTGACGCAGAGGTTGGAATGGGCGCCGTAGGACAGGCCGACCGCGGCGGAGGCGCGGGAGATTTCCTCGACCGCGATGCAGTGCTCGAGATAGCCGAGGCCGGTGCCGCCATACTCCTCCTCGACCGTAATACCATGCAGGCCGAGCGCGCCGATCTTGGGCCAGAGGTCGCGCGGAAACTGATTGCTGCGGTCGATCTCGGCGGCGCGCGGGGCGATCTGGTCTTGCGAAAACGCCTGCACCGTCTCGCGAATCGCGTCCGCAGTCTCGCCGAGGTCGAAGTTGAACATCCGATGGGTGTTCGGGATCATGGTCGCCTCCCGGCGGTATTAAACGTTGTTTCAAACAGACTTAACCCCCGCAAATACGCTTGTCACGCGGCGAAATCGGCCGTTTCGCCCAAGACGGGACGGCGGCGCCGGTGCGGCCAACTCGTCCTTGCGCCGGCGCACGGCTCGGGATGTAATAGGGTAAAACATCGCCCCGCCGGCAACGCTTCGGCGGGGAATAGTCAGGGAGAGTGCCCGATGCACGGAACCATCGATCTCGCCGGAGAGTCCCAGGCAAAGGCCGCGCGCGACAAGGCCTATTCGACGCCGCTCGCCGATTTCGACGTCGGCAATCCCGAGCTGTTCAAGACCGATACGTTCTGGCCGTATTTCGACCGGCTGCGCCGCGAAGAGCCGGTGCACTACTGCAAGGACTCGATGTTCGGACCCTATTGGTCGGTGACCAGGTACAACGACATCATGGACGTCGAGACCAACCACGCGGTGTTCTCGTCGGCGTCCTTGCTTGGCGGCATCACCATCCGCGACGTCGCGCCGGACCTGCGCCGCGAAAGTTTTATCGCCATGGACCAGCCGCGCCACTCCGCGCAGCGCAAGACCGTGGCGCCGATGTTCACGCCGACGCATCTCGACGAGCTCGCGATCAACATCCGCAAGCGCTCCGCCGAATGCCTCGACCATCTGCCGAAGAACGAGACGTTCGACTGGGTCGACCAGGTCTCGATCGAGCTCACCACGCAGATGCTCGCCGTGCTGTTCGACTTCCCCTGGGAAGACCGCCGCAAGCTGACGCGCTGGTCCGATATCGCAACCACCCTTCCCGGCCCCGGCGGCCTCGTTGCGTCAGAGGAGGAGCGGCAAGCCGAGCTGATGGAATGCGCGACCTATTTCGCAAAACTCTGGAAGGAGCGCATCAACCAGCCGCCTAAGAGCGACCTGCTGTCGATGATGGCGCATAGCGATGCCACGCGCGACATGGACCCGAAGAATTTTCTCGGGAACCTGATCCTTCTGATCGTCGGCGGCAACGACACCACGCGCAACACGCTTTCAGGCAGCGTCTATGCGCTGAACAAGAATCCGGACCAGTACCGCAAGCTGCGCGACAACCCCGACTTGATCGACAGTTTCGTGCCCGAGGTGATCCGCTGGCAGACGCCGCTGGCGCATATGCGCCGCACCGCGCTGGAGGACATCGAATTCCGCGGCAAGCAGATCAAGAAGGGCGACAAGGTCGTGATGTGGTACGTCTCCGGCAATCGTGACGAGGACGTGATCGACCGCCCCTACGAGTTCATCATTGATCGCGCCCGCCCCCGTACCCACCTTTCCTTCGGTTTCGGCATCCACCGCTGCGTCGGGATCCGGCTGGCGGAGCTGCAACTCAGGATCATCTGGGAAGAAATTCTCAAGCGATACGATAATATTGCGCTGGTCGGCGAACCAAAGCGGGTGTATTCGAGTTTCGTCAAGGGTTACGAGACCCTGCCGGTTCGCATCGCTGCCTAGTCTCGTCTGAATTCAACGTCGCCCGGGATGACCGAACCATGAACGTCCAGACATCAATCAGAGCCGACAAGAAAGAGCTTCTGCGCGCCGCGCGCGAGGAAGCCTATTCGACGCCGCTGAAGGATTTTCATCCCGGTGCGCCAAAACTCTTCCAGAACGACACGCTGTGGCCGTGGTTCGAGCGGCTGCGCAAGGAAGAGCCGGTGCATTACTGCACCAACTCGCCGATCGAGCCCTATTGGTCGGTCACCAAATACAACGACATCATGCATGTCGACACCAACCACGGCATCTTCTCCTCCGACTCCACGCTCGGCGGCATCTCGATTCGCGACGTGCCGCCCGGCTACGACTATCCGAGCTTCATCGCGATGGACCAGCCGCGCCATTCGGCGCAGCGCAAGACGGTGTCGCCGATGTTCACGCCGACGCATCTGGACGAGCTGGCCAAGCTGATCCGCGAGCGCTCGCAGAAGGTGCTGGACAACCTGCCGCGCAACGAGACCTTCAACTTCGTCGAGCGGGTCTCGATCGAGCTGACCACGCAGATGCTGGCGACGCTGTTCGATTTCCCCTGGGAGGAGCGGCGCAAGCTGACGCGCTGGTCCGACGTCTCGACCGCGCTGCCCAAGAGCGGCGTCGTGGAATCGCCGGAGCAACGCCGCCAGGAAATGGACGAGTGCTACGCCTATTTCTCGAAGCTGTGGAACGAACGCGTCAACGCGCCGCCGCGGAACGACCTCCTGTCGATGATGGCGCATAGCGACGCCACGCGGCACATGGATCCCGACAATCTGATGGGCAACATCATTCTGCTCATCGTCGGCGGCAACGATACCACCCGCAACACCATGAGCGGCTCGGTGCTGGCGCTGAACGAGCACCCCGACCAGTACCAGAAGCTGCGCGAAAACCCCGCGCTGATCGACACCATGGTGCCGGAAGTGATCCGTTGGCAGACGCCGCTTGCCCATATGCGGCGCACCGCGCTGGTCGATACCGAGATCGGCGGCAAGAAGATCAAAAAGGGCGACCGCGTCGTGATGTGGTACGTCTCCGGCAACCGCGACGAAGAAGGCATCGAGCGCCCCGACGAGTTCATCATCGACCGCGCGCGGCCGCGCACCCATCTGTCGTTCGGCTTCGGCATCCACCGCTGCGTCGGCATGCGCCTCGCCGAGCTGCAGCTCAAGATCGTCTGGCAGGAAATGCTTAAGCGCTTCGACCGCATCGAGGTGGTCGGCGAGCCCAAGCGGGTCTACTCCAGCTTCGTGCGCGGCATCGAGCAGTTGCCGGTGCGCATTCCGGGGTGAGAAATCGCTGCCGCTGCCAAAACGTCAGCGGCGGCGCGCGCAACCATTCAAGAACAGCTCCGCGACGAGCCGGGCCCGGTGCTCCAATTCCTTCCGGCCCGGCACGGCCGCGCGGCCGAACATCACGGCCCGCTGCGGCTGGAACGCCAGCATGCCGAGCAGCATGCCGGCGGCCTCGGTTGCATTGTCGATCTCGATCAGGCCACGTTCGGCTTGCGCTTTGAGCCAGCTCGAAAGCGTGCTCTCGGTGCGCCGGATTGCCTTTTGATAGAACGTTCCCGCGATCTCGGGGAACTGCTCGCTCTCGCTGAGGATCATGCGCTGAAGCCCGATCACGTCATCGTGCAGAATCAGCTCGCCGCAGGCGATCAATGCTTCGCGCAGCGCCGCTTCAATGTCGCTGCCGTCGCAGGCTCTCAGCCGAACGACGGACGCAAAGCGGTCGATGCGGTCGGTGATCATGGCCTCGAACAGCGAGGCCTTGTTCGGCACCAGCCGGTAGAGGGTTTTTGTCGAAATGCCCGCGGCCCTGGCGACGCTTTCCATATTGGTCGCCGCATAACCGCTTGAGGCAAATTCCCCTCGAGCCGCCTCGAGAATGACGGCACGCGTCTCCTCGTCCGACCGCGCCTGCGGCCGCCCGCGGCCGCGCCGCACTCCCCTCGCTGAATCTCCCGGTTTCGTGATCGCCATAGCGAGCCATGCTCTTGGATGATGACTGTCATTCCATTGACAGAGGCAATATGCGCTCTATTTTGGAAAATATCAAGTTTCCAAAATACGGAGGGCGCCATGAGCACCCAGTCCACCTCCCTTCAGGCTATTCCCCAGCTTCCGGCCGACGCCAGCCAGGAACTGGTTCCCGCCGCCGAAACCGCGCCAGTGCTGCAAATCCCTGCAAAAAGGGGGCGAAGCCGCCGCGTCTTGCTGGCGGGGGTCGCCGCGGCGCTGCTCGCCACCTCGTCCTGGTACGGCTGGGATTACTGGACGACGGGTCGCTTCCTCGTCTCGACCGATGACGCCTATGTGAAGGCCGACAACACCACGATCGCGCCGAAAGTCTCGGGCTACATCAGTCAGGTCCTCGTGGGGGACAACCAGCATGTGAAGGCCGGCCAGGTACTGGCGCGGATCGATGACCGCGACTTCAAGACCGCGCTCGACCAGGCCAGGGCCGATGTCGCCGCAGCGCAGGCCTCCATCGAGAGCAAGCGTGCGCAGCTCGACGTGCAGCAGGCCACGATCAATGCAGCGAATGCCACCCTCGACGTCGATACGGCGGCGCGGGTCTTCACGGCCCAGGAAAACAAGCGCTACACCGACCTCGCCGCGACCGGCTACGGCAGCGTGCAAAACGCGCAGAACGCCCAGGCGCGCGACAACACGGCGATTGCCGCTATCGCGCGCGACAAGGCCAATCTGACGTCCGCGCAAAAGCAGGTCGACCTCCTGAACGCCGAGCTTGCCCAGGCAGTTGCTTCTGCGGGCAAGGCCAAGGCGCTGGAACGGCAGGCCGAGCTCAATCTCTCCTATACGACCATCACCTCGCCGATCAACGGCGTGGCCGGCAATCGCACGCTCCGCGTCGGGCAATTCGTGCAGGCCGGCACGCAGTTGATGTCGCTGGTGCCCTCGCACGGCGCCTATGTCATCGCGAATTACAAGGAAACCCAGCTCGGCGGCGTGCACCCGGGCCAGCCGGTCGATATCGAAGTCGACATGTTCCCGGGCAAGACCGTGCACGGCCATGTCGACAGCCTTGCTCCCGCCAGCGGCCAGGAATTCGCGCTGCTGCCGCCCGACAACGCCACCGGCAATTTCACCAAGGTGGTGCAACGGATTCCAGTCAAGATCGCGCTCGACAGTTTCAACGTCGATCTGCGGCCGGGCATGTCGGTGACCCCGAGCATTCAGACCAAGGGGGCGGCGGTGGCACCGCAGCACCCGCATTCCGAACCCGCGACTGCGCAACTGGCTTTGCAAAGGTGATGCCATGTCCGACCTCGCCCTGACCGGCGGCGCCCCGGCGCCGCGCGCGCTTCACCCCGCAACCCTGACGGCCGTTCAACCCGATCGCGCCAGTCCCACCGTGTGGATCGCGATCCTCGCCGCCATGATCGGCGCGTTCATGGCGATCCTGAACATCCAGATCACCAACGCCTCGCTGCTCAACATCGAGGGCGGCATCGGCACCGGCGTCGACAACGGCTCCTGGATATCCACCTCCTACCTGATCGGCGAGATCATCGTGATCCCGCTGACCGATTATCTCAGCCGGGTGTTTTCCTTCCGCAACATCATGCTGAGCTTTGCCAGCCTGTTCGCCGCCTTCTCGGTCGCCTGTGCCTTCGCCACCGACCTGCCGACGATGATCGCCCTGCGCGCCTTCCAGGGGTTCTTCGGCGGCGTGCTGATCCCGATGGCCTTCACGCTCGTCTTCACCAAGCTGCCGAAGCGGCAGCAGCCGATCGGGCTTGCGATGTTCTCGCTGGCCGTGACCTTTGCGCCTGCGATCGGCCCCACCATCGGCGGCTATCTCACCGAGAATTACGGCTGGCAGACCATCTTCTTCGTCAACGTCGTACCATCAGCAGTGATGGTCACCACGCTCTATCTCACCCTCGACCGCCAGCCGATGCAGCTCGGCCTGCTGCGCGAGGGCGACTGGTTCGGCATCGCCACCATGGCCGGCGGCCTGTCGGCACTGCAGGCCGTGCTGGAGGAAGGCAACAAGAACGACTGGTTCGGCTCGCCCTTCATCGTGAAGCTGGCGGTCGTCGCTGCCGTCAGCCTGTCGCTGTTCGTGGCGAACGAACTCATCGTCGAAAAGCCGCTGCTGCGCCTGCGGTTGCTCACCCAGCGCAATTTCGGGCTCGGCACCGTCGCCGCCATCTTTATCGGCTTCGCCCTGTTCGGCTCGATCTACTTGCTGCCGGCCTATCTCGGCCAGGTGCAGCGCTACAACGCCGAGCAGATCGGCACCGTGCTGGCCTGGACCGGCCTGCCGCAGCTGTTGCTCATCCCGCTGGTACCGAAGCTGATGGAGCGCTTCGACATCCGCTTCATCGCCTTCGCCGGCACCGCGATCTTCGCGGCGAGCTCGTTCATGAACACGGCGATGTCGCTCGATTATTCAGGCGACCAGCTCTTCGTTCCCAACATCGTCCGCGCCGTCGGCCAGGCGCTGCTGCTGACGCCGCTGAGCGCAATCTCGCTCGGCAGCGTGGCGCCGCAGGATGCGGCCGCCGCTTCCGGCATCTCCAACATGATGCGCAATCTCGGCGGCGCCATCGGCACCGCCATGCTGTCGACGATCGTGACCAAGCGCGAGCAGTTTCACTCCAACATCATCGGCCAGGCCGTCGACCTCGGCCGCGAGGAAGTGCGCCAGCGCATCGCGACGATGACGGACTACTTCATGGCGCACGGCATGACCGATCCGGCCAGTGCGCGCCATCAGGCCATCATCGCCCTCGGCAAGACGGTGAAGCAGCAGGCGCTGGTCATGGGATTCAGCGACACCTTCGCGGTGATCGGAATCGTGCTGGTGCTGGCAGGCATCGCCCTTCTCCTGACCCGCAGGCCGAAGGGGGCGGCGGCGGGTGGAGGACATTAAGTCCCGGCAGGCATGTGACGGCGTTCGCTCAACAGCCGATATGGCGGCGCGAGCGGAGACGCCGCGGCGAACGGCGTCGACGTCAACCGAAGAAGCCCCGCGCGATCGCCTTGAAGAACAAGGGCAAGGCTTCGACCAGCCGGCCCCCGAAAAGCGCCCGGTCCGCCAGGGAAAAAACAATACAGCACACCGATGCGGCGACGATGACCTTCATTGAAACAAGGTGACGCGAAGCGGCTAATGATCGTTTAAAAGATTTTCTTATGTCGCTCCGCACTACTACGGACGAGGGCGTTTTGATCTGTGCACTCGTGAACACAGCAACGGGTCTTGGCGATATCTGACCGCTAGAGAAAGATGTTCCAGATCGCGACCCGCGCGTTGCTCAGCCGCTCATCGCGATCGAATTCCAGGTCGATGATCCATTGCTTGTAGCCAAGGACGTTTGCGGACAAGGTCTGACAATTGACCGGCCCGGCTCCCTGGCAGTGAAGTGTCTCCTTGCTGAGCAAAGCGATGGCTGCCGCTCTGTCCGTTCCCAGCGGAACCGCCTTCAAAAGGGCTTCGCGGGCCGGCACGGAATTATTCGTGCTCTCCTTTTCCACCGCGCGCATTTCGCCAAGCAGGCGATGCTCCCGATAGAAGCTGTCAACCTTGGCGCTCTCGAACCAAAGCCAGAGCCATGCCGCGACGAACAGCGCCGCTGGAAGTGCCATGATCGCCAGGAGAAGGACCAGCGCGGTTCTGACGAATTGCCGCACGGGGCTAACCGTTCCCAGGGACACCGCCACAACTAAGGTCTCCCATCGCTCTCATGGCTTCGCGGCAAACCATCGCCGCCAACCGCCTGCAGCGTTCCTTCCTTGAAGGAAGCGCAATAGCGTTGCCCGGCTTCAATCCAGACGCAACTGACCACCGGTTCATTGGAGGAATGCGACACCTCGCGGTCGACCACCATGATCGGGCCGCCGCTTTTGTGTCTGATGAGATTGCCGGGCCTGAGCCACATGGCGGCAAACATAGCGCAAAAGTCTAAGGCGCGTCTTTGCTCTCTTCGAGAATCTGCCGGAAGCAAATTAGCACGCTGCTAACGCTAATCCGCCTGATCTCAGCTCGAAATAGGCCGCTTCGGCCTTGGCCTATCGCCCCGAAGATCGAGAGGCTCCCCGCTATAGGGCATGAGATTGCCGATGCGGATTTCGTCATCGGTCACCCCCTCCTGGCGCACGCTTCGGAAATGGCGCCCAGCGACACGAGCGCAACGACGATCGCCATAAGAGCCGAGCGCAGCGTGGTTATGGCAGGAACCCGGAAGGCGGAGCGTCCGCCTAGAGTTTTCACCTGCGGAATCCTCGGGGAAGAGTTGTCGCGCAATTGATGAGCGCCGCGCGATCAAGAGTTCATCCCAGCCCCTTACGTCGGCTGCTACCTTTTACCGAACACCGTACCGCACGAACTTGTCGTCGATCTCGGCGTCGATCGACTTTGCCGACGCAATATCGTCATGGCCATCAGCCATGCCGCCGGTCCTGAGCTTGGCAAATCCACGACCATAAAGCGCACTCGCCAGCTTCGGATCATGGCGCAGCGCGGAATTAAAATCGGCGATGGCGGCACCGAGCTGACCCATCTTCAGATGGATCAGGCCGAGGGAGTCATGGGCCGCGGCGCTATCCGGTTCGACCTCAAGCGCCTTGCGGCAGTCCTCCAGCGCCGCCTGTAATGCGCCGATCATGGCTCGGCTCCAGCAGCGCCCGCTCCAGGCCGCTTGCAGACCGGGATCGATCCGGATGGCTTCGTCAAAGTCTCCCGCTGCGCGATCGTACTCCTTCTTTTTCAGGTGGGCTGTCGCACGGTTGGCGAAGGCCTCGCCGTAGTCCGGCTTGAGCCTGATCGCCTCATCGAAAGCCCTGATCGCAAGGTCGTATTCGCCCTTTCTGAGGTGCGCTACGCCGCGGTTGTTGAACGGCTTGGTATAGGTCTGATTGAGCTTGATCGATTGGTCGAAATCCTGGATGGCGCGGTCATAATCTCCCTTGGCGACATACGCATTGCCGCGGTTATTGTAGGCAATCGGCAATGCCGTCGCGCCGGCCCGAACCGTCTGGATGAGCGCCGTGCAACCATCGATCCGCACTTCAGGCGACACGGCGCCTTTGCCGTTGCACAGTTCGGTATTCTTCAGATAATCGTTCTTCGGCCTTGGCCCCTGCGCCGCTGCGGGCAATCCAAACAGCTGCAGGATGAGAACGCAGGCCGCTGCCTCGCGCACGTAGCTTCTTGCACCAGGTCTCACCTAGCATCCCCGGCAGATTTTCAGGTTGAATCCGTCGCGGTCCTGCGGCTCGGCTCGCTGCCCCGCGGCTGGCGCTGATTTCTTCGAAAGCTTATCCTTGCCCGCTTCGATCAGCGTCGAAAACTTCACCGCGCCGTCTTCCGAAATCTCGACATGTGGCGTCGTGCCTCGAATGCCCATCGTTGCGACCGGCGTATCGACTTTCATGTCCCCGGTCTTTGCGACGTTGCCGGCGACGAACGTTATCGTTCCGCTCGTCAGATTGAAGAAGGTGGAATTCGATTTGCTGTTTGGATCGTACACGAACTCGTCCAGCGCGATACGCGCGTTGCTCGACAGATTGAACGAGCTGCCATCGGCAAAATTGATGCCGACCCGGCCATCAGCGCCTGTCTTCACCACATCGCCCTGATAGACGGGGTCACCGACCTTGGTCTCCTGCCTGGCAGTACTTGCCTGAACGACCATCGCGCTCGCGCGCTCAATCGAGACCGAACCGGTGACGACGACAATCTTGCCAATCGCCTTCGATGGCGCATCCAGAACGGCCGGACGCTGCGGCCCGACTTGGGCCTCAGAAAAACTTGGGAAACAACCTGTCAGGGCCAAAACAAAACCGGCCAGCAATGCGATGTTCTTATGCCTGCACATGATCCCCCCTTTCTGGAGAAGATCTCGTTCGCGTAGCAGTCCGCTGGTCTACCGAACAACAACCAAACGCTGCATCACGTCTAATGCGCGTAGTCCAATGCAATTGCGGTAGTCTAATGCCAATATACTTTTGATTCTACTCCCGGGGCTTGCGCAGAGCCATAAAAAGGGCGCATGCTTGCCGGGAAGATGAATTCAATAATTCTTGAGGGGCCGGACGCGTTCGCGGCGAAACAAGAACTTGCTTGACGTCGCCCTGAGCACGTCTTCTTCCTGAAGATACTAGGCTATTTGGATCAGGTGTTTTCGGCGGGCAGCCCAAGGCTGGCCGGCGCCAGTAAATTTGGACTTCGGGGCGTCCGGCAAGCCAAAGCAAGAAAACGGCGGCGCCACGCTGGGCAGCGAGGTCAAGCCCATGTTAGTTGCGTCCCACATTGCGTCCGGGGACCAGGCCGTCGCGGCCGCGCTTCCCCAAATCATCGGCAACATTTGCACGTCGATCGGCGGCGGCATGTTAAGGCGTGCGGGTGATGTTGCTATTCAAGTGATGGCCGGCGATCCCGTTCGCGAAGGGGACGTGATCGAGACTGCGGCCGACGGGCATGTCGCGATCAGTCTGCTCGACGGCACCCGGTTCATGCTGTCGCACGACACGCGCGTGGTCTTGGACGGCTTTGTCTGCGATCCCGACAATGTCTCACAATCGGCGCTGTTCGCCGTAGACAAGGGATCATTCGCTTTCGTTGCCGGCCGGATGGCAAAGACCGGTTCGCTCCGGATCGAGACGCCGGTTGGAAACATTCGCGGCCGCGCCCATACCGGCGGGTTTGGCATGCTGTCGCTCACAGCGCTCACTTTCGCAATGATGAGCGATGTGAAGGCGGCTGACCCGGACGCGACGTTCCTGGATGACGACGATATCGCGTACAAGGATTTCGAACACGGCGCGTTCGAGCTCTGGACCAAGGAAGCGGTCCCGCGCCACATCATTGTGGAAGATCCCGGCCAGACGGTCGTGCTTACAAACAGAGGCTCTTCGGTCAACGTAAGCCAGTTCGCAAACTCCGCAGCGCGCATGGAGGAATTGCAGGGGGCCCAACAGGCCGTGCTGTCCAACTACGCGAGAGGCTATGGACCGGGCGGATCCAGCACCCCCTACTATCTCGATTTGCCGAAGCTGCAGCCGATCAATAATGTGCAGCCCGGCGGCTCGACCTTGCAAGGCGTGCTCCCGCCGCTGCCGGAGGGTCCGGGTCCCATAGTCACCGAACCCTTCATTCTGCCTCCCCAGCCACCGTCGTTGAATGCGGCGATCGGCCCGATCCTAATCGATACGGCTGTGCTGGATCTGTTCACCGCGTCGGGGGGAAATTTCGCCGCCAGCAGTTCCCAGGCAGGAGCGACGCTGACCTTCGGCATCGGCGGCGGCACCGCCGGCAACACGGTGATCGAAGGGATCACATACAATATTTCGAAGACAGGCCTTTACGGCACGCTCTTCCTCAACAGCGCCACCGGCGCCTACCTCTACGTCCCAGAGAATGCCGCGGTCAACGCGCTGGCGGCACCCACGACCGAAGGCTTCACCATCACGGTTTCGGACGGCACGCTGTCGGCCAGCCAGACCTTCACCATCATCATCAATGGCACGAATGACGTCGCGATCATTAGCGGCACCGTCACCGGCTCGGTGGTCGAGGCCAGTGTGGCCGGGCCTGGCGCAGCCGTCGCGACCGGCACGCTTGCTGATACTGACGTCGACAATCCGCCCAATACCTTCGCCGAGGTGAGCTCGGCGACATCGAGCGCAAAGGGTTACGGCACCTTCACGATGACCGCGGCCGGCGTGTGGACCTACACGCTCAACAATACCAATCCCGCCGTGCAGGCGCTCAATGTCGGCGGTACGCTGATCGACACGTTCACGGTGGCCACCATAGACGGCACCACCCAGGTGGTAACGATCACCATCACCGGCGCCAATGACGCCGCTATCATTTCCGGCGCCACCGCCGGTTCGGTGACCGAGGCGAGCGGCACCACGCCAGGCGCGCCCGTTGCGACCGGCACGCTCACCGATACCGACGTCGACAATGCGGCCAACAGTTTCACTGCCGTGACCTCGCCGACCGCGAGCAGCAAAGGCTATGGCAGCTTCACCATGACCGCGGCAGGCATGTGGACCTATACGCTCGACAATACCAATCCAGCCGTGCAGGCGCTCAATGCTGGCCAGACGCTGACCGACACCTTCACCGTGGCCACCGCGGACGGTACGACTCAAGTGGTGACGATCACCATCACCGGCACAAATGACGCGGCCGTCATTTCCGGCACCACCGTTGGCTCAGTGATCGAGGCCAGCGGCACGGCACCCGGCACACCCGTCGCGACCGGCACGCTCACGGCTTCCGACACCGACAATGCCGCCAACGCCTTCGCCGCCGTCAGCTCGCCGACCGCGAGCAGCAAAGGCTACGGCACCTTCACCATGACCGCGGCTGGCGTGTGGACCTACACGCTCGACAATGCCAACGCCGCCGTGCAGGCGCTCAATCTCGGCGGCACGCTGACCGACACTTTTACGGTGTCCACCGTAGACGGCACGACACAGGTGGTGACCATCACCATCACTGGCGCCAATGATGCGGCCGTCATTTCCGGCACCACGACCGGCTCGGTGACCGAGGCCAGCGGCTCCACGCCAGGAGCCCCCGTCGCGACCGGCACACTCACCGATACCGACGTCGACAATGCGGCCCATACTTTCACGGTGGTCAGCTCGCCAAGCGCGAGCAACAAAGGCTACGGCACCTTCACCATCACATCAGCCGGCGTGTGGACCTACACGCTCGACGATACCAATCCTGCCGTGCAGGCGCTCAATGTTGGCGGCACGCTGATCGACACCTTCACGGTGACCACCGTGGACGGCACCACGCAGGTGGTGACCATCACGATCGCCGGCAGCAACGACGCGGCTGTCATTTCAGGCGCCACCATCGGCTCAGTGATCGAGGCCGGAAGCACCGTGGCGGGCGCCCCCGTTGCGACCGGCACGCTGACCGACATCGACGTCGACAATGCGGCCAACAGCTTCACAGCCGTGACGTCGCCGACCGCGAGCAGTAAAGGTTACGGCAGCTTCACCATCACGGCGGCAGGCGTGTGGACCTACACGCTCGACAATACCAACCCCGCCGTGCAGGCGCTCAATGTCGGCGGCACGCTGACTGATACCTTCACGGCGGCCACGGTGGACGGCACGACGCAGGTGGTGACGATCACCATTAGCGGCACCAATGACGCTGCGGTCATTTCCGGCACCACCACCGGCTCGGTGACCGAGGCCGGCACCACCACGCCGGGCACGCCCGTTGCGACCGGCACGCTCACCGATAGCGACGTCGACAATGCGGACAACAGTTTCGCCGCCGTTACCTCGCCGACCGCGAGCAGCAAAGGCTACGGCACGTTCATGATAACGGCGGCCGGCGTGTGGGCCTACATGCTGGACAACGGCAACGGCACGGTGCAGGCCCTCAATCCCGGCGAGACGCTGACCGACACGTTCACGGTCACCACGATCGACGGCACCGTCCAAACGGTGACGATCGTCATCCACGGCAGCAGCGATGCGGACCCCAACGATTTCGACAATCTGGCGCTGGGGGACCACGTCATCACCGATCCGCCTCACGTGTTCGGGACGCCGAACGGCGAGAACATCGCCGGAGGCGGCAATGAGGGTCAGATCGTCTACGCCGGCGCCGGCAATGACACCGTCAACGGCACCGGCAAGGATGACATCCTGTATTCGGGATCCGGCAACGATACGATCAAGGGAAATGACGGCAATGACACGATCTATGGCGGATCCGGGAACGACACCGTCAATGGCAACAACGGCAGCGACACCATCACCGGCGGATTTGGCGCTGACCAGCTGACGGGCAGCAACGGCAATGACGTCTTCGTCTATCTTTCCGTTGCCGATTCCAATGCCACGCAGTTCGACACTATTACCGATTTCGCATCGGGGTCGGACAAGATCAACCTGGCGGCCCTTGGCGCGCTGGCATTCCTTCACCTGACGTCATCAAGCACATCGGTGCCGCCGCATACCATCGCCTGGATCTATAACAGCGCCAGCAATGAAACCATCGTGTACGTGAATCCGACCGGTGAGACGCTGCACATCGGCGATTCGTCTCTCCTGGAGATCCACCTGCAGGGCGTTGTGTCCGTTCAGGAGTCGGATTTCATCTATCAGGCGGCAGCAAATTCCGTCGTTGCAGCCGGCCAAGCGATCGACGTCTCGCTACAGTTACTTGCGGCCGAAGACGCCGTTCTGGCGGCGGCGAGTGCTGAAACGTTCTCCGAAACCTCCTCCTCGACCGAAGGCGTGAGCGCGGGCAGTACCAGCGGCTGGACCCCGCAAGCCGAAGACGAGAGCTTCAAATTCCGTTTCGAGCGTGACGGGGAAACGACCGGCTCTGTCAGGCTTGCCCACTTCAGCGAGGCTCCCACGTATGCGACGGCAGACAGCGGAGATGAGGCGCTTATCACGCTGACAGCCGCGTCACCTGTCGAGCCCTGGCACCATTACACCGGAACGCCAACCGAGAGCCAGTTCACGTTCCAGCACGAGCCGAGCCACGCCAGCGCCATTGCTATCAGCGAGCCAGCCATCATTTCTCCGGTCAGCATCGAGCCGACCGGCTTCATGGTGGCGAATGTGGTCGGCAGGTCTCAGCTTGCGGCCAATGAGGTAACGCCGAGCAGCGGTGCGAACCATCAGCAGCCGTTGCATGAACCACACACCGCCGCGCAACAAGCCGCGCCCAATCATCCTCATTCAGTGGGAAATGCAATTCCCGCCTCCCAGCTTGCCCAACATGGGGTGACGCCCGGCGGTGGTGCGAACCATCAGCCGTCGCAGCATGAGCCGCACACCGCCGCGCAACAACCCGGAAGCAATGAGCCTCATCCGGCGGCGAACCCCGTCGCCGCGTCCCAGCTTACGCAACTCGGGGTAACGCCGGGCAGCGGTGCGAACCACAACCAGCCGTCGCATGAGCTACCTACAGCCGCTCTGCAAACCGGCTCCCACAATCCCCACTCAGCGTCGGCGCCTGCGACGTCCCTCGGCCAGAGCCATCAAGCCGCTTCCGCCAGCATCAATCTCGCGCCGACGGTGAACGAGCCTGGGCACGGAAATTCATTCCAGTTCAAGAACACCGGTTTCGAACCCACCGGCCCGGCCGAGCTGGCCCACCTCGGCGGATCGGCGGCAATCCCGGAGATAGTGGCTGCACTCTCCCCGGCCGAAGAACATGCTGCCGGTCAGTCGCATGTCGCTCAAGCCCATATCGGTCACCCGCATGCCGCAAGCCACAGCCCGCACGAGCTGTTGGTATGATTGCCAGATACTAGATGCCGACCTGCGTGCACCTCGTGCAAGGCATCAATCGGAAAAGTCTACTTGTCGGTGCCGGCAAACGCGGTTTCGAGCACGTCACCGATCGGCTGCCACGTCCGGCCGTCGAACTGAACCAGCCGCATGTGCTTGATGGGGCGGAAATTCCAGGGCCCGGTGCTGATCTTGATGCCGGGCAGCAGAACGGAGCCCTGATAATCCTTCAGCGCCGCGGCCTGCTTCATGACGTTCTCGCGCGACAGATCGTTACCGCACTGCGTGAGCACCTGCACAAGTGTCTCGGCGGCTGCGTAGCCGAACATGGCGGAGCTTTCGTCCTTGCCGCCCGCGCGACGATAGTTCTCCAGGAACGATTGCCAGTCGGCGCCGGACCGCTCGTCCTTCCAAGCGGGATCGCCCGCATCCTTCAGATAGGCGGCGGTCGTCACGCCCACCGCGTTCTCGAGGCCCGCAGGTTGCAGCCCGTCTCCGATGGACGATGCCATCTGATTCATGATGAAGACGGGACGCCAGTCGAGGCTCGCAGCCAGGCGGATCACCTTCGCAGCGTTTTCAGGCACCCCCGCAAACACCAGGATCTCGGCGCCCGACCGCTTCAGAATCGACACATGCGTATCCAGATGCTCGTCCCTGAGATCATAGGCGATGCCGACCCTGATCATCCGCGCGACGTGGCCGAGGCCGTCCTCCATGCCCTTGATGACCTCGCGGCCGAAATGATCGTTCTGCCACAGGGCGACGATCCGCTTTCCCGGATAAAACGCCTGAATGTAATTGGCATAGATGCGCCCTTCCTCGCGGAACGAGGGCTGCCAGCCCATGGTCCACGGGAACAGCGAAGGGTCGCTGAGATGATCGTCTCCGGATGCTACGAACAGTTGGGGGATTTGCCGTTCGTTGAGGTATTTGCGGACGGCAAAATTGCCCGGCGTGCCGAACGAGCCGAACATCAGGAGCACCTTGTCTTCCTCGACCAGGGTCCGCGTCAGATTGAGCGCGGAGGCGGAATCGGATTTGTCGTCATAGGAGATGAAGCGCACCTTGCGGCCGTTGATGCCGCCACGCTGGTTGACCAGCTCGAAATAGGCCGCCTCGGCCTTGCCGATCGCCCCGAAGATCGAAAGGCTGCCGCTATAGGGCATGAGATTGCCGATGCGGATTTCGTCATCGGTCACCCCCTCCTGACGCACGGCCTCGGAAATGGCGCCCAGCGACACGAGCGCAACGACGATCGCCAGAAGTGCCCGGAGCAGCGTGGTCATGGCAGGAACCCGGCTTGAGAGGGAGCGCTGCCTACATTTCGATCCCGCGGAATCGATTGCTTGATCTAGATCAACAGCCGGCCGGCATGTCGATGCTCCGCCCGCCTACCCACTTTGTGCGGTCCACCGAGAGAATGCAGAAAGCGCAGACATACGGCGAGGGTTGCGAGGATCCCCGCGAGTACGCCGCAGCCGGTTCCCAGCATGAATGCCATGCGCCGCCCCTGCCGCTGGGCAATGGCCCCTGCCGGAAGCGTGCTGAGAGCCATGCCGACGACAAAGATGGACACAGGCAGGGGCGCCAATGACTTGCTCGGCGCCAGCATGTCGCCAACGACAGCGCCTGCCGCGCAGACCACTGTCGAATTTGCGCCGGCAAGAGCCTGGGCGATCGCCAGCCTGAAAACATTGCTGCGCTCCTGGCGAATGGACGTCGCGACCTCACGTGTCAGCACGGCGGATTCGAAACTCATGTCGCGATTTGCTTTCGCCAGCCGGCATCCCGCGACGAGGGGCGCCGATGCAGTCTCTTGTCGAGAAGATCGCGCGCCCCCATCGCTTGCCCGCTTCGCAGCAGCGCCAGCAGCAGGGTGTCTTCGATCACCTCCCGTTGGGCGCCACTGCCGCCGATGCGGACGATCTCGCCGGCCAGCGGCTCCAGGATGCGCACGCAGCCGGCATAGTCCTCATCTGCGAACGCCAGCGCGGCGCGACAGATCGCCGGCACCACCGGCCCCGCTGCAACGGACCCCTCCTCCGCCAGCCTGGTCAGGGCATCGATCCGATCGGCCGCGTCGCGGCGATCTCCCGTGGCCGCGGCCAGCAGACCCATGTGAACATCGGCAAACGAAAGGCCGGGCGCCGGGAATTTGGTGCAGGAATAAGCCTTGACGGGCTCCCACCGGCTTGCCGGCACATCATGTCCATAGGCCTGAATCCGCCAGAGCAGCGAGACGGCATCCGTCACGACATTCAGTGGCACACCCAACGAGACCGAGGGCTTTATGTACTGATCATAGATCGCGAAGGCCGCGGCGGCGTCGCCCCGCTCCAGGGCCGACAGCGCCGCATGCCATGCGATATGTCCGTGAAGAATCCCGGCCCGATCGTAGCTCGGCAACCAATCGGTGATCAGGGCTTCTGCGTCCTGACCGGCCCCCTGCTCGAACATGGCATGCGACAGGGCATGGGCACCGTTGGCGTTGGCGCGGCGCAGTTCGAGCGCGCGCTCGGCAAGGTCCCGGCCAAGCGTCACTGCGCCATTCTCGGCATGAGACCAGCCGCGATAGGTCAGGAACCACCAGTCGCTCGCATCGAAATGGCGCGCATGCCGTTCGCAAAGCTCGACGCGCGCCCGGTCGTGGTCTGCCATGCCCGAAAATGCAAAAAGGCCAAAGGCGCCGAGCGGCAGCGAGAGGATGATGACATCACGCGGCCAGCTGTCGGCATGCGATAGCGCGCTTTCAAGCGCCTTCCTGCCCTGACCGGAGATGGCAAGAGCAAGCGTAGCGACATGGCTGCGCTCCCGCAGCGTTCCGTGCCGCGCTGCGCAATCGCTCGCCCGCGCGATGGCGGCCCTGGCTTCCGCCGGTTCGGCGCGGATCGCGTGAAGGCGGGCGAGGGCCGCGTGTGCGAGCGCGAAGTCCGGATCGGCTTCGACAGCCTGCTTCAGCGTCTCGACGGCGCCGGGCCAGGCGGAAATCAACAGATCGACGCCGTCCCGGTATAGACGCGCCGCCTCGGCGCTGGCCGTCGTCATTGGAAGGCCGCGGCTGTCGAGATGGGCCATGGCAAACTCCTTAAGCGCCTAGGTCAGGGCGGGCATCGCCCGTGCGAATTGCGGATAGGTTTCGCTGAGTTCATCGCGGATCTGTCCCCGCATCAGCCGCAGCGTGTCCGCATCCGGCGGAGCAGTCGCTGTCGCACAGTCGGGGTCTTCGTATGAAAACCCGGTCATGTCGCGCACCTCGCGTGCGGTAAATCCGGGATGAACGCTGTCAAGCCGGAAACGGCCCGGGCCGGCATCGAACGAAAACAGCGCGGCATTCGTCAATAGCGCGTGCGGGCCCCCTTTGCGATAGGTATCGGGTTCGCTGGTCCCGGGCGCAGAGATGAAATCCACTTTCTCGACCAGCACGCGTGGACTGTGCTCCTCCCGAAACAGGATGACACGCGGCACCAAGAAGTAGAGGTACGCCGAACCATAGGATCCCGGCCATCGCACGTCGGTCGCCGGATAGGTGCCGGCCCCGACCAGATTGACGTTGCCCCTGCCGTCGATCTGTCCGCCGCCGAGGAAGAAGGCATCGATGCGGCCCTGCGCCGCGCAGTCGAACAACTCCTCCGCGCCGCCCGTAAAGGAGTTGTGCTTGACCGATCCGAGGATCGAGACCTGCACGGGGCCACGTCCCTCCTTGCGGTCCAGCGCGCGGCGAAGCATGGCGCCGGCCGCGGGCATTGGCGAGGACATGCCCACAGCGACGTGCCGCACGCCCTCGAGCAGCCTCGCGATCGTATAGATCAGCAGCTCCCGGCTTGTGCACGCCTGCATTACGCGGCGCTCCGCGTGCCGCGCAAATATTCCCGCAGCCCTTCGTCGGTTCGCGCGCATTGCGCATAACGGGCGAGTTCGACGTTATCCGGCGGATACTCCGCATAGAGGCCGCTCGGCCAAGCGCCGTTCTTGAGCTCGGCAATGGCGGTGACATACATCGCCGGCAGCACGCCTGCCGCGCTGCGTTCATCTTCGAGCAGCGACGTCTGCGAAATCCGCTCGGCGGTAACGAAGGTCTGCTTCGAGGCATAGGCCAGCAACATCAATTCGCGACGGCGCCCGAACCGGACGTTTCCGAAGCGATCCGCTTCCGGGGCGTGGATCAGCGAGATATCCGGCTGGATGGCCGGCACCGCCACCAGCCGGTCGCTCTCATCGAACGGATTGGAAATCACCTTCCAGTCGGAACGCGCTCGCAGGATGTCGCTGCCCAGAATCCCGCGGATCGGCATGAACGGCACGCCCTTTTGAGCGGCCGTCAATCCGGCGAACACCGCAGGACAGGTCGCATCCAGGACGCGGATCGATCCGGCCTTCACGGCCCGATTGAAGCACGGCGCCCCGCCGGCTTCTCCAAGGCTGACGGCGCTCGTCTCGACGGTTGCGACCGCACCTGCGCCGATCAACAGATCGACCTGCAAGCCGCCGATCGGCGCGCACACGATGTGAAGGTTCTGCACGCCGCGCTCGATCAGGTGGCGGATCATGCCGGGGCTGGCGCCGTTGCCATCCCCCGCCAGACCCAGTTTGCAGCCGGAGGGGATTCGCTCAGCCATCTCACCCGGCGATAGGAATTCCGTGGTCATCTCGCATCACCTTGCTGTCGCGCGCTGCGGTCTCGTTCCCCCGACATCGGCGAGCCGTCCGGCCGTTTGCCATCAACGTGCGTTTCGCGTTCGCCGGCTGCGGGGGCAGTCTGCCGGCAGTCTCTCACGCCGCTCAGCTTAGGAAAAATGCGCTGATCTTTCCTTCCACAGAATGCCAATTTATATCGATGAAACGTCAACCGCCCAGGAGCGTCGGCTGGAAGCCGCCCGATCGCCCGCGAGGTCCTGGATCTCCGGAACCCATGATCGTGCGGGTCCGGTCGCTGGCCGCGCGAAGCTACCTTGCCGAGCACAGCCACGTCATTCATGTGTCGCCGCTCCTGCGGGGCGCTCATCGTGCCGGCGCATCGCATTCATGTTCCGCTCGGAAATGAGCGTCAGCCCGCTTCAATATAGACGCAGTCTCGGCCGCGCCGTTGGTGAGGGAGTTCTGTGAAGGCTGTCCGCAGCGACACGCCCTGCCCCCTATACAATTGCGGCATGACAGAAGTAGCCAGATGAGAATGCCGCCTCCGGCCGTTTTGCTCTAAGCCGATCATCAAGGCCCGACACCGGCTCAGGCGAGCTTGATGTCCCAGAGGCCCTCTTCGCGGCAGGCGATCAGTTCGTCGCGAAGCAACTCGCTCACCAGCGCAATCGCAGTCGAGCCGGGATGATCGATGGGAGACGCAAGGGTCAGTTCGCGCATCGGCGAGGGTTTTGCGATCGCCGCGGTTTCCAGCCGGCCGCTGGCGACCTCGCTGCGCACCGAGGACGGCGGCAGCAGCGTGTATCCGAGCCCCTCCTCGACCAGGCTGGTCAGCACCCGGAACGAATCCGCTTCCAGCTTGACGTCGAGCTTCAGCTTCTTCTTCGCCGCCGCCTGCTCGATCAGCGCCCGGAGCCCGTGCGAATGACTGGGCAGCACCAGGCGCTGCTTCAGCAGCCAGCCGATATCGACCTGCTTCTTCCCAGACAATCCGCTGCCGCGCGGGCCGACGGCGACGATCGGATCGCGGCCGAGGCTCTGCACGGCAAGATGCAGGTCGGTCGAGGGCCCGTAGATCAGCGCCAGATCCATCTCGCCGCGGTGCAGCCATTCCGTCAGGTGGCCGCTGTAGCTCTCGACGATGCAGAGCGAGATGCCCGGATATTTGTCGACGGTGCGGCGGGCGAGCCGCGCCGAGATCACGCAGCTCACGGTCGGCACCAGGCCGAGCACGACGCGCCCCGAAGGCGGGCCGCCGGCGGACTGGATCTCGTCACGCACCTGGTCGATCTGCCGGACGATACCCGCGGTGCGCGCGAGCAGCAGCCGGCCGGCATCGGTCAGCACCATGCCGCGGCCGTTGCGCGTGAACAGCTCGGCCCGCAATTCATGCTCGAGCAGCTTGATCTGGCGGCTCAGCGCCGGCTGCGCCACGCGCAGCGTGTCGGAAGCCTTGCTGAGGCTGCCGAGCTCGGCCACGCAACTGAAGGTCCTGAGCTGCCTGATATCCATTGCTTGCCATTCTTCGAAGGCAGGTTCATACGCTATAACAATTCAGCATAGGGGACCCGCCGCCGCCGCACAACGTTCCCCTTCCCAGAGCAATTGACATCACCCCGTATCCACGCCCAGAAAATCAGATGACCGCACAAGAACAACAGGACGAATTCCACGACATCCGCGACGCCGTCGCAAAGCTCTGCGCCCAGTTCCCCGGCGAATACTGGCGCAAGCTCGACCGCCAGATGGCGTATCCGAAGGAGTTCGTCGATGCGCTGACCGAGGCGGGCTACCTCTCGGTGCTGATCCCCGAGGAATATGGCGGCTCCGGGCTGAAACTCTCGGCGGCGGCCGCGATCCTGGAAGAGATCCAGCGGGCCGGCTGCAACGGCGGCGGCTGCCATGCCCAGATGTACACGATGGGCACCGTGCTGCGGCACGGTAGCGACGCGCAAAAGGCAAAGTATCTGCCCGGGATCGCCAGCGGCAAATTGCGCCTGCAGGCGTTCGGCGTCACCGAGCCGACCAGCGGCACCGACACCTCATCGCTGAAGACCGTCGCCAGGCGTGACGGCGACCACTACATCGTCAACGGCCAGAAGATCTGGACCAGCCGCGCCGAGCATTCCGACCTGATGATCCTCCTGGCACGCACCACGCCGAAGGAGCAGGCCAAGAAGCGCACCGATGGCCTGTCGGTGTTCATCGTCGACATGCGCGAGGTCAAGGGCAAGGGTCTGGAGATCCGCCCGATCAGAACCATGATGAACCACGCCACCACGGAAGTGTTCTTCACGGACATGCGGGTGCCGGCCGAAAACCTGATCGGCGACGAAGGCAAAGGCTTTCGCTACATCCTGTCAGGCATGAACGCCGAGCGCATTTTGATTGCGGCGGAATGTATCGGCGACGCCAAATGGTTCATCGCCAAGGCCACCAGCTACGCCAAGGAGCGCGCCGTGTTCGGCCGCCCGATCGGCCAAAATCAAGGCATCCAGTTCCCGATCGCCAAAGCCTATGCCGCGATGCGCGCGGCCGAGCTGATGGTCAAGGAAGCCACTCGCAAATACGAGGCCGGGCTCGATTGCGGCGCGGAGGCCAACATGGCCAAGATGCTGGCGGCGGATGCCTCCTGGGAAGCGGCCAATGCCTGCGTGCAGACCCATGGCGGCTTCGGCTTCGCGGAAGAATACGACGTCGAGCGCAAGTTCCGCGAGACGCGGCTGTATCAGGTCGCGCCGATCTCGACCAACCTGATCCTGTCCTATGTCGCCGAGCATGTGCTCGGCCTGCCCCGCTCCTACTGAGTTCAGCACATGCTGCCGCTTGAGGGATTGATCGTCGTCTCCGTCGAACAGGCCGTTGCCGCGCCGTTCTGCAGCTCGCGCCTGGCGGACGCCGGCGCCCATGTCGTCAAGGTCGAACGCCCCGAGGGTGATTTCGCCCGCGGCTATGACGCCGCCGCCAAGGGACAGAGCAGCTATTTCGTCTGGCTCAACCGCGGCAAGCATTCGCAGGTGATTGACCTCGCGACCAGGGAAGGCCGCGCCGCACTCGAAGAGCTGATCGCGAGCGCCGACGTGCTCTTGCAAAACCTCAAGCCCGGCTCGATGGACAAGCTCGGCTTCTCGCTGGAGCGGTTGCGCAAGGATTATCCGGCGCTGATCTGCTGCACCATCTCGGGCTATGGCGACAGCGGCCCCTATGCCGAGCGCAAGGCCTATGACCTCCTGATCCAGGCCGAGAGCGGCCTTGCCTCGATCACCGGCGGCCCCGAGGGGCCGTCACGGGTCGGCATCTCTGTCGTCGATATCGCGACCGGCGCCACCGCGCATGCTGCCATTCTCGAAGCACTGATCGCACGGGGACGCACCGGCAAGGGCGCCGATATCAGGATTTCGATGTTCGACGTGATGGCCGACTGGATGGCAGTGCCGCTGATCAACTCGGAAGCCGGCAACCCGCCGAAGCGGATGGCGCTGGCCCATCCCTCGATCGCGCCCTATGGCGTGTTCAATTCAAAGGACGGCAAGGGCATTTTGATCTCGATCCAGAGCGAGCGCGAGTGGAAGAAGCTGTGCGCCGAGGTGCTCGGCCAGCCGGATTTGCCGAACGACCCGCGCTTTGCCAACATGGTCGAGCGTGTGCGCAACCGCCAGCTCACCGACAAGACGGTGGCCGACAGCTTTGCCGCGATGGATCGCCTCGAACTGCTAAAACGCCTCGACGAGGCCGACATCGCCTTTGCCGAGGTCAACACCATGGCCGACCTTGCGGTGCACCCGCATCTGCGCCGCATCGAGGTCGATACGCCGAACGGCAAGGTGAGCTATGCCGCGCCGGCGGCGATCTTCGTCGGCGATGACAGGCACTATGGCGCCGTGCCCGCGATCGGCGAGCACGCCGAACTTCCCAAAGCCCGCAGCAAAAGCCTGAAACCATGACCGAAGCCGCCAAGCTCGACCTCGACCATCTGCGCCAATGGATCGGCCGCAGCACGGAAGCCTCCGACATCGTCACCGCGCAGCTCGTCAAGGGCCTGCGCGCGACGCTGTTCCAGAATATCGGCGAGCCGAGGGCCGGCGACGCCGCGCCATGGACCACGCATTGGTGCCTGGCGCAGCCGGTGTTTCCGATGTCGCAGCTCGGCCCCGACGGTCATCCGACCCGCGGCGGCTTCCTGCCGCCGGTGCCGCTGCCGCGCCGGATGTGGGCCGGCGGCGAGATCGAGTTCATCGAGCCGCTGCGCGTCGGCGATGAATCGACGCGCACCTCACGCATTGCGGATGTCACGCTGAAGACCGGCTCGACCGGTGCGCTGTGCTTCGTCGCGGTCGAGCACACGGTCGCAACGCCGCGCGGGGTGGCGATCCGCGAGCGCCAGGACATCGTCTACCGCGACATGGGCGGCGCGGCCCCCGCTTCATCGCCGAAGGCGCCGCCGCCGGCCGCAAAACACCGCGAAACCCATGTCAGCGATCCCGTGCTGCTGTTCCGATATTCCGCGCTGACCTTCAACGGCCACCGCATCCATTACGACCGCGACTATGTCACCAAGGTCGAAGGCTATCCCGGCCTGGTCTTCCACGGCCCGTTGCAGGCCGCGCTGCTCGTCGAGTTCGCCGCCAAGCTGCACGGCGGCATCGCGCCGAAGAAGTTCAGCTATCGCGGCGTCCAGCCGTTGTTCGAAGGCGGCGAGTTCTCGATCAATGCCAACGAGACCAGCACCGGCATGGAATTGTGGATCGCGAACGCCGAGGGCCAGCCGACCATGAAGGGCACGGCTGTGTGGTATTAGTTTGAACGTCATTCCGGGGCGATGCGAAGCATCGAACCCGGAATGACGGAATCTCTGGGAGTCCCTATGTCGTCCCGCAAGCCAGCCAAACCCACAGCATCCGCGCTCACCGTCAAGGATGCCACCTTCGGCCTGCTCCGCGCCTTCGGCATCGACAAGGTGTTCGGCAATCCCGGCTCGACCGAGCTGCCGTTCCTGAGCGACTGGCCCGAGGACATCGAATATGTGCTCGGCCTGCAGGAAGCCTCCGTGGTCGGCATGGCCGACGGTTACGCGCAGGCGACGCGCAATGCCGGCTTCGTCAATCTGCATTCCGGCGCCGGCGTCGGCAATGCGCTGGGCAACATCTATACCGCCCACCGCAACCAGACCCCGCTCGTCATCACCGCCGGCCAGCAGGCGCGCTCGATCCTGCCGCTGCAGGCCTTTCTCTATGCCGAGCGCGCCTCGGAATTTCCCCGGCCCTACGTCAAGTACAGCGTCGAGCCGGCGCGGCCTGAAGACGTGCCCGCGGCGATCGCGCGCGCCTATTACGTCGCGATGCAGCCGCCCTGCGGGCCGACCTTCGTCTCGATCCCGATCGACGACTGGACCCGCCCCACGCAGCCGGTCGAGGCCCGCCGGGTCAGCCGCGAGATCGGCCCCGATGCCGCGGCGATGCAGGCGCTCGTCGAAGCGCTGTCGAGGAGCAAGCGCCCCGCCCTCGTCGTCGGCCCCGCCGTCGACCGCGCCGGCGCCGTCGATCTGATGGTAAGGGTGGCCGAGAAGACGAAGGCCGCGATCTGGGTCAGCCCGTTCTCGGCGCGCTGCTCGTTCCCGGAACGCCATCCGCAGTTTTCCGGCTTCCTGCACGCCTCGCCGGGACAGCTGTCGGAGGCGCTGCGCGAGCATGACCTCGTGGTGGTGATCGGCGCACCGGTGTTCACTTTCCATGTCGAGGGCCACGCCGCGATTTTCGATGGCGCCACCACGATCTTCCAGATCACTGACGATGCGGACGCCGCCGCCGTCACCCCGTCGGGCACCAGCATCATCGCCACCATGAAGCCGGCGCTGTCGATGCTGCTCGACCTCCTGCCTACGACGACGCGCACGATGCCGGCAGGCCGCACGCTGCCGCCGCCGCCAAAGGCCTCCGATCCGATTCCCGCCGAGTTCCTGCTCCATGCGCTCTCGGTGGCGATGGGCCCGAACGACGTGCTGGTGGAGGAGGCCCCCTCGCATCGCCCGGCGATGCAAAAATTCATGCCGATGCGCGGCCAGGACAGTTTCTACACCATGTCGAGCGGCGGCCTCGGCTACAGCCTGCCGGCCGCGGTCGGCATGGCGCTCGGGCGGCAGAGCGCCCGCACCGTCTGCCTGATCGGCGACGGCTCGGCGATGTATTCGATCCAGGCGCTGTGGACCGCGGCCCAGCGCAAGCTGCCGCTCACCGTCGTCGTCCTCAACAATTCCGGCTACGGCGCCATGCGCTCGTTCAGCCAGGTCATGCAGGTGCGCAACGTGCCGGGGCTGGAACTGCCCGGCATCGATTTCGTCCAGCTCGCGGAGAGCATGGGCTGCCACGCCGTGCGCGTGACGAAATCAGCCGAGCTGACGGCCGCGCTCAAGCAGGGCCTGTCGCATGATGGCGCCAGCCTCGTGGAGGTGGTGGTGGATTCCGCCGTGCCGCTGCTCTACGCGCGGAAGGATTGAGGCAGGCCTGTCTCTCCGTCATTGCGAGGAGCGAAGCGACGAAGCAATCCATACTCTCCCTGCGGCACGATGGATTGCTTCGCTTCGCTCGCAATGACGCGGATAAACCGCTTCCCCGCGGAAACCTAACCCCGCCGTCCCGCGGCGATCTCCCCCGCAAGCCGGCCATAATCCGCCCACACCAGATTGAGAAACAGCGGCGGCTCCTGCCCGGCCTGCAGCATCTGCGCGCAGCGTGCTTTCGCGCCGTCCATCTCCCACCATTTCTGCGCCGATAGCGCCACTTTCCGAAAGTGATTGAGCGTGCCGGAAAACGGCCGGCGATCGGCGCGGGCAAGGACGGCGCAATGGTTGAGCCAGTTGAACCCGGCGATCACGGCGGTCGCGAGGTCGTTCATGGTGTGGCCGGTGAATTCGATCACGATGTCCTCGTGCGGCCGTTGCCGCAGATAGGCCTCGATGACGGCGCCTTGCGAATCCGGCTCGGCGAGCAGCTTGAACTCGCCGCGCGGCACCATCAGGAGATAGCGGAACGCCTCCAGCCGGGTGTGATCGCGGACCGTCGCGCTGTCGGCGCCGGCATCCGGAGCGCCCCGCTTGCAGGCCGGGTAGACCCATTTGCCGTTGTCGGCGTCATCGAGATATTGCCTGCCCCGCATCTCGATCTCGGCGAGCAGCGCATCCCGGGCGTCCGGCACCGGTGGATTTTGTCCGAATAGCCAGCCACGCCAGCTCATAAGGCCTCGTTTGATTCAAACGATCGACAATTGGCCTGCAAGTTTCATCCGCGGCCTTACTTGACGTCCCTCTACGTTCGCACGAGGATTAAGCATGGGGCAACCCTGGAGTGAGTATCATGAAACAGCCAAATCTGGGAAAAGCGGCCCTCGCGGTCTCCGTATTCGCCTGCGCGACCATGCTTTCATTTGATGGAAGCGGACAGAACGGGGCCTCGCTATCCATCGGACGCGCCCACGCGCAGATGATAGATGAGCCGGCGAGCCCGGGCGTCACCACCCGGCGCTCGGCGCGGCGGGCGGGCCGTGCGACGGCGATGGGCGCGGGCGCCGCCGCGGCCGGAGCAGGCGTTGCCGCAACCGCAGCGACCGCCGCCTACTACGCCGGCGGCGGACCGGCTTATGAGGGCACAGGTCCTTACGCCTATTATGGCGGTAACGGTCCCTATGCCGGCAGCGGCCCCTCCTACACCGGCGGCGCTTATGCCTATTACGGCGGACCGGGCGTATGGAGCCAGGATTACGCGTCGCGCAACGGCATCATCTGCCAGCCCGGCACCCTGATCCGCCTCGACGACGGCCTGATGCACAGGTGCCAGTGATCTAGGAACGATACTCTTTCCTGCGTCATTGCGAGAAGCGAAGCGACGAAGCAATCCATCTATCCCGTGTGGCGCGATGGATTGCTTCGCTGAGCCTGTCATCGGGCGGCGCTTCGCACCGACCCGTTGGCTCGCAATGGCGGGGGGAGGCTCGTACCTTTAGCCTACTTCCCGTGAGCGTCCCGCATCTTGGCCTGGATCTTCGCCATGCCTGATATCCAGCGGTCGTAATTCTCGGTCTTCTTTCGCATGTAGCCGAGCACCTGCGGGTGCGGCAGGATCACGAAGGTTTCCGCGTCCAGCCCCTTCAGCACGTCCTCGGCCACCTGCTCCGGCGACAGGTCGCCGTCGCCGGATTGCGGGCCCTTGGGGATCGAGCGCAGCATGTTGGTGTCGACGCCCTGCGGGCACAGGATCGAAACGCGGATGTTGTCGGCCTTGTGCGAGATCGCGAGATTCTCGGCAAAGCCAACCGCGGCGTGCTTGGTGGTCGAATAGGCCGGGCTGCCGACCTGCGACAACAGGCCCGCCGCCGAAATCGTGTTGAGGAAGTAGCCGCCGCCGCGCGCCTTCATGCGCGGGATCAGATGCCGCGCCGCATAGACATGGGCCATCACATGCACGGCCCAGCTTCGCTGCCACGGTTCGTCGGAATTGCCGCCGGCATTCACCGACAGCGGATCGAAACCGCCGCCGATGCCGGCATTGGAGCAGAACAGTTCGATCGGGCCGAACTGGCGCTCCGTCTCCTCGATGACGTGATGGATGTCCTTCTCCTTGCCGACATCGCATTTGAAGGCCGCCCCACCGATCGGCGTGGCGACGGCTCTGGCGCCATCGGGATCGATATCGGCGACCACCACCTTGGCCGCGCCGGCACGGTGGAAGACCTCGCACAGCGCCTTGCCGATGCCGTTGGCACCGCCGGTGACAACCACGACTTTGCCGGTCGCCCGCATGGCCGCTTCTCCCCGTTTATTCTGATCCTATGTCAGGATCATCATATCGAGAATAGCCGTATAATGGCAGGCGGCGCCGAGCAAGACGAAGCCGTGCCAGATCGCGTTCTGGAAGCGCAGCCGCTGCCAGGCGTGGAAGATCACCCCTAAGCTGTAGAGCACGCCGCCCGCGACCACGAGGCCCAGGGCCAGCGGCGGCACCGCCTTCACCACCGCGTCGTAGATCATGACGCCGCTCCAGCCCAAGGCGAGATAGAGCCCGACCGCCAGGCGATCGTATCGCCCCGGCAGCGCCAGCTTCAGCCCCGCGCCGACGATGGCGACACACCACACCCCGATCAGCAGCGCGATCGCCAGATAGCTCTCGCGCAGTTCCACGATGAACGGCGTATAGGTCGCGGCAATCAACAGATAGATCGCGGAATGATCGAAACGGCGCAGCACCCATTTGGCGCGCGACACCGGCCACAGATTATACATCGCCGACATCACCAGCATCGCGAGCAGTCCGGCGACATAGACCGACACCACGGCGATTTCGAACGCGCTGGCATAGACCGCCGTCAGGACGATCAGCGCGGTGGCGGCGACAAGCCCCAGGCAGACCCCGACGACATGCACGACGCCGTCGGCGATCAGCTCGGCACGGTCGTAGTTCCAGTGCATCACGCCGGCGGCCGCGTGGATGGATGTCGAGGCGAGTTGTTTCAGTGTGAAGATCGTCATGCAGGCCCGCGGTTTTGATGAGGGAGCGGTATAGCATAGGTATCGCGGCGGCGACGAACCGTTCAGGCCGGCGGCCTGAAGGCCGTCATCGCTTCGCGAAACCGGTCGGGCCCCTGTATCCCAGCGCCGTGGCATTTTCGTGCTGCTGCATGTTCCGTCATGGCCGGGCATGACGACGCCGGCTGAACGATCACAAGCGCTTGATTTTGGTCCGCCAATCGCCACTTTTCGGTGGTCGCCCGCCCCGCCTCTCTCATCGAGTTTCCACGCCCGCATGCCCCCCCGTTTTTCAGACATTGTCGAGGAAGCGCGCCTGTCGGCGCGGGCCCTGCTCGATTACGGCGACAGCTTCTTCAATCCCACCGTGCGGCTTGGCGTCACCGGCCTGTCGCGCGCCGGCAAGACCGTGTTCATCACGGCGCTGATCCACGGCCTGACCCGCGGCGGCAGGTTTCCGGTGTTCGAGCCCTATGCCTCGGGCCGGATCGCCCGTGGCCGGCTCGAGCCGCAGCCGGACGACGCCGTGCCGCGCTTCGCCTATGAGAACCATGTCCGCACCCTGATCGAGGAGCGGCGCTGGCCGAACTCGACCACCGACATTTCTGAGCTCCGGCTCGTCATCGACTACCAGCGGCAGAACGGCGCCGACCGCACGCTCACCGTCGACATCGTCGACTATCCCGGCGAATGGCTGCTCGACCTTCCGCTGCTGAACAAGAGCTTTGAGCAATGGTCGGCCGAGAGCCTCATCCTGTCGCGCGAGGGACCGCGCGCCAGGCTCGCCGCACCCTGGCATGCGCATCTGGCAACGCTTTCTCCGGAAGGCCGCGAGGACGAGCAGGCGACACTCGCGGCGGCAAAGCTGTTCACCGATTACCTGCGCGCCTGCCGCGACGAACGCTTTGCGATGAGCCTCTTGCCGCCCGGCCGTTTCCTGATGCCGGGCAACCTCGCCGATACGCCCGCGCTGACCTTCGCGCCGCTCGATGTTGCGAGCGGTGGCACCGCGCCCGACGGCTCGCTGTGGGCGATGATGCGGCGGCGCTATGAAGCCTACAAGGACGTCGTGGTGCGTCCGTTCTTCCGCGATCATTTCGCCCGGCTCGACCGGCAGGTCGTGCTGGTCGACGCGCTCGCAGCCTTCAACGCCGGGCCGGAGGCGCTGCATGATCTCGAAGCCGCGCTGGCCGGTATTCTCGATTGCTTTCGTGTCGGCCGCAGCACGATCCTGAGCAGCCTGTTTCGCCCGCGGATCGATCGCATCCTGTTCGCCGCCACCAAGGCCGACCATCTGCACCATTCCAGCCATGACCACCTGGAAGCGGTGCTGCGCCGCGCGGTCGCCAAGGCGGCTGATCGCGCCGAATATGCCGGCGCGGCCATCGACGTCGTCGCGCTATCAGCCGTCCGCGCCACGCGCGAGGCGATGGTGGCGCGCGGCCGCGAGAAGCTGCCCTCGATCCTCGGCACGCCCGCGCCCGGCGAGACCGCCAATGGCGATACGTTCGACGGCGAGACGGAAGTCGCGACCTTTCCGGGCGACCTGCCCGCCGATCCCGAGGCGCTGTTCAACGGCGGCTTTCGCGGGCTTTCCTCGACGGCGCACGAGGCGGCCGATTTCCGCTTCCTGCGCTTCCGCCCCCCGCTGCTCGAACGCAACGCTAAGGAAGAGCCTGTGCTGCCGCACATCCGGCTCGACCGCGCCCTTCAGTTCCTGATCGGAGACCGACTGCAATGAACGAGAAGACGCCCCATCGGCGGCCGGCGACGTTCAAGCTCGGCGATCCCAACGTCGTCGTCATCGACCCCGACGAGAGCAGCCGCCCCGCCCGCGGCACGGTGCAGATCACGCCCGAGGCCGATCCCGCGACGCTGCCGGTGCCGATCGACAAGCCGCTTCTCCCGGCGCGCCGCGGCTTTCGCTGGGGCACGCTGTTCTGGTCGGCGCTCAGTGGGCTGGTGCTGCTCGGCTCCGGACTCGGCGTCGTCAACCTGATCGAGGATTTGTTCGCCCGCAGCCAGACGCTCGGCTATGTCGCGCTGGCGTGCGCGATTGCCGCTGGCCTCGCGCTCACTGTCGTCATCGGCCGCGAAGCCTTCGGGCTGGCGCGGCTCGCCGCGATCGAAAAACTCCATCAGCGCGCCACCGAGGTATTGCGCAGCGACGACCGCGCCGCGAGCCGCGAGGTCGTTCAGGACCTGCTCAAGCTCGCCCATCAGAACCCGCAACTGGCGCGCGCCCGCGCCACGCTGGTGAGCCATGCCGACGACATCATCGACGGCGCCGACATGATCAAGCTCGCCGAGCGCGAACTGATGGCGCCGCTCGACGAGGAAGCGCGCCGGCTGGTCTCGATGGCCGCGCAGCGCGTCTCGGTGGTCACCGCCGTCAGCCCGCGCGCGCTGATCGACGTGCTGTTCGTGTTCGTCGCCGCGATGCGCCTGATCCGGCAGCTGGCGCGGCTCTATGGCGGCCGGCCCGGCACGCTCGGCATGCTCAGCCTGTTGCGCCACGTGATCGGCCACCTCGCCATCACCGGCGGCATGGCGGTCGGCGACAGCCTTGTGCAACAGGTACTCGGCCACGGCATCGCAGCAAAACTCTCGCAGCGGCTCGGCGAAGGCGTGCTCAACGGCCTGCTGACGGCAAGGCTAGGTCTTGCCGCGATCGACGTCACGCGCCCGCTGCCGTTCACGGCGCTACCACGGCCTGCGCTCGGCGATCTCGCGAAGGATCTCTTGAGCAAGCGGGATGGTGAAGTGTGAACTTGCGCGACTGCCGTAGGGTGGGCAAAGGAGCGCCGGCGACGTGCCCACCATCTATCACAAAATGTGTCGCTTGCTGGTGGGCACGCTGTCGCTTTGCCCACCCTACGGCACCTGTTCCTTGACGCTATTTTCTTTGCTCCCACTGCATGAATTTCTCAAGCAGAGCTGGGGATTTTTCGGGCGCATCGGCCGTTCCAGCGGAGGCGGGTTCGGAAACGGCACGTTGCGAATTATCGTTTCCTTGTGGTCGTTGAAACTGCAAGAATCCCTGCAGCAGCTCTTCGGATTCCTTGGTTGCCGTTTGAGCCGGTGTAGCCAATGCCGGAGTGGAAATGGAAACAGCGAGCTCCGCGGGATCGCTTCGTGGCCTTGGTGCTGCATTCAAAAGGAGCGCAACGGCCACCGCGACACCGATTGCCGCGGCAATTCCGCCAATGGCGAACAGCATGGGTCGTGGACGGCGCTCGCGATCGAATTGCAACTCCAGCGGATGCCGGTTGGATTTGGCAAGGGCTTCCTCGCGCATCTCATCAAAACGAGACCGAGAGGAATCAGGAGGCAAATGGTCTGATCTCGTCTGTGTCGCGTCAGATCGCTGGGCCGCTTCGCTGCGCACCGAGCTCGGCGCGTTGTAAAGAGGGTCGTCTGGACTATGGGGGACGGAATGTTCGTCCGAACGGATGAAACTCACTTGCAATACCCCTCACGATGCCCGAATTGCATCGGAATATTCTTACTACTCCGGTCTTTTTAGTATGGACGTGATCCTAGCGAGTCAGCCGCGTCGAGTCATCTCCAAATCGCTATCATTCGCCAACTACAACAGGACGGCTGGTGAAGATTTCCATTGGCTTTTTAGGCTTGAGCTTCATACCAGCATAACCGTTCCTGGGCTCGATCGGAGACGTTCGCCTCACATTGGGGGCCGGGCTGAAATCGAGTTACCTTGGCGCCCGTGTCCCGGTTGAGACATATCGAGGTTCAATGGCGAGACTCATCGCGCTGGCTGGTTTACCGGGAGTTAGCAAGTCGAGCATTGCATGGCACCTGGCGCGACAGAGCTACGTGGCTACGGGTCGATTCAATGGATCAGCCCGTGGGCAAAAGGCGCGCTTGCGCGCCTTTGCCCCCCTACGGCACCTGTGATGGATTGCCCAACGAGACCTCGGGCAAATCATGCCGCGAGATCGCGAACGCATACTCCATTGTCGTCCTCCGCGCAGGCGGAGGACCCAATATTCCAGAGACGTCAATGATTGAACCGAGAAAGCTCGGCGTACCGGATTCCCGCATGCACGGGAATGACAGTCGAGCGCGCGGCGTGCATCACGTTCCCACCCTCACTTCCCGCCAGCACGCGCCAACGAAACAGCGGCGAATCCGGCGGTGGCGCGAGCTCCGGCGTCCATCCCGTGAGCTTCTCCAGCGCGTAGGTATCCATCACCGTGCCGCGCCAGACGCGTTCGACCCGCTCCAGCGACTCGCGTTTGGCACCCGTGAGATCCCACAGCGGCAGGCGATGGTCGGGCTCGCGCGCGACATAGAGGCCGGGATGATCCTTGATCCGCTTCATGCCGGGATCGGCAAAGCCCTGAAAGCGTCCGCGCTCGTTGATCTGGACCACCGGCACCTCGCCATTGAAATACCAGCGCAGCATCGCATAGGTGCGATAATCGGTCGTGGCGATCCAGGTTGCCCCCGTCTTCTGCAACTGCTCCCGCGCGCGCGCCGCGACCTGCTCGTAGCCGGCCTCGCCGCCGATCGGATCGGTCCGGCCGATCAGATTCCACGGCGCCGCCACGTAGTAGAGAAACACACAGACGACGAAGACGATGCCGGAAATGACGGCCACCCGCGCCCAGTGGAACGTCGACTTGACCATCCATTCCGGAAAATTTTCGCGCGGCAGCATCGCGAGGTTGATCGCGGTCGCGGCAAAGCCGGCGGGCCACAGGAACATCGGCCAGGTATCGCCGACGCGCAGTGTCAGCGACTTCCAGAGAAAATAGAGGAACGGCACCAGCACGGCGGTCGACAGCAGGATCGCGACCGGCTCGCGGGTGCGATAGCCGCGCCAGGCCGTCAGCGTCACGCCTGACAGCACCACCGGCAGCAGCACGAAGCCGACGAGGCCGAACTGCAGGCCGATGAATTCACCGACGGTGCGGAACGAAAACGGATGGGTCGCGACCGCGCGCACGAACTGGAAGCGGAACGAGGCCCAGTCGTGCTGCGCGTTCCAGATCAGGACCGGCAGGAACACGATCGCCGCGAGCAGCACTGCTGCCCAGGGATAGGGGCTGAGCAGCCAGCGCCGCCGCCAGTCCGGCACCAGCGCGAAGGCGGCCACCGCGGGCAGCAGCATGATCGCGGTGAATTTCGACAGCAGCGCCAGCCCGGCGAACAGCCCGGCGGCAAGCCACCAGCGCGGGTTGCCGCTTTCGCTCAGCCGCACCAGCGCCCACAGCATCGCGACCGCACAGGGGATCATTGCCGTATCCGGCGCGACCTTCGCCATCAGCAGCCCGTAATAGAGCGCGGCTTCCGGCAGCAGCACCGCGAAGATCACGGCGCGCACGTCATGGGTCACGCGGCGGACGATGTCGGCGAGCAGCAGCTGCGTGACCAGCATCGCGACGATGCCGCCGAACCGCACGCCGAGATTCGTATCGCCGAAGATCGCCGTGCCGAACCGGATCAGCCAGGCAATGCCGGGCGGATGGTCGAGAAAGGCAAGCGCGCTCTCCTTCGACCAGGTCCAGTAATAGGCCTCGTCGGTGCGTAATTCGAGCACGCCGGCATAGACCAGCCGCATCGCCGTCAGCGCCGCGATCAGCAGGATAACGGCGCGCCATGGCGAGGCGGCGGAACGGGCTTGGCTCTTGTGGGGCGGGGCAATCGTCACGGCGCTTTCTCCTCGACTGCGCGGGGAGTGTCAACGCGCCGTGAACAAAAACTGCCGTCCGCGTGCGAGGCCGGGCGACAGCCGGCAGTGTTCATCGATGGAATAAAGCACTAATATCGTCGATAGTGTCATTATGGATCGCATGGCCACCCTGTCACGAGAACGACTGACGACCTTCCTCCGCGGCATCAGCCTGCGGCAGATCCGTCTTGTCACCGGCGTCATCCTGTTCGCCTACCTGGTCAGCCATTTCCTCAACCACGCGCTCGGCAACATCTCGCTGGACGCGCTGGCGACCGGCGTCCATATCCACACCGCGTTCTGGCAGTTCCTCCCCGTCACCCTCCTGTTCTATGCTGCGTGCGTGGTGCACACCGCGCTCGGCATCTGGGCGCTCTATGAGCGCCGGCAATTCCGCTGGAAGGCGATCGAGCCGCTGCAGCTTGCGCTGGGCTTAAGCATACCGATGCTGGTCATCGCCCATGTCATCGGCATCAGGCTCGGCCAGACGCTGTACGGACATGAGCGGCTCTATCCGCAGATCCTGTTCCTGTACTGGATCTGGGCGCCGTGGCGGATCCCGATGATGCTCGCGGTGATGACCATCGCCTGGGTCCATGGCTGCATCGGCCTCTATCTCTGGCTGCGGATGCGCGCGTTCTACCAGCGCGCCGCGCCGTTCCTGCTCGCCGCCGCGGTGCTGGTGCCGACCCTGTCGATGCTGGGCTTCTATCAGAGCGGCCGCATGGTCATGGATCTCGACAGCGAGGAATGGCGCGCCGAGACCCAGTCGGAGCGCCAGATCGGCACCCGCGCCGAGGCGCAGGCGCTCGAGCGCGTCACGGACTATTTCCTGTTCGGCTATTTCGGCCTGATCGGCATCGCGCTGCTCGCGCGCGGCGCCCGCGCCATCAACGAACGCCGCCGCGGCATGATCAACCTCTCCTATGGCAACGGCCGCACCGTGCGCGTTCCCCGCGGCCTCAGCGTGCTCGAGGCGAGCCTGCGCAACAACGTGCCGCACGCCAGCGTCTGCGGCGGCCGCGCACGCTGCTCGACCTGCCGTATCCGCATCATCGGCGACTGCCACGATTTGCCAAAACCCTCGCAGCGCGAGGCGTTCGTGCTCGGCCGGGTCGGCACCGCTGATCCATCGATCCGTCTCGCCTGCCAGCTTCGGCCGCCGTCCGACCTCTCCTTCTTCCAGTTGTTCCTGCCGCACACCTCCGCCGACGGCCACGATTCGCACCCGACGCGGATCGGCCAGGAACGCTACCTCGTCAGCCTGTTCGTCGACATGCGCGGCTCGACCCAATTGGCCGAGAAGCGCCTGCCGTTCGACACGGTGTTCATCGTCAACCGCTTCCTCGGCGCGGTGTCGCAGGCGGTGCTCGAGAGCGGCGGCATGCCGAACCAGTTCGTCGGCGACGGCATGCTGGCGCTGTTCGGGCTGTCGACCAGCCGGCAGGAGGCCTGCCGCCAGGCGCTCCGCGCGGCGGCGCTGATCGCCGCCAATGTCGATGCGCTCAACACGTTTCTCGAACATGATCTGCGCGAGCCGATCCGCTTCGGCATCGGCATCAATGGCGGCGAAGTCATTGTCGGCGACATCGGCTACCGCGACCACATGGTGTTCACCGCGCTCGGCGATCCCGTCAATGTCGCAGCGCGCCTGCAGGACATGACCAAGAGCCTGGCATGCGAGCTCGTCGTCTCCGACGAAGTTCGCGCCGAGGCCGGACTTTCGGAAGACGCGCTGCCCGCGCAGGAAGTCGCGATACGCGGACGCAACGAGCCGATGGTCGTGCGCACGGTCAACGATGCGCGAACGCTGTCGGCGCTGGTTAACGGCGAGCAAAGCGCAGCCGCGTAAAACGCTGCAATAATAGCGGTTCAGCGCTGTGTGATGTTTTTCACATCTGAATAATCGTTCAGAAAATTGTCGGCGAACGCGGCGCCGATTCTTCGAACCCGCATTTCCGGGCACGCGACTGATTGGCGATGGGTAAGACTGAACTTCAACCCGCGCCAAGACAAAACGTCGAACGCGCATGATCAAGGAGAACGACCATGTTTCGTAAATTGACTCTCGCTGTTGCCGCCGCTGCGTCCCTCGGTGCCATCGCGCTGGCTCCCACCAGTGCGTCGGCTGGTGGCTTCATCTGGCCGAACTATCATCATCACCACCACCACTGGGGCCACGGCTTCGGCGTCGGCTTCATCGGCGGCGGCTATGACGGCTGCTACGTGACCCGCCGGGTGCTGACGCCCTACGGCTTCCGCTGGCGCACCGTGAACGTCTGCTACTGATCCGGCGCAGCGTTCATTCGGATGCAAAGGCCCCGGTCGCTCACGCGGCCGGGGCTTTTCGTTTGCGGCGAATGCCCGGCCCGCCGCCCCCACGCCAGGCGCGAGGGAGGCGCCGGCGCGGCGGATCAGCCCAACCGACCAATCCGGGGGATCCCTGCCGTTCCGTCCCGCAAAATCGGGGCAAAACCGGAAAAACGGCTAAAATCGGCGGCGAATGGGGGCTTTTTCGCCAAAACGGCCGATTCGTTTGCGCTATTCAGTCCGCCCCAACCCGCGTATCCTTGATGGTACGGGCATGCCGGTTAGTGCGGGGACCGGCGGCTCGTTTATTTTTTTTGATTCCGCGGAGACGACGTGAATGGCTAAAGGTACGGTGAAGTGGTTCAATCCGACCAAGGGGTACGGGTTCATCCAGCCCGCGACGGGCGGCAAGGACGTGTTCGTTCATATTTCGGCAGTTGAGAAAGCGGGCCTTTCGACACTCAATGAAGGACAGACCGTCGAATACGAAGAGATCGCTAACCGCGGCAAGACTTCGGCCGAGAACCTCAAGGTTTAGCGCGCAAGCGCCCTCGGTAACGGCACGCTCTCGGATCGTGATCCGGGAGTAGGCTTAAGAAACTACCAAAAAACTGTGAGCGTTCGGCGGAGCGGGCACCGCTTCTGCACGCGCGATGATCCACTCGTGCGCAAGCACCGGCCGCTCAATCTTCTGTCACCCATTGCTGAACCGTCATCACGTCCGGTGGCTGCAGATAGCCCCGCGGCCAGAGATCGACGACCCATTCGACCTTGGTGGCGCGATCGACCAGCACCGCCGTATTGTGCGGTGTCTGCAGCACCAGCGTATTGCCGCGATACTTCGGATCGCCGATCGCGTGATGCTTGAGCAAGCCCCATTCCTGCAGCACCAGTAACAGGCTGGTGGTGTTCCGCGTCGTGTCCCAGCAATCGTAATTGTGCTTGTCGTCGAAGTAGCGGAAGTCGGCCTTCGCCACGCGCCTGTCGGTTCCGAGGATCGGTCCCATGCGGCGATCGAACCATACCACCACCTTCTGCACCGCCGCGCGCTCGGCCACGGCCGAAGCGCGCCCCGCCTGCATGATCTGCGTGATCGCCTTGCGGTCCCCGTCGGTGAACTCGAGAATCTCGCGGCGGCGGCAGACGAAGCCGTAGCACACCGTCATGGACCTGGCTGTCGGGGGATTGATCGATACCGATTCGTAGAGATAGCTGATCGCGGAACTCATCCCCGCGGCCGCTGCCGCCGGGATGCCGATCATTCCCGCAAGGAGCACGCCAAAGACAGCCGCAATGTGGTTCCGCATGCGGCTTCCCGGTATCGGCAGAGCAGCGTCCCTCATCATCCCCGCGAGTTCCCAGACGACGGTGTACGTGACGATTAGCGCGGCCCTCTCGCGCTGCCAACCGCCAAGCCCGCGATCCCCGGGTCGGCCCGTCGAAAATCCGTCGGCTGTGCTCTCGGTGCGCCAGTCGACCACGCGAACGAGCTGGCCTTCCCCCTTGCGTGATCGGAGGGAAGTTGCGGGCCTGTTCCGGCCATCCCATCCCCGGTAGACTGGCCGAAGCCAAGAGAATCCCATGCCGATTCCCGCCTCGCCCCTTCCGCCCTTCAGCGCGCCCTACGCACCCGATGATCGCATCATGGCCACCGGCCTGCTCCGGGCCGCGCGGCTGGATGCGGCGCAGGAGGCCCGCATCGACCGCACGGCGATGACCCTGATCGAGGCGATCAGGGCCAATGACGACCCGCTCGGCGGCGTCGAGGACATGCTGCGCGAGTTCGCGCTCTCGACCAAGGAAGGCCTCGCGCTGATGGTGCTGGCGGAAGCGCTGCTGCGGGTTCCGGACGCCCGCACCGCCGACCAGTTCATCGAAGACAAGCTTGCCCAGGGCGACTTCGTCCACCACGAAACCAGATCGAGCGCCTTCCTGGTCAACGCCTCGGCCTGGGCGCTCGGCATGTCGGCCCGGGTGATCCAGCCCGGCGAAACGCCGCAGGGCACCATCGGGCGGCTGACCAAGCGGCTCGGCGCACCGGCCGTGCGGGCGGCAACGCGGCAGGCGATGCGGCTGATGGGCAATCACTTCGTGCTCGGCGAGACCATCGAGGCCGCGCTGGCGCGCGCGCAGCCGCATTCCTCACACCATCAACGCTACTCCTACGACATGCTCGGCGAGGGCGCGCGCACCGCCGACGACGCCGCGCGCTATTTCAATTCCTACGCCAGCGCGATCGAGGCGATCGGGCGTACCGCGGGCGATCATCCCCTGCCCGACCGGCCCGGCATCTCGGTCAAGCTCTCCGCGCTGCATCCGCGCTTCGAGGCGGTGAGCCGCCCGCGGGTGATGAACGAACTGGTGCCGCGGCTGGTCGATCTCGCCAGGCAAGCCAAATCCCACGACCTCAACTTCACCGTCGATGCCGAGGAAGCGGACCGGCTGGAATTGTCGCTCGACGTGATCGCGGCGGCGCTCGCCGATCCGTCGCTCGCCGGCTGGGATGGGTTTGGGCTGGCGATCCAGGCCTACCAGAAACGCGCCAGCGACGTGATCGATTACATCGACCGCCTCGCGCGCAGCCTCGACCGCAAGATGATGGTGCGGCTCGTGAAGGGCGCCTATTGGGATACCGAGATCAAGCGCGCGCAGGAACGCGGGCTCGACGGCTATCCCGTGTTCACGCGCAAGGCGATGACGGACCTGAATTACCTTGCCTGCGCACGGCAATTGCTGGCGTTGCGGCCACGGATATTTCCGCAGTTCGCCACCCACAATGCGCTGACCGTCGCAAGCATCCTCGAACTGGCACTGGACAGCAGCGGCTTCGAATTCCAGCGCCTGCACGGCATGGGCGAAGCGCTCTATGCCCAGCTCGGCGAAGACCGTCCCGACATCGCCCATCGCACCTATGCCCCCGTTGGCAGTCACCGCGACCTGCTGGCCTATCTGGTGCGGCGACTCCTGGAAAACGGCGCCAATTCATCCTTTGTCGCGCTCGCCGCCGACGAGGCGGTGCCGGTGTCGCAATTGCTGCGGCGGCCGGCCGACATCATCGGCAGCGCCGAAAACGCCGCGCATCCCAAGATTCCGTTGCCGCGCGACTTGTACGGACCCAGCAGGAAAAATTCCCGCGGCATTGAGCTCGGCGAACGCGCGGCGCTGGCGCAACTTGTTTCAGATATCGCCGCAGCATCATTGCCGGCACCGGGCAGCGCGGCTGACGCCACGGAGAGCGAAGCCAATGCGGCGGTCGCAGCAGCGCGCGCCGGCTTCAAGCACTGGGCCGGCACGCCGGCAAATACGCGCGCAGCCGCGCTGGAAAAGGCCGCCGATCTGCTGGAAGCGCGCGCCGCTCGTTTCATCGCTCTGTTGCAACGCGAGGGCGGCAAGACGCTGGATGATGCGATCTCGGAAGTGCGCGAGGCCGTGGACTTCTGCCGTTACTATGCGGCGCTGGGGCGCGACCTGTTCGGCGACGGCACGCTGATGCCGGGACCGACAGGCGAGAGCAACATGCTCCGCCTGCGCGGACGCGGCGTCTTCGTCGCGATCTCGCCGTGGAATTTTCCGCTGGCGATCTTCCTCGGCCAGGTCACCGCGGCATTGATGGCGGGCAACGCGGTCGTGGCCAAGCCGGCCGAGCAGACGCCGCTGATCGCGGTGGAGGCTGTGCGGCTTTTGCATGAAGCCGGCGTGCCCAAGTCGGCGCTGCATCTGGTCGCCGGCGACGGCCGGATCGGCGGCGCGCTGGTGGCGCATCCCGATATATCAGGCGTCGTCTTCACCGGCTCGACCGACGTCGCGCGCACGATCAACCGCGCACTCGCCGCCAAGGATGGACCGATTGTGCCGCTGATCGCCGAGACCGGCGGCATCAATGCCATGATCGTCGATGCCACCGCCCTGCCCGAGCAGGTCTCCGATGATGTGGTGACGTCGGCGTTCCGCTCCGCCGGCCAACGCTGCTCGGCGCTGCGACTGTTGTTCCTGCAAGACGACGTTGCCGACCGCATGATCGAGATGATCGCGGGCGCGGCGCGCGAACTCGTCATCGGCGATCCCTCCGATCCCGCGACGCATATCGGCCCGGTGATCGACACCGAAGCCAAGCAGCGGCTGGACGCGCATATCGAACGCATGAAGAAGCAAGCCCGGGTGCATTTCGCCGGCGACGCACCGCCGGGCAATTATGTCGCGCCGCATATCTTCGAACTGTCCGATGCCGGCCAGCTCACGGAAGAAGTGTTCGGCCCGGTGCTGCATGTGGTGCGCTACCGCGCTGACCGGTTCGAGCAGGTGCTGCAATCGGTCGAACGCTCCGGCTACGGGCTGACGCTCGGCATCCATTCCCGGATCGACGATACGGTCGAGGATGCGATCGAAAAGCTCCAGGTCGGCAACATCTACGTCAACCGCAACATGATCGGTGCCGTTGTCGGCGTGCAGCCGTTCGGCGGCCATGGACTATCCGGCACCGGGCCCAAGGCCGGCGGGCCGCATTATCTCGCGCGTTTCGCGACCGAGCAGACCGTGACGGTCAACACGGCGGCGGCCGGCGGAAATGCAGCGCTGATGTCTGACGGCGAATAGTTGCATCGCCCTCCAAGATGCGCCAAATGACGTTTGAACCTGATCGCCAACAAGCGATAATTCAACAAGACGGAAAAAACGTCACGGAGCGGCGCCACGATGGAAAAGGGTATTTTCGAAGGCCTCAAGGTTCTGGATTGCGCGAGCTTTATCGCTGCACCCGCGGCCGCCACCGTGCTGTCCGACTTCGGCGCCGACGTCATCAAGATCGAGCCGCCCGGCGCCGGCGATCCCTATCGCAACCTGCCGAACCTGCCCGGCTACCCGCATAGCGAGCACAATTTTGCGTGGATGCTGGAAGCCCGCAACAAGCGAAGCCTCGCACTCGATCTCTCCAAGCCCGAGGGGCAAGCGGTGCTGCATCGCCTCGCCGCCCAGGCCGACGTCTTCATCACCAACTATCCGCCGCAGGTGCGCGAGCGGCTCGGCATCACCCATGACCATCTGGCGCCCCACAATGAGCGCCTGATCTATGCGTCCTTCACCGGCTACGGCGAAAAGGGCGAGGAAGCCAACAAGCCCGGCTTCGACAGCAACGCCTATTGGGCACGCTCGGGCCTGATGGACCTGGTACGCGCCGACGAACAGACCACGCCGGCGCGATCGATCGCCGGCATGGGCGACCATCCCTGCGCCATGGCGTTTTATGGCGCGATCGTCACCGCGCTCTACAAGCGCGAGCGCACCGGCAAGGGCTCGCATGTCAGCTCCAATCTGATGGCGAACGGCGTCTGGGCCGCTTCGGTGCTGGCGCAGGCCAAGCTTGTCGGCGCGAAATTCGGCGAGCGGCGGCCGCGCGAGCGCGCGCTGAACGCGGTCACCAATCACTATCAGTGCAAGGACGGCCGCTGGCTGATCCTCTCGCTATTGAATGAAGACCGGCAGTGGCCGACGCTGGCGCGCTGCCTCGGCCGCGAAGATCTCATCAGCGATCCCCGGTTTGAGGCGAAGAAGGAGCGCCACGCGCGCTCGGTCGAGCTGATCAGGATCTTCGACGAGGTGTTCGCCACCAGGGACCTCGCTGAATGGCGAAAAATCCTCGACGGCAACGGGCTGGTGTTCGGCGTCGTCGGCATCCTCGACGACATCCCCAATGACAAGCAGATGATCGAGAACGAAGTGCTGGTGCCGTTCGAGAACGACACCATGCTGACGATCAATAGCCCGATCTGGGTGGACGGCAGCAAAAAAGTGCAGCCGCGCAAGCCGCCCGGCATCGGCGAGCACAGCGATGAAATCCTGCGCGGCGCCGGTTATGACGAGGCCGCGATCAAGGCGCTGCGCACGGCTGGCGCGGTGGCGTGAGGCAGCACACCATGCCCAGCTATCGCCTGCATTACTTTCCGGAGTCCGGAAACAGCTACAAGCTCGCACTCATGCTCACACTGTGTGGACAGAGCTTTGAGGGTGTCTGGACCGATTTCGGCGGCGGCGTCACGCGGACGGCGGAATGGCGCCGCGACGTCAACGAGATGGGTGAAATTCCGGTACTGGAGGTCGACGGCGAACGCCTGACCCAGACCGCGCCGATCCTGCTGAAGCTGGCAAAGCAATTCGGCAAGTTCGGCGGCGAGACCGAGCAGGAACAGTTCGAACTGCTGCGCTGGCTGTTCTGGGACAACCACAAGCTCACCGGCTACATGGCGACCTATCGCTATTACCGCGCGTTCACGCCGGCGCCGGACGAGCATGTGCAGAAACATTTCCGCCGGCGTCTCGATGACTTCCTGTCGATCCTCGATCAGCACATGCAGAAGAATGCGTTCGCCATCGGCGACCGGCCGACGGTGGCTGATATCTCCATGATGGCCTATCTGCATTATCCCGCGGACGAGACAGGATATGATCTGGCAACGAGCCATCCCGCGATCAGCGCGTGGCTCGGACGCATGGCGCAATTGCCGGGCTGGAAATCGGCCTATGACCTGTTGCCTGGCAAGCGGCTGACGCACTACGCCAAGTAATCGCGCGGGTGATCGCCCGGATAATTTTCAGCGGTTGAGCCACGCCCAGGCGATGCCGAACGCAATCAGCCCGGCAATGACCGAGACCGCGACGGCCCAGACGCTGACCCGGACATTGCCGAGCATCTGTCGATTGGCTTCGTTCTCGGCAATCTTGCGATTGCGTTGCTTGTCCTCGTCGGAAGAGCTCATCGCCAATCTCCGCCCGGCTCGCTGCCGCCCTCCCTTAGCACAGTTCGCGAAGAGCCTTACGGGCTCTTGACGAAGCACATGCCGATGCGCGAGACCTTGCCCGCGGCCTGGCAGCTCAGGCCTTCGGCGCAGCTCCAGTCGCGGAAACTCGCGTCGTTGCCGGCGGCCGGTTTACCCTGCACGTAACAATGCGCGCCCCAACCGTCGTAGTAATTGCTGCCGGCGAGCTCGGTGCTGCCGCGCAACTGCGGACGGCTGGCGAAGCCGCGCGAATAGTCCGGCGGCTTGCCGTCGCGCAAGGATGTCAGAATATCGCGGCGGCGGACCTGGTCGCCGAAGAAATGCGGCGACGCCGGCACGACAGTCGCGTTCGACGGCTTGTCCGCCATCCAGTCGACACCGGGGAAATGAAAGCCGCCGATGCCACGCGTCTGGTGGCAGCCGGAACAGGTCACGTCGTTGAGGCGCCGTTCGAACCCGGCAGGCGAGCGGATGTTCTGCAGCTTCACGCCGCCCTCCGCCGCCCTCCTCAGCGCGGTCACGACGTCAGCCTCGCTGAACACAGCCCCCTCGCCCTGCACCAGCCCGAATTCGGGCTCGAGGTCAGATGGATCGAACCCGACGGGTGTCGGCGCAATCGCACTGCTCGCGAGGAATTTTTCCGGGATCAGCACGGTGCCGCGATCGAACGCGGCGAGATTGGCAGGATCGAGCAACCACGCCTTGAACTCGCGCTTGAGGCCGTCATCGGCCAGCAGCCGCGCGCGATCGATCTGGTTTTCCATCGGCGCTTCCGCGAACGTACTGATGTCCCGATCGTAGCGAAACACTTTCAGCAGATAGTCGGTGCGGAAATCGCGCACCGCGGATTTCGGCGCATGCGCGATCTGGAGATTGGTCTCGATGCGGTCGATGGTCTCGGGGCCGATCAGATCGAGCGGTCCGCCGCTCGCCGTCCACGCGCCTCCAGATGACGCGGCAAGCCAGCGCCCCGCGATTTCGGCGCAGGCGATCGCCGCGCCCTCGGCTTTCGCCTTCAATACGAGATTGAGTGTCATCGGCAGGCGCGGCGGCGATGCGTCGTCGCCGGCCGCCTTGCTCGTCCGCGTCAGGCGATAGATCAGGCGGATCTCGCCGCAGCCGGCTTCCGCGGCGTAGGTACGGTCCATGCGGTTGACGATGCCGGCCAGCACGAACCGCGTCTTCGCCGAATAAAGCAGCGCGCGATCGAACAGCTGGAAATCAAAGCCGGTGCCGACGCCGATCGTTTCCTTCGGCAGGCTCACACCGTGCCGCGCGACATAACGGTCGAATTCGCCATCGATCGCCCGCCGGACAGGCGTCATCGACGGGATGGCGAACAGTTCGTTGTTGGCGAGCGGGGACGCGGCCGACCGTTCCGGCAACAGCATGCGGTCGAGGCGAAATTTTCCGCCATCGAGTTCGCGGAGCGTCGCGGGATCGATGATCGCGGTGCCGCGCTCCGGCGCTGCATCCTGTGCCGCGCACGCCGGCAAGGCACCGCACAACAGAACGAATATGATGGCGAGAAATCCAGGGGCGCGGCTCATGCCCCCACTAACACCGCACAAAGTGGTCTATTCAAGAAAAAAGGCGCCTCACATCGCCGTGAAGCGCCTTGCTGTCAGTTGATCGTCCCGTCAGCGCGCGACGATCAGGCCCTTGCTGGTGACGACCACCCAGCGGCCGTCCTGCTTGCGAATGGCATCGACGCGGCCGAGGCCGGGGATAGGATCGCCGGCATAGACTTCGTACATGCCGCGCCGGCTCTCGATCAGCGCGCTGCCATTGGCGACGTCGCGCAGCACCCAGCCTTCGACGGTGGGCAGGCGGGCAACCTCGGGCTTGGGCGGTGCGGCGGGTGCGGGGGTCGGCGCAGCGGCTGCGGCGGCCTGTTGCGGTATCGAGCCCGTGACGTCCTTCTCCTTCGTGGAAGTCGCCGCGGCGGCCGTTGTCGTCACCGAGGCCTGGGCGGCGCGGAGCTTGTCGACGGTCTCGCTGAGCTTGGCGAGTTTCGCAGCCGGTTCGGCCTGCGCCTTCTCGACCTTGTCGAGGCGGTCATTGGCCTTGGTGAACTGGGTCGCGCCGGCCTTGGCGGTATGTTCGATGCTGGCCTTGAGCGCCGTGATGTCGGCATCGATCCGCGCCACCGCGGCTTCGAGCGCTCCATCCTTCGCAGAGGCCTGGGCGGCCGGCTCTTCGGCCATCAGCTTGCCAATGCCCGCGGTCGCCAGCGCGCCACCGAGCGCACCCGCCACCGTTGCCAGCGCCACCACCGCGGCCATCGCGCCGAACCTGCGCTTGCCGGAGGGTGCTTCCGCCTGCGCAGCCTTCGCGCCGAGGCCGACGCGGTCGCCGGGCGACATGATCATCACATTGCTGGGGAAGCGCGGCGCTTCCGCCTTCACGGCGTCGATCCTGGGAGTTTCAACCTTGAGAGCATCAGCCTTGGGAGCTTCAACCTTCGCTGCTTCAGCTTTGGGCGCCTCATCCTTTGGCGCTTCCATGTCGGCAGCAGCTTCGGCCTTGGGCAAGTCGGCCTTGGGCGAGGTCTCTTCCTGCTCAGGCGCCAGCCTTGCCGCCTCTGCCTCGGTCGCGGCGGCCATGACCGGCTCGTTCGCCCCGGGCATCACGGGACCGGCCGGCCCCGTCCCAGAAGTTCCGGTTTCACCGCTGGCGGGCTGGGATTGCTGATCGCTCACGTTGGATTCTCCAGAATTGATTGACCATTTGGTAACTTTTATTGCTTGCCAAATCGTTACCGGCCACGGGCTTACCGAAATTTTAGGAACTCATTCGGCCGGTTTTTTGGGCGGTCAGGCATCCGCCGACCCGATCCCTGGCCCTATGCTGCCGTGCGGCATCCCCGTCGGTTCCGTTTGCGCCGGTCGGTTTCCCGATTAACATGGACGCAACCGACCAGCCAGAAAGGCAGGGCGCCACCATGACCATCGAGAAATGCATCACCGACTTTGATGTAGATGACGTCATTTTTGAGGAAGGCTCGACCGGGCGGGAACTGTTCGTCGTGCTCGACGGCAAGGTCGAGATCGCCAAGATGAACGGCGCCAGCAAGACGGTGATCGTCACGCTGGGCAAGGGCGAGTTCTTCGGCGAGATGGCCGTCATCGACGGCTCGTCCCGTTCGGCAACGGCCATTGCGGCCGCGCCGAACACCCGCGTGATGCGGATCAACCACGCCCGCTTCGTCTACCTGGTCAGCCAGCAGCCGGCCTTCGCGCTGATGATCATGGATGCGCTCAGCAAGCGGCTGCGCGCATCCAACACCGTCGCCTACAAAGCTGCGGCCGCTTCATGAGCGAGCGCAGGCCGAGCCCGTTCAGGACGCTGTTCGACAGCGAGGTCTGCACGCTGATCGAAGCGGCCCCGGACGTCTATCAGGTGCGGTTCAAGAACCGTGCGGCGAACGCCTATCTGGTGCGGGGCAGCTCGCGCACCATCATGATCGACGTCGGTCTGTCCTCGAACTATCCGCACCTGTTGACGTCGCTCGACCATCTCGGCGTAAAGCCGGGCGATATCGACATGGTGGTGCTGAGCCATGAGCATCTCGACCATATCGGCGCCGCCTATCACTTCCACGGCCGCGCCTTCATCGCCGCGCACCGGCTGGCCGCCAACAAGATCATGCTGCGCGACGACTTCTCGATGCTGCGCAAGATGTTCAACGAGCCGAACGTGCCGATCAACATCGATCTCTGGCTGGAGGAAGGCAACCTGATCGATCTCGGCAATTTCCGCCTTAACGTGATGTACACGCCCGGCCACACCTCGGCCTGCATCACGCTGTTCGAGCAGGAGAAGGGATTGCTGTTCGCCTCCGACACGCTGATGCCCGGCGGGGTGATGGGCGGTGTGTTCGGCTCCGGCAGCATCGCCGACTACATCCAGTCGCTGGAGCGGCTGAAGGGCCTCGACGCGAAGATCCTGCTGTCCGGTCACGGGCGGCTGTCCGACACGCCGCAGGAAGATGTGCGGACCGCAATCCAGCGCTCGCACGGCCTGCTGTCCGACACCGCGCAATTGTTCGACGCGCTGGACGCGCGCGCGAATTTCGAGCCGATCATGCAGTCGGTGCGCGACCTCAACAAGCTCGACGACAGCTAGGCTGGTCGGGCTGCTATGACCATTCGGCCCACCGCAATGGTCGCTTCCGGTTTTATTCCCGGCGCATTTGCAGATTTAGTGTGATTCTGAATCACATTCCGCAGCGTCGAAATGTGGCCTGCTCGTTTGACAAATCCTGCAGCGGCCTGTTCAACAACTCCCAACAACACTGCCTAAAAACACTGGGAGAGACAGCATCATGAAGCTCTACGACTCGGTCGGCCCCAATCCGCGCATCGTCCGCATGTTCATGGCGGAGAAGGGCATCGAGATGCCGAAGCAGACGGTCGATCTGCGCAAGGGCGAGAACCGCGAGGCGGAGCATTTGAAGCGCAATCCGCACGGCCAGATGCCGACGCTCGAACTCGACGACGGCAGCTATCTTTCCGAGATCACGGCGATCTGCGAATACCTCGAAGAGAAGCATCCGAGCCCTGCATTGATCGGCAGCACGCCGGAAGAGCGTGCCGAGTGCCGGATGTGGACACGCCGCGTCGACCTCAACATCTGCGAGCACCTCGGCAACGGCTATCGCTTCGGCGAAGGCCTCAAATTCTTCGAGAAGCGGATTCCCTGCGCGCCCGACGCCTCACCCGGCCTCAAGATGATCGCCGCCAACCGCCTGCAATGGCTCAACGGCCAGATGGCCGACGGCCGGCCCTATCTCTGCGGCAAGCGCTTCACCCTGGCCGACATCCTGCTCTACGGCTGGCTCGACTTCGCCGGCCAGGTCGGCCAGCCGCTGGACACCGCCAACACCAGCATCGTGGCCTGGATGGCGCGCGTGGCCGAGCGGCCCTCGGTGAAGGCGTAGGGCAACGACAAACGCTGTCATTCCGGGATAGTCCGCAGGACCAGACCCGGAATCTCGAGATTCCGGGTTCGCGCTTCGCGCGCCCCGGAATGACTCGAAGTCAAATCACCACCGGCGCATCCGGGAGTTCATTCGGCCCACCATCCACCTTCGGAAAATGCCTCGCCAGTTCGCGCGAGACGGCTTCGATGCCCTTGATCACGCCGCGCTCAAAGTCCCCTGCCCTGAAATCCGTCTCCATCTCCCGGCAGATCCTCTCCCAGCCCTCGCGGCCGACCTTGGCGTCGATGCCGCGGTCGGCGACGATCTCGACGTCGCGATCGGCGAGCAGCAGATAGATCAGCACGCCGTTATTATGCGCGGTGTCCCAGACGCGGAGCTGGGAAAAGACGTCCAGCGCCCGCTCCCGCGCCGGCTGGTCACGAAACAGTGGCGCGCCATCGAGCGCGCCTTCGACGACGAAGCGAAGCTGGGCCGCGTGCGTGGCTTCGCCGGCCTTGATCGCCTGCTCGATCTTCGCCAGCGTCGCCGGCGGAAAGGCAAGACGCCGCCGCCAGTGATGCTGGAGCAGATGCCTGAATATGCGCGCCATGTTCATCTCTACCAGCTCCCCGAGGCACCACCGCCGCCGAAGCTGCCGCCGCCGCCGCTGAAACCGCTGTCGCTATCACTTGAACTGCTACCGCCGGACCATGAGCCTCCGCTACCGCCCATGATCCACCCACTGTTCCTGCCGCGGCGTCCCACGCCTGGGCCCATCGAGCCGAAGTTCTGAACGAGGAAAGTCACGACGAAAGCGATAAAACCGAAGAGGATCGCGGCCGCAAGCGATCCCGCAATGAACCATCCGAACATCCCGACGATGCCGCCGGTTGCCACCGCCCCGATGAACCGGCCAAGCACCGTCCTCAGCACTGCACCGACAATGAAAACAAAGATTAGAATAACGGGATTGAACGGATCGATATTGCCGAGCAGCCCGCCATCTTGCCAGTGCGGCGGTTCCGGCTCCGGCAGTTTTTCGCCATTAGCCACCCCGATCATGCGGTTGACGCCTGCCGAAACTCCACCGGCAAAATCGCCGCTCTTGAACTTTGGCGTGATGTCCTCGTCGATGATGCGCTTGGTGGTGGCGTCGGTCAGCGCGCCTTCGAGGCCGTAGCCGACCTCGATGCGCAAGCGGCGATCGTTCTTGGCGATCACGAGGAGCGCGCCGTCGTCGATCTTCTTGCGGCCGATCTTCCATGCTTCCGCGACGCGGAGCGAGAACTGCTCGATCGCCTCTCCTTCGGTCGTCGGCACGATCAGCACCGCGATCTGGCTGCCTTTTCGCGTTTCCAGATCTTTCAGCGTCTGTGTCAATGCAGCGATATCGCCAGCCGAGAGCGTGCTGGTCTGATCGACGACGCGTCCCGTCAGCGGTGGCACCGCGATAAGCGCCAGCGCCGAACAGGCCCAGCACAGCAGCAGCGCAAGAAAAGAGGCTCTTGCAGCGTTCATCGCGGATTGTCCGCTCACCCGCTATTTCGTTGGCGCAGGCGCCGGATTGAAATCCACTTTCGGCGCCGTCGAGATTTCCTTCTCGTTCTCGACTGTAAAGTTCGGCTTCTCCTTGTAGCCGAACGCCATCGCCGTCAGGTTGTTCGGGAAGGTGCGGATGCCGACATTATAATCCTGCACCGCCTTGATGTAGCGGTTGCGCGCCACGGTAATGCGGTTCTCGGTGCCTTCAAGCTGCGCCATCAGGTCGCGAAACAGCGCGTCCGATTTGAGCTGCGGATAGTTCTCGGTCACGACCAACAACCGCGACAGCGCGCTCGACAGCTCGCCCTGGGCCGCCTGGAATTTCTGGAACGCGGCAGGATCGTTCAATACTTCAGGTGTCGCCTGGACGCTGCCGACCTTGGCGCGCGCATTGGTGACGCCAAGCAGCACATCCTTCTCCTGCTGCGCAAAGCCCTTCACCGAATTGACGAGGTTCGGGATCAGGTCGGCCCGGCGCTGATACTGGTTGACCACTTCCGACCAGCCCGACTTGACCTGCTCGTCATTGGTCTGGATCGCGTTGTAGCCGCAATTGGTCAGGCTCAGGCACGACAGCGTCGCCAGCACGGTCAATAGTCTGCGCATCGAACTCTCCTGAAAACAATCAAACGCCAGCATAGCAGAATGGTTGCGCGGGGTATGCAGGCCAGAGATTGCGTCCGGCCGATTTTGCAGGCCGAATTACAGGAACGGCTCTTGCGTATCATTTGCCGAAATAACAACATGGCCGGCAACAAAAAGGGAAACGCGAGGGACGAGATGCCATTCGATACCATCGTCGTGGAACGGCCGGAGCCGCGCATCGCACGGATCGTGATGAACCGGCCCGAGGCGCGCAACGCGCAGAACCTGCAGATGACCTACGACCTCAACGCCGCCTTCGACCAGGCGGTGCAGGACGATGCGGTCAAGGTCATCATTCTCGCCGGCAACGGCCCGCATTTTTCGTCAGGGCATGACCTGCGGCCCGGGGCCAAGAACGCCGCCGGCACGGATTTTCCGCCGGTTGGAAATTGGGGCGGGTTCGCCGAACCCAACGCCCATGGCCGCTTTGCCCGTGAGCAGGAGATCTACCTGCAGATCACGCGGCGCTGGCGCAACCTGGCCAAGCCTATGATCGCAGAAGTGCACGGCAAGTGCATCGCCGGCGGGTTGATGCTGGCATGGGCCTGCGACCTCATCGTCGCAAGCCATGACGCGGAATTCTGCGACCCGGTCGTCACCATGGGCGTCTGCGGCGTCGAATGGTTCGTGCATCCGTGGGAGCTCGGCCCGCGGAAAGCGAAGGAGTTGCTGTTCACCGCTGACGTCTGGAGCGCGGAAGAAGCGCACCGGCTCGGCATGGTCAACCATGTGGTCCCGCGCGAGGAGCTATCGTCCTTCGTGATGAAGCTCGCCGAGCGGATCGCCGCAAAACCTTCCTTCGCGCTGAAGCTCACGAAGGAAGCGGTCAATCGTTCGGTCGACGTGATGGGACAGCCGGCAGCGATCGAGCAGGCGTTCGCGCTGCATCAGCTCTGCCACGCGCATAACCTGCAGGAGTTTGGCATGATCGTCGATCCTTCAGGGCTTCATCCGTCGGTTCGAAAATCGGCGCCGGTAAAATAGAGAAAGCAAAGAACAACAAATGGACCTCACCTTGAGCGACGAGCAGCGATTGCTGCGTGAAAGTGCCGACCGCTTCGTCAGCGAGACCTATACCGCCGACCATCGCCGCCGCATCGCGAGCGACCCGCTCGGCTTCAGCGCGGAAATCTGGAAGCAGTTCGCCGAACTCGGCTGGCTGGCACTGCCCATTCCCGAGACACACGGCGGCCTTGGCGGTGGCGCGATCGAGATCGGCATATTGATGGAAGCGTTCGGGCGCGGCCTCGTCGCCGAGCCGTATCTTTCCACCGTCGTGATCGGCGCATCGCTGATCGTGGAATGCGGCACGGTGGTGCAGAAGCAGGCGCTGTTGCCAAAAATTGCCGACGGATCGCTGTATCTCGCCTTCGCGCACGCGGAGCGTCAGGCACGCTTCGATCTCGCCGACGTGAGGACGACGGCGAAGAAGACCTCCGGCGGCTGGCGCCTCGATGGACAAAAGACCGCCGTGCTCGACGGCAGCGCCGCGGGCCAGATCATTGTTTCGGCGCGCATCGATGACGGCACGCTCTGCCTGTTCCTGGTGCCGCAGGGCGCGCGCGGTCTCGCCTTGCGCGACTACCCGCGGCTTGGCGGCGGCCGCGCCTGCAATCTCGAACTGAGCGGCGTCGAGCTTCCGGCCGATGCGCGGCTTGGCGAGGGCAGCAACGCGCTGCCGGCGATCGAAGCCGTGGTCGATCGCGCGATGGCCGCGCTTGGGGCCGAGGCCGTCGGCATCATGCAGACGCTGCTCGACCAGACGCTGGAGTACACAAAAATACGAAAGCAGTTCGGCCGGCCGCTCTCCGCCAACCAGGTGATCCGCCATCGCCTCGCCGACATGGCGATGCAGTGCGACGAGGCGCGATCGATGGCGCTGCGCGCCGCGCTGATGGCGGGCGCCGAGCCGGTCGTGCGCGGCCGTGCCGCCTCGGGCGCAAAAGCCAAGATCGGCAAATGCGCGCGCTTCGTCGCCGAGCAATCGGTGCAGCTTCACGGCGCCATGGGCGTCACCGAAGAGCTCGACATCGGCGCCTATTTCAAACGGCTGCTCGCCTTCGACACGCTGTTCGGCGGCAGCGCCCATCATTATCGCCGCCACGCCGCCCTCGGCGGCCGCGCCGTTCAGGCCTGACAAGGAGCTGAAACATGGACCTTACCTTCAGCGCCGAAGAGCGCGCTTTCGAGCAGGAAGTTCGCGACTTCATCGCCGCAAACCTCACGCCGGAAATGAAGCGCGCCACCGCGCTGACTCCCTCGGTGTTCTCCGATCCCGATATCGGCATGGCCTGGCAGCGCGCGCTGCACCGGAAGGGCTGGGGGGCGCCGGGCTGGCCGGTGGCGCATGGCGGGCCGGACTGGACCCCCTCCCAGCGCTGGATCTTCGAGGCTGAAAGCGCCCGTGCCGGCGTGCCGAATGTCAACGTGATGGGCGTCAAGATGGTCGGCCCCGTCATCATCGGCTTCGGCTCGCCGGAGCAGAAGAATTACTACCTGCCGCGGATTCTCGCCGGCGAAGATTACTGGTGCCAGGGCTATTCCGAGCCGGGCTCGGGCTCCGATCTCGCCTCGCTGAAAACCCGCGCAGTACGCGACGGCGACCACTACGTCATCAACGGCACCAAGATCTGGACCACACATGCCCACCACGCCAACATGATGTTCGCGCTGGTGCGCACCAATGAGACCGAACGGCAGCAGGACGGCATCTCCTTCATCCTGATCGACATGAAGAGCGCAGGGATCACGACGCGGCCGATCCTGACCATCGGCGGCGACCACGAGGTCAACCAGGTGTTCTTCGACGACGTGCGCGTGCCCATTTCCAACCGCGTCGGCGAAGAAGGCAAGGGCTGGACCTACGGCAAATATCTGCTCGAGTTCGAGCGCGGCGCCGGCATCGCCTCGGCCAAGCTGCGCGATGCGCTGAAGACGATTTCCGACCTTGCCGAATCCGATGTCACCGGCCGCGCCATCGACGATCCCGATATCGCGATGCGGATGTCGGAGATCGAGGTGGACATCGATACGCTCGAAATGACCGAGCTGCGCGTGCTCTCCGCGCTGCAGACCGGGCAAAATCCCGGCGCGGTGTCGTCGCTATTGAAACTGCGCAACAGCGAAATCCGCCAGGCGGTGACGCGGCTCGGCGTCGACGTGATCGGCCATGACGGCCTCTATGTCGAACCGGTGCGGCCGCTCTACCGGCTGAACGAGGCGCCGGGAATCCCGGAGGAGATGCTGCCCGTGGTGCCGGAATATCTCAACGGCCGGGCCTATACGATCTTCGGCGGCTCGTCGGAGATTCAGCGCGATATCGTCGCGAAGATGGTGTTGGGGCTGTAGGCCACTTGCACTGTCGTTCCGGGGCGATGCGTAGCATCGAACCCGGAACCTCGAGATTCTCAGGTGCGCAATTGCGCACCATAATTCGCGCTTCGCGCGCCCCGGAATGACGAGTTGAGAGAACGCGCGTTATGCCACCACCCTCGCATCGCGGATCGCCTGCCACACCTTGGCCGGCGTCAACGGCGTGTTGAGCTGGGTGACGCCGACTTCGCTGAGCGCATCCATCACGCCATTGGCGACGCAGGGCGGGCCGCCGATCGCGCCGGACTCGCCGCAGCCTTTGGCGCCGAGCGGGTTGGTGCGGCAGGGCGCGGAATCATCGAGCGTCACCATGATCGGCGGAATGTCGTCGGCGCGCGGCACGCAGTAGTCCTGATAGCTCGCGGTCAAGAGCTGGCCTTCCTCGCTGTAGGCGACGCCCTCATAGAGCGCTTGCCCGATGCCCTGGGCGACGCCGCCATGGACCTGCCCGGTCACCAGCATCGGATTGACGGCCACGCCGACGTCGTCGACCGTGGTGTAGCGCACCACCCGCGTGACGCCGGTTTCGGGATCGATCTCGACCTCGCAGATATGGGTGCCGTTCGGCCAGCTCGGCCCGTCGACCTCGCCCTCGGAATCGACTGAAAGCCGCGCACCGTCTTCCTTCTTCGCGATCTCGAACAGGCTGATCTTCCTGTCGGTGCCGACCACCGTCAGCCAGCCGTCGCGATACTCGATGTCCTCGACCGAGGTTTCCAGCACATTGGACGCCTTCTCGCGCGCCTTGGTGATCATGTCGTTGGTGGAGACGGCCACCGCCGTGCCGCCGACGAACAGCGAGCGCGAGCCGACGCTGCCGAAGCCGGTGGCGAGATCGGTATCGCCCTGCACGACGTCGATCTGGTCGAGGGGAATGCCGAGCGAGTCCGATACCATTTGCGAGTAGGTGGTCTGCAGGCCCTGCCCCATCGCCATGGTGCCGGAATGCAGAATGATGCGGCCTTCCGCCGTCGCATGCAGGGAGACCTTTTCGGTGTGCGCGCGCCCGCCGGTCCATTCGATGTAGCTGGTGAGGCCGCGGCCGTAGAGCAGGCCCTTCTTCTTCGCCGCCTTCTTGCGCGCGGCAAAGCCGTCCCAATCCGCCAGCTCGGCGGCGCGCGACAGCATGTGCGCAAACGCGCCGGAATCATACACCTGGCCGACGGCATTGGTGTAGGGCAGTTGCGCCGGCTTGATGTAGTTCACCTTGCGGATGGTGCGCGGGTCCATGCCGATCTGGCGCGCGGCGGCGTCCATCAGCCGCTCGACGATGAACACCGCTTCCGGCCGCCCCGCCCCGCGATAGGCGCCGACCGGCGCGGTGTTGGTCATCACCGACTTCACCTCGAAATGCACCAGCGGCAGATCGTAGACGCCGGTCTGCACGAAGGGACCGAGCACCAGCGGAATGATGTTCGCCGTCCCCGAGGAGTACGCCCCGGTGCCGCCGATCGAGCGCACGCGATAGGCCAGCACGCGGCCCTTGGCATCGAGCGCGAATTCACCGGTCGAGGTGAGATCGCGGCCGTGCGTGCCGCCGACAAATTCATCCGTACGATCGCCGCGCCAGCGGATCTTCTTGTTCAGCTTGGTCGCGGCGTAAGCGACGATGCCGTCCTCCGGATAAAGGCTGGTCTTCTGGCCAAAACCGCCGCCGATATCGCCGACCAGCACGCGGACACTGTCCTTCGGCCGTTTCAGAATGGATTCGGCAAGCAGGTCCCGGGTCGAGCCGGGGGTTTGCGACTGCACATGCAGGATCAGCCGGCCGGTCTTCTTTTCGATCTCGGCAATCGTCGAGCGCGGCTCCATCGCCGACGGCACCAGCCGCTGGCTGACCAGGTCGAGCGAAACCTTATGCGCGGCATTGGCAAAGGCTTCCTCGACCTTGGCCGCGTCGCCATAGCTCATGGCGGCGACGACGTTGTCGGGCGCCTCCGGCCAGACCACCGGCGCGCCAGGCTTGATTGCTTCCAGCGGATCGACCACCGAAGGCAGCACCTCATACTCGACGACGATGGCCTCGGCCGCGGTCTGGGCCTGCACCCGCGAGGTCGCGACGACGGCAGCCACGGCTTCGCCGGCATAGCGCACCACCTCATGCGCCAGCAGCCGCCGCGGCGGCACCGTCATCGCCGAGCCGTCCGGCCGCTTGAAGATGGCAAGCGTCGGGAGCGTGCCGATATCGTCCTTGATCAGGTCAGCTCCGGTATAAATGGCCTGGACGCCGTCCATCCCGGCCGCCGCTGCCGTGTCGATCGAGACGATCTTCGCATGGGCGTGGGGCGAGCGCAGCAGATAGAGCCACAGCGCGCCCTCCTCCGGCTTGTCGTCAATGAACTGTCCCTTCCCGGTGAGCAGTCGCTGGTCTTCCAAACGCTTGACCGGCTGGCCCGCACCGAAACGCATATTGCCGGGAAGAATGTTCATCAGTTTTTCCTTCGAGCTTCTTGATAGGAATTGGGCGGGGTTTTAGCGGTTTTTCCGCAGGAGGCAACGCATTCAATTCATTGCAATAAATGCTTGCAATAAATGCGCCAGCGCGCCTCGCGGCCAGCCGCAGGCGGGCATGATCCCGCTGTTAAAAAATGTCAGCTGCGGCCGACGTCGACGATATCGATGGTGATATCACGCGTCTGCGAGCCGCGTTTCAGGCCGATACGGATGCTCTTGCCGGCGCCGACCTGCTCGATCTGGTCGGTCAGGTCGGAAAGCCGGTGCACCGGCTTGCCGTCGGCCTGGACGATGACGTCGCCGAGTGCGCCCGAACTGAGATCGACACCGCGGATGCCGGCGCGTTCGGCCGGGCTGCCGGGCGCGGTGCGCACGACGATCACCCCCTCGATGCCGAGCCTGGTCGAGACGGCCTCGCTGGCGGCAACAATGCCGATCCCGGGCGTCGGCACACGGCCGTTCTTGATCAGCTCGGGGACCACACGATTGACGATGTCGACGGGGATCGCAAAGCCGATGCCGGCGCTGGTGCCGGAGGGCGAGAGGATCGCCGTGTTGACGCCGATCAGCCTTCCTGCCGAATCCAGCAGCGGCCCGCCCGAATTGCCGGGATTGATCGCGGTGTCGGTCTGGATGACGTTGGCGATCTCGCGGCCGCTCGAGGTCGGCAGCCGGCGCTTGAGCGCGCTGATGATGCCACTGGTCAGCGATTGATCGAGGCCGAAGGGATTGCCGATCGCAAAGGCCGATTGACCGACCTTGAGTTCACTCGAACTGCCGAGCGCCACCGGCGGCGGCAGCTTGCGCGCGCTTCTGATCCTGAGCACCGCGAGGTCGTAGTTGGGCGCGACGCCGATGATCTCGGCCCGAGCCACTTCGCCGGAGGCAAATCGAACCGCGACTTCGCTGCCATTCTGAACGACGTGGTTGTTCGTGACCACGTGGCCATCATTGTCCCAGATAAAGCCTGTGCCCGAGGCCGCACCGGCGCCGGCTTCGCCGCCTTCATCCTCGGCCAGCGGATTGGCGGCGCCAGATCGCGCGGCAACCTGCACGACCGAAGGCGACACGCGCTCGAACAGTTCGATATTGGCACGCTCAGCCTCTGAGAGTGGCCCGCGCTGATCGACACTGCGGGCCGAGATATTGGTCCACGGGCTGTAGCGGATGTTGGAGAGCGTCAAGGCAACCAGTACGGCGGCGATGACGGCGAGGGAAAGCGCGAAGCGACGGCTCATCGATGACTCATCTGAACGAGGGCGAAAGCGGAAGGCGACCGTTCGACCCACCTGTATCCGCGTCACCAAACGCACTGACTGGTCGAAAGTTTCTGGCCTCCCAGAGACTTGTTGGCGCACCCGAGGGGCGCAAGGCGGCTTGAATTTACGCCGAAATCCTAGGGTGGGCAAAGCGCAGCGTGCCCACCATCCAACTTGGGATTCGTTGATAGATGGTGGGCACGCTGCGCTTTGCCCACCCTACGGAATCCTGCCTAGGTTACCTCACGCAGCGCTGCCTCGACCGCCTTGCGCTGCTCGGCCGTCAGCGGCGCCTGCGGCGGAACGGGGTCGCCGACGGCATAGCCCTGGATGTCGAGCCCGGCCTTGATGCAGGCCGCGAGATTGAAACGAGCGAAGGCCTCGTTGATGCGCCACAGCCTGCGCTGCAGCGCCATCGCCTCGTCCCAGCGCTTGGCCTTGCACAGATTGTAGAGCTCAACGCTCTGCCGCGGGATGATGCAGGCGGGACCTGCCATCCATCCCTGCCCGCCGATCAGCATCACCGCTGCCGGAATGTGTGCCGATGCCGAGAAGACTTTGATGTCATCGCCGCAACGGTTCATGATCGACAGCAGCCGGCCGGTGTTGGTCGAGGCATCCTTGATGTAGCCGATGCGCGGATGGGTCGAAAGACGCGCGATCACATCGAGCGTCAGATCGGACCGCTGGAATTGCGGATTGGTGTACATGACAACAGGAATGTCGACGGCATCGGCAATGGCGCGGAAATAGGATTCGACCTGCGCGTCCGCGACCGGAAAATACGCCTCCATGATCGCGAGAATGCCGTCGGCGCCGCGCTTTTGATACTCCCTCGCCTGCGCCACCGCATCCGCCGTCGACGTCGAGGCCACGCCGGCAATCACCGGCACGCGGCCGTCAGCGGCCTCGATCGTGGTCTGCACCACCTCTGTCCGTTGCGCCTGGTTCAGGTAGGCAAACTCGCCGGTAGACCCCAGCGGCGTCAGCCCGTGCACGCCAGCCTTGATGAGATCGTCGCAGAGCCGGCCGAGAACGTCGGTGCGGATCTGCCCTGACGCATCGATCGGCGAGACCAGATAGGGAAAGACGCCGTGGAAATCAGCCATGGGAGGAAGATGCCTCAAGCGGGAAAGCCGTTATTGCCATGGCTAACCGGAATGCCGGTGCAAGGCAACGTTGGCTATTTGCGTTGCCTGATCCAGGCCTCGATCGCCGGCAGCGCGCGCGCCCTGAGATCGGCCGAAATAAAGATCGTCTCCCGGGCGCGGCCTGCCATCACGCGACCGCCGGAGGTCGCCTG
>Ga0102590_1000283_pt1 | contig 127666 bp, 135 predicted proteins | sample AraplaMF_Col_mMF_FD_76859 | JGI IMG/M metagenome (GOLD analysis project Ga0102590, IMG submission 76859) | Arabidopsis root microbial communities from the University of North Carolina, USA - plate scrape MF_Col_mMF | ecosystem: Host-associated > Plants > Roots > Endosphere | place: USA... | reverse complement strand
CGGTAGAGCGTGTCCTGGCCGTTCTTGAAGATGTAGAGCGCGCGGGCGCCGAGCGGGTTGAGCAGGCCGGGCGGCATGCCGCCGTTCTTGGCCGAGTACTTGGTGAGTTCCGGCTGGCGGGCGACCATCTCGTCCGGCGGGGTCCATTTCGGCCATCGCTGCCGCCACTGGATGACGCCTTCGCCCTGCCAGGCGAAACCTTCGCGGCCGATGCCGACACCGTAGCGCATCGCCGTGCCGCCCGGTTCGATCAGGTAGAGGAAACGCGAGGCGGTATCGACCACCACCGTGCCGGGACGCTCGCCGGTCGGATCGACGACCTGCTGGCGATAATAGCGGGGATTGATCTGGCGATAGGGGATGGCCGGAATGACAAAGCCGCCATCGACCACCGAGCCGTACATGACATCCAGTTCCGACGAGGGGCCTTCGATGGGCTCCGGGCGGAAGGCGACCGTCGTCGCCAATGGGCGCGGAACGGAAGAGGCGCAGCCGGCAAGCGTGGAGGCCGCGCCCGCGCCGAGGAGAGACAAGAAACTCCGGCGGGAAAAGGAAGGGGTCAGGATCATCTGAGGCAGGACCGCTCGATAGGAAACGCAGGGAACAGCAAAATCGCTCTTTAACGGCAGGGCGGCCGAAAGGTTCCGACTCGCTCCTCAAGCGGGCAGGATAGGTCGGCGTTCCTTAACCAACCATTCACGACCTCGACACGGCGGTTCAAACCCGTGCGATAAATGAAGAACGGGATGAAACGAAAAAAGAGCGGCAATGCCGCTCTTTCCATCGATGGCAGGCCGTGTTTTCGGGATCAGAGGACCACGATCGGCGTGCCTGAAGGCACGCGGTCGAAAAGATCGATGACATCCTGGTTGAACATGCGCACGCAGCCGGACGAGGTCTGCTTGCCGACGGACTGCCAGTCCGGGGTGCCGTGTACCCGGTAGAGCGTGTCCTGGCCATCCTTGAAGATATAGAGCGCGCGGGCGCCCAGCGGATTGTTGAGGCCCGGGTTGGCACCGCCTTCGGCGGCGGCGAACTTGCGCAGCTCCGGCTGGCGGGCGACCATCTCGTCGGGCGGCGTCCAGCGCGGCCATTCCGCCTTGCGCTGGATCACGCCGCGGCCCTGCCAGGCAAAACCGGCCTTGCCGAGGCCGACGCCGTAGCGGATCGCCTTGCCGCCCGGCTGCACGAGATAGAGGAAGCGCTCCCTGGTATCGACGACGATCGTGCCCGGCGCCTCGTTGGTGCGGTAATCGACCTCCTGGCGCAGGTAACGGGGATCGATCCGCGAATAGGGAATGGCCGGAAGCGTGTGGCCGTCGTCGCGGATCACGCCGTACATGGTCCGGTGGACGGGATTGGAGACAGGCAGACCATAGGTCTGATGGAAGTTCGACGGATAGAGCTGACGCTTGTGCGGAATGGCGCCGGGCATCGGAGGCGGCTGATTCGACGGAGGATCGGCATAGGGCGCGACGTTGAAGACCGGCGCGGTCTCCTGGACGAAGACATCCGGGTTCATGCGGCTGGTATCGGTGACCAAAGGGATCTGGCAGCCGCTAAGGGCCGCAGTCGCGGCAAGCGTGAACGAAAGCCCGAGATTTCGGCGGAAAGGTCGAAAAGAGAATGGCATGGGAACCCGCTTCCGGCAGATGACGTCTAAGCCGACAATCGCAGATGCGGCTGGCGCGAAGCTGGTGGAACCGTTTACGAATGCCAATCCGCCCCGGCAGCGGTAGCCAATGCCGGATGGCGCGCCATGCGCGCATCGAAGTCGCGGGCGATATCGGCGAGCGTGACCTTTCCGAAGCGGCTGAGAAGCAGCTTCTCGGCCTCTTCGAAAGCCTCGGCAAGGGCCGCGTTGACCGCCTGTTCCACCAGGCATGAGGGCTGCTCGCAGGCAGGCCCGACAGCAAACACCGCAGGCTCGCCGACGGCTTCGTAAATGTCGAGCAAGGTCATTTCCGACAGGGGCCGACCCAGGGTCCAGCCACCGCCATGGCCTTTTTCCGAGCGCACATAACCCTTTTCCCGAAGTCCGGCCATGGTGCGGCGGACCACGACCGGATTGGTGTTGAGCATGGCAGCAATGGTCTCCGACGTGGCCGTGCCTTCGTGGCGATCCATGTGGATCAGTACATGCAGCATGCGGGACAGGCGGCTGTCATGCCTCATCGTGGCGCTCCTTGTCGGTTATCGGCCACCTATTCCTAACACGCGCTTATTCGCAACAACAGAAGTTACAAACTTATTGACCTGGCGCAATCATGTAACTTATGTTGTTTCGAGACTTACGAAGAGGGTTTCTCATGGATTACGAAGCGATCGTCATCGGCGGCAGCTATGCCGGCCTCTCCGCCACCCTGCAGCTGGCGCGCGCCAGGCGGCGCGTCCTCGTTATCGACGAAGGCCTGCGCCGCAACCGGTTCGCCGAACATTCGCACGGGTTCCTGACGAGGGATGGCGAAAACCCGACCGCGATTGCGGCCAAGGCCCGTGCGCAGGTAATGGTCTATCCGACCGTCGAATGGCTCGATGCTCGCGCGGACGCTGCGGCAAAGGACGAAGGCGGGTTTACGGTTTCGGTCGCGGACCGGTCGTTCACTGGAAAGGCACTGGTTCTGGCGACGGGCGTAAAGGATCACCTGCCGGATATCCCGGGCCTCGGGGAGCGATGGGGCAGAAGCGTTTTCCATTGCCCCTATTGCCACGGCTACGAACTCGATCGGGGGCCGGTCGGCGTGATCGCCGTGTCCTCCCTCTCTCTGCATCATGCACTGATGCTGCCCGACTGGGGACCGACCACGTTTCTGCTGAACGGAGCGTTCGAGCCGGACGAGAACGCGATGCGTGAGCTTTCCCGCCGGGGCGCGGCGATCGAGGCAAACCCGATCCGCGCTATCGAGAACCACGCGGATGTCGTGCTTGGCGATGGCCGCCGGCTTTCCTTCGCCGGGCTCTTCACCATGCCGCGCACCGAGATCGCAAGTCCGATCGCCGAGCAGCTGGGCTGCGCGCTGGAGGATGGACCTATGGGCGCCTTCATCGGGACGGATGCGATGAAACAGACCAGCATTCCAGGGATACTGGCCTGCGGAGATGCTGCCCGCGCCGCCGGCTCGGTCGCGATTTCAGTCGGCGACGGCGCGATGGCAGGCGCAGCGGCGCACCGTTACCTGATGTTCGGCGCGCCCTGACCCTGGTTCACGAAAACTGGCTGAAGAAGCGGATGCTTTCCACGACCGCGCCGGGGACGACGCCGTTGTGGTTGCCGGGCAGGAGTTTTGCCTCGATCGAGACGCCGGCGGATTTCGCCCGGTCCATCAGCAACTGATGGTCCGCATCGAAAGGCCTTTCCTCGGTGCCGCGCAAGAGGAGCGTCGGGCATTTGAGGCTGTGGCCGAAACAGACCGAGGAACGCATGATGAATTCCTTCGGGTCGTTCTCGTCGAAACGCACCTCGCGTTCGAACCGTCCGAAATAACGCCAGGAATTGACGCCCGCCGAAACCGGCGCCGAGGCGCGGAATTTTCGCGTCATCGACGCGAGCAGCGCCAGCGTGCCGCCGTTCGAGTGGCCTGCGAGGAAAAAGCGGTTCTTGTCGATCCCCGGCAGTTCCTCCAGATAGCTGGCGGCGGCCAGCGCATCCGAGGTCTCGTCGTAGAAGCCCGAATAGTTACCGGCCTGGCCGTTCTCGCCGCGGAACGAAGGCAGGATGACGACATAGCCCGCCTCCCAATAGGCCTTCATCAGCTCCCAGTGGCCGTCGCCCGTGGCGTTGCCGCCATGCAGGAAAAGCACTGCGGGCTTCGGCTTGCCGGTCGGTTCATAATGCGACAGCCAGGCGACCAGTTCGATCGACCCGTCGGGGCCGCCGGGATAGGTGACGCGCTTGGCACCGGCCGGCGTGCCGAGCGGCGGAGACTGTTCCGGCGACGGGCCTTTCCTCAACAGATTGGTGTGGAACCGCTTGCGCGCTTCGCCATAATCCTCCTTCTCCAGCGGCGGAACCTCCGGAATGTCGAAGTCTGCGTGCGCGGAAGCCGGCAGAAGCGCCGCGGCGGAGAGCCCTGCGACAGCGGCCAGCAACGTCCGGCGGCTCAAACCGCCCTCTTTCGATATGAAGTTCGAAGAAAAGATGCGGTCTGCCGCCATGTCTGCCTAACCTGAAGTAGATTGTGTGCGATTCCGATTTCAGCATCGGGTGGAAATGCTGTCCATTCAATCATTCGCGAACGGCATGGACAAAATTTAATGAAAGGCCGCGCCTCACGGCTTTTTCGCCGCCATCGCATCCCTTTCCTTGCGCCAGCGAACGAGGGCCATCAGAAAGGGACCTGCGGTAACGCCGAGGATCGCGCCGCCGACCACGAAACCCAGAAGCTCGCCGCCCAGAAGTTCCTGACCGACATAAGCGGCTGCGAAACAGCCGATCAATGCAATGATGCCCTTGATGATGAATGCCTGCTTCGTCATCCCGCTACCCTTTCCGATTGAAAGCCCGGCCAATGTCCGGCTTTAAAATAGGCGCGTTTGCAGACAATCAAGCCTCGCGCGCCTCGACCATCGCCGTCAGGGTCGACAGCCGGTCGGCATCGCGCGGCAGCTTGTCGTAACGAAGCCGGGCGATGCGCGGAAAGCGCATGGCGACCCCCGATTTGTGGCGGGTCGAGCGGTTGATGCCCTCGAAGGCAACCTCCAGCACGAAACCGAAATCCCGCTCGGCGCGCACGGCCCTGACCGGCCCGAAGCGGTCGATCGTGTTGTCGCGCACAAACTTGTCGAGCACTTCGAGCTCGGCATCGGTGAAGCCGAAATAGGCTTTCCCGACCGGCACCAGTTCCTCGCCATCCGGCGTCTCGGCCCAGACGCCGAAGGTGAAGTCGGAATAATAGCTCGAACGCTTGCCGTGGCCGCGCTGGGCATAAAGCATCACCGCGTCGATATTGTAGGGGTCGCGCTTCCATTTGAACCACGGCCCCTTGAGGCGGCCGGCCTGATAGGGGCTGTCCTTGCGCTTGATCATCACCCCTTCGATGACCGGATCGGGCGGGGCGATGCGGATACGGTCGAGCTCGTCCCAGGTGGCGAACGGCACGAGTTCGGAGAGATCGAAACGGTCGTGCGGCGCCCGCTCGATGACCTCTCCGAGACGGCGGCGGCGCTCGAAAAAGGTCTCGGCGCGGATATCAGAATCGCTCTCGAACAGCAGGTCGTAGGCGCGCACGAAGGCCGGGTAGTCGTCGAGCATCCTGGCCGTCACCGTCTTGCGGTTCAGCCGCTGCTGCAGGTCGGAGAAGGTGCGCGTCGGGTTGTTGGAGCGGGCGGTGCCGCCGACCAGGAGTTCGCCGTCGATGACGCCCTCGAAATTGATCGACCCGACGATATCGGGAAAGGCGCCGGTAATATCGTCGCCGGAGCGGGAATAGAGCTTTTTCGTGCCGCCATAGCTCGACATCTGGACGCGGATGCCATCCCATTTCCATTCGGCGGCGTAATCGGCCGGATCGAGCTTTTCGAGATCGCCGGTCTCCACCGGATTGGCGAGCATGACCGAATGGAAGATCGCCGGGGTGGCGAGAACCGGCTTCTCCGCCCTGCCCTCCAGCCAGGCGAACAGCGGCTCGTATGGCGGGGTCAGCCCGTGCCAGAGCGTCTCGATCTCGGTGACGTCCCTTTTGTTTTCTCCGGGGCCGCTCATGTCAGACAGAGCCTGTTTGGCGAGGCGGGCGGAAACGCCGATGCGGAGCGCGCCTGTGACGAGTTTCAGGAAGGCGAAACGGCTCGACGTATCGAGCTTGTCGAGCAGGTCTCGCACGGCGGAGCGCACTTCGGTGCGGCCGAGCGAATTCATCCTGGTGACGACCTCGCCGAGACGCGGCTGGTGATCGTCGTCAATGTCGTCCTTGCGGGTGCCGTCCCAGACCAGCGAGATGGTTTCGGCGAGGTCGCCGACATAATCGTAGGAATACTGGAACAGGATGGGGTCCATGCGTTCCAGCACGAGCTCGCGCAGCATGGCCGGCTTGACGCTCTTCAGATCCAGCCCGCCGGCGAGTGCGGCAAGGCCGTAACCTCGGTCGGGGTCCGGGGTATCGCGAAAATAGTCGGCGAGAAGGGTGAGCTTGCCGTTGCGCGACGGGGTGAGGACGAGGCGGTCGAGCAGGGTGGCGAAAGCTTTCATGGGCGCCACCTCTTTGAGGGCGCGGCGTGCAGCTTACCCCCCTCTGGCGTGCCGGCCATCTCCCCCTCAACGGGGGAGATCGGCGAGACGCACCTGCATCGCCCCATCTTCGACGTTTGCTGATGGCTGAACATTGCCGCGATTCGATCTCCCCCCTTGAGGGGGAGATGCCCGGCAGGGCAGAGGGGGGTATCGGCGTCACCGCGGGAAAAGATCATCCCATCAATCCCCCTCATCCTCATAACCCACCAGATGCAGCGGCCTTGCCGGAATGTTTTTCAGCTCGCACCAGCGTACCAGCGCCTCCTCGCGGCCGTGGGTGACCCAGACTTCGGATGGACCGATCTCCTCGATGGTGGACAACAGTTCCGGCCAGTCGCAATGGTCGGAGATGACCAGCGGCAGTTCGACGCCGCCCTGCTTGGCGCGCTGGCGAACCATCATCCAGCCTGACGCAAAGGCGATCAGCGGTTCGTTGAAGCGACGTGCCCAGCGATCCTGAAAGGCCGAGGGCGGACCGACGATGACGGCGCCCTTGAAGGCATCGGGGCTGCTCTTCTCGATGGTCGCCGGTCTTATATCGCCGAGATCGATGCCCTGGCCGACGTAATAATCGCAGAGTTTCGCGAGCGCGCCATGGATGAATATAGGTTCGGAATAACCGCAATCCCGGATCAGCCGGATGACCCGCTGGGCTTTGCCGAGCGCATAGGCGCCGATCAGATGGCTGCGCTCGGGAAACTGTTTGAGCGAGGTCAGCAGCTTGTCGATTTCGTCTTTCGGATCCGGGTGATGAAAAACCGGCAGGCCGAAGGTCGCCTCGGTGATGAAGACGTCACAGGCGACGGGTACGAAGGGTGCGCAGGTGGGATCCACGCCGCGCTTGTAGTCGCCTGAAACGACGATGCGCAGCCCATCCTTTTCGATGGCGATCTGGGCCGAGCCGAGCACGTGACCAGCCGGGTGAAAGCTCACCCGCACGCCATCGACATCGATCTCCTCGCCGAAGGCGGCCGCCTGCTCCTGCCCGCAGAAATCCTCGCCATAGCGCAACCGCATGATATCGAGCGTCTGGCGCGTCGCCAGAACCTTGGCATGGCCGGCGCGGGCATGATCGGAATGGCCGTGGGTGATCAGCGCCCGCTCGACGGGACGGACCGGATCGACATGGAAGCGGCCGATGGGGCAGAACAGCCCGGCCGGAGTGGGATGAAGCAGCGCCTCGGGTTTCATGTCCTTGAAGATAGGGTAAAAACGCCGTTACGCCAGATCACTCCGAGGCGGTCACCGGCTTCTTTTCGGCGACAGCCGCCAATGGCAGGCGGACCGGTTTCAGCATCAAGGCGGCGATGAGGCCGATCACCGCCATGGCGCTGCCGGCCATGAACACCGGCGTGAAGGCCTGGGTATAGAGCGTGTGGACCGCGATGCGTGACGGCTCGGGCAAGGCGAGCATCATCAGCGGCGTCAGCGAGCCGATATCCTCGACGCCGGGAATGCTGGTGCCGACGCCCCGGATTCCGGCGGCGACGATCGCGCCATAGACCGAGATGGCGATCGAGGCACCGGCCATGCGCATCAGCGTCACGGCACCGGTCGCCGCGCCGACATCCTCGCGGGGCGCGGAATTCTGCACGCCGATGATCGGCGCCTGCTGGCCGAAACCGATCGCCAGGCCCTGCATCAGCATGAAACCGAGGATGATGTAGATCGGGGTTCCGACCGGAAGCTGCGAGAAGATGAATAGCGCGGCGATGTTCAGCGACAGGCCGATCAGCGTGAACGGCTTGTAGCGGCCGGTCATCGAGATCAGCCGCCCGGTCGACAGCGAGCCGATGACGATGCCGAGCGTCGTGGCGACGAAGCAGAAGCTCGCGGTCGTGGGCGAGAGGCCCGTCGTCGTCTGCAGGAAGAGCGCGAAATAGTTCGCCATCCCGATCGCCACCGCGCCGGTGCAGAAGGAGACGATCAGGAACAGCGAAAAGGTCGAGTCGCGGAAGAGCTTCAGCGGCACGATCGGTTCGGGCACGCGGCCTTCGACGAAGACCCAGAGAGCGGCGCAGAGGGCGCCGACCGCCACGACCACCATCGACTGCCAGGCAACCAGCGAGCCGAACAGGGTGACGCTGTCGGCCCAGACGACGATGCTGGCCACGGTTCCGGCCAGGAGGACGGCGCCGAGATAATCGATCTTCGGCTTGCGGATCGGGCGGCGATAGGGAAGCAGAAGCGAAATGCCGGTGACGGCGACGATGCCGACCGGCAGGTTGATGAGGAAGATCGACCGCCAGCCGAACAGCTCGCTCATCGTGCCGCCGAGCAGCGGGCCGAGGCTGCCCGACGCCATGATCACCAGGCTCGAATAGCTCTGGTATTTCGCCCGCTCGCGCGGCTCGAACAGGTCGGCATTGATGGAGAAGATCGATACCATGATGCCGCCGCCGCCAAGCCCCTGCAGGACGCGCGAAGCGATCAGAGAATCCATCGACCAGGCAAGCCCGCAGGTGAGCGAGCCGACCGTGAAGATGACGATCGCCGCCAGCATCACGTATTTGCGGCCGAACAGATCGCCGAGCTTGCCGTAGATCGGCATCGAGGCGCTGCTGGCAAGAAGATAAGCGGAGCCGACCCAGCCGAAACGCTCCAGTTCGCCGAATTCGCCGATGATCGTCGGCAGTGCGGTCGAGACGATCTGGTTGTCCAGCGTCGCCATGAACAGCGCCGTCAGCAAAAAGCAGAAGATCACCAACCGCTGGCGGTGGTTGGCGACGAGCGGCACATGGGCCGGGCGGGTCATATCCATGAGATCAATCCAAGCGTCCGAAATTTATGTGCCTCCAGCATATAATTGTCAACGACACTTTGATGCACCGCGCAAAGAACGGTTGGAAAGCCTCATGCGCTTTGATATGTTTCCGTCATGACGACCAAGAGCCTTTTGAAACAGGAACCCGCTGCCGCCTCCCCTTCTCCGGAGGACGTGGTACGCGTGAGCGAAATGCTCGGGCGAATGCGGATCCTGATCGGCCGGCGGATCATCGGCCGCACAGCGATCGCCAATATCGCCCCGGGCCTGGAGATTTCGCATCTCGACGTGCTGGACGTGATGCGCCGCATCGAGGGCGAGGTGACGGTCGGCGCGATCGCCGAGGCGATGCGCATCGACCCTTCGCGCGGCAGCCGCCTGGTGGCCGATCTCGTCGCCCGCGGCGTGTTGCGCCGCGACGCTTCGCAGGCGGACGGGCGGCGTTCGCTGGTGGTCAGGACGGAATTCGGCGACAGCCTGCTGGCCGAGATCCGGTCGGTCAAACGGTCGCTGCTGGCCCGCGTCCTGGAGGGCTGGCCGGAAGATGACCTTCACACATTTTCGAAGCTGTTCGAAAAATTCGTGTCCAGTTACGAAGAGGTCTTCGTGACGGCGGAGAAACCCTCCGAGAGCGAGCTTCCCGAAGCGTCTTAGCCGATGCCATAGATTGCGCATAAAATGTTACTCCAGTATAATTTCGGGCAGAAACTGGAGGCACGCGCATGAACGTTTCGATCGGCCCCCGCTGGGAAAAATTCATCGAGGAAGCCGTGGAAGACGGCCGCTACAGCTCGGCCAGCGAAGTCGTACGCGAAGGGCTGCGGCTGGTGGAAGAGCGTGAGGCGAAGCTCTCGGCGCTGAGGGAGACGCTGCAGCGGTCTATCGAAAGAGGCGGAGACGTCAGCGAAGAAGAGCTCGACGTTTTTCTGGAAGCCGAGTTCGGGAAGCTTGAGAAAGAAGGTTATTGAGTGCCGCGCATCCAATATCTGGAGAGCGCGCAGGCCGATTTCGGGGAAATCGCCCGTTACATCTCGAAGCAAAGCGGCAGCGCCGCTGTCGCAAGGCAATTTGTAAAAACCCTGCGTCAGAAGTGCCGTGATCTGGCGACTTTACCTGGTGCCATGGGACGGCTTCGTTCGGAACTTGGTCCGGACCTGAGAAGCGTCGCCTACCGCGGCTATATTATCTATTTCCGGTACGTCAATGACCGCTTCCAGATCGTCAACATCCTTGAAGGCCATCGGGATGCGGAGAAGCATTTCGGCATGGATGCCGAAACAGGGGACGACGGTTAGATTCCTTCGCCTCCCGAAACCCGCAGGCGGTCGCGGCCCAGATCCTTGGCCTCGTACATCGCCCGGTCGGCGCGGGCGAGCAGTTCCTCCGGCGTAGCGCCGTCCTGCGGGAAGAAGGCGACGCCCATGCTGCAGGTGGCGGTGACGCTCCTGCCGTCGATGACGATCGGCTGCGAAATCGCGGCGCGCAGTTCCTGAAGCCGGCGAACGAGGCCAAGTTCGTCCTGGCTGACATTGCTGAAGACGATCGCGAACTCGTCGCCGCCAAGGCGGACCAGAAGATCGGTCACGCGGACACAGCTGACCATGCGCGACGACAGCGTCTTCAACACTTCGTCGCCGGCCGCGTGTCCGAGCGTATCGTTGATCTGCTTGAAATTGTCGAGATCGAGATAGGCGACGGTGACCTTGCGCTTCTCGCGGCGGGCCTCATGCAGGGCACGGCTGAACTGCGCCCAGAACAATGTCCGGTTCGGCAGGCCGGTCAGCGGATCGTGATGCGCCATGTGCTGGATGCGCTCTTCGGCAAGGGCGCGATCGATGGCGATACCGGCAATGTCGGTCGCCATCGCGGTCAGCTCGAGCTCGAGCTCGGTCGGTTCGCGCGGCGCGTCGGAATAGAGCCCGAAGGTGCCGAGCACCCGACCGTCGGCACCCATGATCGGCGTCGACCAGCACGAGCGGAAGCCGAACATCAGTGCCAGTTCGCGGTAATTGTCCCAGAGCGGATCGGTAAGCACATCCTTGACGAAGACGGGTTCGCGCCGCCAGGCGGCCGTGCCGCAGGAGCCGACCTTAGGGCCGATCTCGATGCCGTCGATCAGTTTCACATAGGCCGGCGGAAGCCGGGTCGCCGCACCGTGGCGCAGCCGGTCCGTACCTTCTTCGAGAAGCAGGACCGAAGCCGTGACATCGTCCAGCTCCTCCTCCACCGTCTTGACGAGCGCATCAAGGACCGCCGTCAAAGGCTGGCCGCGGGCGATCATCTCGAGAAGACGCGCATGGCCGTGCCGACGATCGTCCTGGCGCTTGCGCTCGGTGATGTCGCGCGAAATACCGACCAGGCCGACGACCTGCCCGTGAATGTCGCGCAGCGGCATTTTCGAGGTGGTGAGCCAGAGCACACGCCCGTCGCCGAGCTTGACGCGCTCCTCGCGACCGTCGACGGCTATGCCGGTCGACATGATTTCCTGTTCGACGAGAAACAATTGGCGGGCGGTTTCATGATCGAGAATGTCGAAGTCCGTCTTGCCGATCAGGTCGAAGCCCTTATGCAGCTTGCTGCTGCGGCCGGCTGCGGCATTGGCGAAGACGAAGCGGCCGAGACGGTCCTTTACGTAGATAAAATCCGGCAGCTGATCGAGAAGGGTCCGGGTTTCGAGTTCGCGGGTGACGAGCGCAATGTCGAGATCGATGTCACTGTCGGCGGAAACGCGCAGGAGGCGGCTGCAGAGCTCGTCAAGCGGATCGGGGGCAAACCCCAAGGGCATGCTATGCGACATGGGCCCCGCCATCCGAGTGCCTCCTTTTCATTTCAAGAAAATGCGCGGGAACCCACCACCCGATTGCCATACAGGATGGGGCAGAATTCCTTATCGTTGCTTAAAATCATCGTGAAATTGCCATGAGTGAAGCTTCGAAAGAAGCCTTTTTTACTCGGTAATCCAAATCTTTCAGAGTAGTAACAATATAAAGGGCCGGCATGGAAAATGCTTTATTGACGCCGGGGAGACGAAGTGGATGATTTCGAGACGTACGGCATTGACGATGATCGCGGGCGCGGCGGCCGCCGGCGCCATGCCTGGCCGCGCCCTCCCGGCCTCCCAGGGGTTTCCTGCGATCGACCTGCGCGGTTCGATCGATGCCGGTGCACACGGCGTCACCCCTGACGGTGGCGACAAGCAGAACCGCAAGCTCGCCGAGGTCATCGCCAAGGCCGCCCGCCAGAACATGCCGGTCTTCCTGCCGCCGGGAAACTATCCGGTGTCCAATCTCGACCTGCCCGAAGGCACCCGCATCACCGGCGTGCCGGGGGCCTCCCGCCTCGTCTATTCCGGCGGGGGGCGGATGCTGCGGGCCGACGGCGCGCGCCGCATCGAGCTTTCCAATATCGTCATCGACGGCGCGGGCCGACGGCTCGACGAACAGAGCCCGGCGCTGGTCCAGATACGTGGCGTGGGTGAGATCGTCATCGACAACTGCGAGGTCGTTGGCGCGGGCAAGACGGCCGTGCAGCTCGAACGTTCGGGCGGGCGCATCGAGCGGAGCCGCATTTCAGGCGCCGCCGAATATGGCCTCTATGCCGTTGACAGCACGGGACTTTCCATCACAGGCAATACCGTTTTCGATTGCGGCAATGGCGGCATTCTCGTCCATCGCCGGAGCAAGGGCGCCGACGGCACGATCGTTTCCGGCAACCGCATCTCCCGGATCGGCGCCACCAATGGCGGTACCGGCCAGTATGGCAATGCGATCAACCTGTTTCGGGCCGGCAACGTCATCGTGACCGGCAACCAGATCTCGCAATCGGCCTTTTCGGCGATCCGCGCCAACAGCGCTTCGAACGCCCAGATCGCCAACAATACCTGCCTCGCGTCCGGCGAGACGGCGATCTATGCGGAATTCGCCTTCGAAGGCGCCATGGTCCTCGGCAATATCGTCGACGGAGCGGCAAACGGCATTTCGGTCGTCAACTTCAACGAGGGCGGCCGGCTTGCGACCGTCGCCAACAATATCGTCCGCAACATGGCGCCCACCGGCCCCTATGTGCTCGACGAAGCGATCTTCGGCGTCGGCATCAGCGTCGAGGCGGATACGGCGGTGACCGGCAATGTCATCGAGACGGTGCCGCTCTGGGGCATGGCGCTCGGTTTCGGGCCCTATCTGCGCAACGTGCTCGCCAGCAACAACATCGTCCGGCAAGCGAAGATCGGCTGCGCGGTGACCGTGGTGGAAGGCGCCGGCAGCGCGCTGATTTCCGGCAACCTGTTCGAGGCGGTGAGAGACGGCGCGGTGATCGGTCATCGCTGGAAGACGCCTTCCACGGCGGAACTCGGTCGGGGTGACAGTCAGGCCCAGGGGTTCAAGCATCTGACGATCGAGAACAACCGGATCGCTTAGTCGAAATCTTCGGTTTCATCCAAATCGACGTTGCGGCCGCGATGGAAGATGCGGACGATGAAGACAACGTCACCCTTTATTTGGAACGCGACGGTCGCTTTTCGCCGATATCCCACCAGGCGCAGGCCAGGCCTCTTGTCGGAAAATACCCCCGCGTTCGGGAAAGGTTTCAAAGGAATAGCAGTAGTCGATCAACCGATCGACATAGCGCCTGGCAATCCTTTCTCCTGCAACTGGAACAAGATATTGCAGAAGTTCCGCGACATCCTCTTCGGCATCATCCGAGAACAGGACCGTGTATTTCATGACTTCGGATCGACCAGCTTGTCGATGCGGGCATGCAGCCTCCTGCGTGCTTCCTCAAGGGGCATGACTTTGGAGGGGTTCGCCTCGATCTCATCCAAGGTCGGCACCACCTCCTCCACCAGCCATTTCTCGATCGCCGCGTCGCGGGCAAGCAGCGTGCGCAGGCCGTCGCGGATGACTTCGCTTTCGGTGGCGTATTCGCCGGAGGCGACCTTGGCCTTGACCATCTGTGCCATTTCGAGCGGCAGGGTGATGCTGAGCGACTGGGTGGTGCGCATGATCGGGCCTCTTTCCAACAAATCGGACACGATTAAATCCTATCGAAAACTTTCATCATCGTCCAACGCGGATTGATCTTCCGTTTTGCGCGACCTGCCACTAGCTTGCGCTCGCATTTCTGGAGGGACTTTGATGCTGAAAATTTATGGTGTTTACCGCTCGCGCGCCACGCGCCCGCTCTGGCTCATCGAGGAACTGGGTATTCCTTTTGAACTTGTTCCGGTTATTCAGGCCTACCGCCTCAAGGAGCCGATGGCATCAGGCGCGCCGGTCAATACGCTGTCTGCGGAATTCCTGGCGGTCAATCCGATGGGTTCCGTGCCCTCGATGGACGACGACGGCTTCGTTCTGCATGAATCGCTTGCGATCACGCTCTATCTCGCCCGCAAGTACGGCGGCGACATCAGCCCGAGGGACATCGCCGAGGAAGCGCAGATGGTGCAGTGGTCGCTGTTCGGCGCGACCAGCATCGAAACCCCGGCGCTCAAGATCTCCTCGACGATCGCGGGCGGCAAGCAGGATAGCGAGGAAGGCAAGACGGATATCGAGGTTGCCGCCCGCCTGCTCAAGCGGCCTTTCGATGCGCTCGAAAAGCACCTTTCCAATAACAGCCACATGGTCGGCGGCCGGTTCACGGTCGCGGACATCAATGTCGCGGAAGTCGTGCGTTACGCCCAGGGCTACGCGCCGCTGTTCGACAGCCGCCCGGCCCTGAAGGCCTGGATCGAGGCCGCCCAGGCCCGCCCCGGCTTCAAGGCGATGTGGGACAAGCGGACCGCCGAACCGGCGTGATGCCTTAAACCCGGCTTTCCGTGAGCGGCGGCAGCTCCGTCTTCAGCCAATCCCGGAAAGCCTTCACCTTCGCCGGCAGCCGTGCGCCGGCGCGCGTGACGAGATAATGCCCCATGCCGGTATGCGCCCGGACCGAAAACGGCTCGACCAGCCGCCCCTGTTCCAGCGCGTAGGTGGCAAGCGTATGCCAGGCGAGCATCACGCCCTGCCCCGCGATCGTCGCATCGAGGCAGAGCGAGGCGTCGTTGAACACATGGCGGGTCGCCATGACCGCGCCGGACAGGCCTGCCTCGTTCAGCCAGATCTCCCAGGAGAACATCGAGGGGCCGTCGATGATCGCCGGCAGTTTCAGGATGTCCTTAGGCTCCTTCAGTTTTTCTGCAAGCGCCGGGGAGCAGACCGGAAATACCGTCTGCTCGATGAGCAATTCGGCGTCGACGCCCGGCCACGCGCCTGGCCCGACGCGGATGCCGAGATCGATATCGTCGACGCCGAGATCGGCGAGCCTGGTCGTCGCGTCCATGCGCAGGCGGATTTCCGGATGGAGCCTCGAGAACCGGTCGAGCCGGTGGACCAGGAACCGCGCCGCAAAGACAGGTGCAACGGAAATGGTCAAGAGCGCGTCGTCCTGGCGCCGGCCGATCGAAACCGCTTCGGAGAGCGCGTGAAAACCTTCGGTCAATCGCGCCAGCATCGGCCGCGCCGCGTCGACCGGCATCATGCCCTTCGGCAGACGCTGAAAGACCGGCTGGCCGAGCTGGGCTTCCGCCTTGATGACCTGCTGGCTGACGGCGCCGACCGATACGCCAAGCTCATCCGCCGCCGCCTGCAGGGAACCGAGGCGACCGACCGCTTCCAGCGCCCGCAAGCCGTTGAGATGCACGAGATTGAGATTGCTCATATAGATTTTCTATAGTCAACCGCTCAAGAACTCAATTGAAAACGACGGCGCTGAAGCCGATATTGCCTCTGCAAATGTAACAGATTTGCGAGGTGACGGTCATGGGACCGCTGAAGATTTTCTTGAACCTGAAGACCTGGTTGGAAACGACCGAAACATTGGTGGACATCCAGTCGAACGACCCGTTCCACCATCCCGAGATCCGCTCGATGGACCTGCGGCAGCTCGCCGACCTGCCCTTCCCGCGCCTGGCTCACACCGACACGAACCGCAACGACGCGCCTCTCGCGAAATGCGCCTGACAGCTCTATGATCCGTCTCCCGAAAGGGCGGATCGGATGCTTGACGTGAACTCCATATTCGAGCGGCTGAAACGCCTCGCGGCACAGGCGGGGTTGCCGGAGGTCGAAGAAGCGACCCACTATGGTACGCCGGCATTGAAGGTGGGCGGCAAGGCCTTCGTCTCGATCAGGAACAGCGAGACCATCGTGCTTGCCATTCCGATCGACGAGAAGGAACGGCTGATCGAGATGGCGCCGGACATCTATTTCCAGACCGACCATTATCGCGGCTGGCCGTCGCTGCCGGTCAGGATCGACGTAATCGGCGACGACGAGTTGACGATGCGGCTGGTGGCGGCATGGCGCTTTCGGGCGCCGAGGAAGCTTGCCGCCACCTACAAGAGTTAGGGGCCAGAATTAGACGGCGATTGCCGCAGCCTGTTCCGCGATCGCGCGCTGCACCGCCGGACGCTGTTTCATCCGCTCGTAATGGGCGGCGACCTTCGGGAAATCCGCGCGGTCGAGCTTCATGTTGGCGAGCCAGTCGGTCATCAGGTAAAGATAGGCATCGGCGACCGAATAGGTTTCGCCCAGCACATAGGGACCTTCCAGCAAGGAGTCCTCGATCACCTGAAAGCAGTCGTGAAAGACTTTCGGAGCCTTGGCGACCATGTCGTCGAAGGAGGACTGGTTGTCCGCCCAGCGGTAACCGCGGCGCCAATGGGCATAGGCGACGTGTACCGTCGAGGCGATATAGGCGTTGAAGGCCTGCATCCTGGCGAACAGGAACGGATCGTCGAGCGGCGCGAGCTTCGCCTCGGGTGCCGATTGGGCGATGAAGGCGAGGATCGCGACGGATTCGGTGATCACGCCCCTGTCCGTGGCGAGTGCCGGCACGCGGCCCTTGGGATTGATCTTCAGATAGGCTTCCGACTGCTGCTCCTTGTCGGCGAATTTCACCCACTTGATCTCGTAGGGCAGACCGGATTCGGCAAGCGCGATATGGCTGGCCAGCGAGCAGGCATTGGGCGAAAAGAACAGCGTATACATGAAAATCCTCCGTTGGGCGGCGTGGTTCTAACACGGTTTTCCGAAGCCGGAAGCCTCAAACCGCCCGTCAGCTGACGCCCGGCACATCCTCCAGCCGATGCCAGACCGGAATGCCGCGCTCGTTGGCGATCCGCACATCGTTGTCGGCGCCCTTGGAAGCGCCCGGCAGGCGCAGCACGCCTTCGCAGAGTTCAAGCAGTCGGCCGGCGACCGGGTGAAAGATCTCTTCGTAGAGATCGTCGCCCACATGCTTGCCACCGGCGGCATGCCAGACCGGCAGCGCCACCCATTCGCCGATCATCGGCACATGGCCGGCCTTGAACAGCGCATGCGACGGCGCTTCGAGCCGCTTCAGGTTCTCGGCCATCTTCTGAGGATCGTCTCCGGTGCCCGAGCGGTATGGGCCTGCGATCAAGATCAACATCTTCGTTTCTCCAAACTTGTCCGCATCATCGCGGAACTGCACGAATTTACCTGAAATACTTTACATCGTCGGCAATTTCAGGCATAATTGTGCTTATTCATGCAATTTCGTGCAGAGTCAAGGCCGATGCTGACAAGCCAACGCAAGAACCTCATCCTCGACATGCTGCGCCGTGAAGGGCAGGTCGTCGCCAAGCGGGCGGCGGAAGAATTTTCGCTGTCGGAAGACACGATCCGGCGGGATCTTCGGGAAATGGCGGCGGAAGGGCTGCTGCGGCGGGTGCATGGCGGGGCGATGCCGGTCGCCCCCGACCTGCCGGATTTTTCCGCCCGGCGGGCGGTGTCGTCGGATGTGAAACAGCGGCTCGGCGCCAAGGCGGCCGGCATGGTGCGCGAGGGGCAGACGATCTTTCTCGATGGCGGCACGTCGACCGCCGAGATCGCCCGCGCCCTGCCCCGGGATTTCGCCTTCACCATCGTCACCCACAGCCCGACGATCGCGGCGGAACTTGAGCACCATCCGACGGCAGATGTGATCCTGATCGGCGGCAGGCTCTACAAACACTCGATGGTGGCGACGGGGGCCGCCGCGATGGCGCAGATCGCGCTGATGCGGCCGGACATCTTCTTCCTCGGCATCACCGCCGCCCACCCGGTGCGGGGGCTCTCGACCGGCGATTTCGAGGAGGCGGCGATCAAGCGGCATATCGCGGCATGTTCTGCCGAGACGATCACGCTTGTCACGGCGGAAAAGCTGGATGCGGTTTCACCGCATGTGATCATGCCGGTTTCGGCGCTCTCGGGAATGATCGTGCAGGAGGGGATCGAGGAGGAACGGATGGCGCCTTACAGGGGGATGGGGATTCGTGTGATCGAGGTTTAGATCGGGCGCTTGAAACCAGACGCTGCTAGGCGCAAATAACGCCTCTTCATCGCCGTATGTGCAGGGCCCCACCCTCCCCGCCGTCATCCTCGGGCTTGACCCGAGGATCCACCGCCGCGTCTGCGGCGCTTAAGGACGGCTCACGCGAAGGACTTCGCGTGGATGGATCCTCGGGTCAAGCCCGAGGATGACGGAGTGTGGGGAAATGGTCGCGCCAATCTCGTCCGGCGCATCGCATCCCGATTGGAGCGATCTGACCGATCTCACGCAAACAGCGCGTCGGTCACCCTGACATCGCCCACATGGATGCCGTTCCAGTTCTTCATCGGCTTGTTGGCCATGGCCATCAGCTTGGTGTGCACCTCGCCGCCCTTTTCGAAATAGCGGGCGATCAGGGCGAAGATCATCGCTTCGGCGGCGCGGGTGGTGCCGTCCTCGCATTTCACCGCCATGGCAATGCCCTGGTCCGGCAGCGCGGCGACGAACACGCCTTCGGCGCCGGTCTTGGCAAAGATCTTGCCGGGTGCGACTTCCATCAGCCTGGTGCAGGCGCGGTTGGTGCCGGCGACATAAAAGGGCTCGGCCATGCAGGCATCCATCAGCCGGCGCGAGGCTTTGGCGCGCTCGGCGGACAAGGTATTGCCGGTCGCCATCTTGGCAAAACCGTGGGCGAGGCCCTTGAGCGGCACCGCATAGGTGGGAATGGAGCAGCCGTCGGTGCCGCAGTTCTGGTGGCCGATGACGGCGCCGGTCAGCACTTCCATCGTGCCGCGGATTTCTGCCTGCAGCGGATGGTCGTAACCGACATACCCCTTCACATCCATGCCGGTGTGGACGCAGGTGCAGATGAAGCCGGAATGCTTGCCGGAGCAATTGTTGTGAAGTGCTGTCGGCGCCTCGATCGTGCGGGCCTGGTGGATCAGCACCGCCTGCTCGGACGACCAATGGGCGCCGCATTCGAGCGCGCTGTCGTCACGTCCCGCCTTGCTCAGCATCGAAGCGGCCATCGCCACATGCGCGTCCTCGCCGGAATGGGAGGCGCAGGCGAATGCGAGTTCCTCGTTGCCGAAGCCATAGGCATCCGCCGCGCCGCTTTCGACAAGCGGCAGCGCCTGCATGGCCTTGCTGGCGGAGCGCGGGAAAACATGTGCTTCCGCCTCCCCGAACGAAAACAGCACCTTGCCGTCGCCATCGACGACCGCTCCGAGCCCGCGGTGACGGCTTTCGACCAGGTTGCCTCTGGTGACTTCGACGGTGACTGGGTTTTGCATGGTCTGTCCTGAAATTGCCGGTTTCATTGGTGCCTATCACTGGGCGCATATCACAGGCTCTTAAACGAGTCCGGCGGGATTTTCATGGGGGACCGTATGAAATCGGTTAAGCGGTTGTTTCTGGCTATCTTCATTGTCTACCTGGTTCCGACCTTCGCGTCCGCAGGTCTCTGGGCGATGAAGGAGCGTCCGTCGGGCTGGCGCGAGGCACGCTGGTCGTCGGCGGGCATCCTACCGAAGCCAGAGACGAGTAACGAAGCGGCGATCTACGTCTTCTCGGCAATGACCGGAGGCCTGAAGGGCGCCGTGGCAAGCCATGCGTGGATTGTCTTCAAGGAAAAAGGCGCGAAAACCTATACGCGCTTCGACAAGGTGGGATGGGGTTCGCCGATCCGCCGCAACGGCTATTCACCTGACGCCTACTGGTATTCCAACACGCCGCAGATCGTTACATCCGTCACCGGTTCGGAGGCGGAACTGCTGATCCCCAAGGTCGAAAGCGCGATCGCCGCCTACCCTTACGCGGAGCCGGGCGGCTACACGATCTGGCCCGGACCGAATTCGAATACGTTCGTCGCCTATGTGCTGCGCACCGTGCCGCAGCTCGACGCCGTGCTGCCGCCGCACGCGGTCGGGCGCGACTACCTGCCCAACGGCGAATTCATCCATGTGGATGACGACTGGAGGGACGTGCATGTGACCCTGCGCGGTCTCTTCGGCATTTCGGCCGGCCTGCGCAGCGGGTTCGAGGTACATTTCCTGGGCCTGGTGGCAGGCCTCGATTTCGCCAATCCCGGCATCAAGGTGCCGGCGCTGGGACGGATCGGGATTTGAGATGGCAGCTATGCACAAAATGCAAAACGCCCGCGGATGCGGGCGTTCGACATAAATTCATGTCAGATGGCGATCAGAAGCCGACGGCCTGGCGCGCGACGCGGCGGATATCGCCCTGGGCAATGCCGAGATCGTTGAGTTCGCGCGGTGTCATACGGCCCAGTTCGGCAACCGTCTGACGGTACTTGCGCCAATTGTTGAGAGTGCGTGCGACGTTCATGATGGTTCCCCTTTCCTGGGATTTTCGAAGCCCAGCTGCCAGTCCTTGGCGCTTTCGTTTGCTTCGATGAGACTTATATAAGCTCATCAAACGTGCACTGAAAGCGCCCTCTTGGCAGGCCACCTATGCGAAAGGCGCATGGGTCTTCTCATATTAGATATAATGAAAAATGAAGAGAGGTCGGGCGGGAAAGTGGAAGCCAGAAATGGAAAAGGGCCGCTCCAGGCGACCCTTCCATGAGTTTGGTCCGGTTGAACGAACCCGGGGCGCTTCACAGCGGCCCGAAGGAAGATGAAGTTCAGGCCGAGGGTTGCCCCGTCAAGACCGCCACCTTTCCATTGCCCGTTACACAGACCGAAATCTCACTAGACATTGGATCACCTTCCTTTCACTACGTTGACGATGATCAAAAGGTAGGCGCCAAAGCCCTGTTCTGCAAGCCACGTTATATAAACGATCGCGTATTTAATTGAGTTGCGAAAGCAGCCTCCCGCCCCTAGAATTCGCCAGCTTCGATCGAGGCAGATTCCCTCCCTCAGCCCAACGTCACCACGATCTTGCCGATATGGCTGCTGGTTTCCATCCATCGGGCGATCGAGGATCAGGCTGCGTCCGCGATATCCAGCCGGACGGAAAGCCCAACCTTTCCAGCCAGTTCGACCAGTGCGTCCAGACTGAAATTGGCAATCCTTCCCCTAAGCAGGTCGCTCAGCCGCGGCTGGGTGATGCCGAGGCGAGAGGCCGCCTCCGTCTGGGTCACCTTCCAGTTCCGAACCTTCTGCTCGATCGCAATCAGCAGGGCCGAGCGCATCGACATATTGGCCGCTTCCGCCGGGGTATTTTCCAGCGCATCCCAGACATTTGCAAAGCTCTGGCGTTCCATTGGTCCAATCCGATCAGATCTGCCGCAGACGTGCGGTTGCGATATCCAGATCCCGCTTTGCCGTCTGCTGCGTCTTCTTCTGGAATGCATGCAGGACGTATACGGCATCCTCTATCCTGGTCACGTAGATGATGCGAAATGCGCCCGTTTCGTCGCGGATGCGAATCTCCCGCACACCCGCTCCGATCGCCGTCATCGGCTTCCAGTCGCTCGGCTCAAGACCAAGCTGGATCTTGTGCAACTGGACGCCCGCCTCTTTACGGGCGGGCTCCGGAAAATCCCGCAGGCGATCCAACGCATCTCCGAGAAACTCCAACCGCTTCATATCGATCCAAGATTTATATCAAAACCAGTATAGTCGAATAATAGGACTAGACAACCGTCACCACGATCTTGCCGATATGGCTGCTGGTTTCCATCAGCCTGTGGGCCTCGACGACCTCCGCAAAGGGCAGGACCGAGTGGATGACCGGGGCGACCGTGCCGTCTTCAAGGAGCGGCCAGACCTGGCTTATGAGATCGTCGCGGATGGCGCGTTTTTCGTCCGCCGTGCGCGGGCGCATGGTCGAGCCGGTTACCGTCAGGCGTTTCACCATGATCGGCGAGAGGTTGACCTTTTCGGCGATGTTGCCGCCGAGGAAGGCGATGATCGACAGGCAGCCGTCCTTCGCGAGGACGGAGAGGTTCTTTTCGAGATAGGCGGCGCCGATCATGTCGAGCACCACATCGACACCCCTGCCTCCCGTTTCCGCCTTGATGACCTCGGCAAAATCCTCGGTCCTGTAGTCGATACCTCTCTTGGCGCCGAGCTTTTCGCAGGCCTCGCATTTTTCCCGGGAGCCCGCCGTCGCGTAGATCGTCGCGCCAAAGGCCTTGGCGAGCTGGATGGCGGTGGTGCCGATACCACTGGTGCCGCCGTGGATGAGCACGCTTTCGCCTTCGGTGAGGCCCGCCATCTGGAAAAGATTGGCCCAGACGGTGAAGAAGGTTTCCGGAATGGCCGCGGCCTTCACCGCATCAAAACCCTTGGGCCAGGGCAGCGCCTGCCCTGCCGGCACGGCGCAATATTGCGCATAACCGCCGCCGTTTGCGAGCGCGCAGACCTTGTCGCCCAGCTTGAATTCGCTGACGCCCTCGCCGAGCGCCACCACTTCGCCCGCAATTTCCAGGCCGAGGATCGGGCTTGCGTCCTTGGGCGGCGGATAGGCGCCCTTGCGCTGCTGCACGTCCGGGCGATTGATGCCCGCCGCCTCCACCCTGACCAGTATCTCGCCCGCCCGCACCGCCGGCAGCGGACCCTTGGCGATGGTCATCACCTCCGGCTCTCCGAAGGACGGCAGATCGACGAAACGCATTTCGGGGGGAAGCGGCATGGCGGGTCTCCTCTCAGTGCACCGACGGGATCGGTGATAGGCCACTGACTTAGGACAGTCCCTTGCCGATAGGAAGGCGGCGTTCCGCCGCCTAAGTCATTTTGTCTCGCCGAAACTCGCGAAAACCAGACCGCGCTCATTTTCCTTGGCTTCCGCCTTGACGGCGGCGATTTCCGAGCCGATGCGGCCGACATCGTCGAGCAGCAGGCCCTGGGGCAGTTCGAGCACGCCGATCGAGCAGCGCAGCAGCGGGAAATCCCGCTCGGCGCCGGAGCGGTCGTGGCCGCGGATCTTGCCGGCGGCCCGCTCTTCCGGGGAATAGAGCTCGACCACGTCGTCGTGGAAATCGGAAAGCAGGCGTTCGAGGATCTCGTTCAGCTCGTCGCGGGTCCAGTCGCGCACGCCGATGAAGAAATCGTCGCCGCCGACATGGCCGAGGAAATCGCCGTCGGAGAAGAAATACCGCTTCATCAGGGCGGCAAACAGCGAGATCGCGTGATCGCCCATCTGGAAGCCGTAATGGTCGTTGAACGGCTTGAAGTTGTCGAAGTCGCAATAGCAGAAGAAGCGGGTCTCGTCGTCGTCGCGGCCGGTTTCCTGCATGAAGTCGCGGATGGCGCGGTTGCCCGGCAGGCCGGTCAGCGGGTTCTGGTCCTGGGCGATCTTCAGCTGCTTTTCGTTGATGACCTTGATCAGCGAGGCCGCGGACACCACGCCGGCATAACGCATGTTTTCGGTGAGGATGACGCAGGCGCTGTTTTCCATATTGGCAAACAGGCTCATCAGTTCCTCGGCTTCCGCATCCAGGCCGACGATCGGGGCGCGATCGACGAAATGCGAGATCGAACGTTCATAGACCTTGTTCTTCAGGAGATCGCGGCCGAAGGGCTGATAGATATATTCCTTCAGATGATACTCGTTGATGACGCCGCGCGGCTCGCCATTGGCGTTCAGCACCGGGAAGAAGGCCTGGCGCGGATTGCGGCGGAACAGCTCGAAGATGCTGTCTATGCTCTGGTTCTCGTAGACCGTCGGCAGGTTCTCGATCTGCTTGCGGATGAGGATTTCGTCGAGCGACTGGCTGGAGCGGCGGGTGCGGCCGATATCGGCGAGATAGGGAAAGGACGGCTGCAGCTCGGAGATGAAGGTGGTCGGCCGGGCGATGAACCAGCCCTGGACGAGATCGACGCCATATTCGCGGCAGGCGAGGAATTCCGCTTCCGTCTCGATGCCCTCGGCGATGACGCGGATGCCGAGCACGTGAGCCATGCCGACGATGTTCTTGACCAGGTGGCGCTTGCGCGGGTTCTCGTCCATGCCGGCGACGAAATGGCGGTCGATCTTCAGATAGTCGACCGGATAGTCGCAGAGCAGCTTCATCTCGCCATGGCCGACGCCGAAATCGTCGATCGCCAGCTTGAAGCCTTCCTTGCGCATCTGGGTGACCAGATCGGCGAATTCCGGCACGCTGGTATTGTCGAAACGCTCGGAGAACTCGAAACAGACGGAAGATGGGGCGATATTGGCCTTGCGTAGGTGCTGTACGACCTTTTCGAGGAAATAGTGGCCGTGGCGGATGAGCCGCACATCGAGATTGAGGAACAGCGTCTGGGAGGAGAAATCCGGTAGGCTCGCGAATTTCGCAAGTGCCCGGGTCGACATCATCTGTTCGAGCGCCAGAAGCTGACCGGTGTCCTGGGCTTCGTCGAGCAGCGCGATCGGCGACGAGAAGCCGATCCGCTCCTGGCCGCGCAGCAGAGATTCGTAACCGAAGACCGAACCGGTGCCGACTTCGACGATCGGCTGAAAGGCATTTTCGAGAACCAGCTTCGCGAGGGTGACAAGCTGGTCACTCGCGTACCGGCGAAAAACGCCCGGTTCCAAGATGGCCGCAGACGACATTACTCATTACTCCACTGCGCAATGGCCTAAAACACGCCTAAAACACGACTGTCAGGTTCCCGGAAATTGGTCAAAAATACCTTTCGCGAACGTGAAGGTTGGATGAAAGTTTTATGACGAAAAAGGGCATTTTTAGACAATATTTGAGAGACTTAGCGGCAACTTTGGCGTGCCGCCTGGCTTAGTCGCAAGCGCCATGAAGGCCCGTCATGCAGTGCCTAGGCGATTGCGTGGAACAGGCTCCTGCCTACCCAGTCACCGAAGTTGCGGAACACCCGCTCGCCAATCCGTTGTTACCGCTCTCAAGCGGGTTTGAACCTGCTCGACGGGGTGTCAGGCAGCGTCGTGGAGGGGACGCGCGCGGTCAATACGCTCACGCTCCTTGGGATCGTGAATGGCAGACCAAAGATCGTTACGTCTCTGAACATTCAGCCAGAAATCCGCGCTGTTGCCGAAGACGCGCGCCAGGATAAGGGCGGTTGGCGCAGTCACGCTTCGGCGATCGTTACAGAGTTCGTTGACATGCTTGCGCTGCACCCCCATGGCTTCTGCCAAGGCTGCCTGAGTGAGACCCATCGGCTCCATAAATTCTTCGACGAGAATTTCACCGACCGTCGCCGGTTTACGCTTGGTCGTCAGCATTGTGCCTCACCTGTAGCCATGATCGTCGAGATAGAGATCACTAGCCTCGCCGCTAGCGCCATTCCATCGGAATATTAGACGCCACTGCTTATTGATCCGTATCGAGCCGTATCCTTCGAGGTTACCGCGCAGTTTTTCGAAATGGTTGCTTGGCGGAACTCGCAAATCTTGGTCGGTTACCGCATCATCGATCATCTGGAGTTTACGAAACAGCCGATTTTCGATATCCGGCGAAATCCTTTTGGAGTGAACGTCTTCGACGTAGAAGGCGTGCAGCCACCCATCTCGAAAACTCGTGATCATGACGCCCCCTGACTGTCCCTATGTACCACGCCTTGGTACAAAAGATCAATGGCGCGCTTTTGGGACAGGAAGGTTCGCAATCGCTTCTTGATTGCCATGACGATCAAAAATAACTCACTCTGGAGACCATACCGCCTGCGAGGAAGACACCAACATGACCAAGCCCAATATCCTCATCGTCATGGTCGACCAGTTGAACGGGACGCTGTTTCCCGATGGGCCGGCTTCGTTCCTGCATGCGCCTAATCTCAAGGCGCTCGCGGCGCGCGGCGCGCGGTTCGTCAACAACTACACCTCCTCGCCGCTCTGCGCGCCGGCGCGCGCCTCGTTCATGGCCGGGCAGTTGCCGAGCCGGACGCGGGTCTATGACAATGCCGCCGAATATATTTCGTCGATCCCGACCTTCGCACACCACCTGCGCCGCGCCGGTTATTACACGGCGCTGTCGGGCAAGATGCATTTCGTCGGGCCGGACCAGATGCACGGGTTCGAGGAACGGCTGACGACCGATATCTATCCGGCCGATTTCGGCTGGACGCCGGATTATCGCAAGCCGGGCGAACGGATCGACTGGTGGTATCACAATCTCGGTTCGGTGACCGGCGCCGGCGTCGCCGAAATCACCAACCAGATGGAATATGACGACGAGGTCGCCTTCCTCGCCAACCAGAAACTCTATCACCTTGCCCGCGAAAGAGACGACGACGAGCGGCGCCCATGGGCCCTGACGGTCTCCTTCACCCATCCGCACGACCCCTACGTGGCGCGGAAGAAGTTCTGGGATCTCTACGAGGATTGCGAGCACCTGCTGCCCGAAGTGGGGACGATCCCGCTCGACGAGCAGGATCCGCATTCGAAACGGATCATCTTTTCCTGCGACTACAAGAATTTCGACGTGACGGAAGAGAATGTGCGCCGTTCGCGGCGGGCCTATTTCGCCAACATTTCCTATATCGACGAGAAGGTCGGAGAGCTGATCGATACGCTGACGCGGACACGGATGCTGGACGACACGATCGTCCTGTTCTGCTCCGATCATGGCGATATGCTCGGCGAGCGCGGGCTGTGGTTCAAGATGAACTTCTTCGAAGGTTCGGCGCGCGTACCGCTGATGATCGCAGGCCCCGGCGTTCCCGCCGGTCTGCATCTGGCGCCGGTTTCCAACCTCGACGTAACGCCGACACTTTGCGATCTGGCCGGCATTTCGATGGATGAGATCAAGCCCTGGACGGACGGCGAGAGCCTGAAGCCGATGATGGAGGGTGCTGCCCGCACCAGCCCGGTGCTGATGGAATATGCGGCCGAAGGTTCCTACGCGCCGCTCGTCGCCATCCGCGAGGGCAAGTGGAAATATATCCATTGCCTGCTCGATCCGGACCAGTTGTTCGATCTGGACAGCGATCCGAAGGAGCTCAACAATCTCGCCGGCGATCCCGATTTTGCCGAAGTGGTCGCTCTCTTCCGGCGTCAGCGCGAGGAGCGGTGGGACATGGGCGCTTTCGACGCCGCCGTGCGCGAAAGCCAGGCCCGGCGCTGGGTGGTCTATGAGGCGCTGCGCAACGGCGCCTATTACCCCTGGGACCACCAGCCCTTGCAGAAAGCATCCGAGCGCTACATGCGCAACCACATGAACCTCGACAATCTCGAGGAATCCAAACGCTATCCGCGCGGAGAATGAGATGAAAGCCCAGCCGATCGCCAGCCATTTCATCGACGGCGAATATGTCGAGGATACCGACGGCACCGTCATCGAAAGCCTCTATCCGGCGACCGGCGAGGTGATCGCCCGGCTGCATGCGGCAACGCCCGCGATCGTCGAGCAGGCGATCGCCGCGGCCAAGCGCGCGCAGCCGGAATGGGCCGCGATGAGCCCGACCGCCCGCGGCCGCATCCTCAAACGTGCCGCCGACATCATGCGTGAGCGCAATCGCGAACTTTCCGAGCTGGAGACGCTCGATACCGGCAAGCCGATCCAGGAGACGATCGTCGCCGACCCGGCTTCGGGCGCCGACAGTTTCGAGTTCTTCGGGGGTATCGCAGCGGCTGGACTCAACGGAAGCTACATTCCGCTGGGGCAGGACTTTGCCTATACGAAGCGGGTGCCGCTCGGGGTCTGCGTCGGTATCGGCGCCTGGAACTATCCGCAGCAGATCGCCTGCTGGAAAGGCGCCCCGGCGCTGATCTGCGGCAATGCCATGGTCTTCAAACCGTCCGAAAACACACCGCTCGGAGCGCTGAAGATCGCCGAAATCCTCATCGAGGCGGGATTGCCGAAGGGGCTTTACAACGTCATCCAGGGCGACCGGACGACCGGGCCGCTGCTTGTCAATCATCCCGACGTCGCCAAGGTGTCGCTGACCGGCTCGGTGCCGACCGGCCGCAAGGTGGCGGCAGCGGCGGCCGGCAGCTTGAAGCATGTGACGATGGAGCTCGGGGGCAAATCGCCGCTGATCGTTTTCGACGATGCCGACATCGACTCGGCGATCGGCGGGGCGATGCTCGGCAATTTCTATTCGACCGGCCAGGTCTGCTCCAACGGCACGCGCGTCTTCGTGCAGCGGGGCATCAAGGAAACGTTCCTTTCCCGCCTCAAGGCCCGGACCGAAAACATGGTGATCGGCGACCCGATGGACGAGGCGACGCAGCTCGGCCCGATGGTTTCGTTCGACCAGCGCCAGAAGGTGCTGTCCTATATCGACAAGGGCAAGGCCGAGGGCGCGACGCTTATCACCGGCGGCGGCATTCCCAACCATGTGACCGGCGAAGGATACTACGTTCAGCCGACCGTCTTCGCGGACGTGACCGACGAGATGACGATCGCGCGCGAGGAGATTTTCGGGCCTGTCATGTGCGTGCTCGACTTCGACGACGAAGCCGAGGTGATCGCGCGGGCCAACGGCACGGAATTCGGCCTGTCGGGCGGGGTGTTCACCTCGGACCTGACGCGCGGCCATCGGGTCGTCGACCAGCTCGAAGCAGGCACGCTGTGGATCAATACCTACAATCTCTGCCCGGTAGAAATCCCCTTCGGCGGCTCGAAACAGTCGGGGTTTGGGCGGGAGAATTCATTGGCCGCGCTGGAGCATTATTCCGAGCTGAAGACGGTCTATGTGGGCATGGGCAAGGTCGAGGCGCCGTATTGAAATGGCTTCAGTCGACCACCAGATCGTCGAGATCGACGCTGAGAGCAGCGGCTATGCGCTTCAGAACATCGATGGAACCGTTCTTCTTGCCGGCCTCGATCTCGGAAAGATAAGGTTGAGAAATACCTGCCGCCTCGGCAAGTTCCGAAACGGTCATCTTTCTATAGATACGAAAGGTGCGGATACGGCTATCGGTTTCGAGCAGTGCATAGACAAGTTCGGCCGGCAAGGTCTCTTCGCCGGCCGCGACCCGTGCCATGATCTCTTTGGCGGCGATGATATCCATCATGTCCTCGAACTCTTCCTCCGGCACCAGGACGAAAGGTTTGCCGTCGATGACCGTCCTGTTGAAAACACCCATGAATTACTCCTTGTAGATGCCGCCCCTGGGCCCAACATCGATGACCAGGACGAGGTTCACCTGCTCATCAATGATGACACGGTCGTCGCCGACGCGGATACGAACGAGTGGACTGCCGACCAGCTTCTTGAGATCGACCTTTTCACCACGGGCAAACGCGTCGACCTTTGCCTTGATCGCAGCCTGACGTTTCGGCTGCATCCGGCTCAGGCTTTTCAGCGCGACCTTAGAATAATCCACCGGCTTCATCGCATCAATATAGCTAATAGCTATAATTAACGCAATCAGGGATTGAAGCCATGCAGGCAGATTACGTCATCATCGGTTCCGGCTCGGCGGGTTCCGCCATGGCTTACCGCCTGTCGGAAGACGGCAAAAATTCGGTGATCGTCATCGAGGCGGGGGGCACGGATTTCGGGCCGTTCATCCAGATGCCGGCGGCGCTCGCCTGGCCGATGAGCATGAAGCGCTACAACTGGGGTTATCTTTCCGAACCCGAGCCGAACCTCAACAACCGCCGCATCACCGCGCCACGGGGCAAGGTGATCGGCGGGTCGTCGTCGATCAACGGGCTGGTTTACGTCCGGGGTCATGCCGAGGATTACAACCGTTGGGAGGAGCTTGGCGCGCAGGGCTGGGCCTATGCGGATGTGCTGCCATATTTCAAGCGCATGGAGCATTCCCATGGCGGCGAGGAAGGCTGGCGGGGCACGGACGGGCCGCTGCATGTAAAGCGCGGACCGGTGACCAATCCGCTCTTCCACGCCTTCATCCAGGCGGGCTCCCAGGCCGGGTTCGAAATGACGCAGGACTATAACGGCTCGAAACAGGAGGGTTTCGGGCTGATGGAACAGACCATCCACAACGGCCGCCGCTGGTCCGCCGCCAACGCCTATCTGAAGCCGGCATTGAAGCGCAAAAATGTCGAGCTGGTCTATGGTTTCGCGCAAAAGATCGTCATCGAGAACGGCCGCGCCACCGGCGTCGAGGTTTTTCGCCGCGGCGTCGGCGAGGTGATCCGCGCCAATCGCGAGGTGATCGTCGCGGCTTCCTCGTTCAACTCGCCGAAATTGCTGATGCTGTCGGGCATCGGGCCGGCGGAGCACCTGAAAGAGATGGGCATCGAGGTCAAGGCGGACCGGCCGGGCGTCGGCGCCAATCTGCAGGACCATATGGAATTCTATTTCCAGCAGGTTTCGACCAAGCCGGTGTCGCTCTATTCCTGGCTGCCGTGGTTCTGGCAGGGCGTCGTGGGAGCGCAATGGCTGCTTTCGAAGGGCGGTCTCGGCGCGTCGAACCAGTTCGAGGCCTGCGCCTTCCTGCGCTCGAGCGCCGGCCTCCGCCAGCCGGATATCCAGTATCATTTCCTGCCGGTGGCGATTTCCTACGATGGCCGTGCGGCGGCGAAAAGCCACGGATTCCAGGTGCATGTCGGCTACAACCTGTCGAAATCGCGCGGGAACGTGACGTTGCGATCACCCGATCCGAAGGCCGATCCGGTGATCCGCTTCAACTACATGAGCCATCCCGAGGACTGGGAGAAATTCCGCCACTGCGTGCGCCTGACCCGGGAGATCTTTTCCCAAAAGGCATTCGACCAGTATCGTGGTCCGGAAATCCAGCCGGGCGAGCAGGTCGAGACTGACGACCAGATCGACGCCTTCCTGCGCGAACACCTGGAGAGCGCCTATCACCCCTGCGGCACCTGCCGCATGGGCCGCGCCGACGACCCCACGGCCGTTGTCGATCCGGAATGCCGGGTGATCGGCGTCGAGGGCCTGCGTGTCGCGGACTCGTCGATCTTCCCGCATGTGACCTATGGCAACCTGAACGGCCCCTCGATCATGACCGGCGAAAAGGCGGCCGACCATATTCTCGGCAGGACGCCCCTTCCCCGCAGCAACCAGGAGCCCTGGGTCAATCCGAGGGCGATGCTGAGCGACCGGTGATCAGTGGTAGTCGTCTTCTCGCTGGTGGCGGACGGCAAGGATGGTGACGGTTTTGGCATCTTCTATTTCGAAAAGAGCAACGTAACCAGCCGAACCGAAGGGGATTACCAACTCCCTTAAAAAAGTACTTTCACCGGGGGCCTTGCGTGCGGAGAAAGGAAACTCCGCAAGCCCCTCGATAGATCTAATAATGATCTCGACGGCTTTCTCCGCTGCACGAAAGTCTCTGTTGAGAAGAAAACCGTAATGACGCCTGATGTCCGCTCGTGCAGCTAGTGTGTAGCGGAGTTGATAGGTCATTCGCCGCGCTCGGCCCGCTTGGCTTCGAGCATAGCTCTCAGCTCGGCATGGACCTCATCCGCGCTGTAATACTCGCCGGTCGTCTTGGCTTCCTCTCTTGAAGCCAGCCCCCGCGCGATGAACTCGGCCTGCGTCTGCCGAAAGTTGATCTGAGCCCGCAACGAGTTCTCGACGAAAGCCGAAAGCGTTTCGCCTTTTTTCAACACGCTCTCGGCAGCCGCACGCAGTTCAGGATCGACGCGAAGGGAAGGAATGGTCGCGGTTTTCATGTTATCGCTCCATGCGTTGCATTTGCGATGCAATATGCATGGAATATAGGCGTTGATCAAGCAAACCCACCAAACGCGGTCAGGCAGCCTCTGTCAGTTCGTCGCCATCAGCGCCACGGCCCGATCCACGATCAGGCGGTTGAGGGCGCGGTAGTCGCCGTCGAAATGATGGCCGCCTTCGCGGGCCAGAACCTGAGTGCCGCGGATATCCTGGACGGCCGGACAGGCGCTGTCTTTTTCCTTGAGGCCATAGATGCACTGGATCTTGGACGGCTCGACCTCGCGCAGATCATCGACCGGATCGCCGTATTTGCCGGTGCCGGTAAAACCGAGCCAGCCGCTGACGTCGATCTCGAAATCCGCATGATGCGACGGCGCCAGAAGCGAGACGAGCGAAATCGCCTGCTTGTCGGCCTCCGGAAGAAGCCGGTAGGTGGCCGGCAGGACGTTGGCGCCGAAGGAATAACCGATCAGCAGGACGTTATCGACGTTCCACCGCTTTCGGTAGGACTTGATGATATGGGAAAGGTCGGCGGCGGTCTGTTCGGGCGTCCGTTCGCTCCAGAAATAGCGCAGCGCATCGACGCCGACGACGGGAATGCCCTCTTCCTTCAGATAGGCGCCGAGCTGCTGATCGATATCGCGCCAGCCGCCGTCGCCGGAATAGATGATCGCCATCGTGTCGTGCTTGGGCGTCGCGTGGATCGGCACGATCGGCAGGTTGAGCGGTGAAGCGGAATGGGACAAGCGCCGGACGATGCCGGATGCATTTTCCAGCAGAGCCACGTCTGCGCCCTGGGCGGTCTGCCGGAATTCGATTGCCGGATGGACGGCCTTCAGGTCCTCGGCGTGGAGGCGGCCTGCCGCGTCGGCCGCCGGGCTGAAAACGACCCGGACCGGATTGGGCAGGTCGCCCTCCGTCAGCCCATAGACCGTGCCGCCGGGGACGGGCGTTTTGGGGGCCGGAGTGCAGAGAATGGTCGAAAGCGGAATGGTGGTCCGGGGATCGATGGCGAGCGTTTCGGCGATCGTCGAATCCGGCGTCTGGGCGGCGATCGCGAGCGCCAGCGTCGCTCCATCGCCGATGCCCGCCACGACCGGCGGGTGGTAGTTGACGATACCGGCGGAGCGGTGCAGCTGATGCGACACGGTCTCGATATCGGAAACCAGATAGAGACAGTCGTCCCGCTCTTTTTCGAGCGCCTGATAATAGTCGCGGATATCCACGCCGACCACCAGCGCGCCGTTGGTGGTCAGGGCGTCGGAGGTCTGCTCCTCGCGATCCGTCCAGCCCTCTCCGCCCGAAAGCAGCACCACGATGCCGGTCGGCTTGCCGTCGGGAAAGGAAATCCGGTCGGTCGGCAGGCTTTTGGTCTTGAGCGGCGGATCCGAGACAATGTTGACAATGGCAGCGACCAGCGTGATGCCGGCAAAAATGATCGGCAGAAGCTTCATCTGCGAAGGATGCCCTTCAGCCCGCCGCCGATCAACATGGTAATATCGAGCATCGAAATGACCGGCATGCCGCGGCCGGAGACGACGAGATAACGCGGCTGCCATTCCGGATCGAACTTGGACTTGAACGCCAGCACGCCCCGGAAATTGTAGAAGCGCTCGCCGTTGCGGAAGATCCGTTCGCCCACATGGTTCCAGAGCGGCGCCTTGTTGTGGGTCGAGAGGCCGGCAAGCGGCGCCATGCCGAGATTGAGGGTGCGAAAACCCTGCGCCTTCATATGTTCCATGATGCGCACGAAGAGCAGGTCCATCATGCCGCGATGGGTATCGGGAATATGCCGCATCAGGTCGATGAAAGCGTCTCCGTCGGACGCGACCGACAGAATATTGGCGAAAGCGACGATGCGGCCTTCGAGGCGGATGATGGCAACCGGGCCGGCCGCGACATAATGCGGCTGGAAAGTGCCGAGCGAGAAGCCCTTTTCGGCGGCGTTCTGGGCATCGAGCCAGGTACTGGAAACCGAGAGCAGTTCATCGAGAACCTCCGGCACGTCCTCCGGTTTCAGCATGGAGAATTGCAGGCCGTCGCGTTCCGCGCGGTTGATGGACCGGCGCAGCTTCAGCCAGGCGCCGCCCTTGAGATCGAACCTGGTCAGATCGACGACCGCCTGCTCGCCGAGCTTGTAGGGTTTCAGTCCGGCTTCGACGGTGAGCGGCAGGAAATCCGGGGAGACCTGATAGAAAACCGCGCGGCACCCGGCCTTGCGGGCCTGTTCCATGAAATTCAGCGTCAGCCCGGACCAGGCCTTGCGGTCGCCGACCGGATCGAACAGGGCAATCCAGGAACGACCCTGCTGGGCGTACATGATGAAAGCCTTGCCGCAGTCGGAGAACAGGATCTTCTTGTCGCCGATGCGCACGAGGCCGGCGCTCGCATTCGGCTGCGTGGCAAGGATTTCGATGGCGCGGTTCATTTCGTCGCCCGCCGGCGGCTTGCGGCAGCGGCGCGGCCGCCGCAGCCGGTTGGTGGCGAGCGTGCCGATCAGCAGCGTCAGCGCCAGGCCGGTCGGCGCGTGGATGTCGCTGTTCGACAGAAGCAGGCTCCAGCCCAGCCTCGCCAGGCTTTCCTCCAGGAAAAGATTGACGCCGAGCGCGATCACGAACAGGAAAAGACCGAAAGACAGCAGAATGCCGGTGTCGGGTGTCAGGCGATCGACCAGCACCCTCCCCATCGACACGGCCTCCATGGCCGAATGCTTTGCCGGCGAGCCGGATACCGGCTCGGAGGTGTCGTCGAGGTGGGCAAAGTCTGCCATAGGTTACCCGTCACAGAAAGAACGTTACGCAAGCGTCCGTCAGGGCCTGCGCCCGTGAGGTTCTTACCCGTTCATTGCAAATCAAAAATTGACGCATATCAATTTTGAAAAACTTTCCGTGATTAGGGTAAAAACGTCACGCAACAGAGGACGCCAAACCGATGTGCAGGTGCGAGATCGAACCGTTTTTGCCTGCACCGGGCTTGCAATCACCTCCAGGCAGGCGAATAAGCGGATGTGAATATTAGGTTTCCGTATGCCCGTCTCTTATCGAAAGTCAAGGATGTTCCGCCGTTCGCGCGTCATGCGTGGCTCCTGGAACATCTGGAAGCCGCGGATCGTGTTCTGGATCGGCGCGATCTGCATCGGCCTCGTCAGCGTCGGGTTCGCCTGGGCGGCGGATGAAGCCCACAGGCTTTTCGAGGGTCTGACAGGGGCCGGCCCCTACGGTTTCCTGCTGCCGATCGTGCTGACGCCTGCAGGCTTCGCCATTTGCGCCTGGCTGGCGATCCGGGTTTTCCCGAACTCCCAGGGCAGCGGCATTCCGCAGGCGATCGCCGCACGGCATCTTCGCGACGATGCAGACAGGCGCGGCCTGCTGTCCCTGAAGCTCGCCGCCGGCAAGATCGCACTGACGATCGTCGGGCTGATGTGCGGCGCCTCGATCGGGCGCGAAGGGCCGACCGTCCAGGTCGGGGCCTCGATCATGCTCGCTGCGGCGCGTTTCGGCGGCATGGCGCAGGCGCGCGGCCTCATCCTGGCGGGCTCGGCGGCCGGCATCGCGGCCGCCTTCAACACGCCGCTTGCCGGCATCGTCTTTGCGATCGAGGAGATGAGCCGCACCTATGAATCGCGCTCGAACGGCCTGGTGCTGACGGCCGTCATTCTGTCGGGCCTCGCGGCTCTCGGACTGGTCGGCAGCTACACCTATTTCGGCGAGACGTCGGTCATGGCGGTCTCCCGCCTCGACTGGGTGATGGTGATCGTATGCGGTACGTGCGGCGGGGCATTGGGGGCATTTTTCAGCGCCGGTGCGATCGGCGCGTCGCGCCGCATCCGCCGCTGGGCGCATCCCGATCCGCTGAAACGCCTCGTTGGGCTCGCCGCGGTCTGCGGCCTGGCGGTGGCCACGATCGGCGTCATCTCCGGCGGACAGACGTTCGGAACCGGCTACGACCAGGCGAAATCGATGCTGGAGGGACAGGTGATCTCGCCTGTATTCTTCATCGAGAAACTTGGCTCGACCTTCCTGTCGATGATTTCCGGGATTCCGGGCGGCATATTCGCGCCGTCGCTTTCGGTCGGCGTCGGGCTGGGCGCGACGCTCGGCACGCTTCTCGGCGGCAACATCGCGCTGTCGGCGCTGCTCGGGATGGCCGGCTATTTCGCAGGCGTTGTACAGGCGCCGATGACCGCCTTCGTGATCATCATCGAAATGACCGGCAACCATCAGGCCGTCATCCCGATCATGGCGGCCTCGATGCTCGGCTACATCACCTCGCGCATGCTCTCGCCGGAGCCGCTCTACCACGGCCTGTCGCGGGCCTTCATCGCCGCCAGCATCCGCGCCAAGCGCGCGGATGAACGGGCGGCGCATTAGGCTACTTGCGAAAAACCTTCCAGCGGGTCGGACGGAAACGCGCTTCGCTGCCGAGCTCGATCGGCGTATGCAACGGCACCTCGATCTCGACATGGTAGGGCGCATGGCCGTGATTGGCGATGTCGATTTCGGCGATGCGGGTGCCGGCCAGGCGGCGGCAGGCGGTGACCTTGCCGAACAGCGCGTCCGGCGCGTCGATGAGCGTCACGTCCTCCGGCCGGAAGAACAGCTCGCCTGCGCCGTCGCCCGTCTCCGCAATGCCGATCGGCTGGCCCTGGAAAAGCGTGTTGCCGCCCTTCACCTCGACCGGAAGCTGCGATGACTCGCCGATGAAGGAGAACACGAAGGGGGAGCCCGGCCGGTCATAGACATCGTCGGCCGAGCCGACCTGCTCGATCCTGCCCTGGCTCATGACCACCACCCGGTCGGCAAGCTCAAGCGCCTCTTCCTGATCGTGGGTGACGAAGATGGTGGTGTGGCCGGTGCGGTCGTGAAATTCGCGCAGCCAGCGGCGCAGTTCCTTGCGCACCTTGGCGTCGAGAGCGCCGAACGGTTCGTCGAGCAGCAGGATACGCGGCTCGATCGCCATGGCGCGGGCCAGCGCCACGCGCTGGCGCTGGCCGCCGGACAGCTGGTTCGGATAACGCTTGTCGAGCCCGCCGAGCTGAACCATTTCCAGGAGGTCGGAGACACGGCGGCGGATTTCCGCCTTGGGCGGGCGGCTGCCGGCCGGCCGGACCTTGAGGCCGAAGCCGATATTCTCGGCGACCGTCATATGCCGGAACAGCGCATAATGCTGGAAGACGAAACCGACATTGCGCTCCTGCACCGAATGATGCGAGGCGTCCTGATCGCCGAAGAAGATCTTGCCCGAGGTCGGGAAATCGAGGCCGGCAATCAGCCGCAGCAGCGTCGTCTTGCCGGAGCCGGAAGGGCCGAGCAGCGCGATCAGCTCGCCGGACGCGATCTTCAGCGACACGTCGTTCAGCGCCGGGAAACGTTCGAATTCCTTGCGGATATTGTTGATGGTGACTTCCATCTATTCTCAGACCTTTCAATGCCTGCCGCCGGCAGCGCCGGCACCGAACCGAAGTTCGAGAAGGGTTTTCAATGCAAGGGTGACAAGCGCCAGCAAGGCCAGCAGCGAGGCCACCGCGAAGGCCGCGACGAAGTTATACTCATTATAGAGTATCTCCACATGCAGCGGCATGGTGTTGGTGAGCCCGCGGATATGGCCCGAAACCACCGAAACGGCGCCGAACTCGCCCATGGCGCGGGCGTTGCAGAGGAGCACGCCGTAGAGCAGGCCCCATTTGATGTTTGGCAGCGTCACATACCAGAAGGTCTGCCAGCCGGATGCGCCGAGCGACAGGGCGGCCTCCTCGTCGCCGGTGCCCTGGTCCTCCATCAGCGGGATCAGCTCGCGCGCGACGAAGGGAAAGGTGACGAAGACGGTGGCGAGCACGATGCCCGGCACGGCAAACAGGATGGTGATCCCCTGGCTTTTCAACAGGGGGCCGAGCAGGCTGTTGGACCCGAACAGCAGCACGTAGACCAGGCCGGAAATGACCGGCGAGATCGAGAACGGTAGGTCGATCAGGGTGATCAGGAAGGCCTTGCCCTTGAACTCGAACTTGGCGATCGCCCAGGAGGCGCAGAGCCCGAAGACGAGGTTGAGCGGAACGGAAATCGCCGCCACCAGCAACGTCAGGCGGATCGCCGCGGCCGCGTCGGGCTCGATCAGCGCCTCGTAATAGGCCTCGCCGCCCTTGCGGAAGGCCTCGACGAAAACGGATACCAGCGGCAGGAGCAGGAAGAAGGCGAGGAAAACCAGCGCCAGCCCGATCAGCAGGATCTTTGCGAGCGGCCGCTCGTCGGCAGGATTGCGGAATGACGGCGGTTTGCCGGGCGCGGAGCCGGAGACTTCAGACATTGCCGTATCTCCTTCGGTTCCAGGCCTGGATGAGGTTGATGACGAAGAGCATCGCGAAGGAGATGATCAGCATGATGGTGGCGATCGCCGTCGCACCCGCATAATTGAACTCCTCCAGCCGGATGACGATCAAGAGCGGGGCGATTTCGGAGACGTAAGGGATGTTGCCGGCGATGAAGATGACAGAGCCGTATTCGCCGACGCCCCTGGCGAAGGCCAGCGCGAACCCGGTAAGGATTGCCGGCGTCAATCCCGGCAGGATCACCTGCGAGATCGTCTGGAAGCGATTGGCGCCGAGGGTGGCTGCGGCTTCCTCCACCTCGCGGTCCAGCTCCTCCATGACCGGCTGCACAGTGCGCACCACGAAGGGAAGGCCGATGAAGACCAGCGCCACGACGATGCCGAGCGGCGTAAACGCGATGCGGAACGGCATGAACAACGAACCGACCCAGCCGTTCGGCGCATAAAGCGCTGCGAGCGCGATGCCGGCAACCGCCGTCGGCAGCGCGAACGGCAGGTCGACGATCGCATCGATCAGCCGGCGGCCGGGGAAATTGTAGCGCGTCAGCACCCAGGCGACGACCACGCCGAACACGACATTGACCAGCGCGGCCACGAAGGCCGTGCCAAAGGATATATAAAGTGCGTCGAGCGTCCGCTTGTCGGTCAGAACGGCAAAAAACCCGCTCCAACCAAGCCCGGCGGTGCGCCAAAGCAGGCCGGCAACGGGGATCAGGATAATCAGCGACAGGTAGGCGAGCGAAAAGCCGAGCGTCAACCCGAAACCCGGGATGATGCTCGGCTGCTTCAGTCGCCACTTTGCCGGTGCGGCTGTGGCGTTATGGATCATCTAATATTCCGACTTACTTACCGGGCTTGTAGATCTGGTCGAAAATGCCGCCGTCACCGAAATGTTCGGGCTGCGCCTTCTTCCAGCCGCCGAAGATCGGATCGTCGATGGTGACGAGCTTGATATTCGGCAGCGCCTTCAGGAGTTCCGGCTTTACCACATCCGGCTTCGAAGGACGATAGAAGTGCTTCGCCGCGATGTTCTGGCCTTCATCGGAATAAAGATATTGCAGGTAGGCCTCGGCCTGCTTGCGGGTGCCCTTGGCATCGACGGTCGCATCGACCACCGCGACCGGCGGCTCGGCAAGGATCGAGATCGGCGGCACGACGATGTCGAAGGCGTTCTTGCCGAATTCCTCACCGGCGAGATAGGCCTCGTTTTCCCAGGCGAGCAGCACGTCGCCGATCTGGCGCTGCGCGAAGGTGACCGTCGAGCCGCGGGCGCCGGTGTCGAGGACGGGGGCGCGCTTGTAGAGTTCGCCGACGTAAGCCTTGATCTTGGCCTGATCGCCCTTGTATTCCTCGTTCGCCCAGGCCCAGGCGGCAAGATAGTTCCAGCGGGCGCCGCCCGAGGTCTTCGGGTTCGGCGTGACGATCGACACGTCGCCCTTCACCAGGTCGCCCCAGTTCTTGATCCCCTTCGGGTTGCCCTTGCGGACGAGGAAGACGATCGTCGACGTATAGGGCGATGCATGGTTCGGCAGGCGGTCGCGCCAGCCGGCCTTGATCTTGCCGGCCTTCTCGATCGCGTTGATGTCGCTTTCGAGCGCCAGCGTCACGACATCGGCCTCAAGACCATCGATGACGGAGCGGGCCTGCGCGCCGGAACCGCCATGCGACTGGCGGATCGTCACGTCCTCTCCCCCTTGGGCCTTCCAGTATTTGGCGAAGGCGACGTTGAAATCCTTATAGAGCTCGCGGGTCGGATCGTAGGAGACGTTGAGAAGCTGGCTTTCGGCAAAAGCCGGCGCGACGATCCCGACCGTCAGGGACAGACCGAGTGCGACGGCGCCCAAACGGGTACCCAGTCGCCGGCCCAATCCCGGGGCAAAATTGAACATCAAGTTCCCTCCTGTGGTTCTGCCGAAACTCTATCGGTTGGGTCGTCTTAGTCAATCGAGGGCAGGAAGAAGGCAAAACTGTTTCCCTTTGGCCGGTCGAGGCGACAAAGAAAGCATTAACCCTCGCCGGATGGGCAGAATGGCCACGTCGGCAAATCGCCGGTTTGCAAAATCACAATCCGGCCATGATTGGGATTCTGGGGGTCTGGAAGGAGGATTCTTTACTCAATAGGCACGCAATTGATTGATCCTGGGAGATCGAATTGCCATAAACTGTCCGCAGTCTATCGTGGTTGTTTCCGATTATTCAGTTTTGAAAATTGCTCAGAACATGATCCCGTGTTTTCGTAGAAGCGCGCTCCTGATCGGCTTAACGGGATTTTGCGTTACTCTTTGTGGTCAACGGATAGCGGGGGCAGACAGTTTGCAGGACAGGCTCTTCCAGACCGAGGTGATGACGGTAGTTGGGCGCCATCATCCGGAATGGCCGATCGATCGTGATGACGACGCTATGAAGGTTGTCATCGGAGACATGCAAATCTCTCTAGACAACGTACTTCTCATGGTCAGGGATATGCCTGAGGCTGAGCGGGAAGAGGCTATCGTCAACTTCTTCGCGAGACTGCGACCTGCGGAACATAGGGTTTCCACCGCGGATATAGGCTACCTGGCCACAAAGCACCGTTTGAAGCTTCAGATCGTGCCGAGAGAATTCTTGGAAACAGCGCCGCTAATGCTGCACCGAGTATTCTTGTCCGAACTCAGCATCGCATACTCGCTGGATGAGGAGGCGCAGTACGAATTGCTGCAGCAACCGAGACTGAGATCGTGGGATATCAGCCAGGAGGAGATCGAGGCGCAGGCGACGGCAAATCTTGAGGCCCTTGCTCAAGTCGGGGAATTGCAGCCCCGGAGAGCGCAGAAAGGCGCATTTGTCACCATCGCAGCGGAGGATTCCCACAGCGCGGCAAGACTTCTCCTGCCCCATTTCATGGCGAGCTTGCGGCGTTCCTTGAATGCACCCCAGATATTCGTCGGTATTCCGGACCGCGACTTCCTCGTTGCGTGGACCCCGGATTTTTCGGAGCGTTGGGCTTTTGCGGAAAAACTCAAACGGGACTTTGAGAACCAGCCCTATCCTCTCACTGCAGAGATATTCGTCTCTTCAGAGGCTGGCCTCAGACTGGCGACTGCACAAGAGAACAAAGATCACGGACGCTGAAGGAAACCCAGCCAGGGTTAGCAAGTGAAGCCAAACAAAATCGGGACTTCCCAAAATTCCCGATGTGGCGTTCACGCCGTCAGCAATTCCCTGACCGGCGCCTTGGTGTCGCCGGCACCTTCGACCGCATCGGCGATGGTGGTGTTGAACAGCACGTCGCGGGTCGCGTCGGCGACGCGGGCGAAGACGTGGCGGATCTCGCACAGGTGCTCGCCGTCGCAATCCTCGCATTTGCGGTAGGCGGTCTGCGACAGGCAGGGCAGCGGCGCGATCGGGCCGTCGACCAGGCGCAGGACTTCGCCGAAGGTGATGGCATCGGCGGGTTTCAGGAGGAGATAACCGCCCTGCTTGCCGCGCCGGGAAACGACGATGCCGGAGCGTTTCAGGTCGAGCAGAATCTGTTCCAGGAATTTCTTCGGAATGCTCTGCTGAAGGGCAATCTCGGAAATCAGCATCGGCGCCTCGGGATCGGCCTGCGCAAGGGCGGCCAGGGCCCGAAGGGCGTATTTCGCTTTCTGGGATATCATCACGCAACCATCGACAATAGCGCCGCCGCAAGGCAAATGGTCCTCACGGCGCCGCTCACTTCAGCTTCGTTGGGGCATCCAGAAGGGCGCCGGGAGGGCGCTCAAAGGGTGCATGCCCGCCAGGGGAAACAGCGCCCCGGAGACATGTTCCCGCAATAGCTCAAATCACGAAAAAATACAAACCAATGCAGGGGTTTCCGGGGATTAAATCGGTCACTTTTGGTTAAGGCGGCAGGTTTTCTGTGTGAACGCCGCTTTGGAGAGATATTTGCTCCGCATCACCATGGGAAGAAACGGGTTTTCCTGTTCTTGCGCGCGCGAAATCTGAATAATCAAGCAATCGCTCACGGAAGAAGACCCATGACACTGCACGACGCCGCCGGCCGGGACCGTCTGGAACTGGCCGCCACTCTCGACGCGAAACTCGAAAGCCTCGATCTTGCCGGCCGTCTGGCGCTTGCCGCCGAACTCGGCCACGCCGTGTTCACCACCTCGCTCGGCATCGAGGACCAGGTGATATCAGCGGCGATCGGCACCCACCGCCTGCCCATCGAAGTCTCGACGCTCGAAACAGGCCGGCTGTTCCAGGAAACCGTCGATCTGATCGGAGAAACCGAGGAGCGCTACGGCATCGATATCCGCCGCTTCCGGCCGGAACAGGACGACGTGGACGCATATGCCGCGCAATACGGCCTGAACGGCTTCTACGACAGCGTCGAAGCCCGCCACGCCTGCTGTCATGTGCGCAAGCTGAAGCCTCTTGCCAAGGCTCTGGCCGGCGCCGACGTCTGGGTCACCGGTCTTCGTCGCGGCCAGTCGGGCAATCGCGCCACGACGCCGTTTGCCGATTACGACGCCGAGCGCAACCTGATCAAGATCAACCCGCTGGCGGACTGGGACATCGACACGATCAACGCGCATGTCGAGCGGCAAGCGATCCCGGTCAATCCGCTGCACAAGCGCGGCTACCCGTCGATCGGCTGCGAGCCCTGTACCCGCGCCATCAAGCCCGGCGAGCCCGAGCGCGCCGGCCGCTGGTGGTGGGAAAACGACGAGAAGCGTGAATGCGGCCTGCATGTGCCGGAAAACGCCGCTCAGCCCGTCGCAGAACCTGTCCCCCAGGCCAGCTAAGCCCTTTATGTTTGTTTGACTACCCGGAGACCGAAATGCCCTTGTCAGTACAGGAAACGGAAGTGAAGAACCCGCCCGTTTCCAGACCGCCGCTCGATCCGCATCTGAAGGCTCTCGAAAACGAAGCGATCCATATTTTCCGCGAGGTGGCGGCGGAATTCGAAAAGCCGGTCATGCTTTATTCGATCGGCAAGGATTCATCCGTCCTGCTGCATCTCGCCCGCAAGGCCTTTTATCCCGGCCGCGTCCCCTTCCCGCTTCTGCACGTGGATACGACGTGGAAGTTCAAGGAGATGATCGAGTTCCGCGACGAAATCGCCGAGAAATACGATCTCGACCTGGTGGTCCACACCAATCCGCGCGGCGCCGAGGAAGGCATCACACCCTTCAGCCACGGTTCGGCACTCTATACCGACATCATGAAGACCGAGGCCTTGCGCCAGGCGCTCGATGCCGGCGGCTACGACGCGGCCTTCGGCGGCGCGCGGCGCGACGAGGAGGCCTCGCGCGCCAAGGAACGCATCTATTCCTTCCGCACGCCGGACCACAAATGGGATCCGCGCAACCAGCGCCCGGAACTCTGGAACGTCTATAACGGCATGATCCGCAAGGGCGAAAGCGTGCGCGCCTTCCCGCTCTCCAACTGGACCGAGGTCGATATCTGGCGCTATATCCAGGCGGAGGACATCCCGCTCGTGCCGCTCTATTACGCCGCCGAACGCCCCTATGTGGAGCGCGACGGGATGATGATCCTCGCCGAGGATCCGCGGCTCGAACTCAAGCCCGGCGAAACCGTGCAGCAGGGCATGATCCGTTTCCGCACGCTCGGCTGCTTCCCGCTGACCGGCGCCATCCGCTCGACCGCCTCCAACCTCGAAGAGGTGATCGCCGAGCTCGAAATCGCCACCGTTTCCGAACGCCAGGGCCGCGCCATCGACCGCGACCAGTCCGGCTCGATGGAAAAGAAGAAGCGCGAAGGATATTTCTGAGATGACCGCTCCCGCACAATCCTCCGCACAGGCCGCCTCGGCGACCATCCTGCCCTTCGCAGAGCCCCTGAAGGCCGTGCGCGACACAAGGCCGCTGCGCCTCATCACCTGCGGCTCGGTCGATGACGGCAAGTCGACGCTGATCGGCCGCCTGCTCTGGGACACCAAGGCGGTCAAGGAAGACCAGGCGGCGACGCTTGCCCGCGACTCGGGCCAGCAGAACGACCTCGGCCTGCCGGACTTCGCCCTTCTGCTCGACGGCCTGCAGGCCGAGCGCGAGCAGGGCATCACGATCGACGTCGCCTATCGCTATTTCTCGACGGACCGGCGCTCGTTCATCGTCGCCGACACGCCCGGCCATGAACAGTATACCCGCAACATGGCGACCGGCGCCTCGACCGCCGATCTCGCCATCCTGCTGGCCGACGCCCGCGCCGGCCTGCTGGAACAGACCCGCCGGCATGCGACGATCGCGGCGCTGATGGGCATCCGCCAGTTCGTGCTGGCCGTCAACAAGATCGACCTCGTCCACTACGACAAGGCCGTGTTCGACCGGATCTCCCACGATTTCCGCGAATTCGCCCTGTCGCTCGGCGTTCGCCAGATCACCGCGATCCCGGTGTCGGCCTTGAAGGGCGAAAACGTCGTTTATCCCGGCGAAACCTCGATGCCCTGGTATGACGGCCCGACGCTGGTCGAAGCGCTGGAGCTTGCGACGGTGCGCTCCACCCAGGCCGGCGGCTTCCGCCTGCCGGTGCAGCGCGTCGTGCGTCCGGGCGAGAGTTTTCGCGGCTATCAGGGGACGGTTGCCGGCGGCTCGGTGAAGCCGGGCGACTCGGTCGTCATCCTGCCCTCCGGCACCGTCGCCAATGTCAAGCAGATCGTCACCTTCGACTTGGTGCGTAATGCCGCCGTTGCGGGCGACGCGATCACGCTCGTCCTCGACCGGCAGGTGGATGTGGCGCGCGGCGACCTGATCGTCTCGCTCGATGGCCAGCCGATGACCGGCCACCATTTCGACGCCCAGCTCGTGTCGCTGCAGCCGGGCGGCATCGAGCCCGGAAAGCGCTACTGGCTGAAGAGCGGTTCGCGCCGCCAGCGCGTCGCCGTCGAGCCGATCAGCCAGCTCGAGCTTGCGACCGGCAAATGGCAGCCGCATGCCTCGACGCTCTCGATGAATGCGATCGGCAAAGTGCGCCTCTCCTTCGAGGAGCTGGCGGTGTTCGACGCCTACGACCAGAACCGCTCGACCGGCGCCTTCATCCTGATAGACCCGGATACGCTGAACACGGTGGCGGGCGGCATGATCACCGCAAAGCGCGCCGAAATCGGCGGCATTCATCGCGAAGATCAGCGCGTCGTGCTGTCGCTGCCGGCCGATCTTGCCGAACAGCTGATGGCGAGCGAGCTGTTCGCCAACCGGCGCGACGAGACCGAGGTCAAGCGGATGACGGCCAAGCAGGCGGCGGAGCTGTTCTCCAATGCCGGCGGCGATATCTGATCGTTTCGATCGACAGGACACGTCAAAAGGGCCGAAAGGCCCTTTTTTCGTCGCGGGATCCGCGTTTCAGGCGAGCGGCCGGGTCGAGCCGCGCTGGATGAGATCGAACGGCAGCTGGATGACGCGGCCGGGCAGGCATTCGTCGTTGACGGCCCGGATGATGAGATCGGCGGCGCGATAGCCCATTTCGAAACGGGGCACACGAATGGTCGTCAGCCTCGGCTCGGCGCAGAGCGCGAATTCCAGGTCGTTATAACCGCAGATCCCGAAATCCTCCGGCACCCGCAGGCCGGCTCTGCGGGCCTCGAACAGCGCGCCGAGCGCCAGATCGTCGTTCTGGCAGAATACACCGTCGACGTCAGGCGCGACCTCCAGCAGCCGCTTCATGAGATCGCAGCCGAGCTGCACGCTCGTCTGCCTGTGTTCGCTCATGACCAGGCCCGGATCGTAGAGGCCGGCCTCCCGCATCACCAGCGCATAACCCTCGTGCCGCCGCTGGGCACGAAGATCGCGGCTGCCGCCGATCAGCCCGACGCGGCGATAGCCGCAGGCCAGCAGATGGCGGGTTGCCGCCACCGCCGCCTCGCGATGATTGATGCCGACGGCGATACCCGAAAACGTCAGGTTGACATCGACGATCTGCACCACCGGGCACGGCGCAAGCGCAAGCAGATCGCTGACCCGCTGGTCCTGCAATCCCGTCAGGAGAATGCCGGCCGGATGCTGCGACAGGAAAAGCTTGACCTGGCGGTATTCCTCATCGGGATCGTGGTTGGTATTGGCATATTGGATACGCAGATCCGTATCGCGCACCCGCTCCTCGATGCCGTTCATGATGGCCAGATAGGCATGGTTGGTCAGCGCCGGCGCCAGAACCCCGATAATGCCGTTGTGACGGCTTGCGAGCGCCCGCGCCGCAAGATCGGGCACATAACCCATCTGCTCAACCTGGCAGAGGATCTTCATGCGGAGCGGCTCGGACACCTTTTCCGGCTCGCGCAGGGCGCGGGAAACGGTGATCGCGCTGATCCCGAGGACGTTGGCGACGTCGAGCAGGGTCACCCGTTCCGATCTGGCGCGTCTGGGCGGCATCCGTTCTGCGGCCTCCTCCCACTGCCGGCACGGGCTACCGCGGGAGGCGGTTTCCGAGCCGGGAGGTCTTTCGACAAGTTTCACGTTCCTGCCGCCATGATGCCGCAACGGCATGGCCGGACCTAGTATATTCTCGTCCCGTCAAAGTGCAGGTTGTGGATAAGACCGACCCAAAGCGGCCATCCCGAAGTAATCGGCCGTTCAGCGTGTCCGCTGGACTATGGTTTCGCGGTTAAGGCTTTTCGGGAAAAGAAATCGCTTGGGAAACCAAGGATCGACTGGTCGGAGTGGAGTGATTCGAACACTCGACCCCCACGTCCCGAACGTGGTGCGCTACCAGACTGCGCTACACTCCGTGACCAGCGGCGCCTCTATAGACCAGCATTTTTCATTGCACAAGCACCGCTCATGAAAAATATGCGACAGCGTTGAGATCATCGACGCGCTCCCGTCGAAAAGCCGGAAAATCAGGGCGTTGCAAAAAAGCGGCGCAGAAGAAATTTGATGTCGATGGCCGCCCATCGTCTCGCGAAGCGTGACAAAAATCTGTTACGTGCAGTCTCGAAAACCTTGCCTCGAAGCTTTGCCTGCGGGGCACAACAGAAGACATGAAGGATTTTTCAGGATCATGAGCCGCCGCGCCATCGCATCGACCGCCCTTTTCGCGCTCGCCCTTTCGGCCTGCACCACCGTTAGCGTTGCCAGCAATCCGATCGAGAGCCGCTGGGTAGGTCACTCGGCCGGCGAGTTCTTCGCGAAATTCAGCCCGCCGATCAGCGACACCGACGACGGTTCGACGACCATCTACAACTGGCGCGGCGGCTACAAGCGCATCAAGCTGCAGGACGGCCGCACCGCCAGCGTCAGCTGCACGGCGAAGATCACTGTCTCCTCGAGCTACGTGATCCGCGACATCACCATCGTCTCCGACCGTCCAGGCGCCACCGGCCCGAGCTACTGCACGGAACTGCTGACCGCCGGCTGAGCCCGCCAAACGCGGACCCAGATCATCAAAGCCGCCGGCTGCCGCCCGACCGGGCGACGGCCGGCAGCCGTTTTTGAATGCAGCGCAGCGAAAGCGGTGCTAGATCTCTGCGGCGCCCTGAAAGGCGTATCGATGCGATCGGGCGCCTGGCGCAAAACCGGCACTGCCGCGAGCGTCGTCCATCGAGATCGCATCAGGCGCGGAGGTCCGGCATGGCAGAAGACATTACCTTCGACATGGAATTCACCCCCTCCTATGGTGTGCCGGTCGGCGTAGCCGAAGGCGTTCAGCGCCTGACCGTCAACAACCCCTCGCCGTTTACCTTTCACGGCACCAATACCTATATCGTCGGCGGCTCGTCGGTCGCGGTCATCGATCCCGGCCCGGAGGACGAGGCGCATTTCCAGGCGCTGATGGCGGCGCTCAAGGGCCGCGAGGTCACCCATATCTTCGTCAGCCACACGCATCGCGACCATTCCCCGCTCGCCCGGCGGCTGAAGCAGGAAACGGGGGCGATCACCGTCGCCGAAGGGCCGCACCGGGCTTCGCGGCCGCTGCATGCCGGCGAAGTCAATCCGTTCGCCGAAAGCGCCGACACCGGTTTCGTCCCCGATATCGCGGTCGCCGATGGCCAGGTGATCGAGGGCGACGGCTGGGCGCTGTCGGCCATCCATACGCCCGGCCATACCGCCAACCATTCGGCCTTCGGGCTCGAGGGGACCGGCATCCTCTTCTCCGCCGATCACGTGATGGCCTGGGCGACGACGATCGTCGCGCCACCGGACGGATCGATGGCCGATTTCATGACCTCGATCGACAAGCTGCTGCCGCGCGAGGACCGGATCTTCCTGCCCGGACATGGCGGGCCGGTGAGGGAGCCGGGCTCGTTCCTGCGGGGGCTTCGCACCCATCGCCGCATGCGCGAACGCGCCGTGCTGGAGCGGATCAAGGCCGGCGACCGGCTGATCCCGGAGATGGTCAAGGTGATCTATGCCAGCACCGATCCGCGCCTGCACGGGGCGGCAGCCCTTTCGGTGCTCGCGCATCTCGAAGACCTGGTCGAAAAGGGCCGCGTGCTGACCGAAGGCCCGCCTTCGCTGGCCGGCGTTTATTGGGCGGCCTGAAGCGTGCCGCGATCCTTCGGATTCGCGTGACGCGCTTCAGGTCTTCGGTTTCTCCGCATGTCGTTGTCGCAAAACCGCTGCACACTTTTGCGCGACATGCCCTAATTCCCCGCAATCCCCAGCAATTCGGTATCCAGCCGGTCGAGAAAGTCCTCGGCGATCGCCTCGCCTATTCCGAGATCATGCGGCCCGTAACGCGAGGCGACGCGGATATCGACCGAGGTCGTCTCGGCGTCTTCGCGCAGCCGGATGACGAGGTCGAAACGCAGGCCGAGAATCAGGGTGCGGGTCTCGCCCTGCAGGAGGACATCGCCGGCATTGGCGAAAACAGGCGCAAGCGAGGGTTCCGGTCGCGGCAGCGGGATCGGCGCCACGTCCGGCACCGGCGCCTGTTCGTCCTGCGGCGCGGGGCGCTGCGAGATATCCGGGGCGATCAGCTCGACGCCTTCCTTCCTGGTGATCGAGATACGGGCCGAAAGCACCGCCTTCTGCACGCCCTGATAGACGCGGTCGAGGGCGCCTTCGTAACGCCTGCCGGTGAGGCCTGGATAGGCGCCGAACTGGACCCGCCGATCGGCAGCCGTAATCGCCGCCGGGCGGGGCAGCCATTTCTGGTTGGCCTTCGGCGCCGCGACCCAGGACGGCGGATCGGCGATATCGGTGGAAATGTCATGGAGGGCCGGCAGGGTGTAATAATAGAAGGCGCCGGTCGCCACCACGGCGAGCGGGACCGCCGCATAGATCAGCCCCTTGGTCGCCGCGACGCCGCCGCTTGCACCGACCTGCCAGAGCCGCATCAGGCCGATCAGCGACAGGGGCACGGAAACGGCGGCGATCGCCGCCGAGAGAAACAGCAGGGCCAGGAAATCCGGCGTCGCCAAGGGTCCGAAACGGTGCGCGAGTGCGGCGATGACGAACAGCGCCAGCGCCGAGAAGGCCAGCCTGCGGGCCGTATAGGCCGAATGGGAAACGGGCCGGACAAAACGGACGGGCATCGGATCGGTAAAGGCTCCATGGCAAAAGCGCTTGCTCCTGTGTAAAACAGCTTCACCGGGAATGGAATCCCAAGCTTGCAGGCCGGCCGAATGAAAAGGAGTTCATGCCCATGCGCCCTCACAGTCTACTCCTCATCGCCCCGCTTTTCGCCCTGCTGGCCGGTTGCCAGACCATGACGCCGGAGGAGCGCCGCGTGGCGGACGAGACCACCTGCGCCAGCTACGGCTTCCGGCGCGGCACGGATGCCATGGCGCGCTGCATGCTCGACATCGAACTCGACCGCCGCGCCGAATCCCGCTCCTTGCAATCCCGTACCGATGCGATGATGTGGCGGCCGATGGTGGTGGAACGCCGGGTGATCGTCGAGCGGCGCTGACACGGCGCGACGCCAAAAGACGGCATCCCGAAGACGGGGCGGCCCTCGAGCAGCCCATAGGGCATATCAAGGTCAGAAGACGAAGGCCTGATCGATCACCGGCGGTATTGCAGCTCGATCTTCACGCCTTCCGGACCGTAGACGAAGATCTGCCCGATATCGGTGCCGGGTATGGCTTCGTGTTCGAAGCGGTAGCCGGTCGCTTCGATGTCCCTGACAGCGATATCGTGGTCGTAAAAGGCGAAAGCCACGTGGTCGTAGATGCCGACCGGAGGATCGTCTTCCCGCCGGGTGACCAGCAGGTGAATGCAGGAATGGCCGTCGATATAAAGCCAGTGGCCCGGGAAAGGGAATGGCGGCCGAAACCCTTCCTTTGCGCCCAGCACCTTCTCGAGGAACGCCATCATCGGTACCGCATCGCGGGTGCGGATCGTCACGTGGTCCAAGCGCGGCATCTGCCCCTCCCCTTTGTCTCACGTCTGTGGCGAGCATAACACGACGGCGCAGGTGCGTGAGGAAAGAATGGAGGCTCAGAAATTCTTCATGTCGTAATGGGGGATGCCGACATCGAAATACTCATCGCCATAGGCCTTGAAGCCGAAGCGTTCGTACATGGAGATCTTGTCGCTCTGGGCGGCGAGATGGAAGCGGTTGTCGCGGGCCTGCGCATGCGCCTCCATGGCGGCGCGGATCATGGCGCTGGCAACGCCCTTGCCACGCCATGGACCGGTGACCGCGACCCGGCCGATCTTGACGCAGTCTTCCGCATAAATGACCCGCAACGTACCGCAGACCTCGCCGGAGACGACGGCGACGAAGTGGAAGGCGGTCAGATCGTCGGCATCGAATTCCATGTCGGCCGGCACGTTCTGCTCGACGATGAAGACCTCCCGGCGCAGGCGGAACCCTTCGTTGCAGAGCGTGCTGAAAACGGGGACGGCGAGAACGGTGACTTGGCTCATGATGGTCTCCTCGGCCTGCATTTTCGAATGGCGATATCGTCTCGCCCGCAACGGCCGGCATGACAGAAACATCCACCAATCGACTTTCAAAAGCGAGCCCGATCTGCGATGATCTTCCCATGAGAGAAACGCAAAAGCCAATCTCGATTGAAGATGCTATTTCGCCGGCACCCGCGGAGGCTGCCGACGACCTTCACGCGTGGCAGGTCAGAAAACTGGCGGAGCGAAAAAAGTCTGCCGATGCCGGACGGTTTGCTTCCGCCGACACGGTTCGCGCGGTGATCCGCAAATTCATCCCCAATGGATGAAGTCGTCTGGCTGGACGAAGCGCTGCAGGATCTCGATGAGATCGGCTCCTATATCGCTCTCGACAATCCGCAGGCTGCTGAAAACGTAGTTCGCCGCATCGTGGAAGCTGTTTCCATGCTGGCATGGCACCCGAAAGTCGGGCGCCTGACATCGGATGAGGATACCCGGCGCCTCACCATCTCCGGCACTCCCTATATCGCCTTTTATCGCCTGCGCGAACGGGCCGAGATACTGGCAATTTTTCACACGTCGCGAAAATGGCCCGACCATCTGAAATAGGAAACGGCTCGGGCGCTCAGCCCTTCCTCCTCTCGATCGCCGCCTGGGCTGCCGCAAGGCGGGCGATGGGCACGCGGAAGGGCGAGCAGGAGACGTAGTCGAGATCGGCGTGTTCGCAGAAGCGGATCGAGGTCGGGTCGCCGCCGTGTTCGCCGCAGATGCCGAGCTTCAGGTCGTTGCGGGTGCGGCGGCCGCGTTCCGCCGCCATCTGGATCAGTTCGCCGACGCCGTCGAAATCGAGCGAGATGAACGGATCGTGCTCGAGGATGCCCTTCTTCTGGTAAGTCGGGATGAAGGCGGCGGCATCGTCGCGCGACATGCCGAAGGTCGTCTGGGTGAGGTCGTTGGTGCCGAAGGAGAAAAATTCGGCCGTCTCCGCGATCACATGGGCGCGGATCGCGGCGCGCGGCAGCTCGATCATCGTGCCGGCGAGATAGGCGATCGGCACGCCGGTTTCCTTGGCGACATCCTCGGCGACGCGGTCGATGACGCCCTTCACATAGTCAAGTTCCTTGCGCAGGCTGACGAGCGGAACCATGATTTCCAGCTCGACCGGTTCGCCTGTCTGCTTGCCGGCCTCGACCGCCGCCTCGAAAATGGCGCGCGTCTGCATTTCGGCGATCTCCGGATAGGAAATCGCCAGCCGGCAGCCGCGATGGCCAAGCATCGGGTTGAATTCGTGGATCGCATCGATGCGCCGGGCGAGGAAGGCCGGCGGCATCGCCATCGCCTTGGCGACCTCGGCGATCTCGCCTTCGGTCTTCGGCAGGAACTCGTGCAGCGGCGGGTCGAGCAGGCGGATGGTCACCGGCAGGCCGTGCATGATCGAAAACAGCTCGATGAAGTCGGAACGCTGCATCGGCAGGAGTTTAGCCAGCGCGGCGCGGCGGCCCTTCTCGTCCTCGGCGAGGATCATCTCGCGCATCACATGGATCCGGTCGCCTTCGAAGAACATGTGCTCGGTGCGGCAAAGCCCGATGCCTTCGGCCCCGAAGGAGCGCGCGGCGCGGGCGTCCTGCGGGGTGTCGGCATTGGTCCGCACCGTCATGCGGCGGGTCTTGTCGGCCCAGGCCATCAGCTTGCCGAAATCTCCCGACAGCGCCGGCTGGATCATCGGCACGGCGCCCTTCAGCACCTGGCCGGAGGAGCCGTCGATGGTGATCGTGTCGCCGCGCTTCAGCGTCACGCCGCCGCTTCCGATCAGGAGTTCGTTGCGCATGTCGACGCGCATGGAACCGGCGCCGACGACGCAGGGTATGCCCATGCCGCGGGCGACCACCGCCGCATGGCTGGTCATGCCGCCGCGGGTGGTCAGGATGCCCTCTGCGGCATGCATGCCGTGGATATCCTCGGGGCTCGTTTCGATGCGCACCAGTATGACCTTGCGGCCTTCATGTTCCGCCTCGACCGCCTCTTCGGCGGTAAAGACGATCTCGCCGGTCGCAGCTCCCGGGGAGGCCGGCAGGCCGGAGCCGACCACGTGGCGTTCGACGCGCGGATCGATGGTCGGGTGGAGGAGCTGGTCGAGCGACGGCGGCTCGATGCGGCAGACGGCCTCCTCCTCGGTGATCACGCCCTCCTCCACCATATCGACGGCGATCTTCATCGCCGCGCGGGTGGTGCGCTTGCCCGAACGGGTCTGCAGCATCCACAGCTTGCCGCGCTCGATGGTGAATTCGAGGTCCTGCATATCGCGATAATGCGCTTCCAGCCGGTCGCAGATCACCTTGAACTCGGCAAACGCCTCGGGCATCAGCTTTTCCATCGACGGCTTGTCGGAGCCCGAGGCGATGCGCCCTTCCTCGGTGATCGATTGCGGGGTGCGGATGCCGGCAACGACATCCTCCCCTTGCGCATTGACCAGGAACTCGCCGTAGAGGGCCTTTTCGCCGGTCGAGGGATTGCGGGTGAAGGCGACGCCGGTTGCGGAGGACGAGCCGAGATTGCCGAACACCATGGTCTGGACGTTGACGGCCGTACCCCATTCCTCGGGGATACGGTGCAGCGTGCGGTAGGTCATGGCGCGCGGGTTCATCCAGCTCGAGAAGACGGCGCGAATGGCACCCCAGAGCTGCACATGCGGATCCTGCGGGAAGCTGCTGCCAAGCTCCTCCTCGATCATCTTCTTGTAGAGGCCGACGACGTGCTGCCATTCGACGGCGGAAAGGTCCGTATCGTAGTCGTGCCCGAGGCGGGCCTTCTCGTCTTCGAGGATCTCCTCGAAGACCTCGTGGTCGAGGCCCATGACCACATCGGCATACATCTGGATGAAACGGCGATAGCTATCCCAGGCAAAGCGCGCATCGCCGGCGTCGTGACCGAGCGCCTGCACGGTCTCGTCGTTGAGGCCGAGGTTCAGCACCGTGTCCATCATGCCCGGCATCGAGGCGCGGGCGCCGGAGCGCACCGACAGCAGGAGCGGCTTCACCTTGCCGCCGAAGACGCGGCCGGTCTGGCCCTCCATGACGGCAATGCCTTCAAGGACCTGATCCTTCAGGTCGTCGGGAAGCGTTCTGCCGTTCTTGAAATAGAAAACGCAGGCATCGGCAACGATGGTCAGTCCCGGAGGAACAGGCAGGCCGAGGCTTGCCATCTCGGCGAGATTGGCGCCCTTGCCGCCCAGCCGCTCGACATCTGCGGCGCGGCCCTCCGCCTCGCCGCCGCCGAAGCGATAGACCCATTTCGACATTGCTGCTCTCCACCCGTCGCAGTCTTTTACGCCATAAGTACAAGCTTTATGACGGTTTGGAAACGGATCTGGGCAGGATTATGTTGCGCCGCAACAGAAACAGCCTCAAGCAGTTAAGAAACGGGCTGGAGGGTGCTTAAAAAACAAAGCTTTGCGGGGCCGGATCACAGGCGGCCCCGCAAAGCTTTCCGCCCGGGACAGGAAACCCGAACGGGGGGTGGGAAACATCAACTGTTGGCTGCGAAGCGTGTGGACGCTACGCGCGTTCCAATTCTGCATCAAGAAGATAACAATAGCTGGAAAATTACATCCCCCATATGGGTGATTCTACGTAGATGACAGGGAATTTTATATACAGGATACGCGGCTAAAAATTGATATTTGTCAAATAATTGCCTGGAATGCCGCCGGCGGGGCCTTAGCTCCCGGCCGAACCCCTTATGCTCAACTTGCCTCGCGCAGAAGTTCTGCGGTCTGAAGGTCGACGGAAACCAGCTGGGAAACGCCCTGTTCGGCCATCGTCACCCCAAAAAGCCGGTTCATGCGCGCCATGGTGATGGGATTGTGAGTGATGATGATGAAGCGGGTTTCAGTGGAAGCCGCCATCTCGTCCATCAGATTGCAATAGCGCTCCACATTGTGGTCATCAAGCGGCGCATCCACTTCGTCCAGCACGCAGATCGGCGCCGGATTGGTGAGGAAGACGGCAAAGATCAGCGCCATCGCCGTCAGCGCCTGCTCGCCGCCGGAGAGCAGCGTCATGGTCTGCGGCTTCTTGCCGGGCGGGCGGGCGAGGATTTCGAGGCCGGCTTCGAGCGGGTCGTCCGATTCGATCAGCTGCAGTTCCGCCGTGCCGCCGCCGAAGAGATGGGTGAAAAGCCGCTTGAACTGCTCGTTGACCACGTCGAAGGCGGCCAGCAACCGTTCGCGGCCTTCGCGGTTGAGGCTCTGGATGGCACCGCGCAGCTTGCGGATCGCATCGATCACGTCGGCGCGCTCCCGCATCAGGGTGTCGAGCTTGTTGGAGAGCTCCGTCTGTTCCTCGTCTGCGCGCAGGTTGACGGCACCGAGCCGTTCCCGCTCCATGCGCAGACGATCGACCTCGCGCTCGATCTCGCGGATATCGGGCATCGGCGCGTCGGGCTTGAGGCCCGCGAGCCGCAGCACTTCATGGGGCGCGACATTGAGGGTCTCGCGGATGCGGACCTCGCTCTCGTGGCGCTTTTCGGCGGCAGAAACCAGACGCTCCTCGGCACGGCCGCGCTTTTCACGCGACTCGGCGAGTTCGGACAGGGCGACGGTGGCGATCCGGTCGGCGTCGCGCTGATAGGTTTCGGCCTCCGCCAGCCGGTCTGCGGCGGCGCGGCGGGCCTCCTCGGCCTTCTGCAACTCGGAAAGCAGCGCGCGGCGTTTGTCGTCGAATTCCTCGGGCGCGGCTTCGAGATCGGCGATCTCCTCGCGGGCCTCTTCCTCGCGCTCGCGCAGGCTCTCGATCTGATGGGCGGCACTGGCGGCGCGCGCGGTCCAGGAGGCGCGCTCCTGGGCGATCGCGGCAAGCCGCCGCTTGCGGGCCTCGGTTTCGCGGCTCAGACCCTCGTAACGGGCACGCGCTTCGGCCAGCAAGCCGCGATCGGTCGCGACCACCGCCTGCTGGTCGCGCAGCCGGTTGTCGAGGTGGGAAATGTCCGGCGCGTCTTCGAGCTCGATGCGGGCATTTTCTTCCTGGACGCCGAGATCCTCGATCTGGGCGGTCACCTGGTTCACCGCTTCGCCGGCGACGTCGCGGCGGCGCATCAGGTCGCCGGCGGCACGTTCGGCGGCGGCCAGCGCATCGCGGGCTTCGGAAAGCTGACGGGCGGCAATTCGGGCGCGGTCGCGGGCATCCGCGAGGCGCCGTTCCGTCGCGGTGATTTCGGATGCGGCGGCGGCGAGCGCCACTTCAGTTTCCGACAGCACGATGCGCGCTTCGTCGATCTCCGCTTCCAGTTCCGACAGCCGGTTCTTCTGGGAAAGCCTGAGCGCAGCGGCACCCGGAGCCTCGGAGCCGGTCACGTGCCCGTCCCAACGATAGACGGCGCCTTCCCTGGTCACCAGCCGCTGGCCGGGCCGCAGCAGGCGCATCAGGCGATGCGCATCGCCGGATGCGATCACGCCAATCTGGGCAAGGCTGCGGGACAGTTCCGGCGGCGCGGTGACATGGGCGATCAGCGGCTGGGCACCCTGCGGCAGGCCGGGGTCGCCGGAACCGTCGCCATTGACCGACCAGTAGGTGGGGGCCGACGCATCGACCGGGCTTTCGAGATCGTCGCCGAGGACGGCACCTAGGGCTGCCTCGAAACCGCGGTCGACGCGGATCATGTCGGCAACCGCGACGAAATCCCCCGACGTGGCGCCGGCCGCCAGCATTTTCGAAATGGTGCGCGCCTCGGTCTCCAGCGCATTGAGCGCCGAGCGGGCGGCCTCCACCGGGCCGCGGGCCGTCAGCTCGGCGGAACGCGCGGCGGAAAGCGCCGCCTCCACGTCCTCGACGGCGATCGTCGCATCCTCGACGGCGATTTCCGCCGCCTCGACCGCCTCGCGCTTTTCCGCGGGATCGTCGAGGCCGGACAGCCGCTCGTTGATCGCATCGAGCTCGCCCGTCGCGTCGGCGAGCTGCCGGTCGAGACGCTGGCGGCGCTCGGTGAGATCGCGGATCAGCCGTTCCAGCTGGTTGCGGCCGGCGGCGGCCTCGGCGCGTTCGGCGGTGATCGCCGAAAACAGCGCTTCGCTCGTCGCCAGCGACGCCGCGGCCGCCTCAAAGGCCTCGCGCATCTCTTCGGCCTCGGAGCCGGAATCGGCGAGCATGTCGTTGAGCTCGGCCTCTTCCTCGGCAAGCTTCTCGAGGAAAGCGGTATTGTCGGCGGCAAGCCGTTCCTCGCGGCGGATATCCTCGCCAAGCTGGGCGAGCCGGCGGGTCAGTTCATCGCGGCGCTTCAGGAGGCGGTTCGCCTCTTCCTCCAGCTGGCCGCGCGCGATCTGCAGACGCTGAAGGGCGGCACCGGCCTTCGCTTCCTCCTCGCGCAGTTCCGGCAGTTTCAGGCTGGCGACCGCCTGGTTCTTGGCGGCCTCCATCTGCGCTTGCGCCTTTTGGGCGACGACGCTGGTGATCTGATTGAGCGCGCTTTCCGCCTCGCCTTCCGCCTCCTTGGCCTGCACCCAGCGGATATGCAGGAGCATCGCCTCGCGGGCGCGGATGTCGGCAGAGAGGGTCTTGAAACGGTTGGCCTGGCGGGCCTGGCGTTTCAGGCTCTCGATCTGGCTTTCGAGTTGGGAGAGCACGTCGTCGAGACGTTCGAGATTGCCTTCGGCGGCGCGCAGCCGCAGTTCCGCCTCGTGGCGGCGGGAATGCAGACCGGAAATGCCGGCGGCCTCTTCGAGAAGCTGGCGGCGGGCCTGGGGTTTTGCCTGGATCAGCTCGCCGATACGTCCCTGCCCGACCATGGAGGGCGAGCGGGCGCCGGTCGAGGCATCCGCAAACAGCAGCTGCACGTCCTTGGCGCGGGCTTCCTTGCCGTTGATGCGGTAGACCGAGCCGGACTCGCGCTCGATGCGGCGCGTCACCTGGATCTCGTCGGAATCGTTGAAGGCGGCGGGCGCCGTGCGGTCGGCATTATCGAGATAGAGGCCGACTTCGGCGGTATTGCGGGCCGGGCGGTTGCCGGAGCCCGAGAAGATCACGTCGTCCATGCCGGACGCGCGCATGTTCTTGTAGGAATTTTCCCCCATCACCCAGCGTAGCGCCTCGACAAGGTTGGACTTGCCGCAGCCGTTCGGGCCGACCACACCGGTCAGCCCGCGCTCGATGACGAATTCCGTCGGTTCGACGAAAGACTTGAATCCGAGAACCCGCAGCTTGTTGAACTTCATGCCGCGGCCCTCACCTTCCCGTCAGGGAAGGCGCACTCACGACAGGCTGTCGATGAGCTTCGACATGGATTCAACCGACATATCTCCCGAATACTTCTTGCCGTTGATCAGGAAGGTCGGCGTGGAGTTGACGCCAAATTCATCCGCACCCCTCTTAACCACGGCATTCACTTGATCCAGAAGCTTCTGGTTCGTCAAGCAGGCCTCGAAAGTCTGCTGTGAGTAACCTGCGACTTTGACCGTCTGGAGCAGCGCATTGCGCACGTTTCCGTCCGCAGGCGACGCCCAGCCGCGCTGCTGCTTGAACAGCATCGAGACCATCGGGAAATACTGGGCGGGCGTTGCAAGCTCCGCGGCGTTCTGCGGGCTGCAGCGGGCAAGCATGAAAGCGGCGGTCGCGACCGGATCGAACGGGAATTCGCGGATGATGAAGCGCACCTTGCCGGTGTCGATATACTTGGTCTTGATCGTGTCGAAAGTCTTGTTGTGGAAGTTGGCGCAATGCGGGCAGGTCATCGACATGTATTCGATGATCGTGACCTTGGCATTTTCGTCACCCAGCGCCATTTCCGGCAGCGGACCCGGCTTCACCGCAGCCGCCATGTCCACGTTGCCCTGCGATTCCGGCATTTCCTGCGCGAAAGCTTCGGAAGCGCCGAGCGGCAGCGCCAGGCAAAGGGCGGTGACAGCCACTCCGCCGAGAAGCGCGCGCCTGGTCATGGTCATTTCGTTCATCTGCATGGAACACCCGTGTGCGAGAGATCTTCAATAAAGGTGACATTCCGTATCGCGGCGCCCCAACGCGAACAAGCTGTCGATATGCAAATCTCTTCAAAGAATTGTGACAAATCGGAGGTCTATCAGGAGGATCGGCGGGTTTATTCCTCAGACCTTGCGCTTCTGCTGCAGGACGGCGGTGCCGAGCCTTGTCACGGCCTTCTTCAGCGCCTCGCTTTCGATGCCTTCCATCATGGTTTCCAGCCGTTTTGCGGCCTCGCCCTTCAATGGCGGCGGCTTGCGGGGGTGCTTGAAGGTCTGGGAGACCGGTTTCTGGACAATGCGGATCTGGCGCACGGCGGGAAAACCGAAAAAGCCGTTGATGCGGGCGATCAACTCTCCCTGGGCGTGGGTCAGGAAAAGGGCGCGCGCACCCTCGCAGGCAATGGTCAGCACGCCGGCCTGGTGGCCGCCGCCGGAACCGGTGCCTTCGTCGCGGCGCGGCCAGGCGATCTTTTCCGGCCGCGTGCAATCGGCAAAATCCTCGCCGGCGATCTCGTCCCACGAGCCGAGCAGCGCCGTCGATATGCCGGCGCGGCGGGCAAGCACCGGATCGATGATGCCGTTCGCCACTTCCGAGATCTGGAACTCGCGTTTCTTGGGATAACTCATGACGCCTGCCATTGTGGCGCCGGCAGGCCTTGATGCCGGCGCACTCTTCCCACAACTATACGCCATCTCTTCCCTTTACGGCAAACAATGCTCCAGACGATCCACACCACCCATGCCCAGAAGCTGCTGACCTGGTACGACCGGCACCACAGGGAGCTTCCGTGGCGGGTGAGCCCGGCTGCGGCGAAGGCCGGGAAACGGGCCGATCCCTACCATGTCTGGCTGTCGGAAGTGATGCTGCAGCAGACCACGGTGCAGGCGGTGAAACCCTATTTCGCCAAGTTCCTGACGCTGTGGCCGAAGGTGACCGACCTTGCCGCCGCGCCGGTCGAGGACGTGATGGCGGCCTGGGCGGGCCTTGGTTATTACGCCCGCGCCCGCAACCTGAAGAAATGCGCCGAAGCCGTAGCCTCCGGACATGGCGGGGTGTTTCCCGACACCGAGGATGGCTTGCGCGCACTTCCCGGCATCGGCGACTATACGTCGGCAGCCGTCTCGGCGATCGCCTTCAATCGTCAATCCGCTGTCATGGACGGCAATGTCGAGCGGGTGATTTCGCGACTTTATGCCATCGACGCGCCGCTTCCGGGCTCGAAACCCGCCATGAAGGCGAAGGTGGCCGAACTGACGCCCACCGAGCGGCCGGGCGATTTCGCGCAGGCGATGATGGATCTCGGCGCGACGATCTGCACCCCGAAACGGCCGACCTGCGCGCTCTGTCCTTTTCGCGATGACTGTCTCGCCTTTGCCGAACACGACCCGGAGCGGTTTCCGGTGAAGGCGGCGAAGAAGGAGAAGCCGGTGCGATTGGGCGCTGTGTTCGTTGCCGTGACGCCCGAGGGCGAAGTGCTCTTGAGGCGGCGGATCGACAGCGGCCTGCTCGGCGGCATGACCGAAGTGCCGACCACCGCCTGGACCTCGCGCATCGACGGCGGAACCACGACGGAGCATGCCCCCTTCCCGGCAGCCTGGGAAGGGGCCGGCACCGTTACCCACGTCTTCACCCATTTCGAACTCAGGCTTTCGGTCTTCCGGGCGAAGACGGCAAAGGTCGCCATTGCCGACGGATGGTGGGAGCCGGTCGCGAATCTGGAAGCCCAGGCCTTGCCGACGGTGATGAAAAAAGCCATCACCCAGGCTCTTCCGCTGGCCTTTGAAAAAACGCCGAACTGATAGAGCCGCTTTTATTTCCGGGACATATCCATGGCAGCCAAGATCGACCACATCGTCTTCGACATCGGCAAGGTGCTGATCCACTACGATCCGAACCTTCCCTTTGCCCGCATCATTCCCGACGAAGAGGAGCGCAAATGGTTCTTCGAGAACGTCTGCACCCATGAATGGAACCTGGAACAGGACCGCGGGCGCAAGTGGGAAGACGCCGAGGCGTTGCTGGTCGCGCAATATCCGCAGCGCGAGGAGCAGATCCGCGCCTTCCGCAAATACTGGCACGAGATGGTGCCGCACGCCTATGACGGCTCGGTCGCGATCATGGAGGGCCTGATCGACAAGGGCCGCGACGTGACGATGCTGACCAATTTCGCCGCCGACACGTTCGTCGAGGCCAGAAGGATCTTTCCGTTTCTCAACAAGCCGCGCGGCGTCACCGTGTCGGGCGAGATCGGCCTGATCAAGCCCGACGTGGCGATCTACGAAAAGCACGCCCGAGATTTTGGGCTGGTTCCGGAAGCTTCGATCTTCATCGACGACAGCTACGCGAATGTCGAAGGTGCGCGCGCCGCCGGCTGGCAGGCCGTGCATTTCAAGGACCCGGAAACGCTGCGGCGGGATCTGATCGCCCACGGGATCGAACCATAACAGCCGGGCATTGGCGGGCCGGGCCTACAGGATCCGGCTCGCGACGCGGACGCGCCCGACGACCTTGAGATCCGCCTGACCATCCTTCAGCACGTGCTGCGGGCGATAACGTTCCAGATTGTCCGGCAGCAGTTCGAGGCTGCCATGCGGGAGCCTCTGCACCCGCCGGACGATCAGTTCCTCGCCGACATCGAACAGGTAGACGCGACCGTCCTCCAGTTTGCGGTCGCTGATATCGACAAACATCGGGGCTCCGTCGACGATCGTCGGCGACATGCTGTCACCCCTTGCGGACACGATGCGCAGGTTTTCCGGATCGACCGAAAGCTTCGCCCACAAGCTCCGAGGCATGGCCGCCCATGTGGTATCCGGCCGGTCGAGCGAAGGCTGTCCGTCCTCCTCGTCGGAATAAGCCGGGATCACAACGCGGTCGGCGTCATTCCAAAGCGGGCTCGGCTCGGAAAACCCGGGCGGCAAAACCTCCCGGGGTGAAAAATAGATGACCCCTTCCTCCACCGACCAGTCGTTGCCGAGATATTCGATCGGCACGTCGGCGAGTTCCGCCAGCATGTTGAGCGTGCTGTGGCGCGGTTCGGTCTTGCCGTGGCGGTAGTTGTCGAGCGTGTTGTCCTTGAGGCCGAGCGCATCGACGACACGCAGGCGGCCGCCGGCCAGCTCGCAGAGGATCAGCATCTTCAGCGCCACGGCACGGCGCGCGGCATCCCTGCCCTCCCAGCTTGGAGAGAACCGCGCCAGCGCACGCTCGATCCGGTGGCGCAACTCGCCATTGACAGGCAGGGACATTTGTCAAAACGCAAAATTGGAAATTTACTCAACCCTGTGCAACCTACGATAACAAGCGCAGGCGACGGCGGGAATAGCTAAATTTCGCAAGGGTTTCGGTTTTGGCCGCCTGCATAGGGAGCGAAAAAAGAAATGGCGCCCGGGATCAGCCTTCCCGGGCGCCAATTATCCTCGTCCGGGACTAGAGGTACGAAACCGGACGAGGCATTCTGTCGATGTGGCGGGGACCGGTGGATCAGTCCAATTTCGCCATATCGTTGCGGATCACGGATCGCAGTTCATCGATGGGCCTGAGAGATTGCCCATCGTCGAAATGCCAGAAAGTCCATCCGTTGCATGCATCAAGGCCCTGCACTTTCGCGCCGAGGCGATGAATGGAACCAGCCTCGCCACCTGCCGCGAGCGTGCCGTCGGCGCGGATGATCGCGCTGTGGCGGCGCCTGGCGTCGGTCAGGACCTGACCGGGCTTGACGAGACCGCTTTCGACCAGCGTGTTGAAGGCGACGCGAGGTTCGGCCTTCTTGCCGGTCATGACCGTCAGTTCCGCCTTGCCGAGCGGCTCGACGGAGGCGATGCGGGCGGAAGCCGCATCGATATAATCCTGCTCGCGCTCGATGCCGACAAAATTGCGGCCAAGGCGTTTTGCAACCGCGCCGGTCGTGCCTGAGCCGAAGAAGGGATCGAGGATGACATCGCCCGGCTTGGTCGAGGCCATGATCACACGGGCGAGCAGCGCTTCCGGCTTCTGGGTCGGATGCACCTTCTTGCCGTCTTCGCCCTTCAGGCGTTCGCCGCCGGAGCAGATCGGGAACAGCCAGTCGGAGCGCATCTGCACGTCGTCATTGGACGCCTTCAGCGCATCGTAGTTGAACGTATAGCTCTTGGCCTTGGCGTCGCGGCTTGCCCAGATCATCGTCTCGTGGGCGTTCTGGAACCGGCGGCCCTTGAAGTTCGGCATCGGGTTGACCTTGCGCCAGACGATGTCGTTCAGCAGCCAGAAATTCAGGTCCTGCATGATCGCGCCGACACGGAAGATATTATGGTAGGAGCCGATGACCCAGATCGTGCCATGCGGCTTCAAGACGCGGCGGCAGGCGAGCAGCCAGGCGCGGGTAAACACATCATACATTTCGAAGGAGGCGAACTGGTCCCACTCGTCGTCGACGGCATCGACCAGCGACTGATCGGGACGGTGCAGCGTGCCGCCGAGCTGGAGATTGTAGGGCGGATCGGCGAAGATCGCATCGACGGAATGATCCGGCAGGGCTTCCAGGGCAGCGACGCAATCGCCCTTGATGATGGAGTTTAGCCAAGTGTCCGGACGGACCTGACGCTTCAGGTCGGCCAGCGGAAGAACTGCTGCCATGTGCTACTCGCTACGCTCTACTCGATACCAATTTACTGACTGTTATGGTTACCCATTTTGGTTACCAAAGCCTGAAGCGGTGGAAGAATTCGGGAAAAATTTCGGAACGTGGAAAGATGGGCTGGGTTGATCATTCCCAAACATGCCGTATCTTTGGAGAACCACGATGGAGTGCAATCATGCCCACCGCAAAAGCATCCGCAAAGCGGAGTGAGCAGACGACAAGAAGAGTACTTCTTGCTGGAGAACTCAGCGATGCGGAAATCGCAGCGATCCGCGACGCGAAGGTCAAGACGGACGCGCCCTATAATCTCGACGACCTCGACGACCAAGGCAATCTTGTCTCCCGAAAGCCCTCGGATCGGGCGCGTTGAAAATCCCTCATTCGGCGCCAGTCGGGAGCATTGTCGCCTACGAATATCTCTGGCATTCCCAATCCGGGATGAGGGACGACGGCGAGAAAACGCGTCCTGCTGTTATCGTCCTGTCCGTCGTCCGCAATGGAGGCAAGGAGATCGTCTATTGCCTCGGCATCTCGCACAGCGAGCCGAAATCTCACCAACGGGCATTGCCGCTGCCGGCAAAGCTGCTGAGGTATCTCGGCCTCTCTGACGAACCGTCCTGGGCCTACACCGACCAATTGAATATCTTCATCTGGCCGGGCCCCGATTTGCGGCCCGCTTCATGGCTGTCGAGCCGACCGCATACCGAGGACAGTTGCGTGATCGGCCATTTGCCAAGCGACTGGTTCGAATTGCTCAAAGAGCATCTTGAAGAAAGCCGGCGGCTCGGGAAACTCGCTGGCATCAAACGTAGCGAATAACCGTTCAGGCCGCATGTACCTCGCGGCTGTCCTTCGGCGCCTCGTCCCGCTCGAACATGCCGTAGTCCCTGACAACGTGGCCGATGCGCAGGCGGTAGTCGGCAAAAACCCCGCCGCGGCCGGCTTTCTGGGCGGCGCGGTGGCTTTCGAGATTGCGCCAGGTCTTGACGGCCTCCTCGTCCCGCCAGAACGACAGGGAGAGGATCTTTCCGCGCAATGTCAGGCTTTCGAAACGCTCGATCGAGATGAAACCGTCGATGGTTTCCAGCTCCGACTGCAGCTCGCCGGCAAGGTCGAGATATTTGTGGCGCTCGCCCATATAGGGGATGACTTCGAAAATGACGGCGATCATGGCTTTACCAAAGCTCCGTGCGGCATGGATACGTTCTTGAGGAAGATGCGGTCCTCCTTGAGGATAAAACGTTCGCGCTTGGAAAATGCGTAATTCTCCTGGCCGAGCGGATCGGCCATCAGTCGGGCGCGATAGGCCTCGTAGGCGGCGAGGCTGTCGATGTTGTAGACGCCGTAGGCGGTTGTCGCCGAACCCTCGTGCGGGCCGAAATAACCGATCAGGTCGGCGCCGCAGCGCGGGATCGCCTGGCCCCAGTTGCGGGCATATTCAGTGAAAGCGTCCTTCTTGAATGGGTCGATCTCGTAGCGGATGAAACAGGTGATCATGGCTTGGTCTCCTTCTTGTAGTGGAGACGTTTTGCCATGTTGCCAGACGGAGATGCTTCGGTTACGGTCGAAGTATGAAAGAAGGTCCAGACATTGCCCGCATCGGAATGCTGTTCGGCGATCCCGCCCGCGCCAACATGCTGACGGCGCTTATGGGCGGCCAGGCGCTGACGGCGACCGAACTGGCGCAGGCAGCCGGGGTGACGCTGCAGACGGCGAGTTCGCATCTCTCCAAGCTCGAGGAAGGCGGCATTCTTGCCCAGCGCAAGCAGGGACGGCACCGCTATTTCACGCTTGCCGATGCGGCCGCCGGCACGCTGCTCGAAAACATCATGGGGTTTGCGGCGAGCCGGGGCCATCTGCGCCATCGGCCGGGGCCGAAAGATCCGGCGCTGCGCAAGGCGCGCGTTTGCTATGATCATCTGGCCGGCGATTACGGGGTCAGGATGCTGGACAGTTTCGTCGCCCGTGGCGCGATCGAGAGCGACGGCGAGAACCTGGCGATGACCGAGGACGGCCGCGCGGAACTCGGCACGCTCGGTATCGATGTGGCTTCACTGACATCCAACCGCAGGCCGCTCTGCAAATCCTGCCTCGACTGGAGCGAGCGGCGTTCGCATCTGGCCGGCACGCTCGGCAAGGCGCTGCTTGCCCATTTCCTCGAAAAGGGCTGGGCACGGCGCAGCGGGGAAAGCCGCGCCGTGCTGTTCACGCCCGAGGGCGAGCGGAAGTTTCTGGCTCTGTTTCCGACCGGCTGATCTTCATGACCAGCGCGTCTGCATAATCCTCTCCCGCGATACGATCGCAAAGGCTGCTCCATTCGCAGCCCGTGCAGGCGCGGCGCGTCACGCCGGCAGAGAAGGCTTGGCGCATTTTCTCGAACAGCGCCGGATCGGAGGCGATCGCCGTACCGATCTCAACCTCCCGGCCAAGCAGGCCGGCAATATCCGCCAGCGCCGCGGCATCACGACCGGCAACCGAGACACCGAAACAATGCGCAGCTTCATCCGCCAGAAGCGGGGCGCAGATATCGTCGGGGCCGGAGACGATCTCGATCGTCTCGCCGGCAGAAAGCCGGCCGGCGAGACGACGATAGTTCACGACGAAGGCCGGGCTATAGCCCTCGCCGACAAAGGTCAGCATGCAGAGAAGATGATGCGGCCTAAGCCTCACCGTCATTCTGCGGCAGCGCGGTTGCGGGAGGCGACTGCTGCAAGGACAGCCGCCGCCAGGCCCGATTTCAGCGCAGCACCCAGCACGAACGGAGCAACACCGGCCCAGAACGCCTTTTCAGCGCCGATCAGCGCCGCAAGCCAGGCCCAGCCGAGCGCAAGGCATAGTAGGTTTGCGATCAGATGTGCAGAGAAACTGGCGAGGATGCGCCGCCCGGTCCAGCCGCGTTCGGCAAGCCAGCCGACAACGGCGGCAATCACCGGAAAGGAAAAGAGATAACCGGCGGTCGGCCCCGCGAAGGCGGCAATACCGCCTGCCCCACCCGCCAGCACCGGCGCTCCAAGTGCTGCTTCTCCAAGCCACGCCAGTACCGTCAAGGCACCGAGCCGCCAGCCGTAAAGCGCACCGATCATGGTCACGGCGAAGGTCTGCATGGTGATCGGTACCGGAACCATCGGCACGGCGATCCGGGACGCGACCGCCAGCACCAGCGTGCCCGCAAGCACGAACAGGAGCTTGGCGGGAACGGACCGGGCGGCAAGCCGAAAGGGATCGAAAACGAGCGTCTGCTGGGAACTTATCAGGGTCATTGGCCTCTCCTTTTCAAATTATAGATAATTTTGACTCCCATCTATTTTATGAGGCGGATTTTTGTTGAACGCAAGGGCCTCGCATCACACATCCGACGGACGGCGAGCAGGAAAAGCCATGCCGGCGGCCAAAATAGGCCGGAAAGCACGGAATTCTTAGTGATAAAAATTATCTATAATTTTGGAAAATGATCAGCCGACGATTGCGAAAGTTTCGCGTGGCGTACCGTTTTTCGCCGGCTGCGGGCCGCGGCCGATCCATTGCACATGCTTCTGCAGGATGGCGGCGGCCTCGTCCGTCCTGCCCTGCCGGAGGGCGGCGAGGATGGCGCGGTGGTCGTGGTCGGTGCGCTTTTCCCAGCCGGATTGCCAGGCCGAGAACAGGAAGCGGGCGCTTGCGGCATGCAGGTCGTCGATCGAGGCGAGCAGGCGCCTCATGCCGCAGGGCGTCAGGATCAGCCGGTGGAAACGGCGGTTCGCGTCTTCCCAGGCATGCACGTCGGCGGCGGCATCGCCTTCCCGCGTCGCCTCCTCCGCCGCATCGAGGATGGCGGGGGTCAGGTGGCGGGCGGCGTGGCGGAGCGCCAGCACTTCCAGCACGGCGCGCATTTCCGCCACCTCGCGGACTTCGGCGAGATCGAAGGACGCGACGCGCACGCCGCGGCGCGGCTCGCTGATCGCCAGGCCCTGCGCCTCCAGCCGGCGGAAGGCCTCGCGCACCGGCACGTGACTGGTCTGGAATTCCTCGGCGATGTGATCCTGGCGAAGACGGGCACCGGGAGCGAGCTCGCCGCGCACTATGCGATCGGCAAGCACCCGGCTGATTCGACTGGCGATTGTGTCTTCCGGCTCCTTGCTCATCAGCGTTCCTTAGAACGCCACCCCCGGCTTGTCGAGAGCCGCCCGCTACGCTTGTTCCCGCCATGCATGGCGGTTGGTTGAGGTTTGCGGTACCATCGTATAAAAGGCCGCCTCACCTTCCATACAGGCCCATAGAAGGCATTTCCTCATGAGCAGCTTCGACCTCATCATTTTCGATTGCGACGGCGTTCTCGTCGATTCCGAAATCATCGCGGCACAGGTGGAATCCCGGCTGCTGACGGAGGCGGGTTACCCGATCAGCGTCGAGGAAATGGGCGAGCGATTCGCCGGCATGACCTGGAAGAACATTCTTCTGGAGGTCGAGAAGGAAGCCAACATTCCGCTGTCGGCCTCGCTGATCGACAAGTCCGAGACGCTGCTCGACGCGCGGCTCGGGCGCGACGTTAAGATCATCGACGGGGTGAAATTCGCACTCGCAAGGCTGACGACGCAGCGCTGCATCTGCTCCAATTCGAGCAGTCACCGGATCGACATGATGCTCGAAAAGGTCGGCCTCAAGCCGTATTTCGCGCCGCACATCTATTCGGCCAAGGACCTCGGGCCGGATCGGGTGAAGCCGAAGCCGGACATCTTCCTGCACGCCGCCCAGCAGTTCAAAGTCCCGCCGGAGAAATGCCTGGTGATCGAGGACTCCACCCACGGCGTCCATGGCGCCAAGGCCGCCGGCATGCGCGTCGTCGGCTTTACCGGCGCATCCCATACCTATCCGAGCCATGCCGACCGGCTGACGGATGCGGGCGCAGAAACCGTGATCTCGCGGATGATGGACCTGCCGGCCGTCATCGCCGCGCTGGGCGAATGGGCCGGCGCGTTCTGAGAACCCCGACCGTTTCTTCCTAGATCACTTCCGGCGGACCGGCTTCTTTGCGGGGCCGGTGTCGAAGCCGAGGCGGACGCGGGTGAAGCGCGACGCGCCGCCCTGGGCGTTCGGGATCTGCACATCCGCCTTGTTGAAGATGAACTGGGTGCCGCCGGCCGGCATGTCGACCGGGAATGCCACCTTCTGCGAATAGATGACGCTGTCGCCATCGACCACCTCGACGAGGACCGGCAGGGTGACCTTGCCGGGAACGCCGACGGGGCCCTGAACGACGCGGCCCTGTGCGACGACATTGATGGTCAGCGTCGTTTCATTGGCGGTGCACTGGCGCGTCGCGTCGGCGAGCGAAGCCTGGTAGAGCAGCTTTTCCGGCTTGTTCTCGCCGCCGCGCGCATAGGCGCGATGGATCGCGGTCTGCTCCAGCATCACGACCGGCGGGCAGAAGGCCTGCACGACCGGAGTTACGGCCTGACCTGCGGGGGCCGCATTGGCGGTTGGGGTCAGTCCTTCGGTCGGCGCCGAGGAATTGCAGCCTGCGAGAACCGCAACGACCGATACCGCCAGAAAACCACGCGAAATCTTTGCAAACACCGTACTCAACCCTCTTCCATCGCAATTTCCGGGCAGACACCGAAGCGAACCGGACTGTTGTTTTCCGGTCTTTCACCGCCCATTTTCCTGGTCTATATCAGCGGCGCGAATAAAAATCGATTGGGGATTGACGGTCGTGGACTACATTTCTACCCGGGGCGAAGCCGCTCCGCTCGGATTCCGGGATGCGCTGATGGCGGGGCTTGCCCGCGACGGCGGCCTTTATGTGCCGCGCCAATGGCCCTCGCTCTCTAAAAAGGAAATTCGCGCGCTGCGCGGCAAGACCTATCAGGAAGTCGCCTTCGAGATCCTGAAGCACTTCGTCGGCGACGAAATCCCGGCCGACAAGCTGAAGGGCATGATCACGGAAGCCTATGCCACCTTCCGGCATCCGGCCGTCGTGCCGCTGGTGCAGACAGGGCCCAATGATTTTGTGCTCGAACTCTTCCACGGCACCACGCTCGCCTTCAAGGACGTGGCGATGCAGCTGCTCGCCCGGCTGATGGACTATGTGCTCGCCGAGCGCGGCGAACGCGCGACGATCGTCGGCGCGACTTCGGGCGATACCGGCGGGGCGGCGATCGACGCCTTTGCGGGGCGCCAGCGCACCGACATTTTCATCCTCTTCCCGCATGGCAAGGTCTCGTCCGTACAGCAGCGGCAGATGACGACGTCCACTGCCGCCAATGTGCATGCGCTTGCCGTGAAGGGCAATTTCGACGACTGCCAGAACCTCGTGAAAGAGATGTTCAACGACGTCGCCTTCCGCGACCGGGTCAGGCTTTCCGGCGTCAACTCGATCAACTGGGCGCGGATCATGGCGCAGGTGGTCTATTATTTCACCGCCGCCGTTTCGCTCGGCGGGCCGGACCGGAAGATCTCGTTTACGGTACCGACCGGCAATTTCGGCGATATCTTCGCGGGCTACGTGGCCAAAAAGATGGGCCTGCCGATCGACCGGCTGGTGATCGCCACCAATGACAACGACATCCTGGCCCGGACGCTGAAGACCGGGCGCTACGAGATGCGCGACGTCAAGGCGACCACCTCGCCATCGATGGACATCCAGATCTCGTCGAATTTCGAGCGGCTGCTGTTCGAGGCCTATGGCCGCGATGCCGGCTCGGTTCGCGCCGCCATGGCCGGGCTGAAACAGTCCGGCAGTTTCGAGATCAAGCCGGACGCGCTGAAAGCGATCCGCCGCGAATTCCGCGCCGGCCGGGCGACCGAGCGGCAGGTTGCCGCGACGATCCGCGAGACGCTTGCCGAAACCGGATACCTGCTCGACCCGCATACGGCGACCGGCGTTTTCGTCGCGAAAAAGAATGCAAAGCCGGCGAGCCCGATGGTGACGCTTGCCACCGCCCACCCGGCCAAATTTCCGGCCTCGGTAAAATCCGCTTGCGGAATTGATCCGGCGCTTCCATCATGGCTTGCTGATCTTATGCAAAGGGAGGAGCGCTTCGATATCTTGGAGCCTGAGCTTAAGTCCGTCGAAACTTTCATCGGCGAGCATGCCCGCGCTAAGTAATACAAGTATCGGCGGCGCCGGAAAGACGTAAAGATGAATGTAGAAATCACCCGGCTCGCCTCCGGGTTGACGGTCGTCACCGAAACCATGCCGCATCTGGAGAGCGTCGCGCTGGGTGTCTGGATCAAGTCCGGATCACGCAACGAGACCGAGGACGAACACGGGATCGCCCACCTCCTCGAGCACATGGCCTTCAAGGGCACCGCCCGCCGCAGCGCTCGCGACATCGCCGAAGAAATCGAGAATGTCGGCGGCGAGCTGAATGCCGCAACCTCGACCGAAACCACCTCCTATTACGCCCGCGTGCTCAAGGACCATGTGCCGCTCGCGGTCGATATCCTCGCCGACATCCTGACGGAATCGGCCTTCGACGAGGAAGAGCTGCGCCGCGAAAAGCACGTCATCCTGCAGGAGATCGGCGCCGCCAACGACACGCCCGACGACGTGGTGTTCGACAAGTTTTCCGAGGTCGCCTATCTCGGCCAGACGCTCGGCCGGCCGATCCTCGGCACGCCGGAAACGGTCAAGAGCTTCTCGCCGGGCCAGATCCGCAACTATCTTTCGCGCAACTACACCACGGACCGCATGTTCGTGGTCGCGGCCGGCGCCGTCGATCATGCGACCTTCGCCAAACAGGTGGAAGAGCGTTTCGCCAGCCTGCCGATGACGCCGAGCGCGCCTCCCGTGCTCGAAACCGCCCGCTATATCGGCGGCGACGTGCGCGAAACCCGCGACCTGATGGACGCGCAGGTCCTGCTCGGTTTCGAGGGCAAGGCCTATCACATGCGCGACTTCTACTGTTCGCAGATCCTTGCCAACATTCTCGGCGGCGGCATGTCGTCGCGCCTGTTCCAGGAAGTGCGCGAACATCGCGGTCTCTGCTATTCGGTCTATGCCTTCCACTGGGGTTTTTCCGATACCGGCATCTTCGGCATCCATGCGGCGACCGGCGGCAACGAGCTGCCGACGCTGGTGCCCGTCATCCTCGACGAGCTGCGCAAGTCTTCGGAAACCATTCACCAGCAGGAAATCGACCGCGCCCGCGCCCAGATCCGCGCCCAGCTGCTGATGGGCCAGGAAAGCCCGGCGGCGCGCGCCGGCCAGATCGCCCGCCAGATGATGCTCTACGGACGCCCGATCCCGAACCCGGAAATGATGGAACGGCTGGAAGGGATCACCACCGAGCGGCTGACCGATCTTGCCGGACGGCTGTTTTTCGATACAGTTCCGACATTGTCGGCGGTCGGCCCGATCGAACAGCTCGCGCCGCTCGGCGACATCACCGCGGCGCTCGCCTCGCCGGGGATCCAGACGAAGAAGGCTGCCGGTTAAACCGGCCGCCCTGCCCGGAGCAGCACTCGCATGACCAAGTCGGTGTTTCGGTTCCTGTCGCGACAGCCGGACACACCAGAGCTTTATGGCGAAAACCACCTGCTCCGGCTTCCCCGCTATTCCGATTACAAGCAATGGCAGCGGCTGCGCTCGGAAAGCCGCCCGTTCCTGCAGCCCTGGGAGCCGATCTGGCGGCCGGACGAACTGACCGAGGGATCGTTCCGCTCGCGCGTCGTCAGGAGCGGCCAGGAATATGCGTCCGGGCTTGCCGTACCGCTGCTTCTCTTTCGCCGGGACGATCAGGTCCTGCTCGGCGGCCTGACCATCGGCTATATCCGCCGGGGGGCGGCGCAGAGCTGCATGATCGGCTACTGGATGGGAGAAAAACATTCCGGCCAAGGCCATATGTTGGCCGCATTGAAGGTGGCTATCCCGTACATCTACAGCGGACTTCAGTTGCACCGGATCGAGGCAGCCTGTATTCCGGAGAACTGGAAAAGTGTACGGCTTCTGGAAAAGGCCGGCTTCGAGCAGGAAGGTCTTTTGCGCAAGTATCTCAAAATCAATGGCGAATGGCGCGACCACCTGATGTTTTCCCGGCTGCCGGAAGACGGTGAGTTCGGGAAGATGCTGAAGCCATGAGCGCCCGTTCCTTGCGTCCTGCGCCGTTGATCCGCCTCGTTCCGGCGATCATCGCCCTCCTTGTTGTCGCCATGTTCCTGACGGCGGCGCCGGGTGCGCACGCCGCAGAACCGGTCAAGATCTCGCGGGACGACACCGCGCTCGATCTGACGAGAACCACGGATATCTACGTCAACCAGGGCGAAGCCTTCCAGGTCTCGACCGCCGCCGCAGCGGACGGCATCCGCCGCCGCATCGAGGTGCGCGCCAGTTCGCCCGGCCACCAGGGCGACTGGGCGGTCTTCGCACTTTCCAACGTCTCGGAAGAACAGCTCGAACGGGTGATCGTCGCGCCGCATTTCCGGCTCGCCAATTCGAAAATGTTCTGGCCGGATCTCGGCTCGCAGCGCATCATCTCGATCACGCCGTCGGAAGGTTTTGCGCTCGACCGGATACCGAGCGCAGATGCCGACGTTTTCCGGATCACGCTGAACCCCGGCTCGACCATCACCTTCGTGGCGGAACTGGCGACGCCCTCGCTGCCGCAGATCTATCTCTGGCAGCCGGACGCCTACAAGGACACGGTCAACTCGTTCACCCTCTATCGCGGCATCGTCCTCGGCATCGCCGGTCTGCTGGCGGTGTTCCTGACCATCCTTTTCGTCGTCAAGGGCACGTCGATGCTGCCGGCGGCGGCGGCACTCGCCTGGGCGGTGCTCGCCTATATCTGCGTCGATTTCGGCTTCCTCGACAAGCTGATCACCATCACCTCGGGCGACCAGCGCATCTGGCGCGCGGCGGCGGAAGTGGCGCTTGCCTCCTCGCTCGTCATCTTCCTGTTCACCTATCTCAACCTCAACCGCTGGCATGTGCATCTGGGTTACGCGACGCTTGCCTGGGTGGTCGGCCTTGTGCTGCTGGGCGGCGTGGCGATCTACGACCCGTCGGTCGCGTCCGGCATCGCCCGTATCTCGTTTGCGCTGACCGGTACGGTCGGCATCCTTCTGATCATCTATCTCGGTTTCAACCGCTACGACCGGGCGATCCTGCTGGTGCCGACCTGGGCGCTGATCCTGGTCTGGCTGTTCGGCGGCTGGCTGACGGTGACCGGCAAGCTCGACAACGACATCATCCAGCCGGCGCTGGGCGGCGGGCTGGTGCTGATCGTGCTTCTGATCGGCTTCACGGTCATGCAGCACGCCTTTGCCGGCGGGGCCTATCAGCAGGGCCTGTTTTCGGACCTCGAACGCCAGTCGCTGGCACTGACGGGCAGCGGCGATACGGTCTGGGACTGGGACGTGGCGCGCGACCGCGTCGTCACCACGCCCGACATCTCGGCCCGCCTCGGGCTTGATTCCGGCGCCATGCACGGGCCGGTGCGCAACTGGGTGCCGCGGCTGCATCCCGACGACCGCGACCGTTTTCGCGCCACGCTGGACGTGCTTCTCGAACACCGCCGCGGCCGGCTGAACCACGAATTTCGCATCCGCGCCGAGGACGGGCATTTCCACTGGCTGCAGATCCGCGCCCGGCCGGTGCTCGGCTCGAACGGCGAAATCATCCGCTGCGTCGGGACGATCGTGGATGTGACCGAGCAGAAGAATTCCGTCGAACGGCTGCTGCAGGACGCGCTGCACGACAACCTGACGGGCCTGCCGAACCGCCAGGTCTTCCTCGACCGGCTGCAATCGGTGCTGACGCTCGCGCCTGGCGGCGACACCCTGCGGCCGACGGTGATGGCAATCGACATCGACCGCTACAAGCAGGTCAACGATTCACTCGGCATTGCGGCCGGCGACAACATCCTGATCGCGCTCACCCGCCGCCTGCGGCGTCTGCTGAAACCGCAGGACACGCTGGCCCGGCTTGCCGGCGACCAGTTCGGCCTGATCCTGGTTTCGGAACGCGATCCGGCCAAGGTGGCGGATTTCGCCGACGCGGTCTCCAAGGCGATCATGGTGCCGATCAATTTCGCCAATCGCGAAATCATCCTCACGGCCTCGATCGGCCTGTCTTCCTGGGTCGACCAGCAGGAAAGTGCCTCCGGCATGCTGGCCGACGCGGAACTTGCCATGTACCGGGCGAAACGCGCCGGCGGCAACCGCGTCGAGCCTTTCCGCCCCGCCTTTCGGGCCGCCGGCGCCGACAAGCTGCAGATCGAGACCGATCTGCGCCGCGCCATCGAGCGCAAGGAACTGTTCCTCGCTTATCAGCCGATCATCAGCCTGAAGGATGGCGAGATCGCCGGTTTCGAGGCGCTGATGCGCTGGGACCACCCCAAGCGCGGCAGCATTCCCCCTTCGGAATTCATCCCGATCGCGGAGATGTCGGACCTGATCGGCCCGCTCGGCCTGTTCGCCATGGACCGCGCCGCCACCGACCTGATGATCTGGCAGCAGCAGACGGGCGACCTGCCGGTCTTCGTGTCGGTCAACCTGTCGAGCGCGCAATTGCTCAATGCCGACCTCTATAACGACGTGCGCGCGCTGTTGCAGAAGACCCAGGTCAATCCGGGTCAGCTGAAGCTCGAACTCACCGAGTCGCTGATGATGGAGAACCCGGAACAGGCGCGCTTGGTGCTCGCCAAGCTCAAGGAAACCGGCCTCAGCCTCGCGCTCGACGATTTCGGCACCGGTTATTCGTCGCTCGCCTACCTCACGCAGTTCCCGTTCGACACGATCAAACTCGACAAGGCGCTGGTCCGCAATGCCACCGAAAAGCGGGCCGTGCTGCTGCGTTCGGTGATCGCCATGGCCCGGGCGCTCGAAATGACGGTGGTGGCCGAAGGCGTGGAGACCGACGAGGATGCGGCCGAACTCGCCAAGATGGGCTGCCATTTCGGCCAGAGCTACCTGTTCGGCCCGCCCGCGCCGGCAGACGCGGTGCTGCGGCTGTTGAAGGAGCGGTTTCCGCTGACCAAGCGGGCGTAAGCCTCTACCGACGATGTATGGTGGGACGGCCGCTCCAGCCGATCTCCCCCCTTGAGGGGGAGATGCCCGGCAGGGCAGAGGGGAGTGTATCCGCACCACATCAACCTTGGACTTTGCCGCTCCGTCGCTACCCCCCTCTGTCACTTTCGTGACATCTCCCCCTCAAGGGGGGAGATCGTTGGGAGACAGCCGCACTCTCCAGGAGCTTTTCGATCACGAAGACGAGGTCACGCCGCCTTCCCCGTTCTCGGACGTTCCCGCGCAAACGGGCTCAAACCCAGCCATTGCTGCATCGAGCTTGCCATTTCCGGATCGCCGTCGAGTTCAAGCCGGCCGCTTGCCATCTCGGCCCGCACGGTTGCGAGACCCATCCAGATCGCCGTCATCGTCCTGAGCGACGAGGTCACGTAGAGGTCGATCTCGAAGCCCGGATCGGTCGAGCAGATATCGACCTCGCCGCCGTCGACGACCAGCCAGTAGCGTTGCTGGGCCGCGGGCCGTTCGGGATACTGGAACAGCACTGTGCAGCGCCGGGACGGCATCGGGGTCGGATCGAGATGGCGGCGCATGTCCCACATCAGCAGCGAGGGATCGAGCTTCTGAAGCGAATGCTGGGTCTCGACCCAGTGCTGGCCCCAGAAGCCGAGCGTCATCACCACCTCGCGCAGATCCTCGCCGGCAGGCGTCAGGTGGTATTCGGTCGCGCCGTCCTCTCCCCTTCGGTTTTCGACGATGCCCGCCTGGACCAGTTCCTTCAGCCGTTTCGAAAGCAGGGTCGGCGACATGCGCGGCACACCGCGCCTGAGGTCGTTGAAGCGGCAACTGCCGCAAAGGAGTTCCCGCAGGATGAGCGGCGTCCAGCGGGTGCAGAAAATCTCCGCCGCCATTGCGACCGGGCAGAACTGGCCATAGCTCGCGGTGACCTCCAACATCGCCAACCTCCTCAGTATGCCCCAGGTCAGGATAATCCCGTTCCGGAAGCGAACCAAGTCCGCTTTATGGACTACCGATTGCATGCCGCAGCGCCGGTCGGGACTGAAAGTATCGCGCCATCACCGGCGCCCCTGCGTGACCGGCACGTCCCGTCGAATGCATAGCCATGTAACTATCATAAATCCTGAGCTCGGCGCCTTGGCCAAGTCAATCAAGCCAATTCCACTTCTCGCTTGACTTATTCATAGCTCCGTAGCTATACGTAAATCCATAGCCAATGAGGTATGGATCTCCAAGTGCCGGACGCTCACGACGTGCTCTTCAGAACACTCGCCGACCCAACCCGCCGGGCGCTCTTCGAGCGATTGTGCCGCGAAGGGGAAAAGACGGTCGGTGCCCTGACGGCTCAGGCCGGCGTTTCGCAACCAGTCGTCTCAAAACATCTCGGGCTGCTGAAGCAAGCCGGGCTGGTGCGCGACCGCCACGAGGGCCGACAGACCCATTACAGCGCCCAGCTCGGCGCGCTTGCCCCCCTAGTCGACTGGACGCGCGAGATGGCGGGGTTCTGGCAAACCCGCTTCGACCAGCTCGAGGACCTGCTGAAGAGGATGGACCAATGAACGATAGCTCGACCGAAATCCGCACCGTCGTCGTCGAACGCGAGTTCCCCCATCCGCCGGAAAAGGTGTGGCGGGCGCTGACGCAGCAGCACCTTGTCGAGGAATGGCTGATGAAGAACGATTTTCAGCCTGTCGTCGGCCACCGCTTCAATCTGCGCGGCGAATGGGGCGGCGTGCTGGATTGCGAGGTGCTGGCGGTGGATCTCCACGAAAGGCTCTCCTACAGCTGGAACCATGTGCATGACGATCCGGCCTATGATCTGAGGAGCGTCGTCACGCTGACGCTGACCCCGACGAGCGCGGGCACCCATCTGCGCATGGAGCAGTCGGGCTTCCGGCCGGATCAGAAGCTCGCCTTCAACGGCGCCCGCCACGGATGGCAGGGCTTCCTCGGCGCGCTGGAGACGGTTTTGGCACGTCAGGGCTGACGCGAGGCGGCACCGGCGGCGAATTCAGGACGCCGCAGCCGAAAACCGGTTCGATCATCGCCCGTTGGCGCGCCGGCGGGCCAACGGGCGGCCGGAATGGTTTATCCGCCCCTCCCCGCGAGGAGGGGCGGACACATCGCAAATTCGTTCTAGAGGAGGAATTACCGTTGACCTGGAACATGTTGATCCGGCAGCTCCACCGCTGGCTGTCGATCGCCTTCACCTTGACCGTGATTGCCAATTTCGTCGCCATGGGCTTCGGCGAGCCGCCCCCGTGGGTGGTCTATTCTCCCCTGCCGCCGCTCTTCCTGCTATTGTTCAGCGGCCTATATCTGTTTGCGCTGCCTTACGCCCGCCGCAGCGGGCAAGGCGTCCGCGGATAGGAGTGAAGCGAATGGCCGGCAGGACATCCAGAACCTCGGGAAAGGTTACGCAGAGGGCGACCGCCGGCAATGCCGAAGCGGAATCGGTGCTCCTGTCGGGCGGCAACCCGCAGATCGCCAAGGGTTATGGCAATGCGCCTGTGCAAGCCTATATCGCCGCCATGCCGGGCTGGAAAAGCGATGTTGGGCGCCGTCTCGACGCGCTCGTCACGCGCACCGTTCCTGACGTGTACAAGGCGGTCAAATGGAACTCGCCGCTCTACGGCATCGAAGGCGATGGCTGGTTCCTGGGCGTCCATTGCTTTGCCAGATACATCAAGCTCGCCTTCTTTCGCGGCGCTTCGCTGAACCCGGTCCCTCCCGGCGCATCCAAGACACCACAGACGCGCTATTTCCATATCCACGAGGGCGACGAATTCGACGAAGCCCAGCTTGCCGACTGGATAAGTCAGGCGAGCCAATTGCCCGGCGAGAAAATGTAAACCTCGACCATCATCATGAAGAAAGCGACATCTGCCATGGAGACGACGAAAAGCGCTTCGAAGGACGGAGAAACCTCTCCCTCGCAGCTGATCGACGCGCGGATCAGGGAGCTCGGCGACTGGCGGGGCGAGACGCTCTCGCGGGTGCGCGCACTCATCCGGCAGGCCGAGCCCGACGTGATCGAGGAGTGGAAATGGCGTGGGGTTCCCGTCTGGGAGCTTGCCGGCATCATCTGCACCGGAGAAACCTACAAGGCGGCCGTGAAGCTGACCTTTGCCAAGGGCGCCTCCCTTGAAGACCCTGCCGGTCTCTTCAACTCCAGCCTCGAGGGCAACACAAGGCGCGCCATCGATTTCCACGAGGGCGACAAGATCGATGAAGAGGCATTCAAGGCACTCATTCGCGCCGCCGCAGCATTAAATTCCACCCGGCCTGCAGGTTCGAAGAAGAAGCCGAAAAGCGCTTGAACATCTGGTTATGGAGACGGAATATCGGCCTTTCCGGGCTCCTTTCCATGGCTCGCAGGCTGCCTGGCACGCTTGGCACTGCAGGGCCGACACCATTGACGATCCGGGCCGCAGGCCAGACCTAGTCCATTTCCTGTACTTGCGGCTATGCGTCCAGCGGCCAACAATCCGCCCATTCTCAACAGATGGGAGGAGAAAACCATGACGGCAGCAACCGAATTCAAGCCCGCTCACACGGTCCATTCCAATGCGATCGGCATCGCCAGATCGCTCGGACCGGTGTTTGCGGCACGCGCCGTGGAGGGCGGTGACGGCGATGCATTTGTCGCCGAGAACTACCGCGACCTGCGCCAATCCGGCCTGGTCGAGGCCGGCGTTCCGGCCGATCTGGGCGGCGGCGGCGCGGAAGTTCGCGAACTCTGCGAGATGATCAGGGAGCTCGCGCATCATTGCGGATCGACCGCGCTCGCCTTTTCGATGCACACCCATCAGGTGGCGATCCCCGCCTGGCGCTGGACGCATCAGAAGGCGGCGCCGGTCATGCCGCTTCTCAAACGCGTGGCGGCAGAGCGGATCATCCTTCTGTCGAGCGGCGGCTCGGACTGGATCGAGGGGTCCGGCAAGGCCGAGAAGGTCGACGGCGGCTACCGGATCACCGGCCGCAAGATCTTCACCTCCGGTTCGCCGATGGGCGATCTCCTGATGACCGGCGCCGTCCTCGACGAACCGGACGGACCGAAGGTCCTGCATTTCGGCCTGCCGATGAAATCGCCGCATGTCAAAATTCTCGACACCTGGAAGGTGATGGGAATGCGCGGCACGGGATCCAATGACGTGATGATCGAGGGCCATGTGGTGCCGGAGGAGGCGGTGGCGCTGAAGCGCAACCAGGGCGAATGGCACATGCTCTTCCACATCATCTCGATGATCGCCTTCCCGCTGATCTACTCGGCCTATCTCGGGGTTGCGGAAAGTGCCCGCGACATCGCCATCGAGCTGGCCAAGCGGAAGGAGCCGGATGCGCATGTGATCGAGCTCGCCGGCCGGATGGAGACCGAGCTCCGGGCGGCGCAATACGCCCATGCCGCCATGATCGCGGTGGCCGAACGCGGCGAACCTTCGCCTGATACGACCAACGAGATCATGATCGGCCGTTCGCTGGTCGCCCGCCACGCGATTGCCGCAACGGAACTGGCCATGGAAACGGCAGGCGGCACGGCCTTCTATCGCAACAAGGGCCTCGAACGCCGGTTCCGCGACGTCCAGGGTGCCCGCTACCACCCGATGAGGACCGGCCCTCAGCTCGAGTTTGCCGGCCGCACGGCGCTGGGTCTCGACACGCTCAGGATCTATTGACGCCAAAACTAGAAGTAATCACAGGTAAAAATCTGTAAAATCCGCCGTTTGTCATGGGAAGAAGGCGAAAGCATCGATTTCATCGCAAAACAGCATTTCCGAAAATATGAAAACGCATATTTCGAGTTGACGAAATCGTGATCTTACCCCCTAATTCCCAGGGGTTTCTGAATGCGCCCCACAAACTGCTTCCCGCCTTTCGATCCACCGAAAGGCGGGTTTTCTTTTTCCGGCGGAGGCTTCCTATCCGCGGTGGGCGTGGATCAGCCGGTGAATATATTCCAGCTTGACCATGACGGCCTGCGACAGGACGAAGGGATAAAGATCCGGCTGGCCCATCGAGCGATGGATGCTGTTGAGCGCCATGCTGAACGGGACCCAGGCGGCGACGAGTTGTTCCGCATCCCGCGCCGCATAGGGATTGAACGCAACTTCCGCCGCCATTTCCGCATGGCCGCGCGGTTCGATCACCATGCCATAGGCGCGCGCCGTCTCCAGTGTGTCGACGATATGCAGATAATGGGCGAAGCACTCGGCAAAGTCTTCCCACGGGTGGGAACTCGCATAGGTGCTGATGTAGAAGTCCTGCCAGTTGGGCGGCGGGCCCTGCTCGTAATTCCTCTGCAGCGCCGCGCCGTAGTCGGCGGTCTCGTCGCCGAAGACGGCGCGGAACTCGGCCAGCCGGCCGCCGTCGCGCACCAGCTTGTCCCAGACGTAGTGGCCGGTTTCGTGCCGAAAATGACCGAGCATGGTGCGATAGGGCTCGTTCATCGAGACCCGCACCTGTTCGCGGGTGACATCGTCGGCCTCGGCGGCGCGGATGGCGATCAGGCCTTCCTCATGACCGGTCATGGCCGGCACGACGGTGCCGTCGGGCTGTACCTCGTCGATGAGGAAGTCGAAGACGAGACCGCCCTGCGGATCCTCTTCGCGATTGGTGCGCGGCAGGTTCAACCGCAGCAGCGAATAGAAGAGATGCCGCTGGGCCTGGCTGATGCGCCGCCACTGGTTGAGGCCGACCTCGGTCGCGGCATCCGGCACCAGCCGGTTATGACGGCAGGCCGGGCAGAAGGGGTGCGGATCATCGGCGATCACCGTCCAGTTGCAGATATCCGGGCCGGCATTGGCGCAGAGCCTGACCCTGTGCTCCGGTCTTGCGATCAGATGCCAGGTACCGTCTGTCGAATCCTCCTCCAGCGCATGCATGGCGAGCATCTCCGGCACGAAAGCCAGCCGGTGGCCGCAGTTCACGCAGGAGCGGTTGTCGAAATGGATGGGTTGGCCGCAATGATCGCAGTCGTAGAGGCGCATGGAGGTTCCGTCGGATCGAGTAAAGGCGGATGGGAACGAGGCGGATACAGAAAACCTGCTCCAGCCGGAGCCGGAACAGGTTTGAATTCTAGGCTTGGAACGTGACCGTTACATACGGTCGACAACGCTCTTTGCGGCATCCTTCACCTTGCCCTTGGCCTGCTGCGCATGGCCCTTGGCTTCCTGGCCCGCACCCTTTGCCTTGAGCTTCGGATTGTCGGTCATATCGCCGGCGGCCTGCTTGACCTTACCGGCCACTTCGTTGGCCTTGCCGGCCATCTTGTCACTGGTGCTGCCCATCATGCTTCTCCTTCTCGCGGACGTCCATCGTCCTGCGGGAAGAAGAACTCCGGGCCGGGGGCTTCGTTCCGGGGTTTTCCAAAATTTAGAAGTCAGGCGTGGCCGGCTTCGCTGGAGAGCATTTCCGGGCTGACGCCGAGCAGGGCCAGGGCACGTTCGTATTTGCCTTCCAGCGCCCGGTCGAAGATCAATTCCTCGCTGGCTGCGCAGTTCAGCCAGCCGTTGTTGCCGATCTCGATTTCCAGCTGGCCGGGACCCCAGCCGGCATAACCGAGCAGCATCGTGGCCCGCGCCGGCCCGCGTCCGTCGCAGATGGCGCGGACGATATCGAGCGTGGCGGTAAGGGAGATGTCGTCGCTGACCGGAATGGAGGATTCGCTGACAAAATCGTCCGAATGCAGCACGAAGCCGCGCCCCGTCTCGACCGGTCCGCCCGAAAGGATCGGGAAATCGCGGGTCTGGACCGGCAGCATGATCGCATCGGCCTGATCCATGAGCTTCAAGTGCAGGAGAACGTCCGTGAACGAGATCTGCTGCGGACGGTTGATGATGAAACCCATGGCGCCGGCCTGGGAATGGGCGCAGATATAAACGACGGCGCGAGTGAAATTGCTGTCCTGCATGCCCGGCATGGCAATCAGGAACTGCCCGTCCAGAAAGCCCCGTTCGCTCTTGTCCCCCAGGGTCGAGAAAGCCATGATGCCTCCAGCCTGCCTTCCGGCCCAACCATGGGCAGGACAGCGTCGATTGCCATTCCATCAAGATGGGGCAGTCTGCCCGATCAATCAACCGAAAATGATCGGCATGCGCCGGCTCGTGACTGGTTTGGACACGTCCGATCGGTTAAATGCCTGGGCAATGAAGAGAATTTCGATGCGTAACATCCCTTCGAGGGTGCCGACCGTGCTCGCCGCCTGCATCGCCGTGGGCGCGGCGCTCGGTGCTGCCTCGGCAGGCCGTGCGGAGACCTCCCCCTGGGCCAGCAACGAAGGCGGCCGGATGCGGATCGTGGCGATGCCGCCGGAGCCGGACGGCACGGTGCGCGGCGCGCTGCAGATCGAGCCGAAGGCTGGCTGGATCACCTATTGGAAGGAGCCGGGCGATGCCGGCATTCCTCCGCAGATGGTGTTTTCCAAGGCAAGCGGCGTGACGCTGAGCAGCATGGCCTATCCGGTGCCGAAGCGGATCGACAACGGCAATTTGCGCGATATCGGCTACGACCATGCGGTCGCCCTGCCTTTCGAGCTCAAGATGGAAGATCCGAGCAAGCCCCTGAACCTCGGCGCGTCGGCCTTTGTCGGTCTCTGCCGCAACATCTGCATTCCCTTCCAGGCGGATTTCTCGCTGCAGCTCGGGGCGACCAAGGGCACGCCGGTCGAGGAGGCGATGATCCTCAATGCCGCCGCCTCGAAACTGCCGGAAGCGCCATCGGGAGATTTTGCCGTCACCCACTATGCGATGACGCACGGGCGCGACAAGCTGAGCCTGAAGCTGAAGCTGCCGGCGGGAACCTCGGCGCCGCCACAGGTGATCGTCACGGGTCCACAGGGCCATGTGCTCTTCGACGGCGTCAACGGCCGCCGCGACGGCGAGGCCTACGCGCTCGACATGCCGGTCGGCAAGCTGCCGAAAAACTACGACATCAAGGGCAAACGCTGGGGCATTCTGGTCATCGCCGGCAACCGGGCGATGGAAACCTCGCTCGCCTTCGAGTAAGCCGCTGACCCTCGATTGAACGGCCGCTTGCCGGCGTCCGCATTGCGGCGTCTCTCACTTGTCTTGCGTCAAGTCCGCTCTATAGTCGCCCGGAACGGCGGGGCTGAGACAGGCGCTCGCCCAAACGAGGAGAGCTCCATGACGATTGCCATCGGCGATAAACTTCCCGCAGCCACGTTCAAGGAAAAGACCGCGGACGGTCCGGTCGAGATCACCACCGGACAGCTTTTCGACGGCAAGAAGGTCGTGCTTTTCGCGGTGCCCGGCGCATTCACGCCCACCTGCACGCTGAACCACCTGCCGGGCTATCTCGAAAACCGCGACGCGATTCTTGCGAGAGGCGTCGACGACATCGCCGTTCTCGCCGTCAACGACTGGCACGTGATGGGCGCCTGGGCGACCCAGACGGGCGGCCTCGGCAAGATCCATTTCCTCGCCGACTGGGACGGCGCCTTCACCAAGGCGCTCGGCCTCGACGCCGATCTTTCCGCCGGCGGTCTCGGGGTGCGCTCCAAGCGTTATTCGATGCTCGTCGAAAACGGCGTCGTAAAATCGCTCAACGTCGAGGAAAGCCCCGGACAGGCCACTGTCTCCGGCGCGGCGGCGATGCTGGAACAGCTCTGAACGGTCTCCAGTTTGCTTTCGAAGGACGCCTGCGGGCGTCCTTTTTGTTTGCGCCCGCGTTCGGGAACTTCCGGCGGCCCTTCCGGTTACGCTGTCAGTCAATTGAAGGGAGAGCGCAATGGAAAACGCCCTATGGTTATTCGTCGTTGCGGGTGGCGCGGCCATTCTGGGGCTCGCCCTCGCCTTCGGGATCATCAGGCAGAACCCGGCAAGAGGCGTCGGTGCCATCGCCGGAGCTTTCATCGTCGCGATCGGAGCCGTCGGGCTCGGATATCTGGTTTCCAGCCAGACGGAAACCGCACCGACCAAATCGCCGGACATCCAAGGCAGCCAGTATGAAACTCCCGCTCGACCTTCCGATCAGAACGCGCTGCCGGGCCTGAACCAGTCGAACCGCTGACATCTCGGCCATAGGCGTCATCGCGCCTGCCGACGTGGTGACGTGAACCGGCAAGGCGCCATCAGCCGACCTACGATCTTCAAAATCATGAGCCGCCTTGTTTTTGCCATTTTTGTTATAACATAACTGTAATGTTATTACATTTTATGGCGGCTCGCATGTCATATCCACGTCCTTCTTCCGGCCTCCTCGGCCGCTCGGCTGCCAGCCGGCTCCTCTATGTCGCGTTGCTTCTCGGCCTACTCTGGCTGGCGATCCGTTGGGCGGTGACGCTGCCGTGAGCGCCCTCCTGACGCTCGACAACCTGACGGTCACCTACGACCGTCATCCCGCCGTCCATCACGTATCGGGCTTCTTCCGGGCCGGCAGCCTGACCGCGATTGCCGGGCCGAACGGGGCCGGCAAGTCGACGCTGATGAAAGCGATCATGGGCGAATTGCGGCCGGCGGAAGGTCGGCTGCAGCATCGGCTCACCCGCAGCGATTTCGGTTACCTGCCACAGGCGGCGGATATCAACCGGCGTTTCCCGATCTCCGTCCTCGATACCGTGCTGCTCGGCGCATGGCGGCATACGGGAGCCTTCAAGGCGAATGGTGCCCGCGAGTACCGTGGGGCAGACGAGGCACTCGCCGCCGTCGGCCTCGGCGGTTTCGAGCGGCGGCCGATCGGATCGCTGTCGGCCGGACAGTTCCAGCGGGTGCTGTTTGCGCGGCTCCTGCTCCAGGATGCAAAGATCATCCTGCTCGACGAGCCGTTCACCGCAATCGACGCACGCACGACGGAAGACCTGCTCGGCATCGTCGCGCACTGGCATGGCGAAGGCCGCACGGTGATCGCCGTGCTCCACGATCTCGAGCAGGTGCGAACGCATTTTCCCGAAACCCTGCTTCTCGCCCGCGAATGTATCGCCTGGGGGCCGACGGCGGTGGTGATGTCGGCGGACAATCTCCTCAAGGCGCGGATGATGGCCGAGCGCTGGGACGATGGCGCGGGGGTCTGCGAACCGCAGGCCGGCAGCACCTTGCCTGGCGCGTCGCGCTCGCCGAAACCCTCGATCGGCGGGCCGGCCGCATGAGCGCCTACGACCTCCTGATCGCGCCGTTTGCCGATTACGGCTTCATGCGCCGGGCTCTGGTGGCATGCCTGTGCCTGGCACTCGGATCCGGCCCCATCGGCGTCTTCCTGATGCTGCGGCGCATGAGCCTGATGGGCGACGCGATGAGCCATGCGGTGCTGCCGGGTGCGGCGATCGGCTATCTGGTCGCCGGCTCGCTGTCGCTGACGGCGATGGGGATCGGCGGGCTGATCGCCGGGCTTTCCGTGGCGCTGCTTTCCGGCGTCGTCAGCCGTTCCACCGTGCTGCAGGAAGATGCGAGCTTTGCGAGCTTCTACCTCGCCTCGCTTGCTCTCGGCGTGCTGATCGTCTCGCTGCGCGGCTCCAACATCGATCTTCTCCACGTACTGTTCGGCACCATTCTCGCCATAGACGGCCCGGCGCTCGCCTTGATCGGCGGCATCACCTCGGTGACGCTGCTGACGCTCGCGATCGTCTACCGGCCGCTGGTCGCCGAGTGTTTCGATCCGGGCTTCCTGCGCGCCGTCGGCGGGCGCGGGCCGGTCTATCATGCGCTGTTCCTGCTGCTCGTGGTGCTCAACATGGTGGCGAGCTTCCAGGCGCTCGGCACGCTGATGGCGGTCGGGCTGATGATGCTGCCGGTGGCGATCGCGCAGCTCTGGGCGCGCAGCCTGACGGCGATGATGGCGCTTGCCGCCGCCGCGGCCGCCGTCTCCGGTTATGTCGGGCTGATCGCCTCCTACCATCTCGAACTTGCATCGGGCCCGACGATCATCATGACGGCGGCGGTGATCTACGGTTTTTCCATCCTCTTTTCGCCCTCCGGCTTTGCCCGGCGGCTCTTCCCCCGTCCGCATCTCGCGGGCTGATTTTAAGGAGACTTCGATGATATCCCGCAGACTGCTTCTCTCCGCCGCTATTCCCGCCCTCATGGCCTTTTCCACCGTGCCGGCCTTCGCGGACACGCTGAAAGTCGTCGCCTCCTTCACCGTACTGGGCGACGTCGTCTCGCAGGTGGGCGGCAAACATGTGAAGGTGACCAATCTCGTCGGCCCGAACGGAGATCCCCACGAATTCGAGCCGTCGCCGAGCGACGCCAAAAACCTCAAGGCGGCGCAGGTGGTTTTCGTCAGCGGCGAGGGCCTGGAAGGCTGGATGGACCGGCTGATCACCGCCTCAGGCTACAAAGGCAAGCCGGTCGTGGTCTCGGACGGCATCAGCACGCGCAGCATGGACGAGGACGGCAAGACGGTGACCGATCCGCATGTCTGGAACAGCCCGGTCAACGTCAAGATCTGGGTCGCCAATATCGAGAAGGCGCTGTCGGAGGCAGATCCGGGCGATGCGGGTGCCTTCAAGGCGAATGCCGAGGCCTATCTCCAGAAGCTCGACGCGATGAATGCTTATGCGCATTCCAAGTTCGATAATATCCCCGCCGACCGCCGCAAGGTGCTGACCAGCCACGACGCCTTCGGTTATTTCGGCCGCGAATACAATGTGCGCTTCCTGGCGCCGCTCGGGCTTTCGACCGAAACCGAAGCTTCCGCCGCCGACGTCGCCAAGCTGATCGAGCAGATCAAGGCGGAGGGCGTAAAAACCTATTTCCTGGAGAATTCCAACGATCCGCGGCTGGTGAAGCAGGTCGCAAGGGCGACGGCGGCCCAGCCGGGCGGCGAGCTCTATGTGGAATCGCTCTCGGACGCCAAGGGGCCGGCGCCGACCTATGAGAAGATGTTCCGCTACAATGTCGACCAGATCGCCGCGGCAATGGCGAAGTCGAGCTGAGAAAAAGAGGGCCGCGGGCTGATGCCGGCGGCCTTTCCTCAGACAGCCATGTCGAAGACCAGCAGCCCCGAAAGGCCGCCGTCGGCGGAACCGATGATCCGGTCGCCGACGGTGATGTGGTCCGGATGGACGAGATACGCGTCACGCGCTTCGGGGCTTTCGAAGGTCACCACGAAACCGTCGAGGAAGCCGCCGTTCAGGCCCTCGGGGGAGACGTTCTGGCCGAACTTCACATCGAGGATGCCGGGCGTGACATCCTTCAGCGCCACGACCGCATCATAGATCGACTGCTTTTCGGCCTGCTGGATGGCCCCCTTGAACCGAACGAATACGCAATGCAGGATCATGAGCCGGCCTCCCGAGTTGTTTGCGGCAGAATAGTGACTGATGCTCGGAGCGCAACAGCGGTTCAGGCAATTTCCAGAAGCAGGGCGCGATGGTCGGAGACCTCCGGCTGCGCGACCACATCGAAACGTCCCACCTTCACATCCGGCGTCACCAGCAGAAAGTCCGCATAACGGCCCTCCTTCGGGTACCAGGAGGTACGGGTGTCGGTGAAACCGCGCGTGGTGACGAGATCGATGAGGCCGAGCCGGCCGAGGATCGCGAAAGTTTCGCTGCCGGGCAGCAGGTTGAAGTCGCCGCAAACGACCATTGGCTCGCCGGCCTGCCGCACCTTTTCGATCAGCGCCACAAGCGCATGCGCCTGCGCCAGCCTGGCCGGCGTATCGCCCTTGCCGGCGAGATCGCGAAGACCGTGCATCTGCACGATCGTCACCGCCGCGCCCGCCCCGTGGCGGAAGACACGCACGCCATGGGCGTTGCGGGGGCGCGGATGTTCGCCAAAACCGGCGAGCGGGAAATCACCATGGATGAACCCCTGCGCCTGACCGATCACCGGCAGGCCCTGCCGGACGAAGGTCGCGATCCCCCATTCCGACATCACCTCGCGATTGCCGTCATAAAGCGGACCGCAGGCAGCCGGCGCGAAAAAGGCACGGTGCCCCGGCAGAACGGCCTCGACATCCTCCAGCAGGCTTGCCCGCTGCGGCAGTTCGAAATCGCCCTCGCGAAAGGTCAGCCAGCCGCCGCCATATCCCGCGACATGGGTGACCTCCTGCAGGCAAAGCACATCCGCATCGGCGTCCTTCAGATACCGCATCAGCGGTTCATGGACGCGGCCGCCCCAGGCGTTGAGGCAGATCAGGCGCAGGGTCATCGCTCAACGCTCCGCGGAAATCATCAGGATCATCGGGCGGTCCATTTCTTCGGCAAGGGCCGGATTGGCGGCAATCTCATCCGCCGACGGGTGCCATTCAATGAGGCGGCAGACGGCAAATCCGCAGTCGATCAATGTGTTCAACGTGGTGCCGATGGTGCGGTGGTATTTGACGACGCCCCTGTCGAGCCAGTCCGTCATGCGCCGGCCCTCGACCGAATACCCATCCACAGGCCAGAATTTCTGGCCTGCCTCGTCCGTCCGCCAGCCCGGTCGGGCGGAGGCCATGTAGATCGGGTGCTCGATGGTGAAGACGAATTTTCCGCCGGGCGAGAGAGCGGCGTGGACCTCGGCCGCCAGCTGGCCGAAATCCTCCAGGTAATGGAAAGCAAGCGAACTGTAGGCGAGATCGAAAGCGGCCGTCGACAGCTCGATACGCTCCAGATCGGCGATTTCATAAGTGATGCCCGGACCGGCGTTTTCGGCCCGCGCCCTTGCGATCATGTTTTCCGAGAGATCGAGGCCGAGCACGGAGGCAGCGCCCTCTTCCGCCGCAAAGCGCGAGAACCAGCCGAAACCGCAGCCGAGATCGACGACGCGCAGGCCCTTCATCTTAGGAAGCAGGGTCCGGATCACCGGCCATTCGGCGGCGCCGGCGAGGCCATGGACCGAACGGCCGAGCCGGCTGTAGCCTTCGAAGAAGTCCGGCGTGTCGTAGACGTTCTGCGCCATCGGTCCCTCCCCGGCCCCAAGCGGCTATTTCTTCTTGAACGGCGCCATGCCGAGGCGGGCAAGCTCGTCGGCGCGCTCGTTTTCAGGATGGCCGGCATGGCCCTTCACCCAGTGCAGCGTCACCTTGTGCTTGTTGCGCGCCTCTTCCAGCTGCTGCCAGAGTTCTGCATTCTTGACCGGTTTCTTGTCGGCGGTCTTCCAGCCGTTCTTTTTCCAGCCGAAAATCCACTTGGAAATGCCGTCCATCACATATTTGCTGTCGGTGTGAAGGTTGACCTCGCACGGGGTTTTCAGCGCGTTCAAGGCCGTGATCGCCGCCATCAGCTCCATGCGGTTGTTGGTCGTCTCCGCCTCGCCGCCGAACATTTCCTTTTCCGTCTCGCCATACCGCAGGATGGCGCCCCAGCCGCCCGGACCGGGATTGCCGGAACAGGCACCGTCGGTGAAAATTTCTACCTGCTTCATGATGCGGACGGTCTTTCCTCGGCAAGCCCGTATTCGCTGGCCGATGTGATCTGGCGGTGGAAGCGCAGCTTGCGCAGATATTCGAGCGGATCCTTCTTGACGACCAGGGCACCGGCCGGCGTCGTCAGCCAGTCGTAGAGCCTGGTCAGGAAGAAGCGCAGCGCCGAGCCGCGCGCGAGGATCGGCAGGGCCGCGATCTCCTCACCGTCGAGCGGGCGGACGCTCTGGTAACCTTCGAGCAGCGCCTGGCCCTTGGTGAGATTGTAGGCGCCGTCCTTTTCGAAACACCAGGCGTTCAGGCAGATCGAGACGTCATAGGCGAGCAGGTCGTTGCAGGCGAAATAGAAGTCGATCAGGCCGGACAGCTCGTCGCCGAGGAAGAAGACATTGTCCTGGAAGAGATCGGCATGGATGACGCCGGCCGGCAGATCCTTCGGCCAGTTGGCGCTCAGGAAATCGAGCTCGGCGGAAATCTCGTCCTGCAGGCCGGTTTCGACCTCGTCGGCACGGGCCGCCGATTTTTCCCACAGCCCGATCCACCCTTCGCACGACAGCGCGTTCGGGCGTTTCAGCTCGAAGCCCTGACCGGAAAGATGCAGCCGGGCCAGCGCCTTGCCGACCTCGCGGCAATGCTTCGCCTCGGGTTTGCGCAGCCACATGCCCTCGAGGAAGGAGATAAGCGCGGCCGGCCGGCCCGACAGGGCGCCGTAGAGGCGTCCGTCGTTACGCGGCAAAGGCAGCGGGCATGACAGGCCGGCGGCGGCCAGATGCTGCATCAGGCCGAGGAAGAACGGCAGGTCGCGCTCGTCCGTGCGCTTTTCGTAGAGCGTCAGGATCAACGGATCGCGGGTCGTGTGCAGCAGGAAATTCGAGTTCTCGACGCCTTCGGCGATCCCCTTGTAGGAGGTCAGCTCGCCGACGTCGTATTCCGCCAGGAACCGCTTCAGGTCGTCTTCGGTGATATCGGTGTAAACGGCCAAGGTGGTCTCACAGTCCGTGGAAAATCAGAGTGGTTTGTGGGCGGGGCAAACGGGGTTGCTGCAGGCCGCATCCGTTCACGCCGGAACCCCGTTGACCCAGGCCATGTCCTCCACAGTCAGCGGCACGCTGCGCAGCTCCCGATTGACGAGGAAATTCTCGGTTTCCTCCGCCGTGATCGCAAGCTCGATCTCGGCGTCGAACCGTTCCTTGAAGGCGGCGATGATCTCGTCGACGATGACTTCCGGGGCCGACGCGCCGGCCGACAGGCCGAGCGTGCCGATGCGGCCGATTTCGTCCCAGTTCAGTTCGGAGGCGCGCTGCACCAGCATCGAGCGCTTTGCCCCTGCCCTCAGCGCCACTTCGACCAGGCGCTTGGAGTTCGACGAATTCGGAGCGCCAACGACGATGAACAGGTCGCAGCCGGGGGCGGCTTCCTTCACCGCTTCCTGGCGGTTGGTGGTGGCGTAGCAGATCGAGTCGGCGGCCGGCGCCGTGAGGTTCGGGAACCGCTCCTGCAGCTTGGCGATCACGCCGGCCGTATCGTCGACCGAAAGCGTCGTCTGGGTGACGTAGCCGAGATTGTCGGGGTCCTCGGGAATATAGGCTTCCGCATCGGCGATCGTATCGATAAGCGACACGGTGCCTGGCGGCAGCTGGCCCATCGTGCCGATCACTTCCGGGTGGCCGGCATGGCCGATCAGCACCACATGGCGGCCGAGGCGCTGGTGGCGCATGGCCTGCTTGTGGACCTTGGAAACCAGCGGACAGGTCGCGTCGAGATAAAAGAGATTGCGGGCCTGCGCATCCTCGGGCACCGATTTCGGCACGCCGTGGGCGGAGAAAACCACCGGCTGCTCCCGGTGCTCGGCCGGGATCTCGTCCAGTTCCTCGACGAAGACGGCGCCCTTGGCTTCCAGCCCCTCGACCACATAACGGTTATGGACGATCTCGTGGCGGACATAGACCGGCGCGCCATAAGCCTTGAGCGCCAGCACGACGATCTGGATCGCCCTGTCGACGCCGGCGCAGAAACCGCGCGGGCCGCAGAGGCGAATCTTGAGCGGGCTTTTTTCAGGTATGGATGATGCCATCAAATCAGGACGCCAGGACTGTCAGCACGAGAGCGAGAATGGCCGGGCCGCCCTGGATGAGCAGGATGCGCGGCTTGACCGACCACGCGCCATATATAGCGGCAATGATGACGCACACAAGAAAGAAGAGCTTCAATTGAAAGGCGAAGCCCGGATCGGCCTCAAGCAGCGACCAGAACAGGCCGGCGGCCAGGAAGCCGTTGTAGAGGCCCTGATTGGCGGCGAGAACCCTGGTGGTCTCGGCCTGTTCCGGCGACATGCGGAACACCTTTCGGCCGGTCGGGCCGGTCCATAGGAACATTTCCAGGACCAGAAACCCGACATGCAGAAGCGCGGTCAGCGCGACGAAAATGTTTGCCAGAAGTGCCATAACGTTGCCCCGATTCCCTCAACCCTTCGACAAGGCTATCGCAATTGCGGGTTTCAGGCCATGCGGGTTCAGGCGCGCTTGCGGCGGAAAAACATGCCGACGACGACGGCGACCAGAGCGGCCGCCAGACCGTACCAGGTGACGGCATATTGCAGGTGGCTGTTCGGCAGGTCGAACTGGGTGACCCCACCTTTCGGCCAGCCGCCCGGATTGGCGGCGGACGCGTCGGCATCCACGAAGAACTGCACGACCCTGGAGGCATCGATGCCGGTGGTGGAGGCCATCGCATCAAGATCCTTCCAATAAAAGATGTTCTTCGCCAGATCGTTGTCCGGCACGATGGAGGACGGTTTTTTGCCGAGCCGCACCCGGGCATAACCAGTGACGGTCTGCTGGCCGGCCAATTCCCCGGCGGTGCGGGTCTTCGGATCCTTCATCTCATAGGGCACGAAGCCGCGGTTGACGAACAGGATGCGGCCTTCGGCAAGCGTCATCGGCGTATAGACATAGAACCCGGTCTGGCCCCCGAAGGTCGCGAAGAAATGCCGTTCCCTGGAATGGTCGAACGTGCCGGCAACCGATACCCGCCGATATTCGATATCACCGCCGGTTTTCCGGACCGCCTCGATATCGGAGAGCTGGACGGGTGCCGCTGCCCGCCGCTCGGCGATATCGGCAAGCAGGCCCTCCTTCCAGTGCAATCGCTCCACCTGCCAGGTGCCGAGCGACAGAAGGATGACGAGCGCCGCCAGAACCGCGACGGCCGTCGCGATCATCCGGCCACGGCCGCGGGCGGGCGTTTCACGCCGGGGCTTCATCTGAATGTTCATGGTTCAAACCAGTTCAACGCGGAGCGTTCTTCCGACGGCGGCGGCCGCGCGCCGGAGGGTTAGCAGAGTGACGGAGGGATAGTGTGGATCGAGCAACCGGTCGAGCTGCTGGCGGCTGGAATGCATCCGCTCCGCCATGGCCTTTTTCGTCAACCCCTTCTCCGCCATGGCCGCCCGAACCTGATCGGCGATGACCTGCTTCAGGGCAACGGCCTCGGTTTCCTCCAACAGGCCATCGGCTTCGAGGAAATCATCGAAGCTCTCGGTCCTGTCGATATAGCCCTTTGCGTCACTCATGCGTCTATCTCTCTTTTTCGTTTCAGGGCGAGATCGATGTCCTGCGCCGGCGTCTTTTGGGTCTTCTTCTCAAAGCCGTGGAGCAGGATCATTTCTCCCTCATGGATAAGGAAGATCACCCTTGCGATGCGGCCCGAAGACAGGCTGCTTCGGACTTCCCACAGACCGTGACCGAGCGAGCGGCAATAGGGCATTCCGAGCGGCCATCCGAATTCGACACGCTGGATATCGATGCCGACCTGCCGCCGGTCTTCGCGAGAAAGTTCCATCAACCAATCGCGGACGGGCTTGCGGCCGTTGCCGGTCGCATAAAACCGTCCAACAATCTTCTTCAGTTCCCCACCCATCCGGCAGGAATGTAACAAATTTGGGACATCACCGCAAAAGAAAAGGGCGGCTCATCGCCGCCCTTCCTTGAATTCCTGTCCCCGGGATCAGCCGTGAACCGGTGCGCCCCAGCCGCCCCAGATGTAGATGGCGAAGAAGAGGAACAGCCAGACCACGTCGACGAAGTGCCAGTACCAGGCGGCGGCTTCGAAGCCGAAGTGCTTGGTGGGCGTGAAACCTCCGTTGGCGGCGCGCAGCAGGCAGACCAGCAGGAAGATGGTGCCGATCAGCACGTGGAAACCGTGGAAGCCGGTCGCCATGAAGAAGGTCGCGCCGTAGATCGAGTTGGAGAACGCGAACGGAGCGTGGACGTATTCGTAAGCCTGGACGCAGGAGAACAGGATGCCGAGTGCGACGGTCAGCGCGAGACCGGTGACCAGGCCCTTGCGGTCGCCATGCAGCAGCGCGTGGTGAGCCCAGGTGACGCAGGTGCCCGACAGCAGCAGGATGACCGTGTTGTAGATCGGCAGGTGCCAGGGATCGAGCACTTCGACGCCCTTCGGCGGCCACTGACCACCGAGGAACTCGACGCGGGTGGCCTGGATTGCCTCGTTGGCATAGAGGCTCGCATCGAAGAAGGCCCAGAACCAGGCGACGAAGAACATCACTTCGGAAGCGATGAACATGATCATGCCGTAGCGCAGGTGCAGGGAGACCACGCGGGTATGGGCGCCCGAATTGCCTTCCTTGATGGTGTCCGACCACCAGCCGATCATCGTATAGAGGATGATGGCGAGGCCGATGAAGAAGATCCACGGGGTCGCAAGGTCGAGACCGAAGATATGGAACTGGCCGCCATGCAGATAGCGCATGTAGCCCACCCCGCCGAAGGTCAGGACGAAGGCGCCGATCGAGGCCAGGATCGGCCACGGGCTCGGATCGATGATGTGGTAGTCGTGATTTTTCTGATGCGCGTCGGCCATGTCAGAATCCCCGGATGAATGCCTGCTTCGCCAGTTAAGGCGAACCCTCTTAAAGTTTCCCCACGCCTGTGTTCTGGGCGCCCGTCTTCGGGGCGCCTGCCTTCTGGCCTTCCGGCAGAGCGGCGACCGGTTTCGACGGCTCGCTCGGATAGAAGGTGTAGGACAGGGTGATCGTTTTGATGTTCTTGGTCTCTGGTGCCGTGGCGAGCTCCGGGTCAACGAAGAACACCACCGGCATCTGAACCGACTGGCCGGGCTGCAGCGTCTGCTCGGTGAAGCAGAAGCACTCGACCTTGTTGAAATAGGCGCCCGCTTCCATCGGCGTCACGTTGAACACGGCGCTTCCCGTCGTCGGCTTCGACGAGCGGTTGGTCGCGGTATATTCGATCTGCACGGTCTCGCCGATCTTCGGGTTCACGGCCTTGGCCGGCTTGAACTCCCAGTTCAGGCCCGGCGAGATATTGGCGTCGAACGTCACCTGGATCGGCTTGTTCAGGATCTTGTCGGAATACTGCTCGACGCGCTGGGTCGTGCCGTTGTAGCCGGTGACCTGGCAGAAAAGCCGGTAGAGCGGCACGGACGCATAGGCGGCGCCGACCATGCCGGCGACGAAAACGGCGCAGCCGGCGAAGATCGCGCTGTTGCTGACCCGCTTTGCCTGACCGTTCTGATTGACGTCCGTCATCGCTTCCACCCTAGTTCCCGACTCCGCCGATCTTCACCAGCGTCATGATGTAGAAGAGCACCACGAGCCCGGCGAGAACCACGCCGAGCGCGATATTGCGGTTGCGGCGCGACTTCCTCTGGGCTTCGCTGAGCTTGACGGTTTCCATCACAGCAAACCTCCGAGGAGCTGCGGCAGTCCCGCCAGCAGCCGGTCGGCCAGCAGGCCCGAGAAGATCGCGAACAGATAAAAGATCGAATAGGCGAACATCTTCTTCGCCGGCATCATCTTCTCGTCGCCGTCGGGCATGCGCCGGACGGCGATGGAACAGATGACGAAGATCGCGCCGAGCACGGCTGCGAAGATGCCGTAGCCGAGGCCGGCAAGACCGGTGAAGGTCGGAGCGACGGCAATTGCCGCAGTCAGCACCGCATAGGCGACGATCTGGTTCTTGGTGGAGGATTCGCCCGCGACATTCGGCATCATCGGCACGCCGACCGAGCCGTAGTCCCGCATCTTGAACAGCGCGAGAGCCCAGAAATGCGCCGGCGTCCACAGGAAGATGATCAGGAACAGGAGAATGCTGTCCAGCGAAACGCCGCCCGTCACGCAGGCCCAGCCGATCATCGGCGGGAAAGCGCCGGAGGCACCGCCGATGACGATGTTCTGCGGCGTCGAACGCTTCAGCCACATCGTATAGACGACCGCGTAGAAGAAGATGGTGAAGGCGAGCAGGCCGGCGGCAAACCAGTTGACCGCGAGGCCGAGGATCACGACCGAGAAGACCGAGAGCGTCAGGCCGAAGGCGAGCGCTTCCTGGGGCAGGATGCGGCCTGCCGGGATCGGGCGTCTGGCGGTGCGGGTCATGACCGCGTCGATATCGGCGTCATACCACATGTTCAGCGCCCCGGAGGCGCCGGCGCCGACGGCGATGCAGAGAATGGAAATCACGCCGAGGACCGGATTGATCTGGCCGGGCGCGAGGATGAGGCCGGCGAATGCGGTGAAGACCACGAGCGACATCACCCGCGGCTTCAGCAGTTCGAAGAAATCGCGCGCACCCGCTTCCGAGAGGCGCAAGCCTCCATCGGTGCCAAGGGCGTCGTGATTGTCGATAACCGTCATTGAACCGTCCTGTCTGGTATTCCAGGGCATCGCGATCGACGCGATGCCCCTTTTCGAAAGATCCGCTTACTTGATGCGCGGCAGCTGTTCCCACTGGTGGTACGGCGGCGGCGAAGACAGCTGCCATTCCAGCGTGGTCGCACCTTCGCCCCACGGATTGTCGCCGGCAACGCGCTTCTTGGCGAAGGCTTCCCAGACGCCGAAGAGGAAGATCAGCACACCGACGAAGGAGATGTAGGAGCCGACCGAGGAAACGTAGTTCCAGCCGGCGAAGGCATCCGGATAGTCGATGTAGCGGCGCGGCATGCCGGCGAGGCCGAGGAAGTGCTGCGGGAAGAACACCAGGTTGACGCCGATGAACATGACCCAGAAATGCAGGTTGCCGATCCGCTGGCTGTACATGTAGCCGAACATTTTCGGGAACCAGTAATACCAGGCCGCGAAGATGGCGAAAACGGCGCCGAGCGACAGAACGTAGTGGAAGTGGGCCACGACGTAATAGGTGTCATGCAGCGAGCGGTCGAGGCCGGCATTGGCGAGCTGGACGCCCGTGACGCCGCCGACGGTGAACAGGAAGATGAAGCCGATCGCCCAGATCATCGGCGTCGAGAAGGTCAGCGAGCCGCCCCACATCGTCGCGATCCAGGAGAAGATCTTGATGCCGGTCGGAACCGCGATGACCATCGTCGCGAAGACGAAGTAGCGCTGTGCGTCGAGCGACATGCCGACCGTGTACATGTGATGGGCCCAGACGATGAAGCCGACGGCGCCGATCGCGACCATGGCGTAGGCCATGCCGAGATAACCGAAGACCGGCTTTTTCGAGAAGGTCGAGACGATGTGGCTGATGATGCCGAAGCCGGGCAGGATCAGGATGTACACTTCCGGGTGACCGAAGAACCAGAACAGATGCTGGTAGAGGATCGGGTCACCGCCGCCTTCCGGCGCGAAGAAGGTCGTGCCGAAGTTGCGGTCGGTCAGAAGCATGGTGATGGCGCCCGCCAGAACCGGCAGCGAGAGCAGCAGCAGGAAGGCGGTGACCAGAACGGCCCAGGCGAACAGCGGCATCTTGTGCAGCGTCATGCCCGGAGCGCGCATGTTGAGGATCGTGGTGATGAAGTTGATCGCGCCGAGGATCGAGGACGCACCGGCGACGTGCAGCGAGAAGATCGCAAGATCGACCGCCGGACCCGGGTGACCCATGGTCGCAAGCGGCGGATACATCGTCCAGCCGCCGCCGACGCCGTATGCGCCCGCCGGACCTTCGACGAACATCGAAAGCAGCAGCAGCAGGAATGCCGGCACGATCAGCCAGAAGGAAATGTTGTTCAGGCGCGGGAATGCCATGTCCGGCGCGCCGATCATGATCGGCACCATCCAGTTGGCGAAACCGCCGATCATCGCCGGCATGACCATGAAGAAGATCATGATCAGCGCATGGCCGGTGGTGAACACGTTGAACATGTGCTTGCCGCCGTCGATGGCAGCATCACCCTCGAAGCCGTAGACCATGGAAGCCAGACCGTGGAAGATCTGGATGCCCGGCTCCTGCAGCTCCATGCGCATGGCGACCGACAGAAGGCCGCCGACTATGCCCGCGAAGATCGCGAAGATCAGATAGAGCGTGCCGATGTCCTTGTGGTTGGTCGAAAACAGCCAACGCTGAGCAAAAGTCGGCGTGTGCGAATGATCGTGATGATCGTCGTGAGCATGCGCGTCATCGTGAGAGGTGCGAGCATGAGCGTGATCGTCGTGAGCGGAATGTCCAGCCATTGTCCTCACTCCTCTGTATTACTTGGATTCGTTGGCCGCGACGGCAAAATTGCCGGCCGGCTTGTCGACCGACGCCACGAGAGCCTTATAGGCACCCGGCAGGTCGGTCGCGGCAGCTGCGAGCCACGTCTTGTACTTGTCTTCCGAAACGACCCGGATGGCGATCGGCATGAACGCATGGTCCTTGCCGCACAGCTCGGAGCACTGGCCGTAATAGAGACCTTCCTTTTCGGCCTTGAACCAGGTTTCGTTCAGGCGGCCCGGAACGGCGTCGATCTTGACCCCGAAAGCCGGCATTGCGAAGGCGTGGATGACGTCGGACGGAGCAGCGGTCACCAGCATGCGCACGGTCTTGTTGACCGGGATGATCATTTCGTTGTCGACGGCGAGAAGACGGGGATAGACGGCAGGATCGGTCTTGCCGGCAGCAGCGCGGTCCTGATCCTTCAGCATGAAACTGTCGAAGGCGACCGGCGCCGGCGTGCCTTCGTACTCATAGTTCCACTGCCACTGGGTGGCGGTGGCCTTGACGGTCATGTCCGAGTCCGGAATTTCGAGCTGGGCATTCAGCAGGTTGAAGGAGGGGATGGCGAGGAAGAAGAGGATGAGGACCGGACCAAGCGTCCAGATGATCTCGATCGCCGTATTGTGGCTCGTCCGCGACGGCACCGGATTGGCGCTGGCGCGGAACTTCACCACCACGACGACCAAGAGGGCCAGAACCAGCAGCGTGACCGGCACGATGAACCACAGGGTATAATGGTTGAACCAGCGGATCTGGTGCATGATCGGCGTCGCGGCCGCCTGGAAATCAATCTGCCACGGATGCGGCTGGTCCGCAAAACCTGCGGAAGCAAAGAGCAGACAGATGAGCGCCGTCATCACTGCAAAAGCCCTGTTCATCACTAAATATCTCCCCATGCGTCTGATCTCGATCAAACCGAACGCAGAATCCAAGCTATATGGTCTGCTTCAATCACAGTTTGCCTGCCGCCGCAATATCTGGCGGGAAAAGCCCGTGCGGCATTTTTGCGCCTCCCGGAGAAGCCCGGAATCGTGCCATAATCACCGGCCACATATCGCCCTTTTGCCGGGCCGAGGCCATATTCCACAGGCCTTTCACACCCTTTGCAGCGATACTATAGACCGGACTTCCGCCAAAATCCGGTGTTTTCTTGGCGATAGTGTCGGCTGCGCCACGCGCCCTGGCGGGTCCCACTTTCGCCGTACTCCACTGGAAAGAGGTCAGGGCTTTTCATTTCGTCCAGCGAACGACAAGAATAGCCGCACTGATTCGTCTTCCAGAGGTTTCCATGGGTCGTCCCTCCCTGATCTGCGCCGGTCTAGCCGTGATGCTTGCAGCCGCCGTTTCGCTTCCCGCGTTGGCGCAGCAGCCACAGCCCGGCCCGCGGCCCGCGGCACCCCAGCCGGCCCAACAGCCGACACAGGGCGCCAAACCCGCTCCGCAGCCGCCCCGGCCCGCGCCGAACGGCGGACAGGCCCAGCAGCCGGGACAGCAGGCGCAGCCGCCGGGCAATGTGCGCGAGAACCACGGTGCATGGTCGATCATCTGCGACCGGCCGGCTGGCGCGTCCGCCGAACAATGCGCGCTGATGCAGAACGTGATCGCCGAGGACCGGCCGGAAGTCGGCCTGTCGGTGGTGGTGCTGAAGACCGCGGACCGCAAGGCGCGCATCCTGCGCATCCTCGCGCCGCTTGGCGTGCTCCTCAAGGACGGCATGGAACTCTATGTCGACAACAACAATATCGGCCGCGCCTATTTCACCCGCTGCTTCTCCGAGGGCTGCTATGTGGAAGTGGAGATCGACGAGGAACTGATGCGCATCCTGCGCGCCGGCAAGGCCGCCGTCTTTGCGCTCCGCGAATCCGCCGATCAGGACCGGGTCGGCATTCCGATCGAGCTGACCGGCTTCGGCCCGGGCTACGACGCGCTTCCGTGATCACTCTATAATAAAGAGACGATCCGTCATGGAGCTTCACGGCAGCCATACCTTTACCGTCCGCTTCGACGACGAGGTGGTGCGAGATGCGGTCCGCGTCTTCGTCATAGAGCGCACCATACGGGAGCAGAAGCTGAAGTGGGCAGCGGCGGGACTGGTCGTCGTCGCCGGCGTGGTCCTCCTCTTCCAGGGCAATTTCACCCTCGCGCTGCTTGCTTTCGTCGTCGCCTGCTTTCCGGCGCTTTTCAGCGCCGTGGTCTGGCGCGCCCATTCCGCCAACGCCTTCCGCCGCTACAATCGCATGGCCGATCGCAGAGCCGAGATCACCATCGATGCGGAAGGGTTCGGCATCAATTCCGATCTCGGCGACGGCCGGCTGAACTGGCCCAATGTCACGGAAATCTGGGAGAGGCCGCTTTCGTTCATGCTGTTCAGCGGCGCGTCGGCCTTCAACATCGTACCGAGACGGACCATGCCGCAGGAGGTGCAGGCCTTCCTCAGCGCAAAAGCGATCTGAGGAGAGGCTTGCTTCGGCCCCTCCCCGGTCCTACATCGGTTGGAACAGAGCGCATGTCCTGACGGGGCCGCGCCGAAGGAGCATCCCATGAACACCGATCTTCTCAATCTTTTCGACTGCGACGAGACCAAGCTGCGCTCGATCCTTTCCGGGGCGCTTGCCGGCGCCGACGACGGCGAGCTTTTCGTGGAGCATGCCCAGGCGGAATCGCTGACCTTCGACAACGGCCGCCTGAAAGGTGGCTCCTTCAATACCGACCAGGGGTTCGGGCTGCGCTCGGTCGCCGGCGAGGCGGTCGGTTACGCGCATGCAGGCGAACTTTCGGCGGCCGCCCTTTCGCGCGCCTCGGATGCGGTGCGGGCCGTGACCGCGGGTTATTCCGGCTCCTATGCCGCAGCGCCCCAGCGCACCAACAAGAAATATTACGGCGACGAGAACCCGATCGGCAGCCCCAGCTTCGAAGAGAAGGTGAAGCTGCTCACCGATATCGACGCCTATCTGCGCAACAAGGACGACAAGGTGCGGCAGGTGACGGCGACCGTCTCGGCAAGCTGGCAGGTGGTCGACATCCTGCGCGCCGACGGCCACCGGGTGCAGGACATCCGGCCGATGACGCGGATCAACATTTCCGTCGTCGTGGGTGACGGCGACCGGCAGGAATCGGGCTCGTTCGGCACCGGCGGCCGCATCGGGTTCGGCGATTTCGTCACCGAAGGCAACTGGCAGACCGGCGCCGACGAGGCGTTGCGCCAGGCGCTTGTCAACCTGACGGCCATCGACGCCCCGGCCGGCACGATGGACGTGGTGCTCGGCTCCGGCTGGCCGGGCGTGATGCTGCACGAAGCGGTCGGCCACGGGCTGGAAGGCGATTTCAACCGCAAGAAGACCTCGGCCTTCGCCGGTCTTCTGGGTGAAATGGTCGCCGCCCCCGGCGTCACCGTCGTCGACGACGGCACGATCGACAACCGCCGCGGCTCGCTCACCATCGACGACGAAGGCACGCCGTCCGCCTACAACGTGCTGATCGAGAACGGCAAACTGGTCGGCTACATGCAGGACCGCCAGAACGCCCGCCTGATGGGCGTCAACCCCACCGGCAACGGCCGCCGGCAGGGTTATGCCTATACGCCGATGCCGCGGATGACCAATACCTACATGCTCGGCGGCAACAAGAGCCCGGAAGAGATCATCGCCTCGGTGAAGAAGGGTATCTACGCCGTCTCCTTCGGCGGTGGCCAGGTGGACATCACCTCGGGCAAGTTCGTGTTCGGCTGCACCGAGGCCTACATGATCGAGGACGGCAGGATCGGCCCGGCCATCAAGGGCGCAATGCTGATCGGCAACGGCCCGGATGCGATGAAGCGCGTCTCGATGGTCGGCAACGACATGAAACTCGACACCGGCATCGGCAATTGCGGCAAAGGCGGCCAATGGGTCCCCGTCGGCGTCGGCCAGCCGCATCTGCGGATGGACCAGGTGACGGTGGGCGGGACGAAGGCGTGATCTGAGCGGTTGCCTGGCGATAGAAACATACATACCGACTTTCGACCGCCGGCGCCCGCTTGCCGGCCTATGGCCTGAAACTTACTCTTCATCCGGCCTGAACAGCCATTTCCGCTCGATCGCCGATGCCAGATCGATCCGGTTCTTGTGCGCAAACAGCAGGACATGGCCGAGGAGATCGGCCGTTTCGTCAGCAAGGTCGCGGGCGAGGTCCTCGTCGGTCCTGCCCTTCTTCCGTCCGCGTCCGGTAGCGCGGTTCCAGGCCTGGGTCAGCTCGCCCATCTCCTCCTGCAGCTTCAGGAGAAACCAGTCGGGATCGCGCAGCATTCCATGGTTTTCCGCGTAGTCCGCGGACGCAGCCTCGAATTGGGCGACAAGTTTCTCCAGCATGATGTTCTCCTTTTGTATCCACAGGAGAATGCCGATTCTCGCCCCGTGTCCAGAGGGTTTGCCTGACACCTGCTTGACACGGTCACCCAAACCCCGGCAGGTGCGGGCCATCCGATCCCATCCGCGTCACGGCATTTTCCATGGACCCCGCCAATCCGATTTCCGCCTTCCTGGACGCATGGGTTCCGGGCCATGGGCCGGTGCAGCTCGGCTTTCTTTTCCTCTCGGCGCTGATTGCCGGGCTGGCGCGGGGGTTTTCCGGTTTCGGCGGCGCGCTGATCTTCGTTCCGCTCGCAGGCGCCGCCGTCGGTCCGAAGATCGCCCCTGCCCTGCTGCTCGTGATCGACGGGGTGACGACGCTCGGCATGCTGCCGGACGGCTGGAGGCGGGCGAACCGGCGCGAGGTGGGCACGATGCTGATCGGCACCCTGGTCGGCGTGCCGGCAGGCACGACACTCCTGGCGCTGATCGATCCGACGGCGCTCAGGTGGCTGATCTCGGTCGTGGTGCTCTGCCTGCTGATCTTCCTGATTTCCGGCTGGCGTTACCATGGCAAGCCGAAGCCGCCGCTGACCATCGGCGTCGGGGCGCTGGCCGGGCTGTTCGGCGGCGCGGCGCAGCTTTCCGGTCCGCCGGTCGTCGCCTACTGGCTCGGCGGCGCCATTCCGCCGCTCACCGTGCGCGCCAACCTCATCCTCTATTTCGCGCTTTCGACGGTGATTTCCGCGACTGCCTATATTGTCGGCGGTCTCCTGACCTTCGACGTCCTGACACTCGCGCTGATCGCCGGACCGGGTTACGGCCTCGGCCTGATCGCCGGTTCGCGATTGTTCGGTTTTGCCTCCGAGGGCACGTTCCGGCGGATCTGCTTCATGCTGATCGCCATGGCGGCGATCGTGGGCCTGCCGCTTTTCGATGCGCTCCGGCCCTGATCAAGATCAGGCCTCTCTTTCTTCAGCAAGGCTTAACCGGGCGGGAGTAGGGTCGCGCTCACCGAAGTAACGTGGGCGTGATCGCGGTGGGGAACACGAGGGACAGGTTTCAGGCGCTTTGGCGCCGGGATGTCAAACGACGGCTGGTCGCCGGCGGACTCGACATGGCCGCAGCCCTTGCGCGCGCCGGGATGATGCCCAATGCCCGCGGCCACGGCGCCATCTTCACGCTTCATCATGTGCGACCGAAACAGAGCCGCCCGCTGCAGCCGAGCGGTCATCTGGAAGTGACGCCGGATTTCCTCGGCGAAGCGATCGAACGGCTTTCAGCGGAAGGCTACGAGTTCGTTCCCCTGAGCGACGTGCCGGCCCGGCTCGCCGCGCCGACCAAACAGCCTTTCGCTGCCTTCACCCTCGATGACGGCTATCGCAACAATGCCGAACATGCCCTGCCCGTCTTTGCCCGCCACAACGTGCCCTTCACCATTTTCGTAACCCGAGGGTTTGCGGAACGCACCCATTCTCTCTGGTGGGAGACGATTGCCGAACTGCTCGGACGCGAACGGGAAGTGATCTTCGATTTCGGCGGCGGCTCCGAAGTCCTCGACCTTACCTCCGAGGCACGCAAGTTCGACGCCTTCGACCGGTTTTCCGCCTATGTGCTGGAGGTCGAGGAATCGACCGCCGTCTCACGGCTCGATGCGCTGGCGAGGAAACACGGGGTCGATCCGCTGCAGATCACCGCCGACCTTACCATGAACGCCGAGGAGCTCCGCTCGGTCGCCGCCCATCCCCTGGCCACGCTCGGCGCCCATACGATCAGCCACCGCGCCGTCGCCCGCCTTTCGGCGGAGGATGCCCGCGCGGAAATGCAAAAGTCGGCCGACTGGATCGAGGCGCTGACCGGCGAACGGCCGCGCACGATCGCCTATCCCTATGGCAGCCGCACCGCGGTTTCCGAGCGCGATCAGGCCATCGCCAGGGAGATCGGCTTTACGGTTGCGGTGACGACGCAGCCGGGCACGCTCTGCGCCAAATACATGAACAGGCTCACCGGCCTGCCGCGCATCTCGCTCAACGGCTATTACCAGCAGCCGCGCTACGTCTCGGCGCTCGCATCGGGCATCCCGTTCGCGATCGGGCGGTGAGCCCCTTCTCCCTTTACGGATACATCCGCACCTTTTCCCAGGGACCATCGGCGACGGTGCGGCGGAATTCGATGCGGTCGTGCAGGCGGAACTGGCGGTCGTGCCAGAATTCGATCGACAGCGGCCTGATCCGGAAGCCGGACCAGTAAGGCGGGCGCGGAATGTCGCCGATCGCGTATCTCGCGGTATATTCGGCCACCGACTTTTCGAGCGCGAAACGGGTCTCGAGCGGGCGCGACTGTTTCGAGGCCCAGGCGCCGATGCGGCTGCCGCGGGCGCGCGACGCGTAGTAGGCGTCCGCCTCCGCATCACTTACCACTTCCACCTCGCCACGCAGGCGAACCTGGCGGCGCAGCGACTTCCAGTGGAAACACATGGCCGCCTTTTTCTGGCCGAGGATCTCGCGGCCCTTCTGGCTTTCGAAATTCGTGTAGAAGACGAAACCCTTCTCGTCATAACCCTTCAGGAGGACCATGCGGACGTTCGGCATGCCGTTTTCGTCGACGGTTGCAACCGCCACGGCATTCGGATCGTTGGGTTCCGAGCTCTCGGCGTCCTTCAGCCAGGAGCCAAAAAGCGCGAAAGGCTCGTTCTGCGCGGTGAAGTCACCAGTTGTTAACCCGCTTTCAGACATATTGACTAAAATACTCCCAATCTTATGAAAAATGCCCGAGTTTTTCCGTCGGACAGGACGCACGGTGGTAGTGATAGCAAAGTCGAAGAGCTGCACAAAGAGGTCGTTTCTCCTCGGAAGGCGGGCAGCAGCCCTCTGCCTGACCGGGCTTTCGCTTGCCGGTTGCACCAGCAGTCTCGATCTCTTCGGGAGTTCGCAAAAGGTCGACCGCACGATCTCGACCGGGACCGTGCCGGGCACCCCGCAGCACACGGGTGCCGCGCTTTCCGACGAGGCGACGGTGCGCAACGCCGTCTCCTCGGCCGATCTTGCCAAGGTCGGCACGGCTTCTGTGCCGTGGGCCAATACGGCAACCGGCAGCGCCGGGGTCGTGTCGCAGATCCGCGAAGCCCGCAACGGCGAGCAGATCTGCCGCGCCTTCACCACCACACGCCATTCCTACGAGGGCATCGCGATGTTCTCCGGCCAGACCTGCCTCACCGGCAGCGGCGACTGGATGCTGACCGCCTTCGACCGCCAGTAGTCGCGGTCACCCCTCCTCCGCCCGGCGCGGCTGCGCGGGAATCGCGTCGGGCCGTCGCGCAAAACCGAGCCGGAAACGATTCGTTTACCTTAACCCGCGCGACTGACGGCTGCGTAACCACTGATTCACAAGTCCTAACATAGGCTCTGGTGGAACAAACAGCAGTCTGCCCGGAACATGAGGAACCGGCGGCTGGCTGTCGGAGTTGTGACGAGTATCGGGGGGCCAAGGATCAAGCGGGGGCTCGCCGTTTCAGGTAACCGGTGGTCCCACAATGCGTGATCCCTATTCTCTCCTCGGCGTGAAGCGCAATGCCGAGCCCGAAGAAATCAAGGCAGCCTGGCGCGCCAAGGCAAAGACAGTTCACCCCGACCAGAATCAGGACGATCCGTCTGCGACCAGCCGTTTCGCGGAAATCGGCCAGGCCTACGAGGTCCTGAAGGACCCCGAGCGCCGCAAGCGATACGACAGGGCCGCCGAGATGCACCAGACCATCATGCAGCAGCGAAACGCCGCCCGCGAAGCCGCCGAGCGTGCCAAGGCCGCAAAGGCCAACGCGGAAAAGGTCATGGAAGAACTCGCCAAGGCCAATGCGCAGAACGCCAAGGCGCAGGCACAGGCGCGCGGCCAGTCGCAGGCCCAATCCCAGGCGCAGCCCCAGAATCAGTCGGGCCCCGCAGGCGAAACGCCGGAGGACATGATCGAGCGCATATTCGGCGCCGCGGCCGCCGACCACGTCAAGGCCCAGGCGGCCGGTCAGGCGCAGGCCGCCGACGAACATGCCGAACCGGCCAGAAGCGACGCGGCCGGCGAAAGACCGCCGCTGCCGGCACTCGCCATCGACCTGATCGCCTCCATCGTGCGCCGCTTCCGCGGCACGACGCCCACCCCGGAAAAGGCTCCGGATATTTCCGTCGAAGCGACGGTCACCGTCGAAGATCTCCTGAAGCTCAACACGATCACGCTGAAGGCGGCCGATGACCGTGAAGTGCGGCTGGCGCTGGAAAAAGGCATGACGGAAGGTCACGTGGCGCGGCTGAAGGGCCAGGGCCTCAAGCTCACCGGCATGAAATCCGGCGACCTCCTCGCCTCTCTCAAGATCGCCCGCGACAGCCGTTTCCGCGTCGAAGGTTTCGACCTCCACACGACCCTGTCGATTTCGCTGGAAGATGCCGTGCTTGGCGGCGACGCATCGGTAGAAACGCCGGACGGGAGCCGCAGCATCAGCATTCCGGCCTGGTCCGGCTCCGACCAGACGGTGCGGCTGGACGGTCTCGGCCTTTATAACGATGCCGGCGGGCGTGGCGATCTGGTCGTCGAACTGCGCGTCGTCCTGTGGGAAAAGCCGAACGAAAAGGTCACCGACCTGATGCGGCACATGCGCCACGGGCTCTATGTCTGACAAACACCGCCGAATATGACAGTTTTGCGTCGGTATTCACCGCTGCGCACCCTTTGTTACGGCCACTAACACGAGATGATCCAAGCCAGCTTGAACCCTAGAGCTGCCTATGTCATAGGCAGCGTTCATCTAAGGTATCAGGGGACTATGTATGGTTCAGGCTTCCGGCCTCATGGCAGGCAAACGCGGTCTCATCATGGGCGTTGCCAACAACCGTTCGATCGCGTGGGGCATTGCCAAGGCCATCCACAGCCAAGGCGGGGAAGTTGCGTTCACCTACCAGGGCGATGCGCTCAAGAAGCGCGTTGAGCCGCTGGCCGCCGAATTGGGCGCCTATATGGCCGGCCATTGCGACGTCGGCGACGAATCGACCATCGACGAAGTCTTCGGCAACCTCGAAAAACACTGGGGCAAGATCGACTTCCTGGTGCATGCGATCGGCTTTTCCGACAAGGACGAGCTGACCGGCCGCTATGTCGATACCTCGGCGGACAATTTCGCCAAGACGATGCAGATCTCGGTCTATTCCTTCACGTCGGTCGCGCGGCGGGCGGAGAAGCTGATGACCGACGGCGGCTCGATGCTGACGCTGACCTATTACGGCGCCGAAAAGGTCATGCCGAACTACAACGTCATGGGCGTCGCCAAGGCGGCACTCGAAGCGAGCGTCAAATATCTCGCCGTCGATCTCGGCCCGAAGAACATCCGCGTCAACGCGATCTCGGCAGGCCCGATCAAGACGCTCGCGGCGTCGGGCATCGGCGACTTCCGCTACATTCTCAAATGGAACGAATACAACGCGCCGCTGCGCCGTACCGTCACCATCGAGGAGGTCGGCGATGTCGGCCTCTACATGCTGTCCGACCTGTCGCGTTCGGTGACCGGCGAAACCCATCACGCCGACAGCGGCTACCATGTCGTCGGCATGAAGGCCGTCGATGCGCCTGACATTTCGGTCATCAAGGACTGATGCTCTTCCAGGGACGTCTGCCGTGCTCATCTACATGATCCGCCACGGGCAGACGGACTGGAATGCCGAAGGCCGGCTCCAGGGCCAGCAGGATATCCCGCTCAACGCGCTTGGCCGCTCCCAGGCGACGCGCAACGGCGAGCGGCTGCGCGAGATGATCGGCGCGGCCGACGGTTTCCGCTTCATCGCCAGTCCCCTGTCGCGCACGCGCGAAACCATGGAACGGCTGCGGAGCGCCATGGGCCTCGATCCCCTCGCCTACTGCACCGACGAACGGCTGGTCGAAGTGTCCTTCGGTGACTGGGAGGGCCATACGCTCGACGAGATCCACCAAATTTCCCCGGACCGTCTGATCGCGCGGGGCGAGCAGAAGTGGAGTTTCATCCCGCCGGGCTCGTCTGCCGAGAGCTACGAGATCCTCTGCTGGCGGATCGGCGCCTGGCTGCAATCCCTCGACGGCCCGACCGTCTGCATCAGCCATGGCGGGGTGATCCGGTCGCTGTTCCGGCTGATCGGCAACCTCGACGAGGACGAAGCGGCCACCGTTCCGACCCCGCAGGACCGCATCCTCAAAGTCGAAACCGACAAGAACCGGATGGAATGGCTCTGACCGGACATACAGAGGCGCCCGGCCAGGGGCGCCCGGCATTCCAGATTATACTTCGGTGATCCTGCAGTATTACTGGACGATCTCGAGGTCGTCGACCACCCGGTTGCCATCGACGACGGTGTAGAAGACGAGCACTTTCACGCCGGCCTTGAGGCCCTCGAAATTGAACTCCTCGGGCACCTTGTAGATCTTTCCGTCATCGAGCGTGAAGCTCAGCGCCTTTGCGTCCACGGCCTTGATCGTGGCTTCGACGTCGGCACTTTGGGCCCAGCTGTTGAGGGGCGAAAAGATGCTGGCCGTGGCAAGCAGTGCAGCAATCAGAATGCGCATGGTCGGAAGCCTTGATGAGGTCGATAATGTCTCGTTTCGACGCACAGATAGCCTCCTGATTGTGGCGAAAATCGCCCCTCACCATGACATTTTCGGTACAAGTAATGACCTGATTGTTAACGCTTTTCAAGAGCCGGACGCGCCGTGCGACCAAGGCGGACCGCCTCCGCTGAACCATTTAATGCATCTCCCCCACAATAAATGGCGCCAAAGTTTGTAGGGTGCGGGGAAAGCGTAAATTAACCCCCGTCCCATAGGCTGTTTCGTCATGCCACAAGGGTTAATGAAAAGGTTCGCGCGCGTGAAATTCTGGCCGTCGTCCGGTTCCAAATCACTGGGCCTCGTGCGAAGCACCAAGGCTCCGACGGCAATCGCGTTCGTTATAACCCTGACGGTGATCGCAATCGCCGTGATGGTCGATCACCGGTATACCGAAAGCTTCCGCAGCGATCTGCGAGCAACGACGGAAAGAGTCGGCGGCCTGTTGGCTCGACGCGTCGTTACACGCGTGGAAACCGACATCGCAACCGCGGACCATCTGGTTCATGCGCTGAGAGACGATGCCGAGGGCTCGGCGGATGCGTTCGAGCACTATGTCGACAAGGAACTCGGCGAGGCAGCGCATTTTTCCGGCGTGGCGATTGCGCCCGATTTCGAACTCGCCCAGTTCATCACGCGTGACGGCATTTCCGAGGGCGCGTCCGGCAAGGTCGGCAGGATCGATTTGTCGCGTCTCGCAAACGACCTTAAATCCGTCAGTGGCCGCAACCGCGTCTCTCTGTTGAGCGGTAGCCAGGAAGGCGACCTGACCCTGGTCCTGCCGGTGACGAAGGAAGAGGATGGCACCGACCTGTGGGGGGCGATGGCCGTGCTCATCGACAAGCAGGGCCTGATGGAGGCATCCGGCGTCACCTTTTCCCCCGCGACGGCAAAAAAACCGAACCTGATCAATCTCGACTGGCTGAACGTCGTGTTCCGGGACGTGGACAGGCCGGAATATTTCGCCTTCTTCGGCAACGATGCCATCGAGGACCAGTCTCCGATGAAATGGACGGTGCCGGTCAACGGCGCCCATTGGACGCTGCTTGCCGCCCCTCGTTCCGGCTGGGATATCGTGCCGCCGAACCAACTCGGATTTCGCCTCGCCATCATGTTCGCCGCGCTCGCGATCATCGTGCCGATCTTCGTCGCCACCTCGCTGATTTCCGAGCGCAACCGCAATATCGATGCGTTGAAGGCGCGCGAACTCAATCTCATCGAGCTGTCGCAGCGTTTCAACCTCGCCATGGAAGCGTCTAATATCGGCATCTGGGAGGTCACGGGCAGCAGCAACAGCCTGTTCTGGGACAGCCGGGCCGCCGGGCTGCACGACAAGCCCGCAGCAAGCGAAGGCAATCGTCTCTACGACTGGCTGGGTTCGATCTATCCCCCGGACCGGACGGCGGCGGAGGCGCATTTCGTCAATTGCGCCTCCAGCAACACGCCCTGCAGCGAGACCTATCGCGTGCAGTTGCCGGATGGCACGCTGCGATACCTGAGGTCGGCGGGCGCGAACTATCGCAACGCCGACGGCACCCTGCGCACCACCGGCATCGTCTGGGACGTGACCAGCGACGTGGTAATGACGCAGACGCTGCGCAACGCCAAGGAAAACACCGACATCAAGAATGCCGAGCTGGAGCTGGCTCTCGATGAGTTGTCGAACCGCGAGCAGGACCTGGAAGAACTGTCGCAGCGCCTCGACCTGGCGCTTGACTCCTACAACTGCGGCATCTGGGAGGCAGACCTGCGCGACAACAGCGCATTCTGGGACGAACGGATGCACCAGCTCTACGGGCTCGCCTATAATGGCCGCCGCACGAGCCGGGAAGACTGGTTGCACTGTCTGCATCCTGACGACCGCGAAGCCGCCGTGAGCGCCGCGGACAAATCGGTCGCTGTCGGAGAAAAGCTCAATTCCGTCCATCGGATCGTGCTGGAAAACGGCCAGATCCGCTATATCCGCTCGGTTGGCCAGGTCCATATGGCGCGTAGCGGCATCGCCAAGATCGTCGGCATCGCCTTCGACATCACCGCCGACGTGCTGCTTGCCGAACAGCTCAAGAGCGCCAAGGACGAGGCCGACGCCAAGAACGCCGAACTCGAGCTCGCCAAGAGCCGCATCGAGCACAATTCGCTGCACGACCCGCTGACCCTGCTCGCCAACCGCCGCAAGCTCGACATGGAGCTCGACCGGCTGTCGCGCTCCAGCCATAACGAGCGCCAGAAGTTCTCGATCCTGCATCTCGATCTCGACCGCTTCAAGCAGATCAACGACACGCTCGGCCATGCGGCGGGCGACGCGATGCTTGTGCACGCCTCGCGCATCCTGTCGCGCAACGTCCGCAGCAGCGACATCGTCGCGCGCATCGGCGGCGACGAATTCGTCATCCTCGCCACCAGCAATTCCGGCGCCGAACAGATCGCTCAGCTCGCCCAGCGCATCATCGCGGAATTTCACCAGCCGATCGATTTCGAAGGTTTTGCCTGCCGCTGCGGCGTCTCCATCGGCATCGCCCAGGCAAGCGGCACGAATGTCGATGCGCGCCGCACGCTCGTCAATGCCGATATCGCGCTCTACCGGGCGAAGGGCATGGGCCGCAACCGCTACGAATTCTTCACCCAGAACCTGCAGGCCGAGATCGTCAGCCACAAGCGCACCGCCGACGAGGTGCTGGCCGGCATCGACAACGACGAATTCATCACCTTCTATCAGCCGCAGTTCGATGCCCGCACCAACCAGTTCACGGGCGTCGAGGCGCTGATCCGCTGGAACCATCCGCATCACGGAATTCTTGCACCGGACAGGTTCCTGAAGATCGCCGAGGACCTCAACGTATCCGCCACGCTCGACCACATCGTGCTCGAGACCGTGCTGAAGGACAAGATGCGGTGGGCCGCGCTCGGCATCCGCGTGCCGAAGGTCTCCGTCAACGTCTCCTCGAAGAGGCTGCATGACGAAACGCTGATCGATACCCTGCAATCGCTGGCGATCACGCCCGGCGAGATTTCCTTCGAACTGGTGGAATCGATCTTTCTCGATGAAAGCGAAGCCTCGGCAGCCGGCAATCTCGAACGGATCAAGGAACTCGGCATCGATATCGAGATCGACGATTTCGGCACCGGCCATACATCGATCGTCAGCCTTCTGAAACTGAAGCCCAAGCGGCTGAAGATCGACCGCCAGCTGGTGATGCCGATCGTGACCTCGCCGCAGGAGCGGGCGCTGGTGCGCTCGATCATCGATATCGCCCGCTCCCTCGGGGTCGAAACGGTAGCGGAAGGGGTCGAGACCATGCAGCATGCAAGCCTGCTGCGTGAACTCGGCTGCGATCTGCTGCAGGGTTATGCCTTCTCGCGGCCGCTTTCCTTCAACGATTTCACCGCAGCCGCGCATGCGGGGTGGCGCAAGGCGGCCTGAACCCCGCATTGTTCACCCTTGCGGCGGGACCGTTCTCCCAAGAAAGACTTGTCGCCCGGCAACCTTTTCCATATGACAGCCGCGTCAGAAGTTGGCGGAAGGCCAACTCCGCCACAGCTGGTCTTGTCACGTCATGTCGCACAACACGTTCGGTCATCTTTTCCGCGTCACCACCTGGGGTGAAAGCCATGGCCCGGCACTCGGCTGCGTGGTCGACGGTTGCCCGCCCGGCATCCGTTTCACGCTCGCGGAAATCCAGGCCTGGATGGACAAGCGCAAGCCCGGCCAGTCCCGCTTCGTGACACAGCGGCGCGAGGACGACATCGTCAAGGTGCTCTCCGGCGTGATGATGGAAACCGACGGCGAGACGATGATCTCGACCGGCACGCCGATCTCCATGCTGATCGAGAATACCGACCAGCGCTCCAAGGATTACGGCGAGATCGCCCGCCGCTACCGGCCCGGCCATGCCGACTATACCTATGACGTCAAATACGGAATTCGCGACTATCGCGGCGGCGGCCGTTCCTCGGCCCGCGAGACGGCCGCCCGCGTCGCCGCCGGTGCGCTGGCCCGCAAGGTCGTGCCGGGGTTGAATGTCCGCGCTGCACTGATCCAGATCGGCAAGCACAAGATCAACCGCGCCAACTGGGATTGGGATCAGGTCGGCCAGAACCCGTTCTTCTGCCCGGATGCGGCCATCGTGCCTGTCTGGGAAGAGTATCTTGACGGCATCCGCAAGGCCGGATCGTCGATCGGCGCCGTGGTGGAAGTGATCGCCGAAGGCGTTCCCGCCGGCCTCGGCGCACCGGTCTACGGCAAGCTCGACCAGGACATTGCGAGCCTGCTGATGTCGATCAACGCCGTCAAGGGCGTCGAGATCGGCGACGGATTCGGCGTCGCGGAACTTTCCGGCGAGGAAGATGCCGACGAAATGCGCATGGGCAATGACGGCAAGCGCATCTTCCTTTCCAACCATGCGGGCGGTATCCTGGGCGGCATCTCCACCGGTGAGGCGGTCGTCGCCCGGTTCGCGATCAAGCCGACGTCCTCCATTCTCACCGAGCAGCGATCGATCGATGTCGACGGCAACAATGTCGAGGTACGCACCAAGGGCCGCCACGACCCCTGCGTCGGCATCCGCGCCGTGCCGATCGGCGAGGCGATGGTTGCATGCGCGATTGCCGACCACTATCTCCGCGACCGGGCCCAAACCGGCCGACATCTCTAGGGAGCGACATTCATGGCCTTTGATCAGAAGCGCGTCGTCGACGCCATCCGTGCTTTCGAAGCCGGCGAAATCGTCGTCGTCACCGATGACGACGACCGCGAGAACGAAGGCGACCTGATCGTCGCCGCCGTCCACTGCACGCCGGACAAGATGGCCTTCATCGTGCGCCACACATCGGGCATCGTCTGCGCTCCCATGCCGCGCGAGGAAGCCAAGCGCCTGAACCTCAACGCCATGGTCGCGGAAAACGACAGCGCGCATACGACGGCCTTTACCGTCAGCGTCGACTTCAAGCACGGCACCACGACGGGCATCTCCGCCGACGACCGGACGCTCACCGTTCGCAACCTCGCCAACCCGAATGCCGGCGCTTCGGATTTCGTGCGGCCGGGTCACATCTTCCCGCTGATCGCCCGCGAAGGCGGGGTGCTGATGCGCTCGGGTCATACCGAAGCGGCCATCGACCTCTGCAAGCTTGCAAACCTGCCGCCGATCGGCGTCATTTCCGAACTGGTGAACGACAACGGCACCGTCATGCGCGGTCCGCAGGTCGCCGATTTTGCTGCTCAGCATCAGCTGAAGCTGGTTTCGGTCGCCGACCTGATCGCCTATCGCCAGCGCAAGGAAACCCTGATCGAGCTGCAGTCGAAATTCGATGTCGAGACGCCGCATGGCAAGGCGAAGGCACATGCCTATTCGCTGCCCTGGGACCCGATGCAGCATGTCGCGGTGATCTTCGGCGACATTCGCGATGGCGTCGACATTCCCGTTCGCCTGCATCTGGAAAACGTCACGCAGGACGTGTTCGGCTCCCAGCGCTCCGTCGACCGCTACATGAAGAAGATCGAGGAAGAGGGCCGCGGCGTCATCATCTACCTGCGCGAAGGTTCGGTCGGGGTTGGCCAGAAGGATCACGGGCGCAAGCTGCGCCAGGGCGAAGAGGCACATGCCGAAGCCAAGGCGCGCGAGAGCGAATGGCTGGAAATCGGCCTCGGCGCGCAGATCCTGAAGGACCTCGGCGTCAGCTCGATCAAGCTTCTGACCCGCAGCGAGCGCCACTATGTCGGCCTCGAAGGTTTCGGCATCGAGATCGCCGAAACGGTGATCTGCTGACCGCCCTTAATCCTTAGGGTTGCAAAAGGTTTCGGACCGTTCCATCGTCGCTCGTTGTCGGGCGGCGATTTTTCGTGTACGGATATTAATTGAAGATCATCTGGGATGAGACGAAGAGGATCGTGAATGTCGAGAAGCACGGTCTCGACTTTGCCGATCTTAATTTCGAGTTTTTCGCAACGGCGGTTACCACGCCCGCCAAAAAGGCGAGGTCCAAAGCTGTCGGTCGCCTGAAGGATGGAACGATCGTCGTGATATTCCTGGCGCTTGGCTCGGAAGCAATCTCGATCATTTCGATGCGCCCTGCCCGAAAAGATGAGAGGAGCATGATCGAATGAACATCAAACATGAAAAACAGAAGGAATTTCGTCCAGGTCGCGGATATACGAAAGAGGATTGGGACGCGGTCGACAGCCCGCCCCTGACTGCCGAGGAAATGGCGAGCATGCGGCCTTTCCGAGAAGTCTTTCCCGAGATGGCCGCGAAGATGGAGCAGGCGATTGCCGCCCGCGGCCGGCCAAAGCTCGAGGCGCCCAAGGTGGCCGTCACGCTGCGGCTCGATCCCAACGTGCTCGAAAAATTCAAGGCGGCCGGCAAGGACTGGCGAGCCAGGATGGCCGAGGAACTGCGCAAGGCGGCCGGGCTTTGAGACGGCTTACCGGCCGGCGGCGAGGATTTCCGCGATGAAGCGGTGAGCCTTGAGCGCATCTTCGCCGGTGACGCGCAGCGGCGTGCCGTTGCGGATCGCATCGATGAAATTCTCGATCAAAGCGCGGTGCATTTCATGGCCGAACGCCATCGGATTGGCCCCTGCCCCGCTGCCGGATTTTTCGCCGGCTTCGACAACGCTGGTTCCATCCGTGAAGGCTGCATGGAGCGTATCGCCGCTAAAGACGGCTGTGCCTTTGGTACCGAGCAGCTCGATGCGCTCCGGCAGGCCGGGATAAGCGCAGGTGGTGGCATTCAGCGTGCCGATCGCGCCGTTTTCGTAGGCGAAGGTTGCCGTGACGAGATCCTCCGTCTCCATCGAATGAATCGGACTGGTGCGGACGAAGGATGAAACGTCTTTCGGCGTGCCGGCGAAGCTCAGGAGCAGATCGATCGTGTGGATGCCCTGGGTGAGCAGCACGCCGCCGCCATCGCGTGCCATCGTGCCGCGGCCTTCCACGTCGTAATAGCTCTGCGGGCGCCAGTTGCGGATCGCGGCCGATGCCTCGATCAGTTGGCCCAGCCGGCCGGATCTGACGATCTCGTCGAGCTTGAGCGCCGCCGAGCGAAAACGGTTCTGCAGCACCATGCCCAGCAGCACGCCGGCGTCGCTCACGGCGCGGACGATCGCTTCCGAGCGCGCGAACGAAATGTCGAGCGGCTTTTCCAGGAGGATATGCTTTTTCGCCGCTGCGCATTGCCGGACCAGCTCCAGATGACTGCTCGGCGGGGTAAGGATCAGCACGGCCTCGATCGTCTTGTCGGCCAGGGTCGCGTCGAGATCGCCGGTCACGGGGATCGGGTATGCGGCGGCGAATGCATCCCGCCGGGCGGCGGTCGGGCTGAAGGCCGCGACGCATTCGATCCGATCTGGAAGGTCGAGCAGGGCGCGGGCATGATGCCCCGCAGCCATGCCGAGCCCGACCATCGCCACCTTCAGTTTCGTCATCGCTCCCTCCCCCTCAAGATCTGCGTTGTCAGCCGAGAGTGTCGAGCGTGCGCATGATGCCGCGCAGCTCCGCCAGACCTTCGGCCGCTCCATGCAGGAATAGCCGGAATTGACCTTCTTGCCTATGTCGTCGACGATCGCGTGGCCGTGGTCGGGCGTCCGATCGGCGAGCCTCATGAAATCGTAACAGACTGTCCTGATGCCGGCTTTGGCGACCGCGCGGATCGAGGCCCTTTAGTTGTCGGTCAGCCCCGGCTAACGGTCAGTTCGGGCTTTGATATCCCATGGACGACGACGCTTCCACCAAAACGACCGCCGCCTCACGCTGAAGGCGGAACCTCGTCCGGGAATGCGGGTTGGGAAGGATATCCTATCTTCCACGGGAGGTTTTCATGACCAACAAGAAGCACGCGATCGAGCAGCGACGCCCTGGACCGGAAGGATTGCAGCCGTGAACCGAAGCATCAAGATCACGCCGCCGAGCCTCGATCCGCTGGCTCCCGTTGCCGACACCACCGTCGAAACCATCTTCTTCGAACCGAGTGACTGGGTGCCGAACAATCGCGATCTGCCGGTGCTGGTCTATCGCCGCGCCATTTTGGCCGAGGGCGAGATGGCGCCGAAATTCGAAACCCGGTTCCGGCAGAATGGCTGGCAGGGCATCTGGCGCAACGGCGTGTTCGACTACCAGCACTATCACACCGGCGCCCACGAGGTGCTGGGGATCGCCGGCGGGCGGGCGCGGCTGCTGATCGGCGGGCCGGACGGCACGGAACTCAGCGTCAACGCCGGCGACTGCCTGATCCTGCCGGCCGGCACCGGTCACAAGCGCATCGACGCCAGCCGGGACTTCCTGGTGGTCGGCGCCTATCCCCCCGGACAGGACGCCGACATCCGGACAGGGCCGGCAAACCAGGCGCAGATCGACACCATCGCGAACCTGCCGCTTCCAAAGACCGACCCCGTGGAAGGGGCCGACGGCCCCCTTCTTCGCGCCTGGTCGCGACGCCGTGCCTAGACATCGCATGCCGGCCTGCACCTTCTGAACGGCCGGCGACCCTTTATTCACCCCGGTTTTCCGAGGGGCGAAACGCGCTGTTTCCGGTCCGGAAATCGCTCATAAATCGGGCATTGGAATACCGCTCCATAAGCGCGGGCGTCGAGGCCATTAGATTTGCGCCGGACGCCCGCGCGGCATTTGACGACCCCCAAATTGTATGGCTACCTTATATTTTAGCGCGAGCGGGAGGAGACTGTTCGCGTCATCACATTCCGGCCTCGCCCGCGATGTCCCGGACTGACTCTAGGAGGAGAGTACAGTGAAGAAATTTCTAGCAGGCGCCCTGGCGCTGGCGTTTTCAGCCTATATACCGGGCGGCGCAATGGCCGCCGACGATTATCCGAACCGGCCCGTTACGTTGATCGCAGGCTTCCCTGCCGGCAGCGGCGCGGATGTCTATGCCCGCTTCTTCGCCAAGAAGCTGGAAGAAAAGATGAAGCAGACCTTCCTAGTCGACAACAAGCCGGGCGGCCTCGGCAGCCTTTCGGTCGTTGCGCTGAAGAATGCCAAACCGGACGGCTATACGTTGCTGATCGCGTCCGCCGACCAGCTGACGGCCGCGCCCTACATCTTCAACAACCCGCCCTACGATCCGATCAAGGACTTCGAATATATCGCACCGGTGTTCAGCCAGGCGTTCATGATGCTGGTCAATGCCAAGTCGCCATATAAACACATTTCCGAACTGACGGCGGCGATGAAGGAAAAGGGCGACAAGGCGTCCTATTCCACATCCAACTTCCCATCGACGATCCTCGGCGAGATGTACAAGGTCAATGCCGGTGGTCTCAAGACCCAGCAGGTCCGTTACAAGACCGCCGCCGACGCACTCAACGACTTTGCCAGCGGCTCGATCGACTACACGATCGGCGACCCGGTCTTCGGCCTTGCCCGCTCTCGGGATGGGACGTTGCGGGTGCTGGCCGTCAGCACGGCAAAGCGCATTTCTTCGGTACCGGATATCCCGACCTTTGCTGAAGAAGGCGTCCCGAATGTCGACGTGCGCATCTGGTGGGTTCTCGCAGCGCCGAAGGGCACGCCGAAAGCGATCATCGACACGATGTACAAGGCAATGACCGAGGTCACCACCAGCGACGACGCCCGCAAATTCGTCGGCACCAATGGCGGCGAGCCCATGACGCTGGAGAGCCCGCAGGCGACGCTCGACTATGCGACGATGGATACCAAGCGCTGGGAAGAATGGGCAAGGATCGGCAAGCTGGAGAAGCAGTGAGCGTTCCGGACGCATCACCATCAGGAAGGCCGGAGCGTTCTCCGGCCTTTTTCGTTTCAGCTTGCCCGGCAAAGAAAACCCCGGGAGGCCTCCTCAAAGCGGCAACTCGGGATTGATCATCCTCATCAAGAGCTTCGCCGAAGATGTAGGGCCGTTGAATGCGAAAACCGGCGAAGCCCGGCAATTTTATCGGAACCAGCGCCGCCGCTCGACAGTTAGACCGCAGAATTCGACGGCTCTAATCGACGGCGAGGCAAAACCGATGAACACGCGCCCCCAATTCATCGCCGGGACATCCCTCGCGCAACTCCCACCGCAGATCTACTACGTTCACCCCCTGATGCTGAAGGGGATCGATGCATGGCGGGAGGTTTTCGCGCATGCCAGGGATCTCGGTTTCGACACCGTTCTGACGGCGCCGCTTTTCGCACGGGACCCCAATGCCAGCGTCTTCGTGACGAGGGATTTCGACCGGCTGGAGCCTGAACTCCAGATCGGCGCCTCCGTCGAAGACGGGATCAAGGCCCTGATCCAGGCGGCGGGGGAAGCCAAGATCAAGCTGATGCTCGACCTCGTGGTCGACCGGGTCGCGGTGGATTCGCAACATGCCGGGCCGATCCTCGCCGATCCGCGCGTCGCACCGCGCGACAGCTGCAGCCGCGGCATCGATTTCATGAGCGAAGCCCGCCATATCGAGGATTGGCGCGAACGGATGGCGCGGCTGACCAGCCTCGGGATTGCCGGTTTCCGCTGCCTCGGCATCGGCCGGCTGGCGCCGGAGGCCTGGTACGACCTGATCATCTCGACCCGCAAAGCGGCGCCGGAGACGACATTTCTGGCCTGGACGCCGGGCACCTCCTTCGAGGATCGCCGGGCACTTGAGGGCGCCGGCTTCGACGGCAGCTTCTCGTCGCTCGCCTGGTGGAACCTCGAGGAACGCTGGATCCTCGACGAGTACCAGATCCAGCGCCAGCTCGGTTACCAGATCACATTCCCGGAGGCGCCTTTCGGCAAACGCATCGCTCATGGCACCGACAGTTGCGAAGTGCTGCAGAGAAAGGCGATCCGCTCGCTGAAACTCGCCTCGACCTTCGCCAGCGGGCTGATGATCCCGATGGGCTTCGAGTTAGGGGCCTCGACGCCGCTCGATCCGCTGTTTGGCGACGGATTGGGGCTGAGGGGCCTGCGCGAGCAAGGGTCGTTCGATCTTTCCGCGGATATCCGCGGCGTGAACGCCGGCACCAACAAGACAGCCGCCGGATTCGCCCGCCAGCCGCTGCGTCTCATCTCCACCAGCCAGACGCCGGCCGTCGCATTGATGCAGACCGACAGGGAAGACGTCCGTTCGGCACAGAAGGTGCGGGTCGTGGTTCTGAACCGGGATCTGCGCCGCTCCGTTGCCGCTCCCTTCAACGCGCTTCGCGAGGCCGCCTCGCCCTTCCTGCCGCTCGAAGCGCCGGAGACGGACGGAGAGGCCTTCGCCGCCCAGCTCAAGCTGAAACCGGGCGAGATCAGGATATTCGAAGGCCGGTCGTCGGTGCCGATCGTCGATGCGGCGCCGGTGCCGGCCGTCGACAAGGCGACCGCCTCGCCGCGGCTGGCGATCGAGAAGATCACGCCCGCCGTCGATGAAGGCCGTTTCGTGGTCAAACGCATCGTCGGGGAAACGGTGAAGGTCGAGGCGGACATTTTTGGCGACGGCCATGATCCGTTGGCGGCGGCCCTCAAATGGCGGGCGGCCGACGAGGCCGAATGGAACGAGGAGCCCATGCAGCTCATCCTGAACGACCGCTGGAGCGCGGAGTTCACGCTGAAGCGCATGGGGCGCCATGAATTCCTGATCGAAGCCTGGCGCAATCCGTTCGCGATCTTCCGTTATGAATTCGTCAAGAAACACGAGGCCCGGCTCGATCTCAGGCTGGAGATCCAGGAGGGCATCAACCTCGTCCTCGATGCGCTGGACAATGCGTCCGGCAGGATCAAGACACGGCTGAAAGCCCTGTTCGACAAGCTGACCGAGGTACAGGACCCGCAGCGCACGGAAATCCTGCTGGCGCCCGCAACCGCCGATCTGATGGCAGAGGCCGACCGCCGGCCGTTCAAGGTGCGCTCGCAGGCGATCCCGGTCGATGCGGAGCGGATCGCTGCCGGTTTTGCCAGCTGGTACCAGATCTTTCCGCGTTCGCAGAGCGGCGATCCCAACCGGCACGGCACGTTCGACGACGTGATCCGGCGGCTGCCGTCCATTCGCGACATGGGCTTCGACGTCCTTTATTTCCCGCCCGTCCATCCCATCGGCAAGACCAACCGCAAGGGTCGCAACAATACGCTGAACGCGGCGCCGGAGGATCCCGGCAGTCCCTATGCGATCGGCTCCGAGGACGGCGGTCATGACGCGATCCACCCGGCGCTCGGCACGTTCGACGATTTCCGCCGGCTGGTGGATGCCGCCAGGGACGAGGGTCTTGAAATCGCGCTCGATCTCGCGATCCAGGCGTCGCCCGACCATCCGTGGCTGAAATCACATCCCGGCTGGTTCGACTGGCGGCCGGACGGCACGATCCGTTATGCGGAGAACCCGCCGAAGAAATACGAGGACATTGTCAATGTCGATTTCTACGCCCATGACGCGATCCCTTCGCTGTGGGTCGAGCTGCGCGACGTCGTGCAGAAATGGGTCGACAATGGCGTCAAGTTGTTCCGCGTCGACAATCCGCACACGAAACCCTTCCCGTTCTGGGAATGGCTGATCGCCGATATTCGAGCCCGGCATCCCGAGGTCGTCTTCCTGTCGGAGGCCTTCACCAAGCCGAAAGTGATGTACCGGCTCGCCAAGGTCGGGTTTTCGCAGTCCTATACCTATTTCACCTGGCGCAATGCCAAGTGGGAACTCGAGCAGTATATGCGCGAGATCACCACGGAGGAGCCGAAGGATTTCTTCCGGCCGCATTTCTTCGTCAACACCCACGACATCAATCCGGACTTCCTGCAGAACGCGCCGCGACCGGCCTACCTGATCCGCGCTGCGCTCGCGGCGACGCTGTCCGGCCTCTGGGGCGTCTATAACGGTTTCGAGCTCTGCGAAGGCCGGCCGGACGCCAAGCGCAAGGAATATGCCGACTCGGAAAAATACGAGATCCGTGCCTGGGATTACGACCGCCCCGGCAACATCAAGGGCGAGATCACCCTTCTCAACCGGCTCCGCCGCGAGAACCCGGCGCTGCACTCCCATCTCGGCCTCCAGCTTCTCACCGCCTGGAACGACAACATCATGTTCTTCGAGAAGGCGAGCGCCGGCCGCGAGAACGTTTTGCTGATCGCCATCAACCTCGACCCCTACAACGCCCACGAGGCGGATGTCGAAATTCCGCTCTGGTCGTGGAACCTCCCGGACCATGGCGCACTTGACCTCGAAGACCTGATCGGCGGCAACCGTTTCACGCTGGCCGGCAAGGTCCAACGCATCCGGCTCGATCCGCATCACGGCCTGCCGTTTGCGATCTGGCGCGTGCGATAAGGGAGGAAAACAAAATGGACATGACGGGCAGCCGCGGTCAGACTCAGAACCAGGCGCAAGGCCAAGAGAGCGATCCCTTGTGGTACAAGGACGCGATCATCTACCAGCTCCACATCAAATCGTTCTTCGATGCCAATGGCGACGGGATCGGCGATTTCCAGGGCCTGCACGAGAAGCTCGACCATATCGCCTCGCTCGGGGCCAACGCGATCTGGCTGCTGCCCTTCTTCCCCTCGCCGCGACGAGACGACGGCTATGACATTGCCGATTACGGCAGCGTCAGCCCCGATTACGGCACGGTGGACGAGTTCAAGGCTTTCGTCGAAGCGGCGCACCAGCGCGGCATAAGGGTGATCATCGAGCTCGTCATCAACCACACGTCCGACCAGCATCCTTGGTTCCAGCGGGCGCGGCATGCCCCAGCCGGCACGCCGGAGCGGGATTTCTACGTCTGGTCGGATACGGACCAGAAATTTCCCGAAACCCGGATCATCTTCCTCGACACGGAAAAATCGAACTGGACCTGGGACCCGGTCGCCGGCGCCTATTACTGGCATCGTTTTTATTCCCACCAGCCGGACCTCAACTTCGACAATCCGCAGGTGCTGGAAGAACTGCTCGGCGTCATGCGCTTCTGGGCGGATACCGGCATCGACGGGTTCCGGCTGGACGCCATCCCCTATCTCGTCGAGCGCGAGGGAACCAACAACGAGAACCTGCCCGAGACGCACGAGATCCTGAAGAAGATCCGCGCCTCGCTCGATGCCACGCACCCCGGCAAGATGCTGCTCGCAGAGGCCAATCAATGGCCGGAAGACACCAACGAATATTTCGGCAATGGCGACGAATGCAACATGGCGTTCCATTTTCCGCTGATGCCGCGCATGTACATGGCGATCGCCAAGGAAGACCGTTTCCCGATCACCGACATCATGCGGCAGACGCCGGAAATCCCGGAAAACTGCCAATGGGCGATCTTCCTCAGGAACCACGACGAGCTGACGCTCGAAATGGTGACCGACGAGGAACGCGACTACCTCTGGAACATCTATGCCGCCGATCGCCGCGCCCGCATCAATCTCGGCATCCGGCGCCGCCTTGCGCCGCTGATGGAGCGCGACCGCCGGCGCATCGAGCTGATGAACGCGCTGCTTCTCTCCATGCCCGGAACGCCGGTCCTCTATTACGGCGACGAGATCGGCATGGGCGACAACATCTATCTCGGCGACCGCGACGGGGTGCGCACGCCGATGCAATGGTCGCCGGACCGCAATGGCGGTTTCTCCAAGGCCGACCCGGCAAGGCTGGTGCTGCCGCCGGTGATGGACCCGCTCTACGGATACGAGGCGGTGAATGTCGAGGCGCAGGGCGCCGACGCCCATTCGTTGCTCAACTGGACGCGGCGGATGCTGGCCCTGCGCAACAAGCATTCCGCCTTCGGTCGCGGTTCGCTGAAATTCCTGGCGCCGGGCAACCGCAAGATCCTTGCCTATCTGCGGGAATACAATGGCGACACGATCCTCTGCGTCGCCAATCTGTCGCGCCTGCCGCAGGCGGTCGAGCTTGACCTGGCGCAGTTCGCCGGACGCGTGCCGATCGAACTGTCGGGCATGTCGCCGTTCCCGCCGATCGGCCAGCTCACCTATCTGCTCACCCTGCAGCCTTTCGGCTTCTTCTGGTTCCAGCTGGTGGCCGAAGCCGACGGCCCGGTCTGGCGCAAGGAGCCGCCGGAGCAGATGCAGGACATGGTGACCATAGTCACCCGCCGCGACCTGCAGGAACTGGTCGACCAGCCGCGGCTTGCCGGCACGCTGTCCAACGAGGTCCTGCCCGCCTATCTCGGCAAGCGCCGCTGGTTCGGCTCCAAGGGCGAAATCCTGACCGGAGCCTCGCTGGTCGCCGCAACGCCCATCCCCTTCGCCAACAACATCCTGCTCGGCGAACTCGAAGCGGAAGTGAACGGCCGCAAGGACACCTACCTGCTGCCGCTTGCCGTCTCCTGGGACGATGCCCAGCCGACCGCGCTTGCCCAGCAGCTTGCGCTCGCGCGCATCCGGCAGGGCCGCCGCGTCGGCTTCCTGACGGACGGGTTCGCCATGGAGGGACTGGCGCGCGGCGTGATCCGCGGCCTTTGCGAACGTTCGGTGATTTCCGGCCGTGCCGGCACGCTGGAATTCATCGGCACCGACAAGCTCGACTGCCTGACGATCAACGAGGACATGGCCATCCACTGGCTGTCGGCCGAGCAATCCAACAGTTCGCTGATCTTGGGCGACATGGCGATGGTGAAGCTCATCCGCCACGTCTTCCCCGGCATGCATCCCGAAGTCGAGATGACCCGGTACCTGACCAATGTCGGCTACCAGAACACGGCGCAACTGCTCGGTGAGGTCGCCCGCACGGCCCCGGACGGAAGCCGCTATACGCTGATCATCGTCCAGAGCGCGATCCGCAATCAGGGCGACGCCTGGAACTGGATGCTCAGCAACCTGCGCCGCGCCATCGACGAGATCGTCGTGACCGGGCTCGAGGGCGACGTCGTGGACGAGCATTTCAAGCCGCTCGTCAATTTCGTCATGGCCATCGGCAAACGGCTCGGCGAACTGCACGTGGCGCTTGCCCAGCCGACCGAAGACCCGGACTTCCAGCCGGTCCAGGCCACGGCAGCCGATGCGGAAAAATGGCGAGAGGCTGTCAGGGGACAGATTTCGCAGAGCCTGGGAATCCTCGAAAAGACGGTAGAGGGTCTCGACTCGGATATAGCGCGCGAAGTGCAGGGGCTTCTGGAACGCCGCGACGACCTTCTTGGCCTCGCCACACATTTTGCCGGAGCGGTGGAAGGCACGCTGATGACCCGCAACCACGGCGACTTCCATCTCGGTCAGATCCTGGTCGCGGAAGGTGATGCATACATCATCGACTTCGAAGGCGAACCGACCCGCGACCTTGCCGAGCGGCGGGCAAAGACAAACCCATTACGCGACGTCGCAGGGCTCTTGCGCTCGCTCAGCTATCTTGCAGCCTCTGCCGATCTCGACCGGGAGATCGTCAGCGAGGTGGAGGGCGCCCGCCACAAGGCGCTGGTCGGCCGGTTCATGGAGATGGCGGAACCCGCCTTCCTCGAATCCTATTTCGAGGCCACCGGGAGTTCGGAAGCGTTGCGTATCGGTGTGGACGACCGGGAACGCATCCTTGATCTCTTCCTTCTTGAAAAAGCTGCCTACGAGATCGCCTACGAAGTGCGCAGCCGCCCCCATTGGCTCCCCCTGCCGCTTGCCGGCTTCTCGGCGATCGCATCCCGACTTCTGGAGAATGTCTCATGAGATACGAGCGCGCAGACCTGATGATCGGCACCGCCCGCGAGGGCCTCGCTGCCCTTGTCGAAGGACGGCACGGAGACCCGTTCTCGATCCTCGGACGACATCAATACGGCGATCTCACGGTGGTGCGGGCGCTTCTGCCCGGCGCGCTGGCGGTCGAAGTGGTGGAGGCCGATACCGGCAAGGTGCTGGCCGAGCTCGAAACCATCCATGAAGGCGGGGTGTTTGCCGGCGTGACCGGCAGCACGGCGCCCTATTTCTTCCGGATCCGCTGGCCGGATGCCATACAGGAAATGGAAGATCCCTACAGCTTCCCGCTCCTGCTCGGCGATCTGGACCTGCATCTGATCGGTCAGGGCACCCATTACGACCTCGGCCGGACGCTCGGCGCCATCCCGATGGAGGTCGAAGGCATCGAGGGCGTACGCTTTTCCGTCTGGGCGCCGAATGCCCGGCGCGTCTCCGTCGTCGGCGATTTCAATTCCTGGGACGGGCGGCGGTATCCGATGCGGCTTCGCCCGCAGGCGGGCATCTGGGAAATCTTCATCCCCCGCCTCACCCACGGCGAGCGCTACAAGTTCGAACTGCTCGACGGCAACGGCAATCTGCTGCCGCAGAAGGCCGATCCGGTCGCCCGCGCCAGCGAGGCTGCGCCGTCGACGGCCTCGATCGTCGCTTCATCGAAACCGTTCCGCTGGAACGACGAGGAGTGGATGCGCAGGCAGCGCACTGAGCGGGATCGCGAAGGCGCGATGTCGATCTACGAGGTGCATCTCGGCTCGTGGCTGCGGATCGCCGAAGAGGGCAACCGCCATCTCGACTGGGTCGAGCTCAGCCAGCGGCTGATCCCCTATGTGCAGAACCTCGGGTTTACCCATATCGAGATGCTGCCGATCATGGAGCATCCGTTCGGTGGTTCCTGGGGTTACCAACCGCTCGGGCTGTTCGCGCCGACCGGGCGCCACGGCACGCCGGAGGATTTCGCCTATTTCATCGATCGCTGCCATCAGGCCGGCATCGGCGTCATCCTCGACTGGGTGCCGGCGCATTTCCCGACCGACGTGTGGGGACTTGCGAGGTTCGACGGAACGCCGCTCTACGAACATGCCGATCCGCGCGAAGGATTTCACAAGGATTGGAACACGCTGATCTACAATCTCGGCCGCAACGAGGTGAAGGGGTTCCTGATCGCCTCGGCTCTCGAATGGCTCGAGCATTTCCACGTGGATGCGCTGCGCGTCGATGCCGTCGCCTCGATGCTCTATCGCGATTACAGCCGCAACGAGGGCGAATGGGTGCCCAACAAATATGGCGGCCGCGAGAACCTCGAAGCCGTCGAATTCTTCAAACATCTCAACAGCATCATCCATGAGCGCTGCCCGCATGCCTTCACCGTGGCGGAGGAATCGACCGCCTGGCCGGGCGTTACCCGCAAGCCGGAAGACGGCGGGCTCGGGTTCGATTTCAAATGGAACATGGGCTGGATGCACGACACGCTGCATTACATGTCGGATGATCCGGTCTACCGCAAATACCATCACGGCGGCCTAACCTTCGGGATGATCTATGCCTATTCCGAACGCTTCATGCTGCCGATTTCCCATGACGAGGTGGTGCACGGCAAGGGCTCGCTGTTTAACAAGATGCCGGGCGACCACTGGCAGAAGATGGCCAATCTCCGCGCCTATTACGGCTTCATGTGGGGGCACCCCGGCAAAAAGCTGCTGTTCATGGGCAGCGAGATCGCCCAGGAGACCGAGTGGAACCATGACGGCTCGGTTGTCTGGGATCTGCTCGACAGCCCGGCCCATGCCGGCATACAGCGGCTAATCCGCGACCTCAATGTGCTTTACGTGCGTGAGCCGGCGCTGCAATACAGCGACCTGCATCATGAAGGTTTCGAATGGGCCGTTGCCGACGATGCGGAAAATTCCGTCTACGGCATGCTGCGGTCGTCGGAAGATCGTTCGTCGCATATACTGATCATGTCGAACAT
>Ga0102590_1000280_pt1 | contig 129083 bp, 113 predicted proteins | sample AraplaMF_Col_mMF_FD_76859 | JGI IMG/M metagenome (GOLD analysis project Ga0102590, IMG submission 76859) | Arabidopsis root microbial communities from the University of North Carolina, USA - plate scrape MF_Col_mMF | ecosystem: Host-associated > Plants > Roots > Endosphere | place: USA... | reverse complement strand
TGAGTGAAGTGGGAAAATCCGTCCTTTGGGCCGCGAAGCGGCTTGCCCTGCTAGTCGGGGTCGCACTGTTGCTCAAGGGGTGGCATGCTGCTTACCTCTATAGCAACGACTTGGACAAGAGCGAGCGCACGATTCGCGAACTAAAGTCTAAGATCGCCGCGCTCCGTTGCAACGACTCTCCTCCACCAAAAATGTAACTCCCCGGCTTGACACGGCTTTAAACGCGTCCATAGTGTTGTGATATTCACAACGTCACAACAGGACGCAACAATGAGCGCATCACCGTCCGATCCGGCCGACTACGCCCTGAACCACTGGCGGCAATACGAGAGCCAGGAAGACCACGCGTTGCGAGTAGCGGCAGCCGAAGAAACGGCCGGCCGCTACTTCGCGAGCACCGTTGCGAAGCCGCTCCAGACCTACAACAACACCATGGCGTTCCTCGCCCCTCTCAGCGGGCCGGCTTGGGATCGCCGCCGCACGGCCGCGCGCGCCGCGTGGGATCGCTCGACGGCCGCCGCCCGCGACCTGTTCAACATCACCGCCGACGAGATCATGCGCGACGGCGAGGTTTCCGAGGAAACGTCGCTCGCCTGGGACGTCCTCACCGAGCAGGCCGAGCAGGACTATCAGCAGCCCGCGCCCAGCGCCTTGCGCCGCGCCCTTCTCCAGGTGGTCGCTTAAGATGGAACTGCCCGAGAAGGCAATAAGCATCATCCAGCCGTGGCCGTGGCTCATCGTCCACGGCTACAAGGACATTGAGAACCGCGATTGGAAGTCGTGGAATCCCGGCTTAAAGTTTCGCGGACCCGTGGCGATCCACTCCAGCATGAAGGCCGATCGGTATTGCATCGACCACGTGATGCGCGGCATTCACCCGGTCACGGGCGAGCGGTTCGAGACCCTTGCACCCAAGACGTTCGAGCGCGGCGGGATCATCGGCGTCGCCGAGATCGTCGATTGCGTCACCAGCAGCGACAGCAGTTGGTTCGTTGGCGAGTACGGCTTTGTGGTGCGCAATGCGCGACCGGTCCCGTTCATCCCGGTCAAAGGCGCGCTTGGCTTTTTCAACTGGCGGGAGCGCGCCCTATGACGCCGTTCGCATCGGTCGCGCTATTCCGCCGTGACGGCGCAACCGTGTTTAAGGCCCCGCGCAAGGAGACCAGCGAGCACAAGACGCAGGCGCGCAAGTCCGCGTCGCGCTTCTGGAACGGGAACATCGTCGAGCCGGACGTTCTCACCAGGATCATTCTGGTTCAGCACGACGGCCGCACCGTCTACGTTGCCGAGCGCGCGACCGTAGCCGGTCAAGACCGCCCTTGGGTGGAATACCGTCTTGACGCTGACAATGCGCTCAAGACTCCGCACCTCGCCGCCTGCCTCTCTGAGCTTGGCATTGACCCGGCATCGGTCCCGCCGCCGATGCCCGACGTTCTCGAAATCAACGGCGTGATCTACAGGCGAGAGATATGACCCCGGAACCCTGCCCGCTGTCAGCGCGGGAAATCGAGATCGTCACCCACCTTGCAGAGGGCAAGACCGCGAAGGACATCGCGGACCTGACCGGCCTGTCCTGGGCGTCGGTCAACCAGCGGATCAAGACCATGCGCCGCATCGTCGGCGCGGAGAACTCGCCGCACCTCGCCGCCATCGCTCTGCGCAAAGGATGGATCACGTGAACACCGCATTCCTTTTGATGGCGCAGTACAACACCGCCGTCGTTCCCCTGGACGCTGTCTGCAAAGACTACTTCCAGCACTTGACGCCTGACGAGTTCACGCGGAAAGCTACCAAGGGCCAGATCGACTTGCCGGTTGTCCGGATCGAGACCAGCGCGAAGGCCGCCAAGGGCATCCACATTGCCGACCTCGCCCGCTGGATCGACGAGCGGCACGCGGCGGCCCGCAAGGAATGCGACCAGCTACAGGGGCGGCGATGATGAACGATCCGATCGAACGTGTGGCGCGAGCGCTGGCCGCAAAGAACGACGCCCCCGATTGGGACCGGATCGACGAAGTAGATTGCGGCGATCGGGGCTATCTGCTGAGGGACGACTATCGAGCATTGGCCCGTGCCGCGCTCGAAATCGACCGCACTATGCCCGACGAAGTCGCCGCCGACCTCCGCAGGGTGTTCGGGTACGTCCCCGACGAACGCGGCGGCGAGCGCTGGACGGTCTACAGGGATCACACCTTGATCGTGATCCATCCGGAGCGCCGCGCCCGGTTCTTTAGGCGCGGTCGTGGCGGCGTACCTGTCGAAGTCGAGCCGGATTTTCTCTAGGATCACAAAAGGATCACATCGCAAAGCGAAGCCCGGCTAACCCCATAGCTGGGCTTATGTTTTTTCGTTAGTCCGTCCAGTCCATCATCGGGGCAATGCTAAATTTCCAATGGTTTTCAATCACTTAGGATTCTCTGTTGATCCAGTCGCCTTAGGAAGACGCTGTAACGTATCTATACTGATTTCGTTGGGTTTTTAGGGATGGTTCGATCATCTAGTCAGTTTCTGGTGGCGTGTCGCTACAAATTCGTTACGGAGCCGGCTTGCGCAGGCACCTTTGGGGTTCGTAGCAAATCAAGCGAAAACCGCCCGGAGGCGGCTCGATGCGTGGAAATCATCGCGCAACTCGTTGCGCAGCAGGAGCAGTCCTCCAGTCTTGGACCCAACCCTGACGCGCGGCTATTCAGAGCAACACCTGCGCCCGCTCACCTGGAAGTGGTGGGTTCTTCGTCAAGCTCAAACCGCGCGACGTCGTCTGCTCGAAAGTGCCAAGCCTCGGTTCTGGTAGGAAAGTACATGACCGCTGCTACGATGCGATCACCGTCTGGTCGCGTCCAGAGATACCAGTAATAATTGCCGTCCCAAAATTTCAGCCGTTGCGGCCCTTTGTAATCATCGCGTGGTGCGTGCCGCGTGGCGCAAAAGTGAGTGAACTCTCGTTGGGCCTGCTCGCGTGCGTTCGGCTCAGTCCCGCAACGAACTAACTCTGCAGCCCTTCAATCGCGGCGCGCCGCAGCCGAGCTGTTGGAGGGCAGGATTCCCGCATCGATCGGCCTGACGTCAACATGACGAAGCGAACATCATCGGCTGCAAGGACATCCGCCTTGCGCCGCCGCGATTGAGTCGGTAGTATTTCATACCTTAAAGTTGAAGGCGTGGAAGAACCAGTGACCCGTTTCACCTTCCAGAATCCAACCCGCGGACCTGTCTCCGCCCCGCGTCTGATCTCGCGGGGCTGACCAGGGAGCGCATCGCCGTCTCGTTGTCAGCCGCTTCTGCGCGTTTCGTCGCGCTCACTGACTTCATGAGACAGCAATGACCCTGATCGCCATCAAAGACGCTTCCCTGACTCGGACCGCGCAGCTCTTCGCCGGATTGAGTTTCTCGATCGCCAAAGGCGATCGTCTCGGCCTTGTCGCGGCCAATGGACGCGGCAAGTCATCCCTGCTTCGTATTTTGGCTGGCGAGGACGATGCAACGACCGGAACCGTCACCCGCTCGCGCGGGCTGGTCGTCGCGGTCGCCCCGCAAGATCCACCCGAGCGGCTCCTGTCCCTCAGCTTCTATGACGCCGTGCGCGACGCTCTCGCCCCCGAGGTTGCCGAGACTGAGAGCTGGCGCGTCGATATCCTGCTCGATGATCTCGCGGTGGAGGAGTCCACAAGAGGCCGCGCCGTTCACGGCCTGTCCGGCGGCTGGCAGCGGACAATGCTCCTGGCGCGGGCAGCCGTGGTCGAGCCAGATCTGCTCCTGCTGGATGAGCCGACAAACCATCTCGACATCGCTCGGATCGGTGTGCTCGAGACGTTTCTTGCGGCCTTGCCGCGCGACTGCGCCGTGGTCACGGCGAGCCATGACCGGGCTTTTCTCGATGACGTGACCAACCGCACCTTATTCCTGCGCCCGCAGGAAAGCGCCGATTTCGCCCTGCCCTATTCTCGCGCCGTGCAGGCATTGGAAGAACGCGACGCTGCGCGAGAAAGGCGGTTCGAGAACGATATGCGCAAGGTCAAGGCGCTGCGGCAGCAGGCGGCAAAGCTCAAGAACATCGGAATCAACTCCGGGTCCGACCTGCTGGTGGTGAAGACCAAGCAGCTGTCCGAGCGAGCCGCCAAGCTCGAAGAGCACGCCCGACCGGCTCACCTTGAGCGCTCGGCAGGAACGATCCGCCTGACCAATAGCGGCAGCCACGCCAAGGCGCTGGTAGCGATCAGCGATACTGCGATCACCACGCCGGACGGGAGGCTCTTGTTCCGTATCGGACCGCGCTGGATCGAGAACGGAGACCGGGTCGTTCTGCTCGGGGCCAATGGCACCGGCAAGACGAGGCTGATCGAGAGGTTACGGGCAGCTCTCACGGGATCGGATCCGGAGATGCGGGGGGCGACGAGCCTCAAGCTGGGATACTCCGATCAGGCGCTGTCCCAGCTCGACGCGTTTGCGACGCCGTGGGACGCGGTCAAGCGTCTGAGCAATCTCCCGGACCAGCTGGCGCGTTCCCAGCTCGCGGGCGCCGGGGTCGGTATCGACGCCCAAACCGCACCCATCACACGTCTCTCGGGGGGCCAGCGAGCGCGGCTTGCAATGCTGCTTCTGCGGCTGGCGCAGCCGAATTTCTATCTGCTGGACGAGCCAACCAATCATCTCGATATCGAGGGGCAGGACATGCTGGAGAGCGAGCTGATCGCGCACGGTGCGGCCTGTCTTCTGGTCAGCCACGATCGAGCCTTTGTCCGAGCCGTGGCGACACGAATTTGGGTCATCACAGGCAAGAGGCTTGTCGAGGTCGACGACCCGGCGCCGGTCTTCGAGAAGCTGATGTCCAATTGAACCCTGCGTTGCCCCGCCCAATGGGCGCCGCGCGACGCAGCGAAAGCGGCTATGCGGCGCGCCCCCCGCCGGTCGTCGCTCAGCCTGGTCGCCCCGGGACGGTCTAATAGTTCGTCCCGGACTTCTCGTTTGGAATGCCGTCAATTGGGCATTCCTCGGTCCCGACCATCGGACGCGTCAGCGCCTCGACCATGTCGCGCGTCCCTTCGGGATCGGCGATCCACTTGGTGTAGAAGTCATAGGGACAGGCTGCGAGGCCCTTCGCGCCCTCACCGGAATTGATCATGCCGGTGTAGCCGCGGTGCAGCAGCTTGAAGAGATGGTTCTGCGACTGGTTGTTGCGGCGGGCATCGCGGATCAGGCTCTTCGACAGGCCGGCGTACTGGATGCCGTATTCCTCCTCGCCGGTTTCGCCCAGGGTGCGTCCGTCGAAGCCGACGATCGCGGAGTGGCCGAAATAGGAGTAGACCCCGTCGAAGCCCGCGGCATTGGCCACAGCCACATAGACGTTGTTGGCCCAGGCCATCGCCTTGGAGATCATCACCTGCTGCTCCTTGGCCGGATACATGTAGCCCTGGCAGCGCACGATCAGCTCCGCGCCTTTCATCGCGCAGTCGCGCCAGATCTCCGGATAATTGCCGTCGTCGCAGATGATCAGGCTGACCTTCAGCCCCTTCGGGCCGTCGGAGACGTAAGTGCATTTGCCGGGATACCAGCCTTCGATGGGCACCCAGGGCATGATCTTGCGATATTTCTGCACGATCTCGCCCTTGTCGTTCATCAGGATCAGCGTGTTGTAGGGCGCCTTGTGCGGATGTTCCTCGTGACGCTCACCGGTCAGCGAGAACACGCCCCACACCTTGGCCTTGCGGCAGGCTTCGGCAAAGATCGCCGTCTCCTCGCCCGGCACCTGCGAGGCGGTCTCGTACATCTCCTTGGAGTCGTACATGATGCCGTGGGTGGAATATTCCGGGAAGATCACGAGATCCATACCGGGCAAACCGAGCTTCATGCCGACGACCATGTCGGCGATCTTGCGGGCGTTGTCGAGCACCTCGGCCTTGGTGTGCAGCCGCGGCATCTTGTAATTGACGACCGCGACGCCGACCACGTCGTTGCTAGAGGAGATGTCACCGTGAAGCATTTGGAACGCCCTTCTGTTCTGGCTTGTGTTTTTTTCGGCAGCGTCAGTGGCTGATCATCCAGGGCCGCGCGGTCGGAAAGCCGACGGCACCGCTCTTGCTCCCGGTCACGAGCCGCCCGGGCTTCTTCTTCGTGCCGGTCCCGCAGCAGCCGCAGCCCGGGCCGTGCGCGGCCTTGTATTGATCGAGCGTCTTCGGCGCGTGCTTGCTGCGCTCGTTGGTCGCGTGCGCCTTGCGCTTGTCACTGGGCATGCAGAAGAACGCCGGCGCGGTCAGGATCACGCGCTGCGATTCCGTTTCGCAGCGTGGACAGTCCTGCGGGTCGTCGCATTCGGCCATCGGCCGCATGTCGGTGAACGGACCGCAATCATTGCAGAGATATTCATAGACGGGCATCGTCGCTCCCTTCGCTGTTGCCGGTCGGATGCGGGGCGCACTGCCCCGCACCCATTTTGCGCAGGCGCTACTTGTCGGGCGAGATCGGCATCTGGATATCGCCCGTGATGTGCTTGATCGGGCCTGCCGACGACGGCATCACATCGAAGTCGAAGATCTCCGTCGGCAACCACAACGTCGCGCACGCGTTCGGCACGTCGACGACGCCGGAGATGTGGCCCTGGCACGGCGCGGTGCCGAGGATCGAATAGGCCTGGGCGCCGGAGTAGCCGAACTTCTTCAGATACTCGATCGCGTTGAGGCAGGCCTGGCGGTAGGCGATGTGGACGTCGAGGTAATGCTGCTTGCCGGCCTCGTCGACCGAGATGCCCTCGAAGATCAGATAGTCCTTGTAGTTCGGCGTGATCGGCGACGGCTTGAACACCGGGTTCTTGATGCCGTATTTCGCCACGCCGTCCTTGATGACGTCGACCTTGATGTGCAGCCAGCCGGCCATTTCGATGGCACCGCAGAAGGTGATCTCGCCGTCGCCCTGGCTGAAGTGCAGATCGCCCATCGAGAGGCCGCCGCCGGGCACATAGACCGGGAAGTAGATCTTCGAGCCGCGCGACAGATCCTTGATGTCGCAATTGCCGCCATGCTCGCGCGGCGGCACCGTTCGGGCGCCTTCGAGACCGATCTTGGCCTTGACGTCCCCCTTGGCCTGGCCGGCGTGAGCGGTCGGCGCGAACGGCGGGTTGGCGAGACCCGGCACGCGCGTCGGGTTGGTCGCGATCAGTTCGGCTTCGCGCGCATTCCAGGCCGCCAGCATCTTGGCATCCGGCAGACACCCGATCAGGCCAGGGTGAATGAGACCGGCGAAATTCACGCCGGGCACGTGGCGCGACGAGGTGTAAAGGCCCTTGATGTCCCAGATCGACTTCTGCGCCAGCGGGAAGTGATCGGTCAGGAAGCCTCCGCCGTTCTGCTTGGAGAAGAAGCCGTTGAAGCCCCACAGGCTCTCCTTCAGCGGCCCGACGTCGAGCAGGTCGACCACGAGCAAGTCGCCGGGCTCTGCGCCCTTGACACCAATCGGACCGGACAGGAAGTGCACGATCGACAGGTCGATATCGCGCACGTCGTCGGCCGAGTCGTTGTTCTTGATGAAGCCGCCGGTCCAGTCGACGGTCTCGATGATGAAGTCGTCGCCGGGACTGACCCACTCGACGATCGGAACCTCCGGATGCCAGCGGTTGTGGATCTTGTCGTTTTCATAGGCCGACTTGGTGAGATCGACCTTGATCAGCGTATCTGGCATCGAGATGCTCCCCTTGGTTTACGCGGTTAAACGGACAGGAATTTCGAGATCTGCGCGGCGTCGACGCTGTCGCGCGGATCGTCGCGCACGATCTCGCCGTTCTCGATCACGAGCACGCGGTCGGCGATGTCGAGCGCGAAACTCAGGACCTGCTCCGAGACGACGATCGAGAGCCCCCGCTCGTCGCGGATACGCTTGAGCGTGCGCGCCATCTCCTTGATGATCGACGGCTGGATGCCCTCGGTCGGCTCGTCCAGCAGCAGCACCTTCGGCTTGGTGGCGAGCGCGCGCGCGATCGCCAGCTGCTGCTGCTGTCCGCCCGAGAGGTTGCCGCCGCGGCGGCCCTTCATCTCCAGCAACACCGGAAAAAGCTCGTAGATGTCGGCGGGCACTTCCGAGCCTCCGGAGACGACGAGGCCGGTCTCGATGTTCTCCTTCACCGTCATGGTCGAGAAGATCATGCGGCCCTGCGGCACATAGGCGAGGCCCTTTGCCACCCGATCGTAGCTCGGCAGCGAGCCGAGCTCGGTGCCATCCATGGTCACCTTGCCGCTCTTCGTCGGCACAATGCCCATCAGCGACTTCATCAGCGTGGTCTTGCCCATGCCGTTGCGGCCCATGATCGCGACGATCTCGTTGGGCGCGACCTGCACATTGAGGCCGTGCAACACCTCGCTCTGGCCGTAGGCGACGTGGAGATCATTGATTGTCAGCATGGATGTCGCTCCTCAGTGACCGAGGTACACTTCAATGACCTTCGGATCGTTCTTGACCTTCTCCATGGTGCCCTCGGAGAGGATCTGGCCCTGGTGCAGCACGGTGACCTTGTGGGCGATGTCCTCCACGAACTTCATGTCGTGCTCGATCACCAGCACCGATCGGTCCTTGATGATGCGGTTGAGCAACTCGGCCGTCTTGGCGCGTTCGGAGACGCTCATGCCGGCGACTGGCTCGTCCAGCATCAGCAGATCCGGGTCCTGGATCAGCAGCATGCCGATCTCGAGCCATTGCTTCTGACCGTGGCTGAGCAGCGCCGCGCTCATGTTGAGACGGTCCTTCAGGAAGATCATTTCGGCCACTTCATGGACGCGGTCGCGCACGGCGGCATCGCGCGTGAAGGTCAGCGCACCGAACACGGTGCGGCCGCGCGGATAGGAGATCTCCAGATTCTCGAACACCGTGAGGTCGTCATAGATCGACGGTGTCTGGAACTTGCGGCCGACGCCGGCCTTGACGATCTGGTTCTCCTTCAGCTTGGTCAGGTCCTTGCCGCGGAATTCGATCGAACCTGACGTCGCCTTGGTCTTTCCGCAGATCAGGTCGAGCACGGTGGTCTTGCCGGCCCCGTTGGGGCCGATGATGACGCGGATCTCGTTCTCCTCGACATAGAACGAGAGATCGTTGACCGCCTTGAAGCCATCAAAGGAGACAGTGAGGCCTTCGACCGAGAGCAGGAAGGGCTTTGGCTGATGTCCGACAAGCATGAAACTCTCCTCACTCTGCCGGTGCGCCGTCGGCGACCGAGTTGTCGGTCCAGCCCGACTTCGGCTTGCCTGCGCCGATCAGCTTGCTGATCCGCGGCTGGACGTAATCTCCCCAGATGCCGGCGAGGCCGTTCGGGAAGGCGAGCACGACGGCGATGAACAGGCCGCCGAGACCGAACAACCAGAGCTCGGGGAAGGACTCGGAGAGGCTGGTCTTGGCGAAGTTGACCAGCAGCGTTCCGTAGACCGCGCCGAGGATCGAAAGCCGGCCGCCGACGGCGGTGTAGATCACCATCTCGATCGACGGCACGATGCCGACGAAGGACGGGGACATGAAGCCGACATTGAGCGCGAACATCGCGCCTCCGATCGCGGCGAAGATGGCGGCGATGCAAAAGGCAAAGATCTTGAAATTGGCGACGCTGTAGCCGGAGAATCGGACCCGGTCCTCCTGGTCGCGCATCGCCACCAGGATGCGGCCGAGCTTGGAATGGCGCACCAGCTGGGCGATGCAGATGCAGGCAAACAGCAGGCCCACCTCGAAGAAGTAGAGCACGACCTTGGCGTGGTCGGGACGGATATCCCATCCCTTCAGCGTGCGCAGATCGGTCATGCCGTTGATGCCGCCCGTGTAGCCCTGCTGTCCCACGATCAGGATGGTCAGGATCGCCGCGACCGCCTGCGTGATGATCGCAAAGTAGGTACCGCCCACACGGCGCTTGAACATCGCGGCACCGATGATCAGGGCGAAGATGCCGGGCACCAGGATGACGGCGAGGATGGTGAAGGTCAGGCTGTGGAACGGCTTCCAGAAGAACGGCAGCGCGGTGATCTGATTCCAGTCCATGAAGTCGGGGATGCCCGGCGTCGACTGGATCTTGGTGTTCTCGACGCTCGACGCCTCGAGCTTGAGGAACATCGCCATGCAGTAGCCGCCGAGGCCGAAGAATACGCCCTGCCCCAGGCTCAGGATGCCGCCGTACCCCCAGCAGATCACCAGCCCCAGCGCCACGAAGGCGTAGGTCAGATATTTGGCGACCAGGTTGAGGCGAAAGACGTCGAGACAGAGCGGCAGGATCACGACCAGAAAGACCGCGAGCACCAGGATGCCGATCAACTCAGATCGCGTGGCAAAACGACTGTCGTTCATGAGTCTAGCCCCCTGCACTTCCGTTATTTGCGGACCTTGAGGGCAAACAGCCCCTGCGGTCGCAGCATCAGAATTCCGACCACCGCGAGCAGCGTCAGCACCTTCGCCATCGAGCCCGACATGAAGAACTCGAGCGTCGACTGGGTCTGCGAGATCGAGAAGGCGGAGGCGATGGTGCCGAGCAGGCTGGCGGCGCCGCCGAACACGACGACCAGGAAGGTATCGACGATATAGAGCTGCCCCGACGTCGGTCCGGTCGAGCCGATCATGGTGAAGGCCGAGCCGGCGACGCCGGCGATGCCGCAGCCAAGTGCGAAGGTGTAGCGGTCGACCTTGGCCGTGTTGATGCCGACGGCGCCCGCCATGATGCGGTTCTGCACGACGGCACGAACCTGGCGGCCCCAGCGCGAGCGGAACATGATGTAGGCGACGCCGATCGTGATCAGCACCGTCAGGCCCATTACGAAGACGCCGTTGATCGGCACCTCGATCGAATCGGTGACGTGCAGCGAGCCGAGCATCCACTGCGGCAACTCGACGCCGACCTCGCGCGCGCCGAAGATCGAGCGATAGGCCTGCTGCAATATGAGGCTGAGGCCCCAGGTCGCAAGCAGCGTGTCGAGCGGTCGCTTGTAGAGATGCCGGATCAGCACCCATTCGACCAGCATTCCGAGCGCGCCGGAGGCCAGGAAGGCCAATATCATGGCGAGGAAGAAGTAGCCGCTGAACAGGCTGGGCAGATAGGACTGGAATAAATTCGACGTCATCCAGGTGACGTAGGCGCCCAGGATCATGAACTCGCCATGGGCCATGTTGATGACGCCCATCTGGCCGAAGATGATCGCGAGCCCGAGCGCCATCAGCACGTAGACGGAAAACAGGATCAGGCCGGCAAAGCCTTGCATGACGAAGATCGAGCCGAGGTCGCCAATCGAATAGTCGCCGAACATCTGGTTTCTCCGTCGAGGGGACAGCATCCCGCGTCCGAGGGTCCCGCGTCGCGATTGACATCGCGACGCGGGGGTCGTGGGCATGGACTTGCAATCCACGCCAGGGAGCTCTTGCTGGGGAAGCTTGCGGGAAATTCCGCGCGCTTACTGGTAGCCCTTCGGGAAGGGATCCGGCTCGACCAGATCTGCGGTCTCGTAGATCAGCTCGAACTGGCCATCGAGCTTGGCGCGACCGACGCGGGTCTTCGACCAGAGGTGATGATTCTCGTGGATGCGCACATAGCCTTCCGGCGCGCCCTTGAACTCGACGCCGGGCGACGCCGCCGCGATCTTGTCGACGTCGAACGAGCCGGCCTTCTCGACCGTCAGCTTCCACAGCCACGGGCCGAGATAGGCAGCCTGGGTGACGTCTCCGATCACTGTCTTTTCGCCCCACGCCTTCTTGAAGGCCGGCACGAACGCCTTGTTGTTGGGATTGTCGAGCGACTGGAAGTATTTCATGCAGGCATAGGCGCCCGCAATGTTCTCGCCGCCGATGCCGTCGATCTCGTCCTCGGTCACCGAGATCGTCAGCAGAGGCTGCTTGGCGAGGTCGATGCCGGCGGCCTTGAGCTGCTTGTAGAAGGCGACGTTGGAGCCGCCGACAACGTCGGTGAAGATCACGTCGGGCTTGGTCAGCTTGATCTTGTTGATGACCGAGTTGAACTGGGTCGAGCCGAGTGCGTAGTACTCCTCGCCGACGACCTTGCCCTTCAGCACGTTCTCGACATGCTTGCGCGCGATCTTGTTCGAGGTGCGCGGCCAGATGTAGTCGGAGCCGATAAAGAAGAACGATTTGGCGCCCTTCTCCTTGGCGATCCAGTTCAAGCCGGCGAGGATCTGCTGGGTGGCTTCCTGGCCGGTGTAGATCACGTTCTTGGACTGCTCGAGGCCTTCATAGAAGGTCGGGTAGTAGAGCATGCCGTTGTACTGCTCCATCACAGGCAGCACCGCCTTGCGCGAAGCCGAGGTCCAGCAACCCATGATCGCCGCGACCTTGTCGTTGACCAGGAGCTTCTTGGCTTTTTCCGCAAAGGTCGGCCAATCGGAGGCGCCGTCTTCCTGGATGAACTTGATCTTGCGGCCGAGCACGCCGCCGGCGGCGTTGATCTGCTCGATGGCGAGCTTTTCGGCTTCGATCGAGCCGGTCTCGGAGATCGCCATGGTGCCGGTCGCCGAATGCAGGATGCCGACCGTCACCTCGGTGTCGGTGACCGCAAGACCCGTGGTGTTGACCGCCGAGGTCGCCGGGGCCTGGGCGAAGGACGCCCGCGGCAGCATGGTGATGGCCGGCACGGCCGCCATTCCCATCAATAATTTGCGCCGGAGCGGCGACAACAGGCCCTTGTTGGCTTCGTCTGACATGAGCACCCCACTTTTTGTTCGAGGACACGCGATTGGTGCCGTGAGGATGGCTCGAATTTGTGCAGCGCAAGCATACGCAAGATCGCGTATACTGCACCGCAAAATACCGACGTAGGCTTTTGGTACGGGATTTGCGAGGGATCCGGCGGCAGTTTCGGAAATGGGGTTCGAGTGGCAGGGCGGCAGCGAATAGACCGCGTCAGGCGCCAGTACAACCAATGGGTCGCCAACCAGACGCTGGAAGACTACGCGCTGCGCTTCACTGCCAAGAGCGCACGGCGCTGGTCCGCCGCTCGTGTCGCCAATACCGCGCTTGGTGCGATCTCTTTCCTGGCGCTGGAAGCGATCGGCGGCACCATCACGCTGAACTACGGCGCCTCCAACGCAATCGCCGCCATTCTGGTCGTCAGCGTGATCATTTTCCTCTGTGGCCTGCCGATTGCCTATTATGCCGCAAAATGCGGCACCGATATCGATCTGCTGACCCGAGGCGCCGGATTCGGCTATATCGGCTCGACCATTACCTCGCTGATCTACGCGTCCTTCACATTCATCTTCTTCGCGTTCGAGGCGGTCATTCTGGCCGCGGCGCTGGAGTTGTGCTTCGGAATCCCGCGTCCGCTCGGCTATCTCATCAGCGCCATCGTCATCATTCCCCTGGTGACCCACGGGATTACCCTGATCAGCCGCTTCCAGCTGTGGACACAGCCGATCTGGATCGTCCTGCACGTGCTCCCCTTCCTGGCGATCGCCTGGGCCAATCCGCATTCGTTCACGGAGTGGCGGACATTCGCCGGCGAGCATGGCGATCCCAACGGGCATCTCGATCTCCTGCTGTTCGGTACCGCGGCATCGGTGGTGTTCTCCCTGGTTGCGCAGATCGGGGAGCAGGTCGACTTCCTGCGCTTCCTGCCGCGCGACCGCCGCACCTCTCGAACCTCCTGGTGGATCGCCCTGCTCAGCGCCGGCCCCGGCTGGATCGTTTTCGGCGCACTCAAATTGCTGGTCGGCTCCTTCCTCGCCTATTTCGCGCTGAGCCATGGCGTCGCGTTCGAACAGGCTGCCGAACCGGCCAACATGTATCTCGAAGCCTTTCGCTATGTGCTGTCGCAGCCCGACCTCGCGCTGGCACTGACCGGCACGTTCGTGATCCTGTCGCAAGTCAAGATCAACGTCACCAACGCCTATGCCGGCTCGATCGCCTGGTCGAACTTCTTCTCGCGATTGACGCACAGCCATCCCGGCCGCGTGGTCTGGCTGGTGTTCAACGTCGTGGTGGCGCTGCTCCTGATGGAAATCGGTGTCTACAAGGCGCTGGAACAGACGCTGGCACTCTACTCCAACGTCGCGATCGCCTGGGTTGGCGCTCTGGTCGCCGATCTCGTCATCAACAAGCCGCTTGGCCTGCGTCCGCCGCAGATCGAGTTCAAGCGCGCCCATCTCTACGACATCAACCCGGTCGGCGTCGGCGCCATGACGATCGCGACCATTGCCTCGATCAGCGCGTTCTATGGCGTGTTCGGGCCGACCGCGAAGGCGCTATCGGCCTTCGTCGCCCTCGCAGCCGCCTTCGTCTCCGCGCCGCTGATCGCATGGGCCACCGGCGGCAAGTACTACATCGCCCGGAAGCCGAAGCGAGGCTGGCAGAACGTAGAAGCCATCCAATGCTGTATCTGCGAGCATTCGTTCGAGCCGGAGGACATGGCTTCATGCCCCGCCTATGCCGGACCAATCTGCTCGCTGTGCTGCTCGCTCGACGCCCGCTGCCATGACCTCTGCAAGCCGCACGCACGAGCCGGTGCACAGGTGTCGGAGGCACTCGGCAAGATGCTGCCCGAGACGATCCATACCCGGATCAACTCGCAGTTCGGCCAGTATATCGGCGTGTTCGCAGTTTCTGCCGGTCTCGTCGGGCTCGTGCTCGGACTGGTCTACCTCCAGACCTCTGCGACCGTGCATGCCGATGCGCTGCTGGCCGACGTGTTGTGGAAGGTGTTCTTCGCACTGATCATCATCATCGGCGTCGTTGCCTGGCTATTCGTGCTGGCGCAGCAGAGCCGTCGCGCGGCGGAGGAAGAAACGCGGCGCCAGACCACGCTCCTGATCCAGGAAATCGACGCGCACAAGCGCACCGACGCCGAATTGCAGCGTGCCAAGGAGGTCGCGGAGTCCGCCAACCTCGCCAAAAGCCGCTATGTGGTCGGGCTGAGTCACGAGCTCCGCTCCCCGCTGAACGCGATCTCAGGCTATGCGCAATTGCTCGAGCAGGACAACAGTCTGCAGGCGCGGCCGCGCGATCAGGTGCGCGTGGTCCGCCGCAGCGCGGATCATCTGTCGGGACTGATCGACGGCATCCTCGACATCTCCAAGATCGAGGCCGGACGGCTCTACCTCTCCCGCGACGAGGTTCGCATCAACGATTTCCTCGATCAGCTCGTCGGCATGTTCCGCCTGCAAGCTGCCGCCAAGGGCATCGACTTCATGTTCAAGCGGCCGGCGGTTCTGCCGGTCGTGGTCTATGCGGATGAGAAGCGGTTGCGGCAAATCCTGATCAATCTGCTGTCGAACGCGATCAAGTTCACGCAGACCGGCAGCGTCAAGTTCGTCGTGCATTATCGCAGCCCCGTCGCCGAATTCGAGGTCGTCGATACCGGCCCCGGCATCCAGCAGGACGATCTCGAACGCATCTTCGCCCCGTTCGAGCGCGGCGCGCTCGGCGTGGCGCAGCCGCAGACCGGGACCGGCCTCGGCCTCACGATCAGCCGCCTGCTCGCGGGTGTGATGGGCGGCGACATCAAGGTAACCAGCACGGTCGGTGCCGGCGCGACCTTCCGCGTGAAGCTCCTGCTCTCCGAAGTCACCAATCCCCGGCGTGATGCACCGGTGGAGGCACCGATCTACGGCTATCTCGGCCCCCGCAAGACGATCCTGATTACCGACGACGACCCGACTCACCGCGATCTCCTGCGCGAGGTGCTGGCGCCGCTCGGTTTCATCCTGCTCAGCGCCCCCGATGGTCCCGGCTGCCTCGCGCTGGCGCAACACTGCCGGCCCGACCTGTTCCTGCTCGATATCTCCATGGCCGGCATGGACGGCTGGACGGTGGCAGAGACCTTGCGTGCCAACGGCCATCACACCGCGCGCATCCTGATGGTGTCGGCAAGCGCGCTCGAAGCGCATGGTGCGCCGCTCGCGCAGCCGTTCCATGACGGCTATCTGATGAAGCCGATCGACATCCCACGGCTGCTGGAAACGATCCGCCAATTGCTCAAGCTCGACTGGCAGTACGACGCCGAACAGGCGCCGGCGCCGCTGTGGAAACCGGAGAGCGGCTCGCGGCCCCCGGGGAAATATGTCGAGGAGCTGATCGATCTCGGCCGGCTCGGCTATGTCCGGGCGATCCAGCTCAAGCTCGACGAAATCGGCACCGAGCTGCCGGAGCACGCCGACTTCGTCACCCACATGCGCGCACTGCTCGACCGCTTCGATCTCGACCAATACATGGCGACGCTGAAAACCCTGCACAGCTATGATCACTGACCCAAAAAAACGCGACGTCGCCCTCGTCGTCGACGACTCCCCCGAGACGCTCCGTCTCCTGACCGACGCGCTCGACGGCGCCGGCATGACCGTGATGGTCGCGCTCGATGGCTTGTCCGCGATGCGGATCGTCGACCAGATCACACCGGACATCGTGCTGCTCGATGCGGTGATGCCGGGCATGGATGGGTTCGAGACCTGCAAACGGCTGAAGCGCGATGCCGGCCTCGACGGCGTGCCGATCATCTTCATGACGGGCCTTGCCGAGACCGAGCACATTGTGCGCGGGCTCGAAGCCGGCGGCGTCGACTATGTCACCAAGCCGATCGCGATAGAGGAAATCCTGGCACGCATTCGCGTCCACCTTGCCAACGCTCGGCTGACCCAGAGTGCGCGTGCAGCGCACGACGTCTCCGGCCGCTATCTGCTCGCAGTGAACGATGCCGGCAAGATCAAATGGGCCACGCCGCAGGCGCAGAAGCTGCTGGCAGATGCACTCGCGGTCGATGCTGACGATAACCTGGTGCTGCCCGACCCGATACCGCAATGGATCGATCAGATCCAGAAGGGCAAAGCCGCCTCGAAGACTGCCGCGATGGCATCGTCTACCGGCAACGAGCAGCTTCGGCTGCAATATGTGGGCAAGCTCGGCCCGAACGAACTACTGCTGCGGCTGGCAAAGGATACGGGCACGGACTCGCAGGCGGAGTTCCCTCGTGAGCTCGGGTTGACGACGCGCGAGAGCGAAGTGCTGTCCTGGCTGGCGAAAGGAAAGACCAATCGCGACATCGCACAGATCCTGGGCCTCTCGCCACGCACCGTCGACAAGCATCTCGAGCAGATCTATGCCAAGCTCGGCGTCGAGAACCGCACAGCGGCGGCGGCGATCGCGGTCAACGCAAACCGGCGCAATTCGTAGAAGCGCATCTCGTTGAAGCAATGGTCCTGATCTGATGCTGTCGTCAGGCGGATCGCCTGATTGCGGAGCGAAGCCAAACGCCAATTTTGCGTCGCACCATCCCCGGCACCTTGGAACGCTCACTTTTTGAGCATGCAAGGGCGGCGGAGCTCAGGCTTAATCACGCCAACGTCGAATCGTGCTCACAACGGATGGGCAAGACATACGACAGGCAGTGGAGGATCGGATGCGACAGCTCTTGCAGGTCGCTCTCTTGGGGTTCGTCTCTACGCTGACCGGCACGGCGTTCGCTTTCGACCGGGGACAATACGACAACGTCCCGCCTGACATCCGCGCATGGTTCAAGTCCGTGACGGCGCCGAACGGGGTGCCGTGCTGCGACATCTCGGATGGTTATCGTACCGAATATGATTATCGTGACGGCACCTATTGGGTTCCGATTGAAGGACAGTGGATGGCTGTCCCCGAGCGGGCCATCATCCGCGACCGCGGCAATCCGGTCGGTCAGGCCGTCGTGTGGTACGTGCATCACCGCGGCAACATCATCATCAGCTGTTTTGTGCCCGCAGACGCAGTCTAAGACTGTCAAACTGCCAGCCGGTCGGCATATCGCTCCCGCCTGCCGACGCCAACCGATCGCGCAGCCCCACGCGACTTGCGCGTCGCGTCACGCACTCGCCGCTCCGTGATCGCTTGCACCGAACCTGCGCTTCCCGAGAACCAGTTGCTGATCGTCGTGCTGGTGCGCTGCGCTTGTTCGCGAACAAGTTTCTTCGAGACGTCGCCACCTGGCGTGCGACGGCTTGCAGCGTCTACGGCAGATTGTCCCGCAGGAAAATGTCGATGCGGATACGCTCCTGGTCGGGGCTGATGGGCTCACCCGAACAATGCGCGAGCAGGACGCGTGCCGCCGAGCGCGCCTCGTGGCCGGGATCCTGGTTGATGATCGCATCGAGCGTGCCGCGGACCAGGAAGCGCCGCGTGTGCTGGGTCAGCTCGTGGGTGATCCAGACCACCTCGCGCGCGCGTCCCGAGGCTTCGAGTGCATCGGCGATGCCACGGTTCCCGGCGCCGCAGCAATAGATGCCGCGGAGATCGGCATGGCGCGCGAGCAACGCGGCAGTGAGCTTGCGCGTGCGGTCGCTGTCGTCGCGGCCTTCGATGACAGGCAGCGCGCGCAGGTTCGGATACTCGCTCGACAGGATCTGGTGGAAGCCGAACTGCCGCTCGGTGTGGTCGCGCAGCGACAACGATCCCGCGATCACGGCAACCGTGCCCTCGTTGCCGGCGAGGAAACGGCCCATCAGCGTTGCCGCAGTCCGTCCCGCGGCCGGATTGTCGATGCCGACATAATGCAGACGGCGCGCGCTCGGCGCATCCGACACCAGGGTCACCACGGCGACCCCGCGCGACGCGAGCTCGTCGATCGCGGCGCGCACCCTGGGATGGTCGAGCGCGATGACCGCCACCCCCTGATAGGCCGGCGACAGATTCTCCAGCGCGCCGGCGAGCACGTCGGGATCGAATACGTCGACATGGAGGATGTCGATGAAGCCGCGCTGACCGGCAAGCCACTCCGCGGTGCGCTGGACCTGCTCGGTCAAATTGGTCATGAAGCTGTTGCTGCCGGTCGGCAGCACGAAGGCAAAGCGAAAACTCTGCCCGCGCGCAAGCCGCGCCGCCGCGACGTCGGCGCGATAACCGAGCTTCGCGACCGCAGCCTCGACACGCGCGACCGTCTTGGCGCGCACGCCCTCGCGCCGGTTGACGACGCGGTCCACCGTGGCGAGCGAAACGCCCGCCGCCCGTGCGACGTCCTCGAGCGTGGCGCGCACGAGCGGCTGGGCCGCGCCGGCCGTCATTCGCGCGCAGCCCACAGCATGCCGCGGGTCATCAGCGTCCGGATCTCGGGCACGTCGAGCTCGTAGGCGCGGTGGCCGAGCGAGGAATAGAACACCCTGCCCGCGCCGTAGTGCTTCTTCCACACCACGGGCATTACCACGCCCTCGATCCAGGGCGCGTGCTCTCCGGTGAAGGTCGTCGTCGCCAACACCTCGTTGGCGGGGTCGACATGCATGTAGTACTGCTCGGAACGATGCTCGAAACTCTTGAGACCGTTCATGATGGGATCTTCCGGCTTCGTCAAGTCAACCTTGTAGTCGATGATGTTGCCGGGATGGGCAACCCACTGCCCGCCGCACAGGAACTGGTAGTCCACGGAATCGCGGAACGCATCGCACATGCCGCCATGGTGTCCGGCGAGCCCAACGCCAGCGCGCACGGCCGCGCAGAGGTTGAGCGCCTCCGCCTTCTCGATCTTCGACATGGTGTAGATCGGGACGATCAGCGACAGATCATGGATCGCCGGATCTGCGAACGCCGCCGTCGTGGTCTCGATCCGCACCTCGAAGCCCTCGGCCTTGAGCCAGCCGCGGATCATCGACGCACAGAGATCGGGATCGTGTCCCGGCCAGCCGCCCCAAACAATCATTGCCTTGCGCATGTCTCAATCCTCAATCGATCTGCCCGGTTTCGCGTCCAGCCGGCAGCATCGCCGGCCGCTCGACGCGGCTTTCGATCCTGACGCGCCTCCCCTCGTCGGCGGAGGTCTGGAACGCCTCCATCACCTCCAGCACATGGAAGGCGAGCGCGCCGCTGGCGCGATGCGGCCGGTTGCCCAGGATCGCGGCGGCCATGTCGGCAACGCCGATGGAGCGGAACTCGCCTTCGACGTGGCCGTGCGTGAGCGGCGCGGCCTCCCACTCGCCGCCGGTCTTGGCGATCTGCACCTCCCCGCCGAAACGGTTCGGATCCGGCACCAGCATGCTGCCCCTGTCGCCATAGATTTCGATCGGCGCATGCCGGTGCTTCGGCACATCGAAGCTCATCGCAATCGAGACGACAGCCCCGCTCTCGAATTCGAGCGTGCCCGCGACGTGGGTCGACACCTCGACCGGGATCATCGCGCCGTTCATGGGCTGGCTGGTGACCAGCCGCTCGGACCTCGGTCGCGCGGTCGATCCCATCACGCTCGCGACGGGACCCAGCAACTGCACGAGATCGGTGATGTAGTATGGCCCCATGTCGAGCATCGGCCCGCCGCCGCGCAAGTAATAGAAGCCCGGTGCCGGGTGCCAGCGCTCGTGGCCGGGGCAGCCGAAGAAGGCGCTTCCCGCGACGGGCGTGCCGATCGCGCCGTCATCGATCAGCTTGCGCGCGGTCTGGTGCCCACCTCCGAGGAATGTGTCGGGCGCGGAGCCGACGCGAAGGCCCTTCTCCGTGGCAAGGTCCATCACCTTGCGGGCTTCGGTGGTGTTGATGCCGAGCGGCTTCTCGGAATGAACGTGCTTGCCGGCATTCAGCACCGCGAGGCTGACGTCGGTGTGGGCGAGCGGCACCGTGAGGTTGACGACGATCTCGACGTCGTCGCGCTTCAGCAATTGGTCGACCCGCATCGCCGGCAGGCCGAAGGCTGCGCCCTGGCGTTCCGCAGCCTCGCTGCGCATGTCGGCGAGCGCCTTGATCTCGAGGACGGGAAAGCGCTGGGCGGCCTTCAGATAGGCGGTGCTGATGTTGCCGCAGCCGATGATTCCGATGCCTATTCTTCTCATTATGGTCTCCGTGAGATACCGCTCATCCCTTGACCGCGCCCGCGGTCAGGCCGGCGACGATGTGCTTCTGCGCCAGAAGGAAGAGAATGACCGTGGGCAGGATGGTCAGCGTGATGAAGGCCAGGATCAGGTGCCATTCGGAGGAATACTCGCCCTGATAGACCATGATACCGAGCGGCCAGGGATACAGCGCATCGGTGTTGAGCATCACCAGCGGCAGCAGATAGGCGTTCCAGCTGTTGACGAAGGTGATGGTGCCAACGGTCGCCAGGATCGGCCTCGACAATGGCAGCGTCACGTAGCGGAAGAATTTGATGTAGCTGCAGCCGTCGACCAGCGCGGCCTCCAGCAGCTCGTAGGGAATGTCCTTGAAGAAGCGGCGCAGCAACAGCACGCTCATGGCGAGGCTGAAGGCCACCTGCGGCAGCGCGACGCCAAAATAAGTATCGAGCAGTCCGAGATCGCGCACCTTGATGAACAGCGGCAGGACCGCGGTCGCGGCGGGAAACAGAAGGCCGAGCGTCAGATAGCTCAGCAGCATCGATGAGCCGTAGAACCTGACATGGGCGAAGGCGAACGCCGCCATCGAGGCCACGATCAGCGTGAGTGTCACCGCGAGCGCCGAGATGATCAGCGAGTTGCGCAAGAGCTGCCAGTAGCGTGCGGAGAAAAGGATGTCCGCATAGTTCTGCCACTCCCAGTGCTGCGGCAGGCCGAACGGATTGACGCGCAGCTCGCCGAGCGACTTGAAGCCGCCGAGCACGGTAGCAAGCAGCGGCACCAGCACGAAGACGGCGACGACCATGAGGAACAGCGCCTTGAACAGTGCCGCCGGATCGAACGGGGCGCGAGAGGTTCCGGTGCTACTCATCGCGCATGAACCATCGCTTGTAGGTGAAGGCGAAGGTCACGCAGATCACGAACAGAATGACGCCGATGGCGCTGCCATAACCGACCCGCATGCGCGAGATGCCGTTGTTGTAGAGGAAGCTCACCATCGTGTTGGAGGAATCCGCAGGCCCCCCGCGCGTCAGCGGCATGACGAGATCGAACAGCTGCAGCGAGCCGATGATGGCGAAGAACACCGAGAGGCGGATGGTCGGATATAGCAAGGGGACGACGACGTGGCGTAAGGTCTGCGTCCGCGTCGCGCCGTCGATGCGCGCGGCCTCGACGAGGCTCTTGTCGAGGCCCTGGAGCGCGGCAATGAACAGCATCATGTGGAAGCCGAAATACTTCCAGACGATCACAATCAGCACCGCCAGCATCGCTGTGTCGGTCGAGGCGAGCAGATGGGGCGGCTCTGCCCCGAAGGTGCGCCAGATCGAAGCGACGAGGCCGTAGTCGCCGTCGTAGACAAAGCTGAAGATCAGCCCGGTCGCGATCTCGGCCAGGATATAGGGCATGAAGAACAGCATGCGCAACGCCACCGCGCCGCGGAAGCGCTCGGCGAGCATCAGGGCCAGCGTGAGTGCAAGCGGCAGCTGGATTGCGAGCGAGACCGCGATGATCAGGCCGTTGTTGCGCAGCGCGAGCCAGAATGCGCGTGTTTCCAGCACGAAGCGGTAGTTGTCGAAGCCGATCCAGTTGGTCGGCCTGCCGAAGCCGTTCCAGTTGAAGGTCGAGTACCACGCGGCCTCGCCGATCGGCAGCACCACGAACAGCGTGAACAGCAGCAGTGCCGGCGGCAGGAACAGGATCAGCACCGTGAAGCGGCCGTCCCAGCGCGGGCCGCGGACCGCGGCCTGCGGGGCCGTCTCGGTCGCAACGTCCATCGCCGAGACGATCGCGATCCGCCGTGCCACCGTCAGTTGCCCTGCTTCCAGGCTGCCTCGATCGCCTTGGCGGCGTCCTGCGGGCTCATGCTGCCGCCGGCGATCTCCGCCGTGACGTCGTTCACGACGCGGCCGACGGAGGGGCCGAGGCTCTGGTCATAGAAGTTCTGGTGATAGTTCGACTTCGCGAGATTGGCCGCGATCAGCTTCATGAAGGAATTGTTGAGGCCGGCATCGGCGCCCTGCACCACCGGAATGATGAAATTGCCGGCCGCGAGCTTCGTCTGCACGTCCTTCGAGACGAAGTATTTCAGGAAATCGACGGCCTCCTTCGGTGAGCCCTTGGTGATCAGCCAGCCGGTGATGCCGCCGAGCGTATCCGTCGGCGCGCCCTTGCCGCCCGCAACGACCGGGAAATCGAACCAGCAGATCTTGTCCTCGGACAGGCCGGCCTTGTCCGCGGCGAGCGCACGCTGCAGGTGATAGACCGTCGAGATCGCGAGCGTCATCGCCGCCTTGCCGTCGCCGAAATAGCCGACGGCCTGCGGATTCTTGAAGCCGAGGAATCCGTTCTGGAATGGCTGGAGATCGACGAGCTGCTTGAACAGCTCGCCCGACTTCTGGAAGGTCTCGCCTGCAAAACCGCCGTTCTCGCCGCGGAGCGCAGCGTCGAACGCCGGCTTGCCGCCGATGCGCACCGCAAGATGCGTCCAGTAGAAGTGCAGCGGCCATTTGTCGGCGCCGCCGACTACGATCGGCGTCACGCCGGCGGCCTTCAACGTCTTCACCGCGGCGAGCAGATCGTCCCAGCTCTTGATGCCTGCAGGATCGACCTTGGCCTTGGCCATCAGCTCCTTGTTGCAGAGGAAGCCGACCTGCGACAGCGCGGTCGGCAATCCATAGATGCGCCCGTTGCTGGTGAAGGCGGCGAGCGCGGCCGGCGTGAGGCCGTCGCTGTAACCCTTGACCTGGTCGGTGATGTCGTCGAGGACGCCGGCCTCGATCTGCGCCTTCAGGACGCCGCCGGCCCAGCTGTAGATGATGTTCGGCCGATCTTTCGATTGGAGGATGGTCGGCAGCTTGGCTTTGTAGGCCTCGTTCTCGAGGAACTGCATCTCGACCTTGGTGCCCGGATGCGACGCCTCATAGCTGCGCGCGACCTCTTCCCAGATCTTCACCTGGGCCGGATTGGCCTCGATGTGGAGCCATTTCACCGTTGTGTCGGCTGCGGCCCAATTGACCCCAAGCAGGCATGCGGCAGCGGCGAGTCCCAGCTTCCCGAGCAGCCTCATCACATTCCTCCCAACGGGTTCTTCTATTCTTTGGCTGCAATCCTGCCTTCAATTTTTGAGGTACGCAACTGAAATTCTGATCTATGAACCTCAGCATGGAAATGACTAAGGTTTATAGAGGAAACCGGCGGCGCCCTGCGCCGTCCGCAAGCAAGCCGAGGGGAATTCATGGCCGCGATCTATTCTGACCTTGCCGGCAAGGTCGTTCTCGTCACCGGTGGCGCATCGGGAATTGGCGCAGCGATCGTGCGACACTTCGCGCAGCAGAAGAGCAAGGTCGTGTTCTTCGACATCAAGGAAGACGAAGGCCAGCGCCTGTCGCGTCAATTGTCGGAGCAAGGTCTCGGCGCGCATTTCCAGCGCGTCGATCTGACCGATATCGCTGCACTGCGTGCCGGCGTTGCGCAGGCGCGCAGCGCACACGGCCCCATCGACGTCCTCGTCAACAATGCCGCACATGACGAACGGCACAAGACCGAGGAGATGACGCCGGAGTACTGGGACGACCGCATCGCGGTGAACCTGAAGCACCAGTTCTTCGCCGCACAAGCCGTGTTGCCGGACATGAAGGCGGCGAATGCCGGCGCGATCATCAATTTCGGCTCGGTGTCGTGGATCGCCGGACAAGGCGGCATGGCCGCCTACACCGCCAGCAAATCCGGTGTGATCGGTCTGACGCGCTCCCTGGCGCGCGATTACGGCCCCTACAATATCCGCGTGAACGCGATCGCGCCGGGCTGGATCATGACCGAGCGTCAGCTCGAGAAATGGATGACGCCGGCGGGCGAGATCGAACTGCAGCAGCGGCAGTGCCTGAAGCGCAGGCTGGTGCCGGACGAGGTTGCGAAGTTCACCGTCTTCCTCGCCTCCGACGAGGCCTCCGCCTGCACCGCGCAACATTACGTCGTCGATGGCGGCTGGGTGTGACACGCATTGAGGATGCTGACAGCATCCGGATGCGAACCGGAGGCGGCTGAATCCTCCTGCTGAACTGACCTTTCGCCTGCTGCACCGCGAAACCGTCCGCGCCGCAACATTCAAAAATGAGACTGCCCGTCAAGCCGGACGAGGCGTCCGCGCGTGCACCGCATTCGACTTCGGTTAGCCTCCCCCTAAAGCCGCGGACCGTTCGAGAGCCGCGGGCGTCGTGCCAATTCGGCCCGGCAACAAACCGACGACACAGGGAGGAGCACAATGTCGAAATGCAGCATCGGACTGCTCGCGCTGAGCAGCCTGTTTCTATCAGGCGCGGCGATCGCCCAGGAAAAGATCAAGGTGGGCGTCACCGCGACCCTCGAAGGCACCTACACGGTGCTCGGCGAGGACGGCATGCGCGGCCACCAGACGGCGCTCAACGTGCTGGGCAAGAAGATCGGCGACAAGGAGCTGGAATTCATCGTCGCCTCGACCGACGCGACGCCGGACTCCGCGGTGCGCGCCGTCCGCAAGCTGATCGAGCAGGACAAGGTGCAGATCCTGCTGTCGCCGCTCTCCGGCGACGAGGGCATCGCGGTGAAGAACTTCGCCAAGACCCACCCGGAGCTGACTTTCATCAACGCGGCATCGGGTGCTCAGGAAACGACCTATGTCGATCCTGCTCCGAACTTCTTCCGTTACAACATGGACGGCGCGCAGTGGCAGGTCGGCCTCGGCAAATACGCCTATGACGAAAAGAAGTATCGCAAGATCGCGACCGTCGGCGAGGACTATTCCTTCATCTACACCCAGGTGTTCGGGCTGGTGCTCGAATTCTGCGGCGCCGGCGGACAGGTGACCAACCGGCAATGGGTGCCGCTCGGCACCAAGGATTTCGCCTCGGTGATCGCCGCCCTGCCCGACGACGTCGATGCGATCTATCTCGGCCTTGGCGGCGCGGACGCCGTCAACTTCCTCAACCAGTATCAGCAAGCCGGCGGCAAGGCGCATCTGATGGGCGGTTCCATCATGATCGACCAGACCATCCTGTCGTCAAAGGGCAACGCCAAGAACGCCCTCGTCGGCACCATCGCAGCGAGCGGCCAGGCCGACACCTGGGAGGATCCGGGCTGGCAGAAATTCGTGAAGGCCTATCAGGACGCCTTCCCGCCGAACAAGCGCTTCCCGAGCCCGTCGCTGCTCGCGACCAACTACTATGGCTCGACCATGGCGCTGATCCTCGCGCTGCGTCAGGTCAACGGTGACCTCTCCAACAACCAGGGTAAGTTCAGGGAAGCACTGGCGAAGATCGAGCTGGACGCGCCGAACGGCAAGATCAAGCTCGACTCCAACCGTCAGGCGATCGGCACCAACTTCGTCACCGAGGTCGTCGATGACGGCAAGGGCGCACTGTTCAGCAAGGTCGTGAAGGTGATCCCGAACGTGAACCAGACGCTCGGCTATGATCCGGCGGTGTTCTCGAAGATCGGATTGCCGAGCCGCACCGTGCCGGAATGTAAGAAATACTGACGCATCACGCAACAATACGCCGGGGAGCGACTCGCTGACGCGGTCGCTCTCCGCTCTTGCAATCTCGGCGGCGTTGTTGAACGCTGGCGGAAAAGAAGAACATTCGGGAGGGAAGGCATGAGCCGGGCGCTCGCCGTCTTCCACGGCCGCTTTGGCCGGGCGACGGTTTATCAGTTGAACCGCCCTTTCAATATCCACGCTCATCGTGAAGGTCATTTGATCTTCCATGTCGGCGGCATGCCCGCATGCATTGATGTCTCCGACGGACACTATGATCTCACCGAGTCGTCCGTCGTCGCCGTCAATCCCTGGGAGCCGCACAACTTCCTGCCGACCGATCTCGACGGCGGTGCCATCTTCTTCGTGCTCTACGTCAACGCCGAATGGTTTGCGCCCGATGCCTCGGGCACCGAGCGCATGCGGTTCGGCCGCACCCAGTTCAGGCGCACGCCTGCGCTCGACAAGCACATCCGTCGCACTGCCGCGCTCGTGTGCGGCGCACCATCACTCTCCAGTCTCGATTCCGAGCTAAGGCGGCTGATCGACATCTGCTACGACGAAAGCTGGCAGCAGGCCGAGATTGCGCGCGATCCGCGCGCCAGCGGCTCCGTCACCGATTTTCGCGTGCGCAAATGCATCAAGATGATGACGGAAAGCCCCGGCGCGGAGATCGAGCTCGATACAATCGCCCGCGAGTCCGGCCTGTCGCGGCCGCACTTCTACCGTCTGTTCCGCGTCCAGACCGGCGTGACGCCGAACCTCTATCTCAATACGCTGATCATGGAACAAGCGCTCGAGGCGCTGGTCGCCAGCGAGATGCCGATCGCCGACATCGGCTTCGATCTCGGCTTCACCTCGCAGAGCGGTTTCACCCGCTTCTTCGCCGCCAATGTCGGGATGGCCCCAACCGATTATCGTCGCGCGGCCAAGGTTTTGCGCGCCTGACCGCTGCACGAAAAGATACTCACGATCAAGCGTCGCTCTCGTCGCCCGGCTAGGATGTGGCCCAACGCGATCCCAAAGATGATCGCGACCGACGGGAGCGCACGTCCATGGCAAGGCCTGCAGCCACTGCTGGGCTGTCCGACCTGCATTCGATGAACTTTCGGCGTGTCGCCCGAACCAGCGGACGGCGCACATGAGCCGATTTGTCGAACGCCATCCCGCATGGGCGCTGATCACGATCATCGCCATCGCCGTCCTGCTCTGGCTCATCTTCGCGATCTGGCCGCCGGGTCTCGAAGAGGCGATCGGCCGCAAGCGCGTCTTCCTCAACGCGGTCTTCAACGGCGTCACGCTCGGGGGCCTCTACTTCCTCGTCGCCAGCGGCTTCACGCTGATCTTCGGCCTGATGCGCAACGTCAATCTCGCGCACGGCTCGCTCTATCTGTTCGGCGGTTATGTCGGCTACGCCATCAGCTCGGCGACCGGCTCCTGGCTGCTCAGCTTCATTGTCGCCTTCGTGCTGACCGCCTTCGTCGGCGTGCTGCTGCAGGTGATCGTGTTCCGCCGCATGGAGGGCCAGGACCTCAGGCAGACCATGGTGACGATCGGTCTGTCGATCGTGTTTGCCGATCTCATGCTATGGGCCTGCGGCGGCGATTTCTACCAGATCCAGACTCCGAGCTGGCTGGTCGGGCCCGTGGACCTGCCGTTGATCACGTCGGTGAAGTCCTCTGGCGAGCCGGTCTATCTCAGATATCCGATGGTGCGGCTCGTGATCTTCGCAGCGTCCGTGGTCATCGGCGTTGCGATGTGGCTCGCGCTCAACCGCACCCGGATCGGCATGATCATCCGCGCCGGCGTCGACGATCGCGACATTCTCGCCGCGACCGGCGTGCGCATCCAGCTCGTCTTCGTGCTGGTGTTCGCGTTCGGCGCCGGCCTTGCCGGCATCGCCGGTGTGGTCGGCGGCACCTTTCAGTCCTTGTCGCCGGGCGAGGACATTCGCTTCCTGCTGGCCTCCCTCGTGGTGGTGATCGTCGGCGGCATGGGCTCGATCCCCGGTGCGGCGCTCGGCGCGCTGATCATCGGCCTCGCCGAGCAGCTCGGCTCGGTCTACATCCCGACCTACGCCATCGTCGTGACCTTCCTGATCATGGTGCTGGTGCTGGCGATCCGGCCGCAAGGCCTGCTGGCGAGGCGCTGAGATGTCGCTCGCCCACGACGCCCGCGTTTCCGTTCATCCCGCCGCCGGGGCGCAGCGCCCGGCGCGGGCTTGGCCGGAGCTCAACAATCCCGCTGCCTGGCTCGTTGCCGCCATTCTCCTGATCATGCCGCTGATCGCCAACGGCTTCTTCCTGATCGAGATCTTCGCCACCACGCTGATCCTCGGCATCATGGCGCTGAGCCTGATGTTCCTCGCCGGCTATGGCGGCATGGTCAGCCTGATGCAGCTCACCATCGCCGGCTTCTCGGCCTACATGGTCGCAGTATTCGGCGTGAGCGGCAACGCCAATATCAGCCTGGGCTGGCCGTGGTGGCTCGCCGTTCCCATGGCGCTCGCGCTGGCGACCGCCTTCGGCACGCTTGGCGGTGCGCTCGCGGTGCGCACCGAAGGCATCTACACGATCATGATCACGCTCGCGATCGGCGCGGCCTTCTACTATTTCACCAACCAGAACTGGGCGATCTTCAACGGCCACACCGGCATCAACACCGTGGCGACGCCCCACTTCTGGGGCGTCAACTGGCGCGCCGACATTCCCTTCTACTATGTGGTGCTCGCGGTCGCGGCACTCTGCTACTTCGCGGTCGAATATCTCTCGCGCGCGCCCTTCGGCCTCGCGCTCCAGGGCGTGCGCGACAATCCGCGGCGCATGGCCGCGCTCGGTTTCAACGTCAACGCCCATCGCGTCGCCGCCTACGCTTTCGCCTCCTTCATCGCCGCGCTCGCCGGCGTGCTCCAGGTCTGGAACTACCGCCAGATCTCGCCGGGCTCTGTCAGCGTCGGCGCCTGCATCGACGTGCTGATCATCGCCGTGGTCGGCGGCATCACGCGTCCGATCGGCCCTTTCATCGGCGCACTGATCTTCGTGCTGCTGCGCACCTTCGCGCTCGACTTCCTGGTCCGGCTCGGGCTCGACGGCAACCGCTTCCGTCTGCTGATCGGGCTCGGCTTCCTCGCCATCGTGTTCTGGTCCTCGGACGGCGTCATCGGCCTGTGGCAGCGCTGGCGCCAGCGTCAACGCAGCGACGACAACCGCTCTCGCGGAGGGCACCGCCATGGATAGCGTCGCCCAGCGCCTCTCAGCCGTCGGTGCCGGCGCCGCGCTCGAACTGCGCGGCGTGACGCGGCTGTTCGGGGCCCTGGCGGCACTGACGGACGTCACCATCACCGTGCGCCCCGGCGAGCGGCGCGCCGTGCTCGGCTCCAACGGTGCCGGCAAGACCACACTGTTCAACTGCATCACCGGTGACTTCCCGCCCTCCTCGGGGACCATCCGCTTCTTCGGCGAGGACGTCACACACTTCCCGCCCTATGAACGGATTCGCCGCGGGCTGCGCCGGACCTACCAGATCTCGGCGCTGTTTCCGGGCCTCACCGTGCAGGACAACGTTTATCTCGCCTGCCGCGGCGTCTCGCGCGGGCGCTTCTCGTTCCTGCGGCCAGGGCAGAACGACGCCCTGATGCATGCCGCGGACAATCTCGTGCAGGCCGTGCACCTGTCCGCCGTGAAGGACCAGCGCGTCGCCGAGCTCGCACACGGCCAGCAGCGCCAGCTCGAGATCGCGCTCGCGCTCGCGGGCGCCCCGCGCTTCGTCCTGTTCGACGAACCGGCCGCCGGCCTGTCACCGACCGAGCGGGCCGAGCTGATCGAGATCCTGACCTCCCTGCCCGCCCATATCGGCTACATCATCATTGAGCACGACATGGACGTGGCGCTGCGCGTCGTCGAGAGCGTCACGATGATGCATAACGGGCGCATCTTCAAGGAGGGCTTGCCGCAAGAGATCCAGTCCGATCCCGAGGTGCAGGAGCTTTACCTCGGAGGCGGCCATGAATGAGGCCCGCCGCTCGCCCGCTGCGCTCGAGGTTCGCGGTCTCGACGTCTACTACGGCCACTCGCACGCGCTGCAAGGCGTCGATCTCACGCTGGAAAGCGGCGTGTTCTCCGTCGTCGGCCGCAACGGCATGGGCAAGACCACGCTGTGCAAGGCGATCATGGGGCTGGTCGGCGTGAGCGGCGGATCGATCCGCGTGCGCGGTGAGGATGTCACGCGGCGGCCGCCGGCGCAGATCGCGCGGCTCGGCGTCGGCTATGTGCCGCAGGGACGCCGCCTCTGGCGCTCGCTCAGCGTCGACGAGCATTTGCAGCTTGCCGGCGGGATGCGCTCCGGCGCCTGGACCGTCGAGCGCATCTACGACACCTTCCCGCGCCTCGCCGAACGCAAGGGCCATGGCGGCGGTCAGCTCTCCGGCGGCGAGCAGCAGATGCTAGCGATCTCGCGCGCGCTGCTCACCAATCCGCATCTGCTGATCATGGACGAGCCGACCGAAGGCCTCGCGCCCGTCATCGTCGCGCAGGTCGAGGAAATGCTGCTGCGGCTCGGCGAAGACGGCGACATGGCCGTGCTCGTGATCGAACAGAACATCGGCGTTGCCACCGCGATCTCGCGCAACGTCGCGATCATGGTCAACGGCCGCGTCAACCGCATCATCGACTCCGGCCGCCTCGCCGCCGACCGCGAGCTGCAGCAGCGCCTGCTCGGCGTCGGGCTTCATGCCGAGCTCGAACCCGATCTCGATATCCCCTCATCCGGCTCCGAAGCAAAGCCGGCGCCCGCGCCGCGCCGCGATGGACCGGTCCGCATCTACGTCTCGAACCCTGTGCCGCCGACGCGATGGTCGCAGCCGGTACCGATCGCCCGCATCGAGGCGGCGGCCCGCACGCGCTCGACCGAGGTCACGCGGCTGGAGGAGACGACGCGGCGCAGGCGCGAACCCGTACTGGCGCAGACGGCGGGACCGCCTGTCGTCCTTGTCGTCGGTACGCTCGATACCAAGGGCCAGGAGTTGCGTTTCATTCGCGACATCATCGCGGCAACCGGCCTTCGCACCCGGCTGGTCGACGTCTCGACCAGCGGGAAGCATTCCAGCTGCGATGTCTCCGCGCAGGAGATCGCGCTGAACCACGGCCGCGGCGGTGCGGCGGTTTTCGGCCCCGACCGCGGCGCGGCCGTAACGGCGATGGCCGATGCCTTCGCCAACTGGCTGCGGCGCCAGGGCAACGTTGCCGGCGTGATCTCGGCCGGCGGCTCGGGCGCGGCCTCGCTCGTGGCGCCGGGCATGCGCACGCTTGCCGTCGGCGTGCCCAAGCTGATCATTTCCTCCGTCGCCTCGGGCGACGTCGGCCCCTATGTCGGCCCATCCGACATCACCATGATGTACTCGGTCACCGACGTGCAGGGGCTGAACACGATCTCGCGCGCCGTGCTGGCCAATGGCGCCAATGCGATCGCCGGCATGGTCAAGGCGCGGCTTGATGAGCGCGCCGCAACGCCCCGCCAGGGGAGCGGCCTGCCTTCGGTCGGCATCACCATGTTCGGCGTCACCACGCCCGCGGTGCAGAAGATCGCAGCCGAACTGCGCGACGATTTCGAATGCCTGGTCTTCCACGCCACCGGCGTCGGCGGCCGTTCGATGGAGAAGCTCGTCGAGTCCGGCCAGCTGGCCGGAATCATCGACCTCACCACGACCGAGATCTGTGACCTGCTGATGGGCGGCGTGTTTCCGGCGACTGAAGATCGGTTCGGCGCCATCATCCGCAGCCGGCTGCCTTACGTCGGCTCGGTCGGCGCGCTCGACATGGTCAATTTCGGCGCTCCCGACACCATTCCCGAGCGCTACCGCGGCCGCAAATTCCACGTCCACAATCCGCAAGTGACGTTGATGCGGACGACGGTCGAAGAGAACGAGCGCATGGGCCGCTGGATCGCCGAGCGGCTCAACCAGATGGACGGCCCCGTGCGCTTCTTCCTGCCCGAGGGCGGCGTCTCCGCGCTCGATGCGCGCGGCCAGCCGTTCTGGGATCCGGACGCGGACGCCGCGCTGTTCCGAGCCCTGGAGCGCGATGTGCGCCAGACCGGTAACCGCCAGCTCATTCGCATGCCCAAGAACATCAACGATCCCGACTTCGCCGCCGCCATCGTCAGCGCGTTCCGAACGCTGTTCGGCCGCACCGGCGCGCGGCGGAGACTAGCGAGGTGACCGATGGCCAGGTTTGAACGCGCTGCCCTCCTGAAGAAGTTCCGCGACATGGCAAGGCGCGGTGAGCCGATCGTCGGCGGTGGTGCCGGCACCGGCCTGTCGGCCAAGTGCGAGGAAGCCGGCGGCGTCGATCTCATCGTCATCTACAATTCCGGGCGGTATCGCATGGCGGGGCGCGGTTCGCTCGCCGGCCTGATGGCGTACGGCGATGCCAACGCCATCGTTCTCGAAATGGCGAGCGAGGTGCTGCCGGTGGTCGGCCAGACCCCGGTGCTTGCGGGCGTCAACGGCACCGATCCGTTCCGCGACATGGATGTCTTCCTCGAGCAGTTGAAGGCCCTTGGTTTCGCCGGCGTCCAGAACTTTCCGACGGTCGGCCTGATCGACGGCACCTTCCGCGCCAATCTCGAGGAGACCGGGATGTCCTATGCGCTCGAGATCGACATGATCGCGAAGGCGCACGACAAGGACATGCTGACCACGCCCTACGTGTTCAGCGAGAAGGAGGCCGCCGCCATGGCGATCGCCGGCGCCGACATCATCGTCTGCCACATGGGCCTGACGACCGGCGGCACGATCGGGGCGCAAACTGCCCTCAAGCTCAAGGACTGCCCCGCGCGGATCGACACCTGGGCCACGGCAGCGCTCAGCGTCAATCCGGACATCCTGGTGCTGGCCCATGGCGGCCCGATCGCGGATCCCGCCGATGCCGATTTCATCATGAAGAACACCCGTCATTGCCACGGCTTCTACGGCGCCTCCTCGATGGAGCGGCTGCCCGTCGAGAGGGCGCTGACGGAGCAGGTCCGTCAATTCAAGGCGATCGGCGCGCGGTAACGCCGGATAGGTCGAGGGAGGGAAAGATGTCAGGGATGCTGGTCGGTGAATTGATCCTCTGGCTGATCGTCGCGATCATCGTGATCGTGGTCGGCGTCTACATCGTGAACTGGCTCTACCACCGCTCTTCCAAGGAGACCTCGTTCGTCCGGACCGGCTTCCTCGGCGAGCGCGTGGTGATCAATGGCGGCGCCTTCGTGCTGCCGTTCATCCACGACTACACGCCGGTCAACATGAACGTGCTGCCGATGGGCATCGTGCGTTCCCGGCAGGATGCCGTGATCACCCGCGACCGCATGCGCGTCGACATCGAGGCCGACTTCTATGTCCGGGTGCAGCCCACCCGCGAAGCCGTCTCCATCGCGGCCGCAACGCTCGGCCGCCGCACCATGGAGCCGGGGCAGCTCCACGCCCTCCTCGCAGGCAAGTTCATTTCCGCGATCCGTTCGGTCGCCTCGGAAATGACCATGGAGGAGATGCACGAGCGCCGCGGCGACTATGTCGCGCGTGTCAAGACCAACGCGGCCGAGGCGCTCGCCCAGAACGGCCTCGAGCTGGAATCGGTGGCGATCACCGATCTCGACCAGACCGATCTCGAATTCTTCAATCCGTCGAACCGGTTCGACGCCGAGGGCCTGACCCGCCTGATGGAGGACATCGAGGCGAAGCGGAAGCTGCGCAACGACATCGAGCAGGACTCGATGATCAAGATCCGTTCCCGCAACCTGGAAGCCGAGCGGCAGGCGCTCGAGATCGAGCGCGAGAGCGAGACCGCGCGTCTGGAGCAGGAGCGCGACATCGAGATGCGCCGTGCGCTTCAGCGCACCGAAGTCGCGCGCGAACGGGCCCTGCGCGAGACCGAGGCCGAACAGGCGCAGATCTCCGCGCGCGAAGCCATCGAGCGTGCGCGCATCGTCAACGACCAGGCCATTGCGGAAGCCCGCATCGCCTCCGAGCGCGAAACCCGCCAGAAGGAGATCGAGCGGACCCGCACCATCGAGGAGAAGGAGCTGCTGGCGCGCGAGGAGATCGAGAAGACTCGCATCGCCAACCAGCGCTCGATCGACACCACCCGCATTGCCAGCGAACGCGAGGTGCGCCAGCGCGAGATCGAGCGGATGCGCACGGTGGAGGAAGCCGAGATTGCCGCGCGCGAAGCCATCGAGAAGGCCCGCATCCAGCAGGACCGCGTCGTCACCGACGCCCGCATCGCCAACGAGGAGGAGACCAGGCGCCGCGAGATCGAGCGCACCCGCGCGGTGGACGAAGCCGAGATTGCCGCGCGCGAGGCGACCGAGAAGGCCCGTATCGTCCAGACCATGACGGTGAATGTCGAGCGCATCTCCTCGGACGAGCGTACCCGCGCGCTGGAGATCCAGCAGGTCCGCACCATCCAGGAGGCCGAGATCGAGGCCCAGCGCGCGGTCGAGGCCGCCCGCATCGCCCGCGAGCGGACGCTGGCCGCCGAGCGCATTGCCGCCGAACGGAACACGCGGCAGCTCGAGATCGAGCGCAACCAGACGCTGGACGTCGCCGGCATCGCGGCGCGTGAAGCCACGGAAGCCTCCCGCATTGCCCAGGAAGAACGCGTGCGCTCGCTCGAGATCGCCCGCAACCGCGCCGTCGAGGAAGCCGACATCGCCTCGCGCGAAGCGATCGAAGCGGCCCGCATCGCCCAGGAGAAGGCGGTCGCGGCCGAGCGCATCCAGGCCGACCGGGAGACCAAGGCACTCGAGATCGAGCGGACCGGCGTTCTGGAAGCGGCCGAACTGAAGCGGCGCGACGCCGTCGAGCGCCAGCGCATCACGGTCGATCTGGCGCTCGAGGCCGAGCGCATCAACTCCTCCAAGAAGCGCGAGGTGCTCAACATCGAGCAGAAGAAGGCCGTCGAGATCGCGGACGAGGACCGCGTCATCGCCCTCTCCACCAAACGCTCCGAACGCATCGACGCCGACCGTCAGGTCAAGCAGGCCGAGATCGTCGCGCGCAAGGAGGTCGAGACCACCGATGTCTCGCGGGAGCAGGCCCTGGAGGCGGCGCGGATCGAACGTCGCCGCGCCATCGAGCAGCTCGAGGTCGCCCGCGTGCAATCCTTGCAGGAAGCCGAGATCGCCTCCCGCGAGGAGGTCGAACGCGCGCGGATCGCCTCGGATCGCGGCCTCGACGAAGCCCGCGTCGGCCGCGAGCGCGAGCTGCGCAAGCTCGAAGTCAATCGCGAGAAGGACGTCGAGACAGTATTGATGGAGAAGGCGATCGCGATCCATCAGAAGTCGCTCGAGGAGTCGGCCGCGCGCGCCGCTGCCGAGGAGGCCCGGATGCGTGCCACCGAAGCGGCCGAGCGCGTCGTCACCGCACGCGAGAGCGAGATCGCCAAGCGGCGCAAGACCGTCGAGGTTCTGCTGGCGGAGAAACAGGCCGAGGAGACACGCATTGCCGCCGAGGCCGAGCGCGTGCGCGCCGCTGTCGAGGCGGAAGCGCAGCGGATGCTCAACGAGGCCGAGAACGTGCTGACGGACCAGGCACGTTACTCGCTGTTCCGCCGCAAGCTACTCGACCGCATCGAGGGCATCGTGCGCGAGAGCGTCAAGCCGATGGAGAAGATCGAGGGCATCCGCATCCTCCAGGTCGACGGCCTCAACGGCAACGGACACGGCGGCGGCAACGGCGGCCGCAGCGCCACCGACGAGGTGATCGACTCGGCGCTACGCTACCGCGTCCAGGCGCCGTTGATCGACTCTATCCTGTCGGACATCGGCGTCGAGGGAGGCAGCCTCGCCAAGATGCCCGGCCTGATCCGCGAAGCTCGCGACATGCAGGGCATCAAGGATTCCGCGCGCAAGAGCGGCGGCGGCGACAAGCCTGCCGCCCCGCCCGCTGCCGAGGGCGGTGAGCCGCCGGCAGAGCGCGGCCCACGGAAGAAAAGCTGAGGTCTGAACCATGGCCCGCGTCTACGTCTCCACCGTCGTCAACGCCCGCAACGATCGGGTCTGGGCGCGGGTGCGCGATTTCAACGGCCTGCCGAACTGGCACCCGGCGATCGCCGAAAGCCGGATCGAGGGCGGCGAGCCCTCGGACAAGATCGGCTGCGTGCGCGACTTTCGCCTGCGCAACGGCGACCGCATCCGCGAGAAGCTGCTGGGGCTGTCCGACTACGACATGTTCTGCACCTATTCGATCCTGGAATCGCCGATGGGCGTCGAGAACTATGTCGCCACCCTTCAGCTCACGCCCGTTACGGACGGCGACCAGACCTTCATGGAATGGACCGCCGAATTCGACTGCGCGCCGGAACGGGAGACCGAGCTCGTCAACAATATCGGCGGCGGCGTATTCCAGGGCGGCTTCGATGCGCTGAAGCGCGTGTTTGGAGGCTAGCCGTGCCGCATGTCGTCAAGAGCACGATCCTGGACGCGCCGACCGAGGCGGTGTGGAACGTGCTGCGCGATTTCAACGGACACGATCACTGGCATCCGGCGGTTGCGACCTCCTCGATCGAACGTGCGCAGTCCGCCGACAAGATCGGCTGCGTCAGGCGGTTCAAGCTCAAGGACGGCTCGGAGCTGCGCGAGCAGTTGCTGGCGCTGTCCGACCTCGAACAGACCTTCAGCTATTGTCTGCTCGACACGCCGATCCCGATGTTCAACTACGTCGCTCATGTCCGGTTGCTGCCGGTCACCGACGGCGACCGCACCTTCTGGCACTGGGAGTCGCGGTTCACGACAAGATCCGAAGACCGGGACCGCATCACCCACATGGTCGCCGAGGACATTTACCAGGCCGGGTTCGAAGCGATCCGCCGGCATCTGAAGGAGGCCGCATAGATGGCCGTGACAGTGAAGACCTTTACGAGCGCCAGCGAGGCGGCCGGGGCGCTATCCTCGGACCGCAGTGCGCGATATCTCGGCGGCGGCACGCTGGTGATGCGGGCGTTGAACGAGGGCGACGTGTCGATCTCGACCGTTGTCCGCGCGCTGGACCAGGCGCTGACCCGGATCGACGCTTCCGGCCCGCGCGTGGTGCTGGGCGCCGGCGTCACCTTTGCGCGCGTGCTCGCCGAGCGCGACCTCGCCTTCCTGCACGGCCCTGCCCGCTCGATCGGCGGCCCCGCCGTCCGTAACATGGGGACCGTCGGCGGCAATCTGTTTGCGCCAAGTCCCTACGGCGATTTCACCGTGGCGCTGCTCGCGCTCGATGCGACCGTCGCAGTTCAAGGCGGCTTCGGCACCCGCGACATCCCGATCGAGGAGTTTTTGCAGGCACGCGACCGGCAGGCTGGGACGCTGGTGCTGTCGGTGTCCTGCACCCGGCCGGCCAGCAGCGAAGCCTTCCGCTATCGCAAGATCGCGCGCATCAAGCCGAAGGGCGGCGCGGTGATCACGCTCGCGGCGCACCTGCCCGTCAGCGGCGGACGGATCGCGGGCGCGCGGATCGCGCTGGGCTCGATGGCCCCGACGCAGATTCGCGCCAGGGCGGCTGAACGGGCGCTGGAGGGACGTTCGCTGGATGCCGCGACCATCGCGGCTGCCGCGTCCGCGGCGAGCGAGGGAACATCACCATCCGACAACGCACTCGGCAGTGCCTGGTATCGTCGCGAAATCGTCGGCGTGCACCTGCGGCGTCTGCTGTCGGGACAGGAATAGACCGCCATGTCGAAAATTCCGCTTCAGTTCCGCCACAACGGCCGCGACGTCGCGATCTTCGTCGACGGCGGCACCAATCTGCTGGTCGCCCTGCGCGAGCTGATCGGCGACATGACGCCGAAATTCGGCTGCGGCCAGGGCGGCTGCGGCACCTGCAGCGTATTGGTGGATGGCGAGTTGCACCTCTCCTGCCTGACGCTCGCCGAGACGGTCGCCGGCCGCTCGGTCGAGACGCTCGACGGCATGAAGCAGGGCCCGAACCTGCATCCGCTGCAACGCGCCTTCGCCGACCATTTCGCCGCCCAGTGCGGCTATTGCACGCCGGGCATGCTGATGGCCGCAAAAGCCCTGCTCGACCGCAATCCCGCGCCGAGCCGCGACGAGGTCATCGAGGCAATCTCCGGTAACATCTGCCGCTGCACTGGCTACGAGCCGATCATCAATGCCATCCTCGCCGCCGCCGGCGGCCGGGTCAGCGCGTAAGGAAACGTGACCATGCTGGAACTGCGCAAGGACATTTTTGCCGACGAGCGCGATGACAATCTGAAGGAGATCGGCAAGGGCACCCAGCGCCAGGACATGCTCGGCCATGTCACCGGCACGTCCAGCTATTTCAACGATCACAAGCTTCAGGGCATGCTGCACCTGAAAGTCGTTCGCTCGACGCATGCCCATGCAAGGCTCCGCCGCATCGACACCACCGAGGCCGAGCGTTCCTCGGGCGTACGGCGCATCATCCATGGCGCGGATGTGCCGCGCAACCTCAACACGCTGCTGAGCCTGATCAACTTCGGCAAGGACGACGAGCCCTCGCTTGCCGTCGACAAGGTCCGCTACAAGGGTGAGCCGATCCTCGCCATCGTCGCCGACAGCGAGCGCGAGGCCTTCGAGGCAATCGCGAAGGTTCGAATCGACTACGAGCCGCTGCCGACCGTGTTCGACGTCGAGGACGCGCTGAAGCCGGGCGCCCCCGTGGTGAACGAGACCTATCCCAAGAACACGTTCACCTATCACGAGACCTACGACCACCAGCGCCTGCGCTTTGGCGATGCCGATGCAGCGCTCGCAACCGCCGACCACGTGCTCGAACAGCGCTACCAGATGTCGCCGATCGAGCACGCGCCGACCGAGACCAATGGTGCGATCGCCGCGCCCGACACCAACGGCCGCTACGTGGTCTACACCTCGACCCAGGCGCTGTTCTTCTCGGTCGACACCTGCGCCAAGATTTTGGACGTACCCTCCAACACCTTCCACTTCATCGGCGGCACCGTCGGCGGCGGCTTCGGCGGCAAGGTGGACACGCTGACCGAGCCGCTCGCCATTCTCGGCGCCATGCTGACCGGGCGCCCCGTGCGCTACGTGTTCGGGCGCGAGGAGGAGATGCAATACGGCCCGCCGCGCGGCGCCGAGCGCATCTACATCAAGGACGGTGTGATGCGCGACGGCCGCATCGTCGCACGCAAGATCCGCGCCTATTTCGACAGCGGGGCCTATACGCGGCTGTCGAGCTACGCCGCCGTGAAATGCGCGGCGCATCTTCCCGGTCCCTACACCATCCCCAACGTCTATGGCGACGTCTATTGCGTCTTCACCAACCGCACGCCGGCCACCGCCATGCGCGGTTTCGGCGTCACCGCAATGGATTTCGCGATCGAATGCCAGATGGACAAGCTGGCGAACCTCGTCGGCATGGACCCGATGGAGTTCCGCATCCTCAACGCCTATCGCGACGGCGACATGAAGGCGCACCGGCGCGAGGCCAAGAACACCGCGCTGATCGAATGCGTGCAGGTCGCCGCCGAAAAGGCAAAATGGCCGATCCGCGACGAGTTCAAGCGCGCCTCCTCGCGCAAGGACGGCGGCGGCAGCCGCGCCGCGATCCCTGCGACGCCGACGGATTCTTCGCGCGTGAGGCCGACTGCGCCGGTCCAGCAGCGCACGAGCTACGACCGGCTTCCGCCAACCGTGACCCGCGAACCGCCGCGCGATCCGCCTCCACCCGCACCGCCTCCGCCGCCGCCCCGCCCGTCCGCTCCATCGCACGGGGCGACCCGCTTCTCGTCCGTGTTCGGAACCAGGAGACGCTGAAATGACCAGGCATCGCGGGCGCGGCATGGCGTCGATCAACTATCCCATCGGCATGAATCTCGGAGGTGATCCGAGCCAGGCGCTGGTGCATTCCAATCCGAGCGGCAAGTTCACGGTGGCGCTGTCCTCGATCGATCTCGGCCAGGGCATGAAGTCGGTCACGCGGCAGATCTGCGCGGAGACCTTGGGGGTGCCGGTCGAGGACGTCTATGTCGACACCGCCGATTCCGACACCGGCCCGCATTGCATGGGCTCGTTCGCCTCCCGCGGCACCCACCGCGTCGGCAACGCCGTGATGGCCGCCGCCCGCGAGGCGCGCGGCGTGATGATGGAGGCCGCTGCCGAGGAGCTCGAAGTCAACGCCGCCGATCTCGAAACCGACGGCCGCGGCAATATCCATGTCAAGGGAGCGCCGCACCGCTCGATCTCGACCAAGGACGTCGCGATCGCGGCGCAGTTCAAGCAGGGCAAGACCATCTCCGGCCGCGGGATCTTCCTCGTGCCGCTATCCGACGTCGATCCTGAAACCGGCGAGATGTCGCCTGCGACCTGCTATGCGCACGCCTGCCTTGTCGCCGAGGTCGAGGTCGACGACGAGACCGGCGAGGTTGCGATGGTCCGGATGGACTCCGCTTATGAGCTTGGCCGCGCCCTCAACCCGCGCCTGGTCGAGCAGCAGCTCGTCGGCGGCGCCTGGATGGGCGTCAGCCACGCGCTCTACGAGACTCCGGAGCCCTACTACCCTGACCCGGTTCACGGCCCCCGCGACTTCGTCGAATATCTGATGCCCGGCCCCGGCGACATCTGCCCGCACGATATTGCCGTGCTGGAACGCCCTGCCCCCGACGGTCCGTTCGGCGCCAAGGGCCCGGGCGAGATGTGCGCCAATCCGGTGCTGCCGGCCGTCGCCAACGCGATCTTCAACGCCGTCGGCGTGCGCATCGACGATCTGCCGATCACGCCGGAAAGGGTATTGCAGGCGATCAAGAGCCAGGGCGGCGCACGGCCGCAAGCGCGTCGCTGAGGGCAACGCCGTGGCCGTTCGCAGCAACATCGTCGGCATCGACAGTCCGGAGGCGCTGGAGAAGGCGCTGCGGGCGGCCTACTACCTCGCCGACGAGGGGCTCGCGACCGCCGCCTATCTCGGTCTCGCCCTCGGCAAGCCGCTGCTGCTGGAAGGCGCACCGGGCGTCGGCAAGACCGAAGCTGCGAAAGCGATCGCCGCGGTGCTCGGCCGGCAATTGATCCGCCTGCAATGCTACGAAGGCATCGACGCGTCCGCGGCGCTCTACGAATGGAACTACCCGCGCCAGATGCTCGCCATCCGCCAGGCCGGCGACGACAGCATTGACATCTACGGCGAGACCTTCCTGATCGAGCGGCCGATGCTGGCGGCGCTGCGTGCGCCTGATTCCACGGTGCTGCTGATCGACGAGATCGACCGTGCCGACCAGGAGTTCGAGGCATTCCTGCTCGAATTCCTGTCCGACTTCCAGATCTCCATCCCCGAACGCGGCACGGTGCGCGCCGCCGAGCGGCCCGTGGTCGTGCTCACCTCGAACCGCACGCGCGATCTGCACGAGGCCCTGCGGCGCCGCTGCGTCTATCACTGGATCGACTATCCCACCGCCGAGCGGGAAGCACGGATCATCATGATGCGCGCCTCCAGCGTCGCCGAGGCCACGGCCCGCGCTGTCGTCGCGGCCGTCGAGAAGCTGCGGCGCGAACCCTTGAGCAAGGCGCCCGGCATTGCCGAAGCCGTCGATTGGGCCGAGGCGGCGACCCTGCTGAACAAGGGTGGCGCGCGCTGGCCCGATGCCTTCAGGCGGTCCATCGGCGTAGCGTTGAAGGACGAAGAGGACCTGCACTTCATCGCGCCGCGGCTCGATGCCATGCTCGCGGAGGCAACCGCATGAGCGCCGAGCTGCAGCTTCCGCACGCTGCGCGGATCTTCGTCTCTTTCGTCGCACTCCTGCGCGTCAACGCCTTTGCCGTCGCGCCGGACCAGACCACCTCGTTCCTGGCAGCGATCGACCTGCTCGGCCCGCGCGACCTCAGGGATATCAGGCAGGCGGCGCTGGCGACCCTCGCCCCGCCGCCCGAACGCCGCGCCACCTTCGACCGCCTGTTCGACCTTCATTTCCGCGGCAATGAGGCCATCGAGCACGCCGATGAGGGCGAGGACGACGAGACCGTCCGTCTCCAGGAGGAAGGTCGCGGCGACGAGGAGCCGCTGCTCTCCGATGACGCCAACGAGTCCGGCCTGACCGCGACCCGCACGGAAGCGCTGGTCGAGCGCCGCTTCGCCCAGCTCTCCGCAAGCGAAGCGCTGCGCCGCCTGTCACGCGAGGCTCCACGGCGCCTGCCGCGGCGGCGCGGGCACCGCCGCATGCGCGCGCGCCGCGGTCCCTTCGCCGATCTCCGCCGTACCTTGCGCGACTCTGTCCGCAGCGACGGAGAGATCTTGCGGCTCGGCCACATGAAGCGGCGTCAGCGCCCACGCAAGATCCTGCTGCTGATCGACGTCTCCGGCTCGATGAAGAGCCGCACCGAGGAGAACATGAAGCTCGCGCATGCGCTGGTGCAGGCCGCCCCCAATGTCGAAGTCTTCACCTTCGGCACGCGGCTCACCCGTGTCACCCGCGCGCTGCGGCTGAAGCGGCGCGAGCAGGCACTGAACGCGGCGGCGCATCTGGTCAGCGACTGGGACGGCGGCACCCGCATCGGCGACGCGCTGCAGGCATTCCTGGCGGTCCCGCGGTTCGGCGGATACGCCCGCGGCGCCGCCGTGGTCGTCGTGTCCGACGGGCTCGAGCGCGGCGAACCCGATGCACTTCGCGATGCCGCTGCGAAATTGTCGCGGCGAGCCTGGCGCCTGAGCTGGCTGACGCCGCTCGCGGCCGGACCGGGCTTCCGCCCGCAAACCGAAGCGCTCGTCGCGATCGAGCGCTTCGTCGACGATCTCGTGGATGGTGGGTCGAGCGCTTCGATCGTCGCCCATGTGCTGGCATTGGGACGAAGGAGAGCTGCGTGAACGATATTGTCGACGGCCATCACCACATCTGGCGGCAGGCCGACCTGCCGTGGCTGACCGGCCCCATGCAGCCGCGCATCTTCGGACCGTACGAGCCGATCCGGCGCGATTATCCGATCGAGGAATATCTCGGCGATCTCAAGGGCACCGGCGTCACGCGCTCCGTCTATGTACAGACCAATTGGGCGCCCGAGCATTTCGAGGAGGAAGCGGCCTGGGTGCAGCACACCGCGGAGGAATACGGCTGGCCGCACGCCATCGTCGCCTACGCCAATTTCGCGGCCGACGACGTGCGCCCGCAGCTCGACCGCCTCAAGCGCCATCCGCTGGTACGTGGCGTGCGCATGCAGCTGCACTGGCATGAGAACCCGCTGTATCGCTTCGCGGCTCGTCCGGACCTCTGCGCCGATCCCGTGATCCGCCGCAACGTCGCACGTCTTGCCGATTACGGCTGGAGCTTCGACCTGCAGGTCTTCACGCCGCAGATGCCGGACGCCGCGCAGCTCGCGGAGTCCTGTCCCAAGGTGACGTTCATCCTTCAGCATGCCGGCATGCTCGAAGATCTTTCGCCGGCAGGCCGCGCGGCCTGGCGCGCCGGGATGGCGCGGCTCGCGACCTGCCCGAACGTGGTCTCGAAACTGTCCGGGCTCGGCACCTTCATCCATCGCAACGATCCCGCGCATATCGCCGCGGTGCTTGCCGACACTGTCGCGATCTTCGGCGCCGAGCGCTGCCTGTTCGGCTCGAATTTCCCGATCGAGAAATTGTGGACCAGCTATCGAGAGCTCGTCGATGCGTTTCGCGCCGCCGCCGCACCGTTCAGTGCGGAGGAGCAGGATGCGATCTTCAGGACGACGGCGACACGCGTCTACCGGGTTTGACAGACAGGAAACGAGACAGGAGGGCAAAGAATGGCGCTGGAGATCAAGATCCTGGACTATGGCGATATCGAGCTGGAATCGAGCTTCCTGGTGCTCGGCCGCGACTGCGGCCGCACCCGCCGCGTCCTCACGCTCGGCTTCCTGATCCTCGGCGGCCCCTATCCGGTCGTGGTCGACACCGGCTACCGCTCCAACCAGATCATGGAGACGCTGGGCATGCGGGGGCTGCAGTACCACGAGCATATGATCGAGAACCAGCTCGCGCGCCACGGCGTGCGCATGGGCGACGTCCGCTTCGTCTGCCACACCCATCTGCACATCGACCATGCCGGCAAGGACGATCTGTTCCCGATGAACACGACCGTCGTCGTCAATCGCAAGGAGCTCGAATATTCCGTCTCCGGCCTGATGCATCCGCAATATCCGGCGCCCGACATCAAGCACCTGATCGACCGCCTGCACACCAAGAGCGCGCTGCGTTTCCTCGACCTCGAGATCACCGGCCCGATCGAGCTGATGCCCGGGGTCTATTGCGATGCCGCCAATGCCCACACCGAGGGATCGATGAACATCATCGTCCACACTGCCGACGGCATCGCGACCATCTGCGGCGACGTGATCTACGACTTCAACGATCAGATCGTCACCCCCTTCCACGAGATCCACGATTGGGAGCCGCGCACCACCGGCAACCACGGCACCAGCAAGCGTGCGGAGAAGGCCGCGATCAAGAAGCTCCTGAGCAATTCGCGCTATTTGCTTCCGGTCCACGACCGCCCCGCCAAGATCGAAGGCGGCAATGTCGTGGGACGCCTGCACGACCAGGTCCCCGGACCGATCGTGCAGTCCCTGCCCCAGCGCAACTGGTTCCCGGCCTGAGATGACCTTGGGATAGACCGATGACGCACGTCACGCTGCGAAGCGAATTCGAGAACCTGATCGACCCCTATGCGCCGGTCGCGCAGATCGGCACCGGCTTCGACTTCACGGAAGGGCCGGTCTGGCATCCGGTCGATCACTACCTGCTGTTCTCGGACATGCCCGGCGACGTGCGCCGGCGCTGGGATGCGCGGCGTGGCGTCGTCGAGGTCAAGCGCCCGTCGAATAAATGCAACGGGATGACGTATGACGCCGAGCTCAACCTGATCGTCTGCGAGCACGCGACCTCATCGCTGGTCCGCGAACGTCCGGACGGCCGGCGCGAGGTGCTCGCTTCGCATTTCGGCGGCCAGGAGCTCAACAGCCCGAACGACGTCTGTGTGCACTCGTCCGGCGCGATCTATTTCTCCGACCCCTGGTACGGGCGGATGCCGGTGTACGGTGTCGAGCGGCCGCGCCAGCTCGGCTTTCAGGGCGTCTACCGCGTCGTGCCCGGCGGCGAGCCGCGGCTCGTGGTCGAGCGAAACCTGTTCGATCAGCCGAACGGGCTGTGCTTCTCGCCGGACGAGAAGCTGCTCTATGTCAACGACACCGTGCAGGCCTTGATCCGGGTGTTCGACGTCAACGGCGACGGCACGCTGTCGAACGCGCGGGTGTTTGCGAGCGGCATCAAGTCCGAGCTGGAGCCGGGCCTGCCCGACGGCATGAAGTGCGATCAGCACGGCAATGTCTGGGTCACCGCGCCCGGCGGCGTCTGGGTCTATTCGCCGCGCGGCGAGCTGCTCGGCAAGGTGCGCGTGCCGGAGCTGGTCGCCAACCTCGCCTGGGGCGGACCGGATTTCCGCTCGCTTTATCTCACCTCGACCCGTTCGGTCTACGCGATTCCGACCAAGGCTGGTCCTCGTCACGAGCCCTATATGAGCGGCCGGCGCTCAGGCGGCGGAGCGGGTCCAAGTTCGTCACCGGCCGCGCCTGTCCTCGCCGAGGGCGAGATGCGGCTCGATCCGCAGCGCTGCGCCATGATCATCCAAGATCTCCAGAATGACGTCATCATGGACGGCGGCGCGTTCGCGGAGTCGGGCGCGCCTGACCATGCGAAGCAGCAGCATGTGGTCGAGAACGTCCGGCGCCTTGCGGAGGCAGCCCGCGCGCGGGGTGTCGCCATCATCCATGTCTGGTTCGTCGTCGAGCCCGGCGCGCCCGGTGTCACGCTGAACGCGCCGCTGTTCGAGGGCCTCGTCGACAGCAAGGCGATGGTGCGCGGCAGCTGGGGTGCGGCGCCGGTCTCAGGCCTGGAGCCGCGGCCCGGCGACTTCGTCGTCGAGAAGATGCGCATGAGCGCCTGGGAAGGCACGCGGCTCGAGACGATCCTGAAGGCGACCGGCCGCGACATGATCATCAACACCGGCGCCTGGACCAACATGTCGGTCGAGCACACCGCGCGCACCGGCGCCGACAAGGGCTATTTCATGATCGTGCCCGAAGACTGCTGCTCGACCATAAATGCCGACTGGCACAACGCCTCGATCAATTTTGCCATGCAGAACGTCGCGGTCGTGACCAGGGCCGATACCGTCATCAGAGCGCTGGGATGAGCTGTGGCCAAGCTCCTGCACCTGTCCTGCTCGCCCCGCGCCGAGTCCTGGTCCACCGCCGGCGCGCGCGTCTTCCTTGATCGCTTCCGCGAGGCCCGGCCGGATTGGGATATCGATGTCGTCGACATCTGGCGCGAGCGGATGCCGGAGTTCACCGGCCCCATCGTCGAGGCCAAATACGCGCGCATGGGGGCTCAGGCCTTCACCGAGGCGCAACGCGACAGCTTCGCGGAGGCCGAGCGCATGGCGCTGCGCTTCTCGCTCGCCGACCGCGTGCTGATCTCGACGCCGATGTGGAACTTCGGCATCCCCTACAAGCTCAAGCAGTGGTTCGACATCATCGTCCAGCCCGGGCTCACCTTCCGGTTCGATCCGTCGCAAGGCTATTTCCCGCTGCTGAAGGACCGGCCGACGCTGGTCATCCTCGCCAGCGGCAGCGACTTCGCCACCGGCATGAACCGTGGCCGCATCGACATGGCAACGCCTTACCTGCGCGAGATCCTGCGCTTCATCGGCATCACCGATGTCCGTTTCGTGCCGATCGGCCCGACCACAGGACCGCAGCAACCGATCGAGGCCGCCCGTGAAAGAACCCATCAACGTCTCGCGGCCATGGGCGCGGTCTTCTGAACCGGCGCGTGTGCCGACAATCAGGACGGCCGCCGGCTCCAAAACAAAACTTCGAAAACAACCCCATGCACAGTAGGCGATGACAACGAAATCAACGGCTTGCACGCGCACATCGGGACGTTTGACACGTCGGGCGGAACAGGAGCATTTTTGCGATGATCGTATGTCCAGGATGCGAGCGAATGTGCCTGCGCATGGCCGTTGCTGGCAAGGACAACCGCCGCCACACAAGCGATCGCTAGCTGGAAGGCGCTCGTTCAATCATATTGCGCGGTGTGCGAGCTGCCTCGCTGCGCCGCGCTTTCCGCAACGGCCGATCCCGTTGCGGGCACGGCGCCGCCTGATTTCGGGAATGTCAGCGTCTCGGTCAGCTCGCCGTGCACCATCGTCACCTCGCGCTGGTGCACCGAACTGAGCCGCCAGCCCTGGTAGTCTCCGTCGAGCTTCAGACGCAGCGTGGCCTTGCTGGTCTCGTCGACGAAAATGCCAACACTCTGATCCCCGCCGACGACGGTTCCGACCAGCACGAGCCGCAGTTCGGCCGGCGGAGGGCCGGCCGGCACGGGCGGCGCATTCGACGCAGGCATAGAGATCGCAGGTGGCGACGGCGGCCGCCGTGAGGCCGAGAAGATCGGCCGTTCGTTCGTGTCCGACAGAACCGCGAGCGGGACGGCCCAAAGCGGATTGCCGCGCATCACGTCCCGATTGACCGAAGAGCGCGACGGGCCCGCGGACACGACCGGCGCGAACTTTACGGGAGAGTCCCCGAGGCCGGATGTCGGCCCGGTGAAACCGGGGACGTCGACATCCGAAAAATCCGCCGGCAGTGCGGAGGTCGCGGCGAAAGCGTCGAGCAAAGGCGCCAGCACGAGCACGAACCCCACCGAAATCCGCCGCGCTGCCTTGTGCCCTTTCATGGTCCCAGTCATCGGCCTGTCGGAAGCAACGTGCAAGAATCTCAGTCAAGGAGGCCGGCGGCCAGCAGAGGCAGGGCGAGCGGCTCGCCAGCACTGAGCGCCGAGGGGAGCAAGGCTTATCGGCCGCCGATGTGACACTCGTGCGAAACATCCGTCACTTCCCCCGATGTTTCCCCTGCCTGTTGCGGCCGCATCATGCCGCACCTCGACACCCGCTGCGTGCCCCAGTATGATATTGTTGCTACATCGTCATACTCGCCTGCTAGAGCGTGGCGCTGCTGGAATGGTTGGGGTGCGGAGGCGTGGCGGTGCGTGGGTCCTTGTTGCGGATGTTTTCGGCCGCGGCATCGTCAGCCCTGTGTGCTTTGCCGGCTGCGGCCCATGAGCGCAGCACGCTCGCGGCCGCCGAGCTTCCGCCGGTCACCGTTGCAGCCGAGGTGGAACAGCATCCTAAACGGCTCGCCCGCAAGAAGCCGCCGAAAAATGCAGGCGCGCGCAATCATCCCACCTCCGCCCGCACGGACAATTCGACCGACGGCGGCGGCAAGGCCGGTGCTGCGCCCGCCGGCTCGTCCGCCCTGCAGCCCACGTCCGCCAGCGCCGTACGCATCAGCGGCAAGGAGGTCAATGCCGTCCCGTTCTCGCGGCCCGGCGAGGCGCTGGAGGCGGTGCCCGGCCTGATCGTCACGCAGCATTCCGGCGAGGGCAAAGCCAATCAGTACTTCCTGCGCGGCTTCAATCTCGATCACGGCACAGATCTCGCGATCAGCGTCGACGGCATGCCGGTCAACATGCCGACCCATGGCCATGGGCAAGGCTATGCCGACATCAATTTCCTGATCCCGGAGCTGATCCAGTCGATCGATGTGCGCAAGGGACCGTATTTCGCCGACCAGGGCGATTTCGCCTCCGCCGGCGCCGTGGCGATCGACTATGTCAACAAGCTGCCGCACAATATCGCGGAGCTGACCTTCGGCAGCTTCGGCTATGGCCGCGCCCTGGCGGCAACATCGAACGCCGTCGGCGCCGGCACGCTGCTGACGGCGTTCGAGGCCACCAAATATGACGGCCCGTGGCAGGTGCCGGACGACATCCGCAAGCTGAACGGCGTGCTGCGCTACAGTCAGGGTACGGCGACCGACGGCCTGACGCTGACGGCGATGGCCTATTCCAATGGCTGGAATTCCACCGACCAGGTCGCGCAGCGCGCGATCGACCAGGGCCTGATCGACCGGCTCGGCACGCTCAATCCGACCGACGGCGGCACCTCCAGCCGGTTCAGCCTGTCCGGAAGCTGGGCCCAGTCGAGCGAGTACGGACAAACCAATGTCCGCGCTTATGTCGTGCGCTCCGACCTGCGGCTGTTCAACGATTTCACCTACTTCCTCGACAATCCCGTCAACGGCGACCAATTCAGCCAGCTCGACCGCCGCAGCTTCGGCGGCATCGATGCGCGGCATGCGTTCGAGTGGCGCTTTGCCGGCCTCGAATCGCAAACCCGTGTCGGCGTGCAGAGCCGCTATGACGATATCCATGTCGGCCTGACCAAGACCGAGCAGCGCAATTGGCTCTCGACCGTGCGCGACGACCGCGTGCAGGAGGGCAATGTCGGCTTCTGGACCGACACGACCACGCGGTGGACCGACTGGCTGCGCACCACCGTCGGCATCCGCGAAGACGTCTTCGCCGGACACGTCTCCAGCGACACGCCGCAGAATTCAGGCAACGCGCAGGCGTCGATGGCGAGCCCGAAAGCCGGCCTCGTGCTCGGCCCCTGGTACAGGACCGAGTTCTACGCCAATGCCGGCTACGGCCTCCACAGCAACGACATCCGCGGCGCGACCATCACGGTCGACCCCAACGACAAGACAACACCGCTCGAGCGCGTGCCGCTGCTGGTGCGCTCGCGCGGCGCCGAGCTCGGCATCCGCACCAAGCCGATCGATGGCCTCACCAGCTCGCTCGCAGTCTTTGTCCTCGACTTCGACTCGGAGCTGCTGTTCGTAGGGGACGCCGGCACAACCGAGCCGAGCCGGCCCAGCCGCCGCGTCGGCATCGAGTGGACGAACCAGTACAAGCCGCTGCCCTGGTTGACGGTCGATCTCGACGTCGCCCAAACCCATGCACGCTTCACCGATTTCGATCCGGCCGGGTCCCGCATCCCAGGTGCGCCCGCGTGGGTGGCCAGCAGCGCGATTACCCTTGGCGGCGACACCGGCTGGTTCGGTGCGCTGAAGGCGCGCTATTTCGGTCCGCGCCCCCTGATCGAGGACAACAGCGTCCGTTCGCAATCGTCGCTGATCTTCAATGCACGCGCCGGCTACAGGTTCGACAACGGCGTTCGGGTGCAGCTCGACGTGCTCAATCTCTTCAACACCCAGACCAACCAGATCGAGTATTATTACCTGTCGCGGCTGCCGGGTGAGCCGATCGAGGGTGTCGCGGATCGTCACGTCCATCCGGCCGAGCCGCTTGCGGTCCGGCTGACGGTCGCGGCAAAATTCTGATCGCAGCGAACTTTGCGGCGACCGCGAGCTAGGCCGACGGCGGCCGTCATAAATCTCCAAAAAATCTGACATAGAGCGGATGCTTTGATGCTCCGAGCGCACCAGTTCGGCTGACGCAAGACCCCGGCTCCGACCGCCCAGCGGTCGCGTTCGAGGCAGGAGTGAGGGGAATGCAATCTGAGCCGGACATCACCATGATCGCCTCGGCCGAGCAGTTCGCGCGCACGGCGCGGTCGGACGGGACTGCCGCGATACGCGGACAATTTGCGCGTCCCTGGGCGCTCGTTCCCATCGTGACGGCGTCCGGCTTTGCAGGCCTCGGCTACGAGATCGTCTGGACGCGGCAGCTGAGCCTTGCGCTGGGCACCGAGATGATGGCCGTGCTCGGCGTCATCGCCGGATTTTTCGGCGGCCTCGCGCTTGGCGCGTTCGCACTCGACGGGCTGATCCGGCGTTCGGCATCGCCTGGGCGCGTCTATGCGATCCTTGAAGCCGTCATCGCGGCTTGGGGCCTGACCAGCGTCTGGCTGCTGCCGGCGGCCGGACGGGCCTTGCCGCCTCTGCTCGGCACCGAACCATCGCCAGTCCTGCTGTGGGCCGGCAGCCTGGCGCTGCCGACGCTGGTCCTGCTCCCGGCAACGATGGCGATGGGCGGAACCCTGGCCGCGCTGGAGCGGATGACGCGGCATGCGCGCGGCGAAGCGCGCGTCACGGCGGGCGTGTACGGGGCGAACACGGCCGGGGCTCTGGCCGGCACGCTCGCCTCCACATTCCTGCTGATCCCGGCACTCGGATTTTCGGGAACGCTGCTCTGCCTTGCCGGCGTCAATGCGCTCTGCGCCCTGGCCGCGCTTGCGCTTGGACCCGCAGCGGGCAAGGCCGATGCCGAACAGGCGCGGCCCGAACGACTTCGCGACCCGCGCCTCACGATCACCCTGTTCGCCACGGGACTGCTCGGCATCACCTTCGAGGTCCTCGTGGTCCGGCTTGCCGCGCAGGTGATGGAAGATACCGTCTACACCTTCGCGGGCTTACTCGCCGCATATTTGCTAGGCACTGCAGCGGGCGGCCTGCTCTGGCAGCGGACCGGGCGCGATGCGACCGATGGCAATCTCCGCGGTCTGCTCGCCGGCACCGCACTCGCCTGCATCACGACTGCAGCGCTCGCGCCCTTTGCCGGCCGGCTGGTCGAGATCGCATCGCGCGCGGATGTGTTCGGCGAACTGGCGGTGGCTGTCGCCCTCTTCCTGGTTCCGGCGACAGCAATGGGCGCACTGTTCGGCCTGCTGGCGCAGCGGGTGAGCGATCAACGCGGCTCGGTCGGATCGGCGGTCGGCATCAACAGTCTCGGCGCCTGCATCGCACCGCTGGTCGCTGCACAATTCCTGGTCCCGGGCCTTGGCGCCTGGACGGCGCTGCTTGCCGTCGCAGCGGGCTATCTGCTGCTTATGCCGCCTAGCCGATCGGCATTGCTGTGGTCCGCGCTACCTGCGACCTGCGCGCTCGTGCTGTGGCTCCATCCGACCCCATCACTGACGCGGGTGCCATCGGGGGGCGCGCTGCTTGCGGTTCGTGAAGGACCAATGGCGACGGCGAGCGTGGTCGACGACGCAGCAGGCGCGCGCTATCTCGAGGTCAACGGGCATTTCCGCATGGGCGGGACGAGCTCGACGCGATCCGACTATCGGCAGGCAATGCTCCCGCTGTTGCTTCACGGGGCGCCGCACCGCGCCCTGTTCCTCGGCATCGGCACGGGCGCGACCATGGTCGGCGGAACACAGATGCCTGGCGTGAGCGTACGTGGCGTGGAGCTGTCGCGGGAAGTGGTGGACCTGCTGCCCTGGTTCGTCGATCCGCCGGCAGCCTCGATGCCGCACCTGACCGTAGCGGATGCCCGCCGCTACGTCGCCGCGGATACCGGCCAGCATGACGTCATCATCGCCGATCTGTTCCACCCCGCGCTCGACGGCAGCGGCGCGCTCTATACGGTGGAGCATTTCCAGGCGGTGAAACGCAGGCTGGCACCCGGCGGCATCTTTTGCCAATGGTTGCCGCTCTACCAGCTCGACATGCCCTCGCTGCGCACCATCATCCGCGGCTTTCTCGAAATCTATCCCGATGGAGCAGCCTGGCTCAATCACTACAGCGTCCGCACCCCGATGCTTGCGCTGATTGGAACGCGCGACGGCCGCCATCTCGATATCGACGCGCTGGACGCGCGGCTGCACGATCCCGCGACCGCCAAGGCGGTGCGGCCGCTCGGGTTCGACGCACCGATCGACCTGCTCGGCCAGTATGTCGGAGGTCCGCGCGCCCTCGCCGCCTTCGCCGGCGAAGGCCCGCGCAACACGGATGATTATCCGTTCGTGACGTTCGATGCGCGGCGGAATGTTCGTGCGCTCCGGGCGGCGCCCTGGTCGCTCCTGCTTGCCGTCACGAAGGACATCGAACCGAATGCGAACGAACTGCTGGCCGGCGTAGGCGGGCGCGACGCGCTCGCTGCGCGCCTCGATGCCTATTGGCGTGCGCGCAACCGCTTCCTCGAAGCCGGCGCGTCGCTGCCCGGCGACCCGCGCGGTGCCGCCCTGATTGAAGCCGCCTCCCCCGGTCTCATCGATGCGCTTCGGCTAAGCCCGGAATTCGATCCGGCCTACGGGCCGCTGATGGGCATGGCGAGATCCCTGCTCGGCTCGGACCGCGCGGCAGCCGCGCGCCTGCTGCGCAGGATCAATGAGGCCGTGCCCTCAAGGCCCGAGGCGCGGCAGCTGTTGCTGCGCGAGTTCGGCTTGCGGAACGAGTGATCCGCCGGTGCCTTACGGCGCGAAATTGATCCGATAGCCCCAGCAGTCGAGATGATCAGGGATCGCGTTGAAGGCGATCGTGATTCTCTGCCCGCCCTGATTCCGCGGCACCTCATGGTAGAGGTAGCTCGGAAACAGCACGAGATCGCCGGGCTCGGCCTCCGGCAAGGCATACTTGCCCGCGTTGTAGGGGCCGATCGCGGCTTCGCGCGTGTGGTGGCGGAAGGAGAAGTCGAAGCCCCCGGGGGGCCGCACGAAGACCGTCTTGCAGGCCGGATGTGACGGCGTCAGATAGATGATACCGGAGACGAAGCTGTTGGCATGGGAATGCAGCGTCTGGTTTCCGCCGGTCTCGAGCATGTTGGTCCACATCTCCTTGACCGTCCAGCGCAGCTTTTCGCCGAACAGCAGGACGCCGAAATCGACGAGCTTGGGGACGGCAAGCTCGGCGATCTGACGGAACAGCTCGTTGTCGCGGGGATCGGCAACCTCGGTGTGGAAGAGCTGGCCCGAACGCAGATTGCCCTCGACCCTCGTGTTCCGGATCGCAGCCACTGCGGCTTCGTTCAATGCGGGCGGCAGCAGCCCGGGCGAGCGCAGCAGCGGAATCGGGAAAAGCGGCTCGATCTGGTCCATGTCGCAACGTCACCCTGTTCTTGAAACGCGGGCAGACAATGCGCGGGCTAAGATGACACCGCGATGACAGCGCATGGGATCTGCAGAATTCTCCGATCCCGCTATTCGTGCGCACCCAGCACTTTCAGCTTCTCGCCCGGCAGCAGCTCGTGGCGCCGTTCGCGCACCTCGTCGGAGGCACGCGCGGCCATGTCGATGCATTCGTCGAACTCGCCGTTGCCGGCTTCGACCAGCGCCTGATGCAGGTGCCGTTCGGCGAAATAGCGCGAGAGATGGTCGGGCGGCAGCGCCGCCGCCAATGCGCGCGCTTCCGCGACCGCAGCATTGCAATCTTCGCGCGTCGGCTCCTCCGACGCAGGCGCGGCCATGGCGCTGCCAAGGACGGCGAGCAGGCCGAATGCGCAGATGGTGATACGAAACAGATACATGTCAGCCGTACCGGACCGAAGGGCCCGCTTCAAAACGAGTACGGCGGGACGCAAGCTGCGCCCCGCCGGATGGCCTCACATCACGTCAGTGGTGGTCGTGATGGTGATCGTCGTGGTCGTCATGATCGTGGTGATCATGATCGTGGTCGTTGTCGGCCCGCTGTCCGAGCCGGCGCGCCAGTTCGGCGTTGGTCTCGACCAGGAGCTTCGGCGAGCCTTCCGGCCGGACGAAGATCGGGTTGGCATAGAACCAGGCGTTCGAATAGGCCTGAACGTCGTGGGTCACCTTCTTGGCGCCGTTCACCGTCTCCAGATGCGTCGGGCACGCCGGATCGGTGCAGCTGACCTGTGCGTTGTTGGCGTCCAGCAGCGGATTGCCGGCGGTATCCGAAACGTTCGGGGTACCGTTCGGAATGTTGGTTCCACGCGCACGGATGTAGAACGGCTTGGTGCCTGCGGTGAACGTCGTCGTGAACGTCAGCCGCACGCCGTCACGATCGCCCCGATGCTCGCGATGCATCTGCGTCGCGGGAATCTGCCGGGCAATGGTCGCCGAGGGATTGTACACGATCGACGCGCCGGCCGTGCCCGCGGCATTCGCCACCGCGTAGTTGGGCGCGTCAGGCGCAACGACGCCGGTGATCTGACCGGTGATCAGGTCGACGTGGTCGAGCGACGGCTTGTTGAGCGGCTGCTTGATGCCCACCGGAACCAGGAGCGGGTTGTTGAAGCTGTACGGGGCATTGTTCTCCCGCGGCACGGTGAGCTGCATCTCGACCGTGATCTTCTCGCCGGGCCGCACGACCAGGGTTTCACCCATGGTCTTCCAGTCGTCGCCGCGCGTCTTGGCACGGAACACCATGTCCGGTCCGATCAGGTCGGCGTTGACCGAGTACGAGTTGCCCGAACGCATGCCGTCGACGACGTGCTGCGAAGAGAACCGTCCCGCGTTCGGAACATAGAGCTTGGTGTACTCGCCGGGAATGAAGTCGGCCGTGGTGAAGGAGTCGCGCGCGCCGCCGGCGCCGCGGCTGTGCCAGTCCGAGCTCACATAGATGAAGAAGTTGCGGCCCTCGCCGAGCAGTCCGTCCCAGAGGCCGCCGACCTTCGCGGTGTAGATGCCGCTCATGCCGTAGGTGCCGCCGCCGACCGCACCGGTGCCGTAGGAGCCGGAACCGCCATTGGCGCCGCCTTCGGCGAAGTGACCGGGCGATTCGATGCCGAACGCGACCGTCGGGCCCGCGTTGTTGAAGTCGCGGAAGTGCTCGATGTTGTAGCCCTTGTTGGCGGTCGCGCTGAACGGACCCTGACGTTCGGTGTGGGTCGGGATGACGTAGGATTGCAGCGGATAGTTCGCCTGCAGCCACTTGACGCCCGAGAGCGCCTTCTGGTGGCCCGCCGTACCGGTGTTGTTGACGTTGTCCTTGCCGGGCCAGAGCTGGTTGCCGCCGGCGTCGATGGTGGGGCCGATCGCGTCGGTGTCTGCGCGGTCGAAGCGGTATTCGAATTCCGCCATCTTGTCCGCGTTGCCGGGCTTGCGCCGGTGCATCGGGCGCTGCCCGGTGATGACGGCGACGTCGACGTGCTCGTGGCCGGGCGCGATCCACTCCAGACCCTCGATCAGCACCTTGTCGTACTGCGCCGAGCGATTGACGATGGTCGGATATTCGACCTCGCGGATCGACTGCCAGCGCCACATCTGGGCGCCGGTGCCGGAGCCGTTCGGGGTGCCCTTCAGGCTGGAGATGGTGACGCCGTCGATGGTCTGGCCGAGCGTCTGGCTCCAGGTCGTCGTGGTCTGTCCCGGAAGATTGGCGCTGGTGTCGCTGAAGCGGCAGTCGCGATTGCCGGAACCGCCGTGGTTGCCGAGGGTGAACCAGTCGAGATCGAAATTGTTGCCGCCCGCGGACGCGGAGCCTCGCCCGACCGCGCGGTCGATCGTGTAGCCGGCCGCGACCGAACCGTCCGTGCACGTGTTGTGATTGTGCATGTCACCGGCAACGTAGGGGTTACCGCGGCGCTCGCCGCGGCCGAACTCCTCCGCCGTCGCGCCCTGAGTCAGCGCCAAGGATGCCGACGCGGCGGTCAGCAGGATCGTCTTGCCAGATGGAAACATCTATCTCCCCTCATTCAAGTCAGATATCGCGAACAACAGAAACTCCGGGAATGCGAACTCAGCGACGTGAGCGACTCCCTGCGCGGCGCGATCATGACCAGAGTTCCGATACAGCTTCGTGAAAGTTTTGTGTTCGGCGAACGCAGGTCGGCAATTTCCGCCAAGCATCTTGCCTCCGGCGTTTGTCCGTTGCATTTTCCGCGCCGCGTGAAAGTGACAGTTGAAATGCCCCGCCGCATCAAGCGGCGGCGCGTGCTGCGAGATTTGTGACAACCATATGTCAATGCCGGCGACACCAGTTGAAATACAGTCCTTTCCGACATCGCATGCGGGAGCCTCTGATCCGGGCGCCGATGCCGCGCGAAGAACGACAACGTCGTCTCGCTCCTTTGTCTCAATGCTTGTGCGGCTCTCGCGCGAACCCTTGCTGCACTTCACCCTGCTCGGAGCGATGATCTTCGGCGCCGACGCCGTGCTGCATCCGCCGGCCAAGGACGAAAAGGTCATCACGGTCACCAAGGTGATGCGCCAGTCCTTCATCGACAATTTCGACGAGGACAAGGAACGCGCCCCGTCGAGCGAGCAGCTCCAGAAGATGATCGACAGCTGGGTCGCGAGCGAGATTCTCTACCGCGAAGGCAAGGCGCTTGGCGTCGACCGCGGCGACGAGACCATCCGAGACCGGATCGCCTTCAAGATGCAATTGCTGATCTTCGACCAGATCCGCGTTCCCCGTCCCACCGACGAGCAGCTCAAGGCCTGGTTTGCGGAAAATCACGCCCGCTTCGACGAGCCGGAACGCGTCTCCTTCTACATCACCCCGCCCACGGATCAGGCAACCGCGCAGCATCAGCTCGACGACATCGTCCAGCAGCGCGAATCCGAGGAGCTGCAGCATCTCACGCGCGCCATCCTCGCCCGGCCGGTCGAAAGCCTTGGCGCGGCCTTCGGCGAGACTTTCCGTGACCAGTTGCTGGCGATGCCGGAGGGGGAATGGAAGCTGCTGCAATCCAAGGACGGCTGGCACGTCGCCCGGCTGGATTCCCGGCGCCCGGGAGATCTCGCCAGCCTCGACAAGGTCAGGGATGAGGCTGCCCGGATCTGGCATACGGATGAGACCCGCAAGCTGGCCTGGGAAGCGGTCAAGCGGCTCAAGGCGTCCTATCAAGTGCGGTACGAGCCGTGAGCGCCATCGGTTATCTGCGATTTGCGCTGCTCACCGTCGCGCTGGCGCTGGCCGTGCTGATGCGGCCATCGGCCGTCGGTGCGCATGAAGCCGCGATGGGCGTGCTCGAATTCCGCGAGGTGCGGCCGGGCGCCTTCGTCGGGCGCTGGAGCATCGAGCCCTCGATCGGCGCATCGCGCGTCGACCTGCGCGTGCCGCCGCATTGTTTCCTCCGCCTGCCGGAGATGAATTGCGGCACCAAGGGGCTGGTGGGTCCGATCACCATCACCAATCTCGGCTCCAACATGTCGGTCGTCCTGATCAAGGTCGTTCCGATCGAGGGCGAGCCGCGCAGCTACACGATCTCGACCGCCAATCCGGTCGTCTCGGTTCTCGGCACCGGTGCGCCGACGCTCGAGGTCTGGCTCGAGCTGGCCAGGACCTATGTGAACTACGGCATCGACCACATCCTGCTCGGCGCCGATCATCTGCTGTTCGTGCTGGGCCTGATCTGGATCGTCGGCGGCGGCTGGCGCCTGGTGAAGACGATCACGGCCTTCACGATCGGACACAGCGCTTCGCTTGCCGCGGCCGCGTTCGGCCTGATCGGCGTGCCGGAACGCCCGCTCAACGCGTGCATCGCGCTCAGCATCGCCTTCGTCGGGGTGGAGATCGTCAAGCAGCAGCGCGGCGAGATCGGGCTCACCGCCCGCTATCCGTGGATCGTCGCGTTCAGCTTTGGCCTCGTGCACGGCATCGGCTTTGCGAGCGCGCTGGCCGGGCTTGGGCTGGAACGCCGCCTGCTTCCCGCAGCGCTGCTGTTCTTCAACATCGGCGTCGAGATCGGACAGCTCGCCTTCGTGCTGCTGGTGCTCGCCTTGATCTGGGCGCACCGCCGGCTCGATGCCGTCGTGCCGCGCTGGGGCGAGGCGCTTCCGGCCTATCTGATCGGGTCGGTGTCGATGTTCTGGTTCTTCGGCCGTCTGGTGCGCGTGTTCGCCGTGATCTGAGCGAGAGTTTGAGCAGAATGTCTTACCGTCTTCCCCTTCCCCTCACGACCACGATCGTTTCGCTCGCGCTGATGCAGCCGGCGCTCGCGCATGAGCAGGCCGGCGTCGCAGGCGGCCTCGTCAGCGGCCTGCTGCATCCGGTCACGGGCATCGACCACCTGATCGCGATGGTGGCGGTCGGGATCTGGGGCGCGCAGCTCGGCGCGCCCGCGATCTGGATCCTGCCGATCACCTTCCCGCTTGTCATGGCGGTCGGCGGAGTGCTCGGCGTGCTGCATGTTCTTCTCCCGATTCCGGAAGTGATGATCGCCGCCTCCGCCGTGGTCCTGGGGATAGCGGTTGCCGCTCGGCTGCGCATGCCCTTTGCTGCAGCAGCCGCCGTGGTCGCGGTGTTCGCGATCTTCCACGGTCATGCGCACGGGGCCGAGCTTCCGCGCGCGGCGAACGCGCTGGCCTATGGCGTCGGCTTCGTCACCGCCACCGGCCTGTTGCATCTCGGCGGCATCGCGATCGGCACGCTGACGCGCTGGCCCGCCGGCGAGCGCCTCATCCAGGGACTTGGCGCCGGCATCGCGGCGATCGGCTGCTATTTCCTTGCCCTGGGCGTGGGAGCCTTCGCATGAAGCTGAATTTCGCGCGGGTCTCGATCGCAGCCTTGATGCTGCTCGCCGGCGGAAACGCGGCAGAGGCGCACATCGTCGCGGCGCGCCTTGGCGATTTCTACATGGGTGTCGTGCATCCGCTCACCAACCTTCAGGATGTCGTGCTCTGGACCGCGACCGGCGTGCTGGCCGGCACGCTCGGAAGCGCCAAAGGGCGCTGGCTCATCCCCGTGTTCCCGCTGGGGCTGCTGGCCGGCTTGCTGCTCGGGCATGTGCTCGGCGCGGTGTCCACACAGCTCGCCGACGCGGCCATGATGCTCGCGATCGGCATGCTGCTCGCCGCAGCGGCGCAGGTGCCCACGGTGCTACTGTGCGCGATGGCCTTCGTGGTCGCAATGATCCGGGGCGCGGCGAACGGCGCCGACCTTGCGCCCGAAACGGACCGGGTGCTGTTTGCGGCTGGCCTTGCCTGCGTCGGCTACGCCGCCATCACGCTGACGATGGCGCTGACCGCGGCCTTCAGGCGGACGGCCGCCGACGGCGCGATATCCTGGCGGGCCATCGCCGTTCGTGCGCTCGGCGGCTGGATCGCGGCCATCGGCCTGATGATGGGGAGCCTTGCGCTGGCGTCGTGAACGCCGGTCCTCAGGGCGCGACCAGTTTCTTGCGGATCGCATAGCGGACCAATTCGGCCGTTGACGACATCCTGAGCTTGCGCATCGCCGAGGCGCGGTGGGTCTCGACGGTCTTCACGCTCAGCTTCAGGATCTCGCTGATCGACCTGTTGGTATGGCCCTCCGCGATCAGCTGGACCACGCTCTGCTCGCGCGAGGTCAGCAGCATGTCGGACCGGTTCTGCTTGTTGGTCCGGTAGTCGTGAAGCAACCGCTCCAGCAGGACGCTGGTGAAGTAAGGCCTGCCGTCGAGCAGTGCTTCGATGGCGGACATCAGGTGCTTGCGGGCATCGGACTTGAACAGGAAGCCGCGCACGCCTGCCAGGATGGCCTCGGTCAGCAGCTCCTCGCTCTCGTGCATTGTCAGGATAAGGACCTCGGCCTCCACGTCGAGCGACTTGAGGCGGCGGCTGACCTCCAGCCCGTTCATGACCGGCATGGAATAATCGACGATCACGACGTCCGGCCGGGTTTCGAGCGCCAGCGCCACCGCCTGCTCGCCGTTGGTCGCCTCTCCGCTCACGATCCAGCTCGAATGCGCCTCGACGATCGCGCGCAGCCCGGAACGCACGACTTCATGATCATCCGCAATCAAGATGCGTTTCACGGCGCCGTTCCCGTTTGCCGGCGACTGCTGCCCCCTTCAGGGCACACCGACAGCCAGCCGGCAGCAAAGTGGAACAATCATAGGCATCGCAGCCGGAACGTTTATCCCACAAAACCCTGAGATCCGCCGGGAAACGTACCGAGCCCCTGCGCCCCCGCGTCAAGCCTCGACCAGCCCGGACCGGACCGCGTAGCGGACCAGCCCCGCCGTCGAGTTCACCTCCAGCTTGCGCATCGCGGCTGCGCGGTGGGCTTCGGTCGTCTTGACGCTGAGGTCGAGGATCGCACTGATGCCCTTGTTGCTGTAGCCCTCCGAAACCAGCTTCACCACCAATTGCTCGCGTGCCGTGAGCTCATGGTGTCGCTCGCCGTCGGCGCGCGGCCGGCGCTCGAGTTCCGTCAGGCAGCTTCGGGTGCAGAACGGCCGGTGAAGCAAGAGCGATTCGACCGCCGCAAGCAGCAGCTTGCTCGCGTCCGACTTGACCAGGAATGCGCGCGCCCCCGCCTCGAACGCCTGCTGCGCCAGCAGGCTGGAATTGTGCACCGTGAAGATCAGGACCTCGGTCTGCAGCGGATATTCCCTGATCCGCCGCGCCACCTCGACGCCCGTCATGCGCGGCATCGAGAAGTCGACGATGGCGACATGCGGCCGGCTCTCGATCGCGGCAGCCACCGCCTTTCCGCCATCGTTCACCTCCGCCACGACCTCCCAATCGGCGCGCTGCTCGATCACGGCGCGCAAGCCGGCCCGCACCGCCTCGTGGTCGTCGGCAATCAGGATTCGCTTCATGGTCGGGCACTCCAGACGTCCTCACGACGGTTCTCGCAGATCGTGCCTGCGGCCGCCTAGTGTTCTTTTGCTGATCGCGTGCTCGTGCGGACCTTCGCACCTCTCGTGGTTCTCCGGCTGTTGTCTCCATTCGCTGCAAGATGATGCGGAAACATCGCGCACAGGACCGTACCCGGCTGCGGGATGGCACGATTGGATTGAATCTCGAGCGTGCCTCCGATCTCGTGCAGTCTTGCCCGCATCGCGGGGATGCCGACTCCGATCGATCCCGGCGCGCCATATCTGCCGGGGCCAGCGGGCAGACCGCGTCCGTTGTCGCTGACCGTCAGGTGGAAGCGATCATCGACGATGCCGATGCTGATGGTGACCTCCGTCGCCTTGGCGTGACGAAACACGTTTGTCAGCGCCTCCTGCACCACACGCAGCAAGGTGCGCTTGGTCTCGTAGGGAAGCCGGTCGACATCCGGCACGATATTGACGCCGACCCGCAGCGACGTGCGCGCGGCAAATCCCTCCGCGTAGCGCGCAATGGTGGCCTTCAATCCCTCGCCGGCCAGGTTTCTCGGATGCAGCAGATAGGCGAACGCACGAATCTCGCGCAAGGCCTCGTTGATCGATCCATCGATCTCGTCGCAAAGCCGCGCGCCCGCGGCCGTCTCCTCGAGGCTGTTCCGGATCCGCATGAGGCCGAGACTGGCGGCAATCAGATGCTGGCAGGTCGAATCGTGGAGATCCGACGCGATCCGCTGCTGAATGCCCTCCTGAATCGAAACCAGGACGACATCGACGTCGAGCCGATCGCCGCGATGGGCGACGGCATCGAGACCGCCATTCCGCGCTGCGCGGTGACTGCCGATCAACCGGACGACATTGCCGAGCGCGGGATCCACGACCGGCACCACGGTCGTTTCCATATTCCGGGGCGTGCCGCCGAGGGAGAGCCGGTGCCGGATCCTGATCTCCGTCCCTTCCGCGAGGCAGGCCCGGAACGCCTCGCAAACCGATCTGGCATCACCAGCGTTCATGCACTCGAAGACATCGAGGTCGCGGACATCCTCCGATGAGAGGCCGAGGCAGGACTCGAACTCGGGGTTGATGGCCTCGTACGCGAAGCGTCCCTCGGGAGACGGTCGCACGGCGAAGAGAAGATCGAGCGAGCACATCCAGTACAGCGTCTCGATCGAATCTTCTGAAGCGATTTGCAGCCAGTCAGCCGGATTGTTGCGACGCGACTCGCCGCGGGGGGAGCTTTGCAACTTCACGGTACGCACCACTCTTCCTCGGCGAGCTTCCGATATTGAAGACAATATCGGAGGTCTCCGTCTCGTCCGCTGGTGCAACACCAAACATCCAGCCATGGAAGACGCGCACCGTGGGATCAAGTATATACCCCGATGCGAGCATACACCAACAGGTAGCATTCTGGTGGAACTAAAATCCTGGACTTGTGATGGCCGTCGAACGACGCGCGACTATGCAGTTTGTGCCACGCCGGTCCCCGCGGCGCAGCGCTCTAATCCGGCACAACAAAGCTAAAAACCGCAGATTCCTGATTTTGCGAAACGCCTGCAGCTACGACAATGTCGATGGACGATTCAACGCCGACGCGACCATCGGCCGTTTCCGCGCATCGAGCTTGCAGCGCTAGTAATCGACCGCGTCCCTTATGATCGGGCACGTCATGCAGTGGCCGCCACCGCGCCCGCGTCCGAGCTCCGCTCCGACGATGGTGATCACCTCTATCCCTTGCTTGCGCAGCAGGGTATTAGCGTAAGTGTTGCGGTCATAGGCGAACACCACGCCGGGAGACGCGCAGACAAGGTTTGCACCGCTGTCCCATTGGGTGCGCTCGCGCATATAGGCGCCGCCGCCGGTTTCGACGACCCGGAGTTTCTTAAGTCCCAACGACTCCGCCACGACGTCCACGAAGGGTCCCTCGTCCTTGCGCAACTCGATGCCGGCGGAATTGTCGGCCGGACGGTAGGAGAATGCAGCAATGTTGTTGACGATATCGGGATAGATCAGCACGCAATCCCGGTCGGCGAAAGTGAAGATGGTGTCGAGATGCATGGCTGCTCTGAGCTTCGGCATGGCGGCCACGATCACCCGGCTGGCAGCCTTCTTCGCGAACAGCGCAGCGGCAACCTGGCTGATCGCCTGCCTCGACGTCCGCTCACTCATCCCGATCAGGACGTTGCCCTTGCCGATCGGCATCACGTCGCCGCCCTCGAACGTCGCAAGGCCATGGTCCCGCGTCGGATCCCCCCACCAGACGTTGACCTTGCCGGCAAAGTCCGGATGGAACTTGTAGATCGCGGTCGCAAGGATCGGCTCTTCGTGGCGCGCCGGCCAGTACAGTGAATTGAGCGTCACGCCGCCATAGATCCAACAGGTGGTATCGCGCGTGTACAACGTATTGGGCAGCGGCGGCAGCAGGTATTCGGTCATCCCCGCGGCCTCCCGGATCAGCCGCAGCATCTCGCCGCCATGGGCCTCCGGGAAATCATGGGTGGACAGCCCGCCGATCAGGGTCTCCGCCAGCTCGCGCGGCTTCAGTCCTTGCAGATAGTCGCGCAGCTCGTCGATCAGACCGAGGCCGACCTGATTGGGGACGATCTGATTGTCGAGGATCCATGTCCTCGCCTCCGGGATGGCGACGGTCTCCGCGAGAAGATTGTGCATCTCGACCACGTCGATCCCGCGGTCGCGCATCTTCTGGACGAAATCGAAATGGTCTCGCTTGGCATTGTCGACCCAGAGGACGTCGTCGAACAGCAGCGCGTCGCGGTTCGAAGGGGTGAGCCGTTGATGGGCGCGGCCCGGCGAGCAAACCATCACCTTGCGCAGCTTGCCGACCTCCGAATGAACGCCGAAGGGAATCCCAGAGTCCGACGCCTGATTGGTCATGAGCTTTACCTCCGGAAAATGCTCCGCTCAGATCGTGATGTAGCCGGTCGCCAGGCCATGAATGCCGATCACCGCGCCGATCGCAACCACCGCGAAAATGCCCCACTCGACCGGCGTAAAGACCTTCGCCTTCTGTTCGAGGCGAGCCCACAAATAGAGCGCGGTGCCGGGCGCATAGAGGATCGCCGACAGCAGCAGGTATTTCATGCCCGCCGCATAGATCAGGAAGAGCGTGTAGACGACGGCTATCCCGGTGAAGATCAGGTCTCGCCTGCGAGCCGCCGGGTTCTTCTCATAGGTCTCGCCCCGCGTGACCAACCGGAGCCCAAAGGCGGCCACCAGAAAAAACGGAATCAGATTCATGACGCTCGTCAGGTTGAGCATCAATGAGAAGGCATCCCTGGACCAGTAGGTGCTGATGACGAAGAGCTGAACGACGATGTTGGTGAGCCACAGCGCGGCCGCCGGAACCTTGTTCGCATTCTCGGTGCCGAACAGGGCCGGCATGTCCCTGGTCCGGCCGGCAGCGGACAGCACTTCAGTGCAGATCAGCGACCAGGCAAGATAAGCCCCGAGCACCGACACCATGAGACCGACGCTGACAAAGACGGCGCCCCAATGCCCCACCACGGCTTCCAGAACCGTGGCCATCGAGGGTTGCCGCATGTCGGCAATTTCGGCCCGCGGTAACACTGCGTAAGGCAGCATGGTGACCAGCACCATCAGGCTGGTGACGACCACAAACCCCATGATCGTCGCGGCACCTACGTCTGACCGCTCCCTGGCATAGCGGGAGTAGACGCTGGCGCCCTCGATCCCGAGGAACACGAACACCGTCACCAGCATGGTCGCCCGGATCTGCTCAAACAGTCCCTTGTCCGGCATGCCTTCGCCGCCCCAGAAATTGAGGCGGAACAGGTCTGCCTTGAAAGCGAAGATCAGGATGACGATGAAGATCAGGATCGGGACGATCTTGGCGATGGTGACGATGGTGTTGATCGCAGCCGCCTGCTGCACGCCGCGCAGAATCAGGAAATGGAAAAACCAGATTCCGACGGAAGCGACGATGATGGCGGTCACCGTATTGCCGTCACCAAACACCGGGAAGAAGGCGCCCAGGGTCGACTTGATCAGGACCCAGTAGGACACGTTGCCGATGCAACTGCCGGTCCAGTAGCCAAGCGCGGACAGGAAGCCGGGATAGTCCCCGAAGCCCGCCTTCGCATAGGCGTAAACACCGGCATCGAGCTCGGGCTTTCGTTCGGCAAGCGACTGAAATACGCGCGCCAGCGTGTACATGCCGCCGCCGGCGATGCACCAGGCGAGGATGGCGCCGAACGGCCCGGTCGCAATGCCAAATGTCCGCGGCAGCGAGAAGATGCCAGAGCCGACCATGGAGCCGACGACCATGGCGGTCAGGGCAAACAGCGAAAGCTTCTGGATCGATGGCGTCGCCGTCATGTCGAGGCTCCGAAGCGCGAATCCCGACCTGCGCCCCGGCCGGTCCGCTCATTCCGACGACTGAAACGATGCGCCGCGGAACAAGCGCGGCCCATCGGGGTGACTACCTAGTCGACATCCAGGATTACCCTCGCCGTGCGCTAGCGCTCGGCCTTCGGCCAGCAGAGCGCGCGCGGCCGCCCTATCGGGATATCCATCCGCCGGCCCAAGGGTTTCATCCGATCCCGGGGATGACGTTCGCGCGGTACCGTCGGCGGCCATGTTCCGGTTCTTCGACCCAACGGGAGGCCTCCATGTCGGATCTTGTCGCGATCGTCTATCCGTCCGAAGCGAAAGCCGAGGAAGTGCGTCAGCGATTGCTCAAGCTGCAGAAGGAGTATCTGATCACCCTCAGCGACGCCGTGATCGCCGTGAAAACGGATTCAGGCGGCATCAAGCTCAATCAGCTCGTCAACACCACCGCCATGGGCGCGATGACCGGGAGCTTCTGGGGCCTTCTCATCGGTGTCCTCTTCCTCAATCCCATCCTCGGAGTCGCAGTGGGCGCGGCCTCGGGTGCGCTCGGCGGCGCGCTTTCGGATTTCGGCATCGACGACTCCTTCATGAAGAACCTGTCCTCGAGCCTGAAGCCCGGCAACGCGGCCCTGTTCGTCCTGATCAAGCACATGACGGCGGACAAGGTCATCAAGGAGATCAAGGACGCCGGGGGCGTCGTGCTCAAGACGTCTCTCGACGAGACCAAGGAAAAAGTACTGCGCGACGCCCTCGCCAGCACCGTGGAACAGACGGCGGCTTGAGCCGCCGCCCGCCCCGTCTCAACGCCGGCCGCCTGCAAGGCGCAGCATCATCATGAACAGGTTGATGAAGTTGAGATAGAGCGACAGCGCCGCGATGACCGACTTCCGGCCGGCGGACGTGTGGTCATCGGCGCCGTCGTACATCGCCTTGATCCGCTGCGTGTCGTAGGCCGTCAGCCCGGCAAACACGCCGACGCCGATGATCGAGATCATCCAATCGAGCGTGCTCGACGCCAGGAACAGGTTGACCAGGCTCGCGATGATGATTCCGATCAACCCCATGAACAGGAAGGTGCCGAGCCCGGACAGGTCGCGCCTGGTCGTATAGCCGAACAGGCTGAGCGCGCCGAAGCTGGCGGCTGCGACGAAGAAGACGCGGGCGATCGACGAGCTGGTATAGATGTGCAGCAGCGTCGAAAGCGAGACGCCGACCAGCGCCGCATAGACGAAGAACAAGAGCCGTGCCGTCGATACCGAGAGCGTGTTGATGCGCGAGCCGATGAAGAACACCAGCGCCAGCGGGGCCAGGATGAAGACCCACATCAGCGGGCTCTGCAGAAGTGCAGGCCCGGTGAGCTCGTAGGTCAGCCAGGCGACGACCGCGGTCACCCCAACGCCTGCGGCCATATAGCCATAGATGCGCAGCATGTAATCATGCAGTCCCGCATCCGCCGCGATCGCGCCGCCGGCCGTCTGCGCGGCTGCCGGATTCTGATCAAATTGGTACATCATTGGCCTCCTTTGAGCTCGCCGAGCGAGGCCACGCTAACCCGCAAGGCAGCGGACCGGCATCGGACAATCACCCGAGAGCTACCGGTGAAAACCACCCTCGCCCGTCCAACCGCGCGGAACGGCCGCGGACATGACGAGCCGGCAAGGCTAGCGGCTCTGCTCGGCCTCTAAGTCATTTGGACTAGGCGCCTTACACCTTTGTCACTTGGTCGCTGGCCGGCCCAGGCCTAATCGAGAAGCATGCGCTTCTTCTTTCACATCGCGGACAAATACGGCCTGTCTCCCGATGGGATCGGGTGCGAGTACGCCGACCAGGCTGCGGCCATCCGGCACGCGCGATATCTCGCCGACGAGCTCGCCAAGGCGGGCGAGTTCTCCCGCGGAAGCGTCGTGCTCATTGCGGGACGACCTACCCCCCGCGTGTGAGCGCCCGAGGACGCCGCGAGCCGGTCCGATCTGCTGATTTCCGGCGCTCGCCTCCTACAGAGAATCCCTGATGGGCGCCCCCGGCGCACGCTTCTAAGGTCCTCCTTCCGGAACGGCCGCCGGATGCGGCCGCCTCATCCCGGACTGGAGGGCCATCTTCCGTCATGGCGGTCGGGTCAAACGAGGTCGATCAGACGTTCTCGCGCAACGCGTTGATCGCGCTTGTGGTAGGGTCGATGATCGGATCCGGCATCTTCGCCTTGCCGGCCGCGTTCGGACGCGCAACCGGCGCATTTGGCGCCATCATCGCCTGGATCATCGCCGGGACCGGCATGCTGATGCTGGCGCTGGTGTTCCAGTCGCTCGCCCAGCGCAAGCCCGAGCTCGATGCCGGCATCTATGCCTATGCCAAGGCCGGGTTTGGCGACTATGTCGGCTTCGCCTCGGCCTCCGGCTATTGGATCGGCTGCTGCCTTGCCGACGTTGCGTGTCTCATTCTGATCAAGGGCACGCTCGGCCTGTTCTTTCCCATCTTCGGCGATGGCACGACACCGGTCGCCATTGCCTCGGCCTCGCTGCTGCTGTGGGGCGTGCACTTCCTGGTGCTGCGCGGCGTCAAGGGCGCGGCTTCCCTGAATACGGTCACGACCTACGCAAAGGTCGTCCCGATCCTGCTGTTCATCGCGGTGGCCGCGATGCTTCTGGACCGCGAGCAGTTCTCGCGCAATTTCTGGGGAACGGAGCAACCGGACGTCGGGCAGGTTCTGAGCCAGGTTCGCTCCACGATGCTGCTGACCGTCTTCGTCTTTGTCGGCATCGAGGGTGCGAGCGTCTATTCCCGCTATGCCAAGCGCCGCGCCGACATCGGATTTGCAACGGTGGTGGGGTTTCTCACCGTTCTCTGCCTGCTCGTCCTCGTGACGCTGCTGTCCTACGGCGTGCTGCCGCAGAGCGCGCTGGCGGATCTTCCGACGCCTTCGATGGCAGGCGTAATGGAATCGATGGTGGGACGCTGGGGCGGCGTCTTCATCAGCCTCGCCTTGTTGATCTCCGTCCTCGGCAACTACCTGTCCTGGTCGCTGCTTGCGGCCGAAATCCTGCATTCGGCGGCGATCCACCGGACGATGCCCTCCTTTCTGGCCCGCGAGAACGCGCACAAGGCTCCGGCCGGCGCGCTCTGGCTCACCAATTGCGTCATCCAGGCGTTCCTGCTGGTGAGCTGGTTTGCGGAATACGCATTCACGCTCGCCCTGAAGATGACGAGCGCAATGACGCTGGTCCCGTATTTCCTGGTTGCAGCGTACGGCCTCAAGCTCGCATCGACCGGCGAGACTTACGATCGTGGTGCGCATCTGCGCACCGCCGACGGAATTCGCGCAGGCATCGCGACGATCTATGCGGTCGCCATGATCTACGCGGGAGGCCTGAAATTCCTCCTGCTGTCCTCGATCCTCTATGCACCCGGAACGCTGCTGTTCCTGATCGCCAAGCGCGAACGCAAGGAAGTCGCCTTCAACAGGATCGAAGCCGTCCTGTTCCTGGCGATCGCAATCGCCGCAGGCGCCGGGATCTGGGCGCTGGCTGTCGGAGCCATCTCGATCTGAACCGTTATACCTGTCCGCATGGAGGCGAACATGAACATCCATACCGCGCGTTGGGCCCTGGTTCTCGGCGGGCTGCTCGTCGTCGCCGCGTCAGCGCCCATCGCCGTCGCGCAATCGAAGGACGGCGGCGCCACGGCAGCGAAAGAGTCCGCGGCGGCTGCAGCAAAGGATGCTGCTCCCAACACCAACACCAATCCGGCGAAGCACCGCTACTGGCGCCATCGCGGCGGCAAGCATCCCCACTATGGCAGCCGCCGCGTTGGGACCTGACGGCCGCTGAAGGATCGCTTCACCTGGCAACGGACCGCGCGATGAACGAGACCAGGACGGGACCAGATCGACTGCACGAGTTCGTGCTGCAGGACGCCGCCGTGACGCGGCCGGAAGATGTCGGGCGAACGCGCAGCATGCTGGCGACGGGTCTCGCTCTGCTTGCCGCGGCCGTCGCCGTTTTCCTGATATGGCAAACGGTCTCCAGCCTGTTGATCGTCTTCGCAGGCGTGCTGTTCGCGGCGTTTCTGGATGCACTGGCGCGCGCGCTGGCACCGATCCTTCCGCTCAACCGCACCTGGCGTTTGACGCTCGTCGTCCTGTTGCTGACGGCGCTGTGCGGCTTCGGACTTGTCTGGGGCACAGGCAAGCTGCCGGAGCAGACACGCTTGCTGCTGAAGGTCATGGATGCTCAGGTCGATGTCCTCCAGGACCATTTGTTGTCGTATGGCGTCGACCTGCTGGGACCCGAATGGGGCCGCGACTTCGCACAATGGCTGTTCGCCGATCAGGGCCGGTTCCTCAGCCACGCCCACTTCCTGCTGGGCGGTGCATCGAGCCTTCTGACCGCCGTGCTCGTGATCCTCTTCCTCGGGGTCCTCTTCGCCTTCGACCCTACCACCTACCGCGACAGCGTGGTCGTTCTGGTCAGGCAATCCTACCGCGCCCGCGCGCGCACCGTGATGGACGAGATGGGCAACGTCATGCGGCTGTGGTTTGTCGGCCAGCTGATCCGCATCATCCTGATGACGATCCTGGTGTGGATCGCGCTCTATCTCATCGGCCTGCCCGGCCCCTTCGTGCTCGGGCTTCAGGCCGGCCTGTCGAATTTCATCCCCTATCTCGGCCCGATCGTTGCCGCGATCCCGATCGCGCTGGTCGCGATGCCGCTCGGCGCATCCCTGCTGATATGGGCGGTGGTCATCTACACCATCATCCAGTCGATCGAGGGCTATGTGATCGGCCCGCTGATCCAGCGCCATGCCGTCGAGACCCCTCCGGCATGGACGCTCGTCGCCATCGTTCTCCTCGGCGCCCTGTTCGGCATCATGGGCATCGCGGTCGCAATGCCGCTGGTCGCCATCGGCCGCGTCGCGGTCATGAGGTTCTATGTCGAGGACTATCTCGGCGACCACCTCGAGGCGGCAACAATCGCGGGTGAGCACCAATGAGCGGGATCGACGCGCAGCACAGTGATGCCTCCGAGCCTCTAACCCGTTCGCGGGCAACGAAATTCCTGTGGCAACAGCTCCCCTATATCGTGGCGCTGCTGCTCGCCATCGCCGGCGTCGCCTACACCAACGTCTCGCATCAGCCTTTGACCGGCTATTGGGAATTCCTGGCGCTTGCCATCGGCGTGGTTTGCGTCGTCACCAAATGGCCGGAGATCGAAGGCAGGGAGAGCCAGATCCGGCTGGTCTGGACGCAAGCATTGCACTGGATCGCCGTGCTGGTCACGATGAACATCATGCTGGTGTCAGGCGTACAGCAAATGCTTCCAACGCCTGCGACCGGCCTCGTCCTGCTGACATTGCTTGCGCTCGGCACGTTCCTCGCGGGCGTGAGCCTGTTATCCCTGCAGATCGCCTTTCTCGGCCTTGCGATGGGCGCGGCCGTGCCCGCGATATCCTGGCTGAAGCAATCCATCCTGTTTTTCCTGCTCGGGGCCGTCCTCCTGATCGGCCTCGCCATCTCCTTCTGGCTGCGCCAGGACCAGCAGCCATCGCGCAGCTCCAGCGACATCGACAAACAGGCGGAGGGTTGAAATGCGAGCATTGCGATCTATTGCTGCGGCCGGCGCATTGGCGGTTCTCTGTGCGATGCCCTCGTCGGCGCGCGCCGAGGGATTCAGGGTCGGCAGGCTGTTGTGCTTCTCGGAGCCGCGCGTGGGCCTTGTGCTCGGCTCGACGCAGGCGATGCGCTGCGTGTTCACGAAGCTGCGCTCACATCGGCAGTACGTCTACGAGGGGCGGATCAGGCGCGTCGGCCTCGATATCGGCGTCACCAGCGCCGGCACGTTGTCGTGGGCCGTCTTCGCTCGGAACTCGCGGGTTGGTCCCGGCACGCTGCGTGGCAGCTATGTCGGCGCGAGCGGCAACCTTGCACTGGGACCAGGGCTCGGCGCCAACGTGCTGATCGGCGGCTCGCGGCGGAGCATCATGCTGCAGCCGATATCGATCGAGCGCTCGATCGGGCTCAATCTCGCGGCGGGAGTGTCCCATCTGACGCTGGGGCCGCGCGGCCAGCTGTGATCCGCATCGGGCAGGTCCTGCAATGTGGCGCGGCAAATTCCGATCGCTGGCGTCTGCGACTTTGCGCGCGGGAACATGAGCACATTCCCGCCCCGCCGTTCAGGGTTTCGTCCGATGTCGAGGCCGGGTGCTCGACGTTACGATCCCGCGCAGGATCGATCGCGCATCGACCACTCGGGAGGATCGCATGACCGCGTACGACAGCCGTGGGACCTTCAACGCCCTGGGTGCTCCACCGCTGTGGGCCTGTGCGCTGCTCGGCGTCGTCTTGATCGCCGCCGGCTTCTTCGCGCTCGGCGATCTCGCCTTCGCCACCATCATCAGCGTCAAGTTCATCGGGCTCACGGCGATCGCTGCCGGCGGGTTCGAAATCGCGCACGCGTTCTGGATCAAGGAATGGGGTAGTTTCCTGTGGCGTATCGTCCTCGGTGCGCTCTACCTGGCCTTCGGCCTGATACTGCTCACCCAGCCGGCCTCCGGCGCGCTGATCCTGACCTATTTCCTCGGCGCCGTGCTGTTCGCATCGGGCGTCATCCGGTGCGTGCTGAGTTTCGCCTACTGGCGCCAGAACGGCTGGATGATGCTGATCTCGGGCATCATCGGCGTCATCGCCGGGGTGCTCATCCTGTTCGGCTTTCCCGACATCAGCGTCTGGGCGCTCGGCTTCCTGCTCGGCGTCGACCTGATCTCACATGGTCTCGCATGGCTGCTGTACGCCCTGCAATCGGCGCGAAAGACTGCATGACAGTGGAGAACAACAAGATGGAAGCTGCCAGCCGCCGTGCTTTTCTCGGCTTCGCAACGAGTGCCATTGCCGCCGCCGCGCTCGGCACCGCCGGTGCGCGCCTCATCAGCGTCGCGGAAGCGATGCCGGTCGATCCCGATCCCGGTCGCGCCGGCGCGTCACCGGCGCCAGTGATGCCGGCGCAATGGGGACCGGGTCCCGGTCCTGGCTGGGGCGGCGGTCCGGGTTGGGGCAGTCCGGGCTCGCCCGGTTGGGGTCGCCCACCGCCGCCGCGCCGCCGCCGCCGCTGGGTCTGCTGGTGGCATCGCGGTCGCCGTCATTGCGGATGGCGCTGGAGGTAGGACGTCTCCCAAGGCCTCGAAGGTGACGGAGGGAATCGTGCGCAACGGGAACCAGTGGATACTTGCAGCCGTGCTGGCCGCGCTTCTGGTCGGCGCAACCTGGTTTTGCGTGTCGGTCTGGCGATCGACACCGGGGATGCCGGTCTACGGCAACGTCATCCTCGCCGTCGCCGCCATACTCATGCTGGTGTCGGGCTGCGGCCTGATCGCGCTGATGTTCTACAGCCATCGCAAAGGCTACGACGAGCCCCCGCGCAGCAACGACGCTGCGCGGGAGTAGCGCAATCGGCGCGATCTCGAATGCATTGACGCCGGCAGTTGCAAGGAGCGGTCAATGACCCTTGCCGACGTCCTCATCAGATTGCCGGCGGCAACCCTGATGTCCGCGCTGATGGCCGGGCCCGCATGGACGCAGCCGGCTCCGCCCGCACCTGCGGTCGGCGTCGTCGAGGCGACGCGGCGGCCGATCACCGAGAGCAGCGAATTCCTGGGCCGAGTCGAGGCGATCGACCGGGTCAACGTCGCCGCCCGCGTCACCGCGTTTCTGGACCAGCGGGTGTTCACCGAAGGCGCCGAGATCAAGAAGGGCGAGCTGCTCTACCGGCTCGAGCGCGGACCGTTCGAGGCCGACGTCGCCGCCAAGCAGGCCGAGGTGGCGCAGCTGCGGGCGACGCTCGAAAACGCCAGGCTGACGACCGAGCGCGCCCGCACCCTGCTCGGCGGACCGGCCGGGCAACAATCAACCTACGACGCCGCGATTGCGACCCAGCGCAGCCTGGAGGCCCAGGTTCAAGCTGCCGAGGCGCAGGTGCGGGCCTCGCAAATCAATCTCGACTACACCGTCATCAGCGCGCCGATCGGCGGCAAGATCGGGCGCACGGCCGTGACCGAAGGCAACATCGTCGGGCCGAGCTCGGGCGTGCTGACCACCATCGTCAGCCAGGCCCCGATGTACGTCACCTTTCCGGTGCCGCTGCGTCAGGGACTTGAGCTGCGCGAGCGCTACGGCCCGCAAGGCGGCCTCGAAGCCGTGGCAATCCGGTTGCGGCTGCCGGACGGACGCATGTACGGCCAGTCCGGCAAGCTGAACTTCGTCGACAACAGCATCGCGCAGAACACCGATACGATCATCGTTCGCGGCGACATCGCCAACCCGATCCTGCACGCCCCTTCGGCGGCAGGCGTCACCGTTCACGAGCTGACCGACGGCGAATTCGTCACCGTCGTGCTCGAAGGCGTGCAGCCGGTCGAGGTGCTGGCGATCCCGCGCGCGGCGGTGCTGTCCGACCAGCGCGGCGACTATGTCCTCGTCGTCGGCGCCGACAACAGGGCCGAGCAGCGGCGCATCCAGCTCGGCCAATCGACGCCGACGATCGCCGCTGTCATCGGCGGGCTGACGGCCAGCGACAAGGTGATCGCCGAAGGATTGCAACGGGTCCGTGCCGGCCAGGCCGTCGCACCGGAGCCGACAAGCCCCCTGATCCTGTCGAGCATGAAGGCCCCGGCGGGCGAGACGGGTCCGCCAAGGGACGCCGGCGCGGCCGCCCCGGCCCGGCCAGGCGGCAGCCCATGATATCGGGGATTTTCGTCGACCGGCCGCGGCTTTCGATGGTGATCGCCCTCGTCATCGTCATCGCCGGCGCGCTCGCGCTCATGCAAATTCCCGTGGCGCAGTTCCCGGACATCGTGCCGCCGCAGGTCACCGTCGCCGGCAATTTTCCCGGCGCTTCCGCCGAGGTCGTGGAAAGCAGCGTCGCCCAGCCGCTGGAAGCGCAGGTGATCGGCGTCGACCGCGCGCTCTACATGAAATCGACCAGCGGCAACGATGGCAGCTACACGCTGACGGTGTCGTTCGCGCTCGGCACCAATCCCGACATCAACACCGTCAACGTCAACAACCGCGTGCAGAGCGCCTTGTCGCAATTGCCGACGGAGGTGCAGCAACAGGGCGTCACGGTGCAGAAGCGATCCTCGTCGATCCTGCAATTCCTGGTACTCTACAGCGCCGACGGCAAACAGGACCCGCTCTTCATCACCAACTACGCCATCATCAACGTGCTCGCTGCGATCGCGAGCACGCCCGGGGTCGGCCAGGCCAATCTGTTCGCCAAGATGAACTATTCGATGCGGATCTGGTTCGATACGCAGCGGCTGACCAGCCTCAACCTGACACCGTCGGATGTGATCGCGGCGATCCGGACGCAAAGCGTGCAGGCTCCCGTCGGCCGCATCGGCGCGCGGCCGATCAGCGACGACCAGCAATTCCAGTTCAACGTGCAGACGCTGGGCCGGCTCGCCAGCGCCGATCAGTTCGCCAACATCGTGTTGCGCGCCAATCCGGACGGGTCGTCCCTGCTGGTGAAGGACGTTGCCCGCGTCGAGATCGGCGCGCAGAATCTCGACAGCGAAGCGCGGATCGACGGGCGTGCCGCGGTCCCGATCGCGATTTATCTCGCGCCCGGCGCCAATGCGGTGACCACCGCGCGCGCGGTTGCCCAGACGATGCAGCGGCTGTCCACCCGGTTTCCTCCAGGGCTCAGCCACCTCGTGCAATACGACTCCACCAGCTTCATACGCGATACGATCGCCGAGGTGCTGCTGACGCTGGCCGAGGCCTTCGTCCTGGTCGTGATCGTGGTCTATCTGTTCCTCGGAAGCATTCGCGCCACGGCCATTCCGGCCATCGCCGTCCCCGTGAGCCTCATCGGGACCTTCGCCGTCCTGTTGGTGTTCGGCTATTCCGCCAACACGGTGTCCCTGCTCGCGATGGTGCTCGCCATCGGCATCGTCGTCGACGACGCCATCGTCGTGGTCGAGAACGTCGAGCGCGTGATGGCCGAGGAGCCCGACCTGTCGCCGGCCGAGGCCAGCAAGAAGGCCATGAGCCAGATCACGGCGCCGATTTTCGCGATCACGCTGGTGCTGCTCTCGGTGTTCGTGCCGATCGCGTTCATCCCCGGTATCTCCGGCACGCTGTTCCGCCAGTTCGCGGTGACGATCAGCGCGGCCATGACGATCTCGGCATTGAATGCCCTGACGCTGTCGCCGGCCCTGTGCGCGTTGCTGCTGCGCCACGGCCCCCGACGCGGCATCATGGGTCGCGTGCTCGGCGGAATCGACCGGCTGCGCGATCGCTACAGCGGCGGCGTCCGTCACCTCGTGGGAAGAGCCTCCCTGTCGCTCCTGCTGGTCGCCGTCTTTGCCGGCGGCATATTCGGCCTGTCGCTCGTGACCCCGACGGGATTCCTGCCCGAGGAAGACCAGGGCGCCTTCTTCACCTCGGTGCAACTGCCCGACGGCGCCTCGGTGGCGCGGACCAGCGAGGTCACCCGGCAGGTCGAGGATGTCCTGAAGCAGATGCCGGCCGTCGATCATGTGCTTGCAGTAATCGGCTTTTCCCTGCTCGACGGCGCCTCGGAGCCGAACAGTGCGCTGGTGGTGTCGCGGCTGAAGCCCTTCGCCGATCGCAAGGCGGCGGCGGATTCGGCGCAGGCGCTCATCGCCAAAATGTTCGCAGCCGGTACGCAAATTCGCCAGGCCAACGTGCTGCCATTCAACCTGCCGCCGATCATCGGGCTCTCCACCGGGGGCGGATTCGAATATCAATTGCAGGCACTGGAGGGGCAGAGCCCGGCCGCGATCTCCAGCGTCGCGAACGCGCTGATCGGCGCCGCCAATGCCGATCCGCGGCTTGCGCGGGTGTTCTCCACGTTCACTGCGACCAACCCGTCGCTCTATCTCGACATCGACCGCCGCAAGGCCCAGGCACTCGGCGTCACCATCAGCGATGTCTTCACGGCCCTGCAGGCGACGCTCGGCGGCATCTACGTCAACAACTTCAATCTGTTCGGCCGGACCTGGCAGGTCAACCTGCAGGGCGAGGCGTTCGACCGGAGCGACACCTCGGACATCTGGCGGATCTACGTGCGCAACGACGGCGGGCAGATGGTGCCGTTGCGCTCACTGGCCGGGCTCAAGATCGTGACCGGCCCACAAGTCATCACCCGTTACAACAATTATCGCTCCGTGACGGTGAACGGCAACCCGGCTCCCAGCGTCTCCTCCGGCACCGCGCTGGCTGCAATGTCCGAGATCTCGGATAGCGTGCTGCCTGCGGGCTACGGCTTCGCCTGGACCGGTACCGCCTATCAGGAGCAGGCGGCCGCCGGCCAGACCGGCATCGTGCTCATGCTGGCGGTATTGTTCGCCTATCTGTTCCTGGTCGCACTCTATGAAAGCATCGTCATCCCGATCCCGGTGCTGCTGTCGGTGGTCATCGGCGTGTTCGGATCCTATCTCGGCATCAAGATCGCGCGCCTCAATCTCGATCTTTACGGCCAGATCGGATTGGTGGTGCTGATCGCGCTCGCCGCCAAGAACGGCATCCTGATCGTTGAATTTGCAAAGGAGCAGCGCGAGGCGGGCGTGGCGCTGACCGAGGCCGCGGTCCAGGGCGCCCATATGCGCTTTCGCGCCGTCATGATGACATCGGTCGCCTTCATCCTCGGCCTCGTGCCGCTCGTGATCGCGACCGGAGCCGCTGCACTCAGCCGCAGGGCGGTGGGCACGGCCGTCTTCGCCGGCATGCTGGCCGCAAGCACGATCGGAATTTTCCTGGTGCCGATGCTCTACGTGATTTTCCAGCGCCTGCGCGAGCGCGCAAAGTCGGCTTTCAAATCAAACCATCGGCCGTGATGCCGGGCTCTTCGTGGTGTTGCCGTGACGCGGAGGCAGACGCTTATTTCGTCCCGCTCTTGGTCCCGGCAGTCGTTGCGCGGCCGCTTGCCGAAAGGCCAAGCACCATGTCCGAGAACCGCTCGCCTTGCACCAGAACGTGGTCGTGAAGCCGCGTCGCGGCGAGTTGCTCGTCACCGGCACGGATCGCTTCGAGAACCCCGGCGTGCTCCTGGAGCGATTGCAAGAGACGATTGCGCGCCCGAAGCTGGATGCGGCGATAGGCGCTCAAGCGCTTGTGCAGGGCGAAGGCCTGATCGGCGAGGAAGCTGTTGCGGCTGGCGCGATAGATCGCTTCATGAAAATTGCGGTTGTCGAGGTAGTACTGCTCGCTGTCGCCTTCGCGCGCTGCGATCTCGCAGGCGCGGTGCGCTGCCTCCATCGCAGCGTCATTGTCCGGCGTCAGCCGGCGCGCGGCGAGCCGTCCGCACGCGCTCTCGATCTCGGCCATGGTCTCGAACATCTCGAACAGGCGGGTCGGTGACGGAACGCTCACGATCGCACCCCGGCGGGGGCGGACATCGATGAAGCCCTCGGCGCCAAGCTGAAGCAGCGCCTCCCGAATGGGGGTCCGCGACACCCCGAATCGGTCCGCGAGCGAGGCCTCGTCCAAGCGATCGCCCGGCAGGAATTCCCCTGCAATCACAGCGTCTTCGATCGACTGCTTCAGTCTGAAGGCCTGGCTCATTGTATACATCCGATCCCACGATTCCATACCATATACTTGACAAAACATACAGCATGCAGTTGATATATGAATTGTATGCAATATTAAGATTAAAAAATGCAATCAGGCAATGGGAGGTATGGAATGAGGATTTCACGACGCCAGGCCCTGGCCCTGGGAATCGCGGCCCCGGCGCTGCTCCGGTTCGGAGAGGCGCGCGCGGCCACGGCCCTGAAGATCTCGCACCAGTTTCCGGGAGGCACCGCGACCGAGGGCGATTTCCGCGACCGGCTTTGCCGGCGCTTCGCGGCGCTGATCCAGGAGCGCAGCAAGGGCACGATGACCGCCGAGATCTATCCGGGCTCGTCGCTGATGAAGACCAACGCGCAGGTCTCGGCAATGCGCAAAGGCGCGCTCGACATGAGCCTCATCCCGATCTCATACGCCGGCGGCGATCTTCCCGAGCTGAACATCGGCCTGATGCCGGGTCTCGTCACCGGTTACGACGAAGGCCTCGGCTGGAAGAACAAGCCGATCGGCCAGGAGTTCAGCAAATTCCTCGCCGCCAAGGGCCTCGTCATCATCACCTGGATCTGGCAGGCCGGCGGCGTCGCCAGCCGCTCGCGTCCACTGGTCGAGGTCGGCGATGCCAAGGGCATGAAGATCCGCGGCGGCTCACGCGAGATGGATCTCGTGCTGCAGGCGGCCGGCGCCTCGGTGCTGTCGCTGCCCTCCAACGAACTCTATGCGGCGATGCAGACCGGCGCGTGCGATGCCGCCCTCACCTCGTCCACCAGCCTGACCTCCTTCCGCCTTGAAGAACTCGCCAAGCATCTGACGACCGGGCGGGCGAAGAGCTACTGGTTCATGCTCGAGCCGCTCGTGATGTCGAAGGCGGTGTTCGACCGGCTTTCGAGCGAGGAGCGCGACGTCATCGTCTCGGTCGGCACCGAGCTCGAAGCGTTCGGCCGCGCAGCGGCGGTGGAGGACGATGTCCGCGTTGCCAAGGTCTACCAGGCAGCCGGCGCAACGGTGCACGATCTCGACGACAAGACGGTTCAGGCATGGCGCGAGCTTGCGCGCGACACGGCCTGGAAGGACTACGCCAACAAGAACGAAAACTGTGCCCGTCTGATCAAGCTCGCCATGGAGGCCGGCTCATGAGCGCGCACGGCATCGACTTGGGCCATTCCGCCGCTGTGACGGCGGCGCGGCCCGGCTCCCCGGTGGGACGGATCGCTCGCGCGATGACCCTGCTCAACAGGGCAATCGTCGTGCTCTGCTCGATCGCGCTCATCGTCGCCAGCTCGATCCTGAGCTACAGCGTGGCCGCGCGTTACTTCTTCAACGCGGCAACCTATTGGCAGGACGAAGCCGCCGTGTTCCTGCTGGTCGGCGCCACGTTCCTGTCCACCGCGTTCGTGCAGGCCGGGCGCGGCCATATCGGCATCGAGGCCCTCACCGGCTATCTGTCGAAGCGCGGTAACGCGATCCGCATGCTCGTGGTCGACACCGCGAGCCTGCTGTTCTGCTGCTTCTTCGCCTGGAAATCCTGGACGCTGTTCCACGAAGCCTGGGTCGACGGACAGGTGTCCGGATCGACCTGGGCCCCGCCGCTGTGGATTCCCTACAGCATGATGTCGCTGGGCATGACGCTGATGGCGCTGCAGATCGCGCTCCAGCTTGCCGCGAGCCTCGATGCATGGAGGAACAAATGAGCACGCTTGCCGTCGGACTGATGTATGGCGGTGCGACCCTCGCCGTCATGGCTTCGGGCATGCCGATCGCGCTGGCGCTCGGCGCGGTCGCCGTCATCTTCATGTATTTCTTCATGCCCGCCGCATCGCTCGATACGGTGACGCAGAATGTCTACGAGGAAATGGCCTCGATCACGCTGCTGGCGATCCCCCTCTTCATCCTGAAGGGCGCCGCGATCGGCAAGTCGAAGGCGGGACAGGATCTCTACAGCGCGCTGCATGTCTGGATGGGCCGCATCCCCGGCGGACTTGGCATCGCCAATGTCTTCGCCTGCGCGCTGTTCGCCGCGATGGCCGGATCGTCTCCGGCCACCTGCTCGGCGATCGGCTCGGCCGGCATTCCCGAGATGCGCAAGCGCGGCTATTCCGGCGGCTTCGCCGCGGGCGTGATCGCCGCCGGCGGCACGCTCGGCATCCTGCTGCCGCCCTCGATCACCATGATCCTGTACGCGGTCGCCGCCGAGCAGTCGCTCGGACGTCTCTTCCTCGCCGGCATCGGGCCGGGGCTGCTCCTGGTGCTGCTGTTTGCGACCTATGCGGTGCTGAGGTTCAAGTCCGAATACGCCGCGGCGCAGCGCGCCTATGCGGCCGATCCGGCGCAGCACCCGATCCTGTCGAACGAGCGCTTCACCATGGCGATGCGGTTCGGCGCGCTGCCGCGCGTCATGCCCTTCGTCGTGCTGCTCAGCGGCGTCATGATCGCGCTCTATGGCGGCTACGCCACGCCGTCCGAAACCGCCGGGCTCGGCGGCATCCTGGCGCTGGTCCTGATCGCCTCGATCTACGGCGTGTGGCGGCCGCGGGATCTCGGTCCGATCCTGGAATCGACGCTGAAGGAGTCGACCATGCTGATGCTGATCATCGGCATGTCCCTGCTCTACTCCTACGTGATGAGCTATCTCCACATCAGCCAGGCGGCGGCGCAGGCGATCGTCGCGATGCAGCTCTCGCGATGGGTGCTGCTGGGCGCAATCCTCGTGCTGGTGGTCGTGCTCGGCTTCTTCCTGCCGCCGGTCTCGATCATCCTGATGACGGCACCGATCATCCTGCCGCCGCTCAAGGACGCCGGCTTCGACCTGATCTGGTTCGGCGTGGTGATGACGATCGTGATGGAGATGGGGCTCATCCATCCGCCCGTCGGCCTCAACATCTTCGTCATCAGGAACATCGCACCCGACATCCCCTTGCGGGACGTGATCTGGGGAACGCTGCCTTTCGTCGTGCTGATGGCGTTCGCGGTCGTCCTGCTGTGCCTTATCCCGTCGATCTCGACCTTTCTGCCCAACCTCGTGATGGGTCCGCCATCGCGATAATCGAGGAGCCACGCCCCATGCTGAACGACATCCGATCCGGACGCATTGCCGCACCGGAATTCCTGGCAGGGCTGATCGACACGCTGACGCAACGCGGCCGCGCGGTTCTCGGCATGAAGCCGGATCGCGAGGCGGGCGAGGACCGCGATCTCGCGCTTCTCGGCGAAGCACTGCTGTCACGGCGCGGCGAGGCCTCCGGCGTGGCGATCGCGCAATCGCTGCTGGCGGCCTTCGAGCAGGCGGCCGAACCGGAGCGGCTGAAATTCCTCGCCTCGCTCGCCGACCGGTTCGGGCCCGACCGCCGCGCGATCGAACTCGCGATCGCCGCCTATCAGCGCAAGGAGGGCGGCGACGCCACCAAGCTCGAAGCGCTCCATGCCGCCGCGGAGCCGCGCCGGCAGGAACTGATACGGCGCCTCAACCTCGCGCCCGGCGGTACGGCCTCGCTGGTGCGGATGCGGGAGGTGCTGCTCTCGCTGCTGCGCGAGCATCCCGAGCTCCAGGCGGTCGACGACGATTTCGTCCATCTGTTCTCGTCCTGGTTCAATCGCGGCTTTCTGGTGCTGCGGCCGATCGACTGGACCACCTCGGCCAACATCCTGGAGAAGATCATCAGGTATGAAGCCGTCCATGCCATCCAGGATTGGGACGACCTGCGCAACCGGCTCGAGCCGCCGGACCGCCGCTGCTACGCGTTCTTTCATCCGCAGCTGGTCGACGAGCCGCTGATCTTCGTCGAGGTCGCGCTCACCCGGGAGATTCCCGGCGCGATCGGCCCGCTGCTGGACAAATCACGCCAGGCGATCGCGGCGCGCGAGGCAACGACGGCCGTGTTCTATTCGATCTCGAACACGCAGAAGGGACTTGCCGGCGTTTCGTTCGGTAACTTCCTGATCAAGCAGGTGGTACAGGATCTCGCCCGCGAGCTGCCGAACCTGAAGACCTTCGTCACCCTGTCGCCCGTTCCCGGCTTCGCCGGCTGGGTCAGGCGCGAGCTCAAGACCGAGGCCTCCGCCGCGATCGACGAGGACACGAGCGGAGCGATCGCCGCGCTCGACGGCGGCGGCGATATCGCGCAAGCGAAAGATGCCATCACCGCGCTCGCCGCCTATTATTTCCTCAAGGCGAAGCTGCCATCCGGCAAGCCGGTCGACCCGGTCGCCCGCTTCCATCTCGGCAACGGCGCGCGCCTGGAGCGGCTGAACTTCCTCGGCGATGGTTCCTCCAAGGGCATGAAGCAATCCTACGGGCTCATGGTGAACTATCTCTACGCACTCGAGCACATCGAGGCGAACCACGAAGCGTTTGCCGAACACGGCACCGTCGTGGCGTCCGACAAGGTCAAGAAGGCGCTTCGCGCAAAATTGTCATCGCGCGACCTCGTTCCCAGTCCTCCCACCCACTCGCAACGGAAGATCTCGTCATGACCTGGAATCTGTACGACCGCCTGCTTGCCGGCGCGGCTTCCGACCAGTCGATCTGCATCGAGAAGGACGACGGCGCGACACTGAGCTATGCCTACCTTGCCGACCTCAGCGGAAGGCTTGCGAATCTTCTCGCCGGCAACGGCATCGGTCCGAACCACCGTGTTGCGGCCAAGGTCGAGAAGTCGGTCGAGGCCCTCGCCCTCTATCTTGCGACGCTCCGCTCCGGCGCGGCCTATCTGCCGCTGAATACGGCCTATACGGCGGCAGAAACCGAATACTTCATCCGCGACGCGCAACCGACATTGATCGTGTGCGATCCAAGGGACGAGGCCGGCCTGCGCAGGATTGCCGCGAAGGCCGGCGGCCGCGTCGAAACACTCGATGAGCAGGGCCGTGGTTCACTCATCGACGCTGCGGCGGGTCTTCCAGCGGGCTTCGAAACCGTGCCACGCGCGAAGGACGACCTCGCCGCCATCCTCTACACGTCGGGGACGACCGGCCGCTCGAAGGGAGCCATGCTGACGCACGGCAACCTCGTCTCGAACGCACTGACCCTGGTCGAGCAATGGCACTACTCGCACGACGACATCCTGGTCCACGCCCTGCCGATCTATCACATCCACGGGCTGTTCGTGGCCGGTAACGTGACGTTCGCGGCACGTGCGCGCATGCTGTTCATGCAGAAGTTCGACGGCGAACGCATTCTGGCCGCCATGGACCGGGCGACGGTGCTGATGGGCGTCCCCACATTCTATGTCAGGCTGCTCCAGAGCGCGAATTTGAGCAGGCCCGCGACCGCGAACATGAGACTGTTCGTCGCGGGTTCAGCACCATTGCTCGCGGAAACGCATCGCGCCTGGAAGGACAGGACGGGGCACGAGATCCTCGAGCGCTACGGCATGACCGAAACCGGCATGATCGCCTCCAATCCCTATGATGGTCCGCGCATTCCAGGCTCGGTGGGGCATCCCCTGCCCGCCGTCGAGATCCGCATCGCCGATCCCGAGAGCGGCGCCATCCTGTCCACCGATGAGGTCGGCATGATCGAGGTGAAGGGTCCGAACGTGTTCGCCGGCTACTGGAACATGCCCGACAAGACGGCTGCCGAATTCCGCCCCGACGGCTTCTTCATCACGGGCGACCTCGGCAAGCGCGATGCGCGTGGCTGCCTGTACATCGTCGGCCGCGGCAAGGACCTCATCATCACCGGAGGCTTCAACGTCTACCCGAAGGAGATCGAGACCGAGATCGACGCCATTCCCGGCGTCTCCGAGAGCGCCGTCGTCGGCGTGCCTCACGCCGACTTCGGTGAAGGCGTCACCGCCGCCGTCGTCCGCGCGAGTGGCTCCGCGCTGGACGAACGCTCCATTCTGGAGGCGCTTGCAGGACGATTGGCCAAGTTCAAGCAGCCCAAGCGCGTCATCTTCGTCGATGAACTGCCGCGCAATACGATGGGCAAGGTGCAGAAGAATCTGCTGCGCGAGCGCTTTGCCGACGTCTACTCGGCGAAGGCCGGTTAGATCGGCGCTTGGGCAGCGCCGTGGCGCGCATATTGGCAGCCATGGATGGCAGGCGGTGTAATCGAGACGCCGCCTGCCATTCCGGTGTTGAGAGCCCCTCAGGAAGCGCCTTGTTACTGGGACCGATCCGACGTCCAGCCCTTGTATTCGGCGATGTTGTCTCTCGTCACGAGCTTGGACGGCAGGAGCTCGACGGTCGAGGCCGGTTTCTGGCCGTTGAGAATGCCGACACCGACCTGCACCGCGCGCCGCGCCATGAAGAACGGATCCTGCGAAGCGGACGCCTGGATCTGCGGCGACTGCGGATCTTTCAGCGCGGCCTCGATGTCGGGCGCGCCGTCCACCGCCGTGATGATGATGCCCGTGCGGTTCTGCTGGCGCGCGGCAAGGTCGGTGCCGATCGCCTGCGGATCGTTGATGGCGAAGATGGCGTCGATCTTGGGGAAGCGCGTCAGATAACCCTGCGCCACGGTCAGGCCGCCCTCGCGCGAGCCCTTGCCGTCCTGGTCGCTGGACAGCACCTTGATGCCGGGATTCTTCGACAAGACGTTCTTGCAGCCGACCACGCGGTCGATCACGGCGGAGACCTGCGGCCCGTTCTCGATGACGACGTCGCCCTTCCCTCCCAGCTTGTCGACGATGTACTGGCAGGAGATCTCGCCGGCCTGCACGTTGTTCGTGGTCACGGTGGCATCGGCGCCTTCGGCCGCGGTGTCGACCGCGACGACGACGATGCCGGCGGCTTGCGCCTTCTTGATCGCCGGCCCGATCGCCTTGGGATCGCCGGGATTCAGAAGGATCAGGTCGACGCCCGCGGCGATGAAATTGTCGATCTGGGTGACCTGCTTGCCGAGATCGTATTCGAAGCCGACCGTCGTGATCTTCACGTTGGGATTGGTCTTCTTGGCCTCGAACTCGGCGCCCTTCGACAACGCGACGAAGAACGGGTTGCCCATCGATCCCAGCGAGACGCCGATCGACTTGAGCTCCTTGGCGAAGCATGGCGCGGCGCTGAGGGCAAGCGCCGTCGCGGCGCCGGCGAGCGTGATCGTCTTCAACATTGGTTTCCTCCCTGGTCTGTCTTCATCCCCGGCACGGCAGACCAGTTGCCGCAACGGAACTTCACGTTCTTACGAACCCTTCACCTTCTGGCGGAGCCCCTCACGTTCTGGCCGAGCCTTGCAGCCGGTAGCGATCCAGCGCCACGGCGCCGATGATCACGAGACCCTTGATCACATATTGCCAGATGTCGGAGACACCAATCAGGATCAGGCCGTTCGAGAGCACCGCGATGATCAACGCGCCGATCAGCGTGCCCCAGATCGAGCCGATGCCGCCGACGAAGGAGGTGCCGCCGAGGATCACGGCGGTGATGGCATCGAGCTCGTAGGACTGGCCGAGTTGCAGGCCATTGGCGGCGTAGAGCCGCGCCGCCTGCATGGCGCCGCCAAGCCCGGCGAAGAGCCCGGAGATTCCGTAGACGAAGATCAGCACGGCCCAGACCTTAATGCCGGCGAGCCTCGCCGCGCTCTCATTGCCGCCAACCGCATAGATGTGCACGCCGAGCACGGTCCGGCGCAGCACCAGCCACGAGACGAAGATGACGAGCAAGGCAATCACCGAGAGCCACGGGATCGACGCGACGCCGGGAATGAGCGTGAGCGAGCCGTTGCCGATGAAGGCATACGGAATGGACGGATTGAACACGGTGGTGTCGGCGCCGAGCAGCCGCGCGAGGCCGCGGACGGCGGTGAGAGAGCCGAGCGTGACGATGAAGGGCGGCAGGCGCAGCAGCGCGATCAGCGCGCCGTTGACGATGCCGAAGCCAAGGCCGGTCAGGACAGAGACCGGCAGCCACAGCATCCCGAGCTCCGGCAGCTTGGAGAGCGTCAAACCGGCCATGGCAGAGGCCGCGAGGATCGAGCCGACCGAGAGGTCGATGCCGCCGGTGAGGATGACGAAGGTCATGCCCGCGGCGAGCACGGTATTTACCGCCGCCTGCTGCAGCACGATGCCGAGATTCTGTCCGGTGAAGAAACGGCCCTCGGAGAGAAAGTGAAAGCCGATGCAGAGGATCAGCAGCACCGGCAGCATGCCGAGTGCGCTGATCAGCATCCTCACCCGCTGGCGCTTGGTCTCCGCGGCCGCGCCGTTGGTCGTCGCCGGTGCAGGCTCGGATTTCGCGGCACCATTGTCAGGCATCGAGATGCTCCATTCCCGTGGCAAGCGCCATGATGTCTTCCTGCGTCAGTGGCGAGGTCGGGCCGCGGGCGACCTCGCCGGCAATGTGCCCGGCGCGCATCACGATGACGCGGTCGCAGATGCCGATGATCTCGGGCAGATCGGAGGAGATGACCAGGATCGCGGTGCCGACCTTGGCCAGATTGTCGATAATCGAATAGATCTCGGACTTGGCACCGACATCGACGCCGCGCGTCGGCTCGTCGAGGATCAGCACCTTCGGCGCAATGGCAAGGAGACGCGACAGCAGCACCTTCTGCTGGTTGCCGCCGGACAGGCCGCCGGCGGGAACGCCGACATTGGCCGCGCGAATGCTGAGGCCTGCAAAGGCCCGGTCGGCGCGCTCGCGCGCCTTGTCGCGATCCAGGACCCAGCCGAGCCTGGCGTCGCGTCCGAGCACCGCGAGATTGATGTTGTCCAGGCACGACATGTCGAGAAACAGGCCGAGCGCCTTCCTGTCCTCGGTCAGATAGGCGATGCCGGCCTCGAGCGCCGCGCCGGGGGTGCGGATGTCGATCGGACGTCCCTCGAGTTCCAGCCCGCCCGAAGTTCGCGGTGCCGCGCCGATGATGAGATGCGCAAGCTCGGTGCGGCCCGCGCCGATCAGGCCGGCGAGCCCGACCACCTCGCCGGCATGCACGGTGAGCGAGCAGCCCTTGACGCGGTGCCCATCGGCCATGTCGATCGCCGCCAGCACCGGGTGCCCGCGTCCCGCGTCGGGATCGTGATCCTTCTTGTAGAAGGAGGAGACGTCGCGCCCCACCATCAGGCGGACTATGGTATCGGCGCGGATGTCGGGCTTGTCGAGCGAGCCGACCAGCCGGCCGTCGCGCAGCACGGTAACGCGGTCGCCGAGTGCATAGACCTCGTCCATGCGATGCGAGATGTAGATGATGGCAAGTCCCTCGGAGCGCAGCTGGCGGATCAGCGCGAACAGCCGCTCGCTTTCGGCGGCCGACAGCGAGGTGGTCGGCTCGTCCATGATCAGGATCTTTGATCTGGCGTGCAGCGCCCGCGCGATCTCGACCAGTTGCCGCTGCCCCATGGACAGATGCGCCACCAGCGTCGATGGCAGGAAGTCCGCACCCAGCCGTTTCAGGATCGGGCCGACGCCCTCGCGCATCGCGCTGCGCGCCAGCAGGCCGGCACGCGAAATCTCCCGTCCCAGATAGATGTTCTCGGCAACGCTGAGATTGGGAGCCAGCGACAGCTCCTGATAGATGATCGAGATGCCCGCCGCGCGGCCGCCGAGCGGACCTTCGATCCGCACCGGATGTCCTTCGATGCGGATCTCGCCGCCGGGATCGGGCCGGTAGGCGCCGGACAGGATCTTCATCAGCGTCGATTTGCCGGCGCCGTTCTCGCCCATCAGGGCATGGATTTCGCCGGCATAGACCGTGAGATCGACCGCACGCAGCGCCTTGATGCCGAAGAAGGTCTTCGAGACCCCGCGCATCTCAAGGATCGGATCGTTCATCGTGCCTCCCGGCGCACAATGCGTTCCCTACCCGCGTCTCAATCAGTCTGTCAGCGCGGCTCACGCATTAAACAAAACGCCGCAAGCCAGGGCAATACCGAACAGACGGGAATGCAGCATCAAGGCGAGGCTAGTGGCGCGGCCGATACAGTTCGCGCCAGGCGGGAAGCCGTTCGGCATACGCATCGACCAGTTTTACGTCGGGTTCAAACGTCTCGACGCGCTGCGGCCGCGTGCAAATTGCGGGGATCGCCTCGCCCGTGACAGCAAGCCGCCCCAATCTCGCCGCACCGAACGCGGCGCCGGTTTCGCCACCGGCAAAACGGTGAACCGGAACGTTCAACACGCTCGCCAGCACCGAGAGCCAGAACGGAGACCTTGAACCGCCGCCGATGACGTCAGCCTCCGCAATGGCGATGCCGGCATCCGCGAGCACATCGCGGCAATCAGCGAGCGCGAAGGCAACGCCCTCGAGCACCGCCTGCACGATCGCCGCGCGATCGGTGCCATGGCTCAAACCGTCGAGCATGCCGCGCACGGCGGGATCGTCGTGCGGCGTCCGCTCGCCGGCAAGATAAGGCAGGAAGCTCACGGGAGACGGCGCGCGCGGGCGCAATCCCAGCGGCGCCAGCAACGCGGTCTCGGTGGCGCCGAACAGGCGCGCGGCCCACGAGAGGCACGAGGCGGCCGACAGGATCGCGCCGGCCTGGATCCACATCCCGGGAATGGCATGACAGAACGTGTGGACGACGCGATCGGGGTTGGCGGCGATCCTGTCGGTCGGCGCCAGCAGGGCACCCGAGGTTCCCAGCGACAGGAATGCGGTTCCCGGCCGGATCGCACCAATGCCGATGGCACCTGCCGGATTGTCACCGGCACCGCCAGCGATGATCGGCGGCCTCGCCATGCCCCAGCACTGCGCGAGCCCGCTCCGCAGCCGTGCTGCAGGCGCGCATCCCTCGACCAGACGCGGCATGTGACCGCGCGACAGTCCGGTCGCGGCCAAAGCTGCGTCCGACCAGTCGCGGCGGGCAACGTCGAGCCACAGTGATCCCGATGCATCCGAGGCATCTTCGACCGCTTCGCCTGATAGCACGAGGCGCAGATAGGCTTTTGGAAGCAGAACCAGTTTCGTCGCCGCGAATATGTCCGGTTCATGCGTCGCGACCCAGAGCAGCTTCGGCGCAGTGAATCCCGGCATCGCCTTGTTGCCCGTGGTCGCGCGCAATGCGGGCCAGCGCTGCTCCAGGATCCGGCACTCGGCGGCGGAGCGTCCGTCGTTCCAGAGAATGCAGGGCCGCAGCGGTTTCGAGTTCGCATCGAGCAAGGTGGCGCCGTGCATCTGGCCGGACAGTCCGATGCCTTCGACCACCGCCAGCTCTTTTCCATGCGAGGCCTTCAGGGCATCCAGCGTGGCAAAGGCCGCATCGATCCACTGCGCGGGATCCTGCTCGTAATAGCCCGGTTGCGGCGAGGCGGTCGCGAGCGGCCGGCTCTCCGTCGCGATCACGCGCTGGGCATCGTCGACGAGAACGGTTTTGACCGCTGAAGTGCCGAGATCGATTCCGAGATACATGATTGTCTCCCGCTCACTTCGCCGCGTCGATCCATATCCCCGGCTCCGAATGCTCGCGAATATGGGTGACGAGGAAGTCGGAAAACACCCTGATCTTGGCGGGTAGCCTGACGCGGTTTTGATAGGCGATGTTCATGGTGAGCAGCGGCAGCTGCCAGTCGCTCAGGACGGGCACCAGCCGGCCGGCCGCGATGTCACCCTGCACGATGTAGAGCGGCTGGATCAGGATGCCGAGCCCTGCGCGCGCCGCGCCGCAGATGATCTGGCCGTCATTGCTGTCGAGCGTCGGCGCGATCCGGACGGTCTGCGTCGTGCTGCCCTTGCTCAGCCGCAGCGAATAGGGATCGTTGGCGAGGTTGTAGATCAGCATGTTGTGGCGGGCGAGATCGGCGGGATGCTCCGGCCGGCCGTGCTTCTCCAGATACGAGGGAGCCGCCGCGAGCACGCGGTGCATCTGGCCGATGCGGCGGACGATGATGTTGGAATCCGGCTCGTGCTCGCGCGTGCGGATCGCGACGTCGATGCCGGCCTCGATGAAATCCAGATAGCGGTTGGCGCTGATGATCTGCACGCTGAGATCGGGATAGAGCGCGCGGAAGGCGGGGAGCATCGGCGCGAGATAGATCATCGCGAAGGACAGCGAGCTTGTGACGCGCAGCATGCCTTTCGGCGACAGCGCGCGGTCGGAGACGGCGTCCTCGGCTTCGGCGAGCTCGTTGAGCAGCGTGCTGCAACGCTGCAGCAGCTCCTGCCCGGCTTCGGTCAGCCATTGCCGGCGCGTGTTGCGCTCGATCAGGCGGACCGCAAGCCGCTCCTCCAGCGCGCTGAGATGGCGGCTGGCGGCCGCGTTCGACATCCGCAGGATTTCGGCGGCCTTGGACAGGCTGCCGAGCTCGGCGGTTTTGGAGAAGACTTCGAGTTGGAGCAGCCGGTCCATTTTTGCGGAATTAGGAAAAGAGACTTACAAATTTTGACCTTTATTTCCGATTTCTGCAAGGCAAAATGGCGTCAACAAAGCACAATGGCAGGCGAGGAAATCAGGAAATGTCGGGCCCGATCAGGCACATCGTGATGTGGCGGCTGCGCGGGGAGACCCCCGAGGAGCGCTCGGCCGCCCGGGTCAAGGTCAAGACCCTGTTCGAGGGCCTCAAGGGCCGGATCGACGGCCTGACCCATATCGAGGTCGGCGTGGACGTCAGCGCGGTCGATTACGCCTGCGACGTGGTGCTGTTCTCCGAATTCACCAGCCAAGCCGCCCTCGCCGCCTATGCCAATCACCCCGAACATTTGCGCGTGCGCGAGGCGCTTGGCGACTTGCGGATCGGACGCTTCCAGGTCGATTATCCCATCAAAGAGACCGGCGCATGATCGGTTCGTTCACCTTTGAAAACCTGCCCTGCCGCGTCGTGTTCGGCAGCGGAACCCTGGCGAGCGCGAAGGCCGAGGTCGAACGGCTCGGCGGCAAGCGCGCGCTGGTCCTGACGACGCCGCAGCAGGAGGCGCAAGGCAAGAGCCTCGGGGCTGCGCTCGGCCCGCTCTATGCCGGCATCTTTCCGGGCGCGACCATGCATACGCCGGTCGAGGTCACCGAGCGCGCGCTCGCCGCGATGAAGGCGTGCGAGGCCGACTGCGTCGTCTCGCTCGGCGGCGGCTCGACCACGGGCCTCGGCAAGGCGCTGGCCTTGCGCACCGGAATCAATCAGCTCTGCATCCCCACCACCTATGCCGGCTCGGAGATGACGCCGATCGTCGGCCAGACCGAGAACGGGCTGAAGACCACGGTGCGCGACGCGGCGATATTGCCGGAGACCGTGATCTACGATGTCGACCTCACCCTGACGCTGCCGGCGGGCCTGGCTGCGACGTCAGGCATCAACGCCATCGCCCACGCCGTCGAGGCGCTGTATGCGCGCGACACCAATCCCGTGACGTCGCTGATGGCGGAGGAAGGCATCCGCGCGCTCGCCCGCGCCCTCCCCGCCATCGCGGCCAAGAGCGACGACCGCGAGGCCCGCACCGAAGCACTCTATGGCGCTTGGCTGTGCGGCGTTTGCCTCGGCACCGTCGGCATGGCGCTGCATCACAAACTCTGTCACACGCTCGGCGGCACTTTTGATCTTCCGCATGCAGAGACCCACACGATCGTGCTGCCGCATGCGCTGGCCTACAATGCGCCGGCGGTGCCCGAAGCGATGGCGCGCATCTCGCGTGCGATCGGCGTGGCTGACGCATCGCAGGGTCTCTATGACCTCGCCAAGCGGCTGGGCGCGAAGCTGGCGCTGCGCGATGTCGGCATGCCCGAGAGCGGCATCGACAAGGCGGCCGACCTCGCCGTCACCAACGCCTATTGGAATCCGCGCCCGCTGGAGCGCAATGCCATCCGCGACCTGATCGCGCGCGCCTGGGCCGGCGATCCGCCTGGCGCCGTCAAAGCGGCGGCGTGACGCGATGCGCCGCACGTTGATCAGATCCGCCACCGTCATCAGCATGGATGACGCGATCGGTGACCTCGCTACCGGCGACGTGCTGGTCGAGGGCAGCCGCATCGTCGATGTGCGGCAATCGATCGACGTGTCGGCCGACACGGAGATCGTCGACGGCAAGGGGCGCATCGTCATCCCCGGCCTGATCAACGCGCATATGCACACATGGCAGACCGGCTTGCGCGGCTTTGCCGCGAACTGGACGCTACTGGAATATTTCCGCCGCATGCATGCCGGGCTCGCAACCGTGTTCCGGCCCGACGACATTTACATCGCGACGCTTGTCGGTGCGCTCAACCAGATCAACCACGGCGTCACCACGCTGGTGGACTGGTGCCACAACAACCCGACCTCCGATCACACCGACGCCGCCGTGCGTGGGCTGATCGAGAGCGGCATCCGCGCGGCGTTCTTCCATGGCTCGCCAAAACCGGAGCCGAAGCCGGGCGAGCCGCATTTCTCGGAAGTGCCGCATCCGCGCCGCGAGGTCGAGCGGCTGCTGGCCGGTCCCCTCGCCGACCGCGACGGGCTCGTCACGCTCGGGCTTGCGATCCTCGGTCCGCACTATTCGACGCTCGACGTCGCCATGCAGGATTTCCGCCTGGCGCGGGAGCTCGAGCTGATCGCCTCGATGCATCAGGGCGGTGGCGCGGCCAAGACGCCCGGCGGCTGGGAGAAGCTGATCGAGGCAGGACTCGTCGGCGCCGGCATCAATATCGTTCATGGCAATGATCTGCCTGACGATCTGCTCGACCGCATGGTCGATCTCGGCGTCTCGTTCTCGGTGACGCCCGAGAACGAGATGATCCAGGGCCACGGTTTTCCGGTCACCGGGCGGCTGCTCAAGCGCGGCGTGCGGCCGACCATCGGCATCGACCTGGAATCCGTGCTGGCCGGCGATCTCATCTCTGCCGCGCGCGTGGCATTGTCGATGCAGCGAGCGCTCGACAATGCGGAATCGCGGAAAGCCAGCGGCACCATTCCGGCGACAACCACGATTCCCGTGCGCGAGGCGCTGCGCTGGATCACCGCGGAAGGCGCCCGCATGCTCGGCCGCGAGCACCAGATCGGCTCGCTCACGCCCGGCAAGCTCGCCGACCTCGTCATCGTCAACGCCTCCGATCTCAATCTCCATCCGGTGCACGACCCCGTCGCCACAGTGGTGATGCAGACGAGCCTTGCCAACATCGAGGCCGTCATGGTCGGCGGCGCCTGGAAGAAACGGAATGGCAAGCTGCTGGTCGACGGACTGGAGACGAAAAAGGAATTGCTGGCGCAATCCGGCCGGCGGCTGGTGCATGACATCGAACGACAGGGGCGCGCCGCCTGACGGCGCCGACGGACAAGAACAATGACAGACGTATCGAGAAACATCGCTTTCATCGGGATCGGCAAGATGGGCCTGCCGATGTCGGTGCTCGTCGCCAAGGCCGGCTATGCGGTCACGGCGTTCGACCAAAGCGCGGCGCGCGCCGACGAAGCGCGTGCACAGGGCATATCGATCGCTGCTTCGCCGACCGATGCGGTGAACGGCAAGGCCGCGGTCGTGACCTCCCTGCCCGATGACGCAGCCTTGCGCGGCGCGCTGCTTGGCCCGGCCGGTCTGATCGCAGCGATGGCCGCTGGATCTGTCTTGATCGAAACCAGCACCGTGAGCGTCGAAGCATCCACCGAGGTCGCGGCCGCCGCACAGGCACACGGCGTTGCCTATCTCCGCTCACCGGTGTCAGGCAATGCCAGCATCGTCCACACCGGCGCGCTGACTTGCTTCGCCTCGGGGCCAAAGGACGCTTTCGAGAAAGCAAAGCCGCTGTTCGCCGCCTTCACCCGCGCCCAGACCTATCTCGGGCCCGCCGAGGAAGCCCGCTACGCAAAACTCTCCGTCAATCTGATGATCGCGGTGTCGGCGGCGATGATGGCAGAGAGCCTGGCGCTGGCGCGCAAGGGCGGCATCGCCTGGCAGGACATCTTGAAGGTCCTCGACGACAGCGCCGTGGCATCGCCCATGGTGAAATACAAGACCGCACCGCTGCGGACACGGGATTTCGAGTCCACCTTCTCCTGCAAGCAGATGGCCAAGGACCTCGATCTCATCCTCGGTGCCGGCCATGCCGTCGGCGTGCCGCTGCAGCTCGCCGCCCAAGTGCGCGAGACCTATGGCTCGCTGGTCGCACAGGGCGACGGCGATACGGACTTCATCGCGACCGTCAAGCACCTGGAGCGGTTGTCCGGGCTCGGCGAGCCAAAACTCTGATCGCGGAGACACACATGCGTAACTTCAACGAGACCACGATCACGGATGCGGTGCTGGAGCGGATCGCGGGTGCGAGCGACCCGCGCATCAAGCAAGTCAGCGAGGCGCTGGTGCGGCACTTCCATGCTTTCGTGCGCGAGGTGCGGCCGACGCAGAAGGAATGGGAGTACGGCATCGATTTCCTGACTCGCACCGGGCACATGTGCGACGACAAGCGCCAGGAGTTCATCCTGTTGTCGGATACGCTCGGCGTCTCCATGCTGGTCGACGCCATCAACCATCCGGTACCTGAGGGCGCGACCGAGACCACGGTGCTTGGCCCGTTCTTCGTGCAGGCCGCGCCGGAGAAGGACAGTGGCGCTGATATCTCCGGCCCGATGGAGGGCGATCCGATGCTGGTCACCGGCTCGGTCTCGACCGTCGACGGCAAGCCGCTGGCCGGCGCCATCGTCGACGTCTGGCATTCCGACGATGACGGCTATTACGACGTGCAGCAGCTCGACGAGATCGGCAACCTTGCGATGCGCGCGCGCTTCCACACCGACGCCAATGGTCGCTTTCATTTCTGGTCGATCAAGCCCGCCGCCTATCCGATCCCGCATGACGGGCCGGTCGGCGACATGCTGGAGGCGCAGGGACGCCATCCCTGGCGTCCCGCGCATGTGCATTTCATGATCGCCGCGCCCGGCTTCGAACAGCTGGTGACGCATGTGTTCGTGGCCGGCGACAAATATCTCGACAGCGACGTGGTATTCGGCGTCAAGGACAGCCTGATCCGCGAATTCACGGAGCACCCAGCCGGTCGTGCGCCGGATGGTCGCATGGTGGACAGCACGTATTTTCATCTCAACTACGATTTCGGCCTGAAGCAGGTTGCGAGCAGCGCAAGGGCCGCCTAAGCCGGACGACAACGCAGCGGACCGCCAAGAGTCCGCGATCGGGGCAGACAGGGAGCAAGGATGGGACCGCGGGTCAGCACGAGCATATTGGCCGATCGCCTCACCGGCATGATCGGCCCGCGCGCGAGCGTTGCGCGCGGTGTGCTCGATCAGCATGGGCAGAGCGAGTCGCACTATCGGAGCCTGCCGCCCGATATCGTCGTCTTTCCCGAGACGACGCAGGAAGTGGCCGACATCGTGAAGCTGTGCGCGGCCGCGGGCATGCCGATCGTCCCGTTTGGCGCCGGAACATCGCTCGAAGGCAATGCCGCGGCGGTCGCGGGCGGCGTCTGCTTCGACTTCGCGCGCATGAACAAGGTGCTGGCGGTGCACGACAGCGACATGGATGTCGTGGTGCAGCCCGGCATCACGCGCAAGCAGCTCAATACGGAGCTGCGCAATACCGGCCTGTTCTTCCCGATCGATCCCGGTGCGGACGCCTCGATCGGCGGCATGACCTCCACCCGCGCCTCCGGCACCATGGCCGTGCGCTACGGCACCATGAAGGACAATGTCATGGCGCTGGAGGTGGTGCTGGCCGACGGCCGCATCATCCGCACCGCAAAGCGCGCGCGGAAGTCGGCCGCCGGCTACGATTTGACGCGCATGTTCGTCGGCGCGGAAGGCACGCTCGGCGTCATCACCGAAGTCACGCTGAAGGTGCACCCCGTGCCGCAGGCGATCTCGGCCGCGGTCTGCAGCTTCGATACGCTGCACGATGCCGTCGACACCGCGATCTCCGTGATCCAGTCCGCGATTCCTGTCGCGCGCATCGAGCTGCTCGACGATGTCATGATGCGCGGCATCAATGCCTACGCCAAGCTCGGCTACCGCGAGGCGCCCACGCTGTTCTTCGAATTCCATGGCTCCGAATCCTCCGTCGCCGAGCAGGCCGAGGCTGCGCAGGCCATCGCGGCCGACCACGGCGGCCATGGTTTTGCCTGGGCCAAGGCACCCGAAGACCGCAGCCGGCTCTGGCACGCCCGCGACAACACGCTCTATGCGGGCCTCGGCCTGCGCCCCGGTGCGCGCGCGGTGATCACGGACGTTTGCGTGCCGATCTCGCGGCTGGCGGAATGCCTGACCGAGACCCGCCGCGATGCCGACGAGCACGGCTTCACCGCGCCCATCGTCGGCCATGTCGGCGACGGCAATTTCCACATGCTGATCCTGATCGATCCCGCCAAGCCCGCGGAGGCCGAAGGCGCCAAGGCGCTGCAGGCCCGCATGGTCGCCCGCGCCATCGCCATGGACGGCACCTGCACCGGCGAGCACGGCATCGGGCTCGGCAAGATCGAGTATCTCGCCGACGAGCTCGGCGATGCCGTGGATGTCATGCGACAGGTCAAGACCGCGCTCGATCCTGATGGATTGATGAACCCCGGAAAGATCTTTTCAGGCGGAGCCAGGGAATGAGCGACGCGCTCCCGATCGAAGTCACCTCGCCTGTCCCGCTGCTGGAACTGCGCGGCATCAGCAAGGAGTTTCCCGGCGTCAAGGCGCTGGATGACGTGTCCTTTGCCGTCTACCCCGGCGAAGTCCACATGCTGCTGGGCGAGAATGGTGCCGGCAAGTCGAGCCTGATGAAGGTGCTGTGCGGTGCCTACCGGGCCGATGCCGGTGAGTTCTACCATGAGGGCAACAAGGTCGCGATTTCGTCGACCGCGGATGCGCAGAAGCTCGGCATTGCCGTGATCTTCCAGGAATTCTCGCTCGTCCCCTATCTCGACATCGCCCAGAACATCTACCTCGGCCGCGAACCGAAGGGCCGCATCCCCGGCACTATCGACCGCCGCAAGATTCTGGCCGACGCGAAGCGTGTGCTCGATACGATCGGCTTCGACATCGATCCCTCCACCACCGTCGACAAGCTCGGCGTCGCACAGCAGCAAATGGTCGAGATTGCGAAAGCGATCAGCCAGAATGCCCGCATCCTCGTCATGGACGAGCCGACCGCAGCGCTGTCCGACCGCGAGACCGAGCTGCTGTTCGCGCTGATCGCGCGGCTGAAGGCCGATGGCGTGTCGATCGTCTATATCTCGCACCGCATGGCCGAGGTGTTCGCGCTCGGCGACCGCATCACCGTGCTGCGCGACGGCCGCCGCATCGACGGCGTCAAACCCGCCGACGTCACGCCGGACCAGCTCGTCCGCATGATGGTCGGCCGCAACGTCGACATGACCTATCCGCGCAATTTTGCCGACAAGCCCGGCGAGCTGCTGCTAGAGGTCAAGGGCCTCTCCGCATCGACCGGCATCTCCGACATCAACATCGAGGTGCGCCGGGGCGAGATCGTCGGCCTGTGCGGGCTCGTCGGCTCCGGCCGCAGCGAGGTCGCCCGCGCCATCTTCGGCGCCGATCCCGTGACATCGGGCGAAATCATCTTCGACGGCAAGACCATTTCCGGCGAGCCTGATCTCGCCGCCCGCCGCGGCATCGCGCTGATCCCCGAGAGCCGCAAGAGCGAGGGCCTCGCCCTGTTGCGATCGGTCAGCGACAATCTCGTGGTATCGGCGCTGCGAAAGCTGTTCCCGAGCGGACTGTTCGACCAGCGCAGCGCGCAGCGCACCTCCGACGGCCTGATCCGGCAGCTGCGCATTGCAACGCCCAGCGCGCGGCAGACCGTCGGCCTGCTCTCGGGCGGCAACCAGCAGAAGGTCGTGATCGGCAAATGGCTGGCGGCCGGCTCAAAACTCTTCATCTTCGACGAGCCGACGCGCGGCATCGACATCGGCGCCAAGTCCGAGATCTTTGCGCTGATCGACCGGCTCGTCGCCGAAGGCGCGGCCGCGCTGATGATCTCGTCCGAGCAGGTCGAGATCTGCCATGTCTGCGACCGCGCCTATGTGATGCGCGAGGGCCGCATCGCCGGGCACCTGGCCCGCAACGAACTGACCGAGGAGAACATCGTGCGACTGGGGATGCATCATGCGTGAAGCCGCGGTCGTCTCGGAACCCAATCCGCTGCAGCGGATTCCCGGCGTTGCCATCGTGCTGGTGCTGCTGATCGCCCTGTTCAGCATCATCGCGCCCGGTTTCCTGTCGGTCGCCAACCTCTCCAACGTGCTGGTGCAGTCCACCATCCTGACCATGCTCGCGCTGCCGATGACCTTGATCATCATGACTGAGGGACTGGACCTGTCGATGGGCGCGGTGCTGACCCTGACTTCGCTCTGCGTCGCCATCGTCTCGCTCGCGACCCACTCGATGTTGCTGGGCCTCGGTGCGAGCCTCCTCGTCGGCGCGGCCTTCGGCATCGCCAATGGCTGGCTGGTCGCGATCCTCGGCATCCCGCCCTTCGTCGCGACGCTGGGCACGCTCGGCATGGCGCAGGGCCTGTCACTGATCGTCAGCGACGGCCAGAGCGTGGTCGGCATCCCCCACAGCGTCCGCGACATCTATTCGGCGACGCTCCTCGGCATTCCCGTGCCGATCGTGATGGCGCTCGTGACCTATGCCGCATTTCACGGCCTGCTCTATCACACCCGCTTCGGCACCTACATCTTCGCGCTCGGCGGCAATCGCGAGGCGCTGCGCTATGCCGGTCTCTCGCCCAACAAGCTGCTGATCGCGGTCTACGCGCTCGGCGGTGCCATGGCCGGCATCGCGGGCCTCCTGATGACCGCACGGATGAACTCCGGACACCCGACCGCCGGCCTCGGCCTCGAGTTCGATGCCATCGCGGCCGTCGCCGTCGGCGGCACCTCGTTCGAGCGCGGCAATGGCTGGCTGCTCGGCACCCTGCTCGGCGTCCTCTCGGTCGGCGTGCTGCGCAACGGGCTCAACCTGATCTCGCTTCCCTCATCGGTGCAGGTCGCAAGCGTCGGCGTCCTCGTCATCGTCGCCCTGTTCCTCGACGGCCTCAGGAGCCGCGCATGACCGATATCAGCAAGGACGTCATCGCTCCGCCCCGCTCGTTCCTGTCGCAGGATGCCATTCAGGTATTCTATCGCCTGCTCGCGGCGCTGCTGATCTGCGCAGTGCTCGCCGTGCTCAGCGATTCCTTCCTCAGCCTCGGCAACATCCTCAACGTGCTCCGGCAGGCGAGCCTGACCTTCTTCATCGCCTCAGGCCTGACGCTGGTGGTGCTGACCGCGGGCCTTGATCTCTCCGTCGGTGCCAACGTCGCGCTGTCGGCCTGCATCGCCGGCACAGTCATTCACAAGACCGGCTCGCCGGCGCTGGGCATCCTCACCGGGCTTGCCTGCGGCGGCATCGTCGGCCTGCTCAACGGCGTCATGGTCACGGCGCTGCGCATCCCCTCCTTCATCGCCACCTACGGCATGCTCTGGGTGCTGAACGGCCTCACCTACTGGTACATGGCCGGCGAGACGCTGCACGGATTCCCCGCGGGCTTCCGCCAGATCGGCAGCGGCTATCTGTTCGGCCTGCCCATCCCGGTCTATTTGCTGCTGGTGTTCCTCGGCATCGGGACACTGTTCGCCCAGCGCACGATCTGGGGCCAGGAGATCTATGCGATCGGCGCCAATCCGGTCGCGGCGCGGCTCTCGGGCATTCCGGTCGCGAAGCGCCTGCTGCTGGTCTACTCAGTGTCCGGCACCATGGCGGGGCTTGCCTCGATCATCTTCCTGTCGCGGCTCAATTCGGCCGAGGCCGACATCGGTGAGAGCCTGACCCTGCCCGCGATCGCGGCTGTTCTGATCGGCGGCACCTCGCTGTTCGGCGGCGTCGGCACCGTGTTCGGCACCTTCATCGGCGCGCTGATCCTGACGCTGGTCCTGAACGGCATGAATCTGCTGTCGGTCAGCGCCAACTGGCAGCCGCTGGTGACAGGCATCATCGTCATTCTCGCGGTCTGGCTCGACATGAAGACCCGCCGCCGCGCGCAATGAGTTCAAGAAATCCAACAAGCAAAATGAGGGATGGAGGCAACATGAAGAAGAAGCTGGGTTATATGGCGCTGCCACTGCTGATGGTGACGGCGCTTGCCACCGAAGTGCGTGCCGACGGCGAGACCATCGCCATCTTCACCAAGAACCAGACCAACCCGTTCTTCCAGACGGTGCGGGTCGGCGCCGACAACATGGCCAAGACGCTGAACGCGAAGACGCTGCAATACATCCCGACCAAACCCGACTCGATCCCCGAGCAGCTCAGCCAGATCGAGGACGTCGTGGTGAAGAAGCCGAGCGCGATCGTCTTCACGCCTGTCGACTACAAGGCGATGGTGCCGGGCGTCGAGAAGATCAATGAGGCCAAGATCCCCGTCGTCAACATCACCGACCGCTCGGCGGGCGGCAAATTCCTCTCCTTCGTCGGCGCCGACGATTACAGCCTCGGCCTGGAGACCGCACGCTTCCTGCTCAAGACGCTGGGCGGCAAGGGCAACATCGTCATCATCGAGGGCGTCAAGGGTTCGCTGACCAATGTCGACCGCGTGCGCGGCTTCAACGACGCGCTGAAGGAGACGCCCGGCGCCAAGCTTCTGGCCTCGCAGCCGGGCAACTATCAGCGGCTGCAGGCGCTCCAGGTCATGGAAAACCTGATGCAGTCGAATTCGCAGATCGACGGCGTGCTCGCCGCCAACGACGCCATGGCCGTCGGCGCGATCGAGGCGCTCGACGGTGCCAACCGCAAGGCCCAGGTGATCGGCATCAACGGCACCAAGGAGGCGATCGACGCGATCAAGTCCGGCAAGCTGCTCGCCAGCGGCGACTACAACGGATTTGCGCAAGGCTGCCTCGGCACCATGATGGCGATCCGCTCCTTGCGCAACCAGCCGGTCATCAGCGAGATCGTGCTGAAGCCGACCGTCATCACCAAGGACAACTATCAGCCGTTCGACGTACCGCTGGAGCAGCGCACCTGCCCGACCTTCGAGGACGCCGGCAAGCTCGGCGCCAAATAAGGCCACGACGAACATGGACGGCCGCGCTCGCGGCCGTCCCAAGAACGAAGCCAAGAAGCGGAGACCATCATGCTGTTCGCCATTCACGCCGTCGACCGCGCCGGCGCGCTACCGACCCGGCTCGCCAATTACGACGCCCACAAGTCCTTCCTGAGCGATACCTCGCGCTTCGGCGTCAAGATCGTGATGTCGGGGCCGCTCGTCTCCGACGATGGCGCGACCATGATCGGCAGCCTGTTCCTGATCGAGGCGCCCGGTCGCGCCGAAGTCGAGGCCTTCAACAAAGCCGATCCCTTTGCCGCGGCCGGCATCTGGGAAAAGGTCACGATCACGGGCTTCCTGCGCCGCCAAGGCTAGGATTTCGCACGGGCGGAATATTCTTGAGTTGGCGTCTCAACCGCCCCGGAGGGTGTCTTGCCGGTCGTCGGGCAAAATCGCCGTCACAAGCCGGCTAGTGGATGGTCGGGTTGTCGAAACGCAGTTCCGCCTGTGCAGTCACGATCTCGAAGTGTGCGGTATCGTGCCTTGCAGCCAGCTCACGCGCAGCCGCTTGATCGCGGCTCCATCCCGGCTCACGGCGCGCGCGCCGCTCCCGATATTCGATCAGCCAGATGGTTTCCCCATAAGTGAGGCCCACGAAGACGTCGCGCCCTTCGGAGTCCGGCCCCAGCTCGCTCAGATAGGTGACGTGGCTCCGCAGCTTATCTGCCGTCATGACCCGTCTCCTTCGCTTGGCTATCGGCTAGGCATGCGGTCTTCGTAGAGGAATGACCTGAGCCGAATGCATCGGCTGTGGAAGTTCGGCCGCCGCCGATGGCACGCCTTTTCTGACTCTGAACTTCGTCCAGCGAAGCTGGGGCTTGTAGCCGTAGAGCACATCAAGCCAGGTTTCGGACAGCGTCGCGCTCGCGAAAGGCAATTCGGGGATGGTCCAGTCGGTGCTTCTCTCGATCCCCGGACTCATCGGCACGCGAACCGCCGATCCCGCCCACACCAGGCCGCCGGCCGGCAATTCGACGTATTCGCAATCGTCCCGCTCCGTCCATTCCTGGACTGAACGAGCGAGACTTTTGGGGTGATCGGCGAACAAAAGGCCGACGATCTCGTGGCTGTCAATTGAGCGGACAAGATAAGCTGGCATTGGCAATCCCGAAAATTGGGCAATCTGAAAAATTGGATATTGCCTATTTTTCCCGATCTTGCCAAGTCCCTCGCAGCTGCCGGGGATGGACGCCCCGCAATAGCCGCCCGATGAACCTATCGGAATTCGGCAGAAATTCGCTCATGAGCCGGGTTCATTAAGATTAAGAGCGGCCCTCTCTGCTCTTTTTTCCCGAAAATTCAACCGAGCGGCTGATGCCTTGAGCGGGCCATGGACTACATTCGGCCCGATTCACCAAGTCTGCGCTTTGGTTTGACCCAGGTCGGCGAAAACCGCAGACTTGAGAAACCGGGATTTTGCATCACCCTCCCGGGGCTGGAGCAGCGCCGCCTGCGGTTAGATTTCAAGCGGGCGGCGCTGTTGGAATCATCGCACTCCGGGCCAAACCCAAAGCGGCCAGCTCTCCGGGCACGATCATTTGGAAGAATGCGGCTATCCGTCTTCGGGATGAAGCGCGGCCTTCATGCTCCGCAGCTTGGCTATTTTCCACATGATCCGCTCGATCAGGCCGTCATCGAAATCGGACAGCTGAACAACGAGCTCCTTGAACCTTTGTATCTTCCGGTCGAAGACCGAGCAACGATCGCACATCGTCTGCAATTGCCCTGGCGGAATGACTTTTCTCGATATCGACTCGGGCGAAACATTCAAAATATGGGGCGAAGTTAATGTGCGTAATGCCGGCCGTAAAGAACGCACGCGACGGCTCGTGATTCATATTCGGGGATCGGTGCAAGGAATCGCCGGGCTGACAGAGCCCCTCCGTCAAAGTGTGGACGCCGGCGATCTTTTCCTGCTCGCATAAAACTCTATAATGAGCGCTTTAATCGACGCATTTGATCGACAGGTATTGCATTGCCGTCATCCATCGAATTGATCGTTGCTTCTCATGTGGCACTGAAGGACCGGCGGGGGCTCGAAGAGCTGCGCGCGCATCGGCGCCAGTTGCTGGAGCAACTCCGGACCGTGTCCGGCATCGATCCGATCCGCACCATCGAGCGGATGGAGGAAGACATCAAGGCGATCGACGAGGGGCTCGAGCAGCTCAAGCCCCCGCCGGGAACATTGCCCGACAATGACTGGGGCTAGCTCAGTTCCGTGCCTTCAGAAGCAGGCTCGTCTGCCGCTCCATTTGATACGCCAGCTGCTTGCGCTCGAATCTGAGCGCGGCCTGTTCCTCGAGCGTGATGTGTCCGTCCCGCTCGAGGATGTCGATGAGGAACGCCCTGTCCTCTATATGCCGTTGGCGCTTCTGGATGTCCTCCATGAGGCCTTCGAGCTCGGTTCTAAGATCTTGATTCACAATTGATGCCCTTCAATAACCTAACTGAAAGACATCCACTATGTGTCTGAGAACTTAAGCAAGGTTTGCGGCCGGTCGTTGCTGCGCCCAACCGGCATTAACTCGAACGCGGCTTCTGTTAATGCCGGAGGCAAGCTGCCCGGGACCTCGTGAGGGTGGCCCTCGGCCCTTGGCCCGCGACCCGGACGGTTCGCCGAGCCGGCCTCGGTGATCGCCCCGGCGCCAACCGGAACCCGGGCAAGTCGGAGCAGCCGCGGACGACCGGCGATCGAGCCAAGCCGGTCGCAGACCAACCTGTCGGCCGGTACGGGGCGACCGGTATCCGAATCGACGAGGGCGGAACGGTGCCGGCCGAACCTCGGCGGCCGCCACCTCGGAAGTCGAGGAAACTATTCAGCCTGCGGCAAATGCTTCCTCGCCGGCCTTTCGGCCTCCCGCCGGATGAAACTCAACGCTTCGGTCGATCGCTACATCGCAGTACAGCGGCGGCGCGATTGATCAGCAAAATCAGATTGCTAACACACAGAATACACGCAGAGTTTGTGCAACGCAGCAGGCCCGATTGAGGTATTTAGCTACGCCGGAAGGGCTCAACCCCGTGTTGCATGTGCAAGGGACGTCGGATCGATTGCTGCAAGCTGTGACTGAAATGTCATAGGTGAGACCGTAGCAGTTTGCTAATTCTTCCCGAGCAATAATATTTGTTAAAAGCCTTTTATGGTGGGGACCATGAAGCCGGCGCATTTAGCCATAGCTACCATCATCCTGGCGGTCGCCCCCGCGAGAGCTGAGCAATTTTCAATCAACGATGCCTTGCGACAGGCGATGCAGACCAACCCGGGCGTGGGTGAGGCCTCGGCCAACCGCCGCGCAACCGAGAGCGAACTCCGCCAGACCCAGAGTACGCTGTTACCGCAAGTGCGTATCGACGCCAGCTATGGACCGGAGAAGTTCGACCAATCGCCCGGCTTCATTGCGCCGAGCATTGCGGTGCCGACGACGGGATCCGGGCCGTGGCGCAATGGCAGCCAGGAATCGGTCGTCGTCCGGCAGCTTCTTTTTGATGGATTCACCTCCATCCACGAGGTGTGGCGCCAGAATGCGCGGGTGAACGCCGCTGCCGCACGCGTCAAGGAGCGAACCGAGCTTATCGCGCTTGACGCTGCCGAGGCCTATATCGACGTTGTGCGCTATATGCGCCTCGTCAGCCTCGCCCAGCAGAACGTCGCCAACCACGAGAAGATCTTCTCGAATGTGAACTCCCGGTTTTCGGGCGGACGCGCCGGTGAAGGCGACCTCGAACAGTCGAGGGAGCGCGTGGAAAGTGCGCGTGCTGCCCTGGCCGAGTTCCGCCGCAGCCTCGAGGACGCACGTGCGAAATACCGCAAGGTCGTCGGCATAGAGCCGTACAATGTACGCTTCCCCGGCCCGTTGCGGGGCCTCCCGGCCAGCCGGGATGAAGCGCTCGCGGTCACGCTGCGGTTCAACTCGACGATCAACGCGGCCCAGTCCGATGTCGATGCCGCCAAGCACGCCTTCAAGTCCACGGACGGCCTGTTTGCCCCGAAATTCTACCTCGAAGGTCGCGCGACGCATTACGACAACTCCTTCCCATACGTCGCTGCCGCCGGCTCGCCCGCCGTCACCCACGAGGACTACAGCGGCAAGGTGGTGATGTCCTGGGACATCTTCCGCGGCGGACAGGACGCGTGGAATCGCTCGGAAAAGGCTGAACGGTTCACCGAAGCGACCGCCCGGCACGCCCGCTTGCAGCGGGATGCGAATGAGTCGATCGACAAGGCCTGGAACGCTCGCACGGTCACGCAGACCCGCATTACGGCACTGACCGGTCAGCTGGAGGCCGACCGCAAGACCATCGCCGCGTTCCAGAAGGAATACGAGCTCGGCCAGCGTTCGCTCATCGATCTCCTGAACGCCCAGAACCAGTTCTTCAATGCGCAGGTGTCGCTGACCTCGGCGCGAGCGGTTGTGGTGTTTGCGGACTATCAGCTGCTCGCCGCGACGGGAACCCTGATCGAGTATCTGAAGGCCCCTCCCCCTGTCGACGCAGCTCCGACCGATCTCAACCTGTTCGGCCTGCCGGATTACAAAGTGCCCACGATCCGCTGGACGTTGCCGCAGAGCGGCTCGGAGCCGCTGCGGGTTGCGGTGCCGGCACCGACGGCCGCACCCGTTCGGCTGTCCTATGCGGCGACCGGACCCACCACGTCGGCATTCGGCGATCGCTTTTCCGGGGAGCCTGAGGCCGGGTCCGTGAAGGTGGCCGGGGTATCGGCCTGGTTCGCGCAGCGGCAAGATTCAGGCGGGCCGATCGTGCTGGAGAGCTCGACCAGCCAGCGCAGCTCATATGCCGCGACCGAGAAGCCCCATTGGCTGCTGACCGCCTTCTCGCCGGTTACAAAATAGCAATATCGACCGGATGACGAACGAAAAGCCCGCACAAATGTGCGGGCTTTTTCATTTCAGGCCTACCCCGATAATGCACGGATAGCCTTGCGAGCGCTCCATTGTTAATCGTTAATCTCGACAGGCCAAAGAACTAAATGAATTAACTCGCAATTTGTCGTAGTCTTTCGACGACTTTGCAAAGTTCGCGTCATCGCTTTTCATTTAAGGCATACCAGCTTGTTGTTTCGTCGAACAAAGACGGCTTCGGCCGCCCAAAGTGCACGCCCGGACAACATCGGCGAGGAGCCCGCGGTTTCGGCCCGGGCCGAGAGGGTCGAAGCGAAACAAGGCGATCCCCTGCTGGACTCGCTCGTCTTCCTGGCCGCACATCACGGCAGAGCCGTGACACGCGATGGCTTGCTCGGTGGCCTGCCAATCCTCGACGGGCGCCTGACGGTTTCGCTCTACGAACGCGCAGCGCGCCGCGCGGGCCTCGAGACCGAAGCCACCCAACGCAAGCTGCTGGACATCCCGCCTCTCGTTCTTCCGGTCGTGCTGATCATGAAGAACGGAACGACGCTGGTGCTGCTGAGCATCGACGAGGCCAAGCGTACCGCCAAGGTGATCGACCCCAGCAACCGGCCGTATGTGCCGCAGATGCTGACCCTCGACGCGATCGCTGCAGGATATACCGGTTACGCGTTCTTCGTCCGGGCAGCAGCCGAGTCGGACCCGCGAGCCGTTGCGGCCGGCAGCCTTCCGCGGCAGCACTGGTTCTGGTCCGTCGTAAAGGCGCATTGGCGCAACTACGGCCACATCGCGCTGGCGGCCCTGCTCATCAACATTCTCGCCCTTGCCATGCCGCTCTTCACGATGAGCGTCTATGACCGGGTCATTCCGAACGGAGCCATCCCCTCACTCGTTGCTCTCTCGATCGGCATGGGTCTCGCCATCGTCTTTGATCTGGTCCTGCGCATGGTCAGGAGCAAGATGATCGACGTGACGGGCAAGACGATTGATGTCGTGCTTGCCGCCAACATCTTCGAACACGTCATGTCCGTGAAGATGGCGCAACGACCGACGTCGGTCGGCATCGTTGCCAACCAGCTTCGTGATTTCGATTCCGTTCGCGAATTCTTCACCTCGGGAAGCGTGGTCTCGGCAACCGATCTGCTGTTTGCCGTGCTGTTTGTTGCCGTTCTCTTCGTGGTGGCCGGCCCCCTCGCCTGGGTGCCGCTCCTGATGCTGCCCGTGATGATTGGAATCGGCTTCGTGCTGCAACGTCCGCTCAATCGGGCGATGAAGCGACTGCAAGCCGAATCGGCCGCCCGTCATGGCGTGCTGGTGGAATCGCTCGCCGGCCTCGAAACCGTGCGCGCGTCGGGCGGTGAAGCAAGAATGCAGACGGCCTGGGAGCGCTCGGTCGCAGCGACCGCCCGGTCCGGCGAAGCCGTACATTTCTGGTCGTCCCTGGCTCTGACTGCAGCCAACTCGGTCCAGATGTTGACCAGCCTGCTCATGATCGTGATCGGCGTCTTTCTGATCCAGAATGGCACCCTGACGGTCGGCGCTCTGGTCGCAGCCAATATGCTCGCGGGCCGAGTTCTGGCGCCGATTGCGGGCATCGCATCCGTGATCACCCGCGGCACTCAGACCTTCTCGGCGCTCAAGTCCATCGATCGGATCATGACGCTGGAGCGGGAACGTTCGCCGGAACGGACCTATGTCGCCAGGAAGATCGAACAAGGCACCATCAGCTTCGAAAACGTCTCCTTCACCTATCCCAATGCGCCTGGGAAGGCGCTGGACAAGGTCACCTTCAAGATTCAGAGCGGTGAGCGCGTTGGGATCATCGGTCGGGTAGGCTCGGGAAAGACGACCGTCGGGCGCCTGTTGCTCTCCTTCTACGAGGCACAGGATGGCCGCATCCTGGTCGATGGCGTCGACTCTCGCCAATATGATCCTGCGGATCTGCGCGCCGGCATCGGCTTTGCCATGCAGGACACCGATCTGTTCTTCGGCAAGCTGCGCGACAACATCACCTTGGGCTATCCGGCGGCGACCGACGAGGAAGTGCTCGCGGCCTCGCGCCTTGCCGGCGTCGAAAGCTTCATCGCAGGCCACCCCATGGGCTACGACATGCCCATCGCGGAGGGCGGACGCAGTCTCTCAGGGGGACAAAAACAAGCCATTGGCCTCGCGCGCGTCTTGATCCGCAAGCCCAGGATCCTGTTTCTGGACGAGCCGACCGCCCATTTCGACGTGCGCAGCGAGGCCGAATTCCTCGAGCGTCTGAAGAAGCTCGACGATGCGCAGATGACGATCGTCATCTCCACGCATCGTCTTTCACTGCTGACCATGGTCGATCGGCTGCTGCTGTTCGACAACGGCCGGCTGGTGGCCGACGGGCCGCGCGACCACGTCTTGAGCCTGTTGCAGGGCAAGGCTCAGTCGACCGAGCCCGTCGTCAATCCGAGAGTGGTCCAACAAGTCCAGCCGGCGCAGAAGTCCAATGTCAGCTGATTTCGCTTACGCCAACGATATTCGCGCGGCCGTCCGATTGAGAACGCCGCGGACCTCCCGGATGCTGCTGTGGGCGTTCTTCGCCCTCCTCACCACATTCCTGATCTGGGCTCATTTCGCCGTGCTTGAAGAGGTCAAGCGCGGAAACGGCAAGGTCGTGCCCTCGCGGCAGATTCAGGTCGTCCAATCCCTTGAAGGCGGGATCGTCGGTGACATCCTCGTCCAGGAGGGAGCGGTGGTCCAGCAGGGGCAATCCTTGATGCGGATCGATGACACCAAGTTCGCTTCCGAATTTGGCGAGATACGAGAGCGCCGCGCCTCGATGGCTGCCCGCTACGCGCGGCTCGACGCCGAAGCCAGGGGCCGCAGCGAGATCGTCTTTCCCGACCAGACCGATGAGGTCGCTCCCGCCGCAGTGGCAACGGAACGCAGCGTCTTCAAGACCCGCGCCCTCAAGGTTTCGCAGGATGTCGACGTCCTCAATCAGCAGATCGTGAGGCTGACCCAGACATCCGCCCTGCTCGACCGCGAGCTCGCTTTGACGCGCAAGCTCTACGACCAGAAGGTCGTTCCCGAGATCGAGATGCTTCGTCTGGAGCGTCAATCCGCAGAGGCGAAAGGGCAGATCGCCGAAGCCAAGGCGAAGATTGCGACCACGATTTCGACCTTCCGGGCGCAGGCGGACGAAGACCTCGCCAAAGCACGTGCCGACCTCGCAGTCCTCGACGAGAACATCAAGTCCGCCCAGGACAGGGTGCGCAGGACGGATCTGCGCTCGCCGGTTCGCGGCATCGTCAACAAGCTGAACGTCACGACGATCGGCGCTGTTGTTCAGCCCGGCGCGAACCTCATGGACATCGTGCCGCTCGACGATTCGTTGCTGGTCGAAGGCAAGATAAGGCCGCAGGACATCGCCTTCATCCGCCCGGGCCAGGATGCCGTCGTCAAGATTTCCGCCTACGACTCCTCCGTCTACGGCCATCTCGCCGGCAAGGTCGAACGGATCAGCGCCGACACGATCCTCGACGACAAGGGTGAGGCGGCGCAGCGACCGGAGACCTACTATCGCGTGATGGTTCGAACCGACAAGAACCATCTCGGTACGGAGGAGACTCCGCTTCCGATCATTCCGGGCATGATCACGACGGTCGAGATATTGACCGGCAAGAAGAGCGTTCTGGATTACATCATGAAGCCGGCTCGTACCCTGCGGGACGAGGCGCTGCGCGAGCACTGAGGCGCGACGAGACCAGGATGTCTCGTCATCGCGCTTAGGCTCGTTGTCTCAGCGTGATCCGACCGGAAAACCGCTTCGCACATTTCCGGGTCATGCGTGAGATCCGCCCCCAACCGGCTTGCTTAATGCCTCCTTAATGCGCGATCGCAAGCTTTAGCATTGCCGGAGAGCCGCGGTTCATCGCACCGTCTCATTCCCGGCCACGCCTCCCCGCTTTTAACCCGACTTAAGCGCGCCCGCGCGCACGCTGGCTCCCGATAAACAGGTCGGGATGACGATCAGGCGCGCAAAGACGCCGGCGACGTCCCGAAATATGGGGACGGTCAATGAAGTCGCGTTTTGTACAGCGACGGCAGGGCATTCTGGCGTTTGCGGCGGCCATGCTGGTTTCACTCACCGGTGCTGCGACCTCGGTCGCGTTTGCGTCCGATCTCGAGTCGGCTGGTCCGGCTGAGATCGCACCAGCCGGAGCGGATACCATCCAGGCTCCTGCAACGTTCTTCACGATCAACGCCGTGCTGGCGAAGCTGGACCGCGAGCGCGGCCGCGGGCCGAATGCCGTGCGCCTGGCGGCACTGGCGCCCCCCTCCTCCACGGCTACCGATGCTGCGCCGGAGCCCGCCGTTCCGGCCGCCGTGCCGCCGCTCGGCAATGAACCCTTCGGCCTCTTCGTGTTCCGGGCACCCGACAACGACATCTGGCGCAAATGGCGGGCGGTCGAGGCAGAGCTCGCCAGGGAGCAGTCCGTGCTCGAGCAATGCGGATCCACCCCTGCAAGTTGCCCGCCTAACGCTGCGCAGTTCCTCCGGCTCGTCGGCGCGGTCAAGGCCAAGTCCGGGCGAGCTCAGCTCGAGGAAGTCAATCTCGGCGTCAATACCGCGATCCGCTATGTCAGCGATCTCACCCAGCACCGCGAGCTCGACCGCTGGAGTTCGCCGCTGGCGAGCTTTGCGACCGGCAAAGGCGATTGCGAAGACTATGCGATCGCCAAGTACGCCGCATTGCGCCAGGCTGGTTTCCCTGACGCCGACATGCGCCTTCTCCTCGTCCGCGACCGCACGGTCCGGCAGGACCACGCGGTGCTCGCCGCCCGGCTCGACGGCCGCTGGCTGATCCTGGACAACCGCTGGGCGGGCCTGCGCGAGGACAACGGCGAGCTCAACTTCGCCCCGCTCTTCGCGATCAATCACGACGGCGTGCATCTGTTCGCCAAGCCTTATGCCAAGGCTGCGCCGCTCGCGGCCGCAGCGGCGCCGGCGGCAGCGGAATGGGCGGGCTCGGAGCCGGCGGAGGCAGGTGGCGGTGGCTCGCTGAGCACGCTGACGCTGGTTCTCTGAGACACGACTTCCGAAGCGGCCTGGCCTGCTTCAGCACCATTGGCGCTTCGACCGGCGCGCTCCCGTTGCCGGCCACGTGTTCCGCACCTCAGCCGAGAGAAAAAGCAAAGCGGCAGCAAGGCTATCCGCCTTGCTGCCGCGTGCCGGCTCGTCATCGTCAACCAGCAGAACTCGCGTCTGCCATGGCAGTCGCGTCAGAAGGTATGAACGGCCGCTGCAGTCGGAATGCCGGTCGAGACATGGGCCAGGTCGACCTTGTCCGTACCGGTGCCGTTTGCAGAGTACCAGAGTTCGTGCGTGGTGTTGTTGAAGAAGAAGCTATTCGCCGCTCCGTTCCACGCTCCGGCAGAGGCTTCGTTCGGTACTCCCGCGCTCGACGAGACAAATTGAGCGGCAGAGATCGAAGCAGCCGTGCCAATCGTCAGGGCCTGGCTGGCAACGTCGATGAAGATCCCGTCGGTGCTCTGCAGATCCGCGATCGTATCGTGACCGTTGAGGGCTGCTGTGGCCTCGAGCACGAACTTGTCGTTACCAGCACCACCGATCAGGACGTCATCGCCCCCCATGCCCCGGAGGGTGTCGTCGCCCAAACCACCGGACAAGACGTTGGCGGCCGAATTACCGGTCAAGGTATCATTGAAATTGGATCCCTTGATGTTGGCTTGCGGATCGGCCGCATCGCCGACCGTGGCCGTAACGCCGGTTCCGGAGGCGGAGTAGTCGTTGAACAGCGTTCCCGGCGATACCAACGTCATTCCGAGACTGCTCGTCGAACTGTCGCCGTCCGCGTCCGTCAACGCCACGTCGAACGACATGCTGACGGAGGGGATGGTCGTCGCCGTCGTCACATATGAGAAGGTGCCGATGTCGAACGCCTCGCCATTGAGCGCAGGATTATTGAAGGTCGGTGTCTGCAGTGCGTTCTCGATCTCGATCCGGTTGTAACCGGTGCCCGACGCGTGCACCAGGACGGTATCGTGAAGGTCCAGCCCAGTGACCAGGTAGCCTCCATTCCCGTCCGTGGTCAGTGACGCCAGATTGACGCTGACCCCGTTCACCTCGATCGACGTGATCGTGTTGAGCTGAGGATCATCGGCGAGGTGCGCGGAATCCGTGGCTGTATTGTTGCCCGACGTGTCGTTGTTCGCATTGTAGATCCGCACCCATACTTCGATCGAATCGGCGGGCGGGCTTCCGTTCACCTGAACGATACCGAACTGGAAGTCGTTGATGTTGTAGTGCGTCGAGTAGCCGTACTCGTTGTTGTTTCCGTTCGTGACCGTTGCACTGTTGACGAAATCAATTCGCAGATTGTCGCCGTCGTTCATCGAGTTGTTGGCGACGCCGATGCCCGTCGAACTTGCCGACACGGAACTTCCGCCCGACGCGTTCGACGATCCGTTGGGTTGCTGCACATAGCCCGAGAACAGCAGGTCCTGAGTCGTATTGGCGACATCAAGCGCCTTGAACTGCTGCGTGTTCTGACCGAGAGACGAGAAGTCGTTCACCGTTCGGGTTTCGGTCGCTCCGATCTGAGCGAACAGCTGCACCGTGTACTGATCGTTGCTGGTGGCAAGGCTGCCATCAGGGTTCAACGTCACGGCAAACACCTCGGTGCCGCCTCCGCCGGGTGCGCTCCCGACCCAGCCCTGCAGTTGAAGCGGGGTAGCCGGGTTGGAATCGTTGTCCACGAGGTAGAGGTGGATGTTCTGCCCACCGGAGGTGAGAGTTGCGTTGCTTCCGTTTACGACGCCGACCGCCAGGTCGCCGTTCGTGATGTTTGCGAATGAAATCGTTCCAAGCTGATCGGCCCCGACGTTGTTGTCGATGTTGTGGTCGAGGTCGAGGTATCCGGTAAAGCTCGCGCCGATACTGTTGTTCAGAATGGCGTAGTCCGGAGAAATCGTGCTCGGGCCGTCGTCATGGAACGACAGCGCCTGGCCGATATTGATGCTCGACGAGCTGTTGGCGGAATCGCCGTCCTTGTCCGTGATCGTGACGGCCCGTGTCAGCGTGATCAGGTCCGCCGCCGACAACGTTACGGTATCGTCCGGATTGGTCGCATCCGGATGCTTCAGCGCGCGCATCTGGTCCAGCGTCACGACGCCGGCGGCATCCACGGTGACCGTAAAGGCCACCGTCGCCGTCACGCCGACATGCCCCTCGACCGTATTGCCGTTTAGCACCAGCAGGATGTGCTGCCCGGTCGCAACGTCGATCAGGCCAGAGTCCACGCTCGCGCTCTTGACGGCGAGCGTATAGGCCGTCGCGATCGAGCCGGCACCATCCGAACCGTAACTGCTGACCACCGTGAAGTTGTCGGCAAAGTTCGCCGTCGCGTTGATCGCAAGGTTGGTCTCGTCGACCACCAAAGCGTCCGCAGGCGCCGTCGTCGTCACCGTGACGGTCGGACCATCGTCCAGGAATTTGACGACCCCGTTCAGGTTGGCCGTGTCGTGCGAGGTGTCGCCGTCCTTGTCGGTCACCGTCACGGTCACACCGACCGCGTTGTCGGCCAGCGTTACCGCCTCGGATGTGTCCGGATTGGACGCCGTCCCATGCACCACTGCGCGGAACTGGGTCAGCGTGGTGTCGCCGGTCGAGGAGTTGATCGACAGCGTGAACACCAGCGGATCGGTGCTCAGCGTGCCGGCGTGACCTTCGATCACGCCGCCGTTGAGGAACAGCGTGATCGCCTTGTTGGTCGCCGTGTCGGTCAGCCCCGACACCGACGACAGCAGCGACAGCGAGTACACCGTCGGAGTCGCCGACGCAGCGCCATCGGAGCCGTACACCGAGGTGTTGGTGAACAGCGTCGCACCCAGGATCGTGTTCGTGCCGAGATTGCCGCCGACCGGGTCAACCTCGCCCGGAGCGCCCACACCGTCGGTCTCGTCGACGATCAGGGTCGGCGAGCCGTTCAGCGCGATGTGCGCCGTCGGACCGTCGTCCAGGAACTTGACCACGCCGTTCAGGTTCGCCGTGTCGTGCGAGGAGTCGCCGTCCTTGTCGGTCACCGTCACGGTCACACCGACAACGTTGTCGGCCAGCGTTGCCGCCTCCGAGCTGTCCGGATCGGACGAGGTCCCGTGCACCACGGCGCGGAACTGCGTCAGCGTCGTATCGCCGGTCGAGGAATTGATCGACAGCGTGAACACCAGCGGATCCGTGCTCAGCGTGCCGGCATGACCTTCGATCACGCCACCGATGAGGAACAGCTTGATCGCGTTGCCCGTCGCCGTGTCGGTGAGACCCGACACCGTCGACAGCAGCGACAGCGAGTAGACCGTCGGCGTCGTGCTGGCAGCACCGTCAGAGCCGAACACCGAGGTGTTGCTGAACAGCGACGCACCCAGGATCGTGTTCGTGCCGAGGTTGCCGCCGACCGGATCGACCTCGCCCGGAGCGCCGACACCGTCGGTCTCGTCGACGATCAGGGTCGGCGAGCCGTTCAGCGCGATATGTGCCGTCGGGCCATCATCCAGGAACTTGACCACACCGTTCAGATTGGCGGTGTCGTGCGAGGAGTCGCCGTCCTTGTCGGTCACCGTCACGGTCACACCGACAACGTTGTCGGCCAGCGTTGCCGCTTCCGAGCTGTCGGGATCGGACGATGTTCCGTGCACAACCGCGCGGAACTGGGTCAGCGTGGTGTCGCCGGTCGAGGAATTGATCGACAGCGTGAACACCAGCGGATCGGTGCTCAGAGTTCCGGCATGCCCCTCGATCACGCCGCCGTTGAGGAACAGCGTGATCGCGTTGCCGGTCGCCGTGTCGGTGAGGCCCGACACCGTCGACAGCAGCGACAGCGAGTACACCGTCGGCGTCGCGCTGGCCGCACCGTCGGAGCCATACACCGAGGTGTTGTTGAACAGCGTCGCGCCGAGGATCGTGTTCGTGCCGAGGTTGCCGCCAACCGGGTCGACCTCGCCGGGAGCGCCCACACCGTCCGTCTCGTCGACGATCAGGGTCGGCGAACCGTTCAGCGCGATGTGTGCCGTCGGCCCGTCATCCAGGAACTTGACTACACCGTTCAGATTGGCCGTGTCGTGGGAGGAATCGCCGTCCTTGTCGGTCACCGTCACGGTCACGCCGACCGCGTTGTCGGCCAGCGTTGCCGCCTCGGATGTGTCCGGATCCGTCTCCGTCCCATGCACCACTGCGCGGAACTGCGTCAGCGTGGTGTCGCCGGTCGAGGAGTTGATCGACAGCGTGAACACCAGCGGATCGGTGCTCAGCGTGCCGGCGTGACCTTCGATCACGCCGCCGTTGAGGAATAGCGTGATCGCCTTGTTGGTCGCTGTGTCGGTCAGCCCCGACACCGACGACAGCAGCGACAGCGAGTACACCGTCGGTGTCGCGCTCGCCGCGCCGTCGGAGCCATACACCGACGTGTTGTTAAACAGCGTCGCGCCCAGGATCGTGTTCGTGCCGAGATTACCGCCAACCGGGTCAACCTCGCCCGGGGCTCCAACACCGTCGGTCTCGTCGACGATCAGGGTCGGCGAGCCGTTCAGCGCGATGTGTGCCGTCGGGCCGTCATCGAGGAACTTGACGACGCCGTTCAGGTTCGCCGTGTCGTGCGAGGAGTCGCCGTCCTTGTCGGTCACCGTCACGGTCACGCCGACCGTATTGTCGGCCAGCGTTGCCGCCTCCGAGCTGTCCGGATCGGACGAGGTCCCGTGCACCACGGCGCGGAACTGGGTCAGTGTGGTGTCGCCGGTCGAGGAATTGATCGACAGCGTGAACACCAGCGGATCGGTGCTCAACGTGCCGGCATGACCTTCGATCACGCCGCCGATGAGGAACAGCTTGATCGCGTTGCCGGTCGCCGTGTCGGTGAGACCCGACACCGTCGACAGCAGCGACAGCGAGTAGACCGTCGGAGTCGCGCTAGCCGCGCCATCAGAGCCATACACCGAGGTGTTGGTGAACAGCGTCGCGCCGAGGATCGTGTTCGTGCCGAGATTGCCGCCGACCGGGTCGACCTCGCCCGGAGCGCCAACACCGTCGGTCTCGTCGACGATCAGGGTCGGCGAGCCGTTCAGCGCGATGTGCGCCGTCGGACCGTCGTCCAGGAACTTGACGACGCCATTGAGGTTGGCGGTGTCATGCGAGGAATCGCCGTCCTTGTCCGTCACCGTCACGGTCACGCCGACCGCGTTGTCGGCCAGCGTCGCGGCCTCCGAGGTGTCCGGATCCGTCTCCGTCCCATGCACCACCGCACGGAACTGCGTCAGCGTGGTATCGCCGGTCGAGGAGTTGATCGACAGCGTGAACACCAGCGGATCAGTGCTCAGCGTGCCGGCATGACCTTCGATCACGCCAGCGTTGAGGAACAGCGTGATCGCATTGCCGGTCGCCGTGTCGGTGAGGCCCGACACCGTCGACAGCAGCGACAGCGAGTACACGGTCGGAGTCGTGCTTGCCGCGCCGTCGGAGCCGAACACCGAGGTGTTGTTGAACAGCGTCGCGCCGAGGATCGTGTTCGTGCCGAGGTTGCCGCCGACCGGGTCGACCTCGCCAGGAGCGCCCACACCGTCGGTCTCGTCGACGATCAGGGTGGGCGATTCATTCAGCGAAATATGTGCCGTCGGACCGTCATCCAGGAACTTGACGACCCCGTTCAGGTTCGCCGTGTCGTGCGAGGAGTCGCCGTCCTTGTCCGTCACCGTCACGGTCACGCCGACCGCGTTGTCGGCCAGTGTCGCGGCCTCCGAAGTGTCCGGGTCAGTTTCCGTCCCGTGCACCACGGCGCGGAACTGGGTCAGCGTCGTATCGCCGGTCGACGAATTGATCGACAGCGTGAACACCAGCGGGTCGGTGCTCAGCGTGCCGGCGTGACCTTCGATCACGCCGCCATTGAGGAACAGGGTGATCGCGTTGCCCGTCGCCGTGTCGGTCAGGCCCGACACCGTCGACAGCAGCGACAGCGAGTACACCGTCGGCGTCGCCGACGCAGCGCCATCGGAACCGTACACCGAGGTGTTGGTGAACAGCGTCGCGCCGAGGATCGTGTTCGTGCCGAGATTGCCGCCGACCGGATCGACCTCGCCCGGAGCGCCAACGCCGTCCGTTTCGTCTACGATCAGGGTCGGCGAGCCGTTCAGCGCGATGTGCGCCGTCGGACCGTCGTCCAGGAACTTGACGACGCCGTTCAGATTGGCCGTGTCGTGCGAGGAGTCGCCGTCCTTGTCCGTCACCGTCACGGTCACGCCGACCGCGTTGTCGGCCAGCGTCGCGGCCTCCGAAGTATCCGGGTCAGTTTCCGTCCCGTGCACCACGGCGCGGAACTGGGTCAGCGTCGTGTCGCCGGTCGACGAATTGATCGACAGCGTGAACACCAGCGGGTCGGTACTCAGCGTGCCGGCATGACCTTCGATTACGCCGCCGTTGAGGAACAGCGTGATCGCATTGCCCGTCGCCGTGTCGGTCAGGCCGGACACCGTCGACAGCAGCGACAGCGAGTACACCGTCGGCGTCGCGCTCGCCGCACCGTCGGAGCCGTACACCGAGGTGTTGCTGAACAGCGTCGCGCCCAGGATCGTGTTCGTGCCGAGATTGCCGCCAACAGGGTCGACCTCGCCCGGAGCGCCGACACCGTCGGTCTCGTCGACGATCAGGGTCGGCGAGCCGTTCAGCGCGATATGTGCCGTCGGGCCATCGTCGAGGAACTTGACGACGCCGTTCAGGTTCGCGGTGTCGTGCGAGGAATCGCCATCCTTGTCGGTCACCGTCACGGTCACGCCGACCGCGTTGTCGGCCAGCGTCGCGGCCTCCGAGGTGTCCGGGTCAGTCTCCGTCCCATGCACCACGGCGCGGAACTGGGTCAGCGTGGTGTCGCCAGTGGACGCGTCGATCGACAGCGTGAACACCAACGGGTCGGTGCTGAGCGTGCCGGCGTGACCTTCAATCACACCGCCGTTGAGGAACAGCGTGATCGCATTGCCGCTCGCCGTGTCGGTCAAGCCCGACACCGTCGACAGAAGCGACAGCGAGTAGACCGTCGGCGTCGCGCTCGCCGCGCCATCAGAGCCATACACCGAGGTGTTGTTGAACAGCGTCGCGCCCAGGATCGTGTTCGTGCCGAGATTGCCGCCGACCGGGTCGACCTCGCCCGGAGCGCCCACACCGTCGGTCTCATCGACGATCAGGGTCGGCGATTCATTCAACGAAATATGTGCCGTCGGACCGTCGTCCAGGAACTTCACCACGCCGTTCAGGTTGGCGGTGTCGTGCGAGGAATCACCATCCTTATCCGTCACCGTCACGGTCACGCCGACCGCGTTGTCGGCCAGCGTTGCCGCCTCGGAGGTGTCGGGATCGGACTCCGTCCCATGCACCACTGCGCGGAACTGGGTCAGCGTGGTGTCGCCGGTCGAGGAGTCGATCGACAGCGTGAACACCAGCGGGTCGGTGCTCAGCGTGCCGGCATGACCTTCAATCACGCCGGCGTTGAGGAACAGCGTGATCGCGTTGCCCGTCGCCGTGTCGGTCAGGCCGGACACCGTCGACAGCAGCGACAGCGAGTACACCGTCGGCGTCGCGCCAGCCGCGCCGTCTGAGCCATACACCGAGGTGTTGTTGAACAGCGTCGCGCCCAGGATCGTGTTGGTGCCGAGATTGCCGCCGACCGGGTCGACCTCGCCAGGAGCACCCACACCGTCGGTCTCGTCGACGATCAGGGTCGGCGATTCATTCAGCGAAATATGTGCCGTCGGACCGTCGTCCAGGAACTTGACGACGCCGTTCAGGTTCGCCGTGTCATGCGAGGAATCGCCGTCGTTGTCCGTCACCGTCACGGTCACGCCGACGGCGTTGTCGGCCAGCGTTGCCGCCTCGGATGTGTCCGGATCAGTCTCCGTCCCATGCACCACTGCGCGGAACTGCGTCATCGTGGTGTCGCCGGTCGAGGAGTCGATCGACAGCGTGAACACCAGCGGGTCGGTGCTCAGCGTGCCGGCATGACCTTCGATTACGCCGCCATTGAGGAACAGCGTGATCGCATTGCCGGTCGCCGTGTCGGTCAGGCCGGACACCGACGACAGCAGCGTCAGCGAGTACACCGTCGGCGTCGCGCTCGCAGCACCGTCGGCCCCGAACACCGAAGTGTTGGTGAACAGCGACGCACCCAGGATCGTGTTCGTGCCGAGATTGCCGCCAACCGGGTCGACCTCGCCCGGGGCTCCAACACCGTCGGTCTCGTCGACGATCAGGGTCGGCGATTCGTTCAGCGCAATATGCGCCGTCGGACCGTCGTCCAGGAATTTCACCCGCGAGCCGAGGTCGATGCTCGAGTCCGCGGAGTCGCCGTCATTGTCAGTGATCGTTGCTGTCAGCGTCACCACACCGCTGGCCAGGCTGATGCTTTCGTTGGTGTCCGGATCCGTGCCGTCGGCTTCCTTCACCGAGCGGTTATCCGTGAACGTCACATTGCCGTCGCTGTCGACCTCCAGCGTGAACACCAGCAGGTTGCTCGACGCGGTATGGCCTTCCACCGTCGTGCCGTTCATCGTCAGCACGACATCTTCACCGGTCTGCGCGTCGACCAGGCCGCTCGACTTGGAGGTATCGATCGACAAGGCATAGCTGATCGGATGCTGCGGATCCGGCACACCGTCCGCGCCGGTCTGCGCCAGGAAAATGCTGCCGAACGACGCGCTCGCCGTATTGTTGCCGTTGTGGATCGAACCGTCGACGCCGTTGGTCGCAGCCGTCAGGTTGCTTTCGTCGACGATCAGGCTCGGAATCGTCCGCTCCTCGCCCTCCAGAACGATCTGGATCGACGGACCGTCGTCCAGGAACGTCACCTGCCTGCCGAGGTCGATGCCCGCGGTCGCCGTGTCGCCGTCATTGTCGGTGATCGTAGCCGTCAGCGTCACCGCGCCATCGGCAAGGCTGACGCCTTCGTTGGTGTCGGGATTGGTGCCGTCGGCTTCCTTCACCGAGCGGTCGACCGTGAACGTCACGAAGCCACCGCTGTCGACCGACAGCGTGAACACAAGAAGGTTGCTCGCCGCGGTGTGCCCCTCAACCGTCGTGCCGTTCATCATCAGCACGACAGCTTCGCCGGTCTGCGCATCCACCAGGCCGCTCGACCCGGAGGGACCGATCGACAGTGCATAGCTGATCGGATGTTCCGAATCGGGCACGCCGTCCGCACCCGAGTTCGCCTGGAAGATACCGCCGAACCATCCGAGCGCCGTGTTGATACCGTTGTGGATCGAACCGTCGATGCCGTTGGTCACAACCGTCAGGTTGCTCTCGTCGACGATGAGGTTCGCAAGCACTTGCCCCTCACTCTCACCATCCAGGACCACCTGGATCGACGGGCCATCGTCCTGCAATGTCAGATGCGGTCCAACGTCGACGCTCGCGCTCGCGCTCTGATTGTTGTTGTCCGTCACCGTGGCGGTCAACGAGATCAGACCGGCAGGCACGTGTATGCCTTCGCTGATATCGCCATCCTCGCCCGAGCCTTGATGCACCGAGCGCAGATCCGTCAGCGTCACCTTGCCGCTGGAATCGACGGACAGCGTGAAATCCTGCGGGCCACTGGCCGCCGTCGCCGCGTCCTTGCCTTCGCGGCCGACCACGACGCCGTTCTCCAGGAACAGGAACACATGATTCCCGGTCTGCGAATCGATCAGGCCGGTGTCCACGCCCTGCGCGCTAATCGACAGCGCGAAGGTCAGCGACTGCTGGCCGCCCGGCACATTGAGCGTGACCGGCAAAACACCCGAGATCACCGTGTTCAACGCGTCAGGCGTGGAGCCGTCAATCCCGTTCGTGGCGAAGGTCAGGAAGCTTTCGTCGAGGACCAGCTCGGGCAGCGTGCCCAGCGCGATCGTCGGAGCCGGCGGGGTCGGCGTCGGCGGCTGAACAAAGCCGGTCGGGAAATTCACCTGAAAGGTCGGCAGGTCCTCCTGGGGCGCCAAAGAATTGGTACCCACCGGCGGCAGCGGATCGACCGTGAACGGGCTGAAGTTCGCACCGCTCGCCTGCGCGTTGTTTTGCCCCAGCGAGTCGCCGGCGGCGGGGAGAACGGCGGAAGCAGCCGAGGGATCGTTGATGATCGGGAAGGCGCTGGCGAACTCGGCGACGGAGAGATCGCGGCCTGGCGCGACCTGGATGGTGAGATTGCCGAGTTGATCGTGCCGGGAGTCGAAGAACGGCTCGACGGTCACCGTCGAGTGATTGTCGAAAAGAATGATCAGCTTTTCGCCGACATGAACGAGCGTAATCTTCTCGTTCGCAATAGCCGAAAAGTCGACTTGAACCTTCTGGTCATAACCGAGGTTTAAAACGACTGCCTGATCTGCGAATGGCTTTGTGAGCTTGAAGATGCGCGGCGGCGAGGCGTTGTTCGAATTTCCGGCACCAGTAGCCTGGGCAATCCGAAATTGCTCATTCATGAAATCTCTCCGCCAAAAGAACGTGAATTGAAAAATTGCAGGAAATTTACGTCGAACTCTATCTTTAAGCTATTGTTAACCCCGACAAGGGTCAAGAAAACTATTTGGTTAATCAATACTTTCGATCAGGATGTGGTAAAGGGGACCGCGCGGTCGCGATATGTCGCAAAACGGACCAGATGAATGCCGTTTTGGTGCATGTCGCTCCAGGCCCAAGGAGCGGCAGCTGGAGCAAGGGATGAGGAAATTACTGGTAACGGCCGTGCTGGCCGGATCTTTAGGATTGCATGCCGCCGCCGCTCAGAACCCGCCGGCGCCGGACGCTCAGACGGTCGAACGCACGGTCAAGGCCCAGCCGAACAAGGACACCCAGATCGGGCTTTACATTAACGTTAGGCCAGATTGCACCTCGGGGCCACTGCCAACCATCCGATTGGCAACCTCCCCGGCATCGGGAAAGGTCGTCGTAAAGCCCGGCAAGGTGAAGGCGACCAACTACAAGGCCTGCCTGGCGCTTGAGGTGCCGGCTTACGTGGCCTTCTACAAATCGCCGCCGGACTTTGTCGGCGACGATACGCTGACCATCGAGGTGAAGTATCCCGGCGGGCGGACCGAGATTCAAAAGATCACGGTCAACGTCACCGGACCGGGCGGCCAGAAGATCTAGGGCAAAATATCATTGCGGGCACGGTACCGACATTCCGCGCTCATGGTCGACCGGGCTTGAATTCAGTCCACCCGCGTGACCTCGCACTGGCTGCGCGAGTTCGGTCCGACCACGCCGATGTTGACGTTCTTGAACTGGTAACTCGCACGCGCCGGCACAGGCTGGTTGGCCCACACCAGAACTTTGGTGGCGCGCTCGCGGTCGTCATCCATCCAGCAAGTCAGTTCGATACTGTCGATCTTCTTGTCGGTGCCGTTGGACAGCACAAAGCTGGCGATTCCGTAACTGTCAGACCGTCGCGTCGTCTGAAGTGAGTCGATCTTGACCAGCTCGCCGAGATTGGGAAGCGCCGCGGGTGGTCCAGCGACCTGAGCCGCCGCGGCATCAATCAGGCCGCACAGCGCCGCACAGCAGACGATCCCGGTCAACAGCCTCATGACACGCCTCATCCAAAACGCGGCGATATTTCCGCGTCTGCCGGGTTCGCGCAAGGGCCTGCCGTTATTGCGGCGCGAGCGCCGCGGCCACCTTACGGCGATGCCGCGTTCAGTGAGAGAGCGTCTTTGCGCCCGCCACCAGGTCTGCGCTTGCACCACAATCGCCGATCCGATGCGCCACAACCAGCTCGACCCGCGGCACCTGCCCTTCACTGAGCTCGTTCTGCTCGGTGTAGGATTCCTCGCTATGAACTGTGATCACCGTGCTGACGGGGCCCATGAAATCGCAACGGTTCGCGAAAGTGTATTGATTGTTCTTCTTCTCGGGTCTGGCGGAGACACAGCTGCCGACCGAGGGAGACGCGAAGGTCGCCTTCATCGAGACGGTCGGATCCACACAGGCCGTCAATTCCCGCTCGAGCAAACGATGCTTCGGCTTGCGATGAGCGACCATGTCGAGCGTCCGGACGAAGTGCCAAAGACCCTTGCGGAAGGTCGGCCCCTGGAATTCATCAGCCTTGGCGGCAGTGGTGGTTGTGGTGATCAGAAGCGCCAGAGCGGCACAACGGACGAAAGAGGTCGCAAGGATTGAACGACGGCCTGTGGTCATGGTCTCCATACCTGCTCGCTTGCGCCCCAAGGAAAAGCCCGCACAGTCGAAAAGCACCGCCTCAGGTTCAGGCACCGTCGTAAAGCAAACATTAACAATGCGAGAGATCCGTTAAATTACGGAAACCCCGCTCGCCCGACCTGCCCGTTCTCGAATCGCGTGCGGCTACCCCTGCCCCCACGCGACTTCTTGTCACGCCATGGGACAGCCGGTCAACCACGCACCATTACGGAAGATCTGACATCGGGAAAAAACGGCAGCTTGTGTGAATTTCTTCTGGCTACCGCGGCTTTTCGGTCACAGTAAGCCGGCCCGACCGCGGGAAAGATCGGTCGTCAAGCAAATCCCTTCGCGCACAGACGGTACTTAAATAGAGCCTGGGGCCGGCGCCGAGTGAGGCGCAAATGTTGGCGCAGATCGAGACGGCCTATGCGAAAGCTAACCCGAGTTTATCCCAGCCTTTTACGCAGAGAAGCCGCCCTGCCGGAAACGTCCCTTCCCGTCAGGACACATTCCTCGCGGACGACACCACTGACGGCAAATGGATTCTGAAAAGCTGAAAATGACCGGCTCTCGCCCCTCGCGCGGAACAGCAGGAGCGTGCGCTGCTCCGGGCTCTGTACGCGCAGCAAAGGAAGAGTCGCAGATTGACCTTTGATGCCATTTTTGCTCTTTTAGTCGAATATTTCTCGCTTTTTGGGGGCTGCGATGCGGAGCAGATTCAACGGACTTCTATGGGCAGCGGCCTTTTTGAGTCTGGCAGTCGGAACGAGCCAAGCCAGCGCGGCGGATCTGGGCCTGATGACCTCGGGGCCCGCAGCGGTCGGAAACTGCAGCGAGCTGGTGTTTGTCTGCGAGAATGGCAAGCAGTATCCGCTTTGCCCGATCGCGGTTTCGGTCGCCGGTGAGGTCGTCACGGCATCCCTGCACACCGGACGCCATGGCGGCGCGCATGTTCGGATGATTCCAATGGGCGTGGGGTACCGCTACGCCGGACGGGGCATTTGGCTCGACGGCTTCCGCGAGAATGCCCTGCTGAACTTCGGCAAGCACAGCCAAGTCGCCTGCACCCTCGCCCGCTAGGGCGAGGAAGCTGAGGCGAACTGAATCAGCCCTTGGTACGCAGCACGGCTCCCTGCGACCTCGGATGCAGATAAGCCTTGGGCTGAACGTAGACCGGGCAGTAATTATTCCATTGATACTGCTGCCAGTTCCACTTCCAGCAGCCGGCATCAATCTGCGGTTCGGGACCGAAGCCCAGACGATAGGGCTCGTCTCCGAACGGGTAAGGACCGCTGTAAGCGGCGCTCGAAACGAACATAACTGTCAGGGAAACGGCGGTCACGGCCAGCAATTTTGGCATGTTGCCCTCGATCTTCATGCGCGAATGCGCGACAGTGCCAAAGCGGGAGTTTCCAATCAAGGCCCTCGTGGGCGAAATAATTGAGCGCGGGTTGCGCGCTCGTTTCGCCTGCCTTGGCGTCCTGCCTGATGATCGTGGTCGCCGTGCAAGCCAATCTCGCCATCCTTGCTGCACTTGCGAGTCGTCCGGACGGACGGATTGCGTTTGCCGAGCTCGAGCGGCAACTGCAGGCACATGACGAGAATGGCGATATCCAAGGCCGGATAGAACAACAGGTGTCAGCCGGAATCGAATTGATTGAGGCCGGCCTTGCCATCGTGGATGGCAACAGCTTGGAGATCACCGAGGCCGGCCGCTCGGTCATTGAGTCCCTGTCCCATCGCTCGTCGCATCGGTCGAATTCGCTTGAGATCATTGATGACTTGATCGGCGCTGAAGTGCGCTCGAGGATGTTCAATCTTGATCTCCGCGACGATACCGAGCCCCTCTCCTCCGAAGGCTCGCAGGCTCCCACGACAGAGGGCGCCGACGGCGCACCGAGGCAAGTGGAGCAGCCGAGCCCGGCCGCCCCGGACGAGAGCGCCGCTGTTCCCGAACCGGCGATTCCGCCAGCCTTAGCGCCTTCACCATCAGCAACGGCCCTCCGCCTCACGCCACGCAAGCCGGATCCCGCGCCAGACAATGGCGACTGGCGAGCTCGCACGTTCGACGCAATTTCCCGCCCCCTGCATCGCCTGGCTGTCCTATGGCGGCGGCACCTTGAAGAAGATCTGCCGAAAGCGCGGACAGTCAGCAAGAGTGCGAGCGTCAATGGAATCGTGATTGCGCTCATCAGCCTGCTGGTTGTCATCATCTGCGCCGGCGCCGTGATTGCGCTACGACAGATCAAGTCGCTCCAGACGGAAATCTCCTCCCTGCAGCGGGAGCTGTCGCCGCTGAAAGAGCGGCTGTCCCGGTTCGACCAGGCAGAGAAAGCAAGGCAGGCCGAAGACAAGGCGCGAGAGGAACGGAACAAGCGGACAGCAGACAATCCGCCGCAGCAAGCGCTTCCTCTCGCTTTATCACGGGAAGAGATTCAGCTCATTCGCGACTATATCAAACCCGCCCCCGGTAGCGGCCCTTCCACCGCGGCGCCAGCCGTTGGCGATCCGATCGGCGGAGCGACAATACCCTTCCCGTCGCCGATCACCGAGAAAGTGCCCAAACTGCTCGGCGCGAGATTCGCGATCCGCAATGGAGCCATCCTCATCGTCAGAAGGGACAGCCGTCAGATCGACGCTGTCCTTGGTCCGAACTGAGCGCCCCGCTCACGGGCCAGCAGCTCAGCATGACCTAGTGCTGCATAGTCGAGACGCCTTGCACCCAATGGCCGTCCTCGGTCTTGAAATCCCGATACTGCGCTCCGGAATCCCAGTCGGCACAGTCCCGGTAATCGTTCGTGCTGTTGCTTTTGCAGACCTCGCGCCGGATGATCACGCCGCTCTGGTCCTGCATGACCGTGACCAATGCCCGCCTGCCGTCTTCCAGCACATAGGTTACGCCCAGAGCACACACTTTTGACTCCGCCGTGCAGGAGCGAACCATGGCTGGCGCTCCCTGATTTTGCTCGGCGGACAACGCAATGGCCTTGTCGAGGAATTCGATCCACGATTGTCGCTCATGCCCGGGGCCCGTCGAAGTGGCTGACAGGCTGGCTGCCGCAGATGACGCCCGCTCTGACCCCGACGATGGGCTCGATGGCCTGGCGAACGCTCCAGTGTCGCGCGCGTCCCGCTTGACGTTCATGGCGCGGAGATCGCTCGCATCGAGCCAGGCAATCTGGTTTGGCGGGGTACCGACCATGCGGCCGACGATCGAGCTTGGCACGCCCAGCTCTTTTGCCATTTGCGCCATGAGGGCCGTTGCCACGGCAGACGATTTGGTTTCGCGACCGTGTTTCTCGGCAGCCTTGTGAACACCTATCAGGGCGGTCGGGGCTGCAAATCGGGGCTCGCCTGCCGCAAACGCGAGGAAGCAGGCAGACGCACACATCGCGCCGTCGGGAACCGTCGTCGCCAGGCGACCGAACTTGATTGCCGTCGCGAGTCTTGCGCCTTCGGCGAGACTTCCGCCCGATGAATTGAGAAGAACATTTTCGACCGGCTTGCCGGATTCCTTCGCCTTGTTGAAGGCGCCCATAAAGGCTTCCGTGTCGCCCTCGACGAACTTCCCGGACACGTGGATGACGACTTTCCCCGCCCGTCCAGGCACACTTTTAACAGCCGCACCGTCCGCCGCGGGCAGCAAAAGGAAGAATGCAAGAACGGCCAGGACTGCAACAATCGCCTTCATGCTATTCCGCGCTAGCTGGACTTCCGCTCCCCGCTCAAGTACGCGGCGATCAAGCCGGACAAGTCCAAGTGTGACGCATTCCGGATCGCATTCCCACCGACCTCAGAGTGCGAGCGAGTAGGGAAAACGCCTCGTGAGGTTGAGGTCGAGGTAGCCACTGGCGTCAATCCATTGATGTGGACAGTAAGCGAGCGAGCCTGGATCGACGAGCAGGCCGTCTCGCACTATTGCTTCGCGGGTACCTATTCTGCCTGTTGCGATCTTTTCGCCTTCCTTTGGATCGAAGCGCAAGGCATCGAACACAGCGGTGTCGTTTGTCACTCGAGGCCTCCGAAGGTGCTGAAATGAACGTCTTGAAAGCTACAAAGACTATCGATCCGAGCAACCAAGGCAAGCATTGTCGTTTTTGCACCCGCTAAGTCGGACGCAAGCCGCGGTGCCACACCTGCGTATCGCAAGCCGAAACCCAGACGAGGACGAATTACGACGCCTAGCGCGCAGGCGTCGGACGCGGTGCCGGGGACGGTTGCGGCTTCTTGGGCGGCGGCGATGCGTTCTTCGGCGCGGACACTGGCGTCGGCTTGGGCGGGGCGATTGAAGCCGCTTGCTGGGGAGCCGCAGACGACTGCACGCGTGGCGACGGAGGCGAACGTACGGCAATGGCGCGTCTTATCTGATCTTCGTTGGTTCTCAATCGCTCGGACGTCAGCTCGCTCTCCCGGGCAATCTGCGCCTGAATCGATCGCAGCCGTTCGGCAAGATCTTCAAGACCACGCGCGGGCAAGTCCCTCGTTCGGGAGAGCTCCGCTAGCGACGTGCTGGTCATGGCCAACTGCTCCTGGTTCTGCCTGACTTGCTGCGCAAGAACCTGATTGGCGCTCGTCGCTCGTTCTTGATCCGCCTTGAGCTGGTCGATCGATCTGCGGAGTGCCCCTAACTCTCGCACCATGGACTGGAGTTGCTCGGTCGCTTCAGGGCCCGAAGCCGCCGTGGGCCCGCTGACAACGGCCGGGAGTGTCGGTTGGGCCGGTGCCGTCCGTGCGCCGGACGCCCACCACCAGACGAACGAGCCCGCACCAGCAGCCAGCAGCGTCAACGCGAGGCGGCGGGGACCGAAACCGGGGATCAAAGACGGCCTGGCAACGCCCATGCGGCGCGGTCGGTCCGCGTTGGGCTGCCGTCGATCCGCGGTTCGAGGACCAGGGCTCTGCGCAAGATCAAAAAGTTGCTCTTCCAAACGGGAGAGCTGCTCATCGCCTGGCGCAGGCCCCGGCCGATCTGCCATAAAATCCATAGGTCCCAAACCAGAAAAGATAAATCCCAGCATTAAATAGTTATGTCCATTTACGCGGTCAGGGGCAGAGGTTCAACGGGATCAAAGCCTTTCGGCCTCGCGCGATGGGCAGCCGCTGCCCCGGGCGAGCGCTTCCCGGGCCGGGACCGATGACATCACTTTGCTCGCGGCCCGGTCTGCCCTCCCCGTCACCCAAGCGCCTGCGTGCCGCCCGCCCCTCCGCTATTTCGGCGCTCCGGAGCGCGGTTTTGGGATGCGGGGCGCGCGCGTACGCGCTACCGTCAGCTCCGGAGAGCCGCTGGATTTATCTCCGCCTTTTCCTGTTTCCGACATGCAATTTGAAAGGAGAAACGCGATGCGAGGGACTTCATACATCGTGGCGGCTGCCGCCCTTGTTGGGATCGGCGCCCTCACGGCATCAGGATCGGCTCTGGCTGGCGGAACGAGAATGGGAACGGGCGGTCTTCCCACCGTCGAAAATGCCTGGGGGTTTGGCTACGGCCAGGGCCCGTCGTTCTATGGACAGTACGCGCCCATTGCCGACGACGGCCACGCCTTCAGCTACGAATATCCCGTTTTCGTCGGCCACGATGTACGAGCGATCGCCGTCGACCTCTCCAACTCGCGCTTTCGGCACCGGCCGGTCGCCGGACCTGGAATCATCTACTACCGCGGCCAATATCCCCGCCCGTACCGGATCAACCAATACTGGTGAGCCGATCGGCAAGGTCTCCCCGTGCGGCGGCGACGCCGCGCGGGATGAGAAGGCATGTCACCCCTGCTTGCGCGTCCCCTTCAGAACCGTCCGCGCTCTCTTTCGATCAAGGCAGGCGCTTGCTGACCAGCTTCTTGATCGCATCGTAGGCTTCAAGCAAGGGCGGCGTTAAAGAGAAGAAGACGCCAAGCGCAATTGCGA